>VFQN01000076.1_pt1 | contig 230985 bp, 174 predicted proteins | sample 3512371 | NCBI WGS metagenome assembly VFQN01 (sample SAMN10412370, study PRJNA504923) | tailings metagenome | isolation source: Replicate 2 from Balatoc abandoned mine | place: Philippines: Itogon, Benguet | collected 2017-08-28
TCCGTGCGGTGGGTACCCGCTATGACAAGAGCGATGTGCATTTCGGCGGCGGGCTTCACCTCTCGGCGGTCATCGATTGGCTCAGATTCGGGGTTTGAAGACACACCCTAAGTGGGCAACCGTACCGCGTGGGACACTTGGGCGACATCCCACGGTCGCGAGCACAGAGATCGCCAGGGTGAGAACGATTCGAAGCGTGGTGTTCATTGTCGTCCAACGTCCGCGTCTGCGACGGCGGGGATCAAGTCAGTCATGGAACCGTCGGCTCAACCGCCGTTCGCAGGACGCAATGGTTGGGCAATCTCTTACAATAGGGACATAAGATTTTCAGGAGTAACCCCGATCTGTCTGAGAATGGCGCGCAGAGTGCCTCGATCGATCTGTCGGTGGTTTGGCACCACCGTCTGCGCGTATGGGTCATCTCGTCGCATGATGATGTGGCTGCCGTGCTGACGACGGACCGAAAACCCAAGCTTCTCAAGCGCTCGGACCAACTCGGGGCCTGACACTTGAGGGAGTTTGCTCATACGGCGACCAGCAGTGCCTCAAACCGCTCCTCAGGAACCTCAATACCATCATCCTGGAGCGCAAGGACGTAGCCCTCAATGGCCTCACGGATGTTGCTAATTGCAGCCTCGCGGGTCTCCCCCTGAGAAATGCAACCCGGTAAGCTGGGACACTCCGCAACCCAGAGGCCATCCTCGCCAGGATAAATGATTGCTTGTCGCATGGGAATGATCGTGCCGATGTCGCGCTGGGGGCTTCGGGGCCCAACGACTCAGCTCTGCCACGCCGGACGACAGGTCGCAACCTCGAAATCGGGGCTACCCGGCGTTGGCAGGAGTGACTGGTTCGGCGATGCATCTTTCATATGGACCTCACCTCCGGAACTGCCATCGGCAATGCGTCAACTCGATGCCGACGATGTCCTCTGGTTCGAACGGAATGTCCGTGTGACCGCGGACCCCACCAATGATGTGGCTCTCGATAATCGCCACGTCCTCAATCCTTCGTCCGTCCCGAAGCGTAACCGCCACGACTTGGTACCCCATGCCGGTCTCCTCCTTGGTCCGCAGGAAATCACTCCAAGACTCTGGAAGTGTCTTCATGCGCGAATGTCGCCGAACGTTGTGTACACGGCATGTAGGTTGATCGAAGGGGTTTGGAGTTGTCAATGGGTAAGTCAGTTGGCTGGATAGGCTGCGAGATGTGGACTGGCCTGGTTTTCCGGTTTCTGGGGCCCGTCGCAGGCTGGAGGACGCACGCGGCCGGGATGCGGAGCCCGACCGACTCACTGAATACCGCAACGGCGGGGATTGACCCCGTGGGTCCGGGCCGGGCCCTGGTCATGGCCGGGGGCGTCACCCGGGCAGATCAGTCGGGTCCCCGCGGCTGTTTGTCGGGCGTTGGCAGGGTTCGGTCGGTGGGGGATGGATCAATCCTGGTGCAGGGCCTCGGGGTTGATCTGCAGTTCCTGGCAGGCGTGGATGTAGGAGGACGCGGACCATGCCTGGTAGGTCTTTCCCATCGGCCTTCCGGTGCGGCTGTGAACCCACTCGTTGAACTCCCATTCCTGGTTGCGACCCAGGCGGTTCAACTGGGCGAGGCGGAGGAGTTCGCGGCAGGCGACCTCGTGCAGGCCGAGGCGATGGATGAACCGGACCCACATGCCACCGATGAAGGGCCAGATCCCGCCGTTGTGGTAGTGTCCCGGCAGGTTCAGGAGGTTGACGGTGTAGTAGGACTTCCAGTCCGGGTCCCCGGCCTGTACCGGCGGGTAGAGGTTGGCCACCGGGTAGGGTTCGTTCACTCCGACGCCCCACATGTACTTGAACGCGGTCCGCGCGCGGTCGACGTCCAGGACGTTCGACAGGAAGCCGAGGACGTTGCCCAGGACGTCGCAGCGCCAACTGAAGCCGAACGGGGTGATCTCGGCGAGCAGGTAGCTGGAATCCCCGACCGACGACTGCGACCGGGCGAAGTTGAAGGGTCCCACGCCCTCGGACGGTTTGGTTGAGGGCCAGAACGCGTCGAGGATCCTGGCGCGGATGGCCTGGGACTGGCGGAGGAAGTGACCGGCCTGGTCGAACTGCCGGTCCAGTTCGAGCAGGCGGCTGTAGGCGACGGTGGCCCCGTACCAGAGCACCTCGTCGTACAGGACGTGGTAGCTCCGGCCGAAGAGGTCGGTCCAATCCCCGGCCTCCGGAACCTCGAGGAGGCCGTCGTTGTTGCTGTCCAGGGCTCCGAGCCAGTTCATGACCCGGGCCAGGTGGGTGCGGAACTCGGCGAGCAGGGCGAGGTCACCGGTCTTCCGCACGTAGGCGTGGAAGGCGATGATGAGCCAGAGCCCGCCGTCGATGGCGCAGATGCCGCCCACCCCGCTGTAGTCGGGGCGTCCGTCGTCGATCCGGACGTTGGCGGGCACCTGGCCGTTCGGGGCGAGATGCTCGAGCAGCGTCCTGAGGGTGGCCTTTTGGGTGGCGCGGATGTCGGGGTCCTCGAGTTCCACCGTGCCGACGATGGTGATGGCGCCGTCGCGGGCCCAGACACTCCGGTAGTTGGCGTCGGTGCCGGTGACCTCGTTGTCGGTGAGCGAGCAGGCGGAGAAGCCCAGCGGGGTGATGTTTCTGCGGAGGGTCGCCAGGGCGTGCCGGTAGCCGGTGATGATGAGGTCGCGTTCGGACGAGGTGAGGGAGCCGATGGCCGCCTCGGCGAAGAGCATGCGGAGGGTTGGGTCCATCTGCTCCGCGCAGAGGGCGGTGGAGGCGGGCTGGGGTGCGGCGGGGATGACCCCGAGGTGCTGGAGTCCTTCGAGGACGCCGTCGGCCATGACCCGGGTGGCGTTGAAGGTCGGGACCTTCACGACGGCCTCGATCAGTTCGGGCTGGGCGTTTTCGACCACGATGCCTTTGACGCCGGGCAGGAGGAACATGCTTGCGTCGTTGCCGGTGTCGCCGGCGACGAGCACGTTGGCGGTGTCGATTCCCTCGCGTTCGCAGACCCACTTGAGTGCGGCGCCCTTGCTGGTGTCCATGGGGAGCACGTCGAGGTCGCGTCCGCTGGAGTAGACCAGGGTGACATGCAGGCCGGCATCGGAGAGCTGACGTTCGAGGGCGGCGAGCATCTCCGGGGTGGCCCCCTTGAGGTACCAGCTCGACTTGTAGGGGTGCAGGAACTGGGGTGGCTGACGGGTGACTCCGGTGAAGGCGCCGACGATGGCCTCGATCCGGGCCAGGTCCCAGCCGCTGCCGAAGCGGCGGTTGTACTCGCCCACGGCGCGGCGCCGGCGCCCGTCGTAGACCTGGGTACCGACGCCGCCGATGATGTATTCCGGCCACGGGAGGGTCTGGGCGGCCAGGAGGTCGATCACGTCCTGGACCAGCCGGCCGGTGGCGTAGCCGAGCAGCGGGCGTTCCGACTTTGGAACCCGCTCCCAGGCGTCACGAAACCGGCGTGTGGCCTCCGGATTCCCCAGCAGGGTTCCGTCCAGGTCCGAACAGAAAAACTTAATCGGCGTCATTCCAAGGTTCGTCCCATTCGTTGTCCGCCAACACCACGGTCGCACCGGGACGATGCTCGACCGTGGCGATCAGTTGCTGCGCGATGCCGGTCCAGGTGAACAGGCTCCGCGCCTTGTGCGCGCCCATCCGCGACAGACGCTGCCGAAGCCGCGGATGCCGGAAGGCCTTCAGCATGGTAATGCCGAGATCCTCCTTGTCGAAGGGATCGGCGAAAAGGGCGTGCCGACCGAAGGTGAGCGCGCGGTACAAGCCGCCGTGGATGGTCACGACGGTGGGGGTGCCCGAGGCCATGGCCTCGATCGCGGTCATGCCGAAAGGCTCGTACCGGCTGGACAGGACGAACATGTCCGCGGCCCGGTAATGGTCCGCGAGCTGGTCGTCGGGAATGAAGTTCCCGAAGTGAACCCGGTCGTTGAGGCCGAGTTCCGCGGCCAGCGCCTTCAGTTCGCCGAGGATGGTCTGCTCGAGCGGGGTGAGGTTGGTGCCTCCGGCGGCGAGGTGGAGGACGGCGTCGGGTTCACGTTCGGCGAGGACCGCGAAGCCACGGATCAGCAGGTCGTAGCCCTTGTTTCTCGCGAGGCGCCCCAGGGCCAGCACGGTTTTTCCGGTGAACCCCAGCCGCTGCCGGATGGCATCACGGGAGCCTTCGCCCACGGGAAAGAACCGGTTGTCGTCGTAGCCGGGCGGGATCATCCGGCAATGGTCCGCCGGGGCCTCGTAATCCTTGAGCACCAGGTCGAGTTGCGGCGGGGTGGTGGCCACCACGAGATCCGACTCCGAGTAGAGAAGACGTTCCCGGTGGATGCGTTCCTTGAAGTTGTACTGCTGCTCGAACTTGGCGGCGTCGCCGGGGTAGTCGTTTTCCATCTGGCGCTGTTTCCACAGCCCCAGCGAGTGAGGCGTGTGCACGTGCGGCACGCCCATGGATTCACTGAGATGCTGCCCGCCCACGCCCGCATCCCAGTAGTGGCTGTTGATGAAGCTGTACTTCAGGCCGTGCCGCTTGACGAAGCGCAGAACATTCTCGCTCCACTCGGGCATCTTCCGCGCGAGATACTCCTTCGGCACAAAATCCCGCCCGCCGCACGGTGCCCGCAGGATCCGGACCTGGTCCGAGACCGGCTCGATCTCGGGCTGGTCCTCGAACCGCCGGGTCCAGATGTCCACCTCATAGCCCAGTTGGGCGAGTTTCTTGGACAACTCCAGCACATAGACCACCTGGCCACCGGTGTCGGCCGCCCCCAGCGGTGGCTGGGCGGCGACGTAGCCGTGCGTCGAGACCATCGCGATGCGCGGCAACCCCGCGGCGGTGTGCAAAAGGTCCTCAACACGCTCCAACCCCCCGGGGCCGGCACCCCCCGAAACATAGTCCGTCACAGGCAAATTCATCGTCGATTCCTTGGGTCTCCTGTGGCGTCACCCACATCCAATCGGCAGGTCCGCCCACTCCCTCGGGAGCTTCCGGATTCCCTGCACCAACCCCGCGGACGGCTTTGGCCGCGCGCCCGGGGTGACGCCTGGTTTCTTGATTGCGCTCGTGGCGGCCCGACCACGACCTGATTCCTCCGGGACTTCTCGAGCGCCCCGGACCCTTGATGCCGCGGGCTGGGAACCCGCGCGCAGGGATTTTATCCAAGCCCCCACCCCGGAGTGTCAACCCCGGGTTCCCCCGAATTTCCAACGCCCACACCCGCCGTGCCCCCAACCGAGGGGCTTTCACCCGGGCGCGGACCTGTCCCGCCGCCCTCCGCCCACACCATCCGTGGGGCTTCCTGGCCCGGCCACCCCCAAAATCGACACTTCCCAACCCCAGGGGAACTCGGGCATACCATGACGAGTCCCAACCCCGTCCATTCGACATGCTCACCATTCTCGGGCCAAAACCGCCCCGGTCGGGTTACTGCGACGGGGTGTCGCGCCGCAATTTCCTGAGAATCGGCGCACTGGGTCTCGGAGGCTTCGCCCTTCCCGACCTGCTTCGCGCCGAATCCGCCGCCGGCCTGCGCTCGGCCGGCCGCCCGCACAAGGCGGTCATCATGATCTTCCTTCCGGGTGGCCCGTCCCATCAGGACATGTTCGACCTGCGCATGGATGCCCCCGCCGAGATCCGCGGCGAGTTCAAGCCCATCGCCACCAGCGTTCCCGGCATCCAGATCTGCGAACATCTGCCCCGCATCGCCAGGCTCGCGGACCGGTACACCATCATCCGCTCGATGGTCGGCGCCGAGGATCGCCACGACGCGATCACCTGCCACACCGGACGCCATCCGCGCAACGCGCCCCCCGGCGGCTGGCCCGCCATGGGCTCGGTCCTCGGCAAGGTCCACGGCTCCGGCGATCCAGCGGTGCCCGCCTTTGTCGGCCTGGCCCCCAAGATGGGCCACGTGCCCTGGTCCGACAACGGCGCCGCGGGATTCCTCGGCACGGCGCATGCCCCGTTCGAGATCAACAAGGGCGGCGGCAAGGATGACATGATCCTCCAGGGCATCACCCTGGACCGGCTCGCCGACCGCCGCGGCCTGCTCGGCGCCCTCGACGGCTTCCGCCGTGATGTGGACAACTCCGGCATGGTCGCGGGCCTCGACGCCTACACCCAGCAGGCCTTCGGCATCCTGACCTCGAGCAAACTGGTGCAGGCCCTCGACCTGAAGGACGAGGACCCCGCGGTGGTCGAGCGCTATGGCAAGGGCGACCCGCGGAACCGCGACGACGGCGGCCCGAAGCTGATGGAGCATTTCCTCATCGCCCGACGGCTCGTCGAGGCCGGGGCCCGATGCGTCACCCTCGCCTTCAGCCGGTGGGACCATCACGGCGACAACTTCGGAGCCCTCCGCCAGGATCTCCCCCTGCTCGACCAGGGACTCAGCGCCCTGCTCGAGGACCTCCACCAGCGCGGCCTCGAGCGCGACGTCAGCGTCGTCGTCTGGGGCGAGTTCGGACGCACCCCGACCATCAACAAGGACGGCGGGCGCGACCACTGGCCTCGGGTGAGCTGCGCCCTGCTCGCAGGCGGCGGCATGCGCCACGGACAGGTCATCGGTTCCACCGACCGCCTCGGCGGCGAGGCGGCATCCCGCCCGGTCCTCTTCGGGGAAGTCCACGCCACCCTCTATCACAGTCTCGGCATCGATGTGAACAAGGTCACCCTGCCCGACCTCACCGGACGTCCCCAGTTCCTCGTCGACAACGGAATCCAGCCCATGAAGGAGCTGGTGGGCTGACGGCGTGCGCGCCCCACCACGGTCCATGAGCCTGCACCCTTGCCTGATCGCCGTCCTCTGCATCACCGCCCTTGCCCTTGCCGCCAGCCCGGTTCGGTCCGATCCATCCCCGCCCACCATCCAGGTCGCCTCTCTCACGATTCATTTCCGTGAGAACGCCTCCAACCTGGTTCTCCACACCCGCGACGCCCGGCAGCAGCTTCTCGCGACCGACCACCGGGGATACGACCGCACCCGCGAGGTCGCCTGGTCCTCCGAACCCGCGGACGTCGTGGACATCGACGCCTCCGGCCGCGCGGTTCCCATGGCGGATGGCCGGGCCGTGATCGTGGCCCGGCTGCCGGACGGCCCCACCGCCAGCCTGCCCGTCACCGTCATCAACGCGGACCAGCCCGCCGCCATCCACTTCGCCAACCAGATCGTCCCCGTCTTCACCAAGAACGGCTGCAACGGCGGCGGCTGCCACGGCAAGGCCGCCGGCCAGAACGGCTTCCGCCTTTCCCTGCTCGGCTTCGAACCGGAGGAGGACTACGAACACCTGGTTCGCGAAGCCCGAGGCCGCCGCCTCTTCCCGGCCGCTCCCGAACGCAGCCTGCTTCTCACCAAGGCCACCGCGGAACTGCCCCACGGCGGAGGACGCCGCCTTGAACCGGGATCCGACGATCACCGGCTCCTCGTTCGCTGGATCTCCCTCGGCATGCCCCTCGGGCGCCCCGATGCCCCCACGGTCGAACGCATCGAGGTGTTCCCCCCGCAACGCACCCTCCCGCTCCAGGCCGCCCAACAACTCGTCGTCACCGCCCACTACTCCGACGGCTCGACCGAGGACGTCACCCGCAGCGCACTTTACGAAGCCAACGACAAGGACATCGCCCGGGTCGACGAACTCGGCCGTGTCCAGGCGTTCAACCAACCCGGCGAGGTCGCCGTCATGGTCCGCTACCAGTCCAAGGTCGCCACCTTTCGCGGCACCATCCCCCTTGGCGCCCCGGTCACCGACCTCCCCCCAAGCCGCGGCTTCGTCGATGACCTCGTCTTCCGCCAGTGGATCCGGGTCGGCATGCCGCCCAGCCCGCTCGCCGACGACCCCACCTTCCTGCGCCGCGTCACCCTCGACATCGCCGGCCGCCTGCCGGCCCCCGAGGAAATCACCCCGTTCCTCCGGGACGCCGCCCGGGAGGATCCCCCCGGCACGCCGGCCCCCAACCTCCCCACCCACGCCCGCCAGACGGCCCGCGAGACCGTCGTCCGGCGGCTCGTCGAATCCACCGATTACGCCGATCACTTCGCCCAGAAATGGTCGGCCCTGCTCCGCAACAAGCGCACCGACCCGCGCCATCAGCGGGGCACCTACGCCTTCCACGCCTGGATCCGCGACAGCCTCGCCGCCGGCAAACCCTACGACGCCTTCGTCCGCGACATCCTCACCGCCACGGGTGACATCGCCGAGAACCCGCCCGCCGCGTGGTACCGCCAGGTCCGAAGCATGCAGGCCCAGCTCGAGGATGCCTCCCAGCTCTTCCTGGGTCAGCGCCTCCAATGCGCCCAATGCCACCACCACCCCTACGAACGCTGGAGCCAGTCCGACTATTGGAGTTTCGGTGCCGCCTTCTCCCAGGTCGCCTTCAAGCCCGGAACCCAACCCGGCGAGGACTGGGTCGTCCACCGCCGGGGTGTCGCCCAGACCACCAACCGGAAGAATGGCCAGGCCGTCCGCGCCGCCGCCCTTGCCCAGCCCCCCTTCACCATCGGCCCCGATGACGACGCCCGCGGCTTCCTCGCGGATTGGATGACCGCCCCCGACAACCCCTGGTTCGCCAGGGCCCTCGTCAACCGTTACTGGAAGCACTTCTTCGGCCGCGGTCTCGTCGAACCCGAGGACGACCTGCGCGACACCAACCCGCCCACCCACCCCGAACTGCTCGACGCGCTCGCCACCGACTTCGCCCGCAACGGCTACGACCTCCGCGCCCTGATCCGCACCCTCGCCTTCAGTTCCACCTACCAACTGGCCGCCGAACCCAACGCCCACAACGCCCGCGACCGCCACCACTTCTCCCGCTTCCTCCCCCGACGCCTGCCCGCCGAGGTCCTCCTCGACGCCATCAGCACCGTCACCCTCACCGACTCCCAGTTCGACGGCCTGCCCAAGGGAACCCGCGCGGTCTGCCTGCCCGACAACAGCTTCAACGCCTCCCACTATTTCCTGACCGTCTTCGGCCGCCCCGACAGCAACAGCGCCTGCGAATGCGAACGCAGCGTCGACGCCTCCCTGAGCCAAAGCCTGCACCTCCTGAACTCCAAGGAACTCCAGGACCGCATCCGCCATGACCAGGGCCGGGCCGCCCGCCTCGCAAGCCAGCCTTCAGACGAAGCCGCCGCACTCACCGAACTGTACCGCGTCGCCTTCGCCCGCGACCCGCGCCCCTCGGAGATCGACACCGCCCGCCGCCACCTCGCCAGGGCCGCTTCCGCCACCACGGAAGGCAAGGACGCCGCCGAAACCGACGCCGCCCGCACCCGGGCCCGCCGCGACGCGTGGGAGGACCTGGTGTGGACGCTGCTCAACACCAAGGAATTCCTCTTTAACCACTAGGGCCCGCCACCTCCCAGGCCACGCATGCCCCCGTCGTTCCGCCCCCTCCTCCTCCTCGCCTTCGCCGCCGCCCTCCCCTTCCCCTGCCCGGCCCAGTTGCCCGCGCCGAAACTGTCCTGGGTCTTCCCCCCGGGCGCCGCCGCCGGATCCTCCGCCGATGTCGCTTGCGCGGGCTCCGACCTCGACCAACCCGCCGACCTCCACTTCTCCGACCCGCGCATCTCCGCCACCCGGCTCGACCAACCCCCCGCGACCTTCCGCGTCCACATCCCCGAAGATGTCCCGCCCGGGTGGGTCGACGTCCGCTTCGTCGGCGCGTTCGGCGTTTCGAATCCCCGCACCTTCGCCATCGGCCCGGCACGGACCCCGGAGATCATCGCACCCGACACCCCCGGTCACACGTCCGCCGCCTCCGCCCTGCCGGTCGACCTCGACGTCACCATCAACGGCCGCGCCGTGGCGTCCGCGCACACCTGGTTCCGCTTCGAGACCCGCCAGCCCCGGCGCCTCCTCGCCATGGTGCAGACCCGCGAGATCGATTCCCGCCTCGTCCCGGATCTCGCCCTCTTCGATTCCGACCTTCGCGAACTTCGTGTGGCCCGCCGCGCGGAGGTGCTCGACGCGAACCTTCCCTCGGCCGGCACCTGGTTCCTGCGGCTCAACGACCAGACCTACCGCGGCGGCCATGACCACGCCTTCCGCCTCACGCTCTCCACCCGGCCCCGGATCGAATTCGCGCTTCCCCTCGCCCTGACGTCCTCCACCAACGTTTCCCCTCGAATCACGGTCTTCGGACGAAACCTGCCCGACGGGACCGGCACCGCCCTGTTCGACGCCTCCGGCTCGCCGCTGGAAAGCCTCGAGATCCACCTGGACACACCACCCCGGCCGGCTTGCGACCTCCCTCCGTGGCCGGCCCGACGTCCCGCAGGCGCCATCGCCTTTCTCGAACCCCACGCCATCTGGCACCCCGCCTTCCGGGAACTCACCCTGCCGCCCGTCCCGCTCGCCCTCACCCCTTTCCCCGTGTGCTGGAGCATCGGCGACGGCCTCACCGAGGTCACCCCGCCCTGCGATTTCAGCGGCGTCTTCCCCCGGCGTGGCCAAACCCACGGCGTCACCTTCAAGGCGGTCAAGGACACCGTGCTCTGGATCGAGATCTTCTCCGATCGCCTGGGTTTCAACACCGACCCCCACCTGGTCGTGCAAAAGGTCCGAACCACCGACGCCGGTCCCGGTTCCGGTCCCGAACAGGTCCAGGACATCGCTGAATTCGCCGATCTGGAGACCAACCTCGGCGGGCGCGAATTCGACACCCTCTCCCGCGACGCCGCCGGGCGTTTCCAGGTTCCCGAGGACGCCACCTACCGCATCCTCGCTCGCGACCTGCTCCGCGGCGGTTCCACCTCCCCCCGGCTTCCCTACCGCCTGCAGATCCGCCCCGAATCCCCCGACTTCGCCCTGGCGGTCCACCCCCAACCGCCGCCACGACGCGACGACAACGACCGGCAGATCCACCTCGCCACGCCAACCATCCGGCCCGGTGGAACCCTCCCCCTCCGCGTTGTCGCCCTTCGCCGCGACGGCTTCACCGGGCCCATCGACCTCCACGTCCAGGGACTTCCCCAGGGTGTCGCTGCCTCCCCCGCCCGCATCCCCGCGGGCCAGAACGCCACCGTCCTCATCCTCGGCGCCAGCATCAACGCCCACCCGGGCCCGGCCAGCCTCCTCGTCCAGGGACGCGCCTCCATCGCCGGACACGAGATCGTCCGCACCGCCGCCGCCAGCACCCTCCGCTGGCACGTCCAGGATTGGGACCAGGAACGCGCCCAGCCCCGGTTCACCCCTTCCCTGGTCATGGCCGTCACCACCGCCGAACCCGCTCCCGTCTCCCTCGAACCCGACACCACCACGCCCATCGAAACCGTGGCGAAGGGGAAGCTGCGCCTCCCCATCACCGTGGTCCGCCGGACCGGCTTCGCCTCCGCCTTCAAACTGAAACCCTTCGGCCACCCGGCCCTCGACAAGGCCCCCGAAATCGAAGTGCCGGAAAACGCCGGCCACGTCGACGTCGAGCTGGACCTCAACACAGCCGCCCTCCCCGAGGGCGAGCACTACATCCACTTCGAGGCGACGGTCGCCGGCAAGTACACGCCCCGCCTCCAGGCTGCCGGGGCCGCTTCCGAACCGCCCAAGCCCAGGGACGTCTCCATCCGCGTCCATTCCCCGCCGGTGACCGTCCGAGTGATCCCGCCACCACCCCCCGCGCCATCCAACGCGGGTTGAACCAGCCCCTGTCGTGACCCTTCCCCTTCCCCTTCCCCTTCCCCAGCCCACGCCCTCCCGCCCCGGGCCATCCCCTCGAAGCCTCGCGATCGCCGTCGGGCTTCTCGCCGCAGCCCTCATCCCGTTCCCCGCATCCCGCGCCCTCGCGGCCACCCCGCTCGCCGTCGCCAACCTCAACCGCACCAGCCAGGTCGATTTCCAATCCGAGATCCTCCCCGTCCTCCGCAGGAACTGCCTGGCCTGCCACAACCAAACCCGCGCCAAGGCCGAGCTCGTCCTCGAAACGCCAGCCTCCATCCTCAAGGGCGGAACCTCCGGCCCGGCGGTCGTCCCAGGCAAACCGGACGAAAGCCCCCTGTTCCTCTCGGCGGCCCATCGCATCGACGACCTGGTCATGCCCCCGCCCGACAACAAGGCCAACGCCACCAACCTCACCCCGTCCGAACTGGCCCATCTCCGGCTCTGGATCGAACAGGGCGCCCGCGGCGAGGTCCGTGCTCGCCCCGAACTGCCCTGGCAACCCATCCCGACCTCCTGGGTCTCGAGCTACGCGGTCGCCATCGACCGCCACGCCCACCAGGTCGCCTGCGCCCGCGCCAATCGCGTGTTCATCCACGACGCCCGCTCCGGCCTTCCCGCCGGCAGCCTCGAAGACCCCGCACTCGCCAACGCCACCCAGCGCGACGTGGTCAATGCCCTGGCCTTCTGCCCAACCGACGACCTCCTCGCCACCGCCGGCTTCCGCGAGGTCCACCTCTGGAAACCCGGCTCCCCGCGAATCCAACCCATCCTCCAAACCACAGCCCCGAACTCCTGGTCCGCCGCGGCCCTCTCCCCGGACCACACCCGGATCGCCCTCATCGAGGACACCGGCCGTCTGGTCCTCGTCCAAGCCCGCTCCGGTGAAACACTCGCCTCCCGCCCCGCCTTCACCACCTCCCCGGCCCTGCTCGCCTTCAGCCCCGATTCCGCGTCGCTCGCGGTCGTCGGCGCGAGCGGCACCCTGCGTTTCCTCGACATCCCCGAGCTCGCGGAGTCAGCCCCCATCCAGCTCCCGGCATCGCCCGCCGCCATCACCTGGTTCGACTCGGGCCTGGCCTTCGCCGCCGCCTTCCCCGACACCACCACCATCAACGTCTGGCGCCGAAACACACCCGACCCCAGGGAACCCTGGAACCCCGCACCCCCCCTCCCCATCCCCCCGGCCCGGACCGTCGCTCTCGCCACCGACCCGGACGGCGCCCTCTACGCCGCCCACGCCGACGGACGGATCCTGCGCTGGACGGCCGGCAAGCCGGGTGCCCCGGCCGAAACCTCCACCACAAACGGCATCCAAACCGCTCTGCACACCGGCCCGCGAGGCCGCATCGCCGCGGTCCTGACCAACGGCGCGATCGAGGTTCTCCAATTCACCAACAACGCCTGGTCACCCCCCGAGACGCGCCAACGCCTCGCCGGCAACCCCCGCCTCGATTCCGAGGCCGCCAACGCACGGCTCGACGTCGACCTGGCCCGCCTCGAACAGGCCCGCGCCAACGAGGCCATCCAGGCCGCCGAATCCGCCACCAAATCCACCGCGGATGCCCTCGCCAAAGCCCGGGAAAAGCGGGCCTCCCTCGCCAAGGCGCACGCCGAAAAGGAACAGGCCCTGGCACGCCTCGTCGAAGCCCGCCAAACCGCCGCTGCCGAGCGCGAGGCGGCCTCGACGGATCAGAAACAGGCCGCCGAGGAACGTCTCGCCGCCGCAACCAAGGCCGTCGCCGACCTCGAACCCCAACTCCAGAAGACCCGCATCGCCCTCGACGGCGGCGACCAGGACCTCGCCCTCGCCTTGCAGGCGGTGGACCGGGCGGAACAGGCCCTCACCAAAGCCCGCCAGGCCGCGGAAACCGCCCAGACCCGCATCGCTCAGTCGGAGACGGACGCCCGGACCCGCCTCACCCTCGCCTCCCAGGCCGCCGCCCAGCCTCCCACCCGGATCGCTCCGTCCCCGGACGGCTCCCAACTCCTCGCCCTCCACGCCTCGGGCGCGGCGATCGCCTGGACCCTCGCCCACGGGTCGGGCACCCCCCTTCTCCCATCCCCTGAGCCCGACCCCGTCGCCCTCCTCTTCCCCAGCCCCCACACCGCCGTGATCGTGGGCCGCACCCGCGTCCTGCACATCGACTTCGCTCCCCGCTGGGAACGCGTGCTCACCCTCGGCTCCCAGGACCCCGCCACGGCACCCGTCGACCGCGTCAACGCCATCGCCTTCAGCCCCGACGGCTCCCTGATCGCCACCGGCGGCGGCGAACCGTCCCGCTCCGGCGAAATCAAGATCTGGCGTGTGGCCGACGGCTCCCTGGTCCGTGACCTCGGCCCCGTCCACAGCGACAGCGTGCTCGCGCTCGCCTTCTCCCCGCGCGGCGACCAACTCGCCTCCGGCGGAGCCGACCGCTTCGCCCGGGTCTCCGAGGTCGCATCGGGAACGGTCCGACTCATTCTCGAGGGTCACACCCACCACGTCATGGCCGTCACCTGGCTGGCCCACGGCGGGGTGCTCGCCTCCGCCGGCGCCGAAGGCGTGGTCAAGGTCTGGAACGCCGACACCGGCGAACGCCTGAGGAACATCGACGGCTTCGGCAAGGAGGTCACCGGCCTCAACGCCGTCGGGCTCCATCCCCGGTTCGTCGCCGTCTCCGGCTCCGGCCAGGCCCGGTTGGTCCGCGACAACGGCGAGAAGATCCGGGACCTGCCCCGGGTGAACGCCTTCCCCCAGGCCCTCGCCACCTCCCCCGACGGCGCCTGGGCCGCCATCGCCGCCGACGACGGCATCCTTCGACTCTGGGACCTGGAATCGGGGAAGGAACGGTTCTCCCTGCCCCCGCCATGAACCCGCCCACGCCGCCCACGCCGAGCCCCGCCGATTTCTTCGCACTCGAATCCAGGCTCATCGACGCCGAGGTCCGGCAGTCGCGCCCGGAACTCGAAGCCCTGCTGGCCCCCGGCTTCCGTGAGATCGGCACTTCCGGCCGGCTGACCACCCGGGCCCAGGTGCTCACCTCCCTCGCCGCCCCCGGCCAGGTCGCCTTCGAGATCGAGAACCTCGAATGCCTGCCGCTCGGCGACCACGCCGCCCTGGTGACCTACCGCGCCACCGCCCGCCGCACCGACACCGGCCAGACCTCCCGATCGGCACGAGCCACCGTCTGGACCCTCACCGACGCCGGCTGGCAGGCTGTCTTCCACCAGGGCTCACGCATCGCTTCATGAAAATCCGAAGAATCCTCGCCTACCGCGTCGAACTCCCCCTCCACGAAGGCTCCTACCAATGGAGCGGCGGCAAGGGGGTCACGGTCTTCGACAGCACCATCGTCCGCGTCGAAACCGACACCGGCCTCGCCGGCCATGGCGAGGTCTGTCCCCTCGGCCCCTTCTACCTCCCCGCCTACGCCGAAGGCGTCCGCTCCGGCCTCCGCGAACTGGGCCCCCACCTGCTCGGCGCGGACCCGCGGGAACTGGCCAAACTCAACCGCCGCATGGACGCCGCCCTCAAGGGCCATCCGTATGTGAAGAGCGGCGTCGACATCGCCTGCTGGGACATCCTCGGTCAGGCGGCCGGCATGCCGGTCTGCGAATTGCTCGGCGGACGCTACACCCCGGATGTCCCCCTCTACCGCGCCATCTCCCAGGACACCCCCGAACGCATGGCCGCCAGGGTCGCGGCCTACCGCGACGAAGGCTACCGCCGATTCCAACTCAAGGTCGGCGGCGATCCCGACGTCGACATCCAGCGCATCCGCCAGACCGCCGCCATGCTCCAACCCGGCGACCGCCTCGTGGCCGACGCCAACACCGGCTGGATCCAGCACGAGGCCGTCCGCGTCGCCGGCGCGGTCCGCGACATCGATGTCTATATCGAGCAACCCTGCCTCACCTACGACGAATGCCTCGCCGTCCGCCGCCAATGCCCCCACCCGTTCGTCCTCGATGAAACCATCGACGACCTCCCCGTCCTGCTCCGCGCCCGGAACGATCTCGCGATGGACGTCGTGAACCTCAAGATCAGCAAGCTCGGCGGACTCACCCGCATCCGGCAGGCCCGCGACCTCTGCATCGCCATGGGCATCGCCATGACCCTCGAGGACAGCTGGGGCGGCGACATCGCCACCGCCGCCATCGCCCACCTCGCCCAAAGCACCCCGCCCGAACTGCTCTTCAGCACCACCGACTTCAACAGCTACGTCACCGTCAGCACCGCCGAGGGCGCCCCGCGACGCGTCCACGGCCGGATGGCCGCCTCCCAACAACCCGGCCTCGGCATCCAACCCCGCCTCGACATCCTCGGCAACCCGGTCCTGCGCATCGAATAGCCCCCGCACCACGCCACCCCGTCGTCGCGCCGCCACCACGCGGAGGCACGCCCCTTGAAAAGCAAACGGCCCGGGACCGCCACACGAAGGCGTGGCGCCCGGGCCGTTTCGTCGAAACCGCTTCAGCCGCCCATGCTCGCGAGTTCCTCGTTCGAGACGGCGTTGATGATCTTGAAGTGCTCCGCGTGGATCCCCGGATCGGGCCGGAACGAGATCCGACCGAAGAACTTCTTCTCCAGCTCGATGATGAACTTCTCGTCGTCGCGCCGCATCCGCTCGTACACGGTCGGATGCACCACGATGCGCACCTGGAAGTCCGATTCGTCCCGGGGCCGCTTGCGCAGGATCTCCACCAGCTTGCGCTGGATCTCCACGCTCATCGTCTCCGGGCTCTTCACCCGCCCGCGCCCGCGGCAGTAGGGGCAGTCGTCGTAGACCGACGACTGCACGCTCTCGGTCTGGCGCTGACGGGTCATCTCGAGCAGGCCCAGGGGCGAGATGGGCAGGAGATGGGTCTTGGCCTTGTCCCGGCGAACCGCGTCCCGCAGCCGGTTGAACACCGCCCGCTGGTCCTTGGGATGCCGCATGTCGATGAAGTCGAGGATGATCAGGCCGCCGACGTTGCGCAGGCGGAGCTGACGGGCGATCTCGTCCGCCGCCTCGAGGTTCACCTGGAGGATGGTGGAATCGAGGTCCTTCCCCGACTTGTGCTTCCCGGTGTTCACGTCGATGGCGACGAGCGCCTCGGTCTCATCGATCACGATGTAGCCGCCGCTCTTGAGATGCACCGTGCGCTGGAAGGTGGTCTCCAACTGCTTGGTGATGTTGAACCGGTCGAAGATCGGCTGCGGCTCGTTGTAGGCCTTCACCTTGTTCTCCGAACGCCGCGAGATGCGGGAGATCATCTCCTTGATCCGCTCATACTGCCGGAAGTCGTCGACCAGGATCTGGTCCACGTCCTCCGTCAGGAAGTCCCGCACGGTCCGGGCGACCAGGTCGGGCTCCTCGAAGACGCAGGTGGCCGCGGGCTGCTTCTGGATGCGCTCCTGGATCGACCGCCATTCGTCGAGCAGCAGGGCCAGGTCCCTGACGAAATAACGCGCCTGCTTGCCCTCGCCCGCGGTCCGCATCACCACCCCCATGCCCTCGGGGATCGAGAGCTCCCTCAGAATCCGCTTCAGCCGCTGGCGCTCCTCCGGATCCTCGATCTTGCGCGAGATGCCCGACTGATCGGAGTTGGGCAGCAGCACCAGGTAACGTCCCGGCAACGACAGGTTGGTGGTGATCCGCGGCCCCTTCGTCCCGATCGGCCCCTTGGTCACCTGCACGATGATCTCGCTGCCGGCCGGATACAGCCGCGGCACGTCCTTCTGGGTGATCTTCGGCCGGTCCCGCTTCCGCCCGTCGCGTTCCACCACCTCGACGTTGCTGTCGAACTGGCTCGGAACGATGTCCCAGTAGTGCAGGAACGCGTTCCGCTCGAACCCGATGTCCACGAACGCCGCCTTGAGACCGTCCTCGAGGTTCCGGACCCGGCCCTTGAAGATGCTCCCCACCAACCGCTCCTCGTTCGTCCGCTCGATGGTGAACTCGTCCAGCCGCCCGTCCTGCAGCACGGCCACCCGCGTTTCCAGGGACTCGGCGTTGATGATGATGTGCTTGCCGCTGGGACGCTTCGGACGCAGCAGGCGCGCGACCTTCTCCACCATCTTCCGCGCCGCGGTCTTCAGCGCGTCCATGATGCTCTTGGGCTCGGTGTCCTCCGGCGGAGCCGCCGCCGCTTCCCCGCCGCCCTCCGGGGCGGAGGCCGCCGGCGTTGTCCCCGCCGCCGTGGCGTTCGCGGCAGCCTGGGAGGCGGCCTCGCCGGCACCCGCCGCGGTCGCGGTGGTCGCAACCTCGGCGGCGCCCGCGGCGCCCGCGGTCTCGCCCCGGGACCTGGCCTCGGCCGCGGCGACCTGGTTCTCGGTCTGCTCGATCTCGGACTCGTAGCGGCCGGTGTTGAACACCGCCTCCTCGCTTCCCGATTCCGCCGCCTGCCTCGCCTCCTGCGCCGCCCGCTCGGCCTTGGCGGACACGGGGGGGATCGCCTGCCCCCCACCCTCCGGGCGGTATCTCATGCCGCCCCTTCGGCGGCCTCGCGATCTTCGGTCGTTGCGGTCACTCATGTCAGTAGGATCTCCGATAGATGTGGACGTTTTGCAGAAAACCCAGGGCCAGCAGCGCGCATACAGCCGCCGAACCACCGTAACTCAGGAGAGGCAGGGGGATGCCCGTGACGGGCACCAACCCGATGTTCATGCCGATGTTGATGAACACGTGGGCAAACCACAGGGCCACGACCCCGACGGCAATCAGCCGCCCGAGCCGGTCCCGCGCCTGCCCCGCAATCATCAAACCGCCAATCAGAACGACCGTGTACAAACCAACCACGGCAACGCTCCCGATGAAGCCGCTCTCCTCGGCGATCACCGAAAAAATGAAATCGTTGTGCGCCCCGAGCCGCGGCAGATAACCGAGCCCGTTCACCGTCCCGCGCCGCCACCCCTTCCCCGTCAACCCCCCGGACCCCACCGAGATCAGCGCCTGCTGCACGTTCCATCCCTTGTGCCGCTGCAGCTCCCGGTAATAGGCCTTCTGCTCCGGGGTCGCGTTCGCCGGCGCGAAGTCCTTCCCGAAAAACACCATCAGCCGGTGCCGCTGGTACTCCTTCAGCTTCAGCAGCCGCCATTTCTCCGGCGCAAACAGCACGTCCGCGACCAGCACCCCCGCCACCACCGCACCCACCCCCAGGATCCGTGCCAGGATCGCCGGCGGCACCCCGGCCACCAGCATCATCGCCAGCATCATCGGCAGCAGCACCAACGACGACCCCAGGTCCGGTTCCTTCAGAATCAACGCGAACGGCAACAGCACGATCCCCATCGCCTTCAACACCACGTTCGTGAACCGCAGTTCCTCCACCGGCCGGCTCAGGAACTGCGCCAACCCGAACAGCACCGCCAGCTTCGCGAACTCCGACGGCTGCAACTGGAACGGCCCGAGATCAATCCACCGCCGCGCCCCGTTCCGCTCCACCCCGATGATCATCACCAGCACCAGCAGCACGATCGCCCCCCAGTACCCCAGCCACGCCCACCGCGCCAACACGTGGTAGTCCACCAGGCACAACACCACCGCCGCCGTCAAACCCACCGAAAACCAGATGAGCTGCTTCAGCGTCGTCCCCGTGTCCCCCAGGGTCGAGCTGTGCACGAACAACAGACTCACGCCCATCAACAGCAGCGCCGCCGATAACACCCCCCACGCCAGCCGCGGCGGACGCTGGACGAACTCGGACGGATTCATCGCCCCACCTCCTCCGCCCCGGTCCCCACCCCCTGGGCGTACATGCCTGCTCCGTCCTCCACCCCAACCCCGGCCACCGGCCGCACCGCCCCCTCCCGCTGCTGGATCGCCTGGAAAATCTGCCGCGCCACCGGCGCGCACGTGCGCCCCCCGGTCCCGCCGCTCTCCACCACCACCACCACCGCGTACCGCGGCGCCTCAAACGGCGCAAACGCCACAAACCACGTCACCTTGTCCACCACCACCCGCCCCCGCTTCACCTCCGCCGTCCCCGTCTTCCCGCACACCCGCATGCCCAGCACCGCCGCCTCCCGCCCCGTGCCGTCCTCCTCCTCCACATCCGCCAGCATGGCCTCACGCACCACCTCGAGGTGACGCCGCGACACCCCGAGCTCACCCACCACCCGCGGCTCCACCTGAACCGCCGGCTCGTCCCCCTGACCGCCCATCGACAACACCAACCGCGGTTCCAACACCTTCCCCCCGTTCGCCACCGCCGCCGTCATCACCGCCATCTGCAGCGGCGTCACCGAAATCGCCCCCTGCCCGATGCTCAACAACGCCGTCTGCCCCTCCGTCCAAACCTCCCCCCGCGCCCGCATCCGATCCACGTTCTCCCGATCCGGCAGGAATCCCCGCACCTCCGCCCCCAGCGGATACCCCGTCTTCTCCCCCAACCCGAACTTCCGCGACAGGTTCACAATCCGTTCCCGTCCCGCCTGAATGCCGTAATCAATGAAATACGCGTTGCTCGACCGCTTGAACGCCTTCTTGAAGTCAAAAGTCCCGGGCCCCGCCGAATCCTTGATCGGCGGCGTGCGCGGCCCCAGCGACCAGTATCCGGGATAGGTCCGCGGCTCGTTCGGATCCAACACCCCCGCCTCCAACGCCGCCAACCCCACCACCACCTTGAAGATCGACCCCGGTGCATACGCCCCCGACACCGCCCGGTTCATCTGCGGCCGCAGCCGCTCGTCGCTCAACACCGCGTAGTCCTCGGTCGAAATCCGCCCGAGGAACTGGTTCGGATCAAACGCAGGCGCCGACACCATGGCCAGCAGATCCCCGTTCCGCACGTCCATCACCACCACCGCTCCCCGGGTCTCCCCACCCGCAGTCCGCAACAGCGCCCGCTCCGAAGCCATCTGAATGGGCACGTCCAACGCCAACTGAATGTCCCGTCCCCACTCCGTCGGGTGCAGATACCACTCCTCGTGCCGGTACCCCACGCTGTTCACCCGCAGGGCCTTCACCCCGGCACGCCCACGCAACTCCTGGTCGTACCTCCCCTCCACCCCCACCACCCCCTGGTAATCCCGCAGCCGATACCGGAAAATCAGTTGCTCCGGGTCATTCTCCGCCTCGTCCGCCCGCTGCAGGTGCCCCAAAAGATGCGCCGCCAGACGCCTGAACGGATAGTACCGCACCGCCTGCACCTCCAGGTCGATGCCCGGAATCCCCCGGCATTGCTCGAAGAAATGCGCCATCTGCCGGCTGTCCAGGTTGTCCACGATCGGCAACGGCAACGCCAGCGCCTGCCGGTAATGCCTCAGAAACACGTCGGTGCTCACCGGCAACGGCATGCCCAACCCCGCCGACACCGCCTCGATGGTGTTGCTGTACACGTTCAGCCGCGCCTGCTCCTGCAATTGCTGGCGCTCCTGCCAGCTGAACCGCCCGCTCGGACGCCACTGCCGCGCCTCCCGGATCACCCGGTTGGTGTACTCCCTCAGGAACGACGGCCGAAGTTCCTCGAGGTACAGGTTCACATCGTAGCTCGGACGGTTCTCCGCCAACGAAAACCCATTGCGGTCCAGAATCTTGCCGCGCACGGCAGGCACCCGGACCAGCCGGATCGACTGCGCCTCCTCCGACCTCGCATACCGGCTCGCCGCCATGACCTGGAGCCGCCACAACCCCGCGGCCAACACCATCATCCCCACGACCACCACCACCGCCACCAGGCGCAGCTTGCCGTCGTCCCTCCGGAATTGATCCACGATCAGCATGGCCTACGACCTCCCCCGCTTGATCTCCCGGTCCCCCCGGATCACCACCGGCGCCACCGGCCGATAGTTGAACGTGGCATCGATCCAACCGAAAAACCGGAACACCACCGGCGTCCCGATCGCCCCGAACCCACTCAACACCAGCACCTGCCCCACGCGCCGCACCCCGAAATCCGGACCGCTGTCCCCGCCCACCCGGTAATCCGCCAGATGCGGCACCCCGTCCTGCCCGGAGGCTATCAACGGACCGAACACCCAGATCAGCATCAGGGACCCCACCGCGACCGCCAGCGTCGTCATCCCTCCCACCGCTACCTGCGTCACCACCGAATCCCGCAACACCAACTCCCGACGATGATGCAGAAGCATGCCCATACCCAGCAACGGCAGCACCGTGAGCCCGAAGGGTCCCGACGACAGCGAATCGAACGAAAAACCCGCCACCACCGCCACCGCCGCTGTGGTCACCACCCCGCTCTGGAATGCCGCGTACACCACCAGCGCCGGAAGCAGATCCGGCTGAACCCCCAGCCCCGATCGCACCCCCCAGGGCATCGACTGCACAAACGCAGCCACCCAGGTCAGCAGGATCAACGAGGTCGGATGCACCCAGTTCATGGCAGCTTCACCCAAACGTGATCCACGGCGGCCAGATTCACCGCCAACCGCACCCGCGCCTCCAGGTAGATCCCCGCTTCGACCAATCGCGAATCCACCACGTCGCCCACCACGATCCCCGCCGGATAAATCCCCCCCTGCCCGCTGGTGATCACCTTCTGCCCCGGTCGCACCACCGCGTCCCGTGACAGATAGGAAAGCTCCACCACCGCCCCACGGTACTCCCCCGCCACCGCCCCACGCACCACCCCCGTCTCCCGTGTGTCCGCCAACGCCGCCGATACCGGGCAGTTCGGATCCCCCACCAGCACCACCCGACAGGTGCCGGACCCCACCTCCACCACCCGCCCCACCAAACCCTCCGGAGCCAGAACCGCGAGATTCGTCGTCACCCCATCCGAGGAACCCACATCCAGATGCACCGCCTGCCACCAGCTGGCGGGATCCCGCCCGATCACCCGCGCCGGCCTCAGCTTCCATCGGTTCCGCCCCGGATACCCCACCATCTGCCGCAGCCGGTCGTTCTCCCGAACCGCCGCCTCGGATTCCATCGTCAATGCCTTCAGCGTCCGGGTCTCCTCCTCGAGCTCCCGGATACGGGTGGCCAGCACCGACCGGGGGGTGACTGTTGTGGCGGCGCGCTCCGCCACGGCCTGCGCGGTGCCTGCGAGCCCGAAGAGGGGCAGAAAGAGGCTGCTGAAGGCCAACCGGACCTTGGAACGCGCCGGCGCGGGCAGTGCCAGGAGGACCAGCACCACCAACGTGACCACCAATGGCAGAACGAAATGGGGTTTTCGCAGCATCCCAGCCCGCTAGGCGGTGCTGGAGGAGGCGACTCGTTTGAGGAAGGAAAGTTCCTGCAACACCCGGCCCGTGCCCTCCGCCACCGCGCTCAACGGATCGTCGGCGATGTGGACGGGCAACCCGGTCTCCTGGGCAACCAAACGGTCAATCCCACGGACCAGGGCACCCCCTCCCGCCATCACGATCCCGCGGTCGACCAGGTCGGCCGCAAGCTCGGGCGGACAGCGTTCAAGGGTGAGCCGAATGTTCTCCAGAATGCTCGTCAGCGGTTCCTTGAGAGCGTCTCGGATCTCCTCGGAACGAATGGTCAGCGTCTTCGGCAGACCACTCCCGAGATCCCGACCCTTGACCTCCATCGTCAACTCCTGCTCCAGCGGGAAGGCGGAGCCGATCCGTATCTTGATCTCCTCCGCGGTTCGTTCGCCGATCATCAGGTTGTAGGCCCGTTTCATGTGAGCAATGATCGTCTCGTCAAACTCGTCTCCCCCCACCCGGAGGGAACGGCTGAAGACGATGCCGGCCAGGGAGATGATGGCGATTTCACAAGTGCCCCCGCCGATGTCCACGATCATGTTGCCCGCCGGTTCGTGCACCGGCAGACCAACCCCGATGGCCGAAGCCATCGGTTGCTCGATCAAATACACCTCGCGCGCCCCGGCGTGCGTCGCCGAGTCCTTCACCGCGCGTTTCTCAACCTCCGTAATACCCGAAGGAACCGCCACGACCACCCGGGGTGCTATCAACTTCCGATGGTGGACCTTCTGGATGAAGTGCCGAAGCATCGATTCGGTCACCTCGAAATCCGCGATCACACCATCCTTCATTGGTCGGATGGCCACAATATTGCCAGGGGTCCTGCCCAACATCCTCTTGGCCTCTTCACCCACGGCCAGAACGTTGGTGGTGCCTGCCTGTATGGCGACAACGGAGGGTTCCCGCAGCACGATCCCGCGATCACGCACGTAAACGAGCGAGTTGGCGGTGCCGAGGTCGATTCCAATGTCGTTGGAAAAGAGGCCTTTAAGCTGCGCGAACATGAAGTCAGCCTACAGGCCGAACGCTACGGCCCGCCCGAATCCAGGGTCAAGCGAGGAAAAGCCCAACCCTTTGGTATTCCCCACTTTCTCCACCCCAAAATAGACCCACCCCCCCATCCCCCCACCCCCACCTCGCGACTCGCCCCATCCCACCCCCCTCCCTAACCTCCCATCCCATGCACCCCCTCACCCTCCCCACCATCATCACCTTCGCCCTCGCCCTCCTCCCCGCCCCCGCCCCCGCCAACACCCCAACCAACGCCCCAACCAACGCCCCCCCCGAAACCCGCCCCGCCTACCAGCAACGCCCCGCCTCCCGCGACGGTACCGGCCGGTTCTTCATGGACCGCGAAATCGCCCAGGTCATGGGACACCAGGGCGCCCCCTGGCTCGAACGCCCCGAACGCATCGACGAGGAACGCCCCGACCTCCTCCTCTCCCTGCTCAACCTCCACCCGGGTATGACCGTCGCCGACATCGGCGCCGGCACCGGCTACCACGCCCGCCGTATCGCCCAGCAGATCGGCCCCTCCGGAAAGGTCCTCGCCGTCGATATCCAACCCGAGATGCTCGAACTGCTCGCCTCCCAGATGGCCCGCCACGGCATTTCCAATGTCGTCGGCGTCCTCGGCACCGTCACCAACCCCAACCTCCCCGATAACTCCATCGACCTCGCCCTCATGGTCGATGTCTACCACGAGTTCGATCACCCCTTCGAAATGCTCGCGGCCATCACCCAGGCCCTCAAACCCGGCGGACGCGTCGCCTTCGTCGAATTCCGCGGCGAACAGATCTCCGTGCCCATCAAGCCCCTCCACAAAATGTCCGAGGCCCAGATCCGCCGCGAGGCCGCCGTCCACCCCCGCCTCCGCTGGATCGCCACCCGCAAGGAACTGCCCTGGCAACACCTCGTCCTCTTCGAAAAAACCCCGGAACCGTCCCAGCCCTCGTCCCCCGCCCCGCCGCAGCCAACCCCGCCCATCCCCCAACCCTGACCACCAAACCGGCTCAGACCAGCGGCAACAGCCAGGACATCACCAGCGTCATCAGCAACCCGAACACCGAAACCACCGTCAACATCACCGTCCACGTCCTCAACGTCTCACCCTCGGTCATCCCACTCAGCCGGCTCACCACCCAAAACCCGCTGTCGTTCATCCACGAGGTGGTGAACGCCCCGAACCCGACGGCGAGATACACGTACATGGGATGGAAGGCCAGCGTCACCCCGGCGCCCGGGTCCATCATCGGAAACATCATCGCCGAGGTGGTCAGCATCGCCACCGTCGCCGAACCCTGCGCCACCCGGATCACCGCCGCCACCGCCCACGACAACAGGATCAGGTTCACGTCATACCCGCCCGCCGCCGCCTTGATCGCATCCCCCACCCCGGCGTTCCGCAGCATCAGCCCGAACGCCCCCCCCGCACTGGTGATCAGCACAATCACCCCCGCGGTCGCAATCGGCGGCCCAATGAGCTCCTCGATCCTGCGGAACGAAAACCGCCGCTGCCGCGCCAACACCCACAACGCCAGACCCGCCCCCAGGAACAGCGCGATGTTCTTGTTCCCGAAAAACGACACCCACCGGTTCACCGCCTCAAACACCTCCGGCCCCCCCGTGGCCGCGATCACCCCCGGAAAACTCTTCTTCACCACCACGAACGCCGATCCCAGGCTGATCAGCCCGATCGGCAGGATCACCGGCAGGATCGACCAGAAAAACGACGGCAGCTCGGCCTCGTCCTTCCGCGAAACCCCGGCCAGCTCCGACAACGCCGCCCCCGGGGTCTCCCGAAGCGGCACCGTCACCCGCCGGTTCAGCCAGCGCGCCACATAATACCCCCCCACGCACGGCAACACCCCGCCCAGAATCCCCCAGACCAGCGACAACCCCACGTCCACCCGCAGGTTGTCCACCGCCGCCAACGGCCCCGGATGCGGCACGGTCAACGAATGCGTCACCACCCCCCCGCAGCAGATGCACAGGAGATACAGCGTGTAGTCCCGTCCCGTCCGCAGACACAACGCCCGCGCCAACGGCACCATCAGCATGAACATCGTGTCGAAAAAGATCGGGATCGACAGCACGTACGTGCTCCACAACAACGCCGCCCCCGCCCGCTTCTCCCCGAATAACCCCAGAAACCGACGCACCACCTTGTCCGCCGCCCCACTCTCCATCAGCGCCATCCCAATGATCGCCGCCAACCCGATCGAAATCGATATCGCCGCCGCCGTGTTCCCGAACTCCACCATCGTCAACTCCACCGTCGCCAGCCAAGGATTCCCCGCCACCGCGTCCCGCGTCGACTTCGACAGCTTCTCCAACACCGACGCCGGAAACGGCCCGGCCATGAACCCCGCCAGGAATGCCGCGAAGATCAACGCGATGAAGGCGTGCAACCTCAGCTTCGTGATCGCAACGATCACAAACGCCACGCAGGCCACCAACACCACAAAAGGCCATCGACTCGCGGTCGTCTCCGCGGCGGAAAATAGGACGCTCATCACGGGGTGATGCGCCCTTGGCTATCGGAATCCGCCCGCCCTCCGCAAGCCCGGCCTTGGTTTTATGACCAGCCCGCCGCCCCCCACCGCGATGCCGCCCTCCCCGCCCAACCCCGACCCCGCGCCGTTCGACCGCGAAGCCGCCGCGGCCCGACTCCGCAGTCTCGCCAACGTCGGCATCCATATCGGCACGTCGTCCTGGAAATACCCCGGCTGGCTCGGCTCCCTGTACTCCCCCGACCGCTACACCTTTCACGGCCGCTTCGCCCAGACACGCTTCAACCGCATCTGCCTCTCCGAATACGCCGAGGTCTTCCCCACGGTCTGTGTCGACGCGGCCTACTACCGCTTCCCCGAACCCGAGGCTCTGGCAGAACTCTCCGCCCAGACGCCCGAGGGCTTCCGCTTCGGATTCAAGGTCACCGACGACATCACCCTCAAACGTTTCCCCCGCCTTCCCCGCTTCGGCGACCGCGCCGGCCAGGCGAACCCGACCTTTCTGAACGCCGAGGTCTTCACCACCTCCTTCCTGTCCCCGCTCTCGGCCGTCCGACCCAAGGTCGGGATCGTCATCTTCGAGTTCTCCCGCTTTCGCCTCGCCGACTTCGCCCGCGGCCGGGATTTCGTCGCCGCCCTGGACGTGTTTCTCTCCCGCCTCCCCGCGGGCTGGCCCTACGGAATCGAGGTCCGGAACCCGAACCTCCTTCATCCCGCCTACTTCGAGGTGCTCGCCCGCCACCGGGTTGCCCACGTGTTCAACTCCTGGCAGTCCATGCCCGCGGTCCAGGACCAGCTGGCCATGCCCGAGGCCTTCACCTGTCCCTCCCTCGCCGCCTGCCGTCTTCTGCTCCGGCCGGGACGGTCCTACGAACAGGCGGTCGCACTCTTCCAGCCTTACAACCGACTCCAGGACCCCTTCCCCGATGCCCGACTCGCCCTGGCGAACTTCATCCACCGCGTCGCAACCCGCGATCCCCAGGCCCCACGCCGCCTCTACATCTTCATCAACAACCGCTTCGAAGGCAGCGCCCTCCACTCCATCGCCGCCCTCCTCGCCTCCCTCGACGCATCCTAGGTCCGGAAGTCGAAGGTCTCGTTCATCAACCCGCACTGCGGACACCGGGAAAGATCCACGTCCGGATCGTCGGTGTACACATACCCGCATCGCGAACACCGGAACACCCGGTCCTCGGCCGGGCTCGGCAGAAACCTGCGCCCGCGAAACGACCGCAGGAGCCAGAGCATCACCAGGCACCCCAGCGGCACCGCCATGTACAGGAAGATCAGGAGGTCTGGACTCACGGCGGTCCTCCCGCGTTCCCCGTTCCGGCCTCCCGCGGCGCCGGCCAACTGACCGCGACCAAACCCCAGCTCGAATCCGCGTCCACGCCTCCCCCCCCACCCGCCCCCTGCCACACCCACTCCAGCCCCCGCACCAGCGCCAGGGCCGCATCATCGGAAACCGCCTCCCCGCTGCTCTCCCACACCACCGGAGGACTCGCCGGCGTCCCGGTGCCGTCGATCACCACCCGCACCACCACCCGCGGCACCAGCAATCCGCCCGGCAAAGGCTCCAGCCGCGGCTCCGAAGCCAGGCGCCACCCGGCAAAACCATCCAGGATCCGCACCCACCCGTCCGCCGGCAACGCCACCGGCCCAACCGCCGGAAGCCTGCCGCCCCCCCGGGGCACCTCCCACCGGCTCGCCGGCCCGGGATCCAGCCGTGGCACCGCCTCCAGCCGCGCTGCCTCGCCACGCATCGGCACAAACGGCAACGGCTGAACCCTCGCGACAAACGCCTCCAACGCCACCTCCGCCTTCGGCCCGGCCAGCCACCCGCTCCCGCTGAAATCATGCTCCGACGGCACCAGCATCACCGACGGGCTCATCAGCAAACCCCACGCCGCCGCCTCCGCCTCGCGCACGCTGCCCTCCGCCTCCGTCAACAACCGATACCGCGGATTCGGCCGCCGCGGACGCCCCGCGACCGGCTCCGCGTCGGCGGACAACAGCCAGACCGCCGCAACCTCCGCGGCCAGGACCACCACCGCCAGCACCAGCCACCGCTGGCGCCACCAGGGCGTCGGCGCCGGCTCCAGCACCGCTTCCTCCTCCACACTCATCGGTTCCGAACCTCGCTCGCCCGCATCGGCGCCGTCGCCCCGGGCCTCGGACTCGTCGCCATCACCACCTCCCGCACCCCGGCCGTGCGCGCCAGATTCGCCAGACGCGCCAGCGTCGCCACCGACACCGACCGGTCCGCCAGCAGCAGCAGCGTCTGGTTCGTCCCCCGCTCCCGCACCTGCTCGCGCAAGCGCACCACCAGATTCGACTCCGGTATGAGCTGATGCTCGAACGAAAGCCGGCCCGTCGCATCCACCGCCACCACCCACTGCGGCAACACCTCGCCCCACATCCCCTCCGCCTCCGGCAACCCCAGCCGCACCCCCGCCGGCAACACCAGCGACGAATGCAGCAGCGTCACCATCCACAACAGGAACATCGTCCCCGCCACGGCCGAGGCATCCAGCCCCCCGCGGAACATCTTGAAGTTCCGTGGCAGTCTCACCGGTGGCTTCCCCCGCCCCGCTCGCTCAGGAGCCGGATGATCTCCGTCGAACTCTTCTCCATGTCCAGCAGCACCTCGTTCAGCCGCGACACCAGGAAGTTGTGGGCGACATACGTCGGCACCGCCACCGCAATCCCCGTGCCCAGACACACCAGCCCCTGCCACATGCCCGCCGCAAATTCGGTCGGCTGCAACGGCAGACCGCTGATCTGCATCTGCCAGAAAACCTTCACGAACCCCACCACCGCCCCGAACAACCCCATCAGCGGCGCGATCTGCGCGATCGTCGCCAACGCCCCGAGCTTCTCCTCCAACCGCGGCACCTCGATCAGCCCCGCCTCGTCCAAAGCCTCCCGCATCCCCTCCTTCCCGGATTCACGATGCAGGATCGCCACCTTCACCATCCGCGCCACCGGCCCGGGCGTCGCATCACAGATCGACACCGCCTCCACGATGTTGTCCCGCTTGATCACGTTCCGCACCCCGTTCAGAAACTCCGTCGAGTTGATCTGCGCCCGATGATAGTGCAGCAGCCGCTCGATGAAGACAGCCACCCCCACGGCCCCCGTCACCAGGATCATCCACAACACCCAGCCGCCTTTGGCCATCAACACTGGCATCCGCCTCCATTATCGACACCCCGCCCAACTTCCAACCAGAAACCTCCCCGCCCCACCCCCTCCAAACCCGCCTTTTCCATTGCCAGCCCTCCCCAATCCCCGCACTAAATCCCCTCCCGGCCCAACCGCCGCCCCAATCGCCCTCACGTGAAACCAACCGACCTCCGCGGCATCCTCCGTTACATCCCCCGCTTCCGCGAACGCTGCTTCATCCTCAGCGTCGATGCCGCCGTCGTCATGGACGAAAACTTCGCCAACATCCTCCTCGATGTCGCCGTCCTCCGCTCCCTCAACATCCGCGTCGTCTTCGTCCACGGCGCCGCCGCCATGATCGCCCAACTGGGCGCCGAATCCGGCATCACCCCGTCCAACCTCGACGGCTCCGGCATCACCGACGAACCCACCCTCAAACTGTCCCTCACCGCCGCCAACCGCCTCACCCACGAAATCCTCGAGGGCCTCTCCACCAACGACCTCCGCGCCGCCTCCACCAACGCCGTTATCGCCCATCCCCTCGGCATCATCGGCGGCATCGACCACCGCTTCACCGGCAAGGTCGAACGTATCGACGTCGACATGCTCCAGGGCCTCCTCTCCCAAGGCATCATCCCCGTCGTCCCACCCCTCGGCTTCGACGGCGAAGGCCGCACCTACCGCGTCAACTCCGACGCCGTCGCCGTCGCCCTCGGCGAAACCCTCAAGGCCGCCAAAATCATCTTCATCACCAGCCACGACGGCCTCTCCTGCGGCGGACGCCTCATCCGCCAGATTCTCGCCAGCGAACTGGAGGACCTCCTCGCCCGCCAACGCACCGCCTTCCCCCAGGACCTCCTCCCCAAAGCCCAGTTCGCCGCCCAGGCCTGCCGCGCCGGCGTCCCCCGCGTCCATGTCATCAACGGCCGCCAGGATGAGGCCCTCCTCGCCGAGGTCTTCTCCAACGAAGGCATCGGCACCCTCGTCTACGCCAACGAATACCAGCAGATCCGACGCGCCCTCAAAAAGGACGTCCGCCAACTCCTCCTCCTCACCCGCAAATCCGTCGACAGCGCCGAAATCGTCAAACGCACCCGCGCCGAAATCGAACGCCAGATCGGCGACTACTACATCTACGAGATCGACCGCAACCCCGTGGCCTGCGTCGCCCTCCACATCCACCCCGAACAGCGAAAGGCCGAACTGGCCTACCTCTACGTCAGCCCGGCCCACGAGAACCAGGGCATCGGCCGCAAACTGCTCCAGTTCGTCGAGGCCAAGGCCCGCGAAGCCGGCGTCGCCCAGTTGCTCGCCCTGTCCACCCAGGCGTTCACCTACTTCCAATCCAAGGGCGGCTTCTCCGAAGGCACCCCCGACGACCTCCCCCCCTCCCGCCGCGAACGCTACGATTCCAGCGGCCGCCGCTCCAAGGTCCTCGTCAAAAACCTCGCCTGACGCCGCCGACCCCGCCACCCCACCGCGCCCACCCACCCCATGCGCCCGCGACTCCCCGACGACCTCCGGGACGCCTGCCGCCGCCTCCACGTCCGCCCCACCGCCCACATCCTCGTCGCCTCCGTCGCCCGTCAGGAGGTCCGATGGTGGTCCCGCCACCCGCGCGCCGACCCCGCCTCCCCCGACGCCTACCGACTCCACCGCCGGTTCGTCGCCTCCACCTCACGGTTCGGCATCGGGCAGGTCCGCGATTCCCAGCGAACCCCCCTCGGTCTCCACCGAATCGCCGCGAAAATCGGCCAAGGCTGGCCGGTGGGCACCGCGCTCAAGGCCCGCGTCCCCGTCGGCTTCACCTGGGCCGGCCTCCCCAACGCCACCATCGCCCATCGCATCCTCTGGATCGAAGGTCTCGACCCCGGCTTCAACCGCGGCGGCTCCGTCGACACCTTCAGCCGCTTCATCTACATCCACGGTCTCGCCGACGAACCCACCCTCGGCCGCCCCGCGTCCCATGGCTGCATCCACCTCGCCGCCCGCGACCTGATCCCGCTCTTCAACAGCATCCCGCTCCACTCCCTCGTCTGGATCACCCCGGGTCCCTGAACCCACCCCCACACCCACCGGCGCCGGCGCCCACTCCGCACCGGGGGTCATTCGCCATGCTCGGGCCAGAAGTAACAGAGCGCCCCGGCCGCCGCACCCGCCACCATGGGGTCGATGTTGGAACTCAACTCCAGGAGCGCAGCGGCGCTCGCCCCGTCCACCACCGGTGCGGAATCCACAAGCGCCAACCCCTCGGCCATCCCCTCCAATCCCGCCGCCAGAAAACTCCGCCGCATGCAGCACGCCCGCGCCCACACCTCCCGAACCACCACCGCCGCCCCCTCCGTCCCCTCGGCCAACACCAACCCCAGCGCCGCCGATCGCACCGCCACCCCCACGTCCCTCCCCTCCTTCGCCGCTCGTCCCAGCACTTCCTCGAAAAACGCACGCTCCCGCCCCTGAACCCCCGCCAGCACCTCCTCCTGCCCGTGCTCCTCGCCAACCCGGTCAAAGGCCCAGTCCACCCACTCCTCCACCGTCCCGGGCATGCCCACAGGCGCCACCGCAAACCCCACTCCGCCTTGCCCCGCCGCCGTCGGCGATTCCGCGGGAACCTTCACCGGCGCCTTGACCGGCACCTGGCCGCCTCCCGCCCTCCCCGCGCTTCCCCGATTCGCAACGCCTCGATCCCCACCACCCCCACCGGCACAACCGCTTCCACCGACCCCCACCACCGCCACCAGAAGCATCGCCGACACCCACCCCGACCACCACGCCGCCCCGCCCGTCCCCTGGCGCTCCCCGATCAGCCACCCGCCGCGGCCGCCGCCCCGTCCCCGTCCGCGAGTCGTCCGGCGTTCCATCCTCAGGGCTCCTGCAGTAACCGGCGCACCGCCCGGATGTCATCGCGCGCCAGGGTCAGCGCCCCGAGCAGCGGGGATTCCGCACGCAGGGTGTTGGTGCCCAACTCCACCCGCCGCGCCCTGAGTTCGGAACCGTTCCTCAGCACCACCCGAAACGCCGCGTCCTCCGGTTCCACCGCCCCGACCTGCAGCCACGCCACCTCGCTCCCCGCCGCAAACGACCGGAAGCCGTGCAGCAGGGAACTGACGGTCACGGTGTTGGTGACAATCGACCGCAGGCCGCCATCGAGAAAATCGCCGTCCACCAGGAGAACACCGGGACGATCCGGCTCCACCCGTTCCTGCATCTCGGGCGTGAGCGGCACGTATTCGATCCGCGCCAGGTTCAACACCGACAACAGCGACCCGCGCATCCCACCCCCCAGCCGCACCACCGAGTCGTCCGCCGAATCCACCGGCGCGATCAGCACCGATCCGCCCCGCATCACCAGCCTGGGATAACCGCTCCCCGGCGCATACCCCACACCCCGCGCCCCAACCACCGGATCCCCGAACCGCGCCGTCACCGTCCCGGCCGGCGCCCCCGCCGACACCGCCATGCCCGCGCGCACCGCCTGCCCGAGATTCACGTTCCCCCGCGCCAGGTTCTGCCATTGCCGACCGTCCGCCGAGACATCCGCCACCACCGCCCCCCCCGAGCGCACCAGGCGCAGCCAGACGGGCATCCCCAGCGCCAGGTTCGTGGTCCGCATCGTCATCCCGCTGGCAATCTGCCGGTACTGAAAGCAAAGCCCCGAGCCGCCACGAAAGCCGACAAACGCATACGCCGCCGACTCGCCCAGGTTGTCCCGGATCAGAATGCCGGCCATCGATTCCGGAGCAATGGCCCGGAAGGACTCCAGCCGGGCCACCAACTGTCCCGACGAGTCCATCCGCCGTTGGGCAAAGAAAAAGGAATCCGCGTTCCCCACCAGCCCCAACCCGCCGCCCTCCACCACCCAGGCGCCGCCGTCCTCCCAGTTGGTGCCGGGTTCCCCCGCCCCGACCTGCACGCCCGCCCATCCCGGCCCGGGTGCCGCCGCCTGCACCGTGTTGGTCGCCTGGGTTGTCGCGTTCGTCGAGGTCGTGGTCGTCGTCGCCGACCCCGTGCCCGCCCCGGCTGCTTCGCCGCCGTTCGCGCCGGCAACCTCCGCCTCCCGCAGCGGTTCGTCCAAGGTGAGGTCCAGGAGTCGGTCGAAGGGAACCCGCACCGCTTCCCCCGCCGCGGGAGTCACCACCACCACGCCCGGCTCCCAGGTCACCCTCCCCTCCAAGACCTCGCCCCCCGTCGTCCGCACCCGATTCCCGGCATGCACCTGCCCGCCCATCGCCACCGCCACCGCCACGACCAGGAAGGCCGGCAGCCCGAGGCCTCGCTTCAACGCAATGCCGAGGCTCCGGAAGCGCCCGCTCCGCGGGCACTGACCCGGCCCCGGCCCGGAGGTGACCGGGTTCCAGGTGGTCCCGCCGGCTTCGCCACCCTGGCACGGCCCACAACTCCCCATGGCAGGACCCGTTCCCCTGTTAAAACCGGCTCTCGAACCACTCATCGTTGGTAAATCGGCACGTAGTTCCACGGTATCGCCAGCGCACTCACGTAGACCGCGGTCGCATAAACCGGCCCCAGCCCGTTCGACCCCATGTCCATCGAACCGTCCCAGTGCGCCATGTCCCCCTCACGCACCACCTGCCGCATGAGCTGCGCCCGGATCCGCGGATACCAGAGCCGCCACCCTTGGTCGCCCAGCATGTACTGCGCCGGCACGGCGTAGAACGTGCCGTAGGTGAACCATTCCCGCTGACCGAAGTTCTTCAGCAGATACTCGGAGCCGCGCTTGACCAGCGGATCGTCGTACAATCCGCACACCTGAAGCGAATACACCGCCGCCGCCGTCCTCGCATACCCCGGCGCCCGGTTCCCCGGTTGGTAGGTGAACCCACCCGAACCGGCGTCATAGCAGCTCTTCACGTAGCGCACCGCCTTGTCGATGGTGTCCTGCGGAACATCGATCCCCGCGTTCTTGGCCGCACGCAAACCCACCACCTGCAACACCGTGACGGAGACGTCCGCGTCCTGCGCGATCGGCCGGTAACGCCACCCGCCCTCCGGGTTCTGCGAGGTCAGGATCAGCCGGATCGCCCGGTCCAGCTTCGGCTTGATGTCCGCCGCCTGCGTCTGCCCGTACAACTCCGCCAACGCAATGGTCGCAACCCCGTGGTTGTACATGTACTGCCCCAGCGAGCGATCCCCGAACGTCCCGTCCGGCTTCGCCACATCCAGCAGGTACTGAAGCCCGGCCCGCGCCGCCTTCCCCTGCTCGCCCTCCCCGGGCAGGTGACCCGCCGCCAGAAACGCCATCAGCGTGTACCCGGTCATCGCCACCGGATGTCGCCGCTCAAAATCCGTCATCCCCCACGAGCCGTTCGGCAACTGCTTGGACGCCAGGAACCGGATCCCGCCGCGAATCACCGCCTCGGTCTGCGCATCCACCACGATCCGCTCCGCATCGTTCGTCCCCGCCACCAAACGCGGCGCCGAAGGCAGCGATGTCCCACCCGGATCCGGCTGCTGCGAGCGTGCGGCGACCCCGTAGGCCACCGACATCCCCAACGCCAGCACACCGGCCCGCAACCGCGGCCACACCGGGAACCGCCACGTTCCCCCCCCCATCGCGCCCCGCCTCAGCCTCATCGCGGTGCCTCCCCCACCTGATCCGACAGGTTCTTCAGGTACTGCTCGATCATCGGCGCGTACTCCCTCGAGTACCGCTCCCCCTGCGACTGCAGCAGCGCCGCCCGCTCCCGCGCGGGAAGGCCGATGTAACGCCCCGTGCCGGTCGCGTTCTTCCGGGGACCATCCGCACCCCCGGACCCGAAGAAGTTCCCCGCGTCGCCCGTGCCCTTGCCCGCCCTGGACCCGGGCTGGCGCCCACGGCCCTTTCCCTGGCCCTGACCCGGCGAGTTGCCCTCGCCCCCCTGGCCGTCCCCCTGACCGGGCTGCTGCCCCATCCCGGCCATCGCAAGATCGATCGCCGCCGCCGCCGCCGCCAGGGCCGCCTGGGCCTGCCCGGATTCGCTCTCCGCCCCGGCCTCATCGCCGGATTCCGCCGCCGCCGCCCCCTCCGCCAATGCGCGATCCGCGTGCTGCAAGGGATCCCGCACCATCCTCGGCATCCGCCCCATCCGCCCCGAGGTCGCCGGACGAATCTGGCGCGACGCCTTCTGCAACGCCTTCGCCGCGTTCGCCAGTTCCTCCGCGGTCATCGCCGAATTCACCTCCTGCTGGGCCTGCCGGATCATCTCCGCGAGCTTCTCCAGCGAAGCCTCCTCCGAAGGCCGCCCCAGCATGTTCTGCAACTGCGCCAGCCGCTCCTCCAACTCGCGCCGCGCCCGGATCAGGTTCGCCAGGGCCTCGTCCTGCGGCGGACGCGCCTCCCCGGGACGCGACGCCCCGAGTTCATTGCCCGCCAGGATCATCTGCGTCGCCGCGTCCGCGAGATAGGTCGCCGCCTGGGCCACCGTGTCCGGAAGCTCCCCCTCCAGGGTGCGCGTCGCCGCCGCAAGTCCGTCCTGGTCCTTCCCCACCACCCCCGGCTGCCTCCCCTCCAACCGCCGTGCCAGCCGCGCGGTCTCGTCGATGAGCGCCTGCTGCGCCTCGATGATCTCAATCAACCGCCGCAGCAACTCCTCCACCTGCGCCAGCTCCTCCTCCGCAGCCGCAAGCTCCGCGAGCTTCCGATCAATCTCGTCCAGCGCCTTCATCAGCGCGTCCACCGCCGCCTGCTGCGCCCCCGCATCGTTCCGCCCGGTGCCCAGCGATTTCTGGGAACGCCGCATCTGGCCCATCGCCTCGTTCAAATGTTCCGCGGCTTCGCTCGAATCCAACGCCGCCCGCTCCCCGGCATCCCCGGCCTTGTCCCCCAAATCCCCCTGCCTCGGCGCCAGCGGCCGCAGTTTCTGCGGGTCGTCCTCGTTCCGCTTCCCCTCGTCCTGCAACGCCCGTTGAGCCTCCAGCAGCGCCGCAACATCCTCCCGCACCTGCCGCAGGTTGCTCGTCGGATCGGCCGCCGCCTCACGCTGCTTCTCCAGCGACTCAATCCGCTGCTCGAGCAGGCGCTTCGCGGTCGCCAGCCGTGCCAGCGCGAGATCCTGGTGCGTCGCCGCTTCCAACCGCCGCGCACGCACCGCCGCCGCCCCCCGCTCCAACGCCCCCCGCGCCTCCTGCATCCGCAGCACCGCCCCATGCACCTGCTCCCCGGCCGCCAAATCCAACGTCACCGCCGTGGCCGCCGCCACGTCCGTGTCATCGACGAGATCCGCCTGCTGCCCCGCGACCGGCACCAGCGACGCCGGACGCGCGTCCGCCTGCCGCGTCGCGCCCAGAACCCCCTCCTGCCGCACCATCAAACCGCTGATCTCCCGAACCGCGGCCTGCAACGCCTCGACCTCGTCCTGCGCCTCCACCAACCCCCGCGCGAGTTCCCGCAACCAACCCCGCACCATCCGCTGACGCCCGGTCGCACTCAGCAATTGCGCCGTGTTCAGATCCTTGATCGCCGCGTCCACCCCCTTCACGAGCTTGGAAACCGCCGGCTGCATCAGCGCCTCCGCCACCCGCGCCGCCGCCTCGTTGTCGTCCTCCCCCTTCCACGCCCGCAGCCGGTCGATCACCGCCATCACCTCGTCGCGCAACGACGCCTGCTCGCTCACCTGCAATTGCAGGGCGATGCGCTGGTTCTCGGAAAGCCACTCCCGCTTGCGCCCCGCCCCGCCCGCCGCCAATCCCAGGGTCTCCTTCATCCCCACATGCTGCCTCGACGCGAGTTCCTCCAGCCGCGCCGCCACCCCGGCCAACTCCTGCTGACGCTGATACTCGAGCAGGATCTGCCGCAGCTTGACGCCCACCGTCTTCTGATCCCCGAACGCCGCCACCAGCCGCCCCCGCTGAACTCCTGGCTCCCCAGTACCCCGCGCCTCCTGCAGCAAAGCGATCACCCGCGCCATGTCCTGCTCGGTGAGCTGGCCCAGCAACCCGCGGATGGCGGTCAACAACTGCACCTCCTCACCCCCAAGACCGTTCCGCACGAACTCATCCAGGATCAGCCCGAGCTGCTCCCCGATCCGCGCCGTGCTCCCCCGCAATTGCTGCTGTCCGACCTCCGCCTGCGTCAATCCATCCCCCGTGCCCACTGACATCAGTCCCGCTGCGGGCGCCGCGCACGTCACCCGCCCCGCGCCGCCCAGGGCCCAGCACATCGCGAACGCCAGAAACCAGCGCAACACCCGCCACCCACCGCACCGCGCCGCCGCGCCTGCATGCAACTGAGCCTTCATCATCGTGTGCCTCGGAACCGTCATCGCGGCCCCGCTTTCTCCAAAATGATACGTCCCAGCGATTCGTTCAACCGCTCCTGTCCCTGCGCCACGTCCCCCAGACGACCGATCGCGTCACCGGCCCGGGTCAGCAGATCCGACCGCTTCTCCGCCTCCGAAACCACCCGCGCCAGATACCGCTCGCTCCGCCCCACCCCGGGCCCGCCCACCTCCCGCCGATCCAACGCCTCCACCCAGAACTCCAGATAACTCCCCTCCTCCACCGGCGGCCGAATCTCGTCGAGCCGCCATTCGAAACGCCGACGCGCCACCGCCACGTCCTCCTCGCCCAGGTCCAGCTCCACCACCGAAGCCACCGGAGTCCCATTCGTGCCCGCCGCCGGCTGATGAACCAGCCGCAACCCCGCCAGACCAAAATCATCCTTCGCCTCGAAGGACACCAACACCCGCCCCCGCGCGGTCACCAACTCCTCCCGACGCGACGGCAGGATCACCCGCACCGTCGGCGCCTGATCCTCAACCACGTTCACCGCATAAACCGCCGGATCCAACGACCCGATCCCCTTCGTGTCCACCAGCCGCACCGCAAAACCGGTCCACCGCGGGTCATCCACCGGCAGATCCACCCGGAACTCCTCCGGACGCCCGGCCTCCAACCTCGCCACCACCTGGGTCGACAACCCCTCGAGCTGCACCTCCACGCGCCCCAACGCCTGGCTCGCCCGCGCTTCCAGCCTCAGCCGCCCCCCGCGCAGAAGCGTGAGCTCCCCGGGCGCCACCCGCCTGGGCGGCAGCCGGGTGTAGGCGGGGTACTCCACCGTCAACACCAGGTTCGTCACCACCGGCCGGGGCAACACCGTGACCTCGAACACCTCGCTCTCCGCATCGTTCAACCGCACCCAATACCGGAAGTCACCCGTCAGGTTCGGCAGCAGCCGGGTGAACCGCCCGGCAACCCCACCCTCCCCCGCCGCGTCCAACACCAACCGCTGCTCCCGCCCCGACCCGTGCCGCACCCAGAGCGTCCCGGCCTTCGGAATCACCCCCGCAACCGTCGCGCCCACTTCCAGATCGTCGCCCCGCCCCACCACCCTCGGTCCGGTAACCTCCACAATCCGCGTCCGCCGCGGCAACTCCACGTCCGACCCCAGCCAACGCCGAACCAGCACGTCCCGCGTCGCCCCCCCCCAGGCCCACAACAATCCAACACCCAACACCAGCAGCCCCAACCGCCGCGCCATCCCCCGCAAGCGGTCGCCCGGAACCATGTCCGCCAACGAACGCTCCGCCACTGTCCCGTTCACCTCCCGCACCAACCGCCCCACGAACGCACGCGTCTCCCCAACCTCGCCCCCCGCCGCCCGCCCCAGTTGAACCGCGCTGATCAACCGACTGCGCAACGCCGGATCCCGGCGCTCCAGCTCCAACGCAAGCCGATCCCCGGAAGGCACCAAACCCCATGGCCGCATCACCCAACGGCGAACCGCCCAGACCCAGAACCCGAGATACCCCAGCCACGCAAATCTCCGCCACCACACCGGCCAGTCCATGAGCCAGTCAGCGACACACGCCACCACGACCAGAACCAACATCCAGGCCGTCACCCGGACCACGCCCTCGGCAACGGCCTGCCTCACCATCCGCCGCCGTACCCGCGCGCCCAGCCGCCAAAGCCCTGCCAACCCCGGAAACCCTTCGGGTCCATCCCCTTCGCCCTTCGCCGTCCGTTCACGAAGTCCTGTCATCACGGCTGGATCATCGGCTGTTCCCGGCACCCTGACACCCCAGGCCCGGACAAAACAACTCTGGAACCTGCCGAGCCCGCCAAGCCGCCGAAGCCCAATCACCAACCCAGCCCATCCCATCCCACGGCCCGTCCACCATCGCGCCTGCCAACCGGCCGAGCGGACGGCGATAAAACACCGAAATTCAGGTTTGCACCCGATCCTCCCCGCCCCAATACTTGGGGTCCCGGAAATTCCCGGGACGCAACCGGCAGAATGACATCCCCGTCCAACGGCGCTAAGAAATCTTCGGAGAAACCGATTGACACCGGCGCCCCGAATCCCTATTTCAGACGGTCCAAACTGGACCGCAGCGCATAGGACAACGCAGCCCGCGCCGGAGATTTGGAACGGGCTGATTGTCTTTTTGTCATCTGTTGCGTCCGGAATGGATGGTTGCCCATGTAGCTCAGTTGGCAGAGCACGTCCTTGGTAAGGACGAGGTCACCGGTTCAAGCCCGGTCATGGGCTCCACCACGATAGGTAGAGCAACGCTCGCGAGAAGAGAACGTCACCCAGCTCAGGAGTCAGGCAATGGCAAAGGAAAACTTTCAACGCACGAAACCGCACGTGAACGTCGGCACCATCGGCCACGTCGATCACGGCAAGTCCACCCTCACCGCCGCGATCGTCGAGGTCCAGGCGCGGAAAGGACTCGCACCCCGGATCTCGTACGCCGACATCACCAAGGGCGGCACCGTGCGTGACGAGACCAAGACCGTCACCATCGCCGTCTCGCACGTCGAATATCAGAGCGAGCAGCGCCACTACGCGCACGTCGACTGCCCCGGCCACGCGGATTACATCAAGAACATGATCACCGGCGCGGCCCAGATGGACGGCGCCATCCTCGTGGTCAGCGCCGCCGACGGCCCGATGCCCCAGACCCGCGAGCACATCCTCCTCGCCCGTCAGGTCGGCGTCCCCGCCATCGTCGTCTTCCTCAACAAGGTCGACCTCGTTGATGACCCGGAACTCCTCGACCTCGTCGAAATGGAGATCCGTGACCTGCTCAACAAGTACCAGTTCCCCGGCGACACCACGCCGGTCATCCGTGGCAGCGCCACCGCCGCCATGGCCGCCAAGCCCGAAGGCGAAAAGGCCATCGCCGACCTGCTCGCCGCCATCGACAGCTTCGTCCCCCTCCCCACCCGCGAGGTCGACAAGCCGTTCCTGATGTGCATCGAGGACGTGTTCAACATCGAAGGCCGCGGCACCGTCGTGACCGGCCGTGTCGAACGTGGCGTGCTCAACCGCATGGACGAAGTCGAGATCGTCGGCCTCAAGGACACCCGCAAGACGGTGGCCACCGACATCGAAATGTTCCGCAAGCTGCTCGACAAGGCCGAGGCCGGTGACAACGTCGGCGTGCTGCTCCGCGGCACCAAGAAGGAAGATGTCGAACGCGGCATGGTCCTCTCCAAGCCCGGCACCATCAAGCCCCACACCAAGTTCAAGGCCGAGGTCTACGTGCTCTCCAAGGAAGAGGGCGGCCGTCATACCCCGTTCTTCACCAACTACCGTCCCCAGTTCTACTTCCGCACCTCCGACGTCACCGGGACCGTCCAGCTCCCCACCGGCGTGGAAATGGTGATGCCCGGCGACAACGTCTCCGTCGACGTGTCCCTCATCGCCCCGGTCGCGATGGAAAAGGGCCAGCGCTTCGCCATCCGCGAAGGTGGACGCACCATCGGCGCCGGCCGCATCTCCGACGTCCTCCCGGATTGATCATTGCCCACGGGCAGGGCTGGATTCCAGGATTCAGCCTTGCCCGCGGGGTCCCGTTAAGGTTCAAGATTGCCGCGTCGCACGCTAGGGCGTTAGCTCAATTGGTAGAGTAGCGGTCTCCAAAACCGTTGGTTGGGGGTTCGAGTCCCTCACGCCCTGCCAGCGACAACTGCACGGAGGGGTGGCAGAGCGGTCGATTGCGGCGGTCTTGAAAACCGTTGTGCGGGAATACCGCACCGGGGGTTCGAATCCCTCCCCCTCCGCCACACCCATTTTATGAACAGCACCACGAGCCTGATCTTCTGGTCGGTCGTCATCATCGTCGCCTTCGCCATCGCCTGGCGCCTCGGCTGGCTGGGCCGTATCACCCGCTACTCCCAGGAAACCCGCGAGGAACTGCGCCGGTGCACCTGGCCAAGCTCCGAGGAACTGTGGGGCTCCACCGTCCTCGTCATGGTCGCCACCTTCCTCCTCGGCCTCTTTACCGTCGTCAGTGATTTCATCATGGCGTGGTTCGTGCAAAGCATCGTCTGATTCCTCCCCCGATCGCCTGTCGCCAACCCCCACGCGTCCCCCCTCCCCTTTCCCCCCTCCTGTCATGCGCCACCGCTGGTTCGTCCTCCATACCCTCTCCGGTCAGGAGCAGAAGGTTAAGGACAACATCGAAAAACGGGCACGCCCCGAGGAGATGACCGAGTACATCTCCGAGGTCCTCGTTCCCATGGAGAAGGTTGCCGAGGTCAGGAACGGCAAGAAAACGGTCTCCATGCGCAAGCTCCACCCGGGCTATGTGTACATCCAGATGGCCCTGGTCGATGATGAGTACCGCCTGATCGAACGCCCCTGGTACTTCATCCGCGAAACCCCCGGAATCATCGGCTTCGTCGGCGGCGAACGCCCCGTCGAAGTGCCCGAGGAGGAAATGGCCGCCATCAAGGCCCAGATCGCCGAGTCCGAGGACGCCGAACGTCCCAAGGTCAGCTTCGGCGTCGGTGAAACCGTCAAGATCAACGACGGCCCCTTCCTCAACTTCAACGGCGTCATCGAGGAAATCGACGCGGAGAAGGGCAAACTCAAGATCACGGTCAACGTCTTCGGCCGAAACACCCCGGTCGAGTTGGAATATTGGAAAGTCGAAAAGGCTTAACCCCGAACCCTCATTCGCATGGCAAAGAAGGTCACCGCCCAAATCAAACTGCAAATCCCCGGGGGACAGGCGAACCCCGCCCCTCCCGTCGGCCCCGCGCTCGGTCAGCACGGCGTCAACATCATGGCGTTCTGCAAGGAGTTCAACGCGCGCACCAAGGACTCCGGCGGAATGATCGTCCCGGTCGTCATCACCGTCTTCCAGGACAAATCCTTCACCTTCATCACCAAGTCGCCCCCGGCGTCCGCTCTGCTCAAGAAGGCCGCCGGCATCGCCTCCGGCTCCAAGGCTCCCAACAAGGACAAGGTCGGCAAGGTGACCCGCAAACAGATCCTCGAAATCATCAAGACCAAGAAGGATGACATCCACGCCACCTCCGAGGAGGCCGCGGTCCGCGTGATCGCCGGCACCGCCCGGAGCATGGGCATCGAAGTCGTCGACTAAACCCCCAACCGGCGGGAGGGCCTCAACCACCCGTTCGCACCGCCAATCATCATGCGCAGCAAACGTTACCGAAAAGCACTCGAACAGGTCGAACCCGAGCGGAGCTACAACCTCCGCGCCGCCATCGAAGTCCTCACCAAGTTCCCGAAGGCGAAGTTCAACGAAACCGTCGACATCTCCTTCCGCCTGGGTGTCGACCCCCGCCAGTCGGACCAGATGGTCCGCGGCACCGTGCCCCTGCCGCACGGCAGCGGCAAAACGGTCCGTGTGCTCGTCTTCGCCAAACCCGGTGCCGCCGCTGACGCCGCCCAGGCCGCCGGCGCCGAATTCGTGGGCTTCGACGACATGATCAAGAAGTGCTCCGACGGATGGGCCGACTTCGACATCGCGGTCGCCACGCCGGAGGCGATGGTCGAGGTGCGAAAACTCGGTAAGGTGCTCGGGCCCCGCGGCCTCATGCCCAACCCCAAGACCGGCACGGTCACCGACGATACCGCCAAGGCGGTGCGCGAATTCAAGGCCGGCCGCGTCGAGTTCAAGGTGGACAAGACCGGAAACCTCCACGTCGCCGTCGGCAAGACCTCGTTCACCCCGGCTCAACTGGAAGACAACGCCCGCACGGTCCTCGAGGCCGTCCTCAAGGCCAAACCGTCCTCGTCCAAGGGCGTCTACATCCGCACCTGCGCCATCTCCAGCACGATGAGCCCCGCGGTCCATATCGACACCCGCGACATCGCCGCCCACTAAACCCCCTTCCCCACGCCAGCCACCATGCGCCAGGAAAAGAAAGCCATCAGCGCCGAGTACATCAACCGTCTCAACGGCGCCCCGTTCTTCATCGTCGCCGACTACACCGGCCTCAAGGTCCAGCACTTCTCCGAACTCCGGAAACGGCTGCGCACCTCCGGCGCGGAGATCCATGTCGTCAAGAACACGATCTTCCGCATCGCCGCCAAGGAAGCCGGCCTCGCCGACCTGACCGGCACCCTGTCCGGTCAGATCGCCGTCGTGACCGGACCCCGCGAAATCTCAGCCGCCGCCAAGGTCCTCAAGACCTTCGCCGCCGAGTTCGAGAAACCCAAGGTCCGCTTCGGTTACCTCAACAACGAACACATCGATGCCGAAGGCCTGGCAACCCTGGCCGATCTGCCCTCCATCGAGGTGCTCCGTGGCAAGCTCCTCGGCCTGTTCCAGGCCCCCGCTTCCCAGTTGGCCCGCGTCCTGGCCGAACCCGCCAGCGCCCTCGCCCGCGTCCTCAAGGCCAAGAGCGAGAAGGCCTCCTAACCCAAACCCAAATCAAAACCCTTTCCCGGCGATGGTCGCCGGGATCTCCAAAACCCCTAAAAGTAAATCGTCGGCGGACGGGCCCGTCCCTGAATCCTCCCGCGGCTGCGGAAGACGACGAAACGTTACAAAACCATGGCTGACATCAACGCAATCGCCGATCAACTCGGCAAACTCACCGTCATCGAAGTGGCCGAGCTCGTGAAGAAGCTCGAAGCCGACTGGGGCGTCTCCGCCGCCGCACCTGTCGCCGTCGCCGCCGCGCCCGCCGCTGGTGGTGGCGCTGCCGCGCCCGCCGCGGAAGCCAAGACCGAATTCGACGTCATCCTCGCCTCGGTTCCCGCCGACAAGAAGATCGCCGTCATCAAGGTCGTTCGCGAAATCAAGACCGGTCTCGGTCTCGCCGAAGCCAAAAAGCTCGTCGAGGAAGCCCCGAAGCCGGTGCTCGAAGCCGCCAGCAAGGCCGATGCCGACGCCGCCAAGAAGAAACTCGAGGAAGCTGGCGCAAAGGTCGAAGTCAAGTAATCTCCCGTCTCCGGGCAGGGACGGGTTCATCCCCCCCCTGCCCGGACACTGTCGTATCCAAACAGCCCGTCCTGTCCGATTGCCGTCCCGGGCGGAGGGACAGGAGGGGCTCAAAACAAGCAAAGCGGGTAGCCGGCGCCGGCCGGGCTCTCGCTTTTTTGTTCTCCGCTCGGGATTAACCCAGCGGCCGGCAAACATTTGAGTTCACAACGACCCACGACCATGGCACAGCGCGCGACGGAACGGACCAATTTCGGCAAGATCCGCGAGGTCATCGCCCCGCCCAACCTGATCGAACTGCAGGTCAACTCCTACGAGGAGTTCCTTCAGCGCGACATCGCACCCTCCCGCCGCAAGAATACCGGCCTCCAGGCGGTCTTCACCGAGGTCTTCCCCATCGAGAGCTACGACGGCAAGGTCGTTCTGAAGTTCCATAGCTTCGAGATCGGCGATCCCAAGATCGACTGGCTCGAGTGCATCCGCGAGGGCCTCACCTTCGGCGCACCCCTCCACGTCACCTTCCACCTCGAGGAAGAGTCCGGCACCAAGGAGGAAAAGGTCTTCATGGGCGAACTCCCCCTGATGACCCCCCAGGGCACCTTCGTCATCAATGGCGCCGAACGCGTCATCGTCTCCCAGCTCCACCGTTCCCCGGGTCTCGCCTTCGAAGCCACCCAGCACGCCAACGGCAAAATGCTGCACGGCTTCCGCATCATCCCCGACCGCGGCTCCTGGTACGAAGCCCAGTTCGACACCAGCGATCTCCTCTACGTCTACCTCGACCGCAAGAAGCGCCGCCGCAAGTTCCTGGTCACCACCTTCTTCCGCGCTCTCGCCTTCCTCGACGACAAGGAAAAGGGCGACGAAAAGATCCGCGGCACCGACCACGAGGTCCTCCGCCTCTTCTACGACATCGAGGAACTGACCATCAAGCAGGCCGAAGCCCTCGACGACATCCAGAACAAGGTCCTCATCGAGGACGCCATGGACCTCGACAAGGGTATCGTCGTCGCCCGCGCCTTCGAACCGCTCTCCAAGGTCGTCGTCCGCCAGATCGCCGAACTGGGCATCAACAAGATCAAGGTCGTCGACACCACCGTCGATGACGGCATCGTCATCAAGTGCCTCAAGAAGGACCCGACCCGCAACGAGGACGAGGCCCTCAAGGACATCTACCGCCGCCTCCGCCCCGGCGATCCGCCGACCGCCGCCAACGCCCGCGCCCTCATCAAGCGCCTGTTCTTCGATCCGAAGCGCTACGACCTCGGCCGCGTCGGTCGCTACAAGATCAACCAGAAACTCGGCCTTCCCGACAAACAGGATTCCCGCATCCTGACCAAGCAGGATCTCATCGCCGCCACCCGCTACCTGCTGATGCTCAAGAAGGGTGAAGGCAGCCTCGACGACATCGACCACCTCGGCAGCCGCCGCGTCCGGACCGTCGGCGAATTGCTCGCCAACCAGTGCCGTGTCGGCCTCGCCCGCACCGAGCGCCTGGTCAAGGAACGCATGACGCTCTTCGATCAGAGCATGGACACGATGACGCCCCAGAAGCTCATCAACCCCAAGGCCCTGTCCGCCGTCATCCGCGACTTCTTCGGCCGCTCCCAGCTCAGCCAGTTCATGGACCAGATCAACCCTCTGGCCGAACTGACCCACAAACGCCGCCTGTCCGCCCTCGGGCCCGGCGGTCTCTCCCGCGACCGCGCCGGCTTCGAGGTCCGCGACGTCCACCCCTCCCATTACGGCCGCATCTGCCCCGTCGAGACACCCGAAGGCCCCAACATCGGCCTCATCGCCTCGCTGGCCACCTTCGCCCGCATCAACGACTTCGGCTTCATCGAAACCCCCTACCGCAAGGTCGAGGGCGGCCGCGTCACCACCCAGATGGAGTACCTCACCGCCGACCGCGATGAGAACTACGTCATCGCCCAGGCCAACGCCACCATCGACGACAAGGGCCACTTCCTCACCGAACGCGTCACCTGCCGCCGCAAGGGCGACTTCATCGACGTCGAGCCCAAGGAGGTCCATTACATGGACGTCTCCCCCAAGCAGCTCGTGTCCGTCGCCGCTTCCCTCATTCCATTCCTCGAACACGACGACGCCAACCGCGCGCTGATGGGCTCGAACATGCAGCGCCAGGCCGTCCCGCTCCTCGTCACCGAGGCGCCCTTCGTCGCCACCGGCCTCGAGGAACGCGTCGCCCGCGACTCCCGAGCCGTGCTCGTCGCCGAGGAAAACGGCAAGGTCGCCTCCGTCACCGGCAACCTCCTCGTCATCACCCCCGACGGCAAGCTGCCCGAGACCAAGAAGAAACTCAGGCACGACCCCGCCGGCGGCCTGTCCGTCTATCCGATCCGCAAATTCATGCGGTCCAACGCCGCCACCTGCATCAACCAGAAAACCCTGGTGGCCAAGGGCGACGTCGTGAAAAAGGGCCAGGTCCTCGCCGACGGCCCCTGCACCGCCGACGGCGAACTGGCCCTCGGCCGCAACGTCCTCGTCGCGTTCATGCCGTGGAACGGCTACAACTTCGAGGACGCCATCCTCATCAGCGAACGCATCGTCAAGGAGGACATCTTCACCAGCATCCACATCGATGAGTTCGAGGTGGGCGCACGCGACACCAAGCTCGGCCCCGAGGAAATCACCCGCGACATCCCCAACCTCGGCGAGGAGGCCCTCAAAAACCTCGGACCCGACGGCGTCATCCGCATCGGCGCCGAGGTCAAACCCGGCGACATCCTCGTCGGCAAGATCACCCCGAAGTCCGAAACCGAACTGGCCCCCGAGGAACGCCTCCTCCGCGCCATCTTCGGCGAAAAGGCCGCGGACGTGAAGGACACCTCCCTCAAGGTCCCCTCCGGCACCTACGGCATCGTCATGGACGTCAAGGTCTCCTCCAAGAAGGAGAACGAGAAGGGCATGGCGATCGCCACCACCACCAAGACCATCTCCGGCGACGCCCGCAAGCAGGCCAAACAGGTCCAGGACGATCACAAGGCCAAGGCCGAGGAACTCCGGGAACAGCTCACCGAGGCCCTCTCCAACATCCTCCTCGGCGAGAAGATCCCGCTCGACGTGGTCAACAGCGAAACCGGCGAGATCATCATCCCCGCCAATCGCAAGATCACCAAGACGCTGCTCCGCAAACTGGCCCAGGTCTACGACCGCATCGAGATCGACCCGTCGCCCATCCGCAACAAGATCAACGAGATCATCGGCCAGTTCAAAAAGAAGTTCGATGACCTCCAGATGCAGCACGACGAGGAGATGGAACGCCTGGAGGCCGGCGATGATGTCGATCCCGGCATCATCAAGCAGGTCAAGGTCTACATCGCCTCGAAGCGCAAGCTGTCCGTCGGCGACAAAATGGCCGGCCGCCACGGCAACAAGGGCGTCGTCGCCAAGATCGTCCCCGAGGAGGACATGCCCTTCCTCGCCGACGGCACCCCGGTCGACATCGTCCTCAACCCCCTCGGCGTGCCGTCCCGCATGAACGTGGGGCAGTGCCTCGAAACCCACCTCGGCTGGGCCGCCCGTATCCTGGGCATCAAGTTCGCCACCCCCGTCTTCGACGGCATCAAGGAGTCCGAGATCCGAGAACACCTCAGGCGCGCCTCCGCGAAACTGAAGACCGAACAGGGCGATCCCCTGGTGAGCGAAGCCGGAAAGACCGTCCTCTACGACGGCCGCACCGGCGATCCCTTCGACCAGGAAGTCGTCGTCGGCTACATCTACATGATGAAGCTCGGCCACTTGGTCGCCGACAAGATCCACGCCCGCGCGGTCGGGCCCTACTCCCTCGTCACCCAGCAACCGCTTGGCGGCAAGGCCCAGTACGGCGGCCAGCGCTTCGGCGAAATGGAAGTCTGGGCCATGGAGGCCTACGGCGCCGCCTACATGCTCCAGGAGCTGCTCACCGTGAAGTCCGACGACGTCCAGGGCCGCACGCGCATCTACGAGAGCATCGTCAAGGGCGACAACGCCCTCGAAGCCGGCGTTCCCGAATCCTTCAACGTCCTGGTCAAGGAAATGCAGTCCCTCGGCCTCGACGTGCGTGTCGGCTACACCGGTCCCACCGACCAGCCTCCCCAACCCGCAGCCCTCGCCCTCGGCGGCGTCGCCTCCTAACCCTCCCCCCAACTCCCGACCCCAGATTCCATGCTCACCAACGCCAAGGAAACGGCCCGCGAGTTGCTCGGCCTCGACAAGGTCAACCAGGTCGACCATGTCGCCATCTCCGTCGCCTCCCCGGAATCCATCCGCGCCTGGTCCAAGGGCGAGGTCAAGAACCCGGAGACCATCAACTACCGCACCTTCAAACCCGAGAAGGGCGGTCTGTTCTGCGAGCGCATCTTCGGCCCGGTCAAGGACTGGGAGTGCTCCTGCGGAAAGTACAAGCGCATCAAACACCGCGGCGTCGTCTGCGACCGCTGCGGCGTCGAGGTCACCCTCAGCCGCGTCCGCCGCGAACGGATGGGCCACATCGAACTGGCCGTTCCCGTCTCCCACATCTGGTTCTTCAAATGCATGCCCTCGCGGATCGGCCTCATGCTCGACATGACCGCCCGCAACCTCGAGCGCGTTATCTACTACGAGGACTACCTCGTCATCGATCCCGGCAACACCCCGCTCAAGGAACACCAGCTCCTCAGTGAGCTGGAATACCGCGACGCCCGCGCCACCTACGGCGCCGATGCCTTCGTCGCCAAAATGGGCGCCGAGGCCGTCCGCGACGCCCTCGTCAAGGTCGACCTCATCAAGCACGTCGACGTGCTCCAGCAGCAGATGGTCGAGACCAAGAGCAAGCAGACCCGCAAGAAGCTCGCCAAGCGGATCAAGCTCTTCCAGGGCTTCACCATCGGGAAGTCCCGCCCGGAATGGATGATCCTCACCGTCCTCCCGGTCATCCCGCCCGACCTCCGCCCCCTCGTCCCCCTCGAGGGCGGCCGGTTCGCCACCTCCGATCTCAACGATCTCTACCGCCGGGTCATCAACCGGAACAACCGCCTCAAGAACCTCCTCCAGCTCAAGACCCCCGAGGTCATCATCCGCAACGAAAAACGGATGCTCCAGGAGGCCGTCGACGCCCTCTTCGACAACGGCCGCCACGGCCGGCCGGTCACCGGCGCCGGCAACCGCGCCCTCAAGTCCCTGTCCGACATGCTCAAGGGCAAGAGCGGGCGCTTCCGCCAAAACCTGCTCGGCAAGCGCGTCGATTACTCCGGCCGCTCGGTCATCGTCATCGGCCCCGAACTCAAACTCAACCAGTGCGGCCTTCCCAAGAAGATGGCCCTGGTCCTGTTCGAGCCGTTCATCATCCGCAAACTCAAGGAGCGCGGCCTCGTCCACACCGTCCGTTCGGCCAAGAAGATGATCGAACGCCAGGTGCCCGAGGTCTGGGACATCCTCGAGGAGGTCACCAAGGGCCACCCCGTCCTCCTCAACCGCGCCCCAACCCTCCACCGCCTCTCCATCCAGGCGTTCGAACCCATGCTCATCGAGGGCGAGGCCATCCGCATCCATCCCCTCGTCTGCACCGCCTACAACGCCGACTTCGACGGCGACCAGATGGCCGTCCACGTCCCCCTCTCCGTCGAGGCCCAGATGGAGGCGCGCCTCCTCATGATGGCGCCCCTCAACATCTTCAGCCCCTCCAGCGGCAAACCCATCATGACCCCCACCCAGGACATCACCCTGGGCTGCTACTACCTCACCGCCGAACCCCGCCTCGCCCGCAAGGACAGCGACCGGCTCCGGCTCTTCGCCTCCAAGGACGAGGTCGTCTTCGCCCACGCCGAGGGCGACGTCCGCACCCACGAGCGCATCCTGCTCGCCAACCCCGACTTCGGACGCAAGACCACCTACGGCGACGCCACCCGCAAGATCATCGAGACCACCGTCGGCCGGGTCATCTTCTCCGAAATCTGGCCCACCGAACTGGGCTTCCCCAACCGCCCCATCAAGAAAAGCGAGATCGGGGACCTCATCTGGAACTGCTACAAATCCTGCGGCCACGAACGCACCGTCGTCGTGCTCGACCGCCTCAAGGAACTGGGCTTCCGCGAAGCCACCCGCTCCGGCTGCTCCATCGGCATCGATGACATGATCATCCCGAAGGAGAAGGACCAGGAGATCGCCAGCGCCCAGCGCCAGATCGCCGACGTCGAGAAGCAGTACCGCAAGGGCATCATCACCCCCGGCGAACGCTACAACAAAATCGTCGACATCTGGACCCACTGCACCGACCAGATCGCCAGCGTCATGCTCAAGACGCTCGAGCGGAACGACGACAAGAAGAACCGCCTCGGCCGATCGGAATACAACCCCGTGTTCCTCATGGTCGACTCCGGCGCCCGCGGCAACAAAGCCCAGGTCCGCCAGCTGGCCGGCGTCCGCGGCCTCATGGCCAAACCGTCCGGCGACATCATCGAGAAACCCATTCTCTCGAACTTCCGGGAGGGCCTCACCGTGCTCGAGTACTTCATCTCGACCCACGGCGCCCGCAAGGGTCTCGCCGATACCGCCCTCAAAACCGCCGACTCCGGCTACATGACCCGCAAACTCGTCGACGTCGCCCAGGACGTCATCATCCGCGACGAGGACTGCGGCACCACCAACGGCATCTTCGTCCACTCCATCTTCGAGGGTGAGGACGAGATCGTGAAGGTCGCCGACCGCGCCCTCGGCCGATACGCCGCCGAGGACATCATCGATCCCAACGACCCGCGCACCCCGCTGGTCAAGGCGGGCGAACTCATCGACGAGGAAAAGGCCGCCAAGATCTCCCGCCTCGGCATGGAGCGCCTCAAGATCCGCTCCGTCCTCACCTGCGAAACCAAGCAGGGCATCTGCAAGAAGTGCTACGGCCGCAACCTCGGCACCGGGCGCCTCGTCGAAATGGGCGAGGCCGTCGGCATCATCGCCGCCCAGTCCATCGGCGAACCCGGCACCCAGCTGACCATGCGCACGTTCCACATCGGCGGCGCCGCCACCGGTGCGTTCAAACAACCCCAGATCCGCGCCAAGCACGACGGCATCGTCCGCTACAACGACATCCGCTTCGTCACCCTCGACGACGGCAGCAACATCGTCCTCAACAAAACCGGTTCCGTCAGCATCCTCGACGACCAGCACCGCGAACTGGAAACCCACATCGTCCCCATCGGCGCCATCATCTCCGTCGTCGACGGCGGCCGCGTCAAGGGCGCCCACGTCACCCCGGCCAAGCAGAAGGTCGAAGGCCAGATGTTCGTCCAGTGGGATCCCTACAACGTCCCGATCATCTCCGAGAAGGCCGGCCACGTCCGCTTCCACGACATCATCGAGGGCGTCACGATGAAGTACGAGATCGACGAAACCACCCAGCAGGAGGCCGTCGTCATCATCGAACACAAGGAGGACCTCCATCCCCAGATCATCATCGCCGACGACCACGATGAACCGGTCGCCAGCTACCCCATCCCCTCCGGCGCCCATATCGTCGTCGAGGAAGGCGCCCGCATCGCCGCCGGCGCCCTCCTGGCCAAAACCCCCCGCAAGACGTCCAAAACCAAGGACATCACCGGCGGTCTCCCCCGCGTCGCCGAATTGTTCGAGGCCCGCCGACCCAAGGACGCCGCCGAAATCTCACGGATCGACGGCCTCGTCGACTTCGGCCCCAGCGTCCGCGGCAAACGCTGCGTCGTCGTCCGCGACACCGTCACCGGCCAGGAGGAGGAACACCTCATCCCGATCGGCAAACACGTCATCGTCTTCAAGGGCGACTTCGTGAAGAAGGGCCAGCAACTCACCGAGGGCCCCGTCGTCCCCCACGAAATCCTCGACGTTCTCGGACCCCAGGCCCTCCAGGAACATCTGGTCAACGAAATCCAGGAGGTCTACCGCCTCCAGGGCGTCACCATCAACGACAAGCACATCGAGATCATCATCCGGCAGATGCTCAAGAAGGTGCGCATCACCGAACCGGGCGACACCACGTTCCTCTGGGGCGAACAGATCGACAAGATCTCCTTCGAGGAGGAAAACAACCGCGTCGAGAAAATGGGCGGCAAACCGGCCGAGGCCGTCCCCGTCCTCCTCGGCGTCACCAAGGCCTCCCTCGAAACCGAGTCGTTCCTCAGCGCCGCCTCGTTCCAGGACACCACCCGCGTCCTCACCGACGCCGCCACGATGGGCAAGCTCGACTACCTCCGCGGCTTCAAGGAGAACGTCATCATGGGCCATATCATCCCGGCCGGCTCCGGCTACGTCAGCCACCGCAACGTCAAGGTCAAACCCCTCGTCGAGGTCGGCCCCGAGGAACCCGACCTCCCCGCGCCCTTCGCCGACGAGGAACCCATGGTCGGCTGATCCAGGATCCCCAAACCGCGATCCCCGTTCAAAAGGCGCCCGGTCCCACGGGCGCCTTTCCGCTTTCCACCTCCACCGGCTTGCACCACGACCCCCGAATCGGTCTCCTCGTCCGTCCGCGCATGGATACGTTCATCACCTCGCCCGCCCCCGCCGACCGCCTGGTCCGCTTCGTCGGCGATTCCATCCCCTTCTCCATCTCACGCGGACCCGACGCCAACCCCGCCAACGGCTGGACCGCCCGCCTCCGCACCACCCTCGGCCGCTCACGCACCGCCCGCGAGGAGATCATCCGCGCCCACGTCGCGAAACTCCCCGCCTTCGGCGCACGCTGGCACGACATCCCCCTCGCCTGGGACGGCTCCCGGTGGTCCCGCGAAATCGTGCTCGCCGAAACCGGCTACGCCCTCGCGAAACCCTACCTCATCGATCCCAAGGGCTACCAACACTGGCCCGCCGGCCCCGACATCGGCATCTCCGTCCACCCCGACTGGACCCGCACCGCCAACACCCTCTACTGCGCCTTCACCCGCCTCTTCGGCACCACCCGCACCGCATCCCGCCTCCGCCCGGAACCCGCCGAGAACACCCTGCGCGACCTGGAACGCCAGGGCTTCGCCACCCTCCCGCCCTCGGGCACCTTCCGCGACCTCACCCGCCAGCTCCCCCACATCGTCAGCCGCCTCGGCTGCCGCATCCTCCACCTCCTCCCCATCCATCCCACCCCCACCACCTTCGCCCGCTTCGGCCGCTACGGCAGCCCCTACGCCGCCCTCGACCTCACCACCGTCGACCCCGCCCTCGTCGAGTTCGACCGCGCCACCACCGGCATCCAGCAGTTCGAGGAACTCACCCGCGCCACCCACCGCCTCGGCGCCCGCGTCTTCCTCGATGTCGTCCTCAACCACACCGGCTGGGGCTCGCGCCTCCATGAGGAACATCCCGAATACTTCCGCCGCGAATCCGGAAACCACTTCGCCTCCCCGGGCGCCTGGGGCGTCGTCTGGGAGGACCTCGTCGAACTGGAACCCCACGACGTCGCCCTCTGGGACCTCCTCGCCGAGGCCCTCCTCACCTGGTGCCGCCGGGGCGTCGACGGCTTCCGCTGCGACGCCGGCTACAAGATCCCCACCCACGTCTGGCAGTACATCACCGCCCGGATCCACTCCGAGTTCCCCGACACCGTCCTCCTCCTCGAGGGCCTCGGCGGCCCCTGGGAGGCCACCGACCAACTCCTCACCGAGGGCGGCATGCAATGGGCCTACTCCGAGTTGTTCCAAAACCATTCCCCAGGCCAGGTCCAGTGGTACCTCGACCACGCCCTCCGCCAGTCCCATCGCTTCGGCACCTACGTCCATTACTCCGAAACCCACGACAACGACCGCCTCGCCGCCCAGGGCGGCCGCCCCTGGTCCCTCCTCCGAAACCGCCTCTGCGCCCTCACCAGCGTCAACGGCGCCTTCGGCTTCACCTGCGGCGTCGAATGGCTCGCCCAGGAAAAAATCCTCGTCCACCAGCGCACCGGCCTCGCCTGGGATTCCCCCGACGCCATCGTCGATGAACTGGCCACCCTCAACACCCTGCTCGCCAACCACCCCGCCTTCTTCGACGGCGCCGAACTGACCCGCCTCAGCCCCGACACCGCACCCGCCTACGCCCTCCTCCGACAACCCGCCACCCAACACCCGCCCATCCTCGTCCTCATCAACCCATCCACCCTCACCCCAGCCTCCCTCTCCCTCCCCTCCACCTCCATCCCCGGCCTCCTCACCCACAACCTCCACGACCTGCTCGGCCAACCCACCCCGACCCACTCCCACGACCCCCACCACACCACCTTCAACCTCCCCCCGGCCTCCGCCTACGCCCTCTCCCCCGAACCTCCCCCCGCCCCCGCCTTCGGCGCCGATTACCGCGCCCATCGCGCCCGCGTCGCCTGGGCCGTCCAGGCCGCCGCCCGACTCGCCCCACCCGAAACCATCACCCGCCCGGACCCCGCCACCACCTCCCGGTTGGTCGCCGAAAACCCCGCCCGCTGGCTCGCCCTCCTCTCCGAAACCACCCGCACCCCGAACCGCCCCAAGGACGCCCCGATCGATTTCACCGATATCGCCGCCCGCTGGACCGGCCCCGACCCCTTCCCCAACACCGTCGTCTGGCAACCCCGCGACGCCCGACGCACCACCCTGATCCCCCCGGACTGGTGGCTGATCGTCCTTCTGGACTCCCCCTTCCGCGCTCACCTCGCCTGCGACAACGAACCGTCCGAACAACACGCCGCCTCCATCCCCGTCGACCACGGCCACGTGGTCGCCTTCCCCCCACGCAACCCTTCCGCTCCCGCCTCCGCCCGCCTCCGCATCGACTCCGACTCCGACAGCCCCGCCCAACCGCCCGCCACCCTCCGCTTCCTCGCCAACCCCCAGGACGGCCCATCCCCCGCCGCCCCCATCGACCCCGACAGCCTCGTCCTCCTCACCAACCATCGCGGCGGAATGGCCCGCCTCCGCGTCCACCTCGGCAGCGTCCGCTCCAAATACGACGCCGCCCTGGCCGCCAACCTCCACCCCGCCGTCCCCGTCGACCGCCATGTGCTCGCCAAACGCGTGCGCGCCTGGGTCGACGCCGACGGCTTTCTCTCCGCCCTCGACGCCTCGAACCTCGTCGAGTTCCAGCCGGGACCCCCGCCCACCTGGACGTTCCGCGCCAACGCCGGCGACGGTCGATCCGTGGTCATCAGCCTCCAGGCCGTCATGCCCCAGGACCGCAACACCGTCGTCTTCCGGTGGACCCGGTCCGAAACCGACGCACCCATCCGCGCCACCCTCACCCTCCGCGTCGATCTCGAGGACCGCGGCTTCCACGCCGAAACACGGCGCAACCCCGCCGCCGACCACCACTTCTCCCACCACCTCCGCTCCCTCCAGAACCCCCACGGCTTCGAGTTCATCCCCGCCCCGGACCGCCGCCTGCGCGTGTCCTGCACTTCCGGCACCTACCACCCCCAGCCCGAATGGTCGGAGCACGTGCCCCACCCCATCGAGGCCAGCCGCGGACAGGTCGCCCAGGGGGATGCCTTCAGCCCCGGCTGGTTCGAGGTTCCCCTGCCCCAGGGCTCCAGCCCCATCCTCGTCCTCGACGCCGAACCGAACCCCATCCCCTCGGAATCCGCCGCCCGACTCCTCCCGGTCCCCCAGCCCACCAACCCGCCGCCGACAAATCCCGCCAACCCCCTCCCCAGCCCGCCCAGACCTCTCGTCTCCTGCCCGGGCTTCCCCCGCCAGCTCGCGCTCGCCCTCGAAGCGTTCGTCGTCCGGCGCAACGACGGCCACACCGTCATCGCCGGTTACCCCTGGTTCCTCGACTGGGGCCGCGACACCCTCATCGCCGCCCGCGGCCTCACCGCCGCCGGCTGGTCCCAGGAGGTCGACGGCATCCTCCGCGTCTTCGCCCGCTTCGCCCACCACGGCACCCTTCCCAATTCCATCCACGGCGACAACGCCTCCAACCGCGACACCTCCGACGCCCCGCTCTGGTTCATCCGTGGGGTCGAAGAGGCCGCCGCGACACGCCCCCCGGAGTTCCTCAGGAACCCGGTCACCCCCCGCGGCCAATCGTTGATCGACGTCGCCCGCTCCCTCGCCCAGGGCTACCTCGCCGGCACGCCCAACGGCATCCGCGTCGACCCCGAAACCGGTCTGGTCTGGAGCCCCGCCCACTTCACCTGGATGGACACCAACCACCCCGCCGGCACTCCCAGGGAAGGCTACCCCGTCGAAATCCAGGCCCTCTGGATCGGTGCCCTCCGCTTCCTCGCCCGCCACGACGACCCGCGCCTCACCAAACGGTGGGAACAGCACGCCGACCTCGCCACCACCTCGTTCCGCCGCCTGTTCTGGATCGAAGCCAGGGGATGGTTCGCCGATGTGCTCCGGGCCTCCCCCGGCACCCCCGCCCTCCAGGCCACCCCCGACACCGCCCTCCGCTGCAACGCCCTGCTCGCCGTCACCCTCGGCCTGGCCACCGAATCCCAGGCCCGACGCGTGGTCGATGCCGCCCTCCGCCACCTGCTCGTCCCCGGCGCCCTCCGCTCCCTCGCCCCTCTCCCCGTCTCCCCTCCCCTCCCCATCCACGCCGCCGACGGTCGCCTGCTCAACGACCCCGACTTCCCCTACCAGGGCCGCTACGAAGGCGACGAAGACACCCGGAGAAAACCGGCCTACCACAACGGCACCGCCTGGACCTGGTTCCTCCCCATCTTCTGCGAAGCCCTCGCCTCCGCCTGGAACTTCCGCCCCGAGGCGCGCCTCGCCGCCCGCGCCATCCTCGCCACCGCCGCCGATCTCCTCCCCCAGGGCTGCATCGGTCACCTCCCCGAAGTCCTCGACGGCGACACCCCCCACACCCCCAGGGGCTGCGACGCCCAGGCCTGGTCCGCCACCGAATGCCTCCGCGTCTGGCGAATCCTCTCCGAACCGTCCGAGTCCGACCCCTCAACGCAATAGCTTGGGGCGGAGGAACTCCCAAAACACAACAACTCGGCCATTCCCGGAAATTCGGGGTTGTTTCGGTCCACCCATCCGATAGGCTGCCCCGCCTACGGATTCACGGGCCGCTCCCACAGGCGGCACCCCCCGTCAAAACCGCCATGGCCGACGATTTCGAGACACCTCCGCCCACACCGTCCACCGCCCCCGATCCCGGCCAGTACGACTCCTCCAAGATCGACAAACTCGAGGGACTCGAGGCCGTCAGGAAACGCCCGGGCATGTACATCGGCGACCCGGACGAACGCGGGCTCCACCACTGCGTCTTCGAGGTGCTCGACAATTCCATCGACGAACACCTCGCCGGCCATTGCGCCCGCATCGAGGTCACCGTCCATGTCGACGGCTCCGTCTCCATCCGCGACGACGGCCGCGGCATCCCCGTCGACATCCACCCCAAGTGGGGCATCCCCGCCGTCGAACTGGTCCTCACCAACCTCCATGCCGGCGGCAAATTCGGCCAGGGCGCCTACAAATACTCCGGCGGCCTCCACGGCGTCGGCGCCAAGTGCGTCAACGCCCTTTCCGAATGGTTCAAGGTCGAGGTCTCCCGCGACGAAAAGGTCTACCACATGGCCTTCGCCCGCGGAAAAACCACCCAGAAACTCGAGGTCATCGGCAACTCCAGGCACACCGGAACCCTCATCACCTTCAAGCCCGATCCCGAGATCTTCACCATCACCACCGAGTTCAAGTTCGACCTGCTCGCCAACCGCCTCCGCGAACTGTCCTTCCTCAACCCCGGCGTCGATATCCACCTCACCGACGAACGCGAAGAGGGCAAATCCGAACGCTTCTTCTACAAGGAAGGCATCGCCGAATTCGTCCGCCAACTGAGCAAGAACAAGGAAACCCTCCACCCCAAACCCGTCGTCCTCACCAACTCCAAGGACGAGGTGATCGTCGAGTGCGTCCTCCAGTACAACGACAGCTACAACGATCAGATCCTCTGCTTCGCCAACTCCATCCCCAACCCCGACGGCGGCACCCACCTCACCGGCTTCCGCACCGCCCTCACCCGCGCCATCAACCAGTACGCGCGCTCCAACAGCCTCCTCAAGGAAAAGGACCCCGCCCTCACCGGCGACGACGTCCGCGAAGGCCTCACCTGCGTCCTCAGCGTCAAACTCCCCAACCCCCGCTTCGAATCCCAAACCAAGGTCAAACTGGTCAACACCGAGGTCGAAGGCATCGTCTCCTCCATCGTGTACGACGGCCTCATGTCGTACTTCGACGGCACCCCCTCCCTCGCCAGGCGCGTCATCGACAAGGCCCTCATGGCCGCCCGCGCCCGCGAAGCCGCCCGCAAAGCCCGCGAAGCCGTCCGTAAAACCGCCCTCACCGGCGGCGGACTCCCCGGCAAACTCGCCGATTGCTCCGACCGCGACCCCGCCAACACCGAGCTCTACATCGTCGAGGGCGATTCCGCAGGCGGCTCCGCCAAACAGGGCCGCGACCGACGCTTCCAGGCCATCCTCCCCATCCGCGGCAAACTCATCAACGTCGAGAAGGCCCGCCTCGATAAGGTCCTCCAAAACGCCGAAATCCGCACCATGATCACCGCCGTCGGCACCGGCATCGGCATCGGCGACGGCGAGGGCGCCTTCAACCTCGAAAAGCTCCGCTACCACAAGATCATCATCATGACGGACGCCGACGTCGACGGCTCCCACATCCGCACCCTCCTCCTCACCTTCTTCTACCGCCAGATGCCCGACCTCGTGAAAGGCGGCTACATCTACATCGCCCAGCCCCCCCTCTACCTCATCAGCCGCCGCAAACGCGAAGAGTACGTCGAGGACGACCTCCAACTGAATCGCATCCTCATCCAGCTCGGTGTCGAGGACGTCCAGCTCCGAAACCTCGGCGACGACCACACCCTCACCGACAAGCAGCTTTCCGAAATCCTCGAACTGCTCGAGTCCCTCGACAAATACGCCCTCGCCATCCGCCGCCACGGCGGCGACTTCGCCACCTACATCGAAAAACGCGACCCCTCCACCGGCGACCTGCCCCGCCACCTCGTCCGCGTCCGGGCCGGAAACGAGGAGTCCATCCACTACTTCACCACCGAGGAGGCCCTCGGCCGGTTCAGCGCCGAGAACCCCGACCTCCGCCTCTTCGAGGAGGAGGAGAATGCCGAAAACAACACCCCTCCACCCGCCGCGGACACTCCCGCCGCCGACACCACCGCCACTGCCGCTGGCGCCACCGCTGTCGCTGCCGAACCCGGCACCGCCCCGGTGACCCCAGCGCCCCAGCCCACGGCCCCGCCCCCCGCCAAAGGCGCCGTCGTCCGCCGCGCGCGCCACGTCGAACTCCACGAGGCCAAACCGGTCACCGAACTGCTCCGCCATCTCGCCCAGAAGGGCCTCAGCGTCGACCACTACTCCGCTCAGGACAAACCCCTCTTCGAACTGATCGAGGGCGATGGCGACAACCGCAAAACCCGCGCCCTCTTCTCCATCGCCGAAATCCTCTCCGCCGTGAAGGAGGTCGGCCGCCGCGGCATCGAAATCAAACGCTTCAAGGGTCTCGGGGAAATGAACCCCCAGCAGCTCTTCGAGACCACCATGAACCCCGCGAAACGCAAACTGCTCCGCGTCGACCTCACCGACGCCATCGAGGCCGAGGAGATGTTCTCCACCCTCATGGGCGAAGAGGTCGAACCCCGCCGCCAATTCATCGAGGACAACGCCCTCAACGTCCGGAATCTCGACGTCTGATCGCCCCCCATGCCCGAGCCCACTCCCCCCAATCCCGCACCCCAGCCCCCGGGGTCCCAGGCCTCCCAAACCTCCCTCTTCGCCGCCGGCGAAAAGGTCGCCAAGGTCAACGTCGCCGACGAGATCAAGAACTCGTTTCTTGATTACTCGATGTCGGTCATCATCTCCCGCGCCCTGCCCGACGTCCGCGACGGCCTCAAACCGTCCCAGCGCCGCATCCTCTACGCGATGAACGACCTGGGGGTGCAGCCAAACCGCAAGCACCTCAAGTGCGCCAAGATCGTCGGCGAAACCATGGGTAACTACCACCCCCATGGCGACCAGGCCATCTACCCCACCCTCGTCCACATGGCCCAACCCTGGGCCATGCGCGACAAGCTGATCGACGGCCAGGGCAACTTCGGCTCCGTCGAAGGCGACCCCCCGGCGTCCATGCGCTATACCGAGGCCCGACTCGCCCCCCTCGGCGCCGTCCTCATGGACGACATGGAGCAGGATACCGTCGACTTCGTCCCCAATTACGACGAAACCCGGTCCGAACCCACCGTCTTCCCCGCCGCCTTCCCCAACCTCCTCGTCAACGGCGGCACCGGCATCGCCGTCGGCATGGCCACCAACATCCCCCCCCACAACCTCGGGGAGGTCATCGACGCCGTCTGCGCCCTCATCGACAACCCCGCCCTCTCCATCGACGCCCTCATGACCCACGTCCAGGGGCCCGACTTCCCCCAGCGCTGCCAGGTCTGCGGCCTCGAGGGCATCCGCAACTACTTCCGCACCGGCCGCGGCACCCTCAAACTCCGCGGCAAGGTCACCGTCGAGGACATCAAGGGCGGCCGCACCCAGATCGTCATCACCGACGTCCCCTTCCTCGTCAACCCCGCCACCCTCGAGGAACGCATCGCCGACCTGGTCAACGAGAAGGTCCTCACCGACATCTCCGCCATGCGCAATGAGTCGGACGAACGCTGCCGCATCGTCCTCGAACTCAAACGCGACGCCGTTGCCAAGGTCGTCATCAACAACCTCTTCAAACACACCCAGCTCGAAACCACCTTCAGCGTCAACGCCCTCGCCATCGACGCCGGCCGCCCCAAGACCCTCAACCTCAAGGAAATCCTCTCCTGCTACATCGAGCACCGCCGCGAGGTCATCCTCCGACGCACCCGCTTCCAGCTCCGCGAAGCCGAAAAACACGCCGAAAAACTTGAGGCCTACCTCATCGCCCTCGCCCACCTCGACGACTTCATCCGCATCATCCGCACCTCCGCCAACCGCGAGGAGGCCCGCATCCGCCTCCTCGCCTACGACTTCTCCCGCGCCACCGTCGAACAGCTCGGCATCCTCATCCGCAGCGAGGCCCGCCTCGTCGACGGCCGCTACGCCTTCAGCGAAGCCCAGGCCGACGCCATCCTCGAACTCCGCCTCTACCAGCTCACCGCCCTCGAACGCGACAAGGTCAAGGGCGAGTACGACAGCCTCCTCGCCCGCATCCGCGACCTCCTCGACATCCTCGCCCGCGAAGCCCGCGTGCTCGGCATCATCAAGGATGAACTGACCGCCATCCGAACCCGCCACGCCACCCCCCGCCTCACCGAAATCGTCCCCGACGAAGGCGAAATCGCCATCGAGGACCTCATCGCCAACGAGGGCGTCATCATCACCCTCACCCACAACGGCCTCATCAAACGCACCTCCATCAGCGCCTACAGAAGCCAGCGCCGCGGCGGCCGTGGCGTCATCGGCATGGCCACCCGCGAATCCTCCAATGTCGAGGGAGACCAGCCCGACTTCATCGAACATCTCTTCACCGCCGGCACCCACGACTACCTGATGTTCTTCACCAACCTCGGCCGCGTCTACGTCGAGCGCGTCCACGAGGTCCCCGACATGCCCCGCACCTCCAAGGGCCGCAGCATCGCCAACCTGCTCGAACTGCGTCCCGAGGAAAAAGTCGCCGCCATGATCCGCGTCGAATCCCGACTCGACGCCGACCGCCAGGACCTCACCTGGCAACAGCCCGGCTTCCTCTTCTTCGCCACCCAGAACGGCACCGTCAAAAAGACCGCCCTCGCCGAATTCGCCAACGTCCGCAAGGGCGGCATCATCGCCATCAATATCGAACCCGGCGACACCCTCATCCAGGTCCTCCTCACCAGCGGCTCCAATGAGATCATCCTCATCACCCAGGAGGGCATGAGCATCCGCTTCGACGAAACCCAGGTCCGCCCCATGGGCCGCCCCGCCGCCGGCGTCAAAGGCATCGCCCTCCACCCCCAGGACCGCGTCGTCGCCCTCGCCACCGTCACCCCCGAGGCCACCCTCCTCGTCGCCGGTGACAACGGCATCGGCAAACGCACCGCCTTCGAGGAATACCGCGCCCAAACCCGCGGAGGCAAAGGCATCATCACCATGAAAACCTCCGACAAGACCGGCCGCGTCGTCGGAGCCCTCCCCGTCCGCCAAACCGACGAGATCATGCTCATCACCACCGGCGGCCAGCTCGTCCGTATCAACGTCGGCGAAATCCGCGAGGCGGGCCGCAACACCATGGGCGTCAAACTCATCAACATCGAGGCCACCGACAAACTCCAGGCCATCGCCCCCGTCATCAGCGAGGAGTCCGATCCCAACGAGCCCCCAACCGAACCGTCCCCCGCCCAGGGCAGCCTGCCGGTGTGAACGCCATCGACCACTACTCCGCCGTCGTCCGCTCCCAGATGGACACGGCCCTCCTGTCCCAGCGCGACACCCTCGAGAAGGCGGCCTCCAGAATCGCGGCCGCCCTCGCCGCCGACCGCTTCCTCTACGCCTTCGGCACCGGCCACTCCCACATGCTCGCCGAGGAGATCTTCTACCGCGCCGGCGGCCTGGCCCGCGCCTGCGCCATCCTCGAACCTCCCCTCATGCTCCATGAGAGCGCCTCCGCCAGCTCGCGCCTCGAACAACAACCAGGCCTCGCCCTCCGCATCCTCAACGCCTACCCCCTCGAACCCGGCGACGTCCTCGTCATCGCCTCCAATTCCGGCCGCAACGCCGTACCCGTCGACATGGCCCTCCTCGCCCGCGAACGCGCCATCACCACCATCGCCATCACCAGCCTCGCCCACAGCCGCGCCTTCCCCTCACGCCACCCCTCCGGCCAACGCCTCTTCGAAGTCGCCGACCTCGTCCTCGACAACGCCGGCGTCCCCGGCGACGCCGCCCTCGACCTCCAAGGCCTCCCCCGTCGCATCGGCCCCACCTCCACCCTCGTCGGCGCCCTCCTCCTCAACGCCCTCGTCGCCCGCGCCATCGAACGCGCCCTCGAGTCCGGCCATACCCCCGATGTCTACGCCAGCTCCAATGCCGATGTCCCCGGCTGGAACGACGCCCTGATCGCCCGATTCCACTCCCGCATCCGCCACCTCTGACCCACCCCGCGCCACCACCATCCCCACCCCTCTCCCGATGAAGAAAAAGCCGCAGAAAGCCTACGCCGCCGCCGGCGTCGACATCGACCTCGGCAACCGGGTCAAAAGCACCCTGCCCCGCTTGCTCGCCTCCACCCACCGCAAGGAAGTCCTCGGCAAGGTCGGCGGCTTCGGCGGCCTCTTCGCCCTCGATACCCGCCGCTACCGCGAACCCGTCCTCGTCTCCTCCGTCGACGGCGTCGGCACCAAACTCAAAATCGCCTTCGCCCTCGACCGCCACGACACCATCGGCCAGGACCTCGTCAACCACTGCGTCAACGATATCGCCGTCCTCGGCGCCGAACCCCTCTTCTTCCTCGACTACCTCGGCACCGGCAAACTCGAACCCCATGTCTTCACCGACATCCTCCGCGGCTTCGCCAAAGCCTGCGCCGAAAACGGCTGCGCCCTCATCGGCGGCGAAACCGCCCAGATGCCCGGCTTCTACCAGGAAGGCGAATACGACCTCAGCGGCACCATCGTCGGCGTCGTCGACAAACCCCGCATGCTCGACGGCCCCCGCATGGTCCGCCCCGGCGACCTCGTCATCGGCATGGCCTCCAGCGGCCTCCACACCAACGGCTACTCCCTCGCCCGCAAAATCCTCTTCGACGACCTCGGCCTGAAACCCTCCCGCAAACTCCCGGGCTTCGAATCCACCCTCGGCGATGTCCTCCTCGCCACCCACATCAGCTACGGCCCGGCCATCCAGAAACTGCTCCGCCGCTTCAACCCCCTTCCCATCCCCGGAGGCAAACCCCGCAAAACCGCCGCGCCGCGCGCCAACGCCATCCACGCCTTCGCCCATATCACCGGCGGCGGCTTCGTCGATAACATCCCCAGGGTCCTTCCCCCCGACTGCGATGTCTCGATCCGCAAGGACTCCTGGGAGCCCCTGCCCATCTTTCGGTTCCTCGAAAAGAACGGCGGCGTCGACTCCGACGAATTGTATCAGGTCTTCAACATGGGCATCGGCATGGTCGCGTTCGTCAGCCCCGACGCCGCGGAACCGGTCCGCCGCTTCCTCCGCACCCAGGGCCACCCCACCTGGATCATCGGCGAGGTCGCCCGCGGCTCGGGCAAGGTCCGACTGATCGGATAAACCTCAACCAGAGGCCCGCACCCGGCCGCGTTGGTCCCAACAGGACCCGGGATCACTCGGACCTGAGGACCTCGACGGGATCAACCTTCCCTGCTCGCCGGGCCGGAATCACCACCGCGAGCAGCGTGACGCCAAGCAGGAGCAGGCAGGTGGCCGCCAGCAGCACCGGGTCATGCGCGGAAAGCCCGAAGAGCTGCGACCGAATCAGGCGGTTGACCGCAACCGCCAGGACCAGGCCGATACCCAGACCGGAAAGTCCGACCTTCATGGCGTCCCTCAGGACGAGTTTCCCAAGCGCGCCGCGTGTGGCTCCCAGCGCCACACGCACTCCAAACTCACGCCGCCGGCCCGCGGTCTGATACGACATCACGCCGTAAACCCCCACCGCCGCGATCGCAAGCGCCAGACCAGCGTAGGCCGAAAGCCCCACGGTCATGAAACGCCGCTCGGCCACCGTGGCGGCAATGATCTCATTCATCGTGCGCGCCCCGAAAATCCGCAGTCGCGAATCCACCGCGGCCGCAACTTCCAGCACCCGGGGCAGCAGCACCTTCGCGGGCACCTCCGATCGGATGACGACCTGGGCGCCCCCGAACGGATACTGCCAGTAGAAGCGCGGCCGCGGATCCTCCTCGAGCTTCACATCCCGGGTGTCCTCCACCACGCCCACCACCTCGAGAACCCGGTCGGGATTGGATCCCACCGTGAACTGCCCCCCCACCGCAGAACGTTCGGGAAAAAGCAGCCTCGCCGCGCTGCGATTCAGGATCACGATCCGGCCATATCCGTTGTCGTCCATCTCCAGGTCCCGGAAATACCGGCCATCAAGCAGCGGAATCCCCATCGCCTGGAAGAAGTCGAACGCCACAAACGAGGCTTCCACAACCGGCCGATCGGCTTCAGGCAGGTGCCGACCCACGACGTTCGGCCGCTCGGAAATCGTCCACTTCTCGGTCAGGGGCACCGACGACACGGTGCCGACGGCCGTCACTCCGGGCAGGGCCATGAGGCGATCCCGCAGGGCCCGAAACATCCTGCAAACATCCCCGTTGGTATCGAAGCCGGGTGTCCGGGTGTCCAGGGCTAGAACGGCCTGCGGACGATAGCCAAGGTCCTGTCCCAGAAGGCGTCGAAAGCTCTCAAGCAGGAGACCCGAAGCCGACAGCAGCACCAGCACCAGAGCGATCTGCCCCACCAGCAGCCCACGCTGCCACCTCCGGACTTGAGGGCCCGCGGTCCCGCGACTGCCCGCTCGCCAACCGTGCAACCCACCAGCCCGGGACTGAATCAGCGCCGGCAGCAGGCCGAAAACCGCGACCGTCATCAGCGAAAGACACCCCGCAAACCCCAACGCCAGTCCATCCACGGCCGCCTCCCGAAGAAACGGAACGACGCCGTCCCCGAGCGTTCGCACCACGCGCAGGACACCGACTGCGAGACAGATCCCGGCAGTCCCGCCGGCAGCGGCGAGCAGAAGGCTCTCCACCAGGAGCGCCCTCGCGAGTCGGCCGCGTCCGCATCCCAGCGCGGCGCGCAGCGCAAACTCCCGGCGCCGGGCCAGGCCCCGCGCGAGCAGCAGGTTTGCGAGGTTCACGCAGCAGACCAGAAGCACCCCGGCGACGCCGCCCGCGAGCAGCACAATCCCCTGCCTGCTCGCGCCCAAGACCTGGTCACGCAGGCTGATGAGGTTGAAGTCCCAGTGCCGGTTCGTGTCGGGATGCTCCACCGCTAGCCGCCGTCCCACGGCCTGGATCTCCGCACGCGCAGCCGCCTCGCTCACCCCCGGCTTGAGTCGCCCAAGCGGAAGATACATCCGCGCCCCCCTCGAGGTGAGGTCGGTCCCCCGCGGGTCCGGGAGCGGCAGCCACACGTCATGCTGCCCGGCGGTCAGCGCCGTTCCCTTCCCGAGAACCGGAGCCCGCTCCAGCGGGAACTCCAACCCCTCCGGAAGCACCCCGACCACAATGCGAACGGTGTCATCGAGCGTCATGGTGGCGCCCAACACGTCCGGGCTTCCCCCAAACCGGCTCTGCCAGAGCCGATGGCTCAGCCACACCACCGCCTCCGTTCCCATGCGCTCCTCCCCAGACCGGACCAACCATCCCAGCACCGGCCGGATCCTCAACGCCTCGATCAGGTCCTCGGTCACCTGCAGCGCGGTCAACTCCTCAACGCCCGCCGGCGTCCGCCAGAACACCCCTCCGGTCATGCTGAAAGTCCCCACCCGCTCAAAGCTCCGCACCGCCTCGCGGACATCCTCCATCTCCCGCCAGGACAGGCTGCCCGACACCACGCCCGATCGCGTATCCACGGTCTGCAGCCACATCAACCGGTCCTCCCCTTCGTAGCCAAACGGCCGAAATAGGACCGCGCGCACCACCCCGAAAACCGCCGTGTTGGCCCCGATGCCAAACGCCAGCATGAGTACCGCGACCACGGCGAAGCCGGGGGACCGCCGAAGCTGCCGCACGCCGAACCTGAAGTCGGCACCCAGGTTCTCCAGCCACACCAGCCGGCGCTGCTCCCGGCATTGCTCCAGCACCTCGGAGGTCCGACCAAACCGGCGGCGCGCATCGAGCCCGGCATCCGCGTGCGACACACCCTCCGCACGGCGGTTCTCCTCGCTCAGCTCCAGGTGCATCCGAATCTCCTCGAGCGCCTCACGCTCCCCTCTGCTCCGCCAATCGGGCCTGACCACACCCGCAAGGCTGCGCCCAAGCCGTCTCAGCCATCGGAGTACATGACCCGGAAACGCCATGGGAGCATTCGTGCGAGGTCCTGCCTACGTGGCCTGCATCACTCGTCGGATCGCCACACACATCTGCTCCCACCCCTCGCTCTCCCTCTCCAACTGCTTCCGCCCGGCACGGGTGATCCGATAATACTTGGCCCGTCGGTTGTTCTCCGAGACACCCCATTCCGATTCCACCCAGCCCTGGTCCTGCAGCCGGTAAAGCGCCGGGTACAAGGACCCTTCCCCGACCGACAGCACCTCCTCCGACCACTTCTGAATGCGCTGGCAGATGCCCAACCCGTGGGTCGCCTCCCGGCTGAGGACCTTCAGGATCAGCATGTCGAGGGTTCCCTGAAGCAGATCAGGCTGTTGCATAAGCTGCCATCGAATGTCGATGGGAGATCCTGAATCCCTCCCATCGAATGTCAAGGGGTCGATGCAACATCCCTGCCCCGTCCTATCCCCCGCCCACCGCACCGTCCCCGTGGCGCGCGTGCAGCAACGCCGCCTCGGTTCGGGTGCGGACGTTCAACTTGGCCAGGATGCGGGTGACGTAGTTCCGCGCGGTCTTCGGCGTGAGGTTCAGCGCGACCGCCACCTCCTTGTCCGTCCTCCCACTGGCCACTTCCGCAAGGACCCGGCTCTCCAACAGGGTCAGCGCCTGCAGCGGGTTGTCCGCGGGACCGGGCGCCCGACCCAGCGCCCGCCGGGCGACCACCGGATCGAAGACCGTCCCGCCGTTCAGAATGGAATGGATGGCCGCAAGAATCCGCCGCCCTCCGCTCTCCTTGAGCAGGTAACCGTCAGCCCCTGCCTCCATGGCCGCGAGCACGAAACGGTTGTCGGCATACGACGTCAGGAAGAGGACACGGGAGTCCGGCAGGAGCGCCTTGATCACCCGGCACGCCGCGATGCCGTCCCCGTCAGGCAACCGGACATCCATCAGAATCACCTCCGGGCTGAACCGCCGGGCCGCCATCACCGCCTCCGCACCGGTGCCCGCTTCCGCCACCACCCGGATGCGCGGTTCCAGCTCCTGGATGCGCCGCAGCCCGTCCCGCACGATGGGATGATCGTCCACCAGCAACAGTCGGATCTCGCGTTCCGTGCTCACAGGTCCTCGGTCGGGTCCCCCGCGGATTCCCCTTCCGCAATCTCGGCAGCCGGAGCCGGAACGCGCACCACAACACGCGTTCCCTGGCCCGGGACCGATCGGATCTCCAGATTGCCACCCACCTCCTGAACGCGCGCCCGCATGCTGGTCAGCCCGACGCCCCGCGGGCCTCCGACCGAGGAAGGCGGCATTCCCGACGGCTCGAAGCCCGCGCCGTCGTCGGCAATCTCAAGGACCACTGCGGCAGCCTCCTCGCGAAGGGCGATGTCCACCCGTTGCGGACGGCCGTGCCGAAGCGCGTTGCTCAAGGCTTCGCGCGTGATGTTGGCGAGATGAACAGCCTGATCCTCGGAGAGGCGTGCGACCGCTCCCGGTTCGCAGTGCAGTCCGATCTGCGCGGCGGTGCCGCTGCGGGCGCGTTGTGCCAGGGCATGCAGCACCGCGCCAAAGTCCACGGCCTGCTCCGCCTCCGCACCCGCCGTGATGAACTGCCGGATCTCGGCAATCACCGTGTCCATCTCACGGCGGACGGCAGACAATTCGCTTCGGGCATGGGCGGGGGCCGCCTCGAGATTCTCGACCGTGTGCCCCAACCCGAGCTGGATCGCGTACAGCGACTGGATGGTGCCGTCGTGCAGGTCACGGCCGATCCGTTCTCGCTCCCGCTGCGCGGCGGCCAGGGCGTCGCGCGCATCACGGATCTGCAGGGTCAGGCGATCCTGCCGGTTGCGGGCGCGCACCGCCACCCCCACAAGGGCCGTCGCCAGCAGCGTGATCGCAAAGCCGGACGCCACGGCCATGTGCGTCACCCGTCGCGGCGACTGCGCCTCGAACAGCGGCGTGGTGTAGAAGAAAATCGAGAACTTCATCCCGTACATCGGCCAGATCTGATGATGCACCAGGTAGGGTTTGAATTCTCGGTCGGCGGCACGCGGTCCGACTGCGGTCGCATTCATCCAAGTCTCGCCCGTCAAGTTCGTGGTCGAGGAGAAGATCTCGATGCCCATGTCCGCAGGCGTACCTTCCCAAAGGGATCTCACCAGCATGCTGAAATCCAGCGGAGCGATGACCACGGACTCCAGGTCCAGCCAGCGCGCCGCCGGCCCCATAGTCGACAGAATGCGATCCCGAGATGCCGCCTCGATCCCCAACAGTTCGTCGAACTCCGGACTGTGAACCGGCACGTGGAACAGGGTTCCCATGATGGCGTTGCTCTTCGCGTCGAGCATCACAATGCGTCGGTCACTCATGCCCAGTCGTGACGATTGGCGAACGGACAACGCCAGCCAATCGTTGCGCACGCCGGGATTCACGGATTTAAGGCCATACCGAACGTTGGTGAATGCCGGCCTGAGACCGTAGTCCTCGAGGAACTGCTTCCCATCTCTGACCTCGCTCCTCAATGTAATCCGGCAGTCAATCGGGTTCCTCGACGCCACCGCGGTCAGGAGGTCCCTCTCGGCCGTCGTCCAGGCGGCCGGGTTGTTTGGCAGTTCCTGGCGCCAGGACACGCGGTTCCGATTGGTGGCCACGGCGATTCCGTGAATCCAGGGGGTGTTGATGGTGAGCCCGTTCTCGTAACACCAGCGCTGAAAGACCTTCTCGCGCGGTTCGCCGCTCAATCTCAGATAGTCCCGCAGATTGTGCAGCAGCATCTCCGACTTCTCGATGCGCGCGTCCAACTGCGCCTGTATCTCCGCCACCCGTATCGCCAGCCGCCGCCTGTCCAGCGCCACCGCCTCGTGGTGCAGAAGCCAGCCCAGCACCACGGTCACGCTCACTCCGACCCCGAGCATCCACCACTCCAGGTGTCCTCGACAGGACGACGGTGGGAGGCCAGGGCGGAGCACAGGCTTGGACCCTACGGGATCCGCCGGGGACGGGTCGAAGCGAAATCGCCGTCATCACAGGAGGCATTTGCCTCCTGTCGTACGGGAGGCATCTGCCTCTCTGTCCGATTCGGGGGATCTCATTCCTAATAGGGCGTCGGTGACCAAGTCACCAACCTCACTCCGAACGGCTGATCGAACCAACTTCCGAGTGCATGCCTGACTCCGCCCAACCCAAATGCCAAGCTTCATGAGACTCGCCGCCATCCTGCCACGTATCATCCCCGTTGTTCTGCTTCCATGGTTGACTATCGCCACCGTGGGACCGGCTTCCGCCGCCACTCTCACCTGGAATGGCGGCGGTGGCGGTCTGTGGGAAGACCCCACGCAATGGCTGCCGCAACAGACTCCCGGCGCGAACGACACCGCGGTGATCGGGGGTACACAGGGCACCATTGTCACCGTGACGGGACAGCACACCGTGGGCTCCCTGGTCATCGGCAATCCGAATGCAACCCTGCGGGTGGTGGGCACCCCACATGCCGTTCACGGGGATCTGAGGGTGGCCAACGACCTCGAGAACCACGGCACCATCGAGTTGACCTCCACCAACGTCGGCTACGCAGCCGTCCTCACGGTGACCACCGGCTCACTGACCAACGCCCCCGGCGGCGTCATCCGCGCCCTGGAAGGCTCCGGTGGCCCACGCACCCTCAATGCCAACCTCCACAACCAGGGCACCTTCGAACTGGAGGTCGACTCCTCCGCCAGCGGGGACATCGTCAACAGCGGCACGATCCATCTCTCAGCAGGCAGAACTCTCGCCATCTCGGGCACCACCACCTGGACCCACCGCAACGGAGCCATCACCGGCTCCGGCACACTCTCCTTGCCCGGCAACAGCACCCTCGTGCTGGAGGACGACTTCACTCCAGGCAGCTTCGCTTTGGAAGCCCCCCAATTGACGGTCAACGGCCCGGGTAAACTGCTCGGCCCAACCACCGGCGCGTTCGTGATCCGGAACTGGACGATCAACGCCCCGGTTGTCGTCACAGGCGACCTGGTGATCGAAGGCACGGTAAACTTCAACGGCGCCGTGTCGGTGTCCGAGGGAAAGACCCTCCGGGTGCTGGGCACCCCACACGCCGTTCACGGGGATCTGAGGGTGGCGAACGGCTTCGAGAACCACGGCACCATCGAGTTGACCTCCACCAACGTCGGTTACGCAGCCGTCCTCACCGTGACCACCGGCTCACTGACCAACGCCCCCGGCGGCGTCATCCGCGCCCTGGAAGGCTCCGGTGGCCCACGCACCCTCAATGCCAACCTCCACAACCAGGGCACCTTCGAACTGGAGGTCGACTCCTCCGCCAGCGGGGACATCGTCAACAGCGGCACGATCCATCTCTCAGCAGGCAGAACTCTCGCCATCTCGGGCACCACCACCTGGACCCACCGCAACGGAGCCATCACCGGCTCCGGCACACTCTCCTTGCCCGGCAACAGCACCCTCGTGCTGGAGGACGACTTCACTCCAGGCAGCTTCGCTTTGGAAGCCCCCCAATTGACGGTCAACGGCCCGGGTAAACTGCTCGGCCCAACCACCGGCGCGTTCGTGATCCGGAACTGGACGATCAACGCCCCGGTTGTCGTCACAGGCGACCTGGTGATCGAAGGCACGGTAAACTTCAACGGCGCCGTGTCGGTGTCCGAGGGAAAGACCCTCCGGGTGCTGGGCACCCCACACGCCGTTCACGGGGATCTGAGGGTGGCGAACGGCTTCGAGAACCACGGCACCATCGAGTTGACCTCCACCAACGTCGGTTACGCAGCCGTCCTCACCGTGACCACCGGCTCACTGACCAACGCTCCCGGCGGCGTCATCCGCGCCCTGGAAGGCTCCGGTGGCCCGCGGTTCCTCAATGCCAACCTCCACAATCAGGGACGCCTGCTGGTGCTGGCCGGATCCACACTCGACCACAACGGCGTCCTCCACAACGCCGCCACCGGAATCCTGGGTGGCGGCGGTACGTTCAACCTCGCGGCTGCAACGGTCACCAACGAAGGCGCGGTCGCACCCGGTGTCTCACCGGGCAGCCTGACCGTCCAGGGTGACCTGCCATGGAATCCCGGCGCGCGCCTTCACGCAGAGATCGCTGGTTTTGCCGCGGGAACGGGTCACGACCAACTGGTTCTCTCCAGTGTGGCAAACCTCAACGGCACGATCGCCGTGGATTTGATCAATGGATTCTTCCCGAAGAAGGACGATGCCTTCACCGCGCTGACCTATCCCTCGCGCACCGGCGGTTTCAGCACGCTGCACAACCCGCTTCCCGAACGCATCGCCTGGGAGGTGCGCTACAGCGCAACCAGCGCCCAACTGGTGGTGCTCAACACCGCACCCACGCTGGCGGACATGCCGGATCAGACGATCAACGAGTTGACGCCACTCACTGTAACCGCCAGCGCGACAGACCAGGACCAGCCCGCGCAAACACTCACCTACACGCTCGTGACGGCCCCCGCCGGCATGACCATCAACGCGTCGTCCGGTCTCGTCTCCTGGACACCCAGCGAAGCGCAGGGACCGGGCGAGTTCGAGGTCACCGTGCGCGCGCAGGACAACGGCACGCCCGCGCTCGGACACACAACGACCTTTTCCGTCAGGGTCCTTGAGGTGAACGTCGCCCCGGTACTGACGCTTCCTGCCGCGGGCACGGTGGAGGAACAGACAGCTCTGATCTTCACCGCCAACGCCACCGACGCCGATCTGCCAGCCAACACCCTGACCTACGAGCTGGTTTCGGGTCCGGAAGGCGCAATCTTCAACGCCGCTACGCGAGAGTTCCGCTGGACACCGACGGAGGAGCAAGGGCCAGGCACGCACAACATCAGCCTGCGCGTGACGGACAGCGGCACCCCGGCGCTGGTGCATACCGTGAGCCTGAACGTGAACGTCAGCGAAGTGAATCAGCCCCCCATGCTGGGCGCTGTTTCCGACGCAACCCTCCACGCGGGCGCCGGATTTCGAACCTCCCTGACCGCAACCGATCTGGATAAGCCTGCGAACGCATTGACCTACTCACTGGTCAGCGGGCCGGATGCCGCGACGGTCACTCCCGACGGACGGGTGGATTGGACCCCACCCCTGGCGGCTGCCGGGAGCGTCGCGGATTTCATCGTGCGGGTGACCGACGACGGCGTGCCGCCCCGATCCGATGACGTGACCTTCCAGGTCACGGTCGCGGATCCGCTGATGATCCTCGAAACGACGCGCAACGGTGACGAGTGGACGATCCGCTGGCGGACGGTGGCCGGGACCACCTACCGGATCATGCGCACGACCTCGTTGCCCGCCACGGAGTGGAGTCCCATACCCGGTGAAGTGACAGCAACCGGCGACACCGCGACCAGGACCATCACCCTCCATCCCGAAGCCATCGCCTCGTTCCTCCGGGTGGTGCTCGTGGAATGACCGGCGATGAGTCGCCTCCCCCCATCCCAGACGCCGTGATACCGACGAGCAGGCAGAGTCAGCCACGTAGCGGCAGGCGTCCCGCCTGCCGTAGAGGGTGGCGTCCCGCCACCCGGAATCCCGTTGGGCTTTAACCGCGCTTGGGAAGTGTTCCTGCGCCTCCCCCGCCGGGCGGGACGCCCGGCTCTACGGCAGGCGAGACGCCTGCCGCTACGTGCTGCTCTGCATTTCCGTGGGCGCCTGCCGCACCTGAAGCGACAAGACAGCACCTATTCCGTGACCTTCCGGCTCGCGGACTCCTCGCCAGCTCAGGGGTGCGTCCCACCCCGAACAACCGGCCGGATAGCAGGCATCGCCGTAGCGGCAGGCGTCCCGCCTGCCGTAGAGGGTGGCGTCCCGCCACCCGGAATCCCGTTGGGCTTTAACCGCGCTTGGGAAGTGTTCCTGCGCCTCCCCCGCCGGGCGGGACGCCCGGCTCTACGGCAGGCGAGACGCCTGCCGCTACGTGCTGCTCTGCATTTCCGTGGGCGCCTGCCGCACCTGAAGCGACAAGACAGCACCTATTCCGTGACCTTCCGGCTCGCGGACTCCTCGCCAGCTCAGGGGTGCGTCCCACCCCGAACAACCGGCCGGATAGCAGGCATCGCCGTAGCGGCAGGCGTCCCGCCTGCCGCTACGTGCTGCTCTGCATTTCCGTGGGCGCCTGCCGCACCTGAAGCGACAAGACAGCACCTATTCCGTGACCTTCCGGCTCGCGGACTCCTCGCCAGCTCAGGGGTGCGTCCCACCCCGAACAACCGGCCGGATAGCAGGCATCGCCGTAGCGGCAGGCGTCCCGCCTGCCGTAGAGGGTGGCGTCCCGCCACCCGGAATCCCGTTGGGCTTTAACCGCGCTTGGGAAGTGTTCCTGCGCCTCCCCCGCCGGGCGGGACGCCCGGCTCTACGGCAGGCGAGACGCCTGCCGCTACGTGCTGCTTCACGGATTCTGTGGCGATGCCCATCCTCAGTTCAATGAGTCAGAAGTCTGCATCTCAGGATCGGCTCGTCTCTGGCCTGCATTTCCGTGGCCGCCTGCCGCATCTGAAGCGACAAGGCAGCACCTATTTCGTGACCTTCCGGCTGGCAGACTCCTTGCCTGCTCAGGAGGTCGCCCGGTTGAAGAAGGAGCGTGAGGATGTCCTGGCGCATGCCAAAGCCGCTCGTCGTCCACTAACCTGGCACGAGGAGCAGAACCTCCTCGCATGGTATTGCGATCGGGTCGAGGAGTTCCTGGACCGAGGTGCGGGCGCTTGCTGGCTGAGCAAGCCTGCGGTGGCGGACCTGGTCGAACGCGCGTTGCGATTTTTTGACAGTGTCCGCTACGATCTCCGGGCCTGGGTCGTCATGCCGAATCACGTCCACGCCGTGGTTCTCCCATATCGGGAGCACTCCCTGAGCCGGATTCTGCACACATGGAAATCGTTTACTGCGAAGGAGGCCCTGCGAATCGTGGGAGGTGCCGGACCTCATTTCTGGCAAGCAGAGTCGTTCGACCATTGGATTCGGGACGCCCAGGAATGGGCGAGGATCGTTGCTTACACGGAGAACAACCCAACGAAGGCACAACTTTGCCGGAGCCCATCGGAATGGAAGTGGAGCAGTGCCTACCACCGCGAACAACCGACCGGATAGCACCGGGTGGTGCATCGCCGTAGCGGCAGGCGTCCCGCCTGCAGTAGAGGGTGGCGTCCCGCCACCCGGGATCCGGTTGGGCTTTGTTGGAGCAGACTTCAGTGACCTTCCGCCCGCTGGATCTCCTCCCACGACGGGGCCTGCCACACCGCCAACCTCGGCCGGATGTTCGCCCACTGGAAGACTGCGTTGCCATCGGGCGAGATCGCCACCGTCATGCCAAAGCCGAAATCAGCCTGCAGTTTCAGCAGCGGCCGGCGGGTGTGGAGGTCCACCACCCGAACGCCGACTCCGGACAACGCGCAACGTATCCCGTCGGGCCAGAAGGTCCCGTTGTGGGCGACGAAATGGTCCAGTTGCAGGACGGCCTCCTCACGCATCGAGAAGGAGCTCAGAAGCCGGGGATTGTCCTCGTGCGGCAGGACCATGATCCAACGGCCATCCTCCGACACGGCCACATGGTTGAGCACCCCAAGGTTCAGTTCCCGATGCGATACCTTTTGCCCGACCAGATCCAGCACGGTGAGATATCCGTCAGGAGACACCTGATGGAGCCTTCCTGTTCCCGGATGCAGGTACGAGCTGGCGCCCCGTCTTGAGGGCGGCGCCTCCCAGAGCTTCGACCGAGTGTCGAGCGACCACACCTGAAAGACGCCCCGGCCGTCGGCCACGAGCAGGCTACCGTGATCGGGAAGGAAGGAGAGCACCGTGGCGGGGCGCTCGCTCACCACGAATCCTCCCCGGGGAGCCAGGCGGTCGAGTTGGTGGAAGGTCACCTGACCATCCTGGTGCCCAACGGCCATCAACCCGCCCTCCGGCCAGACACAGACACTGGTGCCATCAGTGCCAAGCTCCGGCATCGGCGTGGGGCGGTACTCGGGCATCCGCGCCTCATGCACCAGTCCGTTGGTGGAGACGAAGGCCAGTCCCCGGGGGGTGATGCCCCCGTTCCAACTGGCAACCCCCTCGATCGTCCTATTGCCGGGCCGCCGCGGCGGGCATTCAACGTCCCCCACCAGCACCCAACCCGGGTGTCCCTCCATGACGTAGGTGCGATCATCCCGGGCGAGCCGCGCGGATCGCTGCCATGGGCCTTCCCCCCGCAACTGACGTTCCACCCTGAACTCCGGCACGCTCCAGATCCACGGACCGGCCAGCAAACGGCGGCCGCCCGAATCAAACTGCAAAGTGTTCGGCTCCGCCCTGCCGGTGAGCAGTTCGACCTGGAGTTCACCGGTGTGCAGGTCCCAGACACGAACGCGGTTGGTGACGAAACCACTGCCGACCGCCAGCCAGCGGCCATCCGGGGAGAATCCCGCCGTAAGAATGTAATTCTCCCCCTGGTGCAGCCGTAAAAGGTCCCGGCCGGTCTCCACCTCCACCACCCTCAGGTGCGCCGGTTCGTCGTCCACGGTGATGAGCCTTCCATCCGGTGAGAACGCGAGGGTGTCGGTGCCCGACGAGTAGCCAAGCCGGGCGACGCAGCCCAGCGTCTGCATCCGCGCCCCGGTCGCGACATCGAAGATGTACACCCGCCCGTCCGCACTCATCGTGCTGCACGCGAGCCGTCGGCCGTCGGGGCTCACCGCGAGGTGGCGCGGAATCCACGGCAGGGGAAGAGAGCGCACCTCGGTGCGTGTGGGAACATCCCAGAGGCGCACCGCCGCATGGGTGCGGCCCCGGCAATCGGTGTAGGCCAGCCAGGTGGTCCCTGGAATGCTGCACAACCGCGTCGCTGCCCACTCGCCCTTCATGGTTCCCGGGACGGTCACCTGGTTGATGGCGACGGGGTGCTGGTAGATGCGCTGTTGTGTCTCCACATCCCAGAGGCTGAATCCTCCTTCGCGCAGGCCCAGGGCCCAGGTTCTGCCGTCGGGCAGTTCCGCCATCGAGACCACCCGGTTCGAGCCGATGGGCCCAAGGCGATAATCGAAATCGGGCCGACTCAGGCCCCACAGGTACCGCCATTCCCAGCCGCGCAGGTCCGGTTCGCCAAGGCGCGGACGGGTTCGGTTCAGGATGGACTCCACCTCAACCCACCGCCCGGCCGCCGCCGCCTCATCGGCGAGCGGGATCTCCGCTGCATAGGCCTGGCGTCGGGCGTCCGATTCGTTGCTCCGGGCCTGTTCCGCGGCGCGAACAGCGCGGCGCGCCTGCCAAAGGGTGGCGGTCAGACCCGCCACGAGCGACACCGCCAGGGCGGTCGCGAGCCCGGCCACCATGGGGCGTCGGCGGACCCACTTCATGACGCGTTCCGCCGGTGTGGAGGGACGGGTGTGGATGGGCTCGTGGCGTTGCCAGCGGGCCAGTTCCTCGGCGACTTCCAGTGCACTGCCGAACCGGCAGGAAGGTTCCCGCTCGAGGCATTTCAGCGTGATGATCTCCAGCTCGACCGGGAGTGCCGGCCGGAGTTGCCGCAGGGAAACCCGATCGCAGGCGACCACGAGGCGCAGGGTTTCCGACAAGGACTCGCCCATCGCGGGCGGGCGTCCGGTGAGCAGATGGTAAAGGATGGCACCGAGGCCGAAGACATCCGTGGGCACCCCGGTGGATCCGAGGGAACTGTCCGCCTGCTCCGGCGCCATGTAGTTCGGCGAACCCCCGCTTTCCAGGGTGCGGGTCGGGTCCACCAGGGACTTGGTGAGTCCGAAGTCCGTCAGTTTTGGTTCACCATCCGGTGAGATGAGAACGTTGGCAGGCTTCAGGTCCCGATGGATGACGCCGTGCTGGTGGGCGTAGTGGACCGCCCGGGCGAGTCTTTCCACGTAACGGACCGCGGTGGCCACCGGCAGCAGGCTGTCATGGGTGAGTTGGGCGAGGTTGTGGCCGGGCACATATTCCATCGCGAAGTACGGTCGTCCCTGGTGTTCGCCGACCTCATGGATGGTGACGATGCCCGGATGACTCAGCCGTGCTGCGATCCTCGCCTCGCGCAGCAACCGCTGGCGGGTGCCGGCATCGGCGAACTCCCCCGCCAGGAGCATCTTGAGCGCCACCACGCGATCGAGGCCCGGCTGCCGTGCCCGGTACACGACCCCCATTCCGCCGCGACCGATCTCCTCCAGCAACTCGTAGGCACCGAACCGCTGCGTTGCGCCCAGGTCCGCCTCCAGGGATGGCGCCCCCGCGGATTCCGCCATGCCATCGACCACGGGCAGGACCTCCTCCAGCAGGCAGGCGGCACAAAGTCCGCCCACCAACTCCCGGGTGAAGGACGCCTGGCAGCGGGAACAGCGATTCTGTGGGTCCGACATTTCCTGATTGAAACCGGGCCTTTGGAGAAACGATGCACGGATATCGACGGCGGCGGATCAACCGGCCCTCAGTGCCTGAAGCAGGCCGCGCAGTTCATCCGCGACCTCGCCTCCCGAACCGACCGTCTGGCCCACCTCGTCCAACAGCAACTCCCGATACCGCTGCCGGAACCGATGCAGGAGCGACTTGAACGCAGCCAGGGACAGCCCCAGCTCGGCCGCTGCATCCGCCAGAGCCGGGGGTTCCTCGCCGGTCGTGAGAAACGGTTTCAGCACATGGAATCGGAGATCGGTGCGCTCCTGGCATTCGCTGGCGAGACGTTCGAGAACCCGGGTCAGCAGGGTCTCCGCCCATGCGCGTTGAAACAGAACCTCGGGCGTTTCGCCATGGGCCAGTTCGGCGAGATACCCCGCCTCGCCCCGCTCGCCAATCAGCGCCTCCAAGGACGCAATCTGGCGATTCCCTTCGCGCTTGAGCCGCTGACCCTTCTCCCACTCGCTGATCAGAAAGCGGTTGAGCGAGGTGAGCAGGTAGCTTCGAAACCGCCCACGATCCGGCTCCACCCCCCTGGCGAAACCGTTGGCCAGTAGCTTGGCAAAGAAAGCCTGGGTCAGATCGGAAGCGTTCTCGGGGGAATGCCCCTTCCGCCGGACGTAGGCGTACAAGGGATACCAGTAGTCCCGACATAGCTCCTCGAGCGCGGCCCGCGCCTCGTCCGGGTTCCCACCCCCCGCACTCAGCACCAGACTCCACCGGGTGGTGGCGAACTGAGGCTTGCGGGAAACAGCCGGTGGCATGTCGCGCATTCCGCGATCATGACATCCACCCCCGGCCTCGAAATCAATTCCCAAGCAGGAACGCCGCCGCCGCGCGCGGATGAGATCCGGCTGGATTACTCGCGGCCTGCCGCGGTCCAAAACCTTTGCACGTTCCATGGCTGGTGACTCGGTGCGCCATGGCCTTGCCTGCGAAGGCGCGCTCAGCGTCGGCGAAGTCGAAAGAACGCGGCCGTTTCCGCAGTTCCCGCCGACCAGGTGAAACCGCCGTTGGTCCGGAGCCGACTCGTCATGACCTCCTGCCATCCGGCACCGAGGCTTCCCGGGGTGAACTCCAGGGCGAATTCCTCGGTTGCCAGCGGCCACTTCAGTTCGAGCTTCCCGCGCCCGGCCTTTTCAACATCCAGGGGGAGGATCCGCGTGAACTCGACAGCCGTTGTCAGGGCATGGCCCACGCCCACGACGGTGATCCGGCCGGATCGGGCCCGGGACGGAACCACGGCCTTGAGAATGGTGCTTCCATCGTCGTTCGTTTCGGCGGTGAACTCCGCGGCGGTTCCGTCGAAGAACACGTACTGCGCATCCTCCAGACCTTCCCCGGCAAGAACGACGGTTTCGCCGGCCACCCCTGCCGTGGGCATCAGCCTAAGGGTGCCCTCTGCAACAACCCCGGCAGGACAGGCCATCATGCCGTGTTCCAGGGTGCCCCATACGCCCGCATCCTGCTGCACGGGCAGCCCCACCTGGCAGAAAAGGTTGCCAAGCACCATGGTCTGACTGGCGAGCTTGGTGTCCCAACCCAGAAGGCGGTTGGCCGCGTCGAGAAGGAGTATTCCTTTCGGCATGTCCCTGAACTGATTCCCCGCGATGACCGCACGGTCGCCGGTCAGAACGATCCCGTGGTGGGAAAACCCGCTGCCCCGGCCTTGAATCACATTCCGAATGATTTCAACCCCGTTGCCCTCCGAGACCACGATCGACTGCTGGTTCCCGATCAGCGTGTTCTCCTCCATGCGCACCGCTTGGTGGGGCAGATGGCTCTGTTCGTAAGTCATCAGGATGGCGGCCGAATGGCGCTGGTTGGGGGAGGTGATCGTGGCGAAGTGATCCGTGATCTGGTTGCCCTTGACCAGGCCGGTGGTGCCCGGGGCGACGAAAACGCCGACCTGGTATCCAAGGGTGGTCGGCCCGAGTCCGCGGATGATGTTTCCCAGGAGCGCGAACGAGGTCCAGAGCGCAACGGGGTCCGAGTTGATGAACTTGCCGGAGACGTAAATCGAATAGGCGTTGTCGCTGTACTCGTTGTCCTGGACCACCACGTGAATGGGCGGGCCCTCATACTCGTTCTCGCATCCGACGTAGGTGGCCACGCTGAGGGTGCTCCCCAGTTGTTCGGTTCCTCGAAACCCCTGGAAGACGCACCGTTCCACTCTCCCGCTGCCGTTGGCGAAGATCAGCCCCCCCATGAGGGACGCGTGGGCCTGCGCCAATCGCCCGCCATCGAATTTCAGCCCGCGAACGACCACGTCGGCGCCGGCTCCGATCGTGAGTAGTCCCGGAGGGGCCCCCGCCGGCGCCTCGGGCCATGCCCGCAGCACCGCCCCCGGGTCAGCGGCGATGACGAGTTGCTTGCCCTCGACCACCGCACGCTCGCGATAGGTGCCCGCGGCGATGCGGATTTCATCGCCAGCGGGTGCCGCCGCGTCGATTGCGGCCTGCAACCTCGGGTAGTCCGCTGGCACCCGCAGGGTGGCGGCGAGGGAGGTGTTCATCACGCATAGCCCCATGAAAACGGCCAGGAGGCTGGGTTGAGGGAGGTGGGAGGATCGTGGATGGCATTTCATCGCACCTCATGGCTACCCGGTCTGCGGGCAGAGGATTCGCGGGATTCGGAGGGCCTGCCGATGGACCATCCGCCGCCCAGGAGCGGCACCGAAGCGCAACTCGGTCCGCCGTCCTTGCCAGTCCCCTGGACGGACGCCTCCAGCAGGCCACCCGACTGCGTGGCCTCCTCGATCTGCCGCCAGGTGATGCCGCTCAGATGAATCTTCATGCGCCGCGTCCAGCACGAGGACTCCATCGACGGCTGAACCGGACGGCAGTCCTTCGGTCTCCAGCTCAGGTAGAGGAAGCGTTCATCCGGCTTCCCGTGGACGAAATCGCCAAGGAAGTTCGGGTCGCCGGTGCGGGCATTGGGGCGAACCCGCGCATCGCACTCGAACACGAAGTCGCCGTTGCCCTTCCGGACGCCCGCGTGAAGCGTCCACTGGGCGGCGGTGGAGTTGTCCTGCAGGCCGAAGATCGCCCGGTGCTTGTCGGGGTCCGGCGGTGCCTTGCAGATGACACGCAGGCGCACGATCTGTTCCGATCGTCCAGCGCCGGATGGGCCGGACACCGCCGGCGCCCGATGGGCGGGCTGCTCTCGGGAATTCAAGGCTTTGGCGTCACTGCCATTCCGGCTGGGCTGCCTCTTCACCCGGCCACGGTAGCGTTGCCGGGTACCGGGTCGAGCACGCCCTTTACTCACCACCGGCACCGATGCCCTGACGACCTGGATCGGGTCTGAGGCGCAGGGCTTCCCTCAGGGTGTTGGCCACCGATTCCTCGGTGGTTCCGCAACCCCTCACCGACACCGCCGGAGGTCTCAGGGTGGTGGGGCTTCGGCCGTGGTTTCGGCGAGGGCTCGCAATCGCTGCACGACCTCCGGATGCCGCGCGGCCAGGTTGGTGGTCTCTCCGGGATCCTGGTCGAGTCGGGCGAGGAACCAGGTGGGATCGGGGTCCTCCGGACGTGGAGGATTCCCGGGATCGCTGGGTTGGTGCAGGAGCTTCCATGGCCCCTGGCGGACGGCCCACTGCCGGCCGGAGCGCCAGTGGAGGACTTCATGCGGCGACGGCGCGTCGGCGGAGTGCAGGACGGGGACCAGATTCTTCCCATGGAGGGGCCGGTCCGGGACGGGCACACCGGTCAGTTCCGCCAAGGTGGGCATCCAGTCGCACGCGTGGGCGGTCTGGGAACGGGTTGTCCCTTCCGGGAGGTGGCCCGCCCACGAGATGATGGCGGGCATGCGGATGCCGCCCTCGAACAGGCTGAACTTGGCGCCGCGGTAGGGTCCGCTGCTGCCTCCGCCGCGGTGGGCGCGGTCCTCGAGGGAGTGGCCGTTGTCGGACTGGTAGACCACGATGGTTTGTTCGCGGAGGCCGAGTTCGTCGAGGCATTGGAGGACGCGGCCCACGCGGTCATCGAGGGTGGACATGAACGCGGCGTAGAGGTTCCTGGGGTACGGGAGGTCGCGGTAGTGTTCCAGCCATTGGGGATCGCCCTGATAAGGGTAGTGGGGAAGGTTCATCGCGAAGTAGAGGAAGAAGGGGCGATCGCGATGGCGGGTGATGAAGTCCCGGGCCTTGTCGACCATCAGGTCGGGAAAGAAGCGGCCGGGCAGGCGGACGCGATGGTTGTTCTCCCACAGGTCATGGCGGTTGGGACCGTCCCAGTAGAAGAAGTGGGTGAGGTTGTCGATGCAACCGCCCATGTGCCCGAAGGAGTAGGAGAAGCCCTGGTCGAGCGGGCGGTGGCCGTCGCCGTAGCCGAGGTGCCATTTGCCGATCTGCGCGGTGGCGTAACCGGCCTGGCGAAACATCTCCGCGAGGGTGACTTCATCGGGCGGGAGGCCCTGGCTCTGGAGGCCGTCGAGGCGGTTGTGGGTCTCGACCGGGGGGCCGGCGGAGTTGCCAGGCATTCCAGCCAGCCAGGGGTACCTGCCGGTGAGCAGGCCGGCCCGAGAGGGGGAACAGACCGGTGCGGCCGAGTAGAATTGGGTGAATCGCACCCCTCGCGAAGCGAGGGAATCCAAGTGCGGCGTCTTCAGGTCGGCGGCCCCATAGCAGCCTGCGTCCACGGATCCCTGGTCGTCGCTGAGGATCACGATCACGTTCGGGCGGCGCTCGAAGTCGGACGGGTTGACCCAGCCGGGTCGCAGGTCCTCGCCGCGGGCGTGGCGTGCGTGGAAATCGCGATGGGCCGGGTTCGCGTACGGGTAAGCGTCGAAGACGCTTCCCTGGCCGTGGGCTCGAGGATCCCCCTGTTCCCGCAGCGCGGCCCAGAGCTGTTCGCGCAACGCGTCGCGCGATGCGGCCCGATCCGGGTCTCCGGCAAGGTTGCGAAGGCCATCCGGATCCACGGCCAGATCGTAGAACTCCTCCGCCGGCCGTTTTCCGAAGCACAAAGCCCACGACGGATCCGCGGGATTCCGGCGGTGGGCCTCGAGGATAACGGACTTGGTGGGGCCACCGTCGCAGTCGAGATACCCGGTCTCGGGATTGCCGGCCGGCCATCGGGTGGGCTCCAGGTTCTGCAGGTAGAACTCGTGTTCCCTGACGATGGCGCGGATGGGGTAGCCGGCGTCGTTGGGCCGGCCGACGTCGGTTCGTTCCCGTCCCAGGAGCACGTGATTGCGTGCAGGGATGATGCGGCCGGAGGCGGTGGTGTTGAAGATCTCGAGCAGGCTGCGTCCGGGCGAGGGCGCCATGCCGGTGTTCTCCCAGGACAGCCCCGCCAGTTCGATGAGGGTGGGTGCGACATCAATCAGGCTGACGAAGTCGTCGACCACACGGCCCGGCTGGCGGATGCCCCGGGGCCAGCGGACGGCCAGGGGGATGCGGTTCGCGGCGTCGCAGGTGTTGCCCTTCATGCGGGGGAACGGCGGGCCGTGGTCGGAGGTGACGAGCACCAGGGTGTTCTCCAGCATTCCGCGGCCTTCGAGCACGGCGAGCATGCGCTCGAGGTGCCGGTCGAAGTGTTCGACCTCGAAGGCGTAGTCGAGGAGGTCGTTGCGGACCGTGGGGTTGTCGGGCCAGTACGCGGGCACCCGGTCAATGTCGGTGAGTTGTTTGCCGCCCCTGGCGACGCCGGAGCCGAATTCGTAGCCACGATGGGGTTCGAGGGCCCCGCACCAGAACACCCAGGGCCTGCCCGCCGGCGCGGCGTCCAGGAAGTCCTCGAAATTGCCCGCGTAATCGCTGGAGCTGATGCCGGATGCCGGCGGGGTGAGGGTGCGGCGGTTGAAGGCCTGACCGGTCATTTCGCGGGGCCGGCCCATGGCATTGGTCGCCACGCCGGGTCCCCATCCCTTCTGGGTGTGCCCGACAAACCAACCCTGCCCCGCCAGGGTCTCCGGCCAGGTCCTGATCCCGGGCGGAAAATAGGGGACGTGGTTCGCCGCCGCCTCGAGCTGCCAGGGATTCCGCCCGGTCAGCAGGCAGGCCCGCGATGGCGCGCACTTGGCTGTCGGCGTGTACGCGCGGGTGAAGAGCAGCCCCTCGCGGGCCACGCGGTCGAAGGCCGGCGTGCGAACCCAGCGGGTCCCATACGCGCCCGCATGCAGGCCCCAGTCATCGGCGATGGCGATGAGGATGTTCGGCGGCGCGGAGCGGGCTTCAGGGACCACGGACACCCCGAGGGCGCACGCGATGACAAGGACCGCGAACCAGGAAGGAACTCTCATGGGCGAATGGACGCATGCTTAGCCTCCCAGGCCCCTGCGTGTCGAACTTCGATCCCCGCACCCCAGCCGGGTCGGGCAACAAGACCCGGACCAACCGGCCACCCGACCACCCGACCATCCCCTCGACCTCCCGCGTTCAGCCGGGCCCCACCCTGCCCTGCGGCTCGATCACCAGCCTTGTGCGCCTGCTAGAACGCAACCTCGACCAGGACGGGGAAATGGTCCGAGGGCAACCGGGCCTGGAACTCGCCGAACTTCACTTCCCTGGGGAAGTTCGCGGACGCCGCATCGGCGGCGGGGCGCGGGACGGGCGCACGATACGAATCGGTGAGCACCCCGTACCGGAGCGCGCGGAAATGCCGGGTGAGAAAGACGTGGTCGATGCGGCTGTCCGTCCGGGCGTTGGGGTTGAAGGCGTTGGCGGTGCCGTTCAGCGCGTACCGCACCGCGGCGGTGTCGTACGCGTCGGTCAGAAGCCCCGAGCCGGCGATTGTCCGGTAACCCTCGCTGGACTGGTCCAGGTTGAAATCGCCCGTGAGCACCACCGGTTGGTCGCCGGCGATCTCCTGGATTCGGCGGAGGACGAGGCGCGAACTCTCGAGGCGTGCGCGGGTGCCGATGTGGTCGAAGTGCAGGTTGAACACGAAGAACGACCGGCCGTCGGCCACGGTCTCGAGCCGGACCCAGGTGCAGATGCGGGGGAGCGCGGCGTCCCAGCCCTTGCTGGGTTCGGAGGGCGTCTCCGAGAGCCAGAAGTCGCCACCGTCGAGGCGCTTGAACCTGTCCTTGCGGAAGAAGATCGCGGCGTGTTCCCCACGGTCCTTGCCGTCATCCCGCCCGCGCCCGACGTGGGCGTAGTCCGGCAGCATCTTCGCCAGGGTCAGCAACTGGTGGTGCAGGGCCTCCTGAACGCCGAGCACATCGAAGTTGTGGAAGCGGATGAGGTCGGCGACGACCGGGGCCCGTTGCTCCCAGCCGTTGCCGCGTTCGACGTCCCCCGGGTTGGCGTATCGGATGTTGAACGAACCGACGATGAGGGCCCGGGCAGTGGGGAGTTGGAACAGGAGGATCAGGGCGAGGATGAGACGGAGGCGTGGCATCGGTATGGGTCGATGAAGGGTGGTGGGGATCGAACTCAGGGTCGGGGCATGGTAGGGCGCGAGCGGCTCGGATCAATGCTTATGACCCGGGCGGACGGACGCGCGCGCTGACGCACGCCTGCGGAGGGGTGAAGGTTTTCCATGTCCCGGATCGAGCAGGGCCCGGCATCGGCATGGGTCGCGTTGTGACGGTGAAGCGGACGAGGCCCTCCACCGGTTCGGGGGCAACCTCCCCGTTCCGGCCCGGCTTTCAGGGAGCGTCGAGCCGGCGCAGCCAGATGTTGCGGAAACGGACGGGGCATCCGTGGCCTGCCAGCATGAGGGGTCCGCTGCTGGTCTTGCGGCGGTATTCCGGCAGGACCTTGTGGCCGGTCTCGCCGCGGATCTCCTCCTCCAGATGCACGAGCACGCCGTTGTGGAACATGGTGAGCCGGGCCGGGCGGACCAGGCGGCCCTGCTCGAAGCGCGGGGCGGTGAAGACGATGTCGAAGGACTGCCATTCGCCAGGCGGTCGGCAGACGTTCACCCGGGGAGGGGTCTGGGCATAGATCGCAGCCGCCTGACCGTCCGGGTAGAGCTTCTCGTTCCAGGAGTCGAAGATCTGGATCTCGAACAGGCCCATGAGCAGGACCCCGTTGTTGCCCTGGTCGTACCACGGCCCCTTGAAGTTGGGCGGCGCCATCCATTCGAGGTGCAACTGGATGTCGCCGAAGGTGTCGCGGGTCCTGAGGTTCGAGGCGCCGGCGGCGACGAGTTCGCCGTTCTCGATCTTCCAGTCGGTGTTCTCCCAGGCGTCGAGCGAGCGTCCGTCGAACAGGATCACCGCGTCGGCGGGTGCGGGGGTGGGTGCGGGCGCGGGGCCGGGGTGGATGCGTGGCGGCGCCGGGCGGTCGGGGTCATGGACGTGATAACCGCACCAGGGCAGCACCGGGGTGTCCTTGTAGCCGTAGACTCCTGAGCCGTCCTTCGCCTTGACCAGTTCGTCGGCCAGCGCCGGGGATCCGATGCCAAGGCCGATGACGAGGCTCACGCTGAGGCTGAAGTTGAGGATCCGAAGCAGGCGGCCCGGAGGCCATGCCGGTTTCGGTGCAGGTCCCGTCCGATCGATGCGCATGGCCGAGAAATGGACCGGCGGCGGGGATCCGGCAAGCCCCGGGTGTCGGGGCGGACGGGGATTGTGTCCGGTTCGACGAAACGCGTTCGGCCAGTGGGAAATAAAGTGCGGCCGGGAACGTTGGTTTCCCGGCCGCAGCGCAAGTCAGGATGCTGATCAGATCAGGGCAACTCCCGCCACTTCATGTGGCGGTAGCGGTCGTAGACCCAGCGGAAGTCGCGGTTCCTGGCGTTGCCGCCGGACCAGTAGAAGCTCTGCTTGCCTGCGGCGGAGTCGTTGGCGGCCTTGATGGTGGTGCCTTCGACCCATTTCCGGAGCTCGGCATGGCCGTCGGCGAAGCCGAAGGTGCTGACATTGCCGTGGAAGCTGGCGAAGGGATCGACCCAGCCCGGGGGGTTGACGTCGATGACCCAAGTGCCGTTGTTGTAGCTGCGGGGGTCGGCCTCCTCGACGAACACCATGGACATGGAGGCTTCGGTGACGCTGGCGAGCTTGGTGAAGACCTCGATGCCGCCCCAGGCGATGCCGTTCATGCCGTCGGCCTTGGAATAGCTGTCGAAGGCCCAGCCCGATCCCGGCTTCAGGCGCTTGGTGCGCAGATCGCCCGGGCAGTGGTAGGAGCCGTAGGCCGCCGCGTACCGGGTGAGGGGGGAGTTGCTGAGCCCGTTGTACACCCGGCGCAGCGCCTCATCCAAACTGATGCGCCCGGCGATGTCCGGCTGGGGTCCGCGCCAGAATCCGCCGGCGTAGAGTTCCACCTGGCCGCGCTCGTCCCGATACCGGGTTGGCAGGATCCGGTCGTCGTTGTCGTCGGCGTACAACTGCCAGGCGAGGAGCAACTGTTTCTGGTTGTTGAGGCAGGCCGCTCCGGTGGCCTTCGCCTTGGCCTTGCCCAGGGCCGGCAGCAGCATGCTGGCCAGGATGGCGATGATCGCGATCACCACCAGAAGTTCGATCAAGGTGAATGCCTTGGACCGGGTCATCAGGATTCGTTTGAGGTGCATGGGAGTCTGATAGGGATCTTCCCGGCACACACCCCCTGCGGAGCCGGCGTGCGGTGGAAGTTGCGGTTCATCTAGCGGGTCTGCTCGCCAATGTGAACGCGTTTTTTCGCGCACACCCCAGAAACCTTGCCGAAAACCTGAATGGCACCCTCCCGCATCGCGACATCCCGCGGCGACCCAGCGCAGGGCGGTCCACCCAGCCTGCCGAGCGACGCGGGCGACGCTCACGGACTCTCGGGACCTTCGACCCCCTGCCCCGCCGACGGCCAGGTCCAGGCCCAATCCAGGTTGCCATGGAGGACCTCCGGGCTCCGCGCCAGGCGTCCGCCGTCGTCCGTCAGGTTGGCGCCCACCGACCACAGCCGGAACCGAGCCCGATCCGCGCCATCCGTTTCGTACCGAAGCGGCTGATCGTTCATGGGGTCCGACGGCACCGAGGCCGCCCACCGCGGGACCAGGAGATCCAGTCGCTCCGGATAGGCGCCGTTCTCCAGGCGGTACCTCTCCAGACGACAGGCCGTCTCGGCCAACCGGACCCAGGCCTGCCCACGCGCCGCTTTGAGGACAACCGCAGGAAGGCTGTCGTTGGGACCCCCTTTCAGGTACACCCGATGCAACAGGTAACGGACTGAGTCCGACGGCAGCGGCGGCGGCCAGGTCCGTGTCTGAACCGCCCATTCGGCGGGACCCGATGCCTCCAGGGTGCGCAGGGCCTTCGAGATCTCGGTGAGCCCGAGGTAATGCCAACCCCTCGGGGCCCAACCCGCGTACAGCGAGCCGAAATACCAACCCGGCGATCCGCCCCAATTCTCGGAAACCGAATCGAAGAACCCCTCCAACGCGCGCCGTCCCTCCCGTGAACCCACCAGCATCTCGACCAGCGCCTGGGCTCCGACGACACGCTCGCCGGCCAGGGCCCGCCGCATGCCGCCGATGAGCTCGACCTCGGCCAGGAGCTTCTGCAGTTCCTGGAGCTGACCCGGCGACCAGCGATGGGCGGTGACCCCCTCCCAGACGACCTGCAACGCGGCGCCCAATGTGGCGCACCGGACGAGCTGGCTGATCAGAAGGGGTTCGTCCTCCACCGATTGGCTCAAACGCAGGGCCGTCCGGAAATCCTCCAGGGCACCGTCCGCGTCGCCCACCTGCAATCGGGCCACCGCCCGCAGGCTGAACACCCCGGCAAAACGTTTCAGCGCCGCCAGATGCGGCAGCAGGGCATTGATGCCGTCCTCGTAACGCACCGGGAATCGCGCGTCCGGCCTGCGGGCCGCTGCCGCCAGAACCTCCATGTCCGCGTCGAACAGACTCAACGCCGCGAGCACGTCGCGCGCGGACCCGTCGGGTTCCCCGGCGACGGGAAAGCCGCTCGGCATGGGTTCCCCCGGGGAGGCGTTGGTCAACGGAAGGCCGTATCGAAGCCGGGCCTCGGTGACGTGCTGCCTTCCAAGCCTTGCCGGCTTCCGGAAGTAGGCCGCCCAGGCGGTCAGGTCCAGGGAACGCGCCCCGGCCTCCGTGGCTCCTCCAGAGGCGCCTTCGTGGACGCCGGCCCATGAAGGCCCGGAACCGGGTGGATTCCCGTCGCCATGCACGCCCTCGACCGTGCACCAGGCAAGTGCGCGGGACAGGTTGGTGTTGGACACGAGCCCCGTCGCCGGATCGCGCTCGAACGCGAACAGCAGGGGAAACGGTCCGGCAGTCGCGAGGTTCGAGGCGTCGGGAACCTCCGGCGGAACCAGCGCGGCCAGGGTCACCGGCGTGCCGGCGCCGGCGACGATGGCGCGTTCCGCGGCCCACGCCCTGGCCCCGCGCCAGTTCTCGAAGCCGTAGAACAGCCCGACACCGATCGCCAGAGCCGCCCCGCCCAGGCCCAGCCATCGCAGCCAGACCCAGCCGCGGAATGAAGCCGGCGCCGCCGGCGTGATGTGGGATTCACCATGTGGATTCATAGGGTTCAGGCGTGAAGGTTCAAACCGGCCAGAGTTCGACTGAGATCGCCGAGCGGCTCCTCCCCGATTTCGCCGGCGGACGATTCCCCTCGCGGATCCCGGGCGGCGGCGCGGGCTCGCCGGCCTCCACCCACAGCCGGGCGCGCTCCTCGCGGGCCGCTTCAACCACCTCCCGGGAGATCGGCCCCGGTCGGTGCTGAGGTTCCAGACTCAGCACCGCGGCAAGGTGCAGCCCCAGGGCCGCCACGCCGGCAACTCCAAGCCCCATCCAGGCAGGGCGCGCGACGAGGAACAATTCCCGCCAGGCGACCTGCCACCAGCGGGCTCGGGACACCCGGAGCTCCGCCAGCACCGCCCGCCGAACCCGCGCAAGGTCCGCGTCCGCATGTGCATGACGTTCGAGAAGAATCCGCCGTGGGGTCGTCTTCATGGGCCTCCTGCTTCGATCCTGGCCGTCAGACGCTCCCGCAGGGAGCGCCTGGCGTAATGCAACCGGGATTTCACCGTGCCAGGACTCAACCCGGTGATCTCCGTGATCTCCTGCAACGAAAAGCCCTCCAGGTAATGCAGCAGCAGCACGCTGCGATGCCCGTCCGAGAGGGCGTCCATGGCTTCCAACAGCACCGCCGCGTCCTCCCCGCGCACCAACTCCACATCCGGCGGCGCACCACCGTCCGCCGCGGTGTCCGGAACCGCCTCCTCGCTGAACGGACTCCGTCCGCACCGCCGCCAGTGCTGCACCACCTGCTGATGCGCGATCCCGAACAGCCAGGAACCAAACCGCGCGTCGTCCCGCAACCCGCCCAGGTGCCGCGTGGCCCGCACCAGCGTCTCCTGGACCAGGTCCAGACTCGTGGCGTGATGACGCACCAGGTCCATGACGTAGGCGAACAACGGCAACTGATACCGCCGGACCAGCACATCCCAGGCGTCCGGATCGCCACCGCGCGCCGCCGCCACCGGCAGCGGAGGATCATCGGATTCCAGGGGCACGCTCCGCATCGACGCCGAGTGGAATGCGCGAGGCAAGAAAAGGTTCAAGAGGCTCGATACCCCCGCCCTGCCCAGCCGCCGGGACCCCCGGAGAATCCCCGCTCCACTCCAACCGCCTCAGACCTCACGATCCGCATTTTTTAAGACAAATCTTCGACAGCAATTTGACAGTGCATGTTTTGTTCATATTTTGTCGGCGTATTCGGGTGCTGCTGGGCAGTGCATCGAATGTCAAACAAGTCATGGTGAAGTCCCTCAATCAACCTGTGCGATCCCCGGTGGATCCGGAACCGGCGGGGGTGTCGGCGCAGGCGACCGGGGCTTCATGGAATGCAGAAACCTCAGGCCGTTTTGCGGTAACGAATTCAACGATTATGAAGATCCAACGTTTGCTGTCCCTGGTCGCCGTCCTGGCTGTCACCGTGGTTGCCCCCGCCCGTGCTCAGGCGGAGTCGGTGCAGGACATTGTCGGCGTCGCCGTGGGAGCCGGTAAGTTCAACACCCTGGTGGCGGCGGTGAAGGCGGCGGGACTGGTGGAAACCCTGAAGGGCAAAGGCCCGTTCACGGTGTTCGCCCCCACCGACGAGGCCTTTGCCAAGCTGCCGGCGGGCACGGTGGAAAGCCTGCTGAAGCCCGAGAACAAGGAGAAGCTGGTCGGGATCCTGACCTACCACGTGGTGCCCGGCAAGGTCATGGCCGCCGACGTGAAGACGATGAAGGCCAAGACGGTGAACGGTAAGGAGCTGAACCTCGTCGTCGCGGGCGGCAAGGTCTCCGTGGACAACGCCTCGGTGATCAAGGCGGATGTGGCCGCATCGAACGGCGTGATCCACGTGATTGATTCGGTGGTGATCCCCAAGTAACCGACGGTTTTCGGTCGTGGTTGAGTGAACCGGCGGGGAGCCCTGGCTCCCCGCCTTTTGCTTTTCGGGCGGCCGGTGCCGGTCTCAAGGACCAGCCCGTGTCACCCGACCGTGGCCTTCCCCGCGTGGAAGGCCACACCCCTGGCCGGACAGCGGATCAGCCTTGCTGCAGGGCGCCGGTGCAACTGCTGCCGGCACCTGCGGTGCAGGCGAAGCAATGGGGTCCGGTTGCGATCGTCGAGGATTCGAGCCCGGCGGGTTCGATGTCCCAGAGAAATCGGCCCGCCGAGGCGCCGGCCCCGAGCGGAATCCCCAGCATCTGGTTGAAGTCGCAGTCGTACACCCGCCCGCGGTAGTCGACGCTCAGGATGCTGCGGCACATGAGCGCGGGCACGATCTCGGGGTTGAAGGCGCCGACCAGGAGTTCGAGGTACTCGTCGTACCGCCCCTGCTCCCGCAGGTCGTCGGCGAACCGGGCGATGGGCTGGTTGGTCAGGGTGAACAACCGGTTGAACCGAATGCCGTAATCCCGCCCGAGCGCCTCCCGATAGTCCGCCTCCAGCTCGTGCTGCGGGGCGGGAAGCACGGGACCGACGGGGTTGTAGACGAGGTCCAGCTCGTGACGGCTGCCGTACCCGACCGCGTTCAGCCGCCTCAATCCCTCCAGGCTGCGCTCAAAGACCCCGTTCCCGCGCTGACGCCGCACGTTCTCAGGCTGGTAACAGGGCAGTGACGCCACCACCACCACGTCCGCGGAGGCCAGGAACCCGGGAAGATCCTCGAATCCGGGCTCGGTCAGGATGGTGAGGTTGTTGCGGTCGATCACCCGGGCTCCGACCTCCCGGGCCACGGCCACCAGCGGCCGGAAGAACTCGCTCAGCTCGGGCGCACCGCCGGTGAGATCCACGACCGCCGGCCGATGCCCCCGAACCCAAGCGGCCACCCGCTCGAAGGTCGGTGCGTCGAGCATCTCCATCCGCCAGGGCGCGGCATCCACATGGCAGTGGCGACACGCCTGATTGCACCGCCGGCCCAGGTTGATCTGAAGGGTCTCGAACCGCCCACGCACGAGTTCCAGTCCCGCCCGGGAGAGCACTTCCCGAAAACCGACCGCGGGCTTCACCCTCTCTTCCATCGTTGCGTGCTGACCATCCGGCATGCCCGCCCGCATAGCATTTCGGATCCCGCCTGTCGGCTGTTTTCCTTGTTCCATCGATCGGGCGGGCGCCGCCGGCCGCCCGCCGGTCACCCTGAATCAGGCGAGGCGCCGCCTCACCCGAAACGCCTCGGCCGGGTTGCGCTCGAGCAGTTGCTTCAACGCGTCCTCAGCCATGCCCGCCGACCGCAGATCCGGAAGCAGCCGGTCGAAGATCGACCGGTACGGTGCCGGGTTGCCGTTGCCGAACAGCGTCAGCTTCGCATCGCGGGCCACGTCCCCCTCCACCGCCCAGCCGTCGTCATGCGAGACCAGCACCCGCCCCAGCGTGCCGGCATCCCGATGCGCCAGCAGTTGGTTCCGGTAGCGGTCCGGGTTCCGCGTCGCCAGCGAATAGCCGTCCAGACTGATCCAGACCCCAAGCCGGGCGAGTTCGATCTGGATCGGCCCGGGATCGTTCTGGGCATGCACCCAGACCAGGGCCGACGGCGACACCCCCTGCTCGCGAAGCACCCGAACCTCGTCCCTCGCGGCCTCCCCGTCCCCGGTGTGCACTGCGATGGTCAACCCGCTCTCCCGATGCACCGCACACGCCGCCCGAAGCAGCTTGGCGTGCAGCTCCGGCAGACGGCCTCCCCCGGTCCCCAGCTTGAGAAAACCCGGCCTCACGCCGCTGCCTTCAATCCCCTCCCGCCACTCCCGGAGCCAACGCGCCGCCAGATCCTCCACCGACTCCGTCCACGCGTGCCGCGGCAGGTACTTGTTCTCCACCGCGCCGTAATAGCCGGTGTTGGTCAGGATCCGGACCCCCGTGGCCTCGCTCAACCGCCGGAGCAACCGCACATCCCGCCCGATGTGCGCCGGCGTGCACTCGACCAGCATGCCCACCCGTTCGGTCAGCAGCCTGGCAAGATGCGGACGCACCAGGTCCAGGGCCACATCCCGGTCGTACCGCGGCGTCGGCAGCTTCTCCGCCCCCTGAAAATCGGTGGTCACATGCTCGTGCGGAAGGATTCGAGGATGCTCCAGCGACCGCACCCAACCGGTGACTGTCATCCATCCGCCCTCGAGCGGTTCCGCGGCGTCCTCCCCCCGCCCTGCAAGCGCCGCGAAGGTCAGCCCCGAAGCGGCGGCCCCGAGAAACCGGCGCCGCGTCCATCGTTCGTCCTGCATGCGCCTGAGGGTGCCCGGTCACGCCCAACCGGTCGAGCCTGCCCCCCGGCGGCTTCAACCCGTCGACCAACCCAATCTTCTTTATGTCTTTTTGTTTTATAGACGTTCATCCATTACCAGTGCCCATGGGCTGGTTCTTCGCTTGGAGGCCGGCGGATCCCCCGTCTGATCCCAATTCATGACTTCATGCCAATAGAGTTCTTACTCGTTTTGCATCAATGTCTTATCAACACATCCAAAGATCCTCGACCTCGCGTTTCACAGGGGAAACGAGACGCAGGATCCCGTTTTACCTATTTTCCTATTTGACTTGTAGACGTTGCGGAATCATCGTCGCTGCGTCGTCGGGCTGGAGGCGCCAGGGATCGGAACCCGGGATCCGGCCGTCCCCGACGCGGATCACGAGACGCGACCCGCCAACCGCACCTGACGATTCCCATCCAGAACCCCAGCCCGACCGAACGCATGAACGCCAACGTCGACTTCACACGCGCCACCGCAGCCCCTGCCGTCACCGCCACCGCACCCAGGTCAACCCTTGTCCACCCGGCCTCCAGCCAGCCTCAGCGCCGTCGTGCCGTGGACCGTGTGCTGGCCTCGCTCGATGAGATCGCGCTGCGGTCCGATCAACTCCTCCGCAAGCCGCTGGGGCGGCGATCGGACGGCACGGATGGGCTTCCCCGCTACCTGCACCTCGGGCCGCAGGGCGGCGGCGATTACGTGCGCCTGGGAATCTTCGCCTCCATCCACGGTGACGAACCCGAAGGGGCGCTGGCGCTCACCCGTTTCGTGACGGAACTGGAACGGAACCCCGACCTGGCCAAGGGCTACGCGATCTTCATCTATCCGGTCTGCAACCCAACCGGCTTCGAGGATGCCACCCGGTATTCGCGGTCCGGCAAGGACCTGAACCGTGAATTCTGGAAAGGGTCCTCGGAGCCCGAGGTGCGCTGGCTCGAGACCGAGATCTGGACCCACGCGTTCCACGGCATCATCAACCTGCATTCGGACGACACCAGCGACGGGCTCTACGGCTATGTGAACGGGGAGGTGCTGTCGGAGCACCTGCTCGAACCGGCGCTGCAAGCCGCCGAACAGCACCTTCCCCGGAACCGCCGTCGGCGTATCGACGGTTTCCCGGCCCGGAAGGGCATCATCTACGAGTCCTTCGACGGCGTGTTGAGGTCGGTGCCGGGGCTGAAGCCGGCGCCGTTCGAGCTGACCCTGGAAACCCCGCAGCGCGCCCCCCTGCACCGCCAGGTCGAGGCGTTCCACACCGCCCTCGAGACGATCCTCGTCGAGTACCGGTATCTCGTCGCGGTCGCCCAGAACATCTGAGCGCCGCGCGCACCATTCCCCACCTTCACGATTCCAGGGTCGACACCATCGGGGACACTCCCCGGTACCGGCTCAGCCGTTAGTCTCAACCCTCACACAACCCCGATCGGTGAACGGTCGCGCCACGGCGCGCACCGAACCGCCCTGACCTGTCCCCAGGAAGCGCATGAACCCTCGAAATCACCCCCCGGCGACCGCCACCTCGCCACCCCTGGAAAGCCCGCCACGCCTGAACCGCCGCCGCCTGGCCTCCGTGCTCGCGGCCATTCTGGCCGCCACCCCCGGCCACACCCGCGCCCAATCCCAGCCCCCAACCCCCGCCGGCACCAACACCACCTCCACCAAGCCACCGGCCCCGATCGCGGCATCGCCGTCCGACGATGCCCTGCGCGCCCTGATCGAACGGATCCAGCAACTGGAGCAACGCGAAGCCGAACGGCAGCGCGAAGCCGCGGCGGCCCTCGAGAAGGAGGCCGTCGTCCAGGTCCTCCAGCAACGGATCCACGAACTCGAGTCCAAGCTCCAGGCCCTCCAGCAAAGCATCATCGTCCCCGAACTCGCCCCCGCCGAGGAACCCGGCCCCACGGTGGCCGAACTGCAGGAACAGATCCGGGTCATCGACCGCAAACGCGAACTCGCCGAGGAGGAGGCCGCGGAACGCGCCCGGTCGATGCCCCGCCTGTCCATCGGACCCGACGGATTCATCGCCCGCTCCGCCGACACCAACTACCTCGTGCGGCTCCGCGGACTGATCCAGGCGGATTCCCGGACCTTCTTCGATGACCACCCCTGGAACGATGACAACTCCGGCTTCGTGCTTCGTCGCGCCCGCGTCGGACTGGAGGGCACCCTCTTCCAGAACCTCGACTTCCAGTTCAACGCCGAACTCGGCGACGGCGCCGCCGGGACCTCAAACCTCCAGGTCCTCGACGCCAACATCGCCTACCGCCTGACCCCGGATCTCCGCTTCCGATTCGGCAAGCTCAAGGGACCGGTCGGGTACGAGCAGTACCTCCCTGTCACCGGCCTGTTGTTCAATGAGCGTTCCCTTGTGACCGACCTCGCGCCCGTCCGGGACAACGGGGTCCAGATCGAGGGCGAGTTGCTGGACGGTGCGATCGCCTACGCCGCGGGCGTCTACAACGCCGGCGGCGACCGCCGCAACCCGGGTCCGACCCCGATCAGCGACGACCTCCAGTTCGGGGGCCGGCTCCAGTTCCAGCCGTTCCGCAACGACGAGGACTCCTGGTTCCGGGGGCTGACGTTCGGCGCCGGCGGCGTCTACAGCCAGATCTCGTCGAACGCCGTCGGCCTGCCCAACACCATCGGCGGCACGCAGCCCGGATACGCCACCCCGGCGTTGCAGCAGTTCTTCGCCTACAACTCTCCGGCCGGTGCGACGGTGGCCGACGGCGTGCTGTGGCGTGTGAACCCGTTCCTCCAGTTCGTGAAGGGGCCCTTCGGCGTGCTGGGCGAATACCAGATCAACGGACAGGAGGTGCTCAACGCCACCACGCTCCGTTCCGCCAGCCTGGAACATTCGGCCTGGCAGGTCGCCGGCCAATGGGTGCTCACCGGGGAGAACGCCTCCTTCACCGCCATCCGCCCCGAGCGCCCGTTCCGTCCCCTCGACGGCGGCTGGGGCGCCTGGCAGCTCGCGGCGCGCCTCTCCCGGTTCAACGTCGATCCGCTCGCGTTCGAAGGCTTCTCGAACCCGGCAACCTCCGCGTCCAGCGCGTTCTCGTGGTCCGTCGGCCTCAACTGGTGGCTTACCCGCAACGCCCGCATCCTCACCAGCTTCACCCACACCGCCTTCGAGGGCGGCGGCACGGTCAACGCCGTGGATCCAACGACCCAGGTCCCGCCCGCCACGGTGACCCATCAAAGCGAGAAGGCCCTCATGACCCGCTTCCAGATCTCCTACTGAACCCATCCCCTCCTCCCCCATCCACCTCTCCATCCAACCCGCATCCAGCCATGCCTGATCAATACCCATCATCCCATCCCTCCCCTGGAACCCCGGGCCGCCCCATCCCGCAAACCGCGGTCCCGCCGCAGCCTGCAACGATCGCAGCCGGTTCCAGTCATCGACTTCCCACAGCGATCGGTTTCCCCGCGCGCCCCGGCCGAGCCATGTTCGCGTCGATCGCGTCGATCGCGTCGATCGGCCTGGTTGCGACCTCCGCAGCCGCGGCGCCGTTTCTCTATCAGCCCGGCGACCTGGTCCTTCTGCTGCGTCAGGCCGGCAACGCCTCCGACCTCGCGGTCAACCTCGGGAGTGTCACCGGTTTCGCTGCCCTTTCCCCTGGAGAATCGATCCAACTCGACAGGCTCGACGCCGGCCAACTGGCCTCGGCCTTCCCCAGCCTCAACGGCCTCCAATGGTCGGTCGCAGCCGCCAGCCGCCCCCCGGGTGTCCCCGGCTACCCCCTCCAGACCCTCTGGGTCACCGCTCCACGCACCGACCCCGCCACCGAAGCCGCGCCCTGGCTGCGCAAGGGCTCCTTCGTCCAGGGCAATGCCGCCAGCCAGGTCGACGCCATCGGCGCCAACGCCGCGCTCGTGAGCAGCCTCATCCCCGGCGGCCCCGACAATACCGCAACCGGCGTCGCGCTCCCGGTCGCCTCCAGCTTCCCCATCGCCCCGGTCATCGGCCCGGATGCCAACTACGCGGGCACCTTCCAGGGCCGGGTTGAAGCCACCACCCCCGACGACTTCGAATCGTCACCCGCCCGGGTCGCCCGCGCCGACCTCTTCGAACTGGTCCCCGGCACCACGGCCGCCGGCACCCTCAACCAACCCGGCCGGCGCCTCGGCTTCTTCGAGCTGACCTCGGCCGGCGCCCTGTCCTTCCACGTCCCGGTTCAAGGCCCGGCGACACCTTCCATCGCCTCCATCCGGCATCTCAACGGCACCACCACCATCACCTTCACCACCGAACCGGGCTTCACCTACCGACTGCGCCGCACCGACCCCGCCGGCCTCGCCTCCCCGCCCGCCCAATGGACCGTGTCCACCAGCGTCGCCGGCACCGGCTCGCTCGCCACGGTCGAGATCCAGGACCCCGCCACCGCCAGCTTCTACCGGATCGAAGTCCTCCCCTGAACCCAACACAACCCAACCCGCATCACCCACCCAACCCCGCCGTCCCCTTTCAACCCCTCCAGCAACCGAACCGAACTGAACCGAACCGAAGCACCGTTCCCTCCCCGCCATGAAACCACACACCCTCGTCCCGCTCGCCCTCGCCGCCGTCACCCTCGCCACCGCTGCCCCCACGAGCGCCCAGGTCGAGATCCGCCTCTCCGGCGCCGTCGCCTTCCGCGACACGGCCTATCGCGCGATCCGGAACCTGTTCGGCCAGGATCTCGGCTCCCAGAACCCGGCAGACAGCCCCACCACCCCGACCCAGCTCAAGGTCACCTGGACCGGCAGGATCCCCGCCCTCTACGGCAGCCAGGACGTCACCGTCTACGCGTTCTACAACGGCGCCGTCGCCGGTGTTCAGGACCTTACCCAGAACCGCCTGGTCAACTTCCTGGCCTCCTCGACCCCCGGCATCACCAACACCGTCAACCTCCCGTCCGACATCGCCTTCTCGTCGGTCTTCCAGCAGGCCACCGAGTTCACCACCCCAACGCTCGAGGACTCCCTGTTCGGCGCCACACCGATCAACCTGGTGAAAAGCTCCAGCGCCCCCGCGGGCCTGACCAACATCACCACCCATCAGTTGAAGACCCTCGCGGCCAACGGCGCCGTTCCCGCGTGGTTCCTCACCGGCAACTCCAACGACACCCAGACCATCCACTTCATCAACCGGGACCCAACCGCCGGCCAGCGCGTCACCGTGTTCAAGGAGGCCCTCTTCACCGGCAACCCCATCCAGTACGCCTGGGACGCCGCCCGCAACGAGTTCGTCGTCGATCCCATCGGCCGCAATCCCGCCCAGATCACCACGCACCTCAACAGCCACGGACCCGCCGTGAGCTACCTGATCTCCGTCGATTCCTTCAACGTCAACGGCGGCCAGAACGTGCTCGCCTACAACGGCGCCAAGGCCTTCACCGGCACGTTCAACAACACCTCCAACGACTTCTCCCCGGTCATCAACGGCCAGTACAGCCTCTGGGTCTACGAACACCTGCTCAACCGCACCACCGCCTCCGCCAACATCCGCGCCTTCCGCGACGCCCTCATCGCCGCCATCGCCCAGGAACTGGAGGTGTCCCCCTTCTCCATCCCGATCCAGCGCCTGCGCGTCGAACGCACCGCCGATGGCGCCCCCGTCGCCCCGCTGGAGTGAACGGCCGACCCGGCTCCGGGAAACGCCACACGCTCGCACCCGCCCCGAACGTCATGCCCGCGAACGCCCACCGGAACTCCGGAGGCACCCGGCTCCGCCGCGATCGATCCCGAGGGATCCCGCACGGTTCCACCCTCCTCCTGCTCCTGATCCACCTGCCGGCGGCCCCCTCCGCCCCGGCGGCCACCCAGCCAGAACCCCGGGCCCATACCGCGACGGTTCAACGCTACGTGCTCCACGGCGGCGTAGCCCTCCCACCCGAGGAGGTCGACCACCTCATGGCCGGTGCCACCGGTCCCGACGTCGACCTGCCCCGGATCACCGCCGCGCTCGCCCGGCTCCAGAACGCCTACCGCGAGCGCGGCTTCCCCCGCGCCACGGTCCGTGTCCCCCGTCAGTTGCTCGACCGCGGCCTGCTCGAAATCGTCGTCACCGAAGGCCCCCCGGCCCCGCCCTCCCCCGCGCCGCAGACAGCCCCGGCCCCGGATCCGTCATCCCCACCACCCGCGCCGCAGGAACGCAGGTTCGAGGTCCAACGCTACGAGATCCAGGGCAACACCATCCTCCCACCCGCGGTCGCCCAGGCGGCCTTCACCAACGCCGTCGGCCCCGAGGTCACCCTCTCCCAGGTCCGCGAAGCGGTCGGCGCCCTCCAACTGGCCTACAGGGAACGCGGCTTCGCCACCGTCTCCGTCGGCCTGCCCCCCCAGCAGATCACCAACGCCACCATCCAGGTCCAGGTCACCGAAGGCGTGCTCACCGACATCCGCGTCACCGGCAACCGGCACTTCAGCAGCAACAACGTCGTTCGCGCCCTGCCCAGCCTCCAGACCAACACCCTGCTCAACAGCCGCGTCTTCCAGCGCGAACTGGACATCGCCAACCAGAACCGCGACCGCCAGATCTTCCCCCTGCTCGGCCCGGGGCCCGAACCCGGCACCAGCTCCCTCACCCTCCGGGTCAAGGACCGCCTCCCCATCCACGGCCGGATCGAACTGAACAACCAGAACACCCCGGGAACCCCGGACTGGCGCATCAACACCTCCGCCCAACACAACAACCTCTGGCAACTCGAACATCAGCTCGGCCTCAGCTACGGATTCTCCCCCTCCGACTTCAAATCCCCTCCGCCGTCCGCCGACCTCCTCATCAACCGGCCCCTGATCGCCAACGCCGGCCTGTACTACCGCCTGCCGTTCGGCGCCCCGGAATCCGTCGCCGACCAACTCTCCGCCCGGCCGGGCTTCGGCTTCGACGAGGCCACCCGCCAGTTCAGACTCCCCCCGGCAGGCGGACGCCCCGACCTGACCTTCTTCGCGAGCGCCTCCTGGATCGACACCGGCGTCCAGTACGGCCCGGCCCGCACCGTCTCCCAGACCCCGCTCCTCACCATCGTCTCCCAGGACTCGGGACAGAACCTCTCGGTCAACGAAAGCGCCGGGCTCCGACTCAACATCCCCCTCGCCCTCGCGCGCACGGATTCCCGTCGCCTCAGCCTCTCCGCGGGCATCGATGCACGCCACTTCGGCCTACAAAGCTTCAACACCAACAACTTCATCATCACCACCGTCGTCACCAACGCCCAGGGCTCCCAAACCATCGAGTCCAGGGTCGCCTCACCCCAGCCGGTCCGCGGCAACCAGATCGACTACCTCCCGCTCACCGCGTCCCTCGACTTCTCCAACGCCGACCGCACCGGCAATTCCAGCGCGTCGCTCGCCGTTTCCGGCAATGTCATCGACGACCCCCGCAACTTCGCCGACCTCGCGTACTCCCGCGATGCCGACGCGAGCTTCGCCAAGGCCCAGCTCCACCTGGCCCGGGATCAGCGCCTCGGCGGCGGCTGGTCCCTCCTCACCCGCGCCTCCGGACAGATCGCCACGGGCCCGCTCCTCGGCATCGAACAGTTCTCCCTCGGCGGCCTCCAAAGCGTCCGGGGCTACATGGAGGGCGATGATTTCGGCGACCACGGCTGGTTCGGCAGCCTCGAACTGCGCACCCCATTCCTCGAACAGCGCGTGCCCGTCGGCTCCGAGTTCGCCCCCACCTGGGTCCGGGCCATCGCCTTCACCGATGCCGGCCAGCGCTTCCTCGATGACGCCTCCACGCCGGGCCCATCCACACGCACCCTGCTCGCCTCCGGCTTCGGCGTGTCCGCCAACATCGACAACCGGGTCGACCTCCGGATCGTCGTGGGCTGGCCCTTCTTCGATACCCCGAACACCGAGGCCGGCGTCCCCCGGGTTGTCTTCTCCCTCGGCGGCCAGTTCTGACGCCTCCACCCCAGCCCCGCGCCACCCACACCCCACCCGCAGCCCATGAACCTCCGAACCCCCGCCACCTCCCTCCCGCCATCCGCCGACGCCCGCCCCCTGGTCTGCGCCCTGCTCTCCGTGTCCGTCCTTCCCATCGGCTCCTTCGCCAGCCCGGTCGGCCCCGTGGTGCAGAACGGCAACGCCACCATCACCACCACCGGCAACCACACCCGGATCACCGCCTCCCACAACGCCTTCATCCATTGGTCATCCTTCGACCTGCGCCCCGGCGAGTCCGCGTCCTTCGTCCAGCCGTCCGAGTCCTCGGTGGTCTGGAACCGGATCCACGGCGCCAACCCGTCCGAGATCCATGGATCCATACAGGCCAACGGCGTCGTGGTCCTCATGAACGAGGCCGGCTTCCACTTCGGTCCCTCCGCCTTCGTCTCCGCCGCCGGCCTGGTCGTATCCACCGCCCCCGTCACCCCGGTCGAATCCGGATCCGGCCTCTTCTGGCAGTTCCAGGGCGCCCCACCCGGCGTCCCCATCGTGAACTACGGACGCATCGAGATTGGGTCCGGCGGCGCCGCCTTCCTCATCGCCGACCGCATCCGGAACCACGGGACGGTCACCGCCCCCGAAGGCTCCATCAGCCTGGCTGCGGGTCGTGACGTCCTCATCTCCGAACGACCGGACGGACGCGGACTCAGCGCCCAGGTCCGCCTCCCGTCAGGCTCCATCGATCAGTCAGGCCGACTGGTCGCCGACGCCGGCACCATCGCCCTCCATGCCCAGGTGGTCCGTCAGACCGGCCAACTCCAGGCCAACGCCCTCCGCGAACGCGACGGCGTCATCGAACTTTACGCCACCGACATCAACCTGGGCTCGTCCCCCACCCCTCCCAACCCCGGCGACCCGCCCCCCGCCACCCTCGACGTCGACGTGCATTCGGGCTTCGTCGGCGCCTCCAAGATCCACATCGAAGCCACCCGCAACATCACCCTCTCGACCGGCACCGCCTGGGACCTCCCGTCCTCGACCGGCAATGACGAACCAGGCAACCACCTCACCCTCTCCGCCGGCCAGAACATCACCCTCGCCAACGGCTCGAGCCTCACCGCCGGCCAGAACTGGTCGGTCACCCTCCAGGCCGGACGCGACTTCACCGCCGGGGACGCCTTCCTCCCCGGGGTCGGCTCCATCGCGCTGTCGGGAAACGCCACCCTCCAGGCAGGCGCCGGCGACATCCACCTGACCGCCGGCAACCAGATCTCCGTGGCCTCGGGCGCCGTCCGCACGGTCGCCGGCGGCGACATCTCCGCCCGGGCCATCGCCGGATCCATCCAAACCGGCACGCGCCCCAACGGCTTCATCTTCCGACCCAACGGCTACTCCGTGGACCCCGCCCTCGGCGGCATCAGCACCGCCGCCGGCGGCGATGTTCACCTGTCCGCAGGAACCGACATCATCAGCCACCTGCCCCTCGCAGGCGGCAACCAGTCCAACGGCGGAAGCGGCGCCTTCGGCGCCGAGCCCGGCAACGTCACCCTCGAGGCCGGCCGCGACATCGCCGGCCACTTCGTGGTCCGCAACGGCCAGGGCTCCGTCCAGGCCGGACGCGACGCCGGCACCCCGCAACGTCAACTCGCCCTCAGCCTCGTCCGGGGCGGATGGACGATCGAGGCCGCCAGGGACGTCATCCTCCAGGAGATCCGCAACCCCAACGGCCTGTTCAACAACCTCGGCTCCACCGCCTCCGCCTCCCGCCACCGCTTCGATTACGATCCCCTCGCCTTCGCCGACATCCGCGCCGGCCGCGGCATCGAACTGCGCGGCACCGCCCTACCCCGTTACCTCGATGTCTTCTCCCAGTCCATGCCCCCCATCTACCCCGGCATCCTCAGCCTCGAAGCCGGCGCCGGCGGCGTGAAGGTCGGCAACGACCTCGTCCTCTTCCCCTCCGCCTTCGGACATCTCGACATCCGCACCACCGACGGCGGCGGCCTGACCGGCACCAAACCCGGTGACCTCGCCCAGATCGTCCTCTCCGACAGCGCCAAATCCCAGTACCGGGCCTTCGGCGATTTCGGCATCTCCGACCATGGCCCGGACCCGTTCTCCCGCGTGAACCGCGACCCCGTCCGCATCGACATCGACGGCGACATGAGCGGCGTCCTTCTCGGACTGCCCAAGCGGGCCGAAATCCGCGTCGGCGGCAACATGATCAACAGCCGTCTCGAGGCTCAGCACCTCGACGCCTCCGACGTGTCCCGCATCGAGGTGGCCGGGGATATCCGGAACCGCAGCGAGTTCACCCACGTTCCCCTCGACGCCGAACCCGATTTCACCGCCTTCCTGCTCGATCTCTTCTACCCGCAGCCCGCCGGATCGCTGGCCGGCGTGGAAAGCCGGTTCTCCTACAACAAGACCACCCGGACGCTCACCTTCCAGGGACGGATGACCGGGGAACAGCTCCAGTTCCTCCGCGCCGCCCCGGTCCGGGTGTTCGATTCCGCCGGCATCCCCGTCCTCCTCCCGAACGGCGAACCGCTGACCCGTCCCGTCGAACTGATCCCCGCCGCCGCGCTGGAACGACTCTACGCCGAATCCCAGGACATCCCGCTCAACCCCGACACCGGCTACCGCATCGGCGGCGGCGGCCGCCTGGAGATCCTGGCCCGCAACCTCGACCTCGGCGCCACCGCCGGCATCGTCTCCCACGGACCCCGCGCCAACGCCGCCCTGGCCACCGCCTTCGACCAGGGCGCCGACATCCTCGTCAGCCTCACCGGCAACCTGGACATGTTCTCCACCCGCATCGCCACCCTCGCCGGCGGTTCCATCACCCTCGCCGTCGACGGCCATGTCAACGCCGGCTCCCGCGACTTCGTCCCCGCCGACGCCACAGCCCGCGGCATCTACACCGTCGACACCAGCGACGTCACCGTCATCGCCCGTGGCAACATCCAACTCAACGGGTCCCGGATCGCCGCCTACGACGGCGGCAACGTCACCGTCCGCAGCCTCGAGGGCGACATCGACGCCGGCGCCGGAGGCAACGGTGCCGCCACGGTCGAGAAGATTGTCGTCGACCCCGTCACCCGACGGGTCCTCGCCTACGCCCCCACCATCCCCGGCAGCGGTATTCTGGCCACCACCTTTCCGCCCTCCCTCGACCCGTCCTTCCCCGGCTCCCAGGTCCCCGTCGGAAACATCCTCGTGGAAACGCCCCGCGGCGACATCATCGCCAGCTCCGGCGGCATCGTTCAGGTCCCCCTCAACGGCCTGGCCGGTGACACCGCCGGCACGGTCACCCTCAGGGCCGGCACCCGCGACGCCGCCGGCAACGTCGTCCACACCGGCAACATCGATGCCTCCGGTTCCGGCGTGATCGGCACCACCGTCCGCCTCGAGGCAAGCGGCAGCATCCAGGGCCTCGTCTTCGCCCGCGAAAGCATCGACCTCGCCGCCGTCCAGAACGTCAACGTCACCGCCCTCGCCCAGGGCAGCGTCAACGCCGCCGCCGGCGGCAACATCTCCGGCACCCTGGTCGGCGTCGGCTCCGTCAGCGCCGCCGGCGGCGGAACCGTCGACGCCGCCCTGCTCTCCCAGAACGTCTCCACCTCCGGCGACGCCGGCGGCGCCCAGGTCGGCTTCAGCCAGGGAACCGCCGCCAACTCGGCATCCCAGGGCGCCCAGGCCGAGGACCCGGAACAGGTCGCGAACGCCGCCACGCCCGACTCCACCCGGGAGGATGAGCGTAAACGCCCCACCACCGCCGCACCCCGACTGACCAGAACCACCGGGCGCGTCACCGTCATTCTCCCCTGAAACCAAGCCCCCATCCCACCAACCCCATACCCATGCTCCTCCTCGATCCGTCCCCCATCCTCGCCTCGGGCGCCCTGCAGTTCGCCTTCGAAAAGGCCACGCTCGAAGGAAAGATCACCATCGGCACCCTCCTCCTGCTCTCCATGTTCAGCTGGACGATCATCCTCTCCAAGATCCGCCAGCTCCACCGCGCCACCAAATGGTCCCGGCGCTTCCTCGAGGCCTACAACTCCACCCGCGACCCCCTCGAACTGAAACGGCAGCAGACCGATTTCGACGGTTCCCCCGCCTTCGAGCTCTATTCCCGCGGCACCGAGGAACTCGACTACCACCTCCGCGAAAACCCGGTCCTCGTCCGCGGAAACACCCGCATCAGCACCGCCTCCTTCGAGGCCGTCAAGGTGGTGCTCGAGGAGTCCGCGGCCGGCGAGGCCATCTCCCTCGAGAAGGGCATGATCGTCCTCTCCACCGCCGTCGCCGGCGGCCCCTTCATCGGCCTGCTCGGCACGGTCTGGGGCGTCATGGAAACCTTCGCCGGCGTCGCCCGCGCCAACTCCGCCAGCCTCACCGCCATGGCCCCCGGCGTCGCCGGCGCCCTCATCGCCACCGTCATCGGCCTCCTCGTCGCCATCCCCGCCATGTTCGCCTACAACTTCATGGTCACCACCATCCGCTCCATCACCCAGGAGCTCGACGGCTTCGCCGCCCGCTTCGCCAACCAGATCGAACACGCCTACGTCGACAACCGCCCCCTGTCCGATGAAATCCAGGCGGCCAACCAGGCCCTCTCCGATCGCATCCTCGCCGCCTTCGGCCGCCCTCTCCCCCCACCCCCGGCCGACCCCCTCTCCCCGATCTGATCCGTCATGAAAAAGTGCTCCCACAGCGCCCACCACACCCTGACGGAAATCAACATCACCCCGCTGCTCGACCTCGCCTTCGTTCTCCTCGTCATCTTCATCATCACCACCACCCCCGTCGTCAACGACCTCGACCTCAACCTCCCCTCCGCCTCCCGCCACGAAAAAGACCCGCCCCGCAAGGCCAACCACATCACCGTCGAAGCCTCCGGCCGCACCTTCCTCAACAAACAACAGCTCGAGGGATCCTCCCTCCTCGAAGCCCTCGTCGGCCTCCGCCTCCTCGACCCGGACCTCTCCGTCATCATCCGCGCCGACGCCAAGGCCAAGTACCGCCAGATCCGGTCGGTCATCGACCTCTGCCAGCAGGCCAACGTCGTCAAAGTCGAGCTGGCCACCGAAGCCTCGGACCCTCCCTGATCCCATGGCGCCCTCCCAACTGCCCCCGTCCTCCTCCCGCAAGCGCCGGACGCTCCAGGCCAACCTCGTCATCTCGGCCGTCCTCCACGCCGCCATCATCGCCACCCTCACCTACTTCGCCGCCCGTGAAGGGCTCCTGGGCAAGGAACTCCGCAGGATCGCCATCGAAATGGTCCGCGAACAAACCCCGGAACCGGACAAACCTCCGGAACCGGAGCCTGAACCGGAACCGGTCCCCGAGGAACCCACCCCGGACGACCCCGCCAACCCATCCCTCACTCCCCCCCAGCCCGAAACCCCGCCCGCCGCCGGGGCTCCACCCCCCGAATCACCCACGCCCCCCACCTCCGCCGCCAACCTCGCCCCACCCCCCGCCGCACCGCCCCCGGTCGATCTGCCCAGCTTCGGCTTCGAAGGCGGCCGATCCGTCCGCACCGCATCCGATCCGGTCGAACTGTACCGCGGCCTCGTCGAACATTCCCTCCGCTCCCGCTGGGACCGCCCCTCCGACGTCGCCGACCGCTATTTCGTCGCCGAAATCGAGGTCGAGGTGGACCGCCGGGGCGGCATCACCGCGTCCGAATGGAAGCGACGCTCCGGCCACCCCCGCTGGGACGCGTCCGTCCAGGCCGCCCTCGCCGCAACCCGCTCAATCCCCAGACCGCCCCCCACCAACTTCCCACCGCGCGTCACCATCCGCTTCGATGTCCAGGAAATCGCCGAGTGACCCGGACCCCACCCCACCCGCGCCCGCAAGGCATCCCCGATGAAAAAGACGTCCCGCTCCCAACACGGCACCCTCAACGAGCTGAACATCACCCCGCTGCTCGACCTGGCCTTCGTGCTCCTCGTCATCTTCATCATCACCACCCCCCAGATGGTCAACCACCTCGAGATGACCCTGCCTTCCGGCCAGCAGCCCACCCCTCCCCCCGACGCGCCCAGGCCCGAGATCCACCGCATCCTCATCAACGCCGAGGGCGCCACGTTCCTCGACGGCCGCGCCATCTCCCTCCCGTCCCTCGAATCCACCCTCACCTCCTGGAAACGCGCCCAGCCGGACCTCGCCCTGGTGGTCAATGGCGCCGACGACGCCGACTACCAGCACATGATCCACGTGCTCGACCTCCTCCGCCGGCTCGACATCGAACGCGTCGGTCTCGCCACCGAAGCGGTCCCCGGGCCGTGACCTGTCCCCGATACGATACCGCCCGGTCGACCCGCATCCGATGCTTCCCCGGAACGGCGTTCCCGGGAATCATCCCCTCCACGTCTCAACCTCTCGCTGAAATGAACGACCGACGCTTCTCATCCCCATCCACCGCCGCCGTCTTCCTCGCCGTCGCCCTCCTCCTCAACACCGGCGCCCAAACCCCGCTCCCCCTCGGCGACGCCCGTGCCCTGGGCTTCGATCCCACCCGCCTCGAACGTGTCCACGACCTCGTGCGCGGTGAGGTCGACGCCGGCAGGATCGCCGGTGCCGGAGTGCTGATCGCCCGCCGCGGGCAGATCGTCGACTTCCGCGCCACCGGACGGCGGGACCTGGATTCCGGCGCCCCCATGGAGAAGGACACCATCGTCCGCATCTACTCGATGACCAAGGTCGTCACCGCCGTCGCCGCCCTCCAACTCTTTGAACAGAACCGCTTCAACCTCGACTCACCCGTCACCACCTGGCTGCCCGAACTGAAGGACGTCCAGGTGTTCGCCGGCGGCACCGCCGAGGCCCCACGCCTCGAACCGGTCCGCTCCCCGATCACCGTCCGCATGCTCCTCAACCACACCGCGGGCTTCACCTACGACTTCTTCGCCGGTTCCCCTGTCAACGAGCTCTACCAGAAGCAGGACCTCTGGAACGCCACATCCCTCGACGACTTCATGGCCCGCGTCGGCCGCCTGCCCCTCATCGCCCAGCCCGGCACGGCCTACAACTACAGCATCAGCGACGACATTCTCGGCGTCCTGATCCAACGCGTGTCCGGCATGCGCTTCGAGGACTACATCGCCCGTCACATCACCGGCCCCCTGGGAATGCCCGACACCGCCTTCGACGTTCCCGCCGGGAAGCTCCCCCGCCTCGCCCGACTCCACGAGATCAAGGACGGCAGACTCCGGACCACCCCCGAGATCCTCGGGGCCTACGCGGAATCCGGTCGCGGCATCCCCTGCGGAGGCGCCGGATTGTTCTCCACGATCGGGGACTACGCCCGTTTCGCCCAATGCCTGCTCAACGGTGGCGAACTGGACGGAGCCCGAATCCTCGGCCGCAAGACCCTCGAACTGGCCCGGATGAACTCCCTGCCCGCCGGCGTCCACGCCTTCAGCCCCGCCGACGCCTGGGGCTTGTTCAGCGCCATTCGCATCAACCCCGCCTTCGCGGGTGAACCTCTCAGCGAGGGTTCCTTCTTCTGGAGCGGCGCGGCGACCACCCACTTCTTCGTCGATCCCTCCGAGGAACTGGTCGCCCTGGTGTTCGCCCAGCACCTGCCCTTCGATCAGCACGGCATGTTCACCCGGTTCCGCACCGCCGTCACCCAGGCGCTTCGCTGAAGCGCGGCCGGCGGCTCCGCGGCGGATCGGACGCCCCCCGTTGCCTCACGGCCAGCCACCCGCGCGGCGCGTGACCCGACGTCCGTGCCCCGGCATGCTCGCCGGCGTGGAAACCGTCCGCCCCCCACGCCTGCGCCCCGGCGATCTCATCGGCCTGGTGGCCCCCGCCAGCCCGCCCGATTCCGACACCCGGATCCAGGAAAGCGTCCGGTACCTGGAACGGCTCGGGTACCGGGTCGCCCTCGGCGAACACGTCCGGAAACGGCACGGCTTCTCCGCCGGCACCGACGAACAGCGCGCCGCCGACCTCAACGCCATGTTCCGCGACCGCCGCGTGCGGGCGATCTTCGCCCTGCGCGGCGGGAACGGCTGCTGCCGCCTGCTGCGCCACCTGGATTACCGCGCCGCGCGCCGCGACCCCAAGATCCTTGTCGGTTACTCCGATCTCACCTTCCTCCAGCTCGCCCTCTGGCGCCGCAGCCGCCTGGTGACCTTCTCCGGTCCCATGCCGGCCGTGGAGTTCTGGAAGGACCCGGATCCGTGGACGGAGGAACAGTTCTGGGGGCTGCTGACCTCGCGGGCCGCGACGCGCACGCTCCCGCATCCCCCTGGCCAACCCCCCGCGTGCCTGCGCCCGGGCCGCGCGGAGGGTCCGCTCCTGGGCGGATGCTTCTCCCTGGTGATGTCCCTCTTCGGAACCCCCTTCCTCCCGAGCCTTCGCGGAGCCCTGCTCTTCCTCGAGGACGTCCGCGAGGAACGGCATCGCATCCATCGCATGCTGACCCAGATCGACAACGCGGGCCTGTTCCCCCGCCTCGCAGGCATGGTGCTCGGCCAGTTCACCAAGGCCGGACCGGAACCGGGCGAACCCAATGCCTCCCTCCCGGAACTGCTGGCCGAGACCCTCGCCGCATTCCCGGGTCCCGTCCTCGGCGGACTGGCCTACGGCCACATCCCCCGCAAGCTGACCCTTCCCCAGGGTGTCCGGGCACGCCTGGACACCCGCCGCGGATCCCTCCAACTGCGCGAAAGCCCGGTGGCCTGACGCCGCTCAAAGCCCCGACACGTACGCCGCCGCGGCGCGGATGTCCTCAACCCGGGAGGTCCCCGCCTCGCGCTCGATGCACAGCGGACCGCCGTACCCCAGCTCGCCCAGGGCCGCAAAAAACCCCCTCCACTCGACCTGCCCGGTGCCCACCACCACCTCCGCACCCCAGGTCCCCGGCGTCGTGGTCCTCACCGCGTCCTTGATGTGCACCTGCTTCAGCCAGCGGCCCAGCTTCCGCAGCGACACGATCGGGTCGCCCTTGTCGTACAAAAGCATGTTCGCCGGATCGAAGTTCACCCCCACGTTCGCCCGTCCGAGCCGGGCCAGAAATCCGTCCAGGGTCTCCGCGGTCTCCTGCCCGGTCTCCAGACCCAGACCGATCGACCGCGCGGAAAAGAGATCCGCAATCTGGTGCAACCGGCCCATCAGCTTCGCGTACGCGGGATCGCCCTCCTCGTGAGGCAGGAATCCGGCGTGGAAGGTCACGAGCTGCAGCCCGAGCCGTGAGGCAAGATCCGCGGTCTCCTGAATCGCGCTCCAATTGGCCTCCCAGGTCTCGTCAGGCACCACCCCGCCGGTCCGCCGGATCGTCTCCAGCGTGGTGTAGTCCTCACCCAGCGTCCCGAACATCCCCGACACCAGGGTGATGCCGGCATCGCCCAGCACCCTCGGGGCGTCCCCCCACACCTGCGGCCGTTCCCGCAACGGGTCCAGGGCCAGTTGCACTTTCCGCACCCCGGTCGCCAACACCCGCTCGGCCAGCATCGCCGGGGTCTCCGCCTGAAGGGACCAACTGCAAACCGCCAATCGTTCGGACTTTGCGCTCACGCGCGACAGAATGCGTGGCACCTGCCGGGGCTTCAACTCAAGTCGGTCAGACCGGCGCAGCCCTGGAACGCATAAGTCCCGATGCTCGTGACCCGCCTGCCATTCACGGCGGCGGGAATGGCAACCGGTCCTGTGTTCAATCCGTCACTCCGGCCCGGCTTTGCGGGCCCACCGACACGACTTGCGCGATGGACTCCGGCGTCCCCGGCGAGAGCCGGGCGCGGCAGCCACACCCCCGGAGAGCAGCCCGGTCGAGTCGCGACGCCAACCGCCATCAGTACGAGCCGAGTCGTTGGGTGGTGGCCGAGCGATCCACCAGGTTCGTCACGAAGCCGTAGGAACCGGCGCCGTTCTGGAGAAGCGCGTTTTGCGAAAGAATCGTCTCCTCCGCCTCCTCCTCGATTTGGATTCCGACGTCGACGTTGCGGGCGCAGTAATTGCCGTCGAGGAACACGGCCGACGTGCCGCAGGTCGTGCCTGCATGCAGTCGGATTCCCACGCCTCGATTCCCCGACACGCGGTTGCCCACCACGCTGTGCATGTGTCCTTCCACTTCGATCCCGTTGCCCACGCCGTCCACGACCAGGTTCCCCGAGACCAGGAACCCTTCGGCACCACACTCGGCTCCGCCCGCGATGCGGATGCCATACTTCAACGAACCCACCACCACGTTGCCGGAGACCATGGCCCTGAGCATCGGAGTCCTGCTGGCGAACAGGGCGATTCCCGAGCCACAGCGGCGGACCGTGTTGTTCCGGATCGAGAGGTATTCTCCCCCGCTCGCCACGATGCCGCCGGTTCTCCATGTCGGAGTCTCGGGCGAGGCGTCGATCAGGTTCGCCTCGATGTTGATCTGGGCGATGTTCCCGGCGCCGGCCATGGAGTTGCCGATGATCACGATGCCGTACCCTCCATCATCCATGCCGTCCCAGATTCCTGTGATGACGTTTCCCAGGATCACCATCTCCTGCTTGGCGTCCCCAACCGCCTGGCCCTCGATCTCAAACCCGCGGAGCACCTTGTGCATCCGGTTGCCGATGGCGATGGCGTGCCCGCCCCCGATCGCCACGGCCGCGCCGTCGGATCCCAGCGTCGTGGAGTTGGTGGTCCCGATGTTCTCGAACGCATTGTGGGAGATGTCCCAGTCGTAGGTCGTTCGGGGACCGTAAAGATGGGCGATCGCCTGGTCGCCCGAGTTCTGAAAGGTGCAGTGGGCCACCCGCAGCAGACGGTTTCGCCCGTCGCAGAGCACCAGGGCGTAATATCGGCCGTCCTCGCCGTGCCTGTTGGCGACCGTCCCCCGCACCGTCAGACGCTCGAAGAGGACGTTGGTGGTGTTGCGAAGAAGGAAGATGTTTCCCTCGCCGGTGGCTTGGACCACGACCCCGGGGCCCTCGCCGACGAACGCGACACCGGTGCGGCCCTCGATCACCAGGGCGGCGTTGTACGGCGGAACGTCCTTCTGCGGCCCCGGACCGACGAAGTGCACCCCGGGGCGGATTCGGACGGAGCAATCGTCGGTGAGATGGGCACACGCGGCCGCCAGCGACCGGAAGGGACGATCCTGTCGCCCGATCAACGCTTTCGAGTCATCCCCAACCGAGGCGTCGACCCACAGCGTTCGGGTGGTCGGAAGCGACGAGAGAACATTGGTGACGGACACGGTGAGGACGGTGTCGGAACCCACCGGTCTCGCCGAAAGACGGATGTGATCCCCCGCCTCCAGGGGCAAAAGCTTCCACGACCACCGGACTCCCTCCGCACTGGCGTTCAGTCCTTCCACCATCCGTCGCGAGTTGACCGGTTCGCGCCAGAAGTCCGGATGGACGGCCGCGGCCAGGCTCGAAAGCTCGGCGTATCCGGCGGAGGCGGCGGTGTTCGCGTGCAATGCCAGGGGCACCGCCTCGATCTCCTGCCGAGGGCCGAGCGACGTGAATGCAGGGGTGCCGCCCAGCCGTACCCCGACGGCGAGCCAGCGTGCGCCACTCCGAAAGGCACCCGGCCCGAAATCGACAACGGTGCTGAATGCCCCATCCTGGACGGAAACCCCCCAGTTGGTCACCGCCGCGACAGGGGCCGTGCCGTCGACAGGAGTCCCCCAGAGCTCGAAGCGAAAGTCGTGGCGGCCCGTGATGCCTTGCCCCGCCTCCTGAAGCATCCCCTGAAAGCCAAAGCTCGAGCGCAGGGTCTCCGCGCCCGAGGCCCCCTGCGTGGAGGTGTTCAGCACGCAGGCCAACCACAAAAGGCAACCCAGCCAACGCAGGCAACGCATCGTCACCCCACAGGCGGACACCGTCGCACCGGGCCGATGGGCAGGACGGGAACGGACCCGCATCGCCCGGCCGGGAACGCACGACCGATCACACAGGGGGTCTTCGGAATTCATGGTCTCCTCAGACGAAAGAAGCCCGACGGTCGTTCTGCCGGGAGGATCAGGCGGAGGCCGGGCTCCGCCGGTCGGATGACGTGCCACTCGGCGTCCGGCCCGAGCGTCGCGGAATGCTCCACTTCCCATCCCACCCCCACCAGGACCGGCACGGAGAGTATCACATGCCCGGAGTCACTCGGTGCGATGCGGATCCCGGTATCTCCGGAGACCATCGCCATCGGCCGCGGAAACGGTCCCCATGCGAGACGGTAGCGACCTCCTGAGACCGTGGTTACTAGGTCCCCAGGGACGCGGCATCTCAGCAGGTAGGTCCCCCCGGTCGAAGCCCCCGATAATCCGACACACTGAACCGCGAGGCTAAGGGTCGAGGGGTGTGGATCGGTGCCGGGTGCGGCGGGACCCGAAGGATCTTCGGGCCGGGACGAAGCGGGATTCGGAAGCGCCTGTCGGTGGTCTTCGGATCGTGGACGTTCGGTGATCGCGTCGCCCGATGTGGCGCACATCCTTGTGAGGAGCACACCGACGCTGCAGAGGGCCGTGATCCCCGTACGGCCAGCGATTCGAAACCTTCCCGCAGCGCGAGACACCGGCATATGACACCTCGCTTTCCGACTACCGGACGGTGCCCGGAATCACCGCCCTGAAGAATCCCACGCGGCTACGAACCCATATAGGGCCTACTTACTTCACCTTCCTCCCGACGATGGCGGCACGCTAGGCGGTCGGGAGAGAAACTCAAGACGGAAGTCGGGAAGTCGGGATGAGCCACTCGACGCCACCCTGCCAACCCGCGGTCCTCAACCCTTCAGCCGCTCCACAAATGCCGTAAAACCCGCCGCCTGCGCCCTCAGCCGCTCCCGCAGTTCCGCATCCTTCAACGCCCCCGACGCATCCCACTGATCCTGGATCCTCGGAATGAACACCCGCTCGGGGTACAGATGGGCGTTTCGGTAGGCGAAAATGGCCTGCAACTGCTCCACCGGCCGCAACGCCCCCCACATCCCCGCCGCAACCCCGGTGAAACAGACCGGCCGCCGCTCGAAGCTTTCCGGGAACTTCAGCATGTCGATGAAGTACTTCAACACCCCGGGCAACCCCCCGTTGTACTCCGGCGTCACCACGTGCAGCCCCGACGACCGAAGGATCGCATCCCCGAACGGCGCAAAGGACGCCGGCTTCTCCGCGTAAGACGCCGGAAGGAACACCTCCAAGGGCAGCTTCGCCAGATCCACCACCGCCAGCGGCACCTTCAGGTCCGCGTAGATCTCCTCCAGGTACGCCGCAACCTTCCGCGATTGGCTTCCGGGACGATTCGTTCCAACCAACAGCGTCATCATGGCGGGCGACACTGCCCGCGGCCCCGCGTTACGCAAGCGCCGACCTCCGCCTTGCACGACACCGCGAATCCGCCACCATCCCCGCCACGCAGCCACCACCTCTCCATCCACGCAGCCCACGCTGGCAGCGGCTCCTCGTCCTCGCCGTCCTCGCCAGCGGCGGCGCCTTCGTCCTCACCGTCCTCCTCGCCCTTCTCCTCGCCGGACTGTTCCAGAACCCCTGGTTCCAGGAATGGGCCTTCACCAACGTCTTCTCCCGCTCATGGGCCGGAGCCGACACACCACCCGCGCCGCCCCGCGTCCCCTACACACCGTCCGCACCCGAACCCGACGCCCGCCTCGCGTCCCAGCCCGCGGACATCTTCATCCCCACCCGGGTCTGGTCCACCCACCTGCGGTTCACCGAGGCCGAATGGGCCGCCATCCAACCCCAGCGCATCCCCCGCTCCCGCGGCTGGCTCCGACGCGACGGCGCACCCATGCTCTCCAACACCAACGCCCCGCGCCCAGGCCTCGCCGGCGTCTTCGGCATCGCCCAACCGTGGTCCACCGCCCACGTCGATTTCGGCTCCGTCCAGTTCTCCAACGTCGCCGTCCGCTACAAGGGCAACGGCACCTTCCTCTTCGCCGAAGGCCCCTACTCCAGACCCTACAAACTCGACCTCTCCAAAAAACACCCCGGCCGCAACCTCGCCGGCCTCGAGGAAATCAACCTCCACAACCTCTCCGCCGACCGCTCCTGCCTCTCCGACACCCTCGGCTACGAGTTCTTCCGCGACGCCGGCGTGCCCGCACCCCGCACCACCTTCACCCGCCTCCTCCTCTCCATCGACGGACGCTGGGAACACAGCGTCATCGGCCTCTACCTGGTCGTCGAAGACCCCTCCGAATCCTGGCTCTCCCATTTCCTCGGTGCCCCGGGCGGCTCCCTCTTCAAACCCGTCACCCTCGAATTGTTCCAGGACCTCGGCACCAACTGGTCCGCCTACCCGCCCGTCTACAACCCCAAGTCCGACATCCCCGACACCCACCGCCAACGCCTCGTCGACCTCGCCCGTCTTGTCTCCCACGCCGACGACGCCGAGTTCGAACGCCGCATCTTCGACCTGGTGGACCTCGGCCACTTCACCCGCTTCCTCGCCTGCGAAACCCTCCTGTCCAACTACGACGGCATCTTCGCCAACGGGCAGAACTTCCTGCTCTGGATCGACCCGCGCAACGACCGCTTCGGCCTCAGCCCCTGGGACCTCGACCATTCCTGGGGCGGCTTCCACCTGATCGGCACCCACGAACAACGCGTCCGCGCCGACATCTTCCATCCGTGGGTCGGCGAACACCGCTTCTTCGAGCGCCTCTACGCCCTGCCCGCCTTCCAGGAACGCTACCGCGCGGAACTGACCCGCCTGCTCGACACCGTCTTCGTCCCGGAACGCCTCCACCAGCGCATCGACGAACTGGCCGCGGTGATTCGTCCCGTGGTCCAGGGCCACCGCGACCCAAGACCCGACCAGTTCGAACGCGCCATCGCCGCATCCACCACCCCGAACGCCACCCAGCCACAAGGCGAACGCGGCGGTCCGGTTCACGCCCTCAAACCCTTCATCACCCGTCGCGCCGCCGAGGTCCGAGCCCAACTCGACGGAACCTCCCAAGGCCTCCGGGTCTCCCGCCAGGCGGAACGCCAACGCTGAACCCGGACCCGAACCCGAACCCGGATCACCCCCGACGACCCCGGCCGCACACCCGGCGGTTCGAACAGGGCCAAGGCCGGCCAAAATTCGGGCAAAGGCTGGCGTCGGGTCGCCGGCAAACCTAACCTCACGCCATGGCAACCGTCGTCGTCCTGATTCTGGCCGGGCTCCTCCTGGTGGGTCTCGAGACGGTCCTCCCCGGCCTCGTCGCCGGCATCGTCGGCCTCATCTGCCTCGCCGCCGGCGTGGTCGCTGCCTACCGCGAGTTCGGCATAACCGGCGGCAACGCCGCTCTCGCCCTCACCGGCGCCGCCCTGGTCGCCGGCTTCTTCCTCTGGCTCCGGTTCTTCCCACGAAGCAAAATCGGCCGTCGCTTCGTCTCCCAAGGCACCGTCGGCGATATCCGCGCCGAACGCCCCGACCTCCTCAACCAGTCCGGCACCGCCGTCACCACCCTCCGCCCCTCCGGAACCGCACTCATCGGCGGACGCCGGGTTGACGTGGTCACCGAAGGCTCCATGGTGGAGCGCGGCACGCCCGTCAAAGTCATCGCCGTGGAAGGCATGCGCGTCGTCGTCCGCGCCGAATCCCCGGGCACCTGACCCGCCCGGTCCACCCGTTACCCATCCAACAACCACCCAACCGACAACCCGTAACCGCCACCCCACCCACACCCAGCAACCCGCACCTCCCCCGAAGGCGTCCCACCCTTTTCCCCGTTCCTCCCCAATCCCAAACCACCCGACACCCACCCAAGTCCTATGCCCCTCCAATACCTCTGGCTCGCGTTCCTCGGCTTCGTCGGCATCGCCGGGTTCGTCCTCCTCATCCTCCTCCTCAACTTCGGCGCCATCTGGATCCGCGCCTGGTCCTCCGGCGCCCCCGTCGGCTTCATGGAACTGATCTCCCTGAAGCTCCGCAAAGTCCCCGTCGGCATGGTCGTCGATTCCCGCATCAACGCGGTCAAATCCGGCCTCGTCGTCCGCGATGAAATGGGCCACGAACGCGGCGTCGCCATCGACGACCTCTCCACCCACGTGCTGGCCGGCGGCCACGTCGAAATGGTCGTCCAGGCCCTCATCAACGCCCGCAAGGCCGGCATCCACCTCGACTTCGACCGCGCCTGCGCCATCGACCTCGCCACCAAAGGCACCGGCAAGAACGTCATCGAGGCGGTCAAAACCTCGGTCAACCCCAAGGTCATCGACTGCCCCAACCCCGCCCCCGGCAAAACCACCATCGACGCCGTCGCCAAGGACGGCATCGCCGTCAAGGTCAAGGCCCGCGTCACCGTCCGCACCAACCTCGACCGCTTCGTCGGCGGCGCCACCGAGGAAACCATCATCGCCCGCGTCGGCGAAGGCATCGTCACCACCATCGGCTCCAGCACCACCTACAAGGAAGTCCTCGAAAACCCCGACCGCATCTCCAAGACGGTCCTCGACAAGGCCCTCGACGCCAACACCGCCTTCGAAATCCTCTCCATCGATATCGCCGACGTCGACGTCGGCGAAAACGTCGGCGCCAAACTCCAGGCCGAACAGGCCGAGGCCAACAAACTCATCGCCCAGGCCCAGGCCGAAGTCCGCCGCGCCGCCGCCGTCGCCGTCGAACAGGAAATGATCGCCCGCGTCGCCGAAATGCGCGCCCGCGTCGTCGAGGCCGAAGCCCAGGTCCCCCTCGCCATGTCCGAAGCCTTCCGCTCCGGCAACCTCGGCATCATGGACTACTACCGCATGAAGAACATCCAGGCCGACAGCGCCATGCGCGAGTCCATCGCCAACCCCGGCCCCGGCGCGGCTGACCAGGCCAAGTCCTGAGCCGAGCCGCATCCACCCCCACCCCCCCGACGATGCACGCCGCCCTCATCGCCGCCGGCGATTGGTTCGAGATCCTCGCCGCGGTCATCGTCTTCCTCATCACCGGGATCGCCCAGTGGCTCCAAAGCCGCTCCCGCAAGAAGCGGGGGCTGCCCCAGGAACCACTGGGCGAGGTGCTCGAGGAAACCTGGCCCCCCGCCAACCCCCAGCCCGCCCCGCCCCGCGAATCCCCAAAACCCCGCCCCGCCCTCGACCTCGAGGAACAGTTGCGCCGCCTCTTCGAACCGGAACCGGAACCGGAACCGGTCGAGCCACCCCCGATCCGCCAGGCGCCCCCGCGCCTTCCCCCCACACCCGAACCGGAATCGGAGGGAACCCCCGGCTCCAACCGCCCTTCCCGACCCGTCCACACCCTCGAGGAGGCCTCCGCCGCCTACGCCAAGGGCGCCAGTGTCGAATCCAAGGTCGCCCGCCGCCTCTCCGCCGCCGGCGACTTCTCCCGCACGGCCAACGCCATGCTCAACGCCCAGGGCCTCAGCGAATCCATCGCCACCCGCCTCCGCGACCACCTCGACCGCACCACCTCCACCCCCAGAGCCCAGTCCCACGCCCGCACCCCCGGCAACCGCACCACCCCGGCCGGCGTCCACAACCCCGCCACCCTCGCCTCCGTCCTCCGCAAACCCGCCTCCGCCCGCCAGGCCCTCCTCGTCTCCATCCTCATCCAACCCCCGAAAGCCCTCGAAACCTCCCCCTTCCAGGCCGCACCCACCCACCACTGACCCCACCCCGCCTCCCCCCCTCGACTCACGGGTCCACCAAAAACCCGTGCACACCCTCGAACCCTGCCACCACCGACTCCGGACCCGGCTCGAAACGAATCCGCTCCCCGAAAAACTCCGCCGCCTCCCGGCTCCACATCCGCGCAAGCCCGCCCCGCGCCGCGATCTTCTCCATGCGGAACACATAGTTCACCGCCGGGCCCAGCAGCGTCTCCTCCCCGTGCACCATCGCCGAATCCACGGTCGTCTCCCCTACGTGCACCACGAACCGGAACCACGGCCCCTCCTCCCGCTGACGCCCCACCAGACCTTCGCGCAATCCCTGGAATCGCTCCACAACCTCCCCCCCCGCCGGCCAGGTCGCGAGAAAACCGTCCCCGAGATACTTGTTCACCGTCCCGCCGCTGCCCTGCACCAGGTCCCGGCACGCCGACAGCCACGCCCCCACCCGACCCGCAAGCTCCCCGGGCGCCATGCTCCGGCTCATCGCCGTGAACCCGCAGATGTCCGCCAGCAGGAGAACCCGAGCCTCCACCCGCGGCCTGCTCACCGCCACGGTCACCGTCGCCCGCGTCGCCGACCCCACCGAATCGTTCCCGTCCCCCGCGTCACAACGGAAGACCAGCCGCCGCCCCCCCAGTTCCACCGTGTCCCCGCTCCGCAAACGCACCGGCTGCGTCACCCGCTGCCCGTTCAACAGCGTCCCGTTCCGGCTCCCGAGATCCACCAGCCAGTACTCCGCCCCACCCTGGTGGTGAATCAACGCATGCCGCCGCGACACGTCATCCTGCTCCACCCGATACCCGCTCGACCGCGCACGCCCCAGGGTCAGCGTCCCGTGGATCTCCACCGTCCTGCCTTCCTCCGTCTCGAGCCAGCTTCGCATGATCGCACCACCTCCGCGCCCCCCCACCACCAGCCGCGCGGCTCCCTTCGACCCGTCAAGCTAACGGGCCCCCTCCACCCCCTTCAAGCCCACCCACGCCGGCTTTCCGCCTTCACGACTCCCCCGCGCCCGGCTTCCATTCCCCTCGTGAGCCCGGACGTCACCCATCGACCCAGACACTTCGCCAGCGACAACAACTCCGGGGCCTGCCCCGAGGTCTGGGCCGCCCTCGCCGAGGCCAACCCCGGCCATTGCCCGGGCTACGGCGACGACCCCTGGACCGCCCGCGCCTGCGATCTCATCCGCGAATGGTTCGAAACCGATTGCGCCGTCTTCCTCGTCTTCAACGGGACCGCCGCCAACGCACTCTGCCTCGCCTCCGCCTGCCGCCCCTGCCACGCCGTGCTCTGCCACGAATCCGCCCACATCCAGCATGACGAATGCGCCGCGCCGGAGTTCTTCACCGGCGGCGCCAAGCTCCTCCCCCTCCCCGGCCCCCACGGCCGCCTCACCCCGGACAGCGTCGAGGCCGCCGTCCTCAGCCACTTCCCCCTCCACGCCTCCAAACCCACCGCCCTCAGCCTCACCCAGGCCACCGAGTGCGGCACCGTCTATTCCGCCGCCGAAACCGCCGCCCTCGCCGAAGTCGCCCACCGCCACAACCTCCGCGTCCACCTCGACGGCGCCCGCCTCGCCAACGCCGTCGCCAGCCTCGATGCCGCCCCGAAATCCCTCACCTGGCAGGCCGGCGTCGACATCCTCAGCCTCGGCGCCACCAAGAACGGCGGCCTGGTCACCGAAGCCATCGTCGTCTTCCAACCCGACCTCGCCGCCGACCTGGATTACCGCATCAAACAGACCGGCCAGCTCGCCTCCAAAATGCGGTTCTCCGCCGCGGCCTGGATCGGTCTGCTCGGCACCGGCGCCTGGCTCCGAAACGCACTCCACGCCAACACCATGGCCGCCAGGCTCCGCCGCGCCATCGACGGCCTCCCCGGCGTCTCCTTCCTCCACCCCACCCAGGCCAACGGCGTGTTCCTCGACCTCCCCGCACCCGCCATCCCCCACCTCCACAAACTGGGCTGGCATTTCTACGTCTTCGAAGGCGCCACAGGCTGCCGCCTCATGTGCTCCTGGGACACCCAACCCGAGGATGTCGACCGCTTCGCCGCGGACCTGCGCGCCCTCCTCACCCCCGCCCCCAAACCCGACACCCCCACGAACCCCACTCCCAAACCTCCCGGAAAACCCCGTCGGTTGACCCGGCGCCGTCAGCCCCGATAGCCTGCCGCCCCTGGTGATCGTCGCCCCCTCACTCCTCGCCGCCAACTTCGCCCGCCTCGAACGTGAAGTCCTTCGCGCCTCCCGCTCCGGCGCCGATTGGCTCCACCTCGACATCATGGACGGACACTTCGTCCCCAACGTGTCCTTCGGCCCCGGCCTCGTCCGCGCCCTCAGACCCGTCACCAAACTGTTCTTCGACGCCCACCTCATGTGCTCGCGCCCGGAGATCCTCCTCGAACCCTTCGCCCGCGCCGGCGTCAACCTCATCACCATCCACGCCGAACTGGACAAGCAGGTCGAACCGTTGCTCTGGAAAATCCGCTCCCTCGGCCTCCAATGCGGCCTCGCCATCAACCCGCCCTCCCCGATGCGCCTGGTCAAACCCTACCTCCCGGTCATCGACCTCCTCCTCGTCATGACCGTCAACCCAGGCTTCGGCGGCCAGTCCTTCATCCACGAAACCGTCCCCAAAATCCAACAGGCCGCACGCTGGCGCTCCGAACTGAACCTCGGCTACCGCATCGAAGTCGACGGAGGCATCGTCCCCGAAACCGCCCGGGAATGCGCCCTCGCCGGCGCCGACACCTTCGTCAGCGGCACCGGCCTCTTCGCCGAACCCAACATGTCCGCCGCCGTCCGCAAACTCCGCCGCGCCATCAGCACCGCACCCTCCGCACCCTCCACACCTTCCACACCCTCCGCTCCCGCCGCCGCCCGTAAACCGCCCCGACGCAAACCGGCCCGCTGACCCGCCCGACCCGGACCGCGTCCCCGCCGGACCGGCCCCCCCACCCCCCCCAAGGCGATGCGCAACCCAGGCCCCCACCAGGACGCTCGCCGCCGACTCCCCTTCCTCGTCGTCACCCTCATCGCCGCCCTCGTCGCCGCCGCCGCATTCCGCGGTCTCCAGCAACGCCGCACCGCCGGCGCCTCCACCACCGCCCGCCCCCCGCTCCCCGTCGTCCAGTCCTCCCTCACCCCCGAGGTCCTCGCCGGCTTCACCGCCATCGAAAACCAGGAACGCCAGGCCCTCCTCGACTTCTGGCCCTCCGAAGCCGCCGCCCAGGCCTGGGCCGACCGGATCGACGATTTCTGGAACCACCTCAACCGGCACCGCGGAACCTTGCCCCCGCTGCTCCAACTGCCCGCCCGCTCCATCACCCTCCCGCCCCCCACCCCCGTCGCCAACCTGCCCTTCGACATCCTCCATTGGCAGGGCGCCCGAGGCCAACCGCTCGAATCCCTCCAACCATCCGATCCGCGCCTCGCCTCCTGGCTCGCCGAAGGCTGGGGTCTCGACCAAAGCGAATGGCGTCACATCGCCTTCTCCCCCGCCGACCCCCTCCCCACCAGCACCTACGACATCCACCTCCACCTGTCCCGATCCTCCCCACCCGCCCGCGCCAGCATTCACGCCCACGTCCGCATCCAATGGCCCAGCCCAAACCCCGCTCCCGGCACCCCGCAGCACGGCGACTGGGAGGTCCTCGACTGGCAACTCCTCCGCCGTGACGGCCCACCCGCCTTCTCCGAGGAGGCCCGCATCGAAATCACCCCGTTCCCCCGCACCACCTGGATCGATCCGCTCCTCGCCATCACCCCACCCCCTCCACCCCTCCCGCCCACCGATCGCTCCTTCATCCTCGCCGCCCGCAACCTCCGCGTCACCCGCTCCCCCGACGGCGATTGGTCCGCGTCCACCCTCACCCCGCATCACCCGGGCCTCCTCTTCACCGCCACCCTCGCCGATTTCACCGGCGACGGCGTCGACGACCTCCTCTGCGTGGTCCGCAGCGGGGTCGTCGTGCTCCCCGGTTCCCCCGGACACACCTTCGACAACCCGCCCTTCCAGGCCTGGACCGCCCCCCAACGCCTCGCCTACGCCCAGGCCCTCACCTGCGGCGACATCGACGGCGACGGCGACCTGGATGTGTTCATCGGCCAGTACCGGCCCCCCTACGAATCCGGCCAGATGCCCCGCCCGTTCTACGACGCCCTCGACGGCCCGCCCGCCTACCTGCTCCGCAACACCGGCACCGGTCGCTTCGAGGACATCACCGCCGACTCCGGTCTCGCCCCCAAACGCCACCGCCGCAGCTACGCCGCCTCGTTCGCCGACCTCGACAACGACGGCGATCCCGACCTGCTCGTGACCAGCGACTTCGCCGGCGTCGATGTCCACGCCAACGACGGCTCCGGCCGCTTCCTCGACCGCACCCCGGACTGGATCGACGAACCGCGCGCCTTCGGCATGTCCCACCTGTTCTCCGATTTCAATGCCGACGGACTCATCGACCTCTTCGTCGCCGGCATGCCCCAGCCCACCGCCGATCGCCTCGGCGCCCTCGGCCTCGAACGCCCCGGCCACGAACCCTGGGCCGCCCAACGCTCCCGAATCACCACCGGAAACCGCCTCTACCTCGCCGGTCCCACCGGGTTCCGCCAACCCGACGCCGGGGCCGGATCCCACGTCGCCCGCGCCGGCTGGGCCTGGAGCGCCACCGACCTCGACCTCGACAACGATCGCTTCCCCGAAATCCACGTGGTCAACGGCCACGAAACCCGCGCGTCCGTCCGCGACTACGAGCCGGAGTTCTGGCTCCACGACATCTACGTCGGCGATTCCACCCCGCGCCCCTCCGTCGAGGCCTACTTCGCCTCCAAGTTCACCGCCAGCCGTTCCAGGGGCTGGTCCTACGGCGGCTACGACAAGAACCGCCTCTTCCTCAACCTCGCCGGCACCCGCTTCGTCGAGGCCGCCCACATGCTCGGCCTCGCCCTCGAGGCGGATTCACGAAATGTCCTCGCCGACGACTTCGACGGCGACGGCGACAGCGACCTGCTGGTCACCACCCACGAGGTCTGGCCCAAACCCCGTCAGACCCTTCTGCTCCTTCGCAACGACCTGCCACCCCAGGGCCGTTGGATCGAAATCCAACCCGTCCCCGGCCCCTCCCTCCCCGGCACCACCGTCACGCTCACCGATTCCCGCGGATCCCAACGCCGAATCCTCGCCTGGGGCGCCGGCTACCGCTCCCAACCCGCCGCCATCGCCCGCTTCGGCCTCGGGGATGCCCCCGAAGTCCAGACCGCCGAGGTCCGCTGGCCCAACGGCAGCCGCTCCACCGCCACCAACCTCGCTCCCAACCGCCGCCACGCCATCCACCCGCCCACCCCCGCCGACCGGCCGCAACGTTGACACCCCCCTCCGCCCAACCACGATCCGCCGTGCCCGAACTCCATCACCCCATCGGCATCGACATCGGCGGCACCAAGATCGCCGTCGCCGCCATCCACCCCGCCACCGGCGACATCCTCGCCCGCACCAGCTTCCCCACCGAGGCCGCTCTCGGCTTCGCCCGCGCCATCGACCGCATCGCCTCCGCCATCCTCGAGATCGACACCCGCGCGTTGGCCGCCACCCGCTCGCATGCCTCCCGCCCGACCGACGGTGCGGATCGGACGCCCGTGGCCAACGGCAGCGGCATCGGCATCGGCATCGGATGCGCCGGCCCCGTCGACCCGCGCCTGGGCCTCATCAACAACCCCTACACCCTCGAAGGCTGGAACCGGTGCGACATCGTCCGCCCCCTCGCCGAACGCTTCGGGGTGAGGGTGCGCCTCGAAAACGACGCCGATGCCGCCGCCCTCGGTGAATGCTGGGCCGGCGCCGGCCAGGGCCCGCGCCCCGTCACCATGCTCACCTTCGGCACCGGCGTCGGCGGCGCCACCATCCTCGACAATGGCATCCTCCGCGGAAGCCACGGCGAACACCCGGAGATCGGCCACATCCCCGTCGAACCCGACGGCCCCCCCTGCTACTGCGGCATCGCCGGCTGCCTCGAATCCATCGCCTCCGGCACCGCCATCGGCCTCGCCGGCCAGGCCTCGGGTCTCGGCGACGCCCGCGAGGTCTTCGCCGCCGCCCGCCACGGCCACCCCGCCGCCCGCGCCATCGTCGAACGGGCCACCCGCGCCGCCGCCACCGCCGCCTGGACCCTCTGCCACACCCTCCTCCCCCACCGCCTCATCCTCGGCGGCGGCCTCATGGACACCGAGTTCGAAACCTTCGCCACCCCCATGCGGAGCACCCTCCTCCGCGCCACCCAGTTCACTCCCGCCGGCGTCGAGATCGTCCCCGCCCGCCTCGGCAACGACGCCGGCCTCGTCGGCGCCGCCGCCCTCATCACCGCACCGTGACCCCGCCGTCACCCCGGCAACCCAACCGTTCAATTCCCTGGGTTGATTCCACCCACCGCTCCGGCATAGTCCCCACGCCGGTCGCAAATCCCGCAGGCCCGGCCAGCCACCCTTCCCAAGGCCCAGGTGGTTGAGTGCAGCGTTCGGAATCGGATCCCCCATTTGCAGGACCCTAGCCAATGAAGACCGGATACCTGATCGACATGGACGGTGTGATCTACCGCGAAAACCAACTCATCCCCGGCGCCGCGGACTTCGTCGACGCCCTCATCGCCACCGCCACGCCCTTCCTCTTCCTCACCAACAACTCCGCTCCCACCGGCGAAGACCTCACCGTCCGCCTCAAACACCTCGGCATCCAGGGCCTCAACCCCCGCCACTTCTACACCTCCGCGATGAACACCGCGGACTTCCTCGCCGAAGCCCACCCGAATTGCACCGCCTTCGTCGTCGGCGAAGGCGGACTCCTCGCCGCCCTCCACGAACGCCGCATCGCCAACGACGCCATCCATCCCAACTACGTCGTCGTCGGCGAAGGCGCCGCCACCACCGAAAAACTGACCAAGGCCCACGAACTGATCGAAAAAGGCGCCCGCCTCGTCGCCACCAACCCCGACAACTGGTGCCCCGTGTCCTCCGACCGCACCCGCCCCGGCGCCGGTGCCCTCGCCGCCTTCCTCGAATCCAGCACCGGACGACGCGCCTATTACCTCGGCAAACCCAACGGCTTCATGTTCCACCGCGCCCGCCAGCGCCTCGCCGACAACGCCTTCAACAAGGTCGAAACCGTCGCCATGATCGGCGACACCATGGAAACCGACATCCGTGGCGCCGTCGAATCCGGCCTCCTGTCCTACCTCGTCCTCACCGGCTCCACCCAACTCGAGGACGTCGGCGATTACGTCTACCAGCCGTCCCGCATCCTCCATAGCGTCGCCGAACTGGTCGAGGAGGTGAAAACCGGCAAGCCGTCCGAGCACTCCGATTCCCCCTTCTTCTCCCACGCCAAGAACGGCGGCCACCGCCACGGCAACCGCCACCAGACCGACGTCCTCGCCCTCCACAAACCCCGCCCCCGCCCGGCCATGACCAAGTAAGACCGGGCCCCGACGCCCCGCACGCCCCGCACGCACCCCGCACGCGTGCCGCACCCGTGCCGAACCGGAAGGCGCTCACCCCGCTCGCCCCAGCCCCCGCGTCATCGCTCCCGGAACCTGAAGAACCGCGCGGGCTGCTGGCACGGAGTCACGAAACTCCTCCCCGTGGGCTGCGGCTCCACCGGCTGCCACACCGCGTCAGGCCCCAGCACCGGCGAGTACTCCAGCACAAACCCCGTCGCGTCCACATCCCAGGTGAGCTCGGCCAGCTTGTCCCCCGTCAGCACCGCGCGAAGGGTCGGACGCACCACCGGCCCGGAGCGGATCACCGAAAACACCCCGCCGATCAGCCGGTAACCCCCGCCACCCCCCAACCCCTCCGACGCCCCCCCGCCGGAACCAAGCACCGCCCCGACCAGCGAGTACTCACCCCCGGCCGACACCCCGCCGCCACCCACCGGCTGCCCAGCCACCCGGTAGTCCCCTCCCGCAGCCTGCCCCCAACCCACCCCCACCCACGGCAGCGTCAGCCCAGCACCCGCCACAACCACAGCGCCCCACACCCACCGCACTCGATTCCATCCACTCCTTTTCATCGCGCCTCCTTTCCAGCCGCCTTGATCTCAACCACCAACCGACGCAACTCCGCCAACTCCGCCTCCAACCGGTTCACCCGATCCTCCCGCTCCCGCAACACCCGCGCCTGCGCCTCCACCTTCCGGTTCAACCCCTGGATCGCCGCCAACGCCACACCGTCCGCGTCCACCGTCGCAATGTGCCGGTCGTCCGATCCCACCCCGAACGCCGCATGGAAATCCTGTGCCATCGGACCCAGATGCCGCACCCCGGGATCCTCCTTGTAACTCCATTCCGTGATCGCCATCCCCGCCACCTTCTCCAAAACCGACTCGGGATCCACCGCCGAAATTTCCTGCTTCGCGTTCCGATCCGAGGCACTCACAAACGTCCCGTTCACCCGCAGCCCCCCGGAATTCAACCGCATCATCTCCACCCCGCCCGTCCCCGGCGAATTCGCCGTGTCCGAATGCGTCCCACCCCGGTGCCACGAGAAACTGCCCGACGACGCGGTCCGACTGTAGAAGGTCGAACTCTGCACCCCGATCCCATACGTGCTCCCCCACAGGTTCAGCATCTGCCGCGTGCTCGACCCGAAGAACTGCGAGGTGTCCCCGCTCCAATGCACCCCGCCCTGCGCCCGCACGTTGAAACTGTCCGCTGCCGCCGACGCATAACTGGCGTTCTGGCTGTCCGACCAGATGAACACCCCGGGATGATTCACCCGCGTCCGCCGCCCCGCCGCAAACGAATGCCCGCAGTTGTCCGCCACCAGGTTGTTCGTACCCCCCACCACAATCGCACTCGCCGCGTTCGTCCCGATCCGGTTGTTGTCCCCTCCCAGAATCACCGCCCAGTTGCTCTCCCGCCCGATCTCGTTGTCCGAACCGCCGATCAGAACCGGGCCGATCGCCCGACGGTTCGGGTTCGACGACCCCAGCACGTCGTTCCGAAATCCCCCGACCATCAGCCCGCCATCCACGTTGTTCCCGATCCGGTTCTCCCCACCCCCCACCACCAGGCTGATCACCGTGTTCGTCCCGATCCGATTGTCCCGACCCCCCGCAATCACCGCGTGCTGGTTGTCCTGCAGCACCTCGTTCCTCGCCCCACCCCCGATGAACGCCGACCTCTGATCCCGCCGAATCACATTGTCCAACCCACCCGCAATCACCGACTCGTGCGCCATCGCGTCAATCACGTTCTCCCTCCCGCTCAATACCGCCGAGTTCGTCGAACTGCCGTCGATCACCGGCCCTCGACCCCCAAGAATCCGCGCCCCGCTCGCCTGCCCCTCCAACCGGAGCACCGTCAGATTCGCAACCCTCAGCTCCAACGGCGCACTGTCCGTGGTCCCCAGGAAGTTCTGCGCCGGATTGGTCCCGGCATTCCCCACCCTCGACCACGCATCCGCCGAACCCGGCACCCCCTGCGGCCCCGCCGGTCCCACCGGCCCCGCCGGTCCCACAGGGCCAGCCGGTCCCACCGGACCCAGGGCACCCGGGGGTCCCTGCGGTCCAACCGGACCCGCCGGCCCCACCGGACCCGCCGGTCCGACAGGTCCCACCGGGCCGGGGGGTGCCGCGGCGAACATCGCGTAGGGCGCCGGCATCACCGGTTGTCGCGGTGACAACACCGCGAAATCCCCACCCCCGGCGGGTCGCACGGCCAACTCCAGCCAGCGCGCCGCCCCGTTGAAAGCGCCCGCCCCGAAATCGAGCACGGTGGTGAACACCCCGCCCGACACCCGCACCCCGGCGTTCGTCAGCACCGGCCCCACCTGCCCACCCCCCACCTCGGCGTCAAACAACACCACCCGCCAGTCAAACGTCCCGTTCGCCGCCGCGTCGCCCTGCAACAATTGCCCCTGATACTGGAACGTCGTCCCCTGCCCGCTGGCGAACGGCCCGCACACAACCATCATCGCCGCCAGCAACGTTGGGATCAGGATTCTTTGCACGAACCTCTGTACCGCGCCTCCCCCCCGATGCCAAGCCGCAGCCTTCACCGTCCCCGCTCGTCGTCCTCCCCCAAAACACCCCGCACCCCATCGCCGGCCTTGCAGCACGACAGACCCCTGCCAGACTCAGCCGCACACCCTGTCCAGCACGTCGTCCCATGCCTCCAACCCCCCCTCCCAACACCGCCCTCCGCCCCCTCGCCCTGGCCCTGGCCTGCCTCGCCGCCACGGCCTCCCCCCTGGCCCCGGCCGCCGACCTCGCCTTCCTCCGCGACGTCAAACCGATCCTCTCCGACCATTGCTTCGCCTGCCACGGCCCCGACTCCGGCACCCGAAAGGCCGGCCTCCGCCTCGACACCCGCGAAGGCCTCCTCGAATCCACCCCCAAACGCCCCGCCGCCGTCATCCCCGGCAAACCCGAGGAAAGCGAATTGTGGAAACGCCTCGTCACCTCCGATCCCGACGACCTGATGCCCCCGGCGGACGCCCATAAACCCCTGTCCTCCGCCCAAATCGATACCCTCCGCCGCTGGATCGCCGACGGCGCCCCCTGGCAGGACCACTGGGCCTTCGTCAAACCCACCCGCCCGCCTCTCCCCGACACCAAACCCCTCGCCGCCCGCCACCCCCACTTCCCCATCCGCAACCCCATCGACGCCATCGTCCTCCATCGCCTCGACCAACTCGGCCTCTCCCCGGCACCCGAGGCCGACCGCCGCCGACTCCTCCGCCGCGTCCACCTCGACCTTACCGGCCTCCCCCCAACCCCCGCCGAAGTCGAAGCCTTCATCGCCGATACCACCCCCGACGCCTACGAACGCACCGTCCGACGCCTCCTCGCCTCCCCGCACTGGGGCGAAGCCCGCGCCCGCGCCTGGCTCGACGCCGCCCGCTACGCCGATACCCACGGCCTGCACTTCGACAACTACCGCGAAATGTGGCCCTACCGCGACTGGGTCATCCGCGCCTTCAACCGCAACCTCCCCTTCGACCGATTCTCCATCGACCAGATCGCCGGCGACCTCCTCCCCGATCCCACCGACGACCAGCTCATCGCCACCGGCTTCCACCGCTGCAACGCCACCACCAACGAAGGCGGCACCATCGAGGAGGAAAACCAGGTCAACTACGCCAACGACCGCGTCACCACCACCTCCTGGGTCTGGCTCGGGCTCACCGCCAATTGCGCCTCCTGCCATGACCACAAATTCGACCCCATCCCCACGCGCGACTTCTACGCCATGGCCGCCTTCTTCCGGAACACCACCCAGTCCGGCTTCGACGGCAACGTCAAGGACGGCGCCAACGCCAGCATGACCGTCGTCACCGACCCCGCCGACCGCGCCCGCTGGACCGCCCTCCCCACCCTCATCGCCAACGCCAAATCCGACGTCGACGCCCGCCGCAACGACGCCCAAACCCCCTTCGAACCCTGGGCCGCCAGCCTCACCGCCGACACCATCCAGCAAAACCTCGCCCGCGACCTCCACCTCCACGCTCCCCTCCGCGAAGGCTCAGGCACCAACTTCACCATCCACACCGACAGCCAAAGCCTCACCGCCCCCGCCGACGGCCCGGTGCGCTGGTCCACCAACGGCCCCGCCGGCCCCGACCAACCCGCCCTCCACTTCGACAAAAACGGCTCCGTCGACCTCGGCGCCGCCGGCGACTTCGACCTCGGCCAGCCCTTCTCCGTCTCCGCCTGGGTCTTCGTCCCCACCGACTTCGACCGCACCGCGGCCATCATCGCCCGCATGGACGAATCCAACCAGCACCGCGGCTGGGACCTCTGGATCCAACAGGGCCAGTTCGCCGCCCACTTCGTCCACCGCTGGCCCGAGGACGCCCTCAAGGTCCGCACCCGAAAGGCCCTCGCCCGCAAAGGCGAATGGCAGCACGTCACCCTCACCTTCGACGGCTCGGGCCGCCCGGAAGGCGTCCGCTTCTACGTTGACGGCGCCGCCGCGGAAACCGAACGCGACGGCCCAGGCCGCGTCCGCGGCACCCTCGCCACCTCCACCCCCCTCCGCGCCGGCCGCCGCAGCGCCGGCGCTTCCTTCGAGGGCGGCGCCGTCCAGGACCTCCGCATCCACCGACGCGTGCTCGCCGCACCCGAAGCCCGCGCCCTCGCCCGCTTCCACGAACTGAAATCCCTGCTCGCCTCCCCCCTCGCCTCCTGGAAACCCGAGGCCCGCGAGGAGGTCTTCGAATACTTCCTCCTCTCCCACGCCCCCTTCCAGGACGCCCGAAAACACCTCGCCACCCTCGAGGACGAACGCGAATCCCTCCGCCAGCGCTACCCCGTCACCCACATCCAACGCGAGAAACCGGACTCCCTCCCCATGGCCGCCATCCTCGCCCGCGGCGAATACGACAAACCGAGGGAGAAAGTCGTCGCCGCCACCTTCTCCGCCCTCCACCCCTTCCCCCCCGGCGCCCCCACCAACCGCCTCGGCCTCGCCCAATGGCTCGTCTCCCCCGACAACCCCCTCGCCGCCCGCGTCACGGTCAACCGCTTCTGGCAGGAACTCTTCGGCGTCGGCCTGGTGAAAACCACCGAGGACTTCGGCATCATGGGCGAAGTTCCCGTCCACCCCCTCCTGCTCGACTGGCTCGCCGTCGAGTTCGTCGCCAACGGCTGGGACGTCAAACAGCTGTTCGAAACCATCGTCCTGTCCTCCACCTATCGCCAGGACGAGTCGGTCACCCCGGCCAAACTCCAAAAGGACCCCGACAACCGCCACTTCAGCCGCGGCCCGCGCTTCCGCATGGAGGCCGAAATGCTCCGCGACTACGCCCTCCAGGCCTCCGGCCTCCTCGCCCCACGCATCGGCGGCCCCAGCGTCAAACCCTACCAGCCCGACGGCGTCTGGGAGGCCGTCGCCATGCCCGAAAGCAACACCCGCGAATACAAACGCGACTCCGGGGAAGCCCTCTACCGCCGCAGCCTCTACACCTTCTGGAAACGTTCCGCTCCCCCGGCCCTCATGGACCTCTTCAACGCCCCAAGCCGCGAATCCTGCACCGTCCGCCGCGAACGCACCAACACCCCCCTCCAGGCGCTTGCCACCCTCAACGACCCCCAGTTCATCGAGGCCGCCCGCGTCCTCGCCCAACAGGCCTACGCCGCCGCCAACGGCCGCCATGCCCTCGCCCTCGACGCCCTCGCCCAACACATCCTCGCCCGCCCGCTCCAACCTGCCGAACTGGCCGAACTGGCGCTCACCCTCGACGCCCTCCTCGACTTCTACACCGCCCAACCCGACGAGGCCGCCAAACTGATCGCCGTCGGCGACTCACCCGTCCCCGGGGACCTCCCCCCACCCCAGCTCGCCGCCCTCACCCTCGTCGCCAACGAGCTGTTCAACCTCGACGAAGCCCTCACCAAGTAGCCCCCGCCATGAACCCTCACCCCCTCCCCCACGAGCAATCCCGCCTGCTCCAAACCCGCCGCCAGTTCTTCGCCCGGGGCCGCAACGCCCTCGGCTACGCCGCCCTCTCCTCCCTCCTGGGCTCCACCTTCCGCCTCTGGGGCGAGGACACCCCTTCCACCCCCTCCCTCCCCCACTTCCGACCCAAGGCCAAACGCGTCCTCTACCTCCACATGGTCGGCGGCCCATCCCAGATGGACCTCTTCGACTACAAACCCGCCATGGCCGACTGGTACGACAAGGACCTCCCCGACTCCATCCGCATGGGCCAGCGCCTCACCACCATGACCTCCGGCCAGGCCAGATTCCCCATCGCCCCCTCCAAATACCGCTTCACCCAGGAGGGCCAGTCCGGCCTCTGGATGAACTCCGAACTCCTCCCCTTCACCGCCCGCTGCATCGACGACCTCTGCTTCATCCGGTCCATGCACACCGAGGCCATCAACCACGAGCCCGCCATCACCCACATGCAGACCGGCAACCAGATCGGCGGCCGCCCCTGCATCGGATCCTGGGTCTCCTACGGCCTCGGCTCCATGAACGCCAACCTCCCCACCTTCGTCGTCCTCGTCGCCGAACCGTCCAACAAGGAACAGCTCCAGGCCATCTCCGCCCGTCTCTGGTCCAGTGGCTACCTCCCCGGCGAACACGCCGGCGTCTCCTTCCGCAGCCAGGGCGACCCCATCCTCTTCATCAACAACCCGCCCGGCGTCCCCTCCGACCTCCGCCGCCGCCAACTCGACAGCCTCCGCCGCCTCAACGAAGCCCACCACGCCGCCGTCGGCGACCCCGAAACCCATACCCGCATCCACCAGTTCGAAATGGCCTTCCGCATGCAGGCCAGCGTCCCCGAACTGATGGAGGTCCGGAACGAACCGGAATCCACCTACCAACTCTACGGCGACGACGCCCGCAAACCGGGCTCCTTCGCCTACACCGCCCTCCTCTCCCGCCGCCTCCTCGAACGCGGCGTCCGCTTCGTCCAGGTCTACCACAACAACTGGGATCACCACGGCAACCTCGCCGGCCGCATGCCCTCCCAGTGCCGCGACATCGACCAGCCCATCCACGGCCTCATCCAGGACCTCAAATCCCGCGGACTCTTCGAGGACACCCTCATCATCTGGGGCGGCGAATTCGGACGCACCATCTACAGCCAGGGCGGCCTCACCAAGGACAACTACGGCCGCGATCATCACCCCCGCTGCTTCACCATGTGGATGGCCGGCGGCGGCTCCAAACCCGGAACCGTCCACGGCGAAACCGACGACTTCTCCTACAACATCGTCAACGACCCGGTCCACGTCCGCGATTTCCACGCCACCATCCTCCACCTGCTCGGCATCGACCACCAACGCTTCAGCGTCAAACACCAGGGACTCGACGGCCGCCTCACCGGCGTCGAACCCGCCCGCGTCGTCAAGGAACTGCTCGCCTGAGCCACCCGCCCCAACCACCGCCCCCAACCCGCCCCATGCCACCCCGCCCCGCCCGCACCCACCCCCGCACCCCACCCCGCCGTCTCCCCTTCCTCCTCCTCCTGCTCCTCCCATTCCTCGCCCTTCACCCAACCGCCCCCGCCTCCACCCCCAAACCCCACCCCGCCCCACGCCAACCCAACGTCCTGTTCCTCCTCACCGACGACCAGCGCGCCGACACCATCCGCGCCCTCGGCAACCGACACATCCGCACCCCCAACCTCGACCGGCTCGTCCGCCAGGGCACCGCCTTCACCCAGGCCCACATCCTCGGCGGCACCCACGGCGCCATCTGCATGCCCTCCCGCGCCATGCTCCTCAGCGGCCGATCCCTCTTCAGGGTCCGCGAAGACCTCCGCGATACCCCCACCTGGCCCGCACAGCTCCGCCGCGCCGGATGGAAAACCTTCCTCACCGGCAAATGGCACAACGGCCAGCCATCCGCCACCGCCGCCTTCGCCGAAGGCCGCAACGTCTTCTTCGGCGGCATGTCCGACCAGAACCGCGTCAAGGTCCGCGACTTCTCCCCGGCCACACCCCCAGGCCCCGAACGCATCACCGAGGCGCCGTCCTCCGAAACCTTCGCCGACGCCGCCATCGACTTCCTCCAATCCCTCACCACCGACACCCCGCCCTTCTGCCTCTACGTGTCCTTCACCTCACCCCACGACCCGCGCACCCCACCGCAACCGTTCCTCACCCCCTACCTCCGCCGCCCACCCCCCACGCCCCCCAACTTCCTCCCAAGCCATCCCTTCGATAACGGCGAACTGACCGTGCGCGACGAAAAACTCCTCCCCTGGCCGCGCACGCCGGAGGCCGTCCGCCGCGAACTGGCCGACTACTACGGCATGATCTCCCACGTCGATGCCCAGATCGGCCGCATCCTCGACGCCCTCCGCCGGTCCGGCCGCGCCGACAACACCCTCGTGGTCCTCGCCAGCGACAACGGCCTCGCCATCGGCAGCCACGGCCTTCTCGGAAAACAAAGCCTCTACGAACATTCCACCCGCGTCCCCCTCGTCCTCAAGGGCCCCGGCATCCCCCGCAACCACCGCGTCGATTCCCTGGTCGCCCTCCACCAACTGGCCGCCACCGTCTGCGATTACGCGGGAATGCCCGCCCCCGATGGCGCCGAGGGCGCCAGCATCCTCCCCCTGCTCCAACCCCACACCCCCGGCCAACCCCCAGCCCTGCCCGCCCTCTTCACCGCCTACCGCGACATCCAACGCGCCATCCGCGACGACCGCTGGAAACTGATCTCCTACCCCAAACAGAACCGCGTCCAGTTGTTCGACCTGCACCTCGATCCCCACGAAAGCCGTGACCTTTCCTCCAATCCGGACGCCTCCCCAACCCTCGCCCGCATGCACGACCTGCTCGAACAGCACCGCCGCCTCGCCGCCGACCCCCTCCCCTGACACCCTCCCACCCGTGCAATCCCCCCGACCCAGCCCAAACCCCGGACCCTCCCGCACCATCCTGGCCACCCGCGCCCACGCCCTCACCCTCCTCCTCCTCCTCCTCGCCACCGCCGCCGCCGCCATCACCACCCCATCCCACGCCGCCGCACCCCGACTCCACCGCGACCGCGTCGAACCCCGCTGGTTCGCCGACAACTCCCGTTTCTGGTACCGCAACCACCTCCCCGCCGAAGCCCGCGAGTTCGTCCTCGTCAACACCTCCCCCGCCCGCCGCGCCCCCGCCTTCGACCACGCCCGCGTCGCCCGCGAACTGTCCACCCGCCTCAACCGGACCATCGCCCCGGACCATCTCCCCATCGACCAGATCACCTTCGCCGACGACCTCTCCACCGTCACCCTCTCCGGTCCCGATGGCACCTGGCGCGTCGCGTTGCCCGCCTACGAGTTCACCCCCGTCCAACCCCTCGACGACGACGCGCTCCCCGCGGAAACCGAGATCCGGCCCTCCCGATCCAACGGACCCGAAACCAGCATCCTGTTCGACAACCGCTCGTCCTCCCCCGTCTCCCTGTTCTGGATCGATCCCGAGGGGAACCGCCAGCCCTACGGCAGCGTCGACCCCGGCAGGACACGCCGCCAGCACACCTTCACCGGTCACGTCTGGGCCGCGTTCCGCGACACCCGCCTCCTCGCGGTCTTCGAAGCCACCCGCGACTCCGGACGCGCCATCATCGAGGAACGCCCGACCAGCAACCGCCGCGCCCGCCGCAACGCCACCAACTCCCGCCCCGCCCCCGCCCGCGAAACACCGTCGCCCGACGGTTCGAAAATCGCCTTCGTCCGCGATCACAACCTCTGGATCCGTGACGCCAGGTCCGGCACGGAAACCGCCCTCTCCTTCGATGCCAATCCCGGCCATTCCTTCCGCAGGGACACCCAGCGCGCCCGCCTCGTGGGCATGGACTACGACACCCCCGAAGCACCCCCGTCCCTGCCCGAAGCCTACTGGTCGCCGGATTCACGCCGACTGGTCGCCCTCCAGACCCGCACCATCCCCGAACGCCGTGTCCACCTGATCGAATCCTCCCCCTCCGACCAACTCCAACCCCGCACGTCCTCCTATCCCTACCTCAAGGCCGGCGACGAATTGCCCGCACAGTCCCCCCGCCTGTTCGACACCACCACCGCCTCCGAAATCCCCGTTCCCCGCGACCTGTTCCCCAATCCCTGGGACCTCGGCGAGTTCCGATGGGCCCCCGACGGCTCCAGGTTCACCTTCCTCTACAACCAGCGCGGCCACCAGGTCCTGCGCCTGCTCGCCATCGACCCCGTCTTCGGCAACGTCTCCACCCTCGTCGAGGAGTCCTCCCCCACCTTCATCGATTACTCCAACAAGACCCACCTCACCTTCCTCGACGCCTCCGGCGAATTGCTCTGGATGTCCGAACGCTCCGGCTGGAACCACCTCCACCTCGCCCAGACCTCCCCCGGCGCAAACCTCCTCCCCGTCACCCGCGGACCCTGGCTCGTCCGCGGCGTCGACCACATCGACCCCGCACGACGCATCGCCTGGCTGCGCATCGCCGGCTTCCGACCCGACGAGGACCCCTACCACATCCACCTCGCCCGCGTGAACCTCGACGGATCCGGCTTCACCGTGCTCACCGAGGGCGACGGCACCCACGAGATCACCTGGTCGCCCGACCGCCGCTTCTTCATCGACACCTGGTCCCGCGTCGACCTCCCCCCGGTCTCCGAATTGCGCAACGGCGAAACCGGCGCCCTGCTCTGCCACCTGGAAACCGCCGACGCCTCCGAAATCATCGCCGCCCGCGGCCGTTTCCCCGAACGCTTCGCCGCCATGGGCCGCGACGGCTCCACCCTCATCTGGGGCATCCTCCACCGTCCCCGCGACTTCGACCCGTCCCGACGCTTCCCCGTCATCGAAAACATCTACGCCGGCCCGCACGGACAGCACGTCCCCAAATCCTTCCGCACCGCCTACCGGCATCAGGAGGAAATCGCCGACCGCGGCTTCGTCGTGGTCCAGATCGACGGCATGGGCACCAACTGGCGCTCGAAACGCTTCCACGATGTCGCCTGGCGCAACCTCGCCGACGCCGGCTTCCCCGACCGCATCGCCTGGCTCAAGGCCGCGGCGCAACGCTTCCCCGAACTGGACCTCGACCGCGTCGGCATCTACGGCGGATCCGCCGGCGGCCAGAACGCCATGCGCGCCCTCATCGCCCACGGCGACTTCTACAAGGCCGCGGTCGCCGACTGCGGCTGCCACGACAACCGCATGGACAAGATCTGGTGGAACGAGGCCTGGATGGGCTGGCCCGTCGCCAGCCACTACACGGAACAGTCCAACGTCACCCAGGCCCACCGCCTCCAGGGACGCCTCCTCCTCACCGTCGGCGAATTGGACCGCAACGTCGACCCCGCCAGCACCCTCCAGGCCGCCGCCGCCCTGGTGAAGGCCGGGAAACCCTTCGAGTTCATGCTCTTCCCCGGCGCAGGCCACGGCGCCATCGAATCCGATTACGGCCGCCGCCTCCGCGCGGACTTCTTCGTCCGCAACCTCGCCCCGGCGCCCTGATCCCCCGCCGCCCGCCCCCCTTCTAATCCCAGCCGAGCAGCCGCCCGCCCTGGTACATCAGAAAGGCCATCACCCACGCCAGCGCGGTCATGTAGCCCAGCTGGAACATCGGCCACTTCCACGCGTTCGTCTCCCGCCGCACCACCGCGATCGTGCTCACGCACTGAAGCGCGAACACGTAGAACACCATCAGCGTCAACCCAGTCAGCGGCGTGTACAGCCGCCGCCCGTCCTCGCGCTTCTGCGCCTGCAACACCTCCGCAAGCCCGCGCGTGCCTTCCTCCGATTCATCGAACTCCCCCACGTTGTACACCGTCGACATGGTGCTCACGAAAACCTCCCGCGCCGCGAACGACGCCACCAGGCCGATCCCGATCTTCCAGTCGAACCCCAGCGGCGCAATGAACGGTTCCAACCCCCGTCCCAGCATGCCGGCGAAACTGGCCCGCAACCGTTCCCCCGCCTGCTCCCGCTCCAGCTCCGCCACCCGGTCCTCCACCCCGACCCCGCCCGCCGCCCGAACGTCCTGCAACCGCGCCGCAAACGCCGCCTCCCGCCCCGCACTGCGCGGATACGTCGCCAGCACCCACAACACCATGTTGATCACCAGGATCACCGTGCCCGCCCGCTTCAGGAACAGCATCGACCGGTCCAGCATGTGCCGCAGCACCACACGCACGCTCGGCCTCTTGTAAGGCGGCAGCTCCAGAATCAGCAGCGGCGCATGCCCCCTCAACAGCGTCCGCTTGAACATCCACGCCATCCCCAACGCCACCACCACCCCCAGCAGATACATCCCCAGCAGCGTCAACGCCGACAGCCTGAAAAACCCGCCCACCACCAGGTCCGGGATGCACGCCGCAATCAACACCGTGTACACCGGCAGCCGCGCGGAACAACTCATCAGCGGCGCCACCAGGATCGTCACCAGCCGATCCTTCGGCGTCTCAATCGTCCGCGTCGCCATGATCCCCGGAATCGCACAGGCAAACGAACTGAGCAGCGGTATGAAACTCTTCCCGTGCAACCCCACCTTGCTCATCAGCCGGTCCATCAAAAACGCCGCCCGCGCCATGTACCCCGTGTCCTCCAGCAATCCCAGGAACAGAAACAGCAGCAGGATCTGCGGCAAAAACACCACCACCGCCCCCACCCCCGTGATCACCCCGTCCACCAGCAGGTCCCGCAAATCCCCCTCCGGCATCACCCCGCGCACCCACCCGCCCATCCCACCCACCAACCCCTCGATCCATCCCATCGGCCACTCCGCAAAGGTGAAGATCGCCTGAAACACCAGGAACATCAGCCCCACGAAGATCAACGGCCCGGCAAACCGGTGCGTCACCACCCGGTCCAGCCGGTCGCTGAACGTCTCCCGATCCATCGACCGCTCCACCACCACCGCCGCATGGATCTCCGACGCCCGCGCATACCGCCCCTCGATCGCCGCCCCCGACCAGTCGATGCCCTCCGCCTCCAAACGCCCCCGCGCCGCCCGCACCGCCTCCACCACGCCCGCCGGCCAGTGCCCCCCGATCCCCGACAACGCCTTGTCGTCGGTCAGCATCAGCAACAGCTCCGACGCCGCGGGTATGCCCAGACCTTCCTCCGTCCGCCGCCACGCCGCCACCAACCCGCCCAACTCACGCTCCATCGCCGCCGGCAACGCCACAAAACGCCGCGGCTTCGGCCGCGTCCCCTCCCGCGGATGCAACGCCAGCCGCAACACCTCCGCCCGCAACCCGTCCAACCCCTCCTTCCGACTCGCCACCGTCGCCACCACCGGCACCCCAAGCTCCTCCGACAACCGCCCCGCATCCACGTCCTGCCCGTTGTCCCCCGCCACATCCACCATGTTCAACACCACCACGGTCGGGTAACCGAGCTCGATCACCTGCGTCGCATAATACAGGTTCCGCTCCAGGTTCGACGCGTCCACCACCACCACCACCACCGACGGCACCCCGGCTTCGGGCAAACGCTGCAACAAGACGTCCCGCGCCACCGTCTCGTCCAACGACTGCGGACTGAGGCTGTATGACCCCGGCAGATCCAGCACCGGCACCACCAGATGCGGCGGCGTGCCCCGCAACCGCCCCTCCTTCCGCTCCACCGTCACCCCCGCGTAATTCCCCACCTTCGCCCGCAGCCCGGTCAGCGCGTTGAAAAGCGTCGTCTTGCCGCAGTTCGGATTCCCCGTGAGCACAACCCGGTGCACCGCAGGATCTCCGGATGGCTTGTCCCTGGCTGCGTCTTCAACCGTCATGTGGTTCCAATCTGAAAGAGGTCAACCTTCGGGGCTAGCGCCGGTTTGCACTTGGTTGTCGCAGCGTTGCCATGGCTCCCACCCCCCGCGCCCCCCCACCATCCCCCACCCACCGCACCCGCCGCCTCGCGCCCCACACCCTCACGCATCCACCCGCCGCACCAGAATCAGGTCCGCCTCATGCCGCCTCAAACTGAGATGGTACCCCCGCACCTTGATCTCCACCGGATCCCCCAACGGCGCAAACCGCACCAACTCCACCGATGTCCCCACCAACAACCCCATCTCCATCAGCCGCGGCTTGTCCGCCGCAGATACCCGGATCTCCGCCACCCTCGCCCGTCCACCCGCCGGCAGCGCCGTCAACGCCATCACCTCGTCGCTCATGAGCCTCCATCCGCACGTCGCCCGGCCGGCATCGCATGCTCCACCACGATCATCCCGGCCAGGTCCTTGCTGATGCCAAGCCGCACGTTGCAGACCTGGCAGATGATGTTCGTGTGCTTGCTCAACAACCGGATCCGCTGCTGCTCGCAGAAACCAAGCTCCCGCAACCGGATCGCCACATCCAACGGCGCCCTGAGCTCCAACACCCGCACACACGACCCCGCCGCAACCTGCGCCAGCGAACAGGTGCGCGGTTCGCCACACAGGCCGGGTCGGATCGGTTCGGGCTCCGGAGCGGCAGCCATGGCCGGCCAAAGTCTCCCCTCCCCCCACCGCATTCAAGCCCGATCTCCCCCCCCCAATCTCCCTCCAGCCTTCGCGCGCCCGCGTTCTCCCCCTCCCACACCCCCCGACACCCCCCTCCGAACCCCGTGCCCTTCCTTCCCGCCCCCCAGCGTTCCGGGCGGCCGGTTCACCGCACGCCGTATCTGAGGACCACAATCAGAAGACCCCCGACGAGAAACAGGCTCGGCTTCAGAGTCATGGCGCGTTTGTGGTGGCGGAGGTTCAGGTTCACCCATGGGGCGGAACCGGATCGGCGGACCGCCTGGTTCGATGAATGCATCCTGCACCCCTCCATCCCACGTTATGTTGGTTGCTGTCTGCGGAGATATGCGTTCGCCGAATCAGCCATCGTGACCAGTGAGGCGCCGAGCATGATGGCGTCCTTCAGCACTAATCGTCCCGCACCACTGAGGTATGGGAAGCCGTGGTTCACGTCGCCCAGCGACGGCACCCAGCACTCCGGGGTCGTGATGAGCAATGAGAGCGTGACCAATGACATGATGGCGACAAGAAAGCTGCCGACCGCGGCCACTTGCGGCTTCCACGGGTGCAGGCAGAGCATCAGACCATAGAGCACGATCACCGCCCCCAGACCGTAGGCGAAACGATACGTGCCATTCTGCTCGTGCCAGGCGCGATTGGCCGGAACCAGCGCGCCTTCGGGATTCTTGTGCGCCTTGTAATTGCCGGGGTCGTTCAGGAAGAAGCTCATCAGCGGGCTGTTCGCGGCAAAGGGAATGATGCCATCCGCCTCGTATCGAAAGGCCTTCAAGCCACCAATCCAGAGTAGCACCACGATGAGTCCAGCGCGCGTAAGCGCCACTCCGACACGATTGGCCTGCGCGGCGACTTCCATGAACTTTATAAAGATACGGATCATACAGTCAGTGCCCTGGGAGAATGGCAACGGTTTGACCCAAAGAACATCTCGAAATGCCCGGGCACTGCCGCGCGATCGGCCCCGCGCTCCACTTGCCTCGACCAAGGTCACCGACGCGACCTCGCCGCGTTCGGTGCATCGTCTGGTTCGCCGTGTCTTCCTTCATCGTACTCGTACTCGTACTCGTACTCGACGGCTTCCTCTTTGATCTCCCCATTCCCCCCGGTCATTCGTGTCAGCATCGCCACGACCCTCTCCAGCATCCCTTTTCCCTCGAGCGCAGCCTCGCCGCGCAGCGCGCCGCAAACCGGCAGGACATCGAGGATCGCGCTGCACTCCAACGCCGAGCCCAGGGCGATGCGCAGGAACTTCAGTCGGTCGGGTGATGGCGGCTTGCCGTTCCCCTCGGCAATACTCAGGGGAATCGATTGGGGGCCCTCAGGGGTTGGTCCCGGGCGTGCCGGTCCGCTCCCTCAAGGCATCGGCAATGACCGCAGGCCGACGCGACGAACTCCAAACCGACCCGGTAAACGTCCAGTCCTTCGTGATCGAAAATGTCGATGCCCTTTCGAGTACGAGTACCGCCCTTCGGGCTGAGTACGAGTGCGAGTACGATCGGATGGCGAATGTTGTATAGACTGCGTGCAGATTGTTCGAATCGTTTCCGGAATATCAATGGGTATTCATTGACTGGATAGACTGTAATTGGGATCCCAGATCGTCGTTCGGCAGATCTCATTCCAAGGCCGGTAGAGACACCCGACGACCGCTGACTCCCCGATTAGCCAGACCGCGGGCACTCACCACGCGGCACGCCACCCCGGTGAGTCCGCGCCTCCCGGACGGGCGGCTCGGCTGCGACGCCCGGCAGGGCCGTGCGGGTGTATGCCTGCCTGCCGGAATCCGCGGCCGTCAGGCGCGCAGAGGGCGTTCCCGCCACGCCGGCGCGTCCGACCGTGTTCATCCTTCCCCGGGGCCCTCAACCAGGCGCACGATTCAGCCGCGCCCAGGGACTCAAAGGCGTGACCCAAACCCCGGGGACTGCTAACCCATCCCCCCGACATAGCTCGCCCTCCACCCTCACCCCACACCAACCCATGCCCATCCCCTCATCCGCCGACCTCCAATCCGCCATCCGCAACGTCCCCGACTTCCCCCAGCCCGGGATCCAGTTCAAGGACATCACCCCGCTCCTCGCCAACCCCACCCTCTTCGCCGCCTGCATCGACCACCTCGTCGGCCCTTGGAAACCAGGCCAGGTCGATCTCGTCGCCGGCATCGACGCCCGCGGCTTCCTCTTCGCCTCCGCCGTCGCCCTCCGCCTCGGTGCGGGCGTCGTCCCCGTCCGCAAGAAGGGCAAACTGCCCTTCAACACCCTCGAGGAAAGCTACAGCCTCGAATACGGCACCAACACCCTCGCGATGCACGTCGACGCCATCCGCCCCGGCCAGCAGGTGCTCCTCGTCGACGACGTCCTCGCCACCGGCGGAACCGCGGCCGCCACGGTCAAACTGATCGAACGCCTCGGCGGCAACCTCCTGGAGGTGGCCTTCGTCATCGAACTGGCCTTCCTCAACGGCCGCTCCCGGCTCACCAGCAAACCGGTGCGCTCGGTCATCACCTTCAGCTGACCGCCTCCCCACCCGCGCCCCCCGCGGCCAACCCGCCAGGCCGCTCCAGTCGCTGCATCAGCCGCGTGTGAATCCCCCCGAACCCGCCGTTGCTGAACACGCAGATCACATCCCCCGCCCGCGCCCGCTCCACCACGTGGTCCACGATGGACTCCACCGTCGGCAGATACGCCGCATCCCGGCCCCGTAACCGCAGGTCGGCGATCAGCTTCTCCGGATTCAACCGCTGCGTCGCCGGGAGCTGCTCCAACCGCGCCACCTCCGCCACCACGACCTCGTCCGCACACTCCAGCGCGTCCACCAGCTCTTCCTGAAACACGTTCCGCCGCGTGGTGTTCGACCTCGGCTCGAACACCGCCCATAGCCGCCGCCCCCGGAACCGCACCCGCAACGCCCGCATCGTCTCCCGAATCGCCGTGGGGTGATGCCCGAAATCATCCACCACCGCCACCCCGCCCGGCTCCCCTCGCAGCTCCATCCGCCGCTTCACGCTGCGAAACGTGTCGAACGCCGACTGGATCCGCGCGTCCGAAAACCCGCAGTGCCGCGCACACACCGCGACCGCCAGCGCGTTCCGCACGTTGAACTCCCCGACCAGCGGCACGGTGAACTCCGATGCCCCGAGCCGGAAACGCGACCGCTCCCCGTCCAACTGCACGCCCGTCGCCCGGAAATCGTTGCCATCCCCCAGCCCGAACCGCTTCGCCGGATAGTGCTTCGCCTCCGCCAGCAGCGGCGCCACCAACGCGTCATCCCCGTTCGCCAGCAACAGCCCGTTCCGCGGAATCAGCCGGATGAACTGGCTGAACGACCGCTGGATCGCCGCCACACCATCGAAGATGTCCGCGTGATCCATTTCCAGGTTGTTCACCACCGCCACCTCCGGCCGGTAATGCACGAACTTGCTCCGCTTGTCGAAGAACGCGGTGTCGTACTCGTCCCCCTCCAGGATGAACCACTCGCTGTCGGTGAACCGCGCCCCCTGGCCCAGGTTCTCCGGAATCCCCCCGATCAGATAGCTGGGCCGCGCCCCGTTGTGCTCGAACACCCACGTCAGCAGCGAGGTCGTCGTCGTCTTCCCATGCGTCCCCGTCACCACCAGCGAGCGTTTCCCCGGCAGGAACACATCCTTCAACAGCTCCGGCAACGAGCAGTACCTGAGCTTCCGCTCCAACACCGCCTCCGCCTCCGGATTCCCCCGCGAGATCGCATTCCCGATCACCACCAGGTCCGGACCCGCCCCCAGGTTCGCCTCCGCATACCCGTTCATCGGCTCGATCCCGCGCTCCGCCAGAAACGTCGACATCGGCGGATACACGTTGCTGTCCGAACCGGTGACCTCATACCCCCGCTCCTTCAACGCCACCGCCACCGACGCCATCGCCGTACCGCAGATGCCCGTGAAATGAACCGACCGAATCGTTGTCAGCACGCCCCCATCATGCCGCCCTTCCCCCCCCGCCGGAAAAGCCCAATCCGGTCAGAGCGATAACCCGCTCGGAAGCGTGTCCCCCATCGCCCGCGCTTCGTCCGCCCGATCCATCCCCGTCACTTCGCACACCATCCGCGCCCACGAATCCGCCCCGCCGGTCTCCCGAATCACCTCCAACGCCAGCGACCGCGCCTCGTCCCCCACGTCCAACGCCCGATCCCCCGTGCGCCGCGCCATCTGCGCCATCGCAAACGCCGCGCCGTCCAGCTTCCGCGCCGCCCCGCTCCCGAGCGCCCGCATCCAACCCTCCGCCACGTCCGCACCCACCGACTGATGCACGCTCCCAAACAGCGGCACCCGCGCCCCCAACCGTCCCAACGCCCACGCCCACGGCCCCGCCCCGCTCCCCTCCCCCTCCAATTGCGAGACCACCCACCCCCCGATCTCCTCCTTCACCCCGGCCTCCAAATGCTCCAGCACCGCCGCCAGCCGCACCATCTCCGGCAAACCCTCCGGCACCACCCCCTTCGGCCGGCCCAGATGCTTCGCATGCCCCGGATCCAACGCCCGCCCAAGATGCGGCCTCAGATACTCCCAGATCTCCCGATGCCGCTCCGCCGTCAGCCCTCCAGCAATCCGCCGCCACGCCACCCAGTACTCCGTCCAAACCGCCCGCTCCTTCGCAAAATGCAGCCCCTCCCCGAACAACCCCGCCATCTGCTCGCATCGCCAGTCGTCCAGCGGATATCCCAACCCCGGCCGCAACGCATACCCGCAGAGCTGGAAAAACACCCGCTCATGCTCCGCCGTCCGCCGCCGCCGCCCCACCCCGGCCCACACCACACCCCAAAGCTCCCGCAAAACCGGCAAACCCCACTCCCCCCGCGGCCCCAGCACCCGCTCCAATCCCCCAACCAACTGACGCGCCTGCTTCCCCGCCACCACCGCCTCCCCGCCCGCCGGCCGGCCCTTCGGCGGAAACACCCGCTCCACCATCTCCCGCGCCTCCCCAAACCGCGACGGCATCGCCGTCACTTCCCCCACCACCCCGCCACTCGCACTCGCACTCCCCCCGCCACGCCCGCGCAACTCAAACTCCAAATGCCACCGCTCCCCACCCGCCTCCTCCACACACCAAAGATCCATCGTCCCAATCTCGCTCAGCACCGACCGCAGATGCACCGCCGCCATCCCCGTGGTCCCGTCCCGCTTCCTCAACACCGCATGCAACGGAGGCAACACCGCCCACCCGTCCTCCACATCCACCACCGCCCCAGCCCCATCCACCCGATCCCCCGTGCTCGTGTACAACGGAAACTGCACCGGCCGCCCCAGGGTCAACCGAAACACCTTCCCCCCAAGCTCCGCCGTCGTCCCCTCCTCCATCCCCCGCGGCACCACACACAACGCCAACCGCCGCCCATCCGCACCCCGCTCCAAACCCACGTACACCGCATGCGCCGAACCGCCGGCCACCCGCCGCGCCACCCCGCGCCGCGCCAATCCATGACAAACCGCCCCACGCGCCACCCCCAGATCCAACGAACCCCCCTCCAACACCCGCACCCCCGCTTGCCCAGGCCACCAACCCGACATCACCCCTGTCAACCGCTCCACCACCCGCCTCGACCGAAACACACCCCCGTTCAACAGCACCGCATCCGGCCTCACCAAACCCTCCCCTCCCAACCCCCGGTGCGCCGCCAGAAACCCGGCCAACTGCCGCGGCACCGACGGATCCTGCGCGTACGGAAGCGACACCTCCTGCAACGCCGTCCGCATCCCCTTCCGCGGCCGCTCCCCCGCTCCGCACACCCCGAAGAATCCATCCAGCACCACCGCCTCAACCTCCCCTCGCGTCAACCGCGCCGTCCACGTCCCCCCCATCAACCCCCGCCCCGCCCCCGCCACCGCCATCCGGTACTCCTCCGGCGCGGGTTCCCCCAGCAACACTTCCTTCGCCTCCCGACAGGCCTGCACGAGTTGCCACCACGCCGACGCCCCCAGCCGACGCCCCTCCGCCGCCCATCCCTCCTCCACCCGCCGCGCCAACGCCACATCCATGTTGTCCCCGCCCAGTATCAAATGCTCCCCCACCGCCACCCGCCGAAACACCAGCCCACCCTCCGCCGGATCCCCATCCACCTCCACCAGGGTGAAATCCGTCGTCCCTCCCCCGACGTCCACCACCAGCACCCGCCGGATGCCCTCCCAGAACCGGTCCCCCTCCCCGCGTCGCTCCCACACCAGCGCCTCAAACGCCGCCTGCGGCTCCTCCACCAGGCTCAGCGAACCAAGCCCCGCCGATCGCGCCGCCTCCACGGTCAACGCCCGCGCCACCGCATCAAACGATGCCGGCACGGTCAGCACCACGTCCTGACCCTCCAACGGCGCGTCCGGATGCGCCTGGTTCCATGCCCGCGCCAGATGCCGGAGATACCGCGCCGAAGCCTCCACCGGCGACACCCTCGGCACCCCAACCCCCGCCCCCCACGGCAGCATCCGCCCCCGCCGATCCACTCCCCCATGGCACAGCCAGCTCTTCGCCGAGGTCACCAGCCGCCCTGGCACCCGCGCCCCATGCCACCGCGCAAACTCACCCACCACCTCCCCGCTTTCCCCACCCCACGGCAACCCCAGCGATCCGTCCGGGAATTCCCCATCCCCCGCCAGATAAAGACACGACGGCAGCGTCGCCCGAACCCCCACCTCCCCCAACCGCACCACCTGGGGGATCGGAAAATCCTCCACCTCCAACCCGCCACCACGCGACAGATCCACCGATGCCACCGCGCAGTTGGCGGTGCCCAGGTCGATCCCCACCAGATACCGGGCTGCGCTCACGTTCCGTTCACCCCGCGGCCTCGTCCCCCTTCATCCGCACGTTCAACTCGAGCTTCCACCGCCCCTCACCCCCGCGCTCCACACACCGCACCTCCAACACCCCCATCTCCGTCACCGCCGCCTGCAAATGCACCGGCACCAACACCCCCTCCCGCCCCGCCTCCACCGGCAGCGTCGTCTCGATCGGCGCCAATTCCTCGAACGCCTCGCTGCTGTCCGCGTCCTCCAACATCATCCCAACCCGGTCGTCCCGCCGCACCGACGACGCAAAGAACCGGAACCGCGTCGGCTCCCCCACCACCAGCGCAAACTCCTGCGGCGGCACATCCGCCACCGTCCCCTCCTCCATCCCGAACGGCGCCACACACAACGCCCGAACCGGCGGCTCGTACCCCGGCACCGCCGGCATCGGCGATTCCACCCCCACATAGTACGCCCGCGCCGTGCCCCCCCGGATCCGAATCCCGTGCCCGTGCCGCACCCACCCGTAATACGCCGCTCCTCGCGCCACCGAGAGATCCAGGTCCGCCCCCTCCTGCTCCCTCACCGGCTGCCCTCCGTCCGCCACCAGCCACTCGTTCAACACCGACAACAGCCGCTCCCTCAAAACCCCGGCCTTGAACACCCCCCCGTTGAACAACACCGAGGTCGGATGCACAAAACTCCGCCCCTCCACCTTCACCCCAAGCTCCGGCGCCGACGCCAACGCCCGCCCCTGCCGCGTCAGAAACGCCGCCAAGTGCCGCGTCACCCCCGCATCCTGCGCGTACGGCAACGCCACCTGCGTCAACCCCGTCCGACGCCCCGTCCGCGGCAGCTCCGTCACCGGCACCCGCGGAAAAAACCCCTCCGTGAGCACCCGGTCCAGTTCCTCCCGCCGCAGCTCCGTCCGAAGGGTCCCGCCCATCAACGACGCCCCACGGCTCGGCACCGATATCGGCGCCTTCTCCAACCCGGGATCCGAGAACAAAGCCTCCTTCGCCTGCCGCACCCCGAACGCCAGCGAGGCGAATTGCCACGAGTCCAACCGCTTCCCCGACGCCACCAACCCCTGGTTCAACGCATGCGCCAACGCCAGATCCATGTTGTCGCCTCCCAGCAGAATGTGATCCCCCACCGCCAACCGCGTGAGCTGCAGCTCTCCCCCCTGCTCGGTCACCGCGATCAGCGAGAAATCCGTCGTCCCACCCCCGACGTCCACCACCAGGATCACATCCCCAACCTTCAGCTCCTTCCGAAACCGCGGCCCCATCCGCTCCAGCCACGCATACAACGCCGCCTGCGGCTCCTCCAGCAGGGTCACATGCCCCAACCCCGCACGCCGCGCCGCTTCCAGGGTCAACTCCCGCGCCGCCGCATCAAACGACGCCGGCACGGTCAACACCACCTCCTGCGCCGACACCCCCCCCTCCACCCCGGCCCCCGCCAACCGCCGATCCCCAACCGCCACCAGATGCCGCAAATACCGCGCCGACGCCTCCACCGGCGACACCCGCTCCACCTCCGCCGGCGCCTGCCACGGCAACAGGCCCCCGCTCCGATCCACCCCCGCATGGCATAGCCAGCTCTTCGCCGACGACACCAACCGCGTCGGCACCGAGACCCCGTGACGCCGCGCAAATTCCCCCACCGCGTACCCCGGCGCCCCATCCCACGGCAACGCCAGCCCGTCCGCCGGAAATTCAGCCTCCGACGGCAGATACAGAAACGAGGGCAGCAGCGACCGCTCCTCCACCGTCCCCACCGCCGTCACCTGCGGTATGCGCACCACCCGATCCTCCACCGGCGGCTCCCGGTCGTCCCCCAGCGAAAGATCCTGCAACGACAACGCGCAATGCGTCGTACCCAAATCAATACCCACCGAATAACGCGCCATGAGTCCTTAGGAAATGATCTCGATCCAACCCGCTCCAACCACCTCGCCGGTAACCAGTCCCCCCGCCGTCAGGAAAGCTCCACTTCCGCCGCCGCCAATACCCGCGGATCCATCGTTCCGGTCACCTCCGGCAACCGCACCTCCCTCACCACCCAGCCGGGATGCCGCACCACCCCACGGAACGGCGGCTGACCCGCCACGTTCCCCACCAACCGGATCCGCCCGGCATCAAAACCCGCCGGCACCACCATCGCCGCTCCCTCCGCCTCCCCAATCGCCGGCCCGAGTTCCAGACCCTGCCGCAACACCCGCCGACACCCCTCATGCACCACCCGCGCCGCCGCCGCGACGTCCTCATCCGAAAAACCCGTGACGTCCTGCTGCACGAAATCAATCAACCGCCCCTCCCGCTGCAACGCCGCCAGAAGATGCAGCCCCGACGCATGCACCCGCTCCGGCGCCGCCTCCTCCACCCCTCCCCTGCCTCCCGCACCGTCTCCCCCACCCACGCCGCCCCCCGCCGCGGTTTCCTTCGCCCCGCCACCGGCTTCGCCGCCTTCACCCAACATCCGCCCCGCATACCCGGAATCCCAAAGCACCCGCCACGCGACCTTCCATCGCGCCCAGAATGTCATCCGACCCTTCAACGTCCCTTCCATGCCCCCATCCTAGGCAGCCCCAGCCCCGCTGGCCAGTGTGCCATCACCACCCCTGCGAAGCCTGTCCCCCTATCCCTGAATCGTTTCGTTCAGGCAGCCCATTTCTGCACAGCCCGCACCCGCCCCGACACGCCACCAGGCCCTCCAGCACCCGTAACCTCCCCCCAACCCCGTTCCGGCGTCCTGGCACACCCAATGCTGCCGAGTGCAGGCCAAAGGGCCGCGTGCGATGAATGTCCCAACCCAAGGTCGAAGGCCCGCCCGCGTATCCCGGGCGCAATTCGCCCTCGGCCTCGCCCTCGCCGCGACACTGCTGGCCCCCCGTCTGGCCCACGCCAGCGTCGAACCGCAGTCCGCACCCCTGCGCTTCCGAGATGGCCTGATCTGGATCGATGTCCGGGCCGATAACCATGCCCGTCCGCTCCAGTTCCTCGTCGATTCAGGAGCCAGCATCAGCGTGCTCGACCGCCAGACGGCCCGGGACCTGGACCTCGCCCTTCACCCCGAGGTCCAGGTCGCCGGGGTCGGCAATACCGCGCTCGGCCACGGCCCCATCCGATGCCCCGCCTCCATCGGCCCCATCCGCCTCCCGGATCACCTGCTCGTCCTCGACCTCCATCGCCTGTCCCAGGCCTGCGGCAACACCGTGCACGGCCTCATCGGCGCCGACTTCTTCCGCAATCGCATCGTCGAACTCGACTACGAAGGCGGTGCGCTGCGCATCCACGCCTCCCCGCCCGACACCACCGCCGCCGTGGCGGTCGTCCCCCTCCGCGCCGGACCCCGCGGTCTCCGAATCGAGGCCGGTATCAACGACGGCCCGGTCCAGCGCCTCCGCGTCGACACCGGCTGCGCCAGCGCCCTCCATTGGGTCTCCCCCACAGCCCACCGCCCCCACCTCCCCCGCACCACCACCACCAGCCTCTCCCGCCGCTCCAGCATCCCCCAAACCTTCGCAACCCTCCGCCTCGGAAACCGCCGTTGGGAAACCGTCCCCACCGGGCTCCATCCCCACCCCATCTTCCCCGGCGAAGCCGGGCTCCTGGGCAACGGCCTGCTGGCCATGTTCGGCACCGTCACCTTCGACACCATCACCGGTCAGCTCCACCTCGGCACCGCCGGCCGAACCCCGCCCGGCCTGACCACCCGAATCCACCCCGAAACACCAGAAACACCCGCACTGCTTCAGGCCCGTTATCGCTAATCGCCACTCCGGAACCCTCCCCCACCGACACAGACGCCATCACCAGCCCCCCACCCCCGCCCGGCGCAGTCCGCCAAAATCCTCATGACACGGGCGAAATCGGTACATAATGGGGCCGTGATGAAGACACCGACATTCACCAAGTCCTTGTTCCCCACCCTGGGCGCGGTCCTGATCTCCTGTGCCATGGCCCAGGCCCAGTCGTTCGACGCCACCCAGACGGCCCGCCACCAGGCCCTCGCCTCCGCCCCGCGATCCCTGGAGGCCTACCCCTGGCTCGCCCAGTCCACGACTCCGGCCGCCTCCGCCCGGCTTGCCTCCGGCAAAACCACGAAATCCAAGCCCGCCCGCGCCCTCGCCGCCAATCCCCGGGCCCTCGAGGACCACCCCGAGCTGGCGCGCGCCGCCTTCACCGTGCGCGCCGCAGCCATCTCGGACGTCCCGGCGGTCACCCTCCAAAACGCCGCCGTCGCAGCGAGCCCCAGGGTCATCGAGGAGTTCCCGGCCCTGTCCCGCGGCACGCCCACCCCTGCCTTCGAGATCGCACCGTTGAAGTAGCCCACGGCCAAGGCGCCCACGATCCCGCCGCTCCCAAACCCAATCCCACGGGAGCGGCGGGCCTGCCCCGCGCCAGGCCCTGATCGCGACTCCGACCGTGCGCCCGTCTGACTGGTTCCGGCACGGATCCGGGCCCCGCCCTTTCGAGGTGGATCGAGGCGTGGTAGTCTGCGCCGGACATGCGATCGAGACCGCGACCTGAATGCGCCATCCGCGGCCCGATCCGCCCCCCCAACGGCTTCTCCCTGGTGGAACTGCTGGTGGTCATCGCCATCATCGCCATCATCGCCTCGATCCTCCTGCCCTCGCTGTCCAACGCCCGGGAATCCGCCCGCCGCGTCCAGTGCATCAACAACCTCCGCCAACTGGCCATCACCTGGGAGGTGTACAGCGACGACAACGGCGGGCGCCTGCCGGCAAACGGTTACGGCAACCCCGGCACCCTTGGCGTGCAACGCCTCTGGGTGCTCGGCGATACCCACCAGAACCCCGCCGCCTTCACCAACGAATCCTTCCTCCTCAACCCCCAGCACGCCGCCTTCGCCGACTACCTCCGCACCCCGGGCGTCTACAAGTGCCCCTCCGATCGCGCGACCATCGAAATCCAGAATCGCGCCTTCCCCAAAACCCGCTCCTACGCCCTCAACGGCTACCTCGGCTGGCAGGCGCCCATCGTCGAAGCGTCCTTCCTCTCCCCCCGCCACCAGCTCTACCTGAGAACCGGCGACCTCGGCGGCGCGGCGCCCTCCCAGTTGCTCCAGTTCATCGACACCGCCCCCGGCAACATCTGCAACTCCGCCTTCGTCATCGCCATCGGCTCAGGTCTCGAGGGCCTGTACTACCACCTGCCCTCCGCCCAACACCGCCGCCGCGGCAACCTCAGCTTCATCGACGGCCACGTCGAAACCCGCACCTGGAAGGACCCCGCCACCACCCGCCTCGCCCGGGAACGCTGGATCCCTGATCACATCTCCCTCCAATACCCAGGCAACCCCGACCTCGCCTGGCTCCAGGAACATGCCTCGCTCCCGAAAGCCCCCTGACCACCCCGCCCGCCCATCCCCGCTCCCCTTCCATCCGCCCACGCCTGCACCCTCCGCGCCACCCGCGCGCCCCATGAACCCACCGCCCAACCCGCCCCTCCACGTCGTCCTCATCGAGCCGGAAATCCCCCCGAACACCGGCAACATCGCCCGCCTCTGCGCGGTCACCGGCGCCCACCTCCACCTGATCGAACCCCTCGGCTTCCAACTCGACGACACCACGCTCCGACGCGCCGGCATGGACTACTGGCAGCACGTGACCTGGCGCCGCTGGGCCCACTGGACCCATTTCCTCCAGGCCTGGCCCCCCTCCGCCCGCCTCTGGTTCATCGAAGCCGGCGGCCCCCTCCGCTACTCCGACGCCCGCTTCGCCCACGGCGACGGCCTGGTCTTCGGCCGCGAAACCGCCGGACTCCCCCAAACCCTGCTTGATTCGCACCCGCACCGATGGCTGCGCCTCCCCATGGCCCATCCCCACGCAAGATCCCTCAACCTCTCCAACTGCGCCGCCATCGTCCTCTTCGAGGCCCTCCGCCAACTCGACTTCCCCGGCGACACCCCACCACCGTCGCCGCCCCGTTAGCCCACGCTCGAATCCCGGAACCCGCCAGGCGGGGAACACTCCGAACCGGCCCACACCAGCGCCGCCTTGGCCCTTGGCTTCCGTCCCCGCCTCCGTGAACAATCCCCGCCGCCGCCCATGAGAACCATCGTCCTCGGTATCGATTCCGGCACCCAATCCACCAAAGCCCTCGCCGTCCACGCCTCGACCGGCGCCGTGCTCGGAACCGGGGCCTCCGCCTACGACCTCATCCCGGGCCTCCCCCCGGGCCACAAGGAGCAACACCCGAAGACCTGGATCGAGGCCACCACCCGCGCCGTGAAGGCCGCCCTGAAACAGGCCAGAGCCCGCCCCTCCGAGGTCGTGGCCATCGGCGTCAGCGGCCAGCAGCACGGCTTCGTCCCCCTCGACCGCCAGGGCGAAGTCATCCGTCCCGCCAAACTGTGGTGCGACACCAGCACCGCCGAGGAATGCGCCGAAATCACCGCCACCCTCGGCGGCCCCAAGGCCACCGTCCGCGCCCTCGGCAACGCCGTCCTCCCAGGCTTCACCGCCGGCAAGATCCTCTGGCTCAAAAAACACGAGCCCGCCCACTTCAAACGCCTCGCCACCGTCCTCCTCCCCCACGACTACCTGAACTGGTGGCTCACCGGCCGCGCCTTCATGGAATACGGCGACGCCTCGGGCACCGCGCTCATGGACGTCCGTAAACGACGTTGGTGCGACGCCGCCCTCAACGCCATCGACCCCGATCTCGCGGACAAACTGCCCCCGCTCTCCCCCAGCGACCAACCCGCAGGCACCCTCACCGTCCCCACCGCCAAAGCCCTCGGCCTCTCCCCGGGCCTCATCGTCAGCGCCGGCGGCGGCGACAACATGATGGGCGCCATCGGAACCGGTAACACCCGCGACGGCGTCGTCACCGCCAGCTTCGGCACCAGCGGCACCATCTACGCCTCCACCAGCCGGCCCGTCGTCGATCCCCGCGGCGAAATCGCCGCCTTCTGCGATTCCACCAACCGCTGGCTCCCCCTCCTCTGCACCATGAACGTCACCGTGGCCACCGAGATGGTCCGCCGGGACTTCGACCTCGACCACACCGCGTTCGAAAAAACCGCCGCCAAAGCTCCCCCTGGCTCCGACGGCCTCCTGCTCCTCCCCTACCTCGAAGGCGAACGCACCCCCAACGTCCCCGACGGCACCGGCGTCTTCTTCGGCGCCCGCCCCGCCACCTTCACCGCCCCGCATTTCGCACGCGCCACCATGGAGGGCGTCACCCTCGGCATGAACTACGGCCTCCAGCGCCTCGCCGAACTCGGCGTCCGCGCCACCCAGGTCCGCGCCACCGGAGGCGGCGCCAAATCCAGACTCTGGCGCCAGATCATGGCCGATGTCTTCAATGCCGAGGTCGTCACCCTCCAGGTCTCCGAAGGCGCCGCCTTCGGCGCCGCCATCCAGGCCCTCTGGTGCTGGCACCTCTCCCGCGGCGAAAAACCCGCCATCGCCGACCTCACCGACGCCTTCGTCAAACTCAACCCCCGCGAGACCACCACCCCCATCCCCGCCAACGTCGCCGTCTACCAGGAACTCCAGAATCTCCAGAACAACCTCGGCTCCACCCTCCGACCCGCCTTCGCCCAACACCGCGGGCTGATCCAAGCACGCTGACCCCGCCCGGACCCGCCGAGGGAACAACCCACGCAACCCTTGACCCCGATTGCCGCCACTCCTAACCTCCCGCGCATGTTGTCGGTCTGGCCTCGTGATCTCCGCGTATCGCTCGTAGGGGTGGTTCTCCCCGGTCGAGCCGGAGGGTCGCGTCGCCATTAGTTCCTTCTGCGACTCAAACCCACGGCCGGCACCGGTCGTGGGTTTTTTTGTTCCCGTGAACGGCCCGGCCTCCAAACGAAAGCATCGATGAGCAAAGCCAATGCCAACGCCGCCCGCAAAAACGGGACGGCCGCCAAGTCCACCCACCCCTCCAGGCCCACCGCCCGGTCCGCCTCCAAGGCCGTCGCCAAGACCGCCGTCACGGAACCGATGCTCGGCCGCGACATCTTCGTCGAAGCCCTCGAACGCGAAGGCGTCGAGGTGATCTTCGCCTACCCCGGCGGCGCCAGCATGGAACTTCACCAGTCCCTCACCCGCTCGCGCATCCGCACCATCCTGCCCCGCCACGAACAGGGCGGCAGCTTCGCCGCCGAAGGCTACGCACGCGCCACCGGCAAGGCCGGCGTCTGCATGGGCACCAGCGGACCAGGCGCCACCAACCTGGTCACCGCCATCGCCGATGCCTACATGGATTCCTGCCCCCTCATCGCCATCACCGGCCAGGTCCCCCAGGCCATGATCGGCCGCGGCGCCTTCCAGGAAACCGACATGATCGGCGTCACCCTCCCGATCGTGAAGCACTCCTACCTCATCACCGACATCAACGACATCCCACGCATCGTCAAGGAGGCCTTCTACATCGCCCAAACCGGCCGCCCAGGCCCCGTCGTCATCGACTTCCCCAAGAACGTCCAGCAACTCCGCACCATCCCCAAATGGCCCACCCTCGATGAGGTCAAGGCCCGCCTCCGCGGCTATACCCCCGACATCTTCGCCCAGGAGGCCGAACTGGAACGGATCCTCGACCTCCTCGAAAACGCCGAACGCCCCGTCCTCTACACCGGCGGCGGCATCATCACCTCCGGCGCCGCCGACGAACTCCGCCGCTTCGCCATCGCCGCCGGCATCCCCGTCACCACCACCATCATGGGCATCGGCGGCTTCCCCGAGGACCATGACCTCTCCCTCCGCTGGCTCGGCATGCACGGCGCCGCCTACGCCAACTGGGCCGTCTCCGGCGAATTCGAACCGCGCAAGTCCCCCAACGACCCCATGGTCAAGATGAAGGACGGCGCCGACCTCCTCCTCGCCTTCGGCGTCCGCTTCGACGACCGCGTGACCGGCCACTTCGGCGAATTCGCCAAGTCCGCCACCATCGTCCACCTCGACATCGACGCCTCCGAGCACAACAAGAACAAGCGCGCCCAGCTCACCATCCACGGCGACCTCCGCGACGCCCTCACCCGCCTCAACCGCCTCCTCGCCCAACGCGGCGGCATCAAGAAACGCTTCACCCCCTGGCACAACCAGATCCGCGAGTGGAAGACCAAGGCCCCCTTCCAGTACACCTCCAAGTCCGAAATCGTCGACTCCGCCCACATCAAGCCCTTCGCCAAGGAAGGCGAGGAATACATCCTCCCCCAGATGGTGATCGAGGAACTGCACAAACTCACCCAGGGCGACGCCTTCATCACCACCGGCGTCGGTCAGCACCAGATGTGGGCCGCCCAGTGGTACAAGTACAGGTTCCCCCGCCAGTTCATCACCTCCGCCGGCCTCGGCTCCATGGGCTTCGGTTACCCCTCCGCCCTCGGCATCAAGATCGCCCACCCGGATAAACAGGTCGTCGACATCGACGGCGACGGCTCCTTCCTCATGAACGTCCAGGAACTGGCCACCGCCCATGTCGAAAACATCGCCGCCAAGGCCATCATCCTCAACAACCAGCACCTCGGCATGGTCGTCCAGTGGGAGGACAACTTCTACGCCGGCAACCGCGGCCACACCTACCTCGGCAACCCCTCCGACCGCACCCAGGTCTACCCGGATTACGTCAAGGTCTGCACCAGCTTCAACGTGCCCTGCGAACGCGTCGTCTACCGCAAGGACCTCCGCGCCGCCCTCCAGCGCATGCTCGACGCCAAAACCCCCTACGTGCTCGACGTCATCACCCCCTACACCGAACACGTGCTCCCGTTCATCCCCGCAGGCCGAACGGTCGCCGACATGATCTGGAAGGCCTGACCCGACACCCCCTCCCCTCACACGGCGCGCCGATCCCTCCGCGGTCGGCGCGCCGTCTCGTTTTCCCCCCTTCCGCCTACGACTCCCCCGCCCCCACCCCACCAGCAGCCTGCCGCTCCACCCACGACCGAAACCCGGGCAGCGGCGACCGAAGCCAGCGCTGTATCCGATCACACCGCATCGAGGAATCCGCCGGCCGCGGCGGACCCTGGTACTCCCGGATCGATGACGGATCCAGCATGCCCCGCAACTCCGGGTTCAACCTCGCCACACACTCCCCGATCTCCCACCGCGACAGTCGCTCCCCCCCGGCGAGATGGTAGATCCCCGACGGCCTCTCCCCCTCCCCCACCGCCGCCAAACCATCCACCAGATCCCAAACCGCCCGCGCCGTCGCCTCCACCGGAATCGGACATCGGTACTCGTCGGTGAACAGCTTCAGTCGCCTCCCCGCCCGCACCGCCGCCACCATGTCCTCGTTGAACGACCGATCCCCCGTCGCCGAATGCCCGTAGGTCAGCGTCGTCCGCACCACCAGGTGCCGCGCCTCCCCAAGCACCACCAGCTCCCCCTCCCGCTTGGTCCGCGCATACACCCCCCGCGGCCGCGGCTCCGCATCCTCCGAGTACCAGCCGTCGCGACCGTCGAAAACCAGGTCGGTGGAGAAAAACACCAGCACCGTGTCCGCCGGCAAACCCGCCAGCCTCCGGGTCACGTCCACGTTCAGCCGCCACGCACGCTCCGGCTCCGCCTCGCACTGAGGCCCCCTCGTGAGCCCCGCGCAATGCACCACCACCCGCGGCCGATCCCGCTCAAACCGCCGCATCACCGCATCCCCGTCCTCCAGGTCGAGGTCCCGGCGCAACAGTGGAATCACCCGCCAGCGGGACTCCCCGTCCGCCCCCCGCCGCGCCAACTCCCCGCCAATCAACCCACCGGCCCCGGTCACCCAGACCGTGCCCGACAACCCCCCTTCCCGCATGCCCGATCCTGCCATCCAACCTCCCGCCACAGGTTCAATCGCGCGCGACGCCCGCCCCGCCCCAACCCCGCACCCTCAGTCGAGCAACCGCTTCACCAGCCCGTCATAGGCGTCGATCCGCCGGTCCCGCAAAAACGGCCAGTGCGTCCGCGTGACGTCCACCTTCGCCAGATCCACCGGCACCAGCAGGTTCTCCGCCCGGTCCACCGATGCCTTCGCCAGAATCTCCCCGCTCGTGCCCGCCACGAAGCTCTGTCCCCAGAACTCGATGCCGTCCCCGCCGATCGGCCGCTCCAAGCCAATCCGGTTCGCCACCGCCACGAAACATCCGTTCGCCACCGCGTGGCTCCGTTGGATGACCTCCCACGCCCCGTGCTGACGCTCCCCGTACTCCCCCTTCTCCTTCGGGTGCCACCCGATCGCCGTGGGATAGAACAGAATCTCCGCCCCCTGCATCGCCGTCAGCCGCGCCCCCTCCGGATACCATTGATCCCAGCAGATCAGCACCCCGATCCGCCCATACCGGGTCGTCCACGCCCGAAATCCGAGATCCCCAGGGGTGAAGTAGAACTTCTCGTAGTACAGCGGATCGTCCGGAATGTGCATCTTCCGATAAATGCCCAGCAGCGATCCGTCGGCATCAATGATCGCCGCGGTGTTGTGATAGACCCCGCTGGCCCGCTTCTCGAAGAGCGATGCCACCACCACCACCCCGCGACGCTTCGCCAGCCGGCAGAAGGCCTCCGTGCTCGGCCCGGGAATCGGTTCCGCCAGCCGGAACTGGTCGTGGTCCTCGCTCTGGCAGAAATACTGCGACCGGAACAGCTCCTGGGTGCAGATGATCTGCGCCCCCGCCCGCGCCGCCCGATCCGCGGCGTCCAGACAGGCGGCCAGGTTCTGCCGCGGATCCGCCGAACAGGCGTGCTGGAGTATCCCGAGGGTCACCTCGGATGATGAACGTCGTTTTCGATTGGCCTTCATTCTGTCTCTGGATGTCGCCTCGGCAGCCCGTGCCCGTGCCCGTGCCCGTGCCCGTGCCCGTGCCGCCCGGTCATTCCGTGTCGCCCCCGACCACCGCCGTGGCCCCGCGCCGCAAACCCCCGGGATGCCGCGGCACGTGCTGCCCGAACAGTTCCCTCACGTAAAGCCCCAGCTTCTCGTTCGTCGGCCCGAACCCCGGCTCGTACAGGTACCGCTCGAGCTCGCCCAACACCTCCTCCGCCGTCTGATACCGGCTCAGGGGATCCCGCTCCAGCATGCGCCGCAGAATCGCATCCAGACGCCGGTCGATCCGGCCGTCGACGTCCGAGAACCGCGGGATCGGATGCCCCAGGATCCGCTGACGCGACGCCTCCGGGGTTTCCCCATGGAAGATGTTCGTCCCGAGCAACAGATGCGCCAGAACCACCCCCGCCGAAAAAATGTCCGACCGCCGGTCGGTGATCTGGAAGTCCGCCTGCTCCGGACTCATGTAGTCCGCCTTCCCCACCACCACCTCCCCTTCCTCCTGCTTCAGGAACCCCTGCGCCTTGGCGATCCCGAAATCCGTCAGCTTCACGTCCCCCTCGAACGCGACCATCACATTCTTGAAGCTCACATCCCGGTGCACGATCCCCAGCGAACGCCCGTCCTCCCCGCACTTGGCATGCGCGTACGCCAGACCCCGCATCACCCGGCTCACGATGAACACCGCCAGATCCAACGGCAGCGTCCGCCGCTTGCTGTCCTGCTGCTCGATCAACGCGTCGAGATTCACCCCGTTGATCAGCTCCATCGCAATGAACACCTGCCCCCCGGACTCCCCCAGGTGATACGTCTGCACGATGTTGGTGTGGATCAGGTCCGCCACCAGCTTCGCCTCCCCGATGAAGTTCTCCACGAACGGCTGCTGACTGGCGAACTGCGACCGGATCACCTTCATCGCCACCCGCTTCCGAAACCCGTGCGCCCCGAGCTGCTCCGCCTCGTACACAATCCCCATCCCACCCTCGGCGATTTGGCGGACAACCTCGTACCGAAACGCATGATCGATCGCGAACAACGCCACAGGCCGCCATGGTGCGAAGCGACCCCGTCGAGTCAAGGTCGCGGACCACCCGATTCCACCCCATCCACCCCACGCCCTCGCCCACGCCCCACACCCCACCAACGCAGCCGCAGCGAATTCCCGATCACCAGGAGATCCGACAACCCCATCGCCGCCGCACACACCACCGGCGCAAAAAAACCCGCCATCGCCAAAGGCACCGCCGCCGCGTTGTAGAAAAACGCCCAGAACAGATTCTGCCGGATCGTCCGAAGCGTCGCCTGCGACAACCCCAGCGCCTCCCGCACCCGCCCCAGCCCGGCATGGATCAACACCACGTCCGCCGTCTCCCGAGCCACATCCGTCGCCCTCCCCACCGCAATCCCCAGATCCGCCCGAGCCAGCGCCGGCCCGTCGTTCAATCCATCCCCCACAAACGCCACCCGCCTCCCCGCCGCCTGCAACCGCTCGATCGCCATCGCCTTCTCCTCCGGCCGCACCGCCGCCATCACCTTCGACTCCGCTATCCCCACCGCCCTCCCCACCGCCTCCGCCGCCGACCAACCGTCCCCCGTCAGCAGATGCACCGAATACCCGTCCGCCCGCAACGCCGCCACCACCGCCCCCGCCTCCGGCCGCGGACGATCCGCAAGCTCGAACACCCCCAGAAGCTCACCGTCCACCGCCAAACCCACCCGCGTCGCACCTCGCTCCGCACCCTCGGCCCCAGCCCCACCCCCGTCCATCACCGCCGCCGATGCCCCCACCACCCCGCTCTCCTCCAACCACGCCGCCGCCCCCAGCCGATACACCCGCGAGGTCTCCCCCGATCTCCGCGCCTCCACCCCCCGACCCCGGTGCTCCCGCCAATCCACCCACGCGCCAGCCCCGGATGTTCGCGGAACAAACCGAAGATCCGTCCTCAACCCGGTGAACACCCCACCCCCACGCCCCTTCCCCCCACCAGCCCCGCCAGCCCCCAACCCGAACCTCAACCCCGCCCCAGCCGCAGCCCCCGCCACGGCTCCCCCACCCACCCCACCCACCCCACCCCCCGCGCCACCCGCCGCCAGCGCCTTCGACACCGGATGCCCCGACCCGCGCGCCACCCCCGCCGCCAACGCCTCCAACGATTCCCCTCGCCCCCCCTCCGGCCGCAAATCCCGCACCGAAACCACCCGCAACACCCCCTCCGTCAGCGTCCCCGTCTTGTCGAACACCACCGTGTCGATCCGCCCCGCCTTCTCCAGGGCCACACCGTCCCGGATCAGAATCCCCCGCAACGCCGCGGCGTTCGCCCCGGCCATGATCGCCGCCGGCGTCGCCAACCCCATCGCACACGGACAAGCCACGATCAACACGGAGGTCGCATGCACCACCGCCGCTTCCCACGGCGAAGCCGGCAGGGTCATCTGCCAGAGAAACCGCCCGAGCCACGCATGCATCTGCCGCGCCTCCTCCGGCGCCAACCCCCAGAACACCGCGGTCAACCCCGCCAACCCGATCACCACGGGCACGAACACCGAGCTGACCGTGTCCGCCAGCCGCTGAATCCCCGCCCGGCTGTTCTGCGCCCGCTCCACCGCCGCCATGATCTGCGCCAGCACCGTGCCCTCACCCGTCGCCTCCACCCGCACCACCAACCGACCATCCATCACCGCCGTCCCCGCATAAACCTTCGCCCCAACCCCCTTCTCCACCGGCCGCGATTCCCCGGTGAGCATCGCCTCGTCCACCGCCGATCCCCCGTCCACCACCTCCCCGTCCGTCGGCACCCGATCCCCAGGCCCCAGCACAATCCGATCCCCAGGCAGCAGCGCCGCCACCTCGGTCGCCGTCTCCACGCCCCCAGGCCCCAGCCGCCGCGCCAAACGCGGCGCCAAACCCGCCAGCGCCCGAATCGCACCCGCCGCCCGCTCCGTCGCCAACGCCTCCAGCCAGTGACCCACGCTGATCAGCGTGATGATCGCCGACGATTCCATGAAATAAACGTGCCCCCCACGCCCCCGCACGAGCACCCACACGCTGAACAGGAACGCCGCGGTCGAACCCAGCGCCACCAGGGTGTCCATGCTCGACGCCCCACGCTTCAACTGCGCCCATGCCCCACGATAAAACCGCGCCCCGCAGACGACCTGGACGGGCAGCGCCAAAAGAAATGCCACCGTGCCGAACCCCGCGTGGTGCCCCAGACCCAACCCCCACTCCGCCACCATCAGGATCAGCGTCACCACCCCGCCCAGCACCACGTTCAACCCCCACCCGCGCCCCAACGTCCCGGCACCCCCCCCGGAATCCCCTTCCCCACCCCCCGCGTCCACCGTCGTCCGATACCCGGCCCGCGTCACCGCCTCCACCACCGCCGCCGGGTCCGCGACATGCCCCTCCTCCCACCGCAACACCAGCCGCCCCCGCGCCAGATCCACGGTCGCCCGCGACACCCCACCCACCGCCTCCGCCGCCTCCCGCGCCTTCCGGGCACAGTTCTGACACGTCATCCCCTCCACCCGGTACAGGTCCAGGCCCCGCCCCTTCGCACCCCCCGTGTTCGACGCATTCACCACGGCCAGTGAGTCTCCATTCCCTGGTCGCGAATCCAACCCTGGAACTCACCCAGCAGCGCCGGCCGCTCCAACACCGCCGCCGCAGGCTCCTTGCGCCGACCCGCAAACGCCACCAGCGCGCCCACCGCCTCCCCAATCCCCCATTCCACCGGATGCAGCCGGTACGCCCCGTTGGTCACGTGCGTGGTCCCGATGTTCTTGTTCCCGGGCAACAGATTGGTCACCCGCACCGGAAGCAACGCCCCGAGCGGAACGTGGAAGGGTAGCGCGTCGAAATCGATGTAGTTGTCCCCCGCGGTCGTCGGATGCAGATCCACCGCATACTGCCCGATGCCCACCGTGTCCGCATACACCACGCTCCGCGCCTCGGCAGGCTTCACCCCAAGCACCTCCGCCCTGGCTTCCACCCCGAAATCCTGCTCCTTCACCGTGTACCGCGCGCGGATCCGCCGCGATTCCCGCACGTACGGGGCCTTCGCCAACCCGTCCTCAGTCCCCATGAGCTCCGGCCTCAACCGCAACCCCGGCCACCCCGCACCACCGTCCAGCCTCGGCGCCTCGGTCTGCATCCAGTACAGCAGCGAAAGACTCAACTGCTTCGCCCGCTCCACATGCCGATCCCGCTCCGCTTCCCCAACCCCCACCAGCGGCCCCAGGAGATAGTCGTTCTGCGGCCAGTTGATCAGCGAAATGTCCCCCCCGTACACCCCGGGCTCGAAATTCGCCGCCGCCGCAATCCGCCGATACAACCAGAGATTGAACCGACCCCCCGTCGCATCCCCCTCCGGATCAAACCCCAGCTCCCGCGCACGAAGGGTCCGCGGATCCGAATACACCCAGCTCAACAACCGCCCCGGCCACGCCGGCTTCAACCCGGGCACGTAATCCCGCCAGAACCCATACTCGCGCGGCCGGTCGATGACGTGGTTCTCCCCAGCCCGATGCTCCACGGCAAAACAGACGGTGAACGCCTGCTGATTCAGCGGATCCGCCTTCTCCGGCATGTGCGGCTCCCCGGTCGCCGCCCGCCCCTCCGCCCCGATCACATGCTCGACACCCGCCAACGGCAGCAGATCCCCCAGCTCGGTCGCATCCACAAACCACGGCGCCCGCAACACCACCCTCCCCCCGTCCCGAACCGACCTGACCTCCACCGACCGCACCCGGTCGCCATCCACCTCCACCCCCACCGGCACATGCCCCGGCAACACCGTCAGCCTCCCCCCGCTCACATGCGGCGCCAGCATCCCCTCGATCACCGCCAACGCCACCCTCGGCTCATGGCACAACCGCGAAACCGACCCCGCGCCCGGATTCAGATTCGCCCGCGCCCGCGCCACCTCCGTCAGCGGATAGTGCCGCCGGTAATAGTCCCGAATCCCCTCGCGCAGCCTCCGATACGACCGGGTACACCCGAACTCCTCAATCCACCGATGCTCGTCCGGCGGCACGGCCTGCGAGGTCAACTGCCCCCCAAGCCAATCCGTCTCCTCGGTCAACACCACCCTCAAACCATTCCGACACGCGGCCAGCGCCGCCGCCACACCCCCCAAACCACCCCCGCACACCACCAGGTCCGCTCTCCGTTCCCCACCCCCACCCCCACGCGCCACCTCCGCCCCAAAACCCAATCCCGTGCCGCCGCCAGTCCCCACGCCAGCCCCCACTCCGGCCAGGGCCAGCCGCCCCAGAAATCCGCGCCGACCCATCCGAAACCCAGTGGTCTTGATTTCACGCACTGCCATGCCCGGAAGTGTAGAACCCCACTCCCCGAAACGAAAGACCCTCCCCCTTCCAGGGGAGGGTCGCATGCAGAACCAGAGCCCCTCCGATCACTTCGAAGCCGGCGTCCGATTCAAAACCGCATCGCGCGCACCCCCGACCAGCGCCATCACCTCACGAATCATCCCCGGATCCACCTTCAGATCCTCCAACGTCGACTTCAAATGCTCGGCCACCGCGTTGAAATGCACGTCTCCCAAACCCGGCAGGTCCTCGTGCGCACGCCGCAGATCCTTGCCGGTGTACGGAATCGGCCCACCCATCGCCGCCGACAGGAACTCCTTCTGCCTCCGGCGCTGCTTGTTCATGCTGATGTCCTCGAAGTAGTGCTTGATCCGGTCATCCGCCAGGATCTTCACGTAGAACGCCTCCACCGCCGTGTCGATCGCCTTCCTGCCGCCCAGACGGTGGTACAGGCTCGCCTCCAGTTTGCCCCGGTACTTCTCCCGATCCGAGGCCGTCGCAAACGCATACGTCCGCCCCTCATACTCGAAGGTGATCCCCGGATCCACCGGACGCCCGCTGACCGGACAAACCTTGTTCACCTCCGCCGCCGCAGCCGTCGCAGCCGCCGCAGCCGTCGAGGACTTCGACGACACGGTCGAGGAATCTGCCGCACGCACCAGCGAACCGAAGGTGACGGCTTGAACGGTGAGAATGAGAATCAGCGAACGGGCTCGGATCATGGGGTGTTCAGTGGCTTGTTTCAGTGCTTCCAACCTCGGCCCGCCACCCCATCCAGGGGATCGACCGACCGCCAGCGCGCAAACGTGTATTTCGTGCGCATCTTTTTGTCAACGCCCCCGTTCAGCCTTCCATCCGGCTCGCCCCGCCGTCCTTCAACCAAATCGTACTCGCACTCGTACTCGCACTCGTGCTCGACCCGGCGCCCCGTGATCGCCCGGATTTCCCCGGTTCATTCCCGCCAGCAACGACACGATCCGTTCCACCCATCGCCTCCCATCCACATCCGGACGCGGCCGCGCATCGCTCCTCATGCTCGCAGCATGCCCAGAACACCTGGTTGAAGGCGAACTCACGCAGGGCTGGCTCGTCCGGTTGAGGCTCGCCGCAAACGGACGCAGACAGCCCCTTCCGTTGCGGGAAGGGGCTGGCGGGGTTGAGGCGGGCAGCAGGAACGGGCTGTGCCTGCAAGGCAGCCGGGTGACGGAGCGACCGGCCGCGGTCTATTCGGGCAGTTCGGTGACCGAGAGCGTCGCCTCGTAGCGCCCGACCAGACGCAGGGTCATCCGGCCGCTGTCGTACTCCCGTTCGGCGCTGAGTTCGATCGGGAGGGCCTGGGTCCGTTCCACCTTCCGCAGCGGCAGGCGAAGCAGGGGTTCCTTGCCCTTGCCGTACACCAGGAGTTCAAGGCCTCCGTTCCGGCCCTGGGCGACACCGAGCAGGCAGAGCGGCACGCGCGTGGAGTCGCCCTCGTGGAAGATCCTGACCATCTGCAGCTCGGACGGCTCCACCGCGGAGCCCTGCACCATCGGTGTGAGTTTTTTCAGCCACAACTGCCCGACGGGAACCACGCCGGTGCCCACCGATTCCAGGGTCGCGGCGGTGAGCTTGGTCTCCGGCAGGATCAGGGCTCCGTAGTCGCCGTCATACCCCGCCACCGGACGCTTGAGGTCGGCGTCCACGCGGATCGGCGCCTGGAGGTTCGAGGGTTCATGCAGGGCGGCCACCAGGGCGTATCGCATGGCCTCCTCGCGCGGGAGCATCTCCTGGGCATGGACCGCAGCTCCCCCGGCCAGGAGTGCGGAGACGGTGAGAACGAGGTTTCGCATCGTGTTGTTCATGGTCTTGGAATTCGGGTCGGTTCTGTCCGACACCCTCCCCTAACGTCCGCGCGGCCGCGCGCGTTACAGGCGTCCGCAAGACGCCGCGTCATCCCCCGCGGTCGCGATCCCGGACGCCGTCCTTCATGACGTCCTCCATGAGTTCGTCCCTGCGCGGTTTGATGCGGTCGAAGGCCTCCTTCTGGGCGGGGGTGAGTTCGGCCTCGACCCGTTCGACCAGGCGGTCGATGACCTCGGCGCTGCGGTTGAGGGCGTCGCTGCGAATGCGCTTCAGGTCCTCGAGCGCCGCGTGGAGGTGGGTCTCGAGGCGCGCGGATTGTTCGGGCGTGGGGCGGACGACCTCCTCGAAGCGGCGCGAGGCCCGCTCGTGCCACGCCTCGGGATCCGCCCGTTCCTGCATCGCCTGGCGGCCGAGGCGATAGCCCACGCTGCCTCCGGCGAGTCCGCAGAGCAGTCCGATCCCGGCCAGGCTGAACAGGATGATGCCGTGTTGTCGCGCCTTCATATCAGAGAAGCCAGAGGGCCTCGGCGACCGCGTTCTCCACCCCGGGTCGAAGCGGATGCCCGGGGCCCGGATCCCGCGCGGCGAACAGCAGCCCCCCGACCACCAGGGCGGTCGCCAGCGCGAACCCGCGGCGGACGTACCACCGCCACCAGGTCATCGACTCCGCGCCCTCGGCCCAGCCGTCCCTGGCCGCCGCCAGCCGCCGACGCACGGACAGCCAGTCGGGCGCACCCGCCTCCGCCGTCCTGGGGGCCGTCCGGGCCGCGCGCACACACCGCGCCCATCGTTCGTCGAATGCTCTCATGTCTCGCCTCGTTCTTTCATCGCCAGGGCCGCCCGGCGAAGCCGCGCACGCGCCCTGAAGGCGCGCACCCGCACCCCGACCTGCGACCATCCGGTGAGTTCGGAAACCTCCGCCACGCTCTTCTCCTCCAGATCCAGAAGGGAAATCACCGAGCGATCCTCCACGGAAAGCCCGCCAAGCAGACGCTCCACCAGGTCCCGGGCGTCCGCGGCCCGCCCGTCCGGCGGAGGCGCCGATCCGGCCACCAGGTATTCCAGCCATGCCCCCTCCCCGACCCCGAGGTCGGAGACTCTCACCTCCGGGCGCCGGCGTTCCGCCCGCAGCGCATCCAGGCAGGTGCGGACCGCCACACGGGAGAGCCAGTGTTCGAAGGGAACACCCTCCCGGGGTTCGTACCGGGGCAGCCGCTCGAAGAGGCGCACGAAGATCTCCTGCGCCAGGTCCTCCACGGCCATGCGACGGGGAAGATGGGCGCGCGCGATCTTCATCACCAACGGAGTCCACCGGTCCACCCAGGCACGCGCGGTCTCCTCGTCGCCAGCCAACACCCGTTCCCGTTCGGCTTCGAAGTCGGGAGAGACAACACACATGCGCGGCGTTTCCGATCGTCGCCCCCAGTAACGCCACGGCGGGCGCCGGCGTTACAGCCACCTTCCCCGGCCTTCAGCCCCGGTACCCCAGGATCCGGGCGGGCAGCAGGAACAGGGCGCGGATCAGGGCGAACAGCCCTTCCACAGCCACGCCCACCAGCCGGAACGGAAGGGACACGAGCCAGACCAGGGGCGCCAGCACCAGCAGCAGCAGCGCCAGCGGCCAGCACAGGACGAACAACAGACACCAGGCGATCAGGACAAGCAGGAATCTCATGGCAACACCTCCATAGGCCGGGCCACCCCGCCACCGGAGCGCCCAGCCGTCGATATCGATGCCCTCCGCACCCCGCAGCCCGTCGGCAGGTTGCAGCTCATTTCCCCACCTCCACTCCCCCAGGCCCGCGGGCCGGATCCCCCGGCATGGGTTCACCCTTCAGCATCGCCCCGATCCGCGCCCGCAGCTCGGCCTGCACCTCGTCCACCGACCGGTCGCCGTCCACCATGGTGAACTCGAATTCGGTCCGAAGCTGGCGGAAGGTCTCCACGATCCGTTTCTGGTACTCGATGAAGCTCTCGAACATGTCCCGCGATATCCCCAGGTCCATCCCGCTCTCCCAGTAGTCCAGGGTGAAGTCCTTCGCGAAGTTCCTCTCGATGAGGTTCTCCGGCGAAACATGGAGGTAGAAGACCGCATCCGGCACCAGCGCCATGCCGTACAACTGCCGCAACCACGTCGGATCGATCCCGCGCACCAGGTCCCGGGCCATGAGGGTATAGATGTACCGGTCCGCCAGCACGATATACCCCGCCCTCAACCCCGGCAGGATCACGTTGTCCAGCTGGTCCGCGAAATCGGTGGCGTAGAACAGACTGATCGTGGTCCGGCTCAGGGTGTTGCGGTGCTTCGCATCGTCCAGCTCGTCGCTCACCAGGTTCGACCGCTTCAACCCCACCTGGCTGGTCGCATGCCCCGTCCCCTCCAGCCAGTCCACCAACCGCGCGATCTGCGTCGATCGCCCCGATCCGTCCGCGCCCTCGATCACGATCAGCCGCCCCCCCAGTTCCTCCGGTTGCACCCCCGGCACCCCGTGCCCGTAGAACCGCTTCACCGAGGGCTTCAAGACCACCACGTCCTCGGACAACCCAGGCGGCTGCACCGCCGGCTCGGCGACGTTGTTCTTCTCCTTTTTCGAAACTCTCGGCATATGCGGCCTCCCCCTCAGCGCCTGGGATAGATGAACTGCGACGGCTGGATGTACTCCTCCACCAGACGCCGCACCAACTGCTGCTGGCTCTCGATGGTCTTCGTCGCGTCGATCACCCGGAATGAGTGCTCGGTGCTCATCCAAAGGTATTGCTCCAGAAGCCGTTGCTGGAAGAGCCGGAAACTCTCCCGCGGATCCGGCGACAACCGCAGATCCATCCCCGCCTCGAAGTACTTCGGCTCCAGCCGGTCCGATCGGATCCGGCTCAGGCACAGCTCCAGAGGTGCCTTGAAGAAAAAGGTCAGGTCCGCCGCCGCCGCGAACTCGTAGATGCCCCGCACCCAGGCCGGCGGGCACCCGCGCACCACGTCCCGCGCAAACGCGGTGTAGAAATAACGGTCCCACAACACCAGGTACCCGGCCCGCAACAGCGGCAGCACCTGCCGGTCGTACCGATCCGCGAAATCCGTCGCGTGCAGCAGCGAGAACGTGGTCGGCGTCAGCAACTCGCGGCTCCGCACCTTCGAAGTGGCGTTGCGCACAAACTCCGACGCATCCCATTCGCAGTGAAACACCTTCACCCCCCGCAGCTCCAACCAGCGCTTGAGCAGATGGATCTGCGTCGATTTCCCCGACCCGTCGATGCCCTCGAAGGCAATCATCCGTCCGCGGAATGGGGAGGATCGGGGGGTGCTCATGCGCGCTCGGAAACGCTAGCCCCACCGACGAACGCGAGCCAACCAGGATTTGACCGTGCCCTGCGCGGCCGCCGGTCACCCGACCCGACCCGACCCGCCCGCGCCCCTGCCCTCCCGGCGGTCATTTCACCGCCACCGGGTCCGCGCCGGGGGCCGTGACCGTGCCGGTCTCCCCGCCAACCGCCTCCGCCCCGCGGTTGCGCGTCCCCCGCACCCGCGCGGTCAGGTCCTGGAAGACGCTGTACACCAGCGGCACCACCACCAGCGTCAGCACGGTGCTGGTCACCATCCCGCCCACCACCGCCACACCCATCGGACGCCGGCTCTCCGCGCCCGCCCCGAACCCGATCGCGATCGGCATCGTCCCCGCCACGGTCGAGATCGCGGTCATCAGGATCGGCCGCAACCGGATCGCCCCAGCCTGGATCATCGCGGTGGCCGCGTCCGCCCCCCGGTCGCGCAACTGGTTGGCGAACTCCACCAGCAGGATTCCGTTCTTGGTCACCAGCCCGATCAGCAGCACGACGCCGATCTGGCTGAAGAGGTTGATGTTCATGGCCGGCAGTTGGGGAAGGATGTGCCATTGCCCCAGCAACCCCACACCCCACAGCCCGCCCAGCGCGCCCACCGCCGCCAGCGGGACGGTGAGCATCACGGTCAGCGGATGCACCAGGCTCTCGAACTGCGAGGCCAGCACCATGAACACGATCACCAGCGCCAGCGCCACCACCCAGGCGATCTCCGACCCGGCGTCCTTCATGTCCCGGGATTCCCCGTACCAGGAATACAACATCCCCTCCGGCAGCTCCGTCCTCAGCATCGCCTCCACCCGCTCCACCGCCGTCCCCATGCTCACCCCCACCGGCGTGCCCGAAATGGTCGCGCTCCGCAGCCGGTTGAAACGCTCGATCCGGTTCGGCGCCACCCCCACCTCCCGGGTGATCAGACTGCTGAGCTGCACCAACCGCCCCTCCCGGCTCCGCACATACAGCCGGTCCAGATCCTGCGGCGTCGACCGCGACGCCCGCTCGAGTTGCGCGATGACGTCGTACTCCTTGCCATCCCGCTTCAGCCGCGCGAGGTCCAGGCCGCCGAAGAGAATCTGCAGGGTCCGGGACACGTCCTCCACCGACACCCCGAGCGCCGACGCACGGTCGCGGTCGATGGTCAGGCGCAGCTCGGGTTTGTTCACCTCGAACGACGACTGCACGTTCAGCAGAAAACCGGAGGCGCGGAGCTTGTTGGCCAGGTCCCGCGCCGCGGCGTCCAGACGCGTCAGATCGTTGCCCTGGATCACCAGTTGGAACGGCGAATTGAAGCTGCGGTCGATGGCCTTCGGGATGTTGGGAATCGCGATCGCCCCCTCGACATCCCGGAAAAACCGGGCCCGCAGCCCCTCGGGGCCGCCGACCACCTGCTGCACCGAGCGTTCCCGCTCCTCGCGCAGCTTCACGAACACGATGCCGCTGTTGCCCTGCCCCGGCCCGGAAAACCCCGGCGCCACCATCGCCCCGTACAGCTCGATCTCCGGCGTCGACGCCAGGATGCCCTCCATCTCCCGCAGCATCCCGTCGGTGTAATCCGGGGTCGACCCCTCCGGCGCGACCACGAAGCAGAAGAGCCGGCCCTTGTCCTCCTCGGGCAGGAAGTCGCCCTCGAGATGGGTGTAGAGCCAGACGGACCCGGCGGTCACCGCGGCACCGACCGCCGCGAGCAGGGCCAGCCGCGCCGGCAGGCCCCGGCGCAGCAGACGGGCGAGCAGCCGCTCGTAGGTCCGCGCGAGCCCGTGCATGCCCGCCTCGAACCAGCGCACCAGGCTGCCCGGCTTCTTGTCCACCCGCCGCAGGATGCGCGACGACATCATCGGGGTGAGGGTCAGCGCCACGAAGGACGAGATGATCACCGAGCCGGCGATGGCGATGGCGAACTCCACGAACAGCCGGCCGGTGGTGCTGGTCTGGAAGGCGAGCGGCACGAACACCGCCACCAGGGCCACCGTGGTGGCGATCACCGCAAAGGTGATCTCCTTCATGCCCTTGAACGCCGCCATCATCGGCGTCTCCCCAAGCTCGATGTGCCGGTGGATGTTCTCCAGCACCACGATGGCGTCGTCCACGACCACCCCGATCGCCAGCACCAGCGCCAGCATGGTCAGGATGTTCACCGAAAACCCCAGCCAGTGGAGGATCACGAAATTCGCCAGGATCGACACCGGGATCGCCACGACCGGGATCAGCGTCGCCCGGAAGTTGTGCAGGAAGACGTAGATCACCACCACCACCAGCCCGAAAGCGATCGCCAGCGTCTCCCAGACCTCCCCGATCGCCCGCTCCACATACACCGATTCGTCATACGCCACGTTGGTGTCGATCCCCGCGGGAAGGGTCGGCCTGATCGCCTCCAGCTCCGCCTTGATCCCCTTCGCGACATCCACGGTGTTCGCCTTCGAGTTCTTGATCACCCCGAGGAAAATGCACGGCCGCCCGAGCTGCCTCGCCCGCGTCCGCTCGTTCTCCACGCCCTCCCGCGCCTCCCCGATGTCCAGCAACCGCACGATCCGGTCGCCGTCCCGAGCCACCACCAGCCGGTTGAACTCCTCCACCGTCTTGAGTTCGCCCTGCGTCTGAATGGTCATCTCCCGGTCCAGGTTCTCCACCCGCCCGCTGGGCAGCTCCACACTCTGCTCCCGCAGCGCCTGCTGCACGTCCAGCACCGTGACGCGGTGCGCGGCCATCCTCTGCGAATCCAGCCAGAGCCGCATGGCGAACCGCTGTTCCCCGCCGATGAAGATCGACGAGACGCCCGGAACGGTCTGCAACCGGTTCTTGATCTGCTTCTCCGCCAGCGTGGTCATCTCCAGCGGGCTGTACCGGCTGCTGTTCATCCCGATCCACAGCATCGGCCGCGCGTCGGCGTCCTGCTTCGCCACCACCGGCTCCTGGATGTCCTCCGGCAGCGCCCCGCGCACCGAGGCCACCCGGTCCCGCACGTCCTGCGCCGAAAGCTCGATCGGCCGCGAAAGATTGAACTCGATGGTGATGTTGCTGACCTGCTCCCGGCTCTGGCTGGTCAGCGTCTTGATCCCCTCCACCGTGTTGATCGCGTCCTCCAGCCGCTCGGTGACCTCCGTCTCCACCACCGACGCCGCAGCCCCCGGGTAGATGGTGGTGACGCTCACGATCGGGGGATCGATGTCCGGCAGTTCGCGCACCGGCAGACGCATGAGCCCGATCGCGCCGAACAGCACCAGCGCGAGGTTCATCATGGTCGCAAACACCGGCCGGCGGATGCAGATGTCGGGAAGTTGCATGGCGATGGCTTGGGCGGCGGTCGTCGCTGGTCGTGTTCTTTCGTTCGGTTCCCGGACCCGTGGTCCTTCCTGCCCCGTCCCGCCTCAGGCGGGTTTCCCCCCCTTCGCCTCCACCCCGCTCCCTCCCGGGTCGCGGCCACCCGCCCCGACAGGCGCCACCCTCACTTTCATCCCGGGCGCCACCTTCTGAAGTCCCTGCACCACCACCCGCTCCCCCCCGTTCAAACCCTCCTTCACCTCCACCAACCCGGGCAGCCGCATCCCCACCAGCACCGGCCTCACCGCCACCGTGTCGTCCTCCCCAACCAGCATCACCGTCGCACGGTCCCCGTCCAGAATCTGGCTCAGCGCCGCCTCCGGCACCACCACGGCATCCCCCCGCACCTCCAGCGTCAGATCCAGGTTCGCAAACATCCCCGGCTTCAACCGCCGCTCCCCGTTCGGCACCTCCGCCTTCATCAGCACCGTGCGGGTCGCCGGATCCACGAACGGCGCCACGAAGAACACCTTCCCCTCGAACTTCCAACCCGGCCACGCCGCCACCGTCACCTCAATGGTCTGCCCCACCTCGACCTGCCCCAGAAACCGCTCCGGCACGCTGAACTCCACCTTCAGCGGATCCAGATCCACCAGCCAGGTGAGCGTCATCGACCGCGTGACCAACTGGCCCGGACTCACCTGCCGCGCGCCCACAACCCCCTTGAACGGCGCCACCACCCGCGCGTCCCGAAGCTGCCGCCGCCGCAACGACACCGCCGCCTCGTCCGCCCCCAGACGCGACGCGGCCTGGTCGTACTCCTGCTGCGAGATCAACCGCTCCGCGAGCAGTTCCTTCGCCCGCTCATAGGTCTGCTGGCTCAGCCGCAACGCCGACTCCGCCTCCTCCAATCCCGCCTGCAGCTTGGATTCGTCCAGGGTCAGCAACAACGTCCCGGCGGCGACGTCCTGGCCCTCGATGAACCCGATCGTCTCCACGAACCCCTCGCTCTCCGCCCGGATCTCCACCTGCTCGTTCGCCATGAACGTCCCGACCAGCGCCAGCGTCTCATGAACGGCCTGCCGCACCACCGGCGCAGTCACCACCTGCATGACCATCCCGCCCGCCGCACCCCCGCCCGCTCCACCCGGCCCACGCCCGCCCGCCTCGCCCCCACCCTTCGGCCCGCAGGCGGTCAACCCCGTCAGCCCCGCCAGAAGCACCACCCGCACGATCCACCCCCGTCTGTCCCGCAATCTCATGAGGCCGGCCACCGTAGAAACCCCCCGCCTCAACCGTCAATCGTCATCCCGGATTTCCACCCGCCGCCTTCCTTGATTCCCCGTTGAATCGCCGAACGCCCGTGACAGTCTTACCCGCAGCCGCCGCAGCCATGAAGCCCACCCCCGACAGCCCGCCTCCGCCCCCGCTGTCGCCCGGTCAACGGGACGCCCTGCTGCGGTTGCTCGACGACGACGACCCCGGCGTGGCGGGCGTTGCCAAACAACGCCTCATCGCCGAGGGCCAGTCCCTCGTCCCCTGGATCCGACCCCACACCCTCAGCGACAACCCCATCCTCCGCCGACGCGCCCGCGAGATCATCCTGCACTTCGAGGCCCGCGACGCGGACGAACGCATGCGGGCCTTCTGCCGGCGCGCCGGGGAGGACCTCGATCTCGAGGAGGGCGCCATGAGACTGGCCCAGACGCGCTACCCCGACCTCAACGCCGAGGCGTACCGCGCCCTGCTCGACGACTGGGCCACCCGGGTCGCCGAGGAACTGCCCGAGGACCGCCAGCGCGCCGACGAGGTCCTGGCGGCGCTGCACCTGGTCCTCTTCCGCCAACTGGGGTTCAAGGGCAACGAGACCGACTACTACGACCCGGGCAACAGCTACCTCAACCGCGTCATCGACCGGCGCATCGGCAACCCCATCAGCCTCTGCGCCATCGTCCTGCTCATCGGCCGCCGCCTCGCCCTGCCCCTCGCCGGCATCGGCCTCCCCGCCCACTTCCTCTGCCGCTACCAGACCGCCACCCGGCAGGTCTACCTCGACGCCTTCCACGGCGGACGAATCCTCAGCCGCACCGACTGCATCGCCTTCGTCAACAAACTCGGCAGACCCTTCGAGGAATCCTTCCTCCAGCCCGTCAGCCCGCGCCGCATGCTCCAGCGGATGTGCGTCAACCTCGAACACGCCTACGAGAACCTCGAACAACTCCCCGACCTGCTCCGGATCCGCGCCTACCACGGACTGCTCCATGGCGGCTGACCCCACGACTGACCCCGCGGCGGTCGCACCGGCCGTTTTGTCGGGCGTTTTGGCTTGGCACAAGGTCCGCGCGTCCGCCTAGCCTCCCACCCCTACCGGATGGATACCGCCCCGGTCATCGAAGTCTCGCGCCTCACCAAGCGCTACGGTCGCGTCACCGCCGTGGATGAACTGTCGTTCACCGTCGGTCCGCGCGAGATCGTCGGTTTCCTCGGCCCCAACGGCGCCGGGAAAAGCACCACCATGCGCATCCTCGCCGGCTTCCTCCCCGCATCCTCCGGCTCCGCCCGCGTCGCCGGCTTCGATGTCTTCCGCCAATCCGCCGAGGTCCGCCGACGCATCGGCTACATGCCGGAGAACAACCCCCTCCCCCCCGACATGCGCGTGCGCGAATACCTCAAGTTCCGCGCCCGCCTCAAGGGCCTCCACGGCGCCGAATGCCGCCGCCGCGTGGACCTCGTCCAGGAACAGTGCGGCCTCCGCGACATGGGCCGCCGCATCATCGGCACCCTCTCCAAAGGCTACCGCCAACGCGTCGGCCTCGCCGACGCCCTCGTCCACGACCCCCCGCTCCTCATCCTCGATGAACCCACCATCGGGCTCGACCCCAACCAGATCCGCAGCCTGCGCCAGCTCATCAAGGACCTCGGCCAGCGCCATTCCGTCCTCCTCTCCTCCCATATCCTCCCCGAGGTCGAAATGACCTGCACCCGCGTCCTCATCATGCACCGCGGCCGCGTCCGCGCCGCCGGCACCACCGCCGACCTCCAGGGCTCCATGAACGGCGGCCATCAGGTCGTCGCCGAAATCGAAGCCCCCGAATCCGATTTGCGCGAATGCTGGGAGTCCATCCCGGAAATCGCCTCCTTCAACCTCGCCCCCGCCAGCGGCAACTTCGTCCGCTGCGCCCTCACCCCGGTCGCCGGCGGCGACCTCCGCGACCGCGTCTACGAGGAGGCCCGCCTCCACGGATGGCGCCTCCGCGAACTCACGTTCTCCCGCCACTCCCTGGAGGACATCTTCGTCCACCTCACCCGCGCCGAACGCACCGAGGAATGAATATCCGCGTGTTCCTCACGCTGTGGCGACGCGAGGTCTCCGCCACCTTCGCCTCCCTCATCGGCTATGTCGTGATGGCCGCCGTCCTCCTCCTGCTCGGCGTCAGCTTCGTCCTCATCGTCGACGCCCTCCGCGAACCAAGCGACGTCCCCATCACCGAGCTGTTCTACGGCTCCCTCTTCTTCTGGGTCATCCTCCTCCTCTCCACCCCGATCATCACCATGCGCACCTTCGCCCAGGAACGCGCCACCGGCACCTACGAAACCCTCATGACCACCCCGGTCAGCGACCCCGAGGTCGTCCTCGCCAAATTCGCCGGCAGCCTCACCTTCTTCGCCCTCCTCTGGGCCCCGCTCCTCCCCTGCATCCTCGTGGTCCGCCACTACACCTCCGACCCCTCCGCCCTCGACTGGGGAACCGTGGCCTCCACCTACGTGGGCATCCTCTCCCTCGGCAACCTCTACGTGGCCATGGGCCTCTTCGCCTCCGCCCTCACCCGCAACCAGATCATCGCCGCCATCGTCGGCCTCGCCCTCGGCGTCTCCCTCTTCCTCCTCAGCTTCGCCGCCCCCGCCCTCGCCGGCACCGCCCCCTGGAACACCTCCCTCCTCCGCGAATTCTCCCTGGTCGAACAAATGTGGGAATTCGCCCGCGGCGTCGTCGACGTCCGCCACCTGGTCTTCCACCTCAGCCTCGCCGCGGTCTTCCTCTTCCTCACCTTCAAAACCGTCGAAGCCCGACGCTGGCGGTGACCCCACCCATGGCCGCCCCATCCCCCCACCCCCCAAGCTTCTCCCGCGTCGGCCGCCTCGCCATCGCCGCCAGCGTCCTCGTGTCCATGCTCGCGGTCCTCGCCATCGCCTTCATGGCCAATTACCTGGCCGCCCACCACGCCCCCCGCTTCTACTGGGGCGCCTCCCGCGATTACCAACTGTCCCCACTCACCCGCTCCGCCCTCCAGTCCCTCACCAACCAGGTCCGCATCACCGTCTTCTTCGACCGCGACCACCCGGTCTACCCGTCCGTCCGAGCCCTCCTCCGCGAATACACCGCCGCCTCCCCCAACCTCCAGGTCGAACATATCGACTACTCCCTCCACCCCACCGCCGCCCAGGAATTCCGCCGCCGCTCCCCCGTCACCATCCGCAACGAAGACCCCGACCTCGTCCTCTTCGAATCCGGCGGCCGCGCCAAGGCCATCCCCGCCCGCGACCTCCGCGACTACGACACCCGCGCCATCCTCCGCGGCCAGGACGCACCCCCCATCGCCTTCAACGGCGAACGCCTCTTCACCTCCGCCATCAACGCCGTCTGCGAAGGACGCCCCCGCAAACTCTACTTCCTCCAGGGCCACGGCGAACACGACCCCGCCGGCGATTCCCCGCAAACCGGTTACCGCAAACTCACCGAACTGCTCACCGAGGACAACATCGAGGTCGCCACCCTCAGCCTCAACGGCGTCGATGACGTTCCCGCCGATTGCGATGTCCTCGTGGTCGCCGGCGCCCGCGAAAGCCTCACCGGCGGCGAACGCCAGGTCATCGACCGCTACCTCCGCCGCGGCGGCCGCCTGCTCGCCCTGTTCTCCTACCGCGCCCTCTCCGGCCTCGAATCCCTCCTCGCCGAATGGGGCGTCACCGTCGGCGACAGCCTCGCCCTCGACCCCGAGAACACCGACAACGGCGTCATGATCGTCTCCCGGTTCGGCAACCACCCCGTCACCCGCCCCCTCGCCAACTCCCGCCTCTACCTCTTCCTCCCCCGCGCCGTCGACGCCCAGCCCGTCGCCAACATCCTCGGCGCCCCCGCCCAGATCCGCCCACTGGCCACCACCGGCACCAACGGCTTCGCCGTCACCACCTTCACCCCCGAAGGCTACCGCCGCAGCCCCGACGACCGCCAAGGCCCCGTCCCCCTCGCCGTCGCCGTCGAACGCGGCTCCGTCCCCGGCGTCGCCGCCTCCCTCGGCACCACCCGCATCGTCGCCGTCGGCGAATCCACCTTCCTCGCCAACTCCTTCCTCGAACTGGCCGGCAACCGCCACCTCGCCGCCACCGCCGTCCACTGGCTCCTCGACCGCTCCCAGTTCCTCGGCGGCATCACCCCCGCCCCCATCCAAACCTACCAGGTCATCATGACCCCCTTCCAACAACGCATGCTCCGCTGGGTCCTCCTCGTCATCCTCCCAGGCGGCATCCTCGCCATCGGCGTCGGCGTCTGGTGGCGCCGCCATTGACCCGCCCACCCCACCAACCCCCTTCCCCCAAACCCCCACCACCCATGAACTGGCGCTCCACCGCATGGCTCACCGGCATCGCCGCGGCCCTCGCCTTGTTCATCCTCGTCGTCGAACGCCCCGCCCGCCTCGCCCGCAACCGCACCGCCGTCGCACCCCCCGTCGTGCCAGGCTTCGACCCCGCCTCCGTCACCTCCATCGAAATCCGCGTCCCCAACCAGGACACCTTCCGCATCGTCCGCTCCAACGACCTCTGGTTCGTCGCCCCCCCCCACGCCTACCCCGCACGCCAACACCTCGCCGAGGGCCTGCTGGAGCGCGTCGCCACCCTCCGCGGCCACTCCATCCTCACCACCGCCGAACTCCGCGCCCGCCCCCTCGCCCCCGTCGAATTCGGCCTCAGCCCCGCCACCGCCGCCGTCACCATCTCCTCCCCCTCCGGCCCCCTCGAACTCCTCCTCGGCCTCCGCAGCCTCCAGGGCCACCAGGTCTACTGCCAGTTCAGCGGCATCCCCGGCATCTTCGCCGCCGATGCCGCCCTCGCCGACCACATCCCCACCCAGCCCCTCGGCTGGCGCGAAACCACCCTCTTCCCCCTCGACCGCCTCGCCTTCGACCATATCCGCATCGACACCCAGGACGCCCCCTTCACCCTCGCCCGCAACCCCACCAACGGCGTCTGGAGCCTCGCCGAACCCCGTACCGCCCGCGCCGACCCCCAGCGCGTCGGCATCCTCATCCGCCAGCTCGGCTTCCTCCAAATCAACGACTTCATCGCCGCCACCGCCGCGCCCCCCGCCGAAATCGCCGGCCTCAAACCCCCGCGCCTCACCGTCCGCCTCGCCCGCGGCAACAACGAAGTCTTCGGCGTCGCCTTCGGCGCCCCGGTCTCCAACACGCCCGCCCTCTACGCCCGCCGCCTCGCCGAACCCGAAACCCTCACCGTCCCCTCCGAGGCCTCCCAATTGCTCCGCCTGTCCTACAAGGACCTCCTCGACCGACGTCTGCTCCGCTTCGACCCCGGCTCCCTCCGCGAAATCGAGTTCGCCAGCGCCGACCCCTTCCGCCTCGCCCTCCTCCCCGACGGCTGGCGCCTCCTCCCCGCCGACATCCCCGCCGACGCCGCCCTCGTCGACCGCCTCCTCGCCAGCCTCGCCGCCCTCGAGATGATCGACATCGCCAAGGAAATCGTCACCGACCTCGACCTCGCCAGCTACGGCCTCGCCCCCGCCCCCCGCCAACTCATCCTCCGCACCTCCCCCGGCGACACCAACGCCACCGTGGCCGTGCTCGAAACCGGCGCCCTCCAGAACAACCTCCTCTGCGCCCGCGTCCGCGGCGAACAACCGGTCTACCTGCTCAACCCCGCCGACCTCGACGCCGTCCCCACCGCCGCCTGGCAGCTCCGCGACCGCCGACTCTGGCAGTTCGACGCCCCCCAGGTCGCCGCCGTCACCATCCGCCTCCCCGACAACGAGTGGACCGTCCGCCGCCAGGGAACCAACGACTGGTCCGTCCCCCCGGGCCTCCGCAACGAGATCAACCCCTTCGCCCTCGACGAAGCCCTCCACGCCGCCGGCGTCTCCCGCGCCCTGAGCTGGATCGCCGCCGGTGACTCCCGCGACCAGGACCTCGGCATCGGGCGCGGACCCGAACTCGCCCTCGAACTCCGCGGCAACAACACCACCAACCTCCTCCGCCTCGCCCTCGGCAAACGCTCCCCCGCCGGCCACCGCTACGCCGCCACCACCCTGCCCGACGGCTCCCGCCTCACCTTCGAACTCCACGGGCCGACCTGCGACGACCTCCTCCGCGAACTGGGCGTCGGCACCGCCGAACCCACCGCCAACCCCTGACGCCATGCCGCATCCGGAACCGGCCCCGGAAACCCCCGCGCCACCCCCACGCCAGCACCCCTGCCGGCGCGCCATCCGCCTCGCGCGCATCGCCCTCCTCGGCGCCGTCTTCATCACCCTCGCCACCCTCACCTGGCTCCGCCTCTTCGGCCTGCCCAACTTCCTCCGCGTCCAGCTCGTCGACGAACTCGCCCGCCGCGGCATCGTCGCCAACTTCCGTTCCCTCCACTTCCACTGGTTCCGCGGCTTCGTCGCCCAGGACCTCCGCGTCGCCTGGGGCTCCACCAACCTCCCAGGCCTCGAGTTCCGCATCGCCGAGGCCGACCTCGACGTCGCTCCCCCACTCGCCTGGCGCAGCCGCGCCTCCCTCCTCCGCGGCTTCGCCATCCGCCGCGGCACCCTATCCCTCCCCCTCACCCTCCCCGACGAACCCCCGCTCAACCTCCAACTCGACGACATCGCCGCCCAGATCCGCTTCAAACCCGGCGACGCCTGGGAAATCCCCAGGCTCGCCGCCCGCCTCGAAGGCCTCCGCTTCGAACTGTCCGCCACCCTCACCAACGTCACCGCCCTCCGCCGCACCCAACGCCGAGCCACCCCCCCGCCCCCCCCCGACCCCGCCGCCCGCGAACGCACCCTCCGCCTCGCCCGCTCCGTCGTCCGTGAACTGGCCACCTGGACCGACGCCAGCTCCGCACGCGTCGCCGTCCACCTCCACGCCGACGCCCTCAACCCCGCCGCCTCCCACGGCGATCTCTTCATCGAGGCCCCGTCCGCCAACACCCCCCGCGGCAACCTCACCAACCTCCGCTTCTCCACCCGCCTCCAACCCCCCACCTCCACCAACGCCCCCTCCCACACCACCCTCATCCTCGAACTGGACGAACTCCTCACCCCCAGCGGCGGCTTCTCCCAACTCGCCGCCCGCGCCCAGTTCACCGCCCCCTCCGCCCAAACCCTCCCCACCAACGCATCCTGGGAACTCCGCGTCTCCCACGCCTTCCTCCGAAAATTCCGCGCCCGCGACCTCCTCGTCTCCGGCATCACCCACATCGGCGAAACCCCCGACCCCAGAAACGCCACCCTCGACTCCTGGATCACCGGCCAGGCCACCCGCATCGAACTGAACCGCGGCGCCACCGTTCCCACCTCCATCCTCGCCCCCAACCTCGACCTCCACGTCGTCGCCTCCCTCGCCCAACCCATCCCCTCCCTCGCCGAAGGCACCCTCGCCTCCGCCGCCATCGACGACCCCGAGGGCGTGCTCGGCCGCGCCCAGTTCCGCATCGACCTCTCCCGCACCCCCAACCCACCCGAGCCTCCCCCCGACGCCGGCCCCTGGACCCCCGCCTGGCCCCTCGCCGGCGAAATCGAAGCCGAACTCACCGCCCTCTCCTCACCCCGCCTCTCCTTCAACCGCCTCCGCGCCCACATCGACTGGAACGCCCCCAACCTCACCCTCCGCAACCTCGACGCCGACCTCTACGGCGGACACCTCCTTGCCAGCGGCAGCCTCGACATCCTCTCCCGCCTCGCCTCCGCCTCCGCCTCCGCCGACTTCGACCTCCACGGCATCGACCCCCTGCTCGGACCCCGAAGCCGCGAAAACTTCGAACGCTACCAGTGGACCGCTCCCCCCAGGATCCAGGCCCAGGCCCGCGTCACCCTGCCACCCTGGAACCTCCGCAACGTCGACTGGGAGGCCACCGTGAAACCCACCGTCGCCGTCCACGGCTCCCTCGATGTCGGCCCCGGCAGCTTCAAAGGCATCCCCTTCGAAGCCGCCCGCTCCTCCATCTCCTTCGACGGCGCCACCTGGCGCCTGCCCGACCTCAAAACCCGCCGCCCCGAAGGCACCCAGGAAATCGCCGTCGAATACAACGAGGACACCCGCGAATACCGCATCGACGCCCGCGGCCGCGTCCTCCCACCCGTCCTCAAACCCGTCCTCGGCGAGCAATGCGCCGAAATCGTCGATCTCTTCGAGTTCCACGAGGGCGTCGACGCCACCGTCTCCGTCTGGGGCCCCTGGACCGAAGGCACCCGTCAGGCCATCCTCGGCTCCCTCGTCGCCACCCGCTTCACCTTCCGCGGCCAGGACTTCGACCGCCTCGAGGCCGGGGTGTCCTACACCAACCGGTTCATGGTCGCCTCCCCCGTCCGCCTCACCCGCGGCCCCGGCGAAGCCACCGCCGACGGCGTGGGCTACGACTTCGAGGACGACCGCCTCTGGCTCACCAACGCCATCAACACCATCGAACCCGTCGTCGCCGCCGCCGCCATCAGCCCGTCCTTCCCCGAAAAACTGGTCCACTACCGCTTCGCCAACCCGCCCCGCATCACCGCCAACGGCACCCTCCGCCCCCGCGACACCACCTCCGCCCACCTCGATTTCACCGTCCAGGGCGGTCCCTTCGAGTTCTGGCGCCTGGCCGCCGAACACATCGAGACCGACCTCAAATGGCGCGGAAACACCCTCACCTTCACCAATATCAACGCCCGGTTCTTCGGCGGTTCCCTCCAGGGCGACGCCTTCTTCGACCTCGAGAACCCCGACGACGGCCCCTACAGGTTCGACGCCCGCATCCGCCGCGCCGACCTCGCCAGCCTGCTCCGCCACGCCTCCGACACCCGAACCAACAGCGCCAGCGGCACCTTCGACCTCGACCTCACCATCGACTCCGCCCGCACCGCCGACATCCACTCCTGGAACGGCCACGGCCGCGCCAGCCTCGAGGACGGCCGCCTCTGGGACGTCCCCGTCTTTGGCTTCGCCAGCCCCATCCTCAACGCCGTCGTCCCCGGCCTCGGCAACAACCGCGCCCGCGCCGCCGAGGCCACCTTCACCCTCACCAACAGCCTCATCCACACCAGGGACCTCACCATCGACTGCCCCCCCGCAAAGCTCTTCTACCGCGGCACCCTCGACTTCGATCAGAACGTGAACGCCAAGGTCGAGGCCCAGGTCCTCGGCAACTTCACCCCCATGGGCCCCCTCTTCGGTCTCATCCTCAAACCCCTCACCAAGCTCTTCGAGTTCCGCACCACCGGCACCCTCTCCGACGTCAAAGTCGAACCGCTCTACCTGCCCAAGTTCCTCCTCCTTCCCCTCCAGCCCCTCCGCCTGCTCAAGGGCATCTTCGGCATCCAGGACACACCCCACCGCGACTCCCCCCCCACCACGCCCAACCGGAAATCCCCCTCCCAGGCCAGCCAACCACCCCGATCCCCACCAACCCGCCCCCATCCCTCCTCCCACCCCCCGATTCCCCCAATCCCCCCTGACCCCCGCCCCGCGGTCAATTGAGCGACGCCTTCCGCGGTGTCCCCTCGTCCTCCTCCGAAGCCCCGTGCAGCAATTCCACGCACGACAGTTTCGCGTACGGCACCCGGAAGATCCGGATCACCTTCCGCTGCTGCAGCGACAACACCAGCAGGTCCGGATCGTTGAAGTTGATCACCAGGTTCGCCCGGTTCCCCACCACCCGCGGCCCGCCCTCGATCCAGAACACCAGCCGGACCTGCCGCCGCGGCACGTACACTTCCTCCCCCTTCGGATGCCCCATCGGCTCCGGATCCAGGAACACCTCCAGCTTCTTCTTCCAAATCGCCTTCGTCATGCCGTCGGGATCGCCGCATTCGCCGGCCACCCTCGCGCACCAACGTTGCGCCCCCGCCCCCCCCGTTGTCCACCCGCCTCCAACCCGGGTTTCATCCCCGGGAAAATTCGTGATCGGCTCCACCCCGTCCTTCCCCTATCCTCCCCCCCATGCGTGCCGCCCTGCGCGTCGCCGTCATCGGCACCGGTTCCCTCGGCAAAGAACACGCCCGCATCTATGCCGACCTGGCAAAGACCGGCGAAATCACCTTCGCCGGCATCCTCGACGCCTCCCCGGAGGCCGCCCGCGCCGTCGCCGACCGCCTCCGCGTGCCCGTCTTCGCCTCACTCGCCGAAGCCACCGAGGCCGCCGACGCCTTCAGCATCGTCACCCCCACCTCCACCCACTTCGCCATCGCCCGCGAACTGCTCGCCCGCGGCCGTCATGTCCTCGTCGAAAAACCGATGACCGACAACTCCGAGGACGCCGCCACCCTCGTCGAACTGGCCCGCGCGCACGGCAGCGTCCTCCAGGTCGGCCACGTCGAACGCTTCAACCCCATCTTCCAGCGCCTCCAGGAAATCGCCCCCGAACCCCGCTTCATCGAGGCCCACCGCCTCTCCCCCTTCCCCGCCCGCAGCACCGATGTCGGCGTCGTCCTCGACCTCATGATCCATGACCTCGACATCATCCTCGCCTTCGTCAAATCCCCCGTCGTCAGCGTCGACGGCGTCGGCATCGCTGTCCTGAGCCGCGGCGAGGACATCGCCAACGCCCGCCTCCGCTTCGCCAACGGATGCGTCGCCAACCTCACCGCCAGCCGCGTCAGCACCGAGCGCATGCGCAAGATCCGGGTCTTCTCCGGCGGACCCCAGCCCGCCTACGTCTCCCTCGACTACCGCGCCCAGTCCGGCTACTCCCTCCGCCTCGCCCGCGCCGACGAAAAGGAAAGCTCCATCCTCAAGAAACTGCTCCACGCCCGCGACGCCTCCATCGTCGTCGAATTCGCCGGCCGCCGCATCGTCCGCGAACCCGTCCCCATCACCCAGGAGGAACCCCTCAAGCTCGAGCTGAAGCACTTCATCCAGTGCGTGCTCGAACACCAGACGCCGCTGGTCAGCGGCGAATCCGCCAAACTCGCCCTCGATCTCGCCTTCGAAATCACCCGCCAGATCGCCTCCCAGAAGGAAAGCCTCGACGTCCCCCGCGCCCTCTGAACCCCATCCCCAACCCTCCAAACTCCGGCCTCATTCATTGACGCCGCCCATTCCTGGCCCATGCTCCCACCCGTTCCTATGATCAACCGTCGATCCGTCCTCAAAGCCGTCGCCCTGACCCCGGCCGCCGCCGCCACTCTCGCCACCCGGAACAGCCACGCCCAAGCCCCGGCCGCCGCCGCCGCCGCCCCAGCCCCCACCGGCCCCCACCAGCTTCCCCCCCTCCCCTACCCCGCTGACGCGCTCGAACCCTTCATCGACGCGCGCACCATGGAGATCCACCACGACCGCCACCACGCCGCCTACGTCCTCTCCCTCAACCGCGCCCTCGCCGGCCATCCCGATCTCGCCTCCAAATCCCCCGAAGCCCTCATCTCCGACCTCGCCGCCGTCCCCGAATCCATCCGCACCGCCGTCCGCAACCACGGCGGCGGTCACGTCAACCACTCCCTCTTCTGGCAATCCCTCCGCCGCAACGGCGGCACCACCCCCTCCGGCCCCCTCATGGAGGCCATCGTCAAAAAGTTCGGGACCTTCGACGGCTTCAAGACCGAGTTCACCCGCGCCTCCATGTCCGTCTTCGGATCCGGCTGGGCCTGGCTCTCCCGTGACCGCAACGGCGATGTCCTCATCGAAACCACCGCCAACCAGGATTGCCCCTACATGGCCGGCCGACTCCCCCTCCTCGGCATCGACATCTGGGAGCACGCCTATTACCTGAAGTACCAGAACAAGCGCGCCGACTACGTCGCCGCCTTCTTCAACGTCATCCACTGGGACTTCGTCGCGAAACGCTTCTCCAAACCCGCCTGAGCTCCGCTCCAGGGCAACACCCCGCCGCCCATCCGCGGCACCCCTCCCCATACCATGCACCGCCAGGATTCCCTCCTCGGCCGATTCGCCGCCGTCGTCAGTCTCCTCCTGCTGACCTCACTGGGCTGCGCCGTCCCCCACAAGGCCGGCCTGCCCGCCTCCCAGTTCCAGGGCCGCACCCGCGTCGCCTGCGTCGGTGACAGCATCACCGCCGGCGCCGGCCTGCCCCACCCGGAATTGAGCGCCTACCCCGCTGTCCTCGCCCAACTCCTCGGCAACGCCTACGAGGTCCGCAACTTCGGCGTCAGCGGCTCCACCCTGCTCAAGGACGGCGACCTCCCCTACCACACCACCCCAGCCTTCGAAGCCGCCCGCGACTACCTCCCCCACGTGGTCGTCATCGCCCTCGGCACCAACGATTCCAAACCCCAGAACTGGCGCTTCCGCGATTCCTTCAAACGCGACCTCTACAGTCTCGTCCGCAGCTTCCAGGCGCTCCCCACCCACCCCACGGTCTACCTCTGCACCCCGCCCTCCATCTTCGAAGACCACTGGGGCATCACCGCCACCGTCGCCTCCGGCCAGATCGCCCCCATCATCCGTCAGGCCAGCGCCCAGGAAAACTGGCCGCTCATCGACCTCGAAATCGCCACCCGCAACTCCCCGGACGCCTTCCCCGACGGCATCCACCCCAACGCCGTCGGCGCCGCCCAGATCGCCATGTCGGTCGAGGCCGCCTTCCGCGGTCGCTGAACCGCCAGTCCCCGCACCGCCCGCACACCACGCCAGCCCCGGCCCGGACCTCACAGCTCCCGCTCGTACACCCGGTAACCCGTCCGAACCATCCCCCGCCGCCGGTACACCTCCTGCGCCACCTCGTTGTCCTCCTCCACGTACAGACGCAGCGCCACGACCCCGCGCCGCAACGCCTCACCGCGCACGTGCTCGAACAACGCCCGGAACACACCCTTCGATCGCCAGCCCGCCTCGACGTACACACTCTGGAACCACCACATGTTCCCGTTCCGCCAGTCGCTCCATTCGTAGGTCACACAACATTGCCCGATCACCCCGGCCCCGCGATCAACCCCACCCCCGTCCACGGCGTCCGCGACGAAATACTCGCCCTTCGATCGGTCCTCCAGCAGCCCTTCCACCCCCCGCCGCACCACCTCCGGATCCAGCCGCCGGTGCTCGGTCTCCCAGGCAAGACGAAGGTTGTACTCCGCCAGCGCCGCGGCATCCGCCAGCCGCGCCTCCCGAATCACGAATCCACCGTGGTCCATCCCCGCCAGCTTGCCCGCCCCCGAACCTGCGCGTCGATCGCTTCGTGTCCGCCCCGCCACGGGTCGCAGGGATCAGCGGTCCCGGCTCCCGGCTTGCCCCGCCCGGTCCCACAGGGTTAACACGCCCCCGTGCACCGCCCACCCGGATCCCCGACGCCCCCGCCGGCCATCCCCGCCTGCCTCGCCCTCCTCCTGATCCTCATCCTCGCTCACGCCCACACCCCGGCCGATGCCGGCACGGTCTTCGAGGTCCCCGGCCACGAACGCGAAATGGCCCGCCTCGAGGAACTGTTCCAGCAACACCGCGTCGTCGGCCCCGACACCACCCTCTGGGACCCGTGGGTGCCAATGTCCGTCCTCTGGCTCGACACCACCAACGCGCCCTCCATCGACACCCTGCGAGCCACCTACCGCTCGCGCCTGCTCAACCGCCGCATCGACCCCGAGGGCTACGTCTCCACCCAGCAGCACGAGGGCCTCGCCCACAGCGAGGGCTGGCCGTTCCCCCTCTGGACCCAGGCCGGCGGTGTCGGCTGGCACTTCTCCATCGCCGGCGTCCCCTACGGCGCCCCCAACGGCGTCCGCCCCACCGAGACCATCGATGACTGGTCCCTCGCCGGCGCCGTCACCCGCTCCTTCACCCCGGCCCGGGGCTGGACCCTCGCCCTCGGCCAGCCCGGCTCCGAAAGCCCCGGCGAATCGGTCATCCTCTCCCCCGCCTTCAAACTGGATGCCTCCGTCTCCCCCTTCCTCCGCCTCAAGGGCTCCTCCCAGAACCTCACCCACGCCACCACCGCCCGCCTCGACTGGCAGAAGGATGGCGACACCGAGTTCCTCCCCGCGCGCCGCATGCTCTTCAACCTCCCCTCCGGCGCCGCCCCCGACGCCAACGCCGCCTTCGACCTGGACCTCCCCCTTCACCGCCACCCCGAGTGGAACGGCACCATCACCCGCCTCCGACTCGTCTTCCAGCGCACCCCACCCACCACCGAAATCACCCTCACCCGCCTCTTCACCGCCATCGACAGCCGCCACAACAACAACAACGCCCTCTACCTCCAGGCCTGCGACGATTACCTCCGCTGGACCGGGGACCTCGCCTTCCTCCGCCAGAACCTCCCCCGCATGCGCCTCGCCCTCGCCTGGGCCATCCAGGAGTTCCAGATCGCCGAAAAACACCTCGTCGTCACCCCCTGGCCTGGCCACGACGGCCGCAGCGGCCACGCCTTCGACCCCCAGGGCCGGCGCTCCCTCCGCCCAGGCGTCGGCGTCGGCAACAACTACTGGGATCTCCTCCCCTTCGGCGGCGAGGACACCCTCGCCACCATCCACTACTTCGACGTCCTCCGCCGCATGGCCGCCCTCGAACGCCAGATCGAACGCCACCCGGAATGGAACATCCCCGCCGGCCCCCTCCGCTTCCGCCCCGCCGAACTGCTCGAACTGGCCCGGAACCTCCAGCGCCGGGGGAATGAACGCCTCTGGGACGCCGCCGCCGGCCGCTTCGTCGGCTGGCGCGACCTCGAAGGCCGCGCCTACGACTACGGCTTCACCTTCGTCAACAACGAGGCCATCTACTTCGGATTCGCCTCCAACGACCACGCCCTCGCCATCCGCGAATGGATCGACGGCCGCCGGGACATCGCCGGCGACACCTCCACCGGCCGCGACATCTACCACTGGCGCTTCGGCCCCCGCGCCACCACCCGCCGCAACGTCGAAACCTACATGTGGGCCTGGAGCGACCCCGCCAGCATCCCCTGGGGCGGCCAGGTCCAGGACGGCGGCGCCGTTCTCGGCTTCTCCTTCCACGACATCATGGCCCGCCTTGAAACCAGCGGCGCCGACGACGCCTGGTCCCGCCTGCGCGAAGTGACCGCCTGGTTCGACGAGGTCCAGAAGGCCGGCGGCTACCGCGCCTACTACGCCGACAAATCCCGCGGCACCCTCCAGGGCGGCGGCACCGCCGGCGGCCTCGGACTCGACCACGAGTTCTTCGAAAGCGTGCTCGTCCCCCAAACCCTGCTCTACGGCTTCCTCGGCTTCCGCCCCCGCCTCGACGGCTGCCTGCTCGCCCCCGACCTCCCCGTCACCTGGGCCTCCCTCACCGTCCGCGGCATCCGCCTCCACGACGTCACCCTCGACGTCACCGCCGAACCCCACAAGATCCGCGTCCTCGTCCGCGGCCAACCCACCCGCCCCCTGCGCCTCTTCACCCCCGGAAACGAGGACTCCAGGGTCGATATCCGCGACGGCCTCATCGAAATCACCCCGACCCGCTGACCCCCGTCCGCCCCGCCGCGGGGGCCCGGGCGACACCGCCCGCCGCCCGCCGCGTTCACCCGACTACCGCCTTGCGTCGCCCCCCCCGTCTTCCGCACGCTCACGCATGGCAGACGCGCCGCACCCGGTCGACTCCGAATTCTACCTCCCCGCGGGCCAGTTTTTCCCCGCCCAGCGCCATGTCGCGCTGACATACGACGACGTCACGCTCGCGACGCAGTTCTCCGACGTCCTCCCGCGCGACACCCAGCTGAACACCACCCTCGCCGAGGGCCTCTCGCTCAACATCCCCGTCATCTCCGCGGACATGGACACCGTCACCGAGGCGCCCATGGCCATCGCCATCGCCCTCAACGGCGGCCTCGGCCTCATCCATTACAACATGCCGGAAAAGGAACAGCTCCGGCAGGTCAGCCGCGTCAAGAACCACGTCCACGGCCTCATCCAGGACCCCATCCAGGTCAAACCGGAACAGCAGATCGGCGACGTGCTGCGCATGATCGAGGAACGGCGCTTCACCTTCAGCACCTTCCCCGTCGTCGACGCCCAGAACAAACTGGTCGGCCTCCTCCCCGGCCACGTGGTCAAACACCGCTACGCCACCAAGCTCGTCTCCGAGGCCCTCACCCCGCGCTCCCAGGTCCACACCCTCAACGTCCGCGAACTGGGCAACAACCCCATCGCCCGCGCCGACCGCTTCTTCTCCGACAACCCCGGCATCCACAAGATCCTGGTCGTCGACGACCAGGATTGCCTCCACGGCCTCTTCACCCTCAGCGACATCGAACGCATCACCCTCGAGCGCCGCGCCCAGTTCAAACCGGCGCGCGACCCGAAGTTCCGCCTGGTCTGCGGCGCCGCCGTCTCCGCCACCCGCAACCCCTTCGGCGAACTCGACCGCGAACGACTCATCAACCACGTCGGCGCCCTCGTCGACCGCGGCATCGACCTGGTCGCTGTCTCCACCGCCCACGGCTTCAGCAAGGGCGTCGGTGAAGCGGTCCGCATGATCCGTTCCGCCTTCCCCTCCCTCCCGATCCTCGCCGGCAACGTCACCACCGCCGCCGGCGTCGAGTTCCTCGCCGCCGCCGGCGCCAACAGCATCAAGGTCGGCCAGGGTCCAGGCTCCATTTGCACCACCCGCCTCGTCGCCGGCGTCGGCATCCCCCAGCTCACCGCCCTCTACGTCTGCTCCCGCGCCGCCGCCGAACGCAAGGTCACGCTGGTCGCCGACGGCGGCATCAACAAGTCCGGCGACATCGTCAAGGCCCTCACCCTCGCCCAGGCGGTCATCTGCGGCGGACTGCTCGCCGGCTGCCCCGAGGCTCCGGGCGAAACCCTCGAGATCGGCGGAAAACTGTACAAGCAGTACCGCGGCATGGGCTCCGCCGCCGCCATGAAGGCCGGCGCCGCCGCCCGCTACGGGCACACCCGCGATTCCGCCCAGAAAGTCGCCGCCGAAGGCGTCGAGGCCCTCAAGGAACTGTCCGGCCCCCTCGACCAGGTCCTCGCCCAGCTCATCGGCGGCATCCAGTCCGGCATGGGCTACCTCGGCGCCTCCGATCTCGCCCAACTCCGCCACCGCGCCCGATTCATCCGCGTCACCTCCGCAGGCCAGCGAGAATCCGCACCCCACGACGTCATCGAGGTGAAGACCACCAAGTGACCCGAGGTCAGGCCTCCACCGGCACCACCAGGTTCTCCATGATGTAACCCCGGCGCTCCGGCGTGTTCCGCCCCATGTAGAACCCCAGGATGTGCGTGGAGTCCGGCTTGGGCGCGAACTCCACCTGGCTGAGCCGCATGTCCGGCCCGATGAACTGCTTGAACTCCTTCGGCGAAATCTCCCCCAACCCTTTGAATCGCGTGATCTCCACCCCGCGCCCCAGCCGCTTCGCCACCTCGTCCCGCTCCGCCTCCGAATAGCAGTACACCGTCTCCTCCTTGTTCCGAACCCGGAACAGCGGCGTCTCCAGCACCCAGAGATGCCCGTCATGCACCAGGGGTTCAAAAAACCGGAAGAAATAGGTGATCATCAGGTTCCGGATATGCAGCCCGTCCACGTCCGCGTCCGTCGCCAGCACCACCCGCTCGTACCGCAGGTTCTCGGTCGAATCCTCGATGTCCAGCGCCCGCATCAGGTTGTACAGCTCGTCGTTCTTGTACATCACGTCGCGCTTGAGGTCCCAGACGTTCAACGGCTTGCCCCGCAGGGTGAAGATCGCCTGCGTGTTCACGTCCCGGCACGAGGTGATCGATCCGGCCGCACTCACACCCTCGCAGAGAAACACCATCGTCCCCTTCCCCTTCCCGCGCGCCTTGTCGAAGTGATGCCGGCAGTCCTTGAGCTGGGGAATTCGCAGGGAAATCGCCTTCGACCGCTCCCGCGCCAGCTTCTTCACCTCCTGCAGGTCTTTCCTCAATTGCTGGGTGTCCTGGCACTTCGCCACGATCTTGTCCGCGATCGCCTTGTCCCGGTTCAGGAAATGCAGCACCTCCTCCCGCACGCGGTTCACCAACTCCGTCCGGATCTCGGTGTTGCCCAGCTTGTTCTTGGTCTGCGACTCGAAGACCGGATCCTTCAGCCGGATCGCCACCGCCCCCACCATGCTCTCCCGCACGTCGTCCCCCTCGAACTTGCCGCCCGCGATCTCGTTGATCGCCTTCAGCAACCCCTCCCGGAACGCACTCAGATGCGTCCCGCCGTCGCTGGTGAACTGCCCGTTCACAAACGACCAGAAGGTCTCCCCGAACCGGCTGTTGCTGTGGGTGAAGCAGAACTCCAGCGTCTTCGAGCTGAAATACAGCGGCGCGTAGATCGCCTCCTCCTTCACCTCGTCCATCACCAACTCCAGCAGACCGCGCCGCGAAAGGAACTCCTGCCCGTTCCACATCAGCTTCAACCCGCTGTTCAGATAGGCGTAGTGCCGCAGCCGATGCTCGATGTGCTCATCCTGAAACCCGTACTGCTTGAAGATCTCCGCGTCCGGCGTGAACCGGATCAGCGTGCCGTCGGGTTCGGTGGTCTTCCCCTTCTTCTCCCCCGACAACCGCCCGCGCTTGAAGACCGCCTCCACGAACTGCCCGCCACGGTGGCTGCGCACCAGGAAACTCTCCGAAAGCGCGTTCACCGCCTTCGTGCCCACCCCGTTCAACCCCACCGAGAACTGGAACACCTCGTCGTTGTACTTCGCCCCGGTGTTGATCTGGCTCACACACTCGATGACCTTCCCCAGCGGAATCCCGCGCCCGTAATCCCGAATGGTCACCTGCCCCCCGGGCTCGGTGGTGATCTCCACCTGCTTCCCGTGACCCATGATGAATTCGTCGACCGCGTTGTCGACGACCTCCTTCAGCAGGATGTAGATGCCGTCGTCGCAATGGGACCCGTCCCCCAGCCGCCCGATGTACATCCCGGTTCGCTTCCGGATGTGATCAATCGAGGACAGGGTCTGGATCTTGCTCTCGTCGTATTGGTGGGGCTTCGGTTCGGCCATGGCTGCCGCGCGAATACTCATTTCACCCCGGGCCATTGCCAAGCGATTCCCCCCGCACTTTCCCGGAAATGCCGTTTGCGCCGGACCCCGTCCCGGCAGAAAGTTGCCCGGCGATGGAGTCCCAGGCGCCCAGCCATCCCCGCAACAACCCCCTCCCGATCCCCACTTCCTTCGGTGGGGTGGCCGCCGTCGCCGAAGCCCACGCCGGAGTCCTCCTCGTCTGGCAGACCGTGCTCGCCCTCGGCACCGCCCTGCTCTCCCTCTGGGCCTTCGAGATGGCCTGGGGCCGCGCCCTCCGCCACGCGGTGACCTCCCTCCCCGACCAGGCCCGCATCCAGCAGGGCGCCCTCGAATGGCCCAACCCCCAGGCCCAGGTCCTCTACCAGGGGCCCTTCGTCGCCTTCGTCGTCGATCCCGACGACCGCCGCGAGGTCGGCCTCGCCACCGACGTCACCGTCTCCCTCGAAGCCCGCGCCCTGGCCCTCCGCTCCTTCCTCGGCTGGTCCACCCTCCCCTATCCCCCCGACTTCAGCCTCTCCCTCAACCGCCTCGACATGACCGGCGCCATCGCCGCCTGGAGCACCCCCTTCCACCTCGCCCTCGGCGCCGGCATCTTCTTCAGCCTCTTCCTCTCCTGGCTCCTCCTCGCATTCACCTACGGCGCCGTCGTCTGGATCGCCGCCTGGGCCATCGGACGCCCCACCCCGTTCCACGTCGCCCGCCGACTCGCCGCCGCCTCCCTCCTCCCCGGCTGCCTGCTCATGGCCGCCGCCCTGTTCCTCTACACCACCCGCCAACTCGGCCTCGAAGGTCTCCTCCTCGCCTGGCCCCTCCATATCGTCCTGGGCTGGCTCTACTGCGCCGGCGCCTGGGCCCGCCTCGTCGCCAAACGCCCCCAACACGCCCCCCCGGATTCCAACCCCTTCGCCACCGACACCGATACCCCCGACGCCGACACCACAACCCCCGATACCGCCCGCTCCCCCCACGAAGGCCCGCCCGCCAATCCCTTCCGCCATTCCGGATGACCCACCCCAACGCCAACCCCGACCCCTCCCCTGCCCCACGCTCCCATCGCGCCTGGCGGGTCTTCGCCATCCCCGCCATCGCCGCCCTGATCGGTTATGTCCTGCTCTACCAGTTCGACGCCCGCCTCCGCGTCGCCAAGGGCCCCTGGGAGGTCACCTTCCTCCATGCCCCACCCGAGCCCCCGTCCCTGGTCATACGGCAACCCGCACTCGGCGTTGACAACGTCACCATCCGGATCCTCGGCGAAACCGTGACCAACGACCCGACGGCCCCTTCCCTCCCGGCCACCATCCGATTCGATGCCCCACAGCTTCGCATCCCGTTTGGCCGCATGGCTTTCGACGATCTCATGTACCTCCCGGGCACGGTCGTCCTCCATTGCTTCGGTCATGAGATCCAGATGCTCCCCCGCGGCCTGTTCCTGAATCGGCAGGAGCATTCCTGGGCCAGCGGATCCACCTTCACCCTCGTCCCCACCAACAAACTGCCCAGCCTCGACCCCCCGCCGAAGCGCCGCCTGTTCCAGCGTCCGCGCCCGTCCGCGGAACCCCCCGCAGCCTCACCTGCCGGCGGCCCAGGGTCGGTCAGTTCACCAGGGAATCCCGGTACTGCCGGTACCCCTCCTCGCCCAGCGCCGTCCGCAACCCCTGGTCCTTGATCTTCTCCAGCTCCTGCAGCCCCACCTGGCGCTGTTCCGCGCTGAGGGTCGAGTTGTTCAGAACCTCCCGCCGCCGGCTCTCGTGCTGGTTCAACACCTCGTAGAACGCCAGCACCACCGAGTCCGGCAACCCGGCCCGTCGCACCGCCAATTGCGCCTGCCGGAACAGCGGATATCGACCCACCAAATAACGCTGGTAGCGCTCCGGCGGCAGAATCTCCCGGATCGCCGCCTCCCGCTGCCGCTCGAAGTCCTCCCGCTGCCTCGCACTCAGGGAATCCACGGCCCCGAATTCGAGCTGCAACCGGTGCTCCAGGGCGTCGACCGCCCGGAAGATGGTCCGGAATTCCTCCGGGGTGGGCTCCAGGGCCGCCAACTCCGTCCGCAACCGATTCGCGTTGTGTGAGTACCGAAGCAGGAACTCCTCGAGTTCCTCCGGGGTCAGGACCAACGCCAAGTCCGCCCGCGTCTGCTCCCGCATGCGGGCAAGATCCCCCTGGTTCAGGAAGATCCCCTCGTTCTGCCGGTTGTTGTAATAGCCCTGGTGCCGGTCCAGCGAGCGTCCGCAGATCTCCTGCACGGCGTTGAACTTCTCCCGCGGCAGCGCCCCCAGCACCGGCCCGGCAAGGTTCACCACGATCGGCACCTCCATGCCCGCCTCCGCGGGTTCCTCGGGCGTTTCCCCGACAAACTTCCGCACCAACTCGTTCCGCCGAGCCCGGTATTGCGCGTACTTGTCGCTGAACGCCTCGCCCGCCGCATTCGCCGGCTCCGCCTTCCACCAGGGAAAATCATTGGCCACCGCCTGCGAAATCCGCTGCTGCAACAGCCAGTCATCCGCATCCGCGCGAACGATCATCCGCACCCGGTCCTCGGGACAACCCGCAACCCGCAAACGCTCGAGGTAACGCCCATACTCCGGGCTCTCCAACTGCGCCCAACCCACGCCGTTGGTCGCCCCTGCCGCCGCCGCAACCCCGACCGCCGCCTCGTTCGTCGCACCGTTCACCACGGGCGCGCCCAGCACCACCGTCCCGGCCCAGGCCACCGTCACCACCCACCCCCGAAGCCCGCTCCCACGCAAATGAGGCATCATCCGAAATCGCACGCATCGAAACTCCCCCCGCGGTGTTCGACAGGCAAATCGTTTCTTTGCACCCACCCACCCCACCCACCCCACCCCCCCACGCCCGCCCGATACTCCGGGTGAACGGTTTGACTTGGTTTTCACCGAAACCTAAGGTGCGGGCGATGTTCGTCGCCGAAACAGCGACCCCGGGGAAGACCGCCAACCCGACTTCTCCCGATCCCACGCTGGCGACGGCGTGGCGCGAAATTTCCGACCCCCTGGCCCCCTTCCTGGAGTCGGTCCGCTCCTTTCTGTCCGAACAGATCGACCTGTTCGAATCCGAGGTCGCTGAAGGCGCACGCTACGCCCTCTCCGCCAGCGGCAAACAACTGCGCCCCGTCCTCGTCGCCCTCGGCGCCCAGGCCGTAGGCCCCCTCACCCCGCAACACGCCGCCGCCGCCGCCATCGTCGAACTGGTCCACCTCGCCACCCTGGTGCACGACGACGTCATCGACGCCGCCGGCCTCCGCCGCCAACGCCCCACCGTCGCCGCCCGCTACGGCAACCGCACCGCCGTCCTCCTCGGCGATTGCCTCTTCGCCCACGCCCTCCAACTGGCCGCCTCCTTCCCCACCACCGACGTCTGCAGCGCCGTCTCCGCCGCCACCCGCGCCGTCTGCTCCGGCGAAATCCTCCAAACCCTCCGCCAGGGACGCCTCGACCAACCCCTCGACGAATACTTCCGCGTCATCCGCCTCAAGACCGCCGAATTGTTCGCCCTCGCCTGCGACCTCGGCGCCTTCCTCGCCAACGCCTCCCCAGCCCAACGCGCCGCCCTCAAACGCTTCGGCATCGCCTTCGGCACCGCCTATCAGGTCTTCGACGACTGCCTCGATGTCTTCGGCAACGAGATCTCCGCAGGCAAAACCCTCGGCACCGACTTCGCCAGCGGGAAGGTCACCCTCCCCCTCCTCCTCGCCCACCAGAACGCCTCCCCCGCCGACCGCACACACCTCGAGAACCTTCTCAGCAACCGCCGAAACGGCACCCACACCCAGAACCTCCGCGCCATCCTGGACCAGTACGACGCCGGCACCCGGGCCCAGGCCGTGGTGGCCTCCTACCTCGACGCCGCCCGCGAAGCCCTCCGCCCCATCGAAAGCGCCCCCGGCACCGCCGCCCTCGCCGCGCTGACCCAATACCTCGGCGTCCAGGTGGCGCGCCTGGCCACGGGCTGACCCCATGGAATCGCCGTCGGTCGCATCCACCAACCCGGCGGACGCTCCCACCACGCCCAGCCCCGAGGATGCCGTCCTCGTGCAGCGCTCCCAGGCCGGCGACCTGGCCGCCTTCGACCTCCTCATCCGCCGCCACCAGGAACGCGTCTACGCCACGGTCTACCACATGACCGCCAATCACGAGGACGCCGCCGATCTCACCCAGGAAACCTTCATCAAGGCCTACAACGCCCTCCAGGGCTTCAAAGGCGACTGCGCCTTCTTCACCTGGATCTACCGCATCGCCGTCAACCGCACCCTCAACCACCTCAAACAACGCCGGAACCGCACCCTCCACCTCAGCCTCAACGATCTCGACCTCAACGCCGAACACGACCCCGATATCGTCGCCCTTTCCTCCGACAACACCCCCCGGCGCAACCTCAACCTCACCGAACTTCAGGAAAAGTTGAACGGCGCACTGCTCAAACTGTCCGAATCCCACAGAATGGTGGTGATCCTGCACGATATACAGGGTCTGCCCCACGAAGAGATCGCCCGAATCATGGACTGCAACACCGGCACGGTGCGTTCACGCCTGTTCTACGCCCGCCAACAGCTCCAGGGGCTCCTATCCGATTACCTGAAATGACGTCCCCTCAAACCCCCGACGACCCCGACTCGCGGCTGACCCGCTTGTTGGCCCTCAAGCGGTACGAAGTCCCTCCCCCCGGTTTCTTCGATCAACTTCCCGGCCGTATCCTGGTGAACCTCCGCGCCGGCAACGAAGTCGCCGACGCCCCCTGGTGGCTGCGCACCTGGCGCTCCCTGGTCCGCGAACCCGTAGCCGGCCTCTCCTACGCAGCCCTCACCGTCGGTGCCCTCATCTTCGGCGTCAGCGTCCTCGAGACCGCCACCGACGTCCAAACTCCCCTGATCAGCCCGTCCCAGGGCTTCCTCATGACGCCCGGCCCGGACTTCGTCCTCTCCGCCCCCAACCCGCAAGGCTCAGGCGTCATCTACCGGGTGACCGATACCCTGCCCCCCGTCGCCCTCGACCAACCCACCGCGTCCCTCTCCCCCACCGGTAGCTGGATCCTCGTCCAACCGGTCAGCCGAGGACCCGTGGTCGAGTTTGTCCCGGTCGCCTACGGCAACCCCCGCTGACACCACCGCGGTCCACGCCCACCAACCTCACCCCACTCCCACTCCCACTCCGAACCCCATACCCGGAGTGAGGCCAGGACGCGGTTCGGAGCCGGTCGGGCTTCCCGTTCAAACCTGTCCCCCATGACAAAAGCCCTCGTCCTCCAACCCACGGAGGCGAGGGCTTCGTAGCTTCGATCGGGCTGCGGTGCGGGGGCGCAGGGCCGCTCGGTCGTCAGATCAGATGCGGTCGAAGACCAGAACCCGACCGTCCAGACGCGCGATCAACTGATTCTCCTTCACCTGCACGTCCAGCGCGAGTTCCTTGCCCTCGCTGCTGAAACTCACCCGGTAACGGTCGTCGGCCTTGGCCCAGCCGCCTTCGCCATTCGACATCAGCGGGCTCAGCGCAGTGCTGGTCGCAGGCTTGGCCGGCGCACGCGCGATCACGCCGGAGGTGTTGGCCAGCGGCTGTCCGCGCTGAACACCCCCCGCCGCGCCCCCTCCCACACCGTACCGGGACCGAAGCAGATCCGCGGAGGGATCCCCGCTCGGCTGGGGAATGGCCCGCGCGGCAATGGACCTCGCCGACAGACCCGGGTTCTCGATGGGGGTGCCGTCCTCGGCGTACTGCGGCTGCGGCGGCGGGGTCGGCGATGCGCGACCCACGGTCTGGAGCAGCTTCGCCTCGTCCTTCGCCTTGACCTTCACGATCGCTTTGTTGTCGGTGGTGAACCCGATGGTCATTTCCTCAAGATAAACGTTCAGCGCCTTGCGAAGCAGGTTGAACTCCACGGCCGGCAGCTTCTCCGTTCCCACCATCTTCATCTCCGCCACGCTGCGGCGAACGTTCAGCCGCCATCGCCCCAGGATGTGCTCGTCCTTGTACTTCTGGGAAATCCCCGTGCGCAGGTAGTCCTCCAAGTCCTTGAAATCGAGCGCCAGGAGCTCGTTGACCAGGTCCGGATTCTCGGTGACCGCCCTGATCCGCGAGTGCTCGAGCACCTCGGTGAGCCCGGCCCGCGACTGGATCATCGAGTTGACTTCCGGATCCTTCGCGAGTTCGGCGATCTCGGGCTTCTCGGCAAGCCCCAGGAATGGCGGGTAGCTGGCCAGGCGGCTGTGCAGCGACGGGTTGTTGTAGACCAACCCCAGGATGTCGGCGGCCAGGTAATGGTCGGCGCGCGCAGGCTGGTAGTGCTCCACCAACCGGGTCAGACCGGTGTCCGCCGCGCCGCGGGTCACCGAGTTCACGAACTTCAGCCCGGCCGAGGATTCGTTGTCGTCCGCGAGCTGGGTGGTCAGGTAGCCGGGCACATAGGCCACCAGCGCGATCAGCACCAGCCACACCGTCCCGAGAACACCCCCGACAGCCCCGCCCGATCGCCGGTTCAACCGATCCCAGCGCGCGTAGGTGTAGTCGTCGGTGTTGTTCCGGTAGTGCTTGTGGACGAGGTGATGCACCGCGAAGGCCACGATCGAAACCACCAGCGAGATGACCACAAACCCGATCAGCGGCGGCAGGTAGAACTGCCAGACCGGATTGGTGTATCCCGCAAACGTCACCAACCCGCCCATCCAGGCCCCCACCAAACCGGCGAATGACGCCGCCACGATCGTTCCAATCAGGCACACCGTGCTGCGGATGGCCCCAAGGAAATACCCGATCGTGCCGGCCAGCGCGATGAGCACGCCGCCCAGAATCCAAATGATCATGCCGCGAACTTACGCCAAGGAGGAGCCAAGGCACGCCGAAAATCAGGTTCCCCACCCGCAACCTCCTCCCCGGACAACCGCCCGTCGAAGCCGCTTGCCAACCATGGGCGGTTTTCAACCCTGTCCCACCGGAATTCGCCCTTCCCCCACCGCCCACCGAAACCCATCATCCGCGCCGCCGGCTGTCGCCGGCTCAGGCTCAACCGAAGAACAAGGACTCCCATGGGTGCCGACACCTCCGTCGCTCAACAAATTGACGCTCCGCGTCTCGTTCCCCTCACCATCCCCCACCGCCTCGCGAACGCCCCGCGGCGCGCTCCGCTCTTTCCGGTCACCGTCACCGACAGCGCCGGCAAACCCGTCGTCCTCGGCGATCCCCGGGCAACCCGTGCCCTGGTCGCCCTCATGAACGTCCATGCGGTGCTCGGCGGCGCCGCCTGCCACTGGGGCGGTCCCGCCGCCTTCGCCGAAATCAACGCCGCACTCCACGGCCTGATGTTCGCCGTCCAGGACCGCCCCTGGCACGAGGCCTTCCATTACGTGAACGACGCCGGCCACGCCGAGAACGGGGTCTACGCCCTCCGCGCCAACCTTGGCTTCGACAACCTCTCCCTCGAGGATCTCCGCCACTTCCGATCGATCCGGTCCAAGCTCACCGGCCACGGCGAATCCCACCTCAACCCCGAGGGCGTCCTCCTCTCCAACGGCCCCCTCGGATCCTCCGTCGGCCAGGCCCAGGGCCTCGCCATGGCCGACCGCACCGCCGGCCGCGATCGCGTCACCCTCCTGGTGATCTCCGACGGCGCCTCCATGGAGGGCGAGGCCAAGGAGGCCTTCGCCGCCGTCCCCGGCCTCGCCGCCAAGGGCCGCGTCAACCCCTTCGTCATGATCCTCTCCGACAACGACACCAAGCTGTCCGGTCGGATCACCAAGGATTCCTTCTCCATGCAGCCCTCGTTCGAGGCGCTCGATGACCTGGGCTGGAACGTCCACCGCGTTCCCGACGGCCACGACCTCCAACAGGTCTATCTCGCCATCGAAAAGGCCGTCGCCGAAGCCAGGGCCAACCCCACCCGCCCGGTCTGCCTCTGGGTCAGGACCATCAAGGGCTATGGCATACGCGAAACCCGCGAGAACAGCGCCGGCGGCCACGGGTTCCCCCTCGCCAACGGTGAGAAAATCCAGGCCTGGCTGACCGAGATCTACGGCGACACCACCCCGCCCAGCGCCCTCGCCGACTGGGCCGCCGAACTGCGCAAGGCCTGGGAGACCGCCGAGGCCGGGAAAAAGGCCAAGGCCGCCACCACCCCGGCGGCAACCACCCCCGCCAACCCCACGAAGAAGGACAAGGTCCAGGCCGGACTGGCCAAGGCCGCCATCCGCGCCGCGGCCGACGGATACCCCGTCTTCTCCATCAGCTCCGATGTCCAGGGTTCCACCGGCATCAGCCCGTTCCAGAAAACCTTCCCCGACCGCTTCGTCGAAGTCGGCATCGCCGAGGCCAACATGATCAGCGTCGGCGCCGGCTACGCCAAGGCCGGCTTCATACCGATCGTCGACACGTTCGGTCAGTTCGGTGTCACCAAGGGCAACCTTCCCCTCACCATGGCCGCCCTCTCCCAGGCGCCCGTCATCGCCCTCTTCTCCCATGTGGGCTTCCAGGACGCCGCCGACGGCGCCAGCCACCAGGCGACCACCTACTTCGCCGCCGTCAGCGCCATCCCCCACACCGTGGTGATCGCCCCCAGCTGCAGCGACGAGGCCGAGGCGCTGATGTACGAGGCGATCCGACGCCAGGCGGAGGACCGCAAGGCGGGTCGCGACGGCGAGACCTGCGTGTTCTTCGTCGGCCGCGAAAACTACCCGGTCGCCTGGGTCCCGGACGCGTCCTACCCCTGGGGCAAGGCCCAGGTCCTCCGCGAAGGCTCCGACGTCGTCCTCGTCGGCACCGGCGTGCTCGTCAACAAGGCCATCGAGGCCGGCAAACTCCTCGCCACCGCAGGCATCCAGGCCACAGTCATCCACAACCCCTTCGTGAACCGTCCCGACCTCGCCACCATCGGGCCCGCGCTCGCACGCTGCCAGGGCCGCCTCGTGACCATCGAGGACCACCAGATCGTCGGCGGCATGGGCGCCCAGTTGTCGCACGCGCTCAGCAACGCCGGCATCGCCCACCGCGCCCGCACCCTCGGCATCCACGGCGAATTCGGCCAGAGCGCCTACGTCGCCGAACACTTGTACGAGAAACACGGCCTCACCGGCGCCCGCATGGCCGAGGTCGCCCGGGAACTGGTCCAGGGCCACCGGTCCTGATGTCCAACCACTGACGGTTGACCGGTGGGGCGCCCTCCCGGCGCCCCTCGCCCGGCCTGCGCGCGCCCCCTCACCCTCAACGGGGGCGCCGCACTCCCACGACACCACCCCCACCCCCCGCGCACGCCCGCGTCACAGGAACTTCAACGCGGTCGTGGGCTCGGAGTCGTCCCAGTTCCGCGGCTTCCGGCTGTTGATGGAGGCGACGTCCTTGATCGACACCTGGTGTCCGCGCGATTTGGCGTTCTTGACCGCCAGATCCGCGGGTTTGGCGGTCTGCTGCCCCACCCTCTGGTGCGGAACCGGCTTGTACTTGATGTAGACGATCTCCGGCGTCTCGGCCTCGAAGAACAGCACCTTCGACTTCGGGTCCGGACAGAGCTGGTACTCCTTCCCGAGAATCGTGCCGCCGAAGGTGAACCGCTTCATCCAGGTGGCGTCGCGCGTGCTGTACGCCATGGTGAACACCCGGTCGCGGTCCGGATGCAGGCACTGGATCAGGTCCTGGCCCACGAAGAGCTTCTCGGGGAGTTCGACAACCTTGTACCGCCCGTCGCGGAACACGAGCAGGAGCTTGTCGAACTTGGAGCACATGAGGGTGAACTCGTCCCCGCCGACCTTGTAACCCACGTAGCCGCTCTCCCGGTCGTAGCTCACCTTGAAGGTCTTGAAGGCAACGTCCTTGGCCTCGACCTCGTCGAAGCGCCCCGACCGCGTGAGCCGCGGGAAGTCCGGCCCGTGCCGGGTGATCAGCGCCTTCAGGCGCGCGATGGCGAAGCCGGTCACGTTCTTCAGGTGCTTGAGCGTCTGGTTCAGCTCCGCCTGCATCTTCTCCATCTCGTCGCGGTGCTTCTGGATGTCGAAGAGCGAAATCCGCCGGATGGGCACCCGGAGCAGCATCTCCACGTCGTCGTCGGTCAGGTCCCGGCGCATCTGCTTCCGGAGCGGCTTGAATCCCTCGTGGATCTCGCGCTGGACCGCCTCGGCGGTCTTCGCGGTCTCGATCCGCTTGTAGATGCGGTTCTCGACGAAGAGCTGAACCAGCGTCTTTTGGTGCAGCTCGAGCTCCAGCTTGTCCCGCTTGAGTTCCAGCTCCCGCCGCAGCAGGTCCACGAGCTGCGCGGTGTTGGCGCGCAGGACCTCCGACACGGTCATCTCCACCGGCCGGTTGTCACGGATCACCACGATCCGGCTGGAAATCGACTGCTCGCACTGGGTGAAGGCGTACAGCGCGTCCACGAGCTTCCGCGGATCCACCCCCTTCGGCACGTCCACCGCGATCTCCACCTTCTCGGAGGTGAAATCGTCGATCGACTTGACCTTCAGCTTCCCCTTCTTTGCCGCGTCCTCGATCGATCCGATCAGGGAATCGGTGGTCGTTCCCGGCGGGATCTCGGTGATCACCACCGTGTCCTCGTCCTTCACCCGGATCCGCGCCCGGACCCGCACCGACCCACGGCCGTCGTCGTAGTCCTTCGCATCCATCAGCCCGCCGGTCGGGAAATCCGGCACGAGCTTGAACGGCTTGTCCTCGAGGATGGCGACCTGCGCCTGGAGGAGTTCGATGAGGTTGTGGGGAAGGATGCGCGCGGAGAGGCCGACGGCGATGCCCTCGGTGCCGAGCATCAGCAGCAGCGGCAGCTTGCAGGGAAGCGCCACGGGCTCCTGGTTGCGCCCGTCATAGGTGGGGACGAACTCGGTGAGCTCGTCGTTGAACAGCTCGGTGCGCGCCAGCTCGGTGAGCCGCGCCTCGATGTAACGCGAGGCGGCCGGAGGATCGCCGGTGAAGATGTTCCCGAAGTTCCCCTGCCCCTCGATGAGGTACCGCTTGTTGGTGAGCACCACGATCGCATCCTCGATCGAGGCGTCCCCGTGCGGATGGAACGGCATGGTCTGCCCGACCACGTTGGCCACCTTGTGCAGCTTGCCGTCGTCCATCCGGTGCATCGCCCAGAGGATCCGCCGCTGCACCGGCTTCAGGCCGTCCGCGAGACTCGGAATCGCCCGGTCGCGGATCACATAGCTGGCGTACTCGAGAAAGCTGCGGTCCATCCGCTTGTGCAGCGGATGCGCCGGCTTGTGGTGGGAATGGGGTTGGGGTTCCGGGCCGGGGACGTCCCCGGGCGTGGCTGATGAACTCATGGGCTCCTGTCGCTGTGCTCAGAAATGCCGCCGGCCGGGTCCTCCCGGCCCGCCTGTGCGTGCGTGCGCCGCGGCGCGCAGGGTGCGGACGCGCGCGGCGGTGCTGCTCCCTCCTACTCCCACTCGATCGTGCCCGGCGGCTTGCTCGTGATGTCGAACACGCACCGGTTGATGCCTTTGACCTCGTTCACGATCCGGTTCGAAAGCCGCTCCAGCAGATCGTACGGGAGCTTCACCCAGTCCGCGGTCATCCCGTCCTGCGACTCCACCGCACGCACGCAGATGGTGTAGTCGTAGGTCCGTTCATCCCCCATCACCCCCACGCTCCGCACCGGCAGGAGAACGGCGAAACTCTGCCAGAGCTCGTAGTACAGTCCGCACGCCTTCATCTCCTCCACCACGATCGCGTCGGCGGCACGAACCATCTCCAGCTTCGCCGGCGTGAGATCGCCCAGGCAGCGAACCGCCAGACCCGGCCCCGGGAACGGCTGCCGGTACACGATCTCCCGAGGCAGCCCCAGCTCGAGCCCCAGCACCCGGACCTCGTCCTTGAACAGGCACCGCAGCGGCTCCACCAGCTTGAACCGCATCCGCTTCGGCAACCCCCCGACGTTGTGATGGCTCTTGATCAACGCCGCCGGATTCCCGGCGATCGGCACCGACTCGATCACGTCCGGATACAGCGTGCCCTGCGCCAGGAACCGCGCCTTGCCCGCACGCTTCGTCGCCGCCTCGAACACCTCGATGAACGTCCGCCCGATGATCTTCCGCTTCCGCTCCGGCTCGGTCACACCCTTCAACCGCTTCAGGAAAAGGGTGCTCGCATCCTCGTACTGGAGCCGGATGCGGAAATGACGTCCGAAAACCTCCCGGACCACGTCGGCCTCCCGCGCCCGCAACAGCCCGTTGTTCACGAAGATGCAGGTCAGCTGGTCCCCGACCGCCTTGTGGATCAGCGCCGCGGCCACGCTCGAGTCCACACCCCCGCTCAACCCCAGCAACACCCGCTCTTCCCCCACCTGCGACCGTATCTCCTCCACGGCCTGGTCGATGTAGTTCCGCATCGTCCAGTCCCGCCCGCACCCGCAGATCCGATGCACGAAGTTCGCCACGATCTCCCGGCCCTTGGTCGTGTGCACCACCTCCGGATGGAACTGCAACCCCAGGAAACGACGGTCCCGGTTCTCGATCACCGCGTAGTCCGAGTTCTCCGTGGTCGCCACCACCGCGAAATCCTTCGGCAGCCGCGTCAGCCGGTCGCCGTGCGAATTCCAGACCTGCATCGCCGTCGGCAACCCCTCGAACAACGGACAGTCCCGGTCCAGCACCGTCAGCGTCCCCTTCCCGAACTCCCGCTTCTGCCCCTTCTCCACCTTGCCCCCCAGGAAGTGCGCGAGCAGCTGGACGCCGTAGCAGATCCCCAACACCGGAATCCCCAGCTTGAAAACCGCCCGATCGGGAAGCGGCGCGTCCGCCGCATACACGCTCGCAGGGCCCCCCGACAGGATGATGCCCTTCGGTTGCATCGCCCGGATCTCCGCCGCCGGGGTGTCGTACCGAACGATCGTCGAGTACACGCTGCACTCCCGGATCCGACGAGCGATCACCTGGGTGTACTGCGAACCGAAGTCGAGGATCACGATCTGCTCAGGCATGGCGTCAAAGAACTCTTTTGCTCATCGGCAGGTTTGGAAGCGAGCGAATTCTGGACGTTTCTCCATGCCCCCGAAACCCCTCCAACCCACACCCCTGAACACCGCTCAAACCCCCGCCGGAAACCAGTGATAGAGCATGAAATAGATGAGAACCCCGGTGACCGAGACATACATCCAGACCGGCCAGGTCCAACGCGCCAGCCGCCGGTGCGCGTCAAACCTCCCCGTCATCGCCCGCCGGATCGTCATCAGCGCCATCGGCACGATCGCCATCGCCAGCACCACGTGCGTCGCCAGCATCACGTAGTACACCGTCCGCACCCAGCCGTCCGCTCCCAGCCGGGTATGAACCCCCTGCACCAGGATCTTGTGCAGCACGTACGTCACCAGGAACACCGACGACGCCGTGAACGCGCCCATCATGCACCGCCGATGCGCCTCCTTCCGACCCGCCCGGATGAACGCGAATCCCAGCGCCAGACACACCATCGCCACCGCGTTCAAACCCGCATTCAACGCCGGCAGATCGTGCACCGTCACGGCTCAACCTCCCGCTCGAGTTCCGCCAGCAACCCCAGCACGCGATCCACCGCCCCGGGCTCCAAACCCTCCACCACCTGCCGCACCCGCCCCCGCCCATCCAACAGCACGATCAGCGTGCTGTGCAGAAACAGATCCTCCGGCGACTCCCGCAACTCCGGCGCCTTGTCCTGCAGCACCATCATCAGATCCTCCGTCGCCAACCGCCGGATCTCCGCTCGCGTACCCGTCACGAACTGCCACCGCCGCGCATCGGCCTCGAACCGCGCCCCGTACGCCGCGAGCACCGCCGGGTTGTCATGCTCGGGATCCGAGGTCAGCGACATCAGCGCCGCCTTCGACCCCTCGGGGATGCGCTTCTGCAGGGTCCGCATCACCCCGGACAACTGGGCGCACGGACCGGGACACCGGGTGAAGATGAGGTTCACCGCCCACGGCCTGCCCTTCAGGCTCTCCAGCCCCACCGGCTCCGCAAGCTGGTTGGTCAGGGAAAACGGACGAACCTCCCGTAGCGGCACCGCAGGAAGCGAAACCACCCCGGCACCCCCAGCCCTCGTCGCGGTCGTCGTCACCCGGGCGCCCCCGAAGAACGTGAGCAACACGAAGCCAGCCAGGAGCACCGCCCCGGAACCGATCAGCAGCATGAACGACCGTGACATGATCGAAGGGTGAAGTGGGACGACGGAGGACGGGCATCCGACGGCCCGAAGCGCCAGCGCCGGCATGGATCCGGATCACCGGCCGGACCACCCACGGTCCGGTCGGGATGATCCTACTCGAAGGACGTCGCCGTGCCGCCGCCGCCCGCCTTCGAATCCATCCACGCCTTGAAGTTCTCCTCGGTCTCCACCACCACGAAACCGTTGGCCATCGCGGCGTGCCCGTTGCCGCACAATTGTGCGCAGATGATCTGGTATTTTCCGGTCGCGGTCGGGACGAAGTGAACCGGGATGTTCAACCCGGGAATGCAGTCCTGGGTCACCCGCAGGGGCAACACCTTGAAGCTGTGGATGACGTCCTTCGAAGAGCAGTTCGCAATCGTCGGCTTCTTCAACGGGACGTACATCTCGTTCATCGACTGCACGTTGTCCTTGGTGCTCGGATCCTCGGGATCGAACCCGAACGGGTTCTCAGCGGTCACCAGGGAAAGGTCCTGGCGCCCGAACTTCCCGTCCGGCCCGGGATAGATGAACGTCCACCCGAACTGCTCCGCCACCACCCGCACGACGGTGGAGTCCGCCTCCGGCGGGAAGTCGTCCACCGTCTTCGCCCACAACGGAATCGCAAAACCGAGCAGGAGAATCGCCTCGAAACTGGCCACCCCGACCTCCATCCACGTGGATGCGTGCCCCCGCACGCCGTGGTAGTCGGCCTTCAGGCCCGGCCGCGCGCGGAAGCGGACCAGGGTGTAAATGAAGAACACCGTCCACCCGACAAGCAGGATGCCCATCAGCCAGTGGACCAACTCCACCAGGGTGTTCACGTCGTGCCCGTGCTCGGAGGCAACCACGGGCAGGTTCAGAAGTTTTTCCATCATGGCAGTCGCAACACTAAGGCTAGTCGAGTCAGCGGGCAGGCGGTTCGTCGGCTTGCCGCGCGGCGGCATGCTCGCCCTGGCCGGATTCCAGTTCGATCGCTTCAACCGCCATCGACCGGCGCACCAGGTACACGGCGAACGCGCCGAAGGCGGTCAGCATCAGGATCACAAAGCACAGGAGGGCGAACACCCCCCAGTGCAGGCCCTTGCCCAGCGGCGAATCGGTACGGCCGAAACACACGGCGCAGGCCTGAACCGCGGGCGACGACAGCCCGGCAAGTGCCACCGCGACCAGGATGGAGGAAACGAAACGGGAACGCTTCATCATGCGCATCGATATCCGGGTTCAGAAGTAATCGACATTCTTGAGCTTCTTCAGGAAGTAGCGGCCGTAGAACACCAGCGCCACCGCGCCACCGATCGACACCAACGCCAGGATCAGGTCGCCGGTGCGCCTGGATCCCGACACGTACTCGTTCAGCGACCAACCCCCGAGAAACAGCGAGAGCAGGAACGCCGACACGATGAAGAACACGTGGAAGGATTTCAGCGACATAGAGCCTCCTATGGGAATATGGGTTTGGGAACGTCGTTCATGGCCCATACAGTCAGAAGCATCATTCCAAGAAAGAAAAATGCCGTGAACCCGAGAATCGTGTAGATCATCCGCTTCTCGTTGGACAGGTGCATGAACCACCCGGCCACCAACGAAGCCTTGACCGACGCAATCGCCAGCGCCACCCCCACGGTCAACGCCAACGTGTCGAAGTGCACGAAATACGCCGCGACGGTGATGATCGTCCCGATGATCAGCGCGAAGAAGACCAGCCAGTACGTCCGGCTGTGCCCGGCGTGATCGTGACCGTGATGCGCTTTGTGTTCGCTCATAACAGGGGAAGAAGGGGAAATCAGAGGAGATAAAGGATCGGGAACAGGAAGATCCAAACCAGGTCGACGAAGTGCCAGAAGAGCCCGGACACCTCCACCCGGTTGGTGTAACGCTCGGGGTCGGTCTTCCACATCCTCGCGCCCGGACCCCAGATCCATCCGATCACCAGCGCGCCACCGATGACGTGCAGTGCATGCAGCCCGGTCATGGTGAAGTAGATGGCGAAGTAGGTGTTATGCCACGGGCCGTAGTTCTGCACCTTCTTGGTGTCGGACCACGGGATCCGGAACTCCTTGTGCTCCAGGTGATGACCGGAGGCCTTCTCCATCTTCTGGATGAGAGGAACCTTGGCCATGCCCGCGGCCTTCACCTCGGCCGGGAACTCGACGCCATGAATCACGATCGAGTCCGGGGGCTGCTTCTTCCCGTTCACCACCTGGCCGCCGCCGACCTTCTCGACGAGGTGCCCGTCGATCACCCGGCCGTCCTTCAGCACGACCTCGTAGTGGGTGAACTTGTCGTAGTACTCGTAGCTCTTGATGCAGCAGAACATCACGGCGCAGATCAGCGTGATGGCCTGGATCTTCCGGTACTTGGCGAACTGGTTGGCCTTCAACGCCGCCCAGCCGAGCACCACGGTGACGCTGGAACAGATCAGCACCAGGGTGTTGATGGTGCCGATCGGCACGTTCAACACGCCGTGCGGCCAGACCCCCGGATACGCGCCCACCCGCAGCAGGATGTAGGACGAAAAGAGCGCTCCGAAGAGCATCACCTCCGATGCCAGGAACAGCCAGATGCCCAGCTTGGCATTGTACAGGCCGGTGTCCCGGCGGGGCATTACCGTGTAGGGGATGTCCATGGGAAAGGAATCAATCGGTTGACTCAGGAGCGCGAGGGCTGGCTCTGCGGCAGGTAATCGCGCGCCGCGCCCGGCACGCTGTACTCGTACGGCCCACGGTACACCTTCACCGGTTCCGCGAAATTCCCGTGCGGCGGCGGCGTCGGAGTCTGCCACTCCAGCGTGGTCGCATCCCAGGGATTGTCCGAGGTCACCTTCTCGCCCCGGAAGATGCTGACGAAGAAGTTGTAGATGAACGGAAGCTGCGAAACCCCCAGCAGGAAGGCCGCGATCGAGATGCCGATGTTCGCGTCGATCACCGACTTCGCCAGGCGCCCGACCACGTCCGCCGTGGCGTCCGAGACCATGTACGACGCCCCGCCGTCGGACATGCGCCGCGACATGCCGGCGATGCCCTGGGCGAACATCGGGAAGAAGATCAGGTTCATCGCCACGAACGACCCGGCGAAATGAATCTTGCCCAGCATCTCATTCATCTTCCGCCCCGTCGCCTTCGGGTACCAGTGGTACACCCCGGCGAAGAGCGCGAAAATGCTCCCCGGCGCCACCACGTAGTGGAAGTGCGCGATGACGTAATAGCTGTCGTGCAGATGGATGTCGCTGAAGTTGAACCCGAGCGGCAGCCCCGTCAGACCCCCGATGCCGAACATCGGCAGGAACGCCAGGGTGAAGAGCATCGCCGAGTTGAACCGGATCGAGCCGCCCCACAACGAGAGGAACAGACAGGTCAGAATGATCACCGACGGCACCGAGATGATCATCGTCGTGGTCTGGAAGAAGGTCGAAATCCGCGTCCCCATGCCCGTCAGGTACATGTGGTGCGCCCAGACGATGAAGGAGATGAACCCGACCGCCAGGGCCGAGTACACCAGGGACCGATAGCCGAACAGCGGCTTGCGGGTGTTGTTCGCGATGATCTCGCTGACGATGCCCATGGCGGGAAGCACCAGCACGTACACCTCCGGATGCGCGAGGAACCAGAACAGGTGCTGCCAGAGCAGCGGACTGCCACCCCCGCTGATGTCCGCGAGGTTGCCGCCCACGATCAGACCGGTCGGCAGGTAGAAGCTGGTCCCGGCAACCTTGTCCATGAGCTGCAACACCGCCGCCGCCTCAAGGGGCGGAAAGGCGAGCAGGAGGATGAACGCCGTCACGAACTGCGCCCAGGTGAAGAATGGCATGCGCATCCAGGTCATGCCAGGCGCCCGCAGCTGGATCACCGTGGCGATGAAGTTCACCGACCCCAGCAGCGAGGAGGTGATCAGGAACACCATGCCCACGATCCAGTAGGTCTGGCCGTCGGTGGGAATCGTGGTCGCCAGCGGCGAGTACGAGGTCCAGCCGCCCTGGGCCGCCCCGCCCGGAACGAAGAAGCTGACCATCATGATCAGGCCGCCGAGCAGGAAGGACCAGAAACTCGCCATGTTGATGCGCGGGAACGTCATGTCCGGCGCGCCGATCTGCAGAGGCACCAGGTAGTTGCCGAACGCGGCGAAACCCAGCGGCACCACGCCCAGGAACACCATGATCGTCCCGTGCATCGCACCAAACGCGTTGTAGAGGTTGGCGCTCATCGTCCCCCCCGCGGCAACGTCCCCCAGCGCCCATTCCATCAGCCCGCCCACCACCGGGATGGGTTCGTTGGGCCAGGCGATCTGCCACCGCATCGCCAGCATCAGCAGGAAACCCAGGAACAGAAAGATGAGCGAGGCCACCCCGTACTGGATGCCGATGACCTTGTGGTCCGTGGAGAAGATGTAGGTCCTCCAGAAGCCGAGGTCATGGTGCCCCCCTCCGGCATGGTGCGCCCCATGCTGCGGCGCGGTTGTGGTCGACGTCGAATGACTCATGTTGCGGTCGATGTTGCGGGATCGGATCCTAGAAGACGCTCCTCAGCACGTTGTCGGTCATCAGGAGGCCAAGAAGCATCGGCAGGTAAATGATGGACGCAAAGAAAACCATGCGCGCCCGGCGCCGGTCCAGTTCCATCGTGAATCGCCAACCGGTCCAGGCGAACGCAAGCCCCAGCGCCACCGCGCCCCCCGCGTAGGCCGCCCCCGCCACCCCCACCCAGACCGGCACCAAACTGACCACCAGCAGCGCCACGGACGACACCAGCGTGATCCACCCCGTCGCCCGCCCCTCCGGATCCACCACCGGCAGCATGCGAAAACCAGCCCGCGCGTACTGCTCGCGATACAACCACGCGATCGCGAGAAAATGCGGGATCTGCCAGAGAAACAGGATCCCGAACAACCCCAGCCCGCCCGCCCCCATCTCCCCGCGCGCCGCGGTCCAACCCATCAGCGGCGGCAGTGCCCCGGGCACGGCTCCCACCAGCGTGTTCAGCGGGGTCAGCCGCTTCAAGGGGGTGTAGATCAGCACGTAGCTGACCAACGCCACCGCGCCGAGCACCGCGGTCAACCCGTTCACCACCCAGGCGAGATAAACCACGCCACCCAGCGAAAACAGAACGCCCAACCCCAGCGCAAACCAGGGCTCCACCTGCCCGGAGGGCAGCGGACGGGTCGCGGTCCGCTCCATCAACCGGTCCAGGTCGCGCTCCCACCACTCGTTCAACGCCGCCGCACCGGCCGCCACCAGCGCCGTCCCGATCAGCACGTGCAGCCCCGCCAGCCAATCCGCCCCACCGCTGCGAGCCACAAAAAAGCCCGCCAGGGTCGTGATCAACACCAGCGCCGTCAGCCGCGCCTTGGTGAGCTCGCGGATGATTCCGGCCAGCACCCACAGCGGAGCCATCGTTTCCTTGGCGGCGATGAGCGCGGCTCTCATGGGTTCCTCATCCGTTTCACAGCGTCAGGGTTCATGCGGGAATGCCGATCCGTGCTCCTTCACCCCGGCCGGACCCCGCCTCCCGCGATCCGCCGGCACCCGCGCCAGACCCGGAGGCAATCACCCCCGCCTCAATGCCCCGCCTCCGAACGGCGGTGCGCACGAGCAGTGTGCTCCAGGCGCCCACCACCAGACATCCGGCTCCAACAACCACGTGCAGGGTCGCGATGTCCGCCGCCTTGTTGCTCCAGACCGTCGCCGCTCCCAACGCCACCTGGATCCCGATCAGAACCATCCATGTCACCCCCAGCCGGCCCGCCGCTGTGGAACGTCCGAACACACGCTGCAACCGGTACCCGACCGCAAGCACCGCCACCGCAAGCACCACGCCCAGCCACCGATGGGTCATGTGCAGATGCACATGGGCCGCGGTGATCGGGTGAAAGTCCCGGGTGTCCAGGCGCCGGGCGTTGACCTCGTGCAGAAACGCTTCGTCGGTCGGAGGCCAGACCTTGCCGTAGGCCAGGGGGAAGTCCGGCACCGCCAGCCCGGCGTGCTGGTGCCGCATCGAGGCTCCCAGAATGAGCTGGAGGAAAATGAAGACGGTCAGCAGCAGCACCCAGGCGGACAGGGACCGCGAAACCACGGGCGCCTCGCGCTGCCACCGATGCCAATGGGGCGAAATACGGATGGCGATCACCACGAGCAGCACCAGGAAGGCCTGCGCCAGCATGGCGTGTAGAATCCCGATCTGGTCCTTCATCAGGTTCACCCGCAACCCGCCCAGCACGCCCTGGATGACCACCAGCACCACGGCCAGCCATCCGAGCCGGATCACCCGCCGGTCGCCGGACCGAAGCTGCAGCCAGACGGCCAGGATCACCGTGAGCAATCCAACCACCGAGGCATAAAGCCGGTGCGTGTGCTCGTAAAACACCCCCCCGACCCACTGGGAGATCGGAAACAGGAACATGTTGTACCCGAAGGTCGTCGGCCAGTCGGGCACCGCCATCCCCACCCCGTGCGACGTCACCAGCCCTCCCAGCCCGATCAAACCGAGCGTCGCGATCGCCGTGAACCAGGCGAACGCCTTCAAACCGCGGGGTTGAGAGGGTGGATTCGACATCGCTCAAAGAGAACCGCCGAGGATTGACCCCCGGCGGTTCGGTTGGAGAGGGGTTCGGTTTCTCATGGACGATCCGGGCCGCTGGGCGGACACCACGCCCCACGAAACCGGACCGAATGACTGCCTTACTGGGCCAGGGCCGCGACGGTGAACGAGGCCGTTGCGCCGCCGTCCTTCACCTCGATCTCCTGGGTCTGCGCCTTGTCCTCGGTCACGTGCGTCTTCCGATGGAAGGCAACCAGGGTGTACTTCCCGGGCGGAACGCCTTCGATCTTGAAGCTCCCGTCCTTGTCGGTGACGGCGAAGAAGCCGTGGGGCACCACGCCGACGTAGGCGAACATCCAGGGGTGCACGTCGCACTTGAACCGGACGAACACCTCGCTCTGGTCGAAGCTGCGCTCGATGTCCTTGCCGCCGGCCATCTGCGCCAGGTTGAACTCCTTGTTGATCTTGGGCGTGGCATGCACGTTGTGCAGCACGGGATCGGAGTTGCGGACCAGCAGCTTCTGCCCGACCTGGAGCCCGACAATGTACGGAACGTACTCGCAGCCCTTCTGGTCCAGAAGGACCGGCTTCGTGGGGGCGGGACCGCCGCTGGCCTGCTTCAGATACACGAAAACGTCCGCCAGCCCGTTGTCGGCGCCGACCGCGTAGAACCGGGTCTTGGGCTTCTCATTGGGCCAGAGCTTCCCGCAGGAAGGATCCAGCGGGAGGCTTTTCTCCGCCGGAGGCGTTCCGGTCAGGGTGACTTTTCCGACGATATCCGCCGCCTGAACCGAACCCATGCCGGCCACCAGGAGCGCTCCAAGGACTGCTTTCAACGTGCTGTTCATGATCATTTGGGATTTTCTCACCAAATTGGCCTGCGAACTATCGGGGCGAAACCGGGCGTCGCAAGCCGATTCCTAGCCAAAACCGGAGGTAGAAGCGAGGCTTCTCTCATGGATTGGCGGCACGCGTGCCGGCGCTGCCCCGCAGCCGCGCGAGCAGCCGGATCATGGACAACGCGGTGCCCGCGGCCTCCACCCCACGGTTGTGTTCCGAGTCGAGACAACGCGCGTCGGCCTGCGACTCCGTGGCCACCAGCAGGACCTCATGCACCACCGGCAGCCGATGCCTCAACCCGATGTCCATCAACGCGCGGGTCACCGACTCCCCCACCAGATCCGCATGCGCGGTCTCCCCACGGATGATCACCCCCAGGCACAGGACCGCCGCCACCCCGCCCCGCGTCGCCAGAAACTCAACGGCCAGCGGAATCTCAAAGGCGCCGGGCACCCGGACCACCTCCACCTCGACCCCCGCCTCCACCAGCACAGCCCTCGCCCCGTCGAGCAGGCTGTCCACATGCCGGCGATTGTATTCGGAAGCCACCACCGCCACCCGGACCTCGGACGCCGTCGCCGTCGTCCCCGTTTTTCGGACACGTTTGAGCATGATGCGCCCGCGCAGCCTGCCGAAACACCGGGCCCCGGGCAACTAGAGCCAATGCCCAAGTTTCTGCTTCTTGGTCCTGAGGTACTTGCGATTGTGCGGGTTCGGACGAATCCGGATCGGAACCTGGCCCACGATCCGCAGACCATACCCCTCCAGCCCCACCACTTTCCGCGGGTTGTTGGTCAGCAAACGGATGTTCCGCAACCCCAGGTCCGCCAGGATCTGGGCCCCGATGCCGTACTCCCGCAGGTCCATCGCATACCCCAGCCTCAGGTTCGCCTCCACCGTATCCAAACCCTCCTCCTGCAACTTGTACGCCCGGATCTTCGGCGCCAACCCGATCCCCCGCCCCTCCTGCCGCATGTACACCAACACCCCGCACCCCGCCTCGGCGATCTGCTGCAACGCCTGCTGCAATTGCGGCCCGCAATCACAACGCAACGACCCGAACACATCCCCGGTCAGACACTCGCTGTGGACCCGAACCAGAACGTCCTTCTCCCCGCTCACATCCCCGTAAACCAGCGCGAGATGATGCTTTCCGTCGGTCTTTGATCGATAAAGGGACAACTGGAAGTCCCCGTAGACGGTCGGCATCCGGATCGTCTCCTCCCGTTCCACCAACTTCTCCCGCGTCCGCCGATACTGAACCAGGTCCTCGATCGAACAGATCCTGAGCCGGTGCTTCTGTGCAAACCGCCGCAGCTTGGGCAACCGCATCATGGTGCCGTCGTCGTCCATGATCTCGCAGATCACCCCCACCGGCCGGCAACCGGCGAGACGCACCAGATCAACAGCAGCCTCGGTGTGGCCGGTGCGCTGCAACACCCCCCCGGGCTTGGCCCTCAACGGAAAAACGTGCCCCGGCTGAACCAGATCCGCAGGCACCGCGGTCGGATCCGCCATCACCTGGATGGTCCGCGCCCGGTCCGCGGCGCTGATCCCGGTGGTGATCCCCTTCGCCGCATCCACGCTGACCTGGAAGTCCGTCTGAAAACTCTCCCGGTTCTGCGTCACCATCCGGTCGATGCCAAGTTGCGCCAACCGCTCCGAGGTCGACGGAACACAGATGAGCCCCCGGCCAAACCGCGCCATGAAGTTGATCGCGGTGGCGGTCACCTTCTCCCCCGCCATGATCAGGTCCCCCTCGTTCTCACGGTCCGCATCGTCGACGACGATCACCATCCGCCCCTTCTGGAGGTCGGACACCACGGACTCGATGGAATCAAAAGGCTTCGCCACGCGGCGGACTCTAGCCACCGGCCCTTCGCCGGGAAACAACGACGTGGCCGCGCCGCGCCGCGCGCCCCCCGTCCCGCCGCCATGCTCAACCCCGGTACACCGCCTCGTAGGCCGCCCGGGTCCGGTCCCACGAAAAGTCCGCGGTCATCCCGTTGCGCCGGTAGTACGCCACCCACTCCGGCCGAGCATACAGGGCCAGCGCCTTCTGCATCGCCTTCGCCAGCGCCCGACTCGAATAGCTCTCGAACTTGATCCCGTTCGCCCGCACCGGGTCGTCGCGGAAATCCACCACCGAGTCGTCCAACCCGCCCGTCCGCCGCACGATCGGAATGGTCCCGTAACGCAGGCTGTACATCTGGTTCAACCCGCAGGGCTCGAACCGCGACGGCATCAGGAAGAAATCACAGGCGGCCTCGATCCGGTGCGACAACCCGACGTCGAAGCTGACCCGGCTCCCGACCTTGTGCGGATGCCGCCGCGCCAGCGCGGTGAGAGCCGCCTGGAACTCCTTCTGTCCGCTGCCCAGCGACACGAACTGCGTCGGGCCGGCGAGCATCTCCTCCAACGCCCCCAGGGCGATGTCCACGCCCTTCTGGTCGGCCAGACGACCCACGGTCCCGAACAGCGGGATCTCCGGGTGCGGCGGCAGACCCATCTCGACCTGCAAAGCCGCCTTGATCCGGGCCTTCCCCTCCAGGTCGTCCACGGTGTACGACGCCGGCAGGTACGGGTTGTCGAACGTCTTCCATTCGTCGTAATCCACCCCGTTGAGAATGCCGGTCAACGAATCCCGCCGGGACCGGATCACCCCGTCGAGCTGCTCCCCATACTCGGCGGTCGTGATCTCCCGCGCGTACCGCGGACTCACCGTGGTCACCGCGTCGGCGTACACGATGCCCGCCTTCAGGAAGTTCACCATGGCGTGGAACTCCGCCCCGCCCGGATGAAACTCCGCCGCCGGCAGGTGGGCCATGTCGTACACCGCGGCGGGAAAGACGCCCTGGTACGCGAGGTTGTGAATCGTGAGCACGGTGCGCGGCGCGTCCTGCCAGCCGCCCGCGGTGCGCTCATGCCGCACCATCAGCGGCACCAACCCGGTCTGCCAGTCGTGCACGTGCACGATCTCGGGACGCCACGGCAGATGCCGGGCCAGATGCACCGCCGCCCGCGAAAACCCAAGGTACCGCTCCCCGTTGTCCCAGTATGCCGCGTGCGAATCCCCGTAGATCCCCTCCCGGTCGAAATACCGGGGGGCATGCACGAAATAGACGGTGAGATTGGGCTGCGGCTCGAGGGTCCAGATCTCCGGCTGAAACCGGGCCGCACCCACCGGCACGTCCATGAACCAGTCCATGCGCCGCGGAACGTGGCGGCTCCAGATCGACCGGTAGAGCGGGGTGACGACCCCCACGCGATGGCCGGCGGAGGCGAGGCTCTTGGCCAGGGCGCCCACCATGTCGGCGAGCCCCCCTGTCTTGGAGTACGGATGCAACTCGCTGCTCGCCAGAAGGATTCGCATGGGGGGTGGGGCTGGGGCTGGGGCTGAGAATGGGGCTGGCGTCCGGTTCAGGCGGGCCCTGCGGGTGGCGTCAACCGGTCGGCCCCCAGGTACGCCCTTAACGGCTCCGGTATCAGGACCGAACCGTCCGCCTGCTGGTGGGTCTCGAGCAGGGCCACGAAGAGCCGCGCCAACGCGGTGCCGCTGCCGTTCAGGATGTGCGGAAACCGGTTGTGCCCGCTCGCATCCTTGTACCGCAGGTTCATCCGCCGCGCCTGGAAGTCCTCGCAGTTCGAACAACTGGAGACCTCCAGCCACCCCCCCTGCCCCGGAGCCCAAAGCTCGATGTCGTACGTCTTGGCGCTGGCGAAACCCATGTCGCCGGTGCACAGCCCGATCACCCGATAGTGCAGGCCCAGGCTCTGGAGGATCCGCTCGGCGTTCCCCACCATGGCCTCCAACTCCGCATAGCCGTCCTCCGGCCGGACGACCTTGATGAGCTCGACCTTGTCGAACTGATGCACACGGATCATCCCCCGCGTCCCGACACCCGCCGCCCCCGCCTCCGCCCGGAAACACGGACTGTAGGCGACGTAGCGGATCGGCAACTGCGCCTCCGCGAGCAGTTCCTCACGGTGGATGTTCGCCACCGGCGCCTCGGCGGTCGGCACGAGGTACAGCTTCCCCAACGTGCTGTCATCCAACCCCTCCCGCGCCGCGTACGCCTGGTCGCGGAACTTCGGGAACTGCCCGACGCCCACCATGCAGTGTTCGCCCACGAGAAACGGCGGCGAAACCTCGGTGTACCCGTGCTCACGGGTGTGAAGGTCGAGCATGTACTGGATCAACGCCCGCTCCAGCCGCGCACCCCATCCGGTGTACAACAAAAAGCCGCTGCCGGAGAGCTTCGCACCGCGGGCGAAATCCACGAGCTTCAGGGATTCGCAGATTTCCACGTGCGACCGTGGCTTGAACCCGTGTTCCGCCGGCCGGCCCCAGGTGCGGATCACCGGGTTGTCCTCGGCGGTGACCCCCACGGCGACGCTGGGGTGCGGGAGATTCGGAATGCGCAGCAGGAGCTCCTCCCGCCGGCCCTCCGCCTCCCCAGCCTCCCGGTCCAGCAGCGCGATCCGATCCCCCAACCCGCGCACCTCCGCCTTCCGCGCCTCCGCCTCGACGGCCTTCTTCTGCGCCATCAGCGCCCCGATCTCCTTCGACGCCGCGTTCCGCTCCGCCTTCAGCCGCTCGGCCTCGTTCAGCCGCGCCCGCCGCAACTCGTCCAACGACAGGATCTCGTCGATCGCCCGCTCGTCCCCGCCCCCGCGGGTGGCCAACCGCTCCCGCACAAACTCCGGCCGCTCCCGCACTAGCTTGATGTCCAGCATCGCGCCGGGAGTCTTAAGAAGCGGCGGCAACGGACGCAAGACGTCGGGTGCCTGAAACCACCACCGCCGCCACCATCCCCACTCCCCTCACGCGGTCCGACAACCCAGGGTCAGCAGCACGTTCGCCCACAACGAAAGGTCGCCGGTCTGCACGGTCAGCACGTGGTCCGCCGACTCCACCGCCTTGTAGAAATCCCATTTCGACACCGGCACCAGGGACAACGACAACCCCGCTTCCGCCAGCACCGCCCGATACTCGGCCCACACGGGCGGTTCGCCGGATCGCGCATACGGATCGTCGGGCGGGATGCCCATGGTGTTCACTTCATCGACCGGCACCGCGCTGAGCACGGCCCGCAGCACCTGCGCGACGGTCACCACCCCGGGGGACAGGTTCAAACTGACCACCTCCGCCCCCGGACCCCGCTTGCTCGAGGCCGGATAGTTGCCGTCCGCGATCAGCACCTTCGCATGGTGCCCCGCCCGACCGAGCACCTCGTTGATGCGCGGATGTATGAGTTGATGCTTCAGCATGAAACCTCCGCGGATCGCCCCGGCGCCACGGTCGTCGGGCGCTGGTCGTCCAAAAATCTGAGCCCGGCACGATACTCCCTCAACGGAGCCTCCTCCAAAACCGCCTCCACCGCCCCCGGCGCCCTCCCGCACTCGGCCACGATCTCCCCCATGGGATCCACCACGACCGAGCCGCCCGGATACGCATGGTACGGATCCGCTCCCGTCCGGTTCACCCCAACCACGTACGCCTGCCCCTCGATCGCCCGCGCCTGCAACAAACGCGTCCAGTGCGACACCCGCTTCTCCGGCCAACTGGCGATGACCACGTAAAGCTCGGGCCGCCAACGCCGGGTCGCCTCGCGAAAAAGCTCCGGAAATCGAAGGTCGTAACAGATGAAGGGCGCCACCCGGAATCCAGCCCACTCGAACACCGCCGGACCCGTCCCGGCCAGGTACGCCGCCGGTTCCCCGCCCGGGGTGAACAGCCGTTGCTTGCGGTAACGCACCACTTCCACGCCGTCAGGCCCCCACCCGACCGCCTCGTTCGCCGCCCCTTCCCCGTGCCGGACCGCCAGCCCCGCCAGCAGCCAGATCCCATGCCTGCGCGCCACCTCCGCCATCGACCGCTCGACACCGCCGCCCGGCGGCTCCGCCACAACCCCCGCGTTCATGCTGAACCCGCTGGCGAACATCTCCGGAAGCACCACCAGCGTCCCCGCCTCCGGCCGCCGCGCATCCAGCCAGGCCCCCACCTCCGCCCGGTTCCGGACCGCATCCTCCCACACAAGATCGTACTGGTACCCGATGACGCGCCGCGCCTGCACCCGCGTGTTCTGGCCCACCCCACGCCCCAACTCAAGCGCGCCCCGATCTCCCGGTCCGCCTCGCTCCCGGTTCCTAACGCCGCCGCCGCAACCGACCCGCTTCCCGGATCATCGCCAGTCCCTTCCGGCTGGCATCGTACGGATCCGGAATCTCCCACGCGTCGATCATGATCCACCCCTCGAACCCTCCGCCCCGCAATTCCGCCAGCGATTCCGCGATCCGCGCATGACCCTCCCCACACGGCAGGTGCTTCGAGGTCCCACCATCCCGCAGCGTCCCGTCGGTGTCCGTGAGATGGACGTACCCGATGTTCCCCACCCCGATCCTCCGCAGCATCTCGTGCGGACGCCCGGTCGAACCGTTCATCAGGTCGAAATGGCTCGGGTCGTAAATCGCCTTCAGGTTCGGATGCCCCGCCCGTTCAAGGATCCGCACCATGTGCTCCTCCCGGTTGAACACGAACGGCGGCTCGATCTCGAACGCGGTCAGGATCCCCGCATCCGCCGCAATTCCAGCCGCCTCGCGGAACGTCCCCCCCAGCCGGTCCAAGGCCTCGTCCAGGGTCTGTCCACGCAAACCGCCGCCCGGCCAAAGCCCGATGCACGAACAGCCAACCTGCCGCGCAAAACCCACCCGGTCCCGAAACTGCCCCAGCCATTCCCGCCGCGCCCCGCCGTCCGGCGCAAACGCCCCCTCCGCTCCGAGCTGAATCGAGAACACCTCCAACCCATACGCGTCATACATGCGCCGCAACGCACGGATCCGCCCCGTCTCCCCAGCCGCCGGATACGGACCCTGCGGCCAGTCCCCCACCAACTCCACGCCGTCAAACCCCTCCCGGGCCGCGAAATCCAGAATCTCCCAAATCGGATACAGCCCTTTGTGCTTGTTCCCGCTCGATTGAAAGCCGTTCAACCCGATCGCGGTCCTCCACTTCGCCCGGCCCCTCCCCACACCCGCTCCCACCCCTGCACCCACCCCTGCTCCCACGCCCGCTCCCACGCCCGCTCCCACGCCCGCGCCCACGCCCGCACCTACGCCCGCGCCCGACGCCCTCCCAACCGCTTCCAACAACCCGGCCAGACCCGCCACCGCCAGACCCGAACCCAGAAATGTCCTCCGATTCCAAGGGAGTTGCATGCCCCAACCCTGCGGAACCGGCACCGTCCTGGCAAACCATCCGACGCCACGCAAAACAACGGGACGGACCGGAGCCCGGGCTTCCCGCCCAAACTCCGGTCCGCGCACGACTCCCGTTCCTTGCATCCCCTGACCGGCACGTTCACCGGTCACCCCGGCACGGCCTTAGCCGCGGTTCCGCATCCCGCCACGCCGCATGCCCCGGCCGTAACCGTCCCCGCGCGGCCCGGGACCCATCGGACATCCGCACCGCGGACACCCCTCACCGGCACCCAACGCAGCCCGACCACCCCGGGGTCCGTGCGGCCCCGAACCGTCCATCGCCGGACGCCGCCCCTTCCCATCGTCGTCCCGACCCGGCCCGCGGAATCCGCCCCGACCCGGACCCTGCCCGTCACGACGCGGTCCCGGACGGTCAAAGCCGCCATCGCGACGCTCCGGGCGATCCCAACGACCAGGACCGACACCCGCTCCCGGCCCCGCGCCCGGACCACCACCCTGCCGGCGAAGCCCAGGCCCGGGCCCGGGTCCGCCACGCTCCCCGCGTTCCTCCCGCTCCGCACGACCCAGACGCTCCGGACGCTCGGCACTCTCGACACGCTCCGCGCGTTCAACACCGTCCTCCCGGGGTCCATCGCTCACTCCGGCGCGTTGGCGCCAGCGCGGACGCTCAACGTCGTTCCCGGCGGCCGGTCGATCCGCCTCCGGCCTTCCCGGCCCGCCCCCGCCCCGCAAGCCGCCGCGTGCCCGCATGGCCTCATGGGCCTTGTTGAATTCCTCCTCGGTCACGGACCCGTCGCCGTTGGCGTCGAGCACGGAGAAGGCGATGCGCGGTCCGCGCGGCCCGCCCGGGCCTCCTCCCAAACCCGGGCCGCGCGGTCCCGGATCGGTGCCTTCCGTCTCCGGCGCCTGAGCCCAGGAACCGAGGGTGCAAATGCCGAGCCCCGCCACGAGCGAGGCAATGATCTTGGTGGTGTTCATGATGCGTTTCCGGTTGTGGAACGTCGTCCGGCTGGCCCCGGATCCCGTTCCGCTGCTGCGGTGGCTGATGCGCTTTGGCTTCATGCCCATCTGGTTTCGATTTCGGTTTCGGTTCTGATTTTGGCCAGTGCCGTCCGTCTCCGGGCGGCTGTTCTGACCCCAGTGAGCCACCCCCATGTAAAGCCCGTGCGTGGACGGAAGGCCGAAATTGTAAAGCGCCTGTAAAACTCGTCGCCCACCCCCGGGGACCCCGCCATGCTCGCGCCATGCAGCCGACCGCGTCCCCCGCGCCGGCGTCGCCGCCCCGGGTGCTGCTCATCGACGACGACCGGAAACTGTGCCGCCTGCTCGGGGATTACCTGGGGCCCATGGGATACGAGGTTCATGCGGTGCACGACGGTCCGTCCGGCGTGACCGCGGCCCGCGAGGAACCCTGGCACGCCGTGGTGCTCGACGTGATGATGCCCGGCCTCGACGGCTTCGAGGTCCTCAAACAAATCCGCCGCGAATCAGACGTTCCCGTGCTCATGCTCACCGCCCGCGGCGACGAGGCCGACCGCATCGTCGGCCTGGAAATGGGTGCCGACGATTACCTGCCCAAGACCTTCTCACCCCGCGAGTTGCTCGCCCGCCTGCGCGCGGTGACCCGGCGCAGCCGACCCCCCGTTTCCACCGGCACCAACACCTCCGCCCACACCCCGCCCCAGGCCCCGTTGGTGGTCCGCGACCTCCACGTCAACCCCGCCACCCGGACCGCCGTCATCGGCGACCGCCCCATCGCCCTGACCGCGGTGGAGTTCGACCTGCTCGTCTGCCTCGCCCGCGCCCCCGGCCGGGTGAAAACCCGGGAACAACTGCTCGAAGAGGTCCGCGACCGCGACTACGAGGTGTTCGACCGCTCCATTGATGTCCACATCTCCGCGCTCCGCCGAAAACTCGGCGACGACCCACGCAACCCGCGGTTCATCGAAACCATCCGGTCGGTGGGCTATCGCATGATCCACCCCGACGCCGCGCCATGAACGCGACCCCGACCTCCACTCCGGCCGCCGCCCGGCTCCCCCTGGGCACGAAGATCCTGGTCGGCCTGGCGCTCAATGCCGTCCTTCTCGCGGCCGCCTTCTCCATCGTCTTCCTCGTCCAGGTCCGCCTCAACCCCGGTTCCCTCCTCGCCGGCCGCACCGGCCAACGACTCCAGGCCACCGCCCAACTGCTCCTCGGCGACCTGGCCTTCGCCAACGCCGACACCGTCTCCGGCGTCCTCGACCGCTACCGCGAGGCCTACGACATGGACCTCCGGCTGTTCGACAACTCCGGACGCGCGATCGCCGGACCCGACACCCCGCTGCCCGCCCCGGTCATGGCCTTCGTCGGACGCCAGCGCGGGCCCTTCCCCGGCAGGGGCCCCCGCGCCGGCGCCGGACCCGGCGCGGGCAACCCCGCCCAACGCCAGGGCCCCGAGTTCCCACGCGGTCCGCGCGGACGCGGTGCCGGTGCGGGTGCCGGTGCGGCTGCGATGCACGAGCCGTTCCCCAGGTTCGTCACCCGCGCCGGGGATCCGCCGGCCTACTGGGTGGTCATCCACCTGCCAGCCACCGGCGACTTCCGCCCGCTCACCCTCGTGGTCCGGTCCGAATCCCTCTGGTCCGGCCCGCTCCTCCCCGACCTCAAACCCTGGCTCGCCGCCGCGGCAGGCGCCTTCGCCCTCTCCGGCCTCTTCTGGTACCCGCTCGTCCGCGGCATCACCCGCGACATCGGCCACATGATGCGTGGAACCGAAGCCATCGCCGCCGGCCGCCTGGATTCGCGCCTGCAACTCCGCCGAACCGACGAACTGGGCCGCCTCGCCGAAGCCATCGACCAGATGGCCGGCCGACTCTCCGGGTTCGTCGCCGGCCAGAAACGCTTCCTCGGCGACGCCGCCCACGAGTTGTGCTCCCCGCTCGCCCGCATGCAGGCCGCGGTCGCGGTCCTCGAGTCACAACCCTCCGCCGACCCCCAGCTCTACCTGGCCGACATCCGCGAGGAACTGGACGAAATGGCCGCGCTGGTCAACGAACTGCTCGCCTTCTCCCGCGCCACCCACGGCCGCGCGGTCCGCACCGACAGCGTCGATGTCCACGCAGTCCTCAGGAAAGCCTGGGAACGCGAGGCCCCCGCCGAGGCGGTCCCCCGTTTCGACGTCGATGCCGGCCTCGCCGCCCGCGCCGATCCCAGCCTGCTGCACCGGGCCCTCGCCAACCTGATCCGCAACGCCATCCGCTACGCCGGAACCCAGACCCCCATCACCCTCGCCGCACACGCCCGGAACGGGGAGGTCCGGATCACGGTGTCCGACGAGGGACCGGGCGTGCCCGAGGCCGAGGTGTCCCGCTTGTTCGAGCCGTTCTACCGCCCGGAACCTTCGCGAAGCCGCGAACTCGGCGGCGTCGGCCTAGGCCTCGCCATCGTCAAGACCTGCGTCGACGCCTGCGCCGGCTCGGTCACCGCCCGCAACCGCGCACCCCGCGGATTCGAGGTCGAAATCCGCCTCCCGCAGAGTTCCCCGTCCGCCCGGCACTTCCCTACGGCGGCGTGACCGCCCGATGGAAACGACTCGGTCGCCCGGTCTCCCTCCCCACCACGACCGCGCCGTTCAGATCAAGCTCGAGCTCCGCCTCGAGCCCCCAACCGCCAAGATCCCCGCCGTTCTCCCACCGGAAACGCTGCCCTGCGACACCCTCGAACATCAGCGCCTCAATCCCCGGCGTCGTGTCCCGGAAGTGTCGGTACGCCCCGATCCGCACCGGCCGACTCCCAGGCTCCGCGACCGCCCTCAGCACCACCCCCTCCGCACCCGCCACCACGATCTGCGGACCGTTCGAGGCCATCCCGTTCAGCGCCTTCCCCGTCAGCGTCGGCACGTCCACCCAGTCCACCAGATTCGTGCTCCGCAACACCGTCCCCTGCGTCCCGCACGCGTACACCGCCCCACCCGACATCGCCAATCCCGTCAGCCACGAACTCGTGCCGCTGGCCCGAGCCTGCCAACCCACCCCGTCCCCGCTGGTCAGAATCAGCCCCCCCTCACCCACCGCCACCCACGCGTCCCCAACCCTCCGCACCCGGTACACCCATCGATCCGTGCCCGTGTTCCGCCGCTCCCAGCCCACGCCGTCCCCGCTGGTGTACAACGCCCCCCGCGCCCCGCACGCCACCCACGTGCCCCCGGGACCCGACACCGCCACCGAACTGAGAAACTCCCGCCCCGCCGCCTCCCCGCGCACCCAGTCCGTGCCGTTCGTCCCGGTCAGGGTCACCCCCTCCCCGCCCACCACCACGAATCGTTCCCCATCAAACGCCACCCCCTGAAGGCTGTTCGTCACCGGCTTCGGCCGCACCGGCTCCCATAAAACCCCCAGCAGACTCACCTCGTTCGTCCTGAACAACACCCGCTCCACACCCCCCACCTCCACCGAATACCCCGTCACCACGTTCGTCACCCCAGCCGGACTCCGCAGCATCTCACCACCCGCCCCCACCACCAGCGCCAGCTCCCCACCCCCGCCCACCCCGTACCACACCACCCCCTCCACCACATCCGGCACCGCCTCCAACGTCCACGAGGCCCCGGACACACTCGACAAAATCGTCGCCTGATCCCCCACCGCGAAAAACGTCCCCCCCACCCGCGCCACATCCCACAGCCAGTTCCGCGGACTGTCATCCTGCCTCAGCCAAAACGTCGCGTCCTCAAAGGGCGGCGCGTTCGTCCGGTAACTCTCCACCAACACCCCCGTCCGTCCCCCCACCAAATACCGCGTCCCATCCCACACCGCCGCCGCGTAATTCCAGAACGGCGCCGGCGCCGGACTGACCTCCTCCGACAACTGATCCTGCCAGACCCCGATGGTCCGACGCGTCGCCATCACCCCCTCGCCAGCCACCAAACGCTCCCCCGGCGCCATCACCGCGGTCGCCAAGGGCTGCGTCGACCCGATGGGCGCCTCCGCATTCCAAAGCGTCCCGTTTGCACTGGTCACCACCACACCGTCCAAACCCACCGCCAAAAAGCGCCCATCCCCGTACACCACCCGCGTCAAATCCGCCGTCACCCCCGACCGGCGCCGCACCCACTCCGCGCCGTCCACGCTCGTCGCCACCAACCCCGCCTCCCCCACCACCACAAACACCCCGCCTCCATACGCCACCCCGAACAGCCACTCCGAAAACTGCCCCGCCGCCACCCGCCCCCACCCCGCGCCGTCCTCCGACCGGTACACCGCCCCGTTGTCCCCCACCGCCACCACCCACCCCCCACCCGCCGCCACGCCCTCAAACCAATCCCCCGTCGCCGGCGTCACCTCCCCGGCCCGGAACTCCACCGCGTCGTCACTCCACAACACCGTCCCCTCCGCCCCCGTCACGATCCAGCGCCCACCAAAAACCGTCGCCGCCCGAAGATCCTTCAGCGTCCCGGTCACCCGCCGATCCCACATCACCCGGTTCGTGCTCACATACACCCCCCCGTGGTCGGTCACATGCAGGTACACCCCGTCCCGATGCACGAGCTCGGCAAGGTTGTTCCCATGCGGCACCGGGTGCGCCCATCGCCAGTCCAGCGATGCCCCCGATGCCCGGGCAACCCAGGCCCCGACCATCAGGAACAACACCCAAAGCGGACCCGAACCCCGATGCCCGAACCACCCGTCACACATGCCCGTTCGCGTCGTTCTCATCCCAGATCCTCCCCGACTCCCGGCCCCGCTGCCCCCGCCGGCATCACGCCGTCCCGCCCCCCGCTCCCCGCAGCCAGCGGAAGCTCAACCCGAAACTGCGTCCCACCCTCATCCGTCCGAACCAACCGGACCTCACCCCCCAGCGCCAACGCCATCTGCCGCGTGATCGCCAACCCCAGCCCGCTCCCACCCTCCTTGCTCGATGGCTGCGGCTGAAACAACCGCGCCCGCGCCTCCGGCCGAATGCCACACCCCTGGTCCACCACCTCCACCCCCATCACCTCCCCCGCCTCCACCATCCGCAGCGTCACCACACCCCCACGCGGCGATGCCTCCACCGCGTTCTCCACCAGGTTCCCCAACATCAACGACAACAGGCCCGCCCCACGGCCGTCCATCAACCGCCCCGACCCACCCTCGAACACCAACCCCACACCCCGCCGATCCGCCATCGGCCGCGCACGCTCCAACACCAACCCCCCGATCTCCTCCCACGGAACCTCGTACCCGGCCTCAACCTCCGGATCCCGGATCACCCGCACCACATCCTGGATCAACGCCTGCATCCGCTGCGTCGCCGCCCGCGCCTCCTCCCAGTCCGCCGCCCCGTCCGCCCCCCCGTCCGCCCGCGACGCCACAAACGACTGCAGCCCCGTGACCGGACTCCGCAGCCCGTGAATCAAATGCGCCGTAACCGCCCCCAATGCCGCAATGCGCGCCGACCGCGAAAGCTCCCGGTTCGCCCGCTGCAAATCCTCGGTCCGCGCCTCCAGCAGGCGATGCGCCCGGTTCAATCGCCGAAACGCCATGCCCAATGTCATGCCGGTGATCGCCATGGCGAACCCCTGCACCCCAGCACCCTGCAACAGCAACTGCCGGTCCAACCGCCGGAACTCCCGCGCCACGCCGCGACCATCAATCAGGAAACCCGCCACCCCGCCCTCCGATCCGTCCGACGCGCCCCGCAACGGGACATACACCTCCACCACCGGAAACACCGCACCCTCCCACCCGCGCCGACCAAAGATCTCCGGGTCCAGAAACACCGCGGCCATCGGCACCGCCGGCAGAAACCGCGCGAACGACTGCCCCGACGCCAACGATGCCCGGGCATCCGCGGGAATCGCCGTGTCCCGCACCGACGCAGGCAGGGTGGTCTGCACCTCCCCGTCCTCGTTGAACAGCCAGCCGGCCACGATCCCCTCCCGCCCGCCGATATGCATGAACACCGCCCACGGATCCTCCCGCAGTTCCGCCGCCAAGTCCCCCTCGCCCTCCCCGGCACCCTCCACCCCGCCAATCCCCGCCTGCGACCGCGCCATGGCCAACAGCACCTGGCCGTCCCGCGCCACGATCTGACTCCGCACCTGACCCCGTATGCCCCATGTCCCCCAGGCCACCACCAATCCCAACACACCCCACGTCAACCCAATGGCCACCCAGGCCACCCTCGGCCGTCGGGCACCTCTCGCTCCTTCACCTGCCTGGTTCGGCGAACGGTTCACATCTCGAATTCAACGCCGGCACTCACGCCCGTCGCCCGGTAATCCGACGCCTCCATGTTCTCGTCCGCCATCTCGAATTCATATTGGCCAAAAACCCGCCAGCCGCCACCCAGCTTCCAATCCGCCCTCAACGTCAGGGTCAGATCGTTCCGCCGACGCCGATCCCCCCCCTCCAACGCGGTCGTCTGGACCGGATACCGATACCACCGAGCCTTGCCGTCCGCACGCGCCTCCCATCGCTCCCCGACGTACCGGACCTGCAAACCCACATGCCAGCGGTCGTAGTCGAAGAACCCTCCCCCGTTGTCCATGCTCCCCAAATACCCCGCCCGCACCGTCGTCCGCCACCGACGCGCCTCATCCCAGTCCAACCGCCAAAAACCCTCCCCCTCATGCTGCTCGTACCGCAGCCGACCCGCCACCGGCAGCCCGATCTCGTCCCGACGCTGCCGCTCGTCAAACCCCCGCTCCCGGTACCGGTACGATACCCCCACCTCGGATCCACCCCCGACCTTCCACGCCACCTGCCCCTTCACGCCCACGTCCAAAAACCCATCCAGCGGCTCCCGCAACCATTGCCGCGACAGCTCCGCCTCAACCTCCCACCGCCAGCCCCCACCCTGCTCCCGCCCGATCCCCGGACGAAACGCCAGCGTGTGGCCCTCCGTCGGGATCACCAACCGCACCCCCTCGATCTCCGAGGCGTCAAACACCTGCTTCAGAAAGTAATACTCAAGCGCCCC
>VFQN01000077.1_pt1 | contig 230865 bp, 203 predicted proteins | sample 3512371 | NCBI WGS metagenome assembly VFQN01 (sample SAMN10412370, study PRJNA504923) | tailings metagenome | isolation source: Replicate 2 from Balatoc abandoned mine | place: Philippines: Itogon, Benguet | collected 2017-08-28
GCCTGCCAGGAGTGGTAGTTCAGTTGGTTAGAATACCGGCCTGTCACGCCGGGGGTCGCGGGTTCGAGCCCCGTCCACTCCGCCAGACACATCAACGGGTTACGTGAGAAATCGCGTAGCCCGTTTTCATTTTCATGGCCCATCAGCGCGCCTGGCGCCGGTCGATCGATCGGCTCGCCCCGGCGCACTCACGCATCAGAACGGCGGGCCCGGCCTCGCGGCCACTCTCGGCGCAGCCTAGCCCTCACGGGGCTGGGCAAGATGGTGAATGCTGGGCCTGCACGCCACTCGTGACATCCGGGACCCGGATTCTCGGGTGCGCGGCCTGCGGCGCAGTCTTCACCGCGTTGTCACCATTGATCCACCTGTGAGGGGTCAGATTCGACCGTTCAAGCGGAATCATCCCACTGGCCGAATTGAGTGTTTTACGTGTCTGGATTACTGTTTCTTCCAGACGAAATCTTTGGGCAGTCCGCTCAGTTGGCGGGGGTCCCACGGTATCAGGGAGTAGCTGGGAACGTGTCGACCATTTGCAATGGGCATTGCTATTGGATGGCCAGATGCACTCTTTCTTTTTTAAAGGTGCTGTTATGAATATTTGTCAATCAAGCTTTTTTTTGAGCTGCTGCTAAGTGGTATTTTGACGCTTGTCGCGTTGTTCGGTGCGAGTTCGGCAATGGCGTACACCGGTATCTGGACGTCGGCCGCGATCGAGGGTGGGTCCTTTGTCGCTCAGCCGGGTGATTTCATCCGTTATGGCGTGACTGATATCCCGGATTGTTCAACTCAAGCGTGTACGGGTAATTGGTCCTTCAAGGGATTCACCAGTGCGACGACGGTGTACTGCAACAATACTTGGTGGGGGGGATCCCTATCCCAATAGGGCAAAGAACTGTGAAAGACTGTCCCTGTTTGGCGTCTCGGGACAGACGGGGGTTAGTTATCAGCTGAAATATGTTGCTCCGGAAGGTAATACCAACCTTTCTTCCACGGTGTCCAACAGTAACTCGGGCTGTGCGGCGTTGGCCATGGCCGGCGTGCCATGTGATACTGCATACTTCATAGGATGGACGAGCAATTCGAGTGCATTTTCGAAGACTGCAACTCTTAATGGCTCGATGACCTGTTCAATTGCATCTTTTGGGGGTGACCCAGTGTGGGGTACCGCGAAAAATTGCTTCTTCCCGAAATAGAGAAATGGGCTAAACGAAGTCTCATGAATTCGGTTGGGGGAGGCTGAAAATTTGGGCCGGTCGTGCCGCAGGGCTATCGACCGGCCGACTCCATGTTTGCGCAAAAAATGCGCCTGCCGACCTATCGGAAAGGTCTGTCATTGTCCGCCGCTGAATTGCGGGGACGTCCTCTTCTTCCTCTCTGGAATAGAAAATAAGGGCAGGAATAGCTCACCTGCCCAGATTCTCAGCGGATCGAATTGCACGTCTCCCTGGCTGGCAGGCTATTTCTCATGGCGGTTCCCAAGGAAGCGCAGCTCGATAAGCGGAAACCTGCTGTGGCAGGGAGGGCCGCTGCGAACGTGTCGACGGGGCCCATGAGCGTCTCCCAAACTATGCAGAGAGCCGCGAGAGGCCGGCGACTATGGCTCATACGTGGGGTCGGCGTATTAGGTGCCTTGCGCTGGCCCCTACGGGGCGTTCATCATGCCGGGCTTCTCTGTAACAGAACGATTCGAAATCCGGGGATAGGGTCAGTTGCATCGACGTGGATGCGGTGGTTGGCGATGGCGACCAGCGTCGCAGTCTTCACCGCCTTGCCACCATTGGTCCACCTATGAGGGGGCGAAATTCGACCGTTCAGGCGGAATCAGCCAACTGGCCGAATGAATTGTCTGGACGGTTGTATTAACGTCTCTCCCAGGCTGGTACATGGGGATGCCTTCCGTAATAGGTCGGCAATCTGCCGCAGGAGGGAGGGATTACCGGGAACGTGTCGACCATTTCAATCGGTCTTGCCGGTGGATGGCCAGATGCACTCTTTTATTCTCTGTTTAAAGGTGCTCACATGGATATCTGTCAATCAAGGTTGCTTAAGCTCATTTTCAGTTGCTTTCTGACGCTCTCTGCGTTGTGGGGGGCTGGTTCTGCCATGGCATACAGCGGAAGCTGGGCTTCGGTTGCGATCGAAGGCGGGTCGTTCAGCTATTCCCCAGGGGATTTTATTCGTTATGGGGTAACCGATATACCGGATTGTGGAGACACTTCCTGCGGCGGCAAGTGGACCTTCAAGGCATTCACCACGTCGGGATCGTCGGGTTGCAATAACACGGCGTTTGGGGGTGATCCTTACCCCAATCGCGCAAAAAACTGTGAGAAGTTGACATGGCTCTCTGGTTTTGGGCACGGGAGTGTGGGGGCGCCATTCAAGGTTGTGGCCGTGGAGAACAGTTCGACTCTGCTTAAAGACACGGTTGTGAATGGCAATTCTGGCTGCAGCACGGCTGGCTATCTTGCATGCAATACCGTGTTTTATATGGGCTGGTCGGACGGAGGTATTATGACTGGCGACACGAACCAGACTCTCAACAATACGCAGAAGTGCAACAACTCGACTTTTGGGGATCCAGCAGGTGGCTATCTCAAGTGGTGTTTCTTCCCAAAATGAAGGCATGCGCGCCAAGGGGTGGCTGGATGTTCGGCCGCCCCTTGGTCTCGTCTCAATCCTTGACCCAGTTCGGCTCATCAGTTCCCACGCGGCCGATGAGCCGATGTCGCCTTTTCTGATGCAGGAAGACGGCGATGCCTACCCGAGGCCATTCATTCGACGTCTTTTCATCTGGGCCTGTGGCGGGGCGCATTGGCCGCACCGATCGTCATTGACCCGTCTCGGCGTTGCCGGTGGTGGGGCGGCCGCTCAATTCCCCATCCTCGCTCCCTGGCGGAGCGGGTTGGTTGTCATAAAAAGCGATTGAGGATGCGTCGGGACAATCGGTCCAGCGCGAAGCGGTCGGCGACGAGGAACTGCAGGCCATTGCCGTCCTGGATCAACAGACGCTTCCCGTCGAGCCGGCGGATGTCGTCCTCGGCCTTGAGCACCAGTTGCGCGGGGCCGCGCTCGGTTTCCACCGTCCAGGTGCTGGGCGTGGCGTAGCCCGAGACGCCCAGGATGCGCTGGATGCGAGGCATGAACTCGCGCGGCGCCAGTTCTTCCTCGATCAGCGCGCGCGTCGCGGCGTCGAGTGCCGACAGGCGCTGAATCCACACCCGTTCGTGCCCGTCGCTGCCCACCAGCGACAGGCCCTCGTCGGGCGCGGCCAGGGGGAAGGCGCGCACGGGCATCACGCCAGCGTGCACCTGCCCATCGGCGGTGGTGAGCTGCAGCGGGCCTTGCGGGTCTCGGCGCAGTGTCCAGTCGATCGTCGTCATGCTGATCTCCGCGTTCAGTCGGTGCCTGCCGTGGCGCCATGCGCCGTGGGGTTGGCGTTGGGTGGCGCGAGGCTCGGCTCGTCTTCCGCGTCCACGTTGCGCAACTGCGCCATGTAGAGCCGCCAGTAGGCGCCCTCGCGCGCCATCAGCTCGTCGTGAGGGCCCACCTCCACCACCTCACCGCGGTCCATCACCACCAGCCGGTCGGCGCGGCGCAATGTGGACAGGCGGTGGGCGATGGCGATGGTGGTGCGCCCCGCCACGAGGTTGTCGAGCGCTTTCTGGATCTCCTTCTCGGTCTCGGTGTCCACGCTGGAGGTGGCCTCGTCGAGGATGAGGATGCGCGGGTCGATCAGCAGCGCGCGCGCGATGGAGATGCGCTGGCGCTCGCCGCCCGACAGGCCCTGGCCGCGCTCGCCCACCAGCGAGTCGTAGCCGTGCGGCAGGCGCAGGATGAACTCGTGCGCGTGCGCGGCGCGCGCGGCGGCCACGATCTCGGCGCGTGTGGCGTCCGGTTTGCCGTAGGCGATGTTCTCGGCGATGGTGCCGAAGAACAGAAAGGGTTCCTGGAGCACCAGGCCGATGTGGCGTCGGTAGTCGGCCACGGCGAACTGGCGCACGTCGGTGCCGTCGACGCGGATGCTGCCGCCGCTGACGTCGTAGAAGCGGCAGATGAGGTTGACCAGCGTGCTCTTGCCCGAGCCGCTGTGGCCCACCAGGCCGATCATCTCGCCGGGCCGGATGTCCAGGTTCATGCCGCGGATGACCGAGCGGTTGCCGTAGCGGAAGTGCACGTCGTTCAGTGAGATGCCGCCCTCGATGCGCGGGCGGCTCACGGGCTGCGCGGGCTCCGGCACGTTGGAGACGTGGTCGAGGATGTCGAAGATGCGCTTGGCGCCGGCGGCGGCCTTCTGCGTGACCGAGACGATGCGGCTCATGGAGTCGAGCCGGCTGTAGAAGCGGCCGATGTAGGCCAGGAAGGCGGTGAGCACGCCCACCGTGATGTCGCCGCGCGAGACCTGCCAGATGCCGAAGGCCCAGACCACCAGCAGGCCGAGTTCGGTGAGCAGCGTGACCGTGGGCGTGAACAGCGACCAGGTCTTGTTCAGCTTGTCGTTGACCTCCAGGTTGTGGCGGTTGGCCTCGCGAAAGCGGGCGGCTTCGCGCTTTTCCTGCGCGAAGGCCTTCACCACGCGGATGCCGGGGATGGTGTCGGCCAAGACGTTGGTCACGTCCGACCAGACGCGGTCAATCTTCTCGAAGCCGGTGCGCAGGCGGTCGCGCACGAGGTGGATCATCCAGGCAATGAAAGGCAGGGGCAGCAGCGTCACCAGCGCCAGCCAGGGGTTGATGCTGAAGAGGATGACCGCGGTCATCAGGATCATCAGCACGTCGGTGGCGAAGTCCAGGGCGTGCAAGGAGAGGAACACGCAGATGCGGTCGGTTTCCGAGCCGATGCGGGCCATGAGGTCTCCGGTGCGTTTGCCGCCGAAGTACTCGAGCGAGAGCGCCAGCAGGTGTTCAAAGGTGGTGGTGCGCAGGTCGGCGCCGATGCGCTCGGACACCAGCGAGAGCACATAGGTGCGCGCCCAGCCCAGGCCCCAGGCCGTCAGCGCCGCCAGCAGCAGGCCGCCGAGCAGCATGGCCACCTGCCAGGGATCGATGCGCTGGCCGTTCTGAAAGGGGATCAGCACCTCGTCCATGAGCGGCATGGTCAGGTAGGGCGGCACCAGCGTGGCGGCCGTGGCGGCCAGCGTCAGGCCAAAACCCAGGGCCAATTGCGCGCGGTACGGTTTGGCGAATCGTCCGAGCCGCAATAGCACCCAGGTGGACGGCGGCCGGTGCAATTCCGGGGTGTCGATTAATTCGTCGCCAATCGGCGACAACTCGCTTTCGTGATTTGGCGACAGCGGTATTGCGTTGGTCGATGATGGGGCGGGTTTTTGCACCGCATCATTTAATCCAGCGCGGTTGCGAAGGGCTTGCAGGCGGTCGAATTCTGCAATGAACCGCAGCGCGCGTGTGTTGTGCGTCGCAGTAAAACGCCAAATAGCCAGCCGCTGTTGGGCGCCGTGCACACTGAGCTGCGCGAGGCCTGCATGGTCGTTGTGCTTCAAGCACAATACGCCACCCAGGGACCACTCACGCCAGCCGGCATCGGCCCCGCCGGGCTCCCAGCTCAACAGCCGTTGGGTGGTCAGCACCAGCAAGCCGGCAGAAAAATTCAATTGCGAATCGAGGTCAAGCTGCAGCCAACTTGAAACCTGCTCGTTGTTCAGCAAGCGCGCCCGCAGACCGTCTTGAAACGGTGACGGCAAGGCACTGAACGGCGACGTAAGTTCGGGTAAAGGTGAATTCATTAGAAGTGGACCCATCCGGAAAATGACCGGCGCCCGCGGGCGTATCCGATATTGTCCTAGATGAAACGCCGAGTAAGTCCACGGAGCCGCCATCGCGTTATGCCGTTGAATCGACAACCATGAAACAACCCATTCGTTTTCTGCGCGTCAGCTACCTCGGCGGACCGAACATCTGGACCTACCGCCCGGTCCTCGAGAGCTGGATCGACATCGGTGAGCTGGAGGACTACCCCTCGCACCTGCTGCCCGGCCTGTACGAGCGCCTGACGGCCTGGCTGCCTGGCCTGATCGAGCACCAGTGCGGCGTGGGCGAGCGCGGGGGCTTCCTGCAGCGCCTGCAGGAAGGCACCTGGGCCGGCCACATCCTCGAACACGTGGTGATCGAGCTGCAGAACCTGGCGGGCCTGCAGACCGGCTTCGGCCAGACACGCAGCACGCCGGTGCGCGCCGTCTACAAGATGGTGTTTCGCGCCCGCGACGAGCGGGTGGCGCGGCGCGCGCTCACGCTGGGGCACGAACTGCTGATGGCCGCCATCAACGACAGCCCCTTCGACGTGGCCGCCGCGGTGCACGAGCTGCGCGAGCTGGTCGACGACCACTGCCTGGGTCCCAGCACGGCGAGCATCGTCGACGCCGCGACCGGCCGCCGCATCCCGCACATCCGCCTGAACGACGGCAACCTGGTGCAGCTCGGCTACGGCGCGCGCCAGCGCCGCATCTGGACGGCCGAGACCGACCGCACCAGCGCCATCGCCGAGAGCATCGCCAGCGACAAAGACCTGTCCAAGCGCATGCTCGCCGCCTGCGGCGTGCCGGTGCCCGAGGGCCAGGTGGTCGAGAGCCCGCAGGCTGCCTGGGAGGCCGCGCGCGACATCGGTCTTCCGGTGGTGGTCAAGCCCACCGACGCGAACCACGGCCGGGGGGTGTCGCTGGAGCTGATGCGCCAGGAAGACGTGGAGGCGGCGTTCACCGTGGCCGACGCCGAAGGCAGCGGCGTCATGGTCGAGCGCTTCGTGCGCGGCCTGGAGCACCGCCTGCTGGTGGTGGGTGGGCGCGTGGTGGCCGCCACGCGCGGCGACGAGGCCTGGGTGACGGGCGACGGCCGCAGCAGCGTGCGGCAGCTCATCGACAGCCAGATCAACAGCGACCCGCGCCGCGGCCTGAACGAGGAATTCCCGCTCAACGCCATCCACCTCGACGAGTACCCCGCCATGGCCGTCGAGCTGCAGCGCCAGGGCCACACCATCGACAGCGTGCCGGCCGCCGGCCAGCGCGTGCTGATCATGCGCAATGGCAACCTCTCGGTGGACTGCACCGACGAGGTCCATCCGGACGTTGCCCGCGTGGTGGCGCTGGCCGCGCGTGTCATCGGGCTGGACATCGCCGGCGTCGACCTGGTCGCGCAGGACATCTCGCGCCCGCTGGCCGATCAGGGCGGCGCCATCGTCGAGGTCAACGCCGGCCCCGGCCTGCTGATGCACCTCAAGCCCGCCGTGGGCCAGCCGCGGCCGGTGGGGCGCGCCATCGTCGACCACCTCTTCGTGCCCGGCGATTCGGGCCGCGTGCCGGTGGTGGGCGTGGCGGGCAGCCGCGGCACCACTGGCATCGCGCGCCTGGTGGCCTGGCTGGCCTCGCTGAGCGGTCCGCAGGTGGGCCTGGCGTGCAAGGCGGGCCTGTTCCTGGGCCGCCGGGCGCTGCAGCACGGCGATTTTTCCAAGGCCGGTGCGGCGCGCCGCCTGCTGATGAACCGCGGCGTGCAGACGGCGGTGTTCGAGAACGACCCGCTGACCATCGTCAACGAAGGCCTGGCCTACGACCGCTGCCAGGTGGGCGTGGTGACCGACGCCTCGGGCAGCCCCGCGCTGGCGGCCTGCCACATCCGTGAGGTCGAGCAGCTCTTCAAGGTCATGCGCACCCAGGTGGACGTGGTGCTGCCCGATGGCGCGGCCGTGCTCAACGCCGCCGACCCGGTGGTGGCCGAGATGGCGCCGCTGTGCGACGGCGATGTCATCTTCTACGCCGAGGACCCCGAGCTGCCGGTGCTGGTGGAGCACCTGGCGCAGTACCGCCGCGCGGTCTTCCTGCGCCAGGGCGACATCGTGCTCAGCGACGGCCAGCAGGAGCATGTGGTGGCGTCGCTGGCCCAGGTGTCGCTGGGCGAGGGCGTGGCCCCCGAAGACAAGACGGCGGTGCTGCTCGCCTCGCTGGCGGCGGCCTGGGCCCTGGACATTTCGCCCGCGCTCATGGCCGCCGGCCTGCGCACCTTCGCCCGCGAAGCCCCGATCGCCCACGCCCCCGTTCGGCGCGAACCCGCGGCGCAGCCGTCCCCCGAATCCCTTGCCGAGAAGAGCCTCTGATGGAACTCACCCGCATCCGGGCCCTGCGCGGCCCCAACCTCTGGACCCGCCACACCGCGATCGAAACCGTGGTGCACTGCGGCGACAACGAACGCGCCCTGGCCAGCCTGCCGGGCTTCGAGGCGCGCCTGCGCGAGCAGTTTCCGCACCCGGGCGCGCTGCACAGCGCCGGCGGCTCGCTCTCGCTGGCCCACGTGCTGGAAGTGGCCACGCTGTCGCTGCAGGCGCAGGCGGGCTGCCCGGTCACCTTCAGCCGCACCTCGGCCACCCTCGAATCGGGCGTCTACCAGGTGGTGGTGCAGTACAGCGAGGAGGCCGTGGGCCGCCGCGCGCTGGCGCTGGCGCATGGGTTGATCGAGGCGGTGCTGCGCGGCGAATCCTTCGATCTGACCGCCGCCGTGGCCGAGCTGCGTGAACTCGACGAGGACGAGCGCCTGGGGCCGAGCACGGGCTCCATCGTCCATGCGGCGGTGGCGCGCGGCATTCCCTACCGGCGCCTGACCACCGGCAGCCTGGTGCAGTTCGGCTGGGGCAGCCGCGCGCGGCGCATCCAGGCGGCCGAGGTGGACCGCACCAGCGCCGTGTCCGAATCCATCGCCCAGGACAAGGAGCTCACCAAGCGGCTGCTGCAAGCCGCTGGCGTGCCCGTGCCGCAGGGCCGGCCCGTGAGCGACGCCAACGACGCCTGGGCCGCCGCGCTCGAGATCGGTCTGCCGGTGGTGCTCAAGCCGCGCGACGGCAACCAGGGCAAGGGTGTCACCGTGAACGTGACGGCGCGCGAGCAGCTCGACGCCGCGTTCCAGACGGCGGCCGACTATGGCGAAGTGCTGGTCGAGCGCTACCTGCCGGGCAGCGACTACCGCCTGCTGGTGGTGGGTGATCGCCTGGTGGCGGCCGCGCGCCGCGATCCGCCGCAGGTGGCCGGCGACGGCGTGCACACGGTGCGCGAACTGGTGAACATCGTCAACGCCGACCCGCGCCGCGGCGAGGGCCACGCCACCGCGCTCACCAAGATCCGCTTCGACGACATCGCCCTGGGCTGCCTGGCCGTGCAGGGCCTGCAGGCCGACAGCGTGCCGGCCAAGGGCCGCCGCGTGGTGCTGCGCAACAACGCCAACCTGAGCACCGGCGGCACCGCCACCGACGTCACCGACGACGTGCACCCCGAGATCGCCGCGCGCGCCGTGGCGGCGGCGCAGATGATCGGCCTGGACATCTGCGGCGTGGACGTGGTCTGCGAGACCATGCTCAAGCCGCTGGAAGACCAGGCCGGCGGCATCGTCGAGGTGAACGCGGCGCCCGGCCTGCGCATGCACCTCTCGCCCTCCTACGGCCATGCGCGCGACGTCGGCAAGGCGGTGATCGAGGACATGTACCCCGATGGCGGCGACGGCCGCATCCCCGTCGTGGCCGTCACCGGCACCAACGGCAAGACCACCACCGTGCGCCTGATCGCCCACCTGTTCGCGTCCAGCGGCCTGCGCGTGGGCATGACCAACACCGACGGCGTCTACGTCAACGGCCACCAGACCGACAGCGGCGACTGCGCCGGCCCGCGCAGCGCGCGCAACGTGCTGGCCCACCCCGACGTCGACGCCGCCGTGTTCGAGACCGCGCGGGGCGGCGTGCTGCGCGAAGGCCTGGGCTTCGACCGCTGCCAGGTGGCCGTGGTCACCAACGTGGGCGCGGGCGACCACCTGGGCCTGAACTACATCACCACGGTCGAGGACCTGGCGGTGCTCAAGCGCGTCATCGTGCAGAACGTGGCCGAGACCGGCTACGCCGTGCTCAACGCGGCCGACCCCATCGTGGCCGACATGATCCACAACTGCCCCGGCGAGGTGATCTACTTCGCGCAGGACCGCCAGCAGCCCGTCATGGCCACGCACCGCGCCCAGGGCCGCCGCGTGGTCTACGTGGACAGCGGCGCGGTGGTGGCCGAGCAGGGCGGGTTCAGCGAGCGCTTCGAGCTCTCGGGCATTCCCATCACGCGCAACGGCCAGATCGGCTTTCAGGTCGAGAACGCCATGGCCGCCATCGCGGCCGCCTGGGGCGCGGGCCTGGCCTGGGACACGGTGCGCCGCGGCCTGGCCAGCTTCCACAACGACGCGCACAACGCGCCCGGCCGTTTCAACGTGATGGAGTACCGCGGCGCCACCGTGATCGCCGACTATGGCCACAACCCGGACGCCATGCGCGCGCTGGTGCAGGCGGTGGAGGCGCTGCCGGCGCAGCGCCGCTCGGTGGTCATCAGCGGTGCCGGCGACCGGCGCGACCAGGACATCCGCGAGCAGACGCAGATCCTGGGCAAGGCCTTCGACGAGGTCGTGCTGTACCAGGACGCCTGCCAGCGCGGCCGCGCCGACGGCGAGGTGATCGGCCTGCTGCGCGAAGGCCTGGCGGGCGCCCCGCGCGTGCGCGAGGTGCTGGAAATCCGGGGCGAGTTCAACGCCATCGACGCCGCGCTGGAGCGACTGCAGCCCGGCGACCTGTGCCTGGTGCTGGTGGACCAGGTGGAGGCGGCGCTGGCCCACCTGCAGATGCGCACGCGGCAGGAAGCGGTCGTGCCGGCCTGAAACCGAGGGTTCTGACCAGATCGCACGCCCGAGCGGTGCCGCACGCAAGGCCTCCACACCGTGGAGGCCTTTTTTATGTTTGCCTGATGGGGGTGCCGTGCCCCGAACCTCGGTCGGCGCGGCGCCACTCAGACGCCGTTCGCCCGGCTGCCGGCGAGCGCGCCGTGGCACCGTGCTTCGGCGATGGCTGTCACACCTTCAGGAGGGTTTCATGCAGGCATTCACCCACGCGGTCAAGGGGGCCTTCGGGCATGGCCCGGTCTTCACCGATACACCGACCACGGCGCGGGCCGTGGCTGGCGCCGACAGCCACCCACCACCCCGCCATGCTCCGGTCACCGAACCCCAGGCGGGTGGAGAGCAGGCGGTGGACGCCGTGCTGCGGGCCCAGTCCGGGTTGGGCGCCGTGCGCTTCGGGCGGGGCGGGCTGAGCCTGGACATGGCCTACCGGGCGTCCACGACCGACGGCTCGGTGGGGCAACAACCATGATCCATTCGCTTCCCGCCCACCCCGATCCCGTCATCGAAGGCGCGATCGCCGCGTCCTGCCAATCCCTGGCCGGCATGGGAACCCTGCTCGAACACTGCGCGGACGCGCTGCAGTCCGGCCACAGCCCGGGTGACCTGCGTGGCATGAACCATGAAGACTACGAGGCCCTGTACGCGGTGGCGATGCAGCTCTACGAGGCCGGCGACCACGAGCGCGCCCTGCCCGTGAGCCTGGCCCTGGTCGCGCACGAGGCGCGCTCGGTCAAGTACAGCTACCTCGCGGGCCTGTGCCTGCAGAAGCGCCAGCGCTACCGCGAAGCGGCGGTGATGTACCTGCTGGCCCTCGGCCAGGACGCCACCCACGCGCCGTCGGCCTTCCGCATGGGCGAGTGCTGCGCCGCGCTGGGCGAGACCGAGTCGGCCCAACAGGCCTATGAGCACGCCGTGGCGCTGGGCCGCGGCGACGAGCGATACCACCATTTGCAGTCCGAGGCGATGGCGCGGTCGCGGCGCTTGAGCTAGTTGGGGGGGCGTGCTTCGCGCCCGTGCAACGCGTTTCGCCGGCTTGTGCCGGCCCTTCTCGCCAGGGTGGTGCCCATGGCGTCGTTTCTTCATCAGCCCCCATGCAAGCCAAAACACAGTCCATTCCGACCAACACGGGCCGGTCCCGCTCGCCGGTCGCGGTCTCCGCAGGCCCGGCCCTGGAGGACGCGGCGTCAATGGATGTCGACCCCCCAGAGCCCTCGGCGCTCTGCCCCGCTGCCGCGCGAACCGACGTGCAACCGGAGGCCATCGCCGCCGCGGTGCAGAGCGTCGCGCGGTCACCGCTGGCCCTGGGGTCCGACGCCGAGGCCAGTTCCGATTCCAGCACCGACTCTGAAGCGGCGGCGGGCCATCGATCCTGGACAAACATCGCCAAGGCGATGCTGTTCGGCGGCCTTGTCGGCCCGGGCATGGCCGCACTGATCGCTTACCTGGGTTTCTACGACGACCACGATCTCTTTCTGGTCCAGCACCTGCCGGCGTCCCTGTGCACGGGCATCCCGCTGGGTGCGGCCGCCGTTGGCGCGGCCAGAGCGATGTACGAGTACCAGTTCAACGAGTGGACGCCCCAGGCCCCTCACAGCTTCTGCTGAAGGACCCTCCGCAAGGCGTGCACACCAGCAGCTTCATTTTTTGGGAGTCATTTCATGCAATCAGCCAGCAAGGCTGCCGGCCGGCGCAAGGTGCCGTCGGACCTGAGCGCTTCATGGCCGGGCGGTTCCGTGCCAGGGGACGGCTTGGACGATCAGCGCCAAACCCGCTTGGAGACGGAGCCGCCGGGGACTGAGCCGCAAGACACGGGCGAGCCGGTGCCAGAGCTGGTGGTGCAGGTTCAGACCAAGTTGAATCGCCCTGCGCTGCCCGAGGCGCCGCTGGACGTGGGCGCCGAAGGGCCGGGCGGGTGGTGCGAGCGGCTGAGGGGGGGCGCAGGCGTGGCCGCGGGGGCCGTGGCAGGTACGGCGGCGTTCGTTTTCCTGGGGGTGCCTCTGATCCTGAACGGTGAACTGGATCCGGGCGCGATTGCCGGGCGGGTGGCCGGGAGCCTGGCCGGTGCCTTCGGCATCGGGGTGCTCACCAGGGTGGCGGAAAAAATCATAGGGCCGCATTGCCTCTAGCCGCCCTCAGGGTGCCTGGCGTTCGAGCGCTCGCACCTTCACCAAGCCCGTCGACAGCGCCGTGCCGCACACGATGACCAGGCCGCAACCCACCATCCAGGCGCTCACCATTTCGCCCAGGAACACCGCGCCGTAGACCAGGGCGAACACCGGGATCAGGAACGTCACGGTGAGGGCCTTGGCTGGCCCGGCGCGTTCGATGAGGTGGAAGTAAAGGATGTAAGCAATGGAGGTGCACAGCACGGCCAGCGCCACCACGGCCGTCCAGGCGCCTGCGCTCACCGGCTGCGAGGGCCAGAGCCAGGCCATGGGCAGGGCCAGCGCCAGCGCCGCGCCGATCTGGCTGCCGCTGGCCGAGGCCAGCGGGTCCACGCCCGACAGGTAACGCTTGGTGAAGCTGGCGGCAATACCGTAGCAGAGCGTGGCCAGCAGGCAGGCGCCCATGGCCACCAGCGACATGACCGAGCCTTGCGCGCTGGTCGCGCCGCGCGCGTCCACGCCCGACTTGCCCAGCACCAGCAGCGTGACGCCGACGAAACCGATCACCAGCCCCAGGATACGCGAGCCACCCGGTCGGTCCTTCAGCCAGAGCCAGGCCACCAGCGCGCCGGTGAGCGGCACCGTGGCATTCAGGATGGCCGAGACGCCCGTGGGGATGTGCAGCACCGCGAACGAAAACAGCAGGAAGGGCAGGCCGGAATTGAGAAGGCCCACCAGCAGGATGGGCCGCCAGCGCGCGCGGAAGTCGGCCCAGACGGCGGCCTTCAGGAACATGGGCAGCAGGCACAAGGCCGCGATGCCCACGCGAAGGCCCGCCGTGGGCACGGGCCCGAACTCGGCAGCGCCCAGGCGCATGAACAGGAAGGACGCGCCCCAGAGGGCGGCGAGCGCGACGAATTCGAGCAGCAGCAGGGGGGTCATGCGGGCATGGGGATGGGTAGGGGGGCAGGCCGCCCGGTGGCTTCGAGCCGCAGCAGGGCCTGTTTGCGCGGCAGTCCGCCAGCATAGCCGGTGAGCCCGCCGCGCGCGCCCAGCACCCGGTGGCAGGGCACCACGACGCTGAGCGGGTTGCGGCCCACGGCCGCGCCGACGGCGCGCACGGCGTTCGGTGCGTCCAGCCGGCGGGCGAGTTCGCCATAGCTCAGCGTGTGGCCGGCCGGGATGGCGCACAGCGCCCGCCAGACGGCGGTCTGGAAGGGCGTGCCGAAGGACAGGTCGAGCGGCAGGTCGAAGGCCAGTCGCCGCGCGGCGAAGTGGTCGGCGAGCTGGTGGGCCGCCTCGCGCAGCACAGGGTGGTGGGGGTCGGGCCGCCACGACGCGACCAGGGCCGGCTCGGGCGCGTAGCGCTGGTCGTGGAACCAGGCGCCGGCCAGGGCGTGTTCGGTGGCGGCCAGTCGCAGGGGGCCCAGGGGGGTGGCGATGGTGGTCTGGATGAGGGTGTGGGGCAGTTTCATGGCGAATCCGTGGCGGGGGTGGGGGGAGGGGCCGCGCGGTAGAGGCCGGCCCAGGCGCGCAGCACGGCGTAGCTGCGCCAGGGCTGCCAGGCCCGGGCCAGGGCCTCGCAGGCGCGTTCGCGCTCGCGCGGCGTCCCGCTCAGGCCCAGGGTGTTGTGCAGGGCGATGTCGGCCGCGGGCCAGGCGTCGGGCCAGCGCAGCGCGCGCATGGCGATGTATTGGGCCGTCCAGGCGCCGATGCCTGGCAGGGCGGTGAGCGCGCGCGTGGTGGCGGCCAGATCGGCGTGCGGGCCCAGGTCCAGTGCGCCGTCGGCCACGGCGCGCGCCAGCGCCTGGATGGCGACCTGGCGCTGGCGCACGATGCCCAGCGTGCCGAGGCCCTCGCCGCTGGCCTCGGCCAGCGCCTGGGGCGTGGGGAAGAGGCGGTTGAGCGCCGGGTCGGGGGTGTCCAGCGGCTCGCCGAAGCGCGCCACCAGCCGCCCTGCCAGGGTGCGCGCGGCGGCCACTGTGACCTGCTGGCCCAGCACGGCGCGCACCGCGAGCTCGAAGCCGTCGATGGCGCCGGGCACGCGCAGGCCGGCGCCACCGGGGAAGTGCGTGCCCAGCACGGCCTCGATGGCGTGCGGGTCGGCGTCCAGGTCGCACAGCGCGCGCACGCGCCAGATCAGCGTGGGCAGGGCGGGCAGCAGGCCGTCGCTGGCGTGCAGCCAGACGCGGTGGCGCTCGGGCTCGAAGCGCAGGCCGAACCAGCCGGTGTGCGCGCCCGAGGGCGTGTGCAGGCGCAGCGTGCGCCAGTAGCGCCCGGCGGCGAGGTCGGTCGCGTCCACCCCGGGCAGGCGGCGGGCGTCGAGGAACGCCAGCAGCGGCGCCACGTCCAGCGGCGGACGCCACCCCAAAGCGATGGCCTGGCTGCCCGCTTCGCCGCTGCTGCCGCGCCGGCGCATGGCCGTGGGGCTCAGGCCGTAGCGCTCCAGCAGTGCGGCGTTGAATCGGCGAAGGCTGGCGAAGCCGCTGGCGGCGGCCACGGCGGACACGCTCAGGCGCGTGTCGGTGAGCAGCTGCTTGGCCGCGAGCAGGCGGCGCGTGTGCAGCACCTGCAGGGGCGACACGCCCAGCCGGGCCTCGAACACGCGGCGCAGGTGGCGGTCGCTCACGCCCAGCCGGGCGGCCAGGCGCTGCATGGCGGGGCCGTCGTCGCCGGTCCACTGGGCGGGGTCGTCCAGCAGCCGGCTGGCGTGCTGCACCAGCAGCTCGCTGGCGTCCTGCGTCGACCAGGCACGCGACAGCGGGGCCAGCTCGGGGCGGCAGCGCAGGCAGGGGCGAAAGCCCGCGCGCTCGGCCTGGGCCGCGTGGTCGAAGAAGCGGCAGTTGGCGCGCCGCGGCGTGCGCACCGCGCAGACCGGGCGGCAGTAGATGCCGGTGGAGGTGACGCCGGTGAAGAAGCGGCCGTCGAAGCGGGCGTCGCGCGCGCACAGCGCGAGGTAGCGGGCGTCGTCGTCGGTGGCGGTTCGGGTGTTCATGGCGGCCATGGTAGGCCCGCGTGCGCCGGCAGACCCGCCGTTTCCGGACATGATCCTGTAACAGGGGGCCGGCACCCCGCTTCCTACAATGCCCGCTTTGCCATCACCTCACGGGAGCCCCTGCATGCAAGTGTCCGCCTCCATCTTCAAGGCCTACGACGTCCGAGGCGTGGTGCCGAGCACGCTGGACGAGCGCGTGGCCGAAGCGCTGGGCCTGGCGTTCGGCACCGTGGCGCGCCGCCAGGGTGAGCGCACCGTGGCCGTGGGCCGCGACGGGCGGTTGAGCGGACCGGCGCTGTCGGCCGCGCTGATCCGCGGCCTGGTGGCGGCCGGTATCGACGTCATCGACGTCGGCATGGTCACCACGCCCATGCTGTACTTCGCCGCCGCCACGCTGTGCCACAGCGGCATCCAGGTCACCGGCAGCCACAACCCCAAGGACTACAACGGCTTCAAGATGGTGCTGGGCGGCCGGGCCATCTACGGCGAGGACATCCAGGCCCTGCGCCAGCTCATCGAGCGCGACGGCGGCGAGCGCGCCGAGGGCGGTCGGGTGCGCCACGTCAACGTGGCCGGCCCCTACCGCGACCGCATCGTGGGCGACGTGAAGCTCGCGCGGCCGATGAAGATCGTGGTGGACTGCGGCAACGGCGTGGCCGGCGCCTCGGCGCCCGCGCTGTTCCGCGCCCTGGGCTGCGAGGTGATCGAGCTCTTCAGCGAGGTCGATGGCAACTTCCCCCACCACCACCCCGACCCGAGCAAGCCCGAGAACTTGCGCGACGTGATCCGCGCCCTGGCCGAGACCGACGCCGAGCTGGGTCTGGCCTTCGACGGCGACGGCGACCGCCTGGGCATCGTCACCAAGGACGGCCACAACATCTTCCCCGACCGCCAGATGGTGCTGTTCGCGCGGGACGTGCTGTCGCGCGTGCCGGGCGGCGCCATCGTCTACGACGTCAAGTGCTCGCAGCGCCTGGGCCCGGCCATCGAGGCCGCCGGCGGCGTGCCGCACATCTACAAGACCGGCCATTCGCTGATCAAGGCGCGCATGAAGGAGCTGGACAGCCCGCTCGGTGGCGAGATGAGCGGCCACATCTTCTTCAAGGAGCGCTGGTTCGGCTTCGACGACGGCAGCTACGCGGGCGCGCGCCTGCTGGAGATCCTGAGCCGTCACCCCGACGCCAACGCCGTGCTCAACGGCCTGCCCACCAGCCACAGCACGCCCGAGCTCAACGTGGCCTGCGCCGAGGGCGAGCCGCACGCGGTGGTCAAGGCGCTGGTGGACCTGGCGCGCTTCGAGGCGCCGGCGCGGGTCTCCACCATCGACGGGGTGCGTGTGGACTGGCCCGACGGCTTCGGGCTGATCCGCGCCTCCAACACCACGCCGGTGCTGGTGCTGCGCTTCGAAGGCCAAACGATCGAGGCGCTGCACCGCATCGAGGCGACGATGCTGGACCTGCTGAAGCAGGCCAAGCCCGACGCCGTCGTGGGCGCGAGCGCGCATTGACAAATATGAACACCCCCGCGGCGCTTCGCGCCACCCCCTCAAGGGGGCAATGCCAGCGGCCCGGCAAAGCCGGTTCCGCGGCATTTCCCGATGAGGGCACGCATGGCTGAGGATCTGCTCAATGACGTGACCGTGGTGCTGGTCACGTTCCACAGCGCCCATTGCCTGCCCGCGCTCGACGGCCTGCTCGCCCACTGCCCCCACGTGGTGATCTCCGACAACGGCAGTGGCGACGGCACGCCCGGGCAGGCGCGCGCGCGCTGGCCGCGCGCCACGGTGCTGGAGCATGGCCGCAACCTGGGCTTCGGCACGGCCAACAACCGCGCCATCGCGCGGGTGAAGACGCCCTTCGCCTTCCTGCTCAACCCCGATTGCGAGGTCACGCCGGACGGCCTGCGCGAGCTCGTGCGCGCCGCGCAGGCGATGCCCGAGGCCGCCGTCGTCGCGCCGCAGCTGGAAGGCGCGCCGGGCCGGCCCGACGTGAACTACCGCTGGCCCAGCACCCTGTGGCCCTCGCGCGGGCCCGGCGCCGAAGGGCCGGCCTGCGTCGGCTTCGTGGTCGGTGCGGCCATGCTGCTGCGCCTCGAGCGTTTCGAGGGCGTGGGCTTTTTCGACGAGCGTTTCTTTCTCTACTATGAGGACGACGACCTCTGCCTGCGCCTGTTCCAGCACCAGCGCCCGCTGGTGGTGTGGCCCGCCGTGGCGGCGGTGCACCGCGCGCGCGGCTCCGTCAAAGGCAAGGCGCCGTGGAAAAGCGAGTACCTGCGCGGCTACCACCACGCGCAGTCCAAGCTGATCTACACGGCCAAGCACCGCTCGCCCGCGCAGGCGCGGCGGCAGCGCTGGAGCGTGCTGCTGGGCACCACGGTGGCGCTGCCGTTGCGCGCCATCGCCTGGTCGCCGCGCCTGCTGGCGCGCATGGCGGGCCGCTGGATGGGGTTGGCGCGCTGGCGGCCTTAGCGGCCGGCGTGGGGCCTCAGAAGGCGTTCCAGATCCGCAGGCGCAGCTTGTCCCAGGCGCGCCGCCAGCGCGGCCGCTCGCGCTGACGCCGCAGCACGGCGGCCAGGCTGCCGGCGCTGCGGATGTCCTCGGGCGCGCGCAGTTCGGGACGCTCCCGAAACCAGCGTTCCACGACCTCGGGGGCCCATTGCCCGGCGGTGAGCTGCACGCGACCCCATTGCTTGGGGCGGTGGTAGATGTCCTTGCCGGCGTACAGGCGCGCCAGGTTCTTCTGGCGATCGCGGTACTTCGGCTTGTTGAGGTTCTGGTGCGAGAAGCGCTCCAGCTTCTTTTCGATCATCTCCATGCCGCCCAGGTAGCTGAAGTGCCAGCCGGCGTCGGGGATCAGCACCTCGCGCATCGATTGCCTCAGCGCCTTGTCGTTGCGCAGGTCCTCGGGCGTGTGGCGCAGGGCATCGGCGCCACTGACGGCGATGGCCTTGCGCCAGAAGGGCTCCGAGATCATGAGGTAGTCGCAGTAGAAATAGAGCATGAGCTGCTCAAAGACTTGAACCTCGCCCGCGGGCACGGGGCCGATCTTCTCCGGCCGCAGGATCTCGTCGACATCGGCGATGACCACCACGTCGCCGTCGGCCGCATCGGCATAGCCCTGGCGCAGGGCATCGCGCTGGCGGCGCTCGCGGTCCCAGGCCGTCTTGCAGCCCGCGAAGCTGTCCTCGCTCAGGGGGAGGTAGCGGATCTTGGACATGGCCCAACCGAAGCGCGCCGGGTCGAAACTCAGGGCCTTGGCGTGCCCAGCGAAGGTCAGCGCGGCCTCGACGATGACGAACACATCGACGCGGTCCCAATGCGCGCGCAGCCTCAGATCCAGGCAGTCTTCGCCGTCGTAGGTGAAGCAGTCGTAGACCCTGGGCGCGGCGCCAGGATCCCGGGGGTCAAAGAGCGGCAGGCTCATGGGAAGGGCCGTTTCATCGGTGTCACAGACGAGCGCCGCGCCGCAGGCGCATGTCCAGCTTCAGCCGCCAATAGGCCAGGGTGTCGACCCAGGGCACGTGCAGCTGGGGCCGCTCGCGTGAGGGGTTGCGCAGCGCGGGCTGGATCAGGTGCTGGTCGAACAGGCCCATCACGCGCTCGGGGTTGTAGAGCGGCGTGTAGCGGTCCCAGGAACCCGCGCGGACGGCGGCGGGGTCCAGCGATTCGATGCGGCGCACCAGGTCGTCGGCGTCGCGGTAGGGCCAGCCGGCGTCGCCCAGCACGTCCAGGTGGTGGCGGTGCTTGCTGCGCGCGTAGGTCAGCACCGGCTTGTTGCGGACGGAGAACTCGCCGCAGGCCAGGCCGAAGGACTCGCCCTGCAGGCGCGCGTGCAGCATGGCGTCGCAGCTGTTGATGAAGCGCGTCTTGAACACCAGATCGCTGGTGCCGGGCAGGAAGCGGGCGCGCGGGTGGTCGACGAAGGGCTCGATGTTGAGGAACAGGAACCAGGTGTCGTCGCGCGTGGCCAGCACGTGCCGCACCGCCTCGATGGCCGCCGGCACGTCGAAGCTGTGCGCGCCGCCGTGGCAGCCCAGCACCTTGGCTTTCCTGGGAATGCCCAGTTCGGCGCGCAGGTCGCTGTCCTCGGCGGGCAGGCTCACGATGTGTGGCACGGCCGGGATGCGGCCGGCGCTGCAGCGCCGGCTCAGCCACTCCGAGATGAAGGCGTAGGACGCGCCATGCATCTGGCGCGGGTGCGTGGGGAAGACCGCGTGCACCATGGTGGGCACCGTGCGCGACACCAGGCCATCGTTCTTGCCCGATTTGATCGCGTACATCAGCTGCGCGCCGTGGCGCTGCAGCAGGCCGTCGAGTTCGTCGCGCTCGCGGTACGCGGCGACGTCGAAGCGCGCGCGGAACTTGGCGATTGCCTGCCCGTCGTTGCCCGGGTGGGTGGCGTCGTGCAGGATCACGGCGCGGTGGCCCAGCACCGCCTCGGCGCCGACCGCGTAGTCGTACAGCGCCACCTCGGTGCCACGCAGCGAGATCTGGTTGGAGTGGAAGGCGATGGTGAGGCGGGTCATGTGGACACCGGCGCGCGCCGCGCGCGCAGGCTGGCCATGGTGAGCGCGCTCATGAGGATGAGGCAATGGTTCTCGGTCGACAACCAGAACGAGCTGTGCGAGAGGCAGGCCGCCGCCAGCGTGGCCACGAAGGCCAGGGAGAAGGCGCGCCGCGGCGGGTCGTGCCGCCAGCCCTCGCGCGCGATGGCGGCGATGAACCACAGGAACAGCAGCAGGCCGATGGCGCCCTGTTCGACCAGGAAGAAGAGGAACTGGTTGTGCGGGTGCGGGCACACCACCGAGCACCATTCGGTGCTGGTGAAGTGCTGCTTGGCCAGTACGGGATAGGACGCGGTGCCGTGGCCGAGCACCGGGGCCTGGAGCGAAGCGTCAAGGGCGAATCGGGCCATCTCGACGCGCGCGCCGGTGGAGGTGACCACGGCGCCGGGGGTGTTGTCCAGTTGGACGGTGCGCATGTCTCGCCACGCATTGGCCACGCGTTCCTGAAAAACCGGAGACGTGGCGAAAGCCAACGCCCCCACGGCGATCAAGCCCACCACGGCGCCGAGAACGGCGCGCCTTGAGTGTGCGAAGGCCAGCGTGATGGCGAACACGCCGCTGGACGCGGCCCAGGCAAGGTAGCCCGTGCGCCCTTCGGACAGGAAGAGGATGGAAACGGTGGCGAGCACCCAGAGTGCGCCGCAGAGCCATCTCCACACGGTGTTGCGGGAGGTGATGGCGATCAGGGCCGTGATCGTTGCGAACACCGTCATCATCAAGCCTTGCGAGATGTGGTCTTTGAATACGGTGTGGTCATTGACGCGCCCGAAGCGGCTGGCGCGCGTCCAGGGAATCTCGATCCACACGCTGAGCCAGGTGACGGCCAGCGTGAACAGCAGGGCCAGCATGAAGGCATGCCAGCAGCGCCGGCGCGTGGCCGGGTCCTGCAGCAGCGCGATGAACATCGGCACCATCAGGAATTTCAGGTACTTCTGCAAGGCGCCCAGGATCCCCTGGGGGTCGGCCGGCGACCAGGCCACGGCGATCACGATCCAGGCGAACAGCGCGAGCGCGGGCGCGGCCAGCGGGTTGCGCAAGGCCTCGCGCAGTTCGGCGCGCGCTGGCGCACCGGCGAGCGAGAGCAACCACAGCAGCAAGGTCAGCAGCAGGGCCACGTTGGCCAGGGCCACGGACATGGGGAAGGCCAGGAAGCACAGCACCAGGGCGGCGCGGGCGCCAGTGGAACAGGCGTGGGTGAAGCTCATGGGGGGGTGGCGTCGGGCCGCTCGTAGGCCGTGGTGAGGTGGGTCCAGTCGGCTTCGTCCCAGTGGTACGGGTGCACGCGGGTCGCTTCCTTGCGCAACGAGCGTTGCAGCCGCGCGAGGTTGTCCGCTTTCCAGGCATCGCCCGGGCGCACGGCGCATTTGTCGAAGTCGACCACCCAGGCACGGCCCTGCGCGTCGAGCAGCAGGTTGTGGGCGTTGAGGTCGGCGTGGAAGACCTGTCGGTCGTGCAGGGCGCGGATGGCGCGGCCCAGGGCCGCCCAGTCCGCCGGCGTGGGGCGCGCGGACTGCAGTCGCTGCACGAGGTTGCGGCTGCCCGGGATCAGGCCGACCGCGATGTCCGCGCTGTAGACCAGCCCGTGGGCGCGGTGGCGCGCGAGCGCGGCCTCGGGCACGGGCAGCCGCCAGGACCGCAGCAGGCGCAGCAGCGCGAATTCGCGCATGGCGCGGCTGCGGTGCGCGGCCTCGCGCAGGAAGCGGTCCTCGCTCAGGCGCGCCATGAGACCGCCGCGCCGGTAGTGGCGCAGCACCAGGCCCTGGCCCTGGTGCTGCACGAGCCGCGCCTGGCCACGGCCGCTGCCGGTGGCCAGGTGTTCGGTGGGCGCCTGGGCCTCGAACAGGCGGGGCGCGTCGCTTGCGTCGACGCGGCGCGGGTCGTGCCAGAGCGTGTCGCCGTCCCGCGTGGCGACCTGCACCGGTCCGAGTGCCGAGCCGTCGACATCGCCCAGCAGCGCGCGCAGGTGGGCCTGCGTGCGCTGCGCCGCGCCGCGGTGGGCGTCGATGAGGGTGCGTGCCGCCGCGCCGCGCACGGCCCAGGCGGCGGGGTCGCGCAGGGCCTCGTCCACCGCGCGCTCCAGCGTGGCCGCGTCGTGCACCGCCAGCCCGGCGCCAGCGGCCTGGGCTTCGTCGAACAGGGTGGGCGCGTTGGTGGTGTGCGGGCCGAACAGGAAGGCCTGGCCCAGGGCCATGGGCTCCAGCGGGTTGTGGCCACCCACGGGCGCCAGCGTGCCGCCGACGAAGCACAGGCTGGCGTGGCGGTACCAGTGCATCAGCTCGCCCATGGTGTCGGCCAGCAGCACGGTGGTCTGCGGTTCCACGGCGTCGCCGATGCTGCGGCGCGCGAAGGCCAGGCCACGGCGCCGCAGCTCGGCCGCCACGGCGTCGAAGCGCTGGGGGTGGCGCGGCACGAGCACGAGCAGGGCGTCGGGGTGGCGCTCGCGCAGGCCGCGCCAGGCGTCGAGCCAGGCGGCCTCGTCGCCGTCGTGCGTGCTGCCGGCGACCACCAGGCGGCGCGACCCCAGCTCGGGCGGCAGGGCCTGCGCCTGCGCGGGCGGGGCGGCGTCGAACTTGAGGTTGCCCGTGAGCGTCACCCGCTGCGGCGGCACGCCCAGCGCGCGCAGGCGCTCGGCCGAGGCCCCGTCGGCGGCGGCCACGTCGAGCCGGGGCCAGGCGTGCCGCATCAGCCCCGGCCAGCGGCTGTAGGTGCGCGCGGACGTCTCGGACAGGCGCGCGTTGGCCAGCAGCACCGGCAGCGCCCGCTGCGCGCATTCGAACAACCACTGCGGCCACAGCTCGCGCTCCACCAGCACCAGGGCCTGCGGCTGCAGCCGGTCGAGAAAGCGGCGCACCGCGCCCGGCGTGTCCAGCGGCGCGAAGCGGTGCGCGATGCGATCGCCCCAGGCGGCGCGCAGCGCGGCCGCGCCCGTGGGCGTCTGCGTGGTGACGGTGAGGGCGTGCGCGGGCCAGTCGTGCAGCAGGGCCTCGATCAGGGGCCGCGCGGCCTGCACCTCGCCGACCGAGGCCGCGTGCAGCCACAGGCCGCCGAGGCGCCCGGGCTCTATGGCGAAGCGGCCCAGGCGTTCACCCAGGCGGTCGCGGTAGCCGGGTTCGCGCCGGCCGCGCCACCACAACCAGCCCAGCAACCAGGGCGTGAGCGCGCGGCTCAGGCCCCGGTAGGCCCTCAGCGTGGCGGTGGCGCGCGGCGGGTTCACCGCCAGTGTTCGGCCACCCATGGCGTGGGCAGCACGCGTCGGTACCACTTGCCGCTCACGCCGGCGATGGCGTCGGGCGGGTTGGGTTTGCCGTGGAAGGCGATGATGCGGGCGCCCGGCGGGATCTCGGGCGGCTTGAACCAGCCCATGAGGCCGCGCTGCATGCAGTGGCGCTTGAAGCTCACGCACCAGCCGTCGGGCCAGAAGCTCACCTTGCCCTGGCGGCCCAGGTAGCCGGTGATGTACTCCTGCTCGTTGCGCACGTCGGCGATGGACTGGGGGTAGCCCGTCTTCAGGTGCTCCAGCGCGTCGGTGTGGGCGCCGATGGTGTAGAGGTAGCACGAGGTGTTGCCCGTGCCGTCGGTCTTGTCCCATTCCTTGATCACGACGAATTCGCCGGGCTGGTCGAAGAAGGGGTCGAGGCTGTCGACGATGACGATGTCCAGGTCCAGGAACAGGGTGCGGCCGGTGAGGTCGTACAGCGGGTCGGCGAAGCTGGTGAGCTTGAGCCAGCCGTGGCCGAAGGTCCAGGGCTTGCGCTGGTCGAATTCGTCGAAGCCCACGGCAGGAATCGGCTTGACCTCGATGCCCGAGTGGATGCCGGTGGCGTCGTCGGTGAGACAGACGAAGCGGAAGGGCCGGCTCAGGTGGCGCGACACCATGCTGTGGAGCTTGTTGACGTATTCGGGGCCGTACTTGCGGCCCCATTTGATGCACAGCACGTTGACGGCTTGCACGTCATCTCCTGCAGGGTGAAAAACGGGCCCGCCCGGGTCGGGGCCGGGCGGGTGGGCAATCGGGGGAGTGTATCGGCTCCGGGTGGGCGGCTCGAACGCCGCCCCCCCCGGTGGGACCGGCGCTCAGCGCGCCAGCAAGGCGTCGACGGCCTGCAGGTCGGCCGGTGTCAGCTCGCCGCTGGCCTGGCGCAGGCGCAGGCTGCCCAGCAGCACGTTGTAGCGGGCCTGGGCCAGGTCGCGCTTGGTCTGGTAGAGCTGGCTCTGGGCGTTGAGCACGTCGATGTTGATGCGCACGCCCACCTGATAGCCCAGCTGGTTGGCTTCCAGCGCGCTCTGGCTGGAGGTCTCGGCCGCTTCCAGCGCCTTCACCTGTCCCTGGCCCGAGACCAGGCCGAGGAAGGCGCTGCGCGTGCGCAGGTCCACCGTGCGGCGGGCGGCGTCGAGGTCGGCGCGGGCCTTTTCCTCCAGCGCCAGGGTCTGCTTCACGCGGTTCTGGATGGAATAGCCCGCGAACAGCGGCATGTTGAACTGCACGCCCACGCTGGCGTTGTTGTTGCGCACGTTGCCCGGTATGCCCTGCACGCCGGACGGCGCGCGCGCCACCTGGTACTGGCCCACCAGGTCCACCGTGGGCTTGTGGCCGGCCTCGGCGCGCTGCGTTTCGAGCCTGGCGATGTCGAGGTTGCGCTGCGCGCTCAGGATCGCCGGGTGCTGGTCGCCTGCGCGGTCCAGCCAGCCCTGCGGCGTCGCGGGCTCCAGCGGCGGCAGGTCCACCGGCGTGGCCAGGGGCAGGGGCGTCACGCCGCTGCGGCCCACCAGCTGGTCGAGCGCGAGTTTCTTCACCCGCAGGTCGTTCTCGGCCGCGATCTCCTGGGCAATCACCAGGTCGAAGCGGGCCTGGGCCTCGCGCGCGTCGGTCACGGTGGCGGTGCCGACCTCGAAATTGCGTCGCGCGGCGGCGAGCTGCTGTTCCACCGCGGTCTTTTGCGCGCGCACGAAGGTGAGCGTGTCCTGGGCGGCGAGCACGTCGAAATAGGCCTGCGCGGCGCGCACGATCAGGTCCTGCTCGGCCTGCACGAGCTGGGCCTGCGCGATGTCCTTGGACAGGATGGCCTGGTCGTTGGCGAGCTTGTTGGCGGGCCGGTACAGCGGTTGGCTGGCCGACAGCGTCACGTTCTGGCTGTTGCTGGTGCCGTCGAGCAGCTTGTTGCTGCTGTCGCGGTTCGCCCAGCTGGCGCCCGCGCCCAGGCCGACCTGGGGCAGCAGGCCGGCGCGCGCCTGGTCGGCCTGGGCCAGGTTGGCCTCGTACAACGAACGCGCGGCCAGGTAGGTGGCGTCAAAGCCGCGCGCGGCCTCGAACAGCTGGACCAGGCTCTGGGCCTGTGCGCCGGACGCCGCGCCCAGGGCCAGGAGCGCGGCGACCGCCATCGGACGAAAGGCAACGGCAAAGATCATGGATAGCTCCTCAGAGACGACGGCCGGGGGCACCGAGGAACCGGCTCTGCCGGGCCTGGGGTGCCGTCCCCCGCCCGTCGTGGGCGAGAGAGGGAGAAGCCGCGAAGCGGCGCAGGGGGTGCTTCATATCAGTAGCGCGGGATCGACGGGTCGCGTTCGCGCGACCACAGGTCGATGCCGCCGTGTACGTTGACCACGCGCGTGTAGCCCTGGTCCTGCAGGAAGCGGGCCACCTGGGCACTGCGCCCGCCGTGGTGGCACAGGCAGGCGATGGGGCGGTCGCGGTCCAGTTCGGCCAGGCGGGCGGGCACGCTGCGCATGGGCACGGCCAGCAGGTCGTAGCCCGGGCCGGGCGGCACGCTCGCGGTCTGCAGTTCCCAGGGCTCGCGCACGTCGAGCAGCACGGGCACGGTGGCGCCGTCCGCGGTTTCCTGGCGCAGCCAGTCGTCGAGCTGGGCGGGGGTGATGGCTTGCATGCGGTGGCGCCGGTTCAGAAGCGAAAGCGCGAAGGCTCGGGGAAGTGGCGAAGGCGCGGCGCGAGTGTGTCCCAGGGCTGGGCGCTGCGGTAGTCGGCTTCGCCCGCGCGGGTGATGAAGGTGGCGCGCATCACGGGTTCGTCGCCCACGATGGCGGCGAGGCGCCCGCCCGGCGCCAGCAGACCCAGCAGGGCGGGTGGCACCTCGGCCAGCGAGCCGCCGAGCAGGATGGCGTCGTACGGCCCGTCGGCGCGGCAGGCGGCGAAGCCGTTCGCCGCGGCATCGGCCTGGCGCACCTCGACGTTGGTGACGCCGGCCTGCATCAGGCGGGTGCGGGCCTGCGAGGCCAGCGCGGGCTCGATCTCCAGCGACAGCACGCGCTGAGCCAGGCTGGCCATGAGGGCGGCGGTGTAGCCGCTGCCGGTGCCGATCTCCAGCACCTTGTCGGTGGGCTTGAGGGCCAGGTCCTGCACCAGGCGGGCCTGCACGCGCGGCGCCAGCATGCACTGGCCATCGACCGCGGGCTGGGTCAGGGGCAGTTCCATGTCGGTGAATGCCAGGGCCCGGTGGGCGGCGGGCGCGAAGTCCTCGCGGCGCACCCGGCCCAGCAACTCGAGCACGCGGCCGTCGAGCACCTCCCAGGGGCGGATCTGCTGCTCGATCATGTTGAAGCGGGCCTGTTCGAGGCTGTTCGCGGTGGTCATCTCATATCTCCAATGGGGTCGGCACAACCGGTGGATTTTAGGAGGCGCCCTATGGCGCACTGTCCTGCGGGGGCGTGGCGGCGGGCGGCAGCCCGGCCTTGCGGCGCAGCCAGGCGGCCAGGTCGTCGAGGTAGCCGTAGACCACCGGCACCACCACCAGCGTGAGCAGCGAGGAGGTGATGACGCCGCCGATCACGGCCTGGCCCATGGGCGCGCGCTGCTCCGAGCCTTCGGTGAGCGCGAAGGCCAGCGGCACCATGCCGAAGACCATGGCCAGGGTGGTCATGAGGATGGGGCGCAGCCGCACCTTGGCCGCCAGCAGCAGGGCCTCGTCGCGCGGCAGCGGCGGGCCGCCGGCGCGGCCCTCGCGCGCGCGGATGGCGAAGTCCACCAGCAGGATGGCGTTCTTGGTCACCAGGCCCATGAGCAGCACGATGCCGATGATGGAGAACATGCTCATGGTGGAGCCGAACATGAGCAGCGCCAGCACCACGCCGATCAGCGTGAGCGGCAGCGAGGTCATGAGCGAGAGCGGCTGCAGGAAGCTCTGGAACTGGCTGGCCAGGATCATGTAGATGAAGATGATGGCCAGCGCCAGCGCCGACAGGGCGTAGCCGAAGGACTCCTTCATGTTCTTGGTGGAGCCGCTGAACTCGGTGCGGTAGCCCGGCGGCAGGGCGATGCCGTCGACCACGCGCTGGATCTCGGCCGACACCTCGCCGGCCGAGCGGCCGTAGACGTTGGCGCTGAAGGACACCTCGCGGTTGAGGTTGCGTCGGTTGATCTGGTTCGGGCCGGTGCCTTCCACGACGTCGGCCACCTGCGCCAGCGGCACGGTGCGCACGCTGCCGTCGGCCGCGTTGCCCACGCTGAGCGGCAGCTGCAGCAGGTCCTGCGTGCGCTGGCGCTGCGGCGGGGGCAGGCGCACCATCACGTCGTAGGTCTCGCCGTTCTGGGCGCGCCAGTTGCCGACGGTGGTGCCGGCCACCAGGGTGCGCAGGCTGTTGCCGATGGCCTTGGTGGACAGGCCGAGGTCGGAGGCGAGGTCGCGCCTGAGCACCACGTCCACCGTCGGCTTGTCGGGCTTGAGGCTGGAGTCCAGGTCCACCAGGCCGACGATGGGGCGCAGCCGCTCGGTGATCAGCGCGCTCAGGCGTTCCAGCTCGTCGAGGTCGTCGCCCTGCAGCGAAAACTCGATCTGCTTGCCGCCGCCCACGGCGTCGAGCAGGCCGGCGTGCGTGACGGTGATGCCGGGCACCGCGCGCAGCCGGTCGCGCAGCAGGGCCGACATGGCGTCGGCGCTGAGCGTGCGGTCCTTGCGGTCCACCAGGCGCACGTAGGTGCTGGCGTACATCGAGCCCTGCGCGTTGCCGGTGTTGATGGTGGTGAGCGTGTACCGCACCTCGGGGAAGGTGCGCAGGACGGCCTCGACCTCGCGCGCCTTGGCCTCGGTGGCGGGAAGTGAACTGCCCACCGGCGTGTGGTAGCTGACCGAGGTCTCGGAGAAGTCCGCCTTGGGCACGAACTCGGTGCCCAGCAGCGGCAGCAGGGCCAGGCTGGCGACGAAGGTGGCCAAGGCCAGGGCCAGCGTGGCCAGCTTGTGCCGCAGCGACCAGCGCAGCGCGGCCTGGTAGCCGTCGGCGAGGTCGTCCTGGAAGCGGTCGAACCAGTGCGTCACGCGGCCCAGGGTGCGGTCGTACAGCGAGCGGCCCGGCGGCTGGCCGTGCGTGTCGATGGCCGGGTCGTGCCACACCGAGGACAGCATCGGGTCCAGCGTGAAGCTCACGAACATGGAGATCAGCACCGCCGCGACCATGGTGATGCCGAACTCGTGGAAGAACTTGCCGATGATGCCGCCCATGAAGCCGATGGGCAGGAACACCGCCACGATGGACAGCGTGGTGGCCAGCACCGCCAGGCCGATTTCCTGCGTGCCTTCCATGGCGGCCTGGTAGGGCGCCTTGCCCATCTGCACGTGGCGCACGATGTTCTCGCGCACCACGATGGCGTCGTCGATCAGCAGGCCCACCGAGAGCGTGAGCGCCATCAGCGTGATCATGTTGATGGTGAAGCCCAGCGCGTTCATCACGAAGAAGGTGCCGATGATGGCGATGGGCAGCGTGAGCCCGGTGATGACGGTGGAGCGCCAGGAGTTGAGGAACAGGAAGACGATGAGCACGGTGAGGATGGCGCCCTCGATCAGCGTCTGGCGCACGTTCTGCACCGACACACGGATCGGCCGCGAGCCATCGGCGATGGGCTCCAGCCGAACGCCGGGCGGCAGCTCGGGCTTGACCGCGGCCAGCGCCGCGTTCAGGCCGTCGACCACCGCGATGGTGTTCTCGTCCTGCGCCTTCTGCACCTGCAGCAACAAGGTGCGCTGGCCGTTGTAGAGCGACAGGCTCTCGACTTCCTGGGTGCCGTCGCTCACGCGCGCCACCTGGCCCAGCTTGATGGGCAGGCCGCCGCGGCGGGCGACGATGATGTCGTCGAAGTCGCGCGGGTTGGCCAGGCGCGAGAGCACCTGCACCACGCGCTCGGACTCGCCGGTCTTGAGCGTGCCCACGGGCAGGTCCTGGTTTTCGCTGAGGACGGCGGCGTTGATCTGCTCGGTGGTCACGCCCATCGCCCGCATGGCGGCGGGGTCGAGTTCGATGTTGATGGCGCGCCGCGTGGCGCCCACCAGCGTGACCGAGCCCACGCCGCGCACGTTCTCCAGCCGCTTCTTGAGCACCTGGTCGGCCCAGGTGGACAGCTCCACGGCCGACATCGCGCGGCCGTCCACCGCCTCGGGCACCACGGCCACCGACCAGATGGAGCGGCTGGCGGGGTCGAAGCGCAGCACGCGCGGCTCGTCCACCTCGTCGCGCAGCAGCGGGCGCAGGATGCCGATTTTCTCGCGCACGTCGTCGGCGGCCTTGCGGCCGTCCACGGTGAGCTGGAACTCGATGATCACCACCGAGTTGCCTTCGTAGCTGCGCGAGGTGAGGCTGTTGACGCCCGCGATGGCGTTGACGGCTTCCTCGACCTTCTTGGTCACCTCGGACTCGACGATCTCGGGCGAGGCGCCGGGGTAGGTGGTGGTGACCACCACGACCGGAAAGTCGATGTTGGGGAACTGGTCCACCTGCAGGCGCTGCAGGGAGAACGCGCCCAGCACCACGAAGGCCAGCATGACCATGGTGGCGAAGACCGGGTTGCGCAGCGAGACCTGGGTGAACCACATGGCGTGTCGCGCTCCCGGGGCTCAGGGCTTTGCCGCGGCGGCCAGCTTCACGCGCGTGCCGTCGCGGATGGCGCCGGCCGTGGCCGCCAGCACGGTGTCGCCCTCGGCCAGGGCGGGTACCGCCTGGTGGGGCACGCCGTCCACGCTGCCCGTGGGCGCGGGCGCCAGGCCCACGTGCTTGACCACGCCGTCGCGCAGCACCTGCACGTAGGGCTCGGGCCGGTCGTTGCGGATGGCCGACACCGGCACGGCCGGGGCCTCGACGGTGCCGGCCACGATCCCGCCGCGCGCGAACAGGCCCTGGCGCATGCCCGGCTGGGCGGTCAGCCGCAGGTAGACCAGCACACTGCGGCTGCCGGCCTGCACGCTGGGGTTGATGCGCGCCACCGTGGCGTTCACCGGTTCGGGCAGGCCTTCCACCACCAGGCGCGCGCCCTGGCCCGGCGCGATGCGCGCGGCGTCGGCCGGGCTCAGCGCGGCCTCCACCTCAAAGGCCGAGAGGTCGACCACCTCGAGCACGCGTGTGTCCACGCCCACGCGCTCGCCGTTGCGCACCGGCCGGGCGGCGATCTGGCCGGCGATGGGCGAGCGCAGCACCGTGTCGGCGAGCGATTTGCGCGCGATGTCCAACGCGGCCATGGCCGCGCGGTGGTTGGCCTCGGCCGCGGCCAGGTTGGCCTGCGAGGTGTCCAGCGCGGTGGCCGAGATGAAGCCCTGCTGCACCAGGGCCTGGTTGTTGTTCTGGTTGCGCTGCGCGATGCGCACCTGCGCCAGCGCCGACTCGGCCTGCTGCTCGGCCTGTCGCACGCGCGCCTGCGGCTCGGTCGGGTCGATGCGCGCGACCACCTCGTTGGCGGCCACGCTGTCGCCCTCGCGCTTGGTCAGGCCTTGCAGTTCGCCGGCCACCCGCGCCTTGATGGCCACGGTCTGCACCGCCACCAGCGAGCCCGAGACCTCGGCCGTCTGCTGCAGTGCGAGGCGGCGCACCGTGAACACGTCGCGCGCGGCGACCTCATAGACCGGCGCGGTCTGCAGGGCCTGGGCGGCGGCGCTCGCCTGCGCGGCCTGGGCGCTGCGCTTGTGCAGCGCGCGCACCACGCCCAGGGCCAGCGCGGCCACGGCCAGCCCGGCCAGGGCCCAGTAGAGGGTCTTTCGCAGACGGGAGGTGGTCATGGGGAAACCTTCGCGCGGCGCGCTGTGGTGCGGGCCCTGTGGGGCGGTCGTGCGGGGCTCATCGCGGGCGTTTGAGCATGCCGCTCAGGATCAGGTCGACCTGGGTGTCGATGAAGGTCAGGGGATCGATCTGCTGCGAGGGCGGGGCGCAGGGCGTCATGGCGTGTTTCCACATGAGCAGGAAGATCATGGGCGCGATCAGGCTGTAGACCGCGTAGTCGAGCGGCATCTCGCGGAACTCGCCGCGGTCGATGCCGCGCTGCAGGATGCGCTTGATCAGCTCGTGGCCCGGGGCGACCACCTCGTGCTGGTAGAAGCTGGCGATCTCGGGGAAGGTGCCCGCCTCGGCCATGACGAGCTTGGTGATGCCGGAGGCGGGCGTCATGCCCACGCGCTCCCACCAGGTGTGCATGGCGTAGCGCACCAGCTCCACGCTGTCGCCCTGGAACTCGGCCAACTCGTTCGACCATTCCGGAAAGCGGCCGGCGACGGTTTCGCGCACCACGGCCTTGAACAGGTCTTCCTTGCTGGGGAAATACAGGAACAGCGTGCCCTTGGACACCCCGGCGCGCGCGGCCACCTCCTCGACGCGCGTCGCGGCGAAGCCCTTTTCGACGAACAGGGCCAGGGCCGCCTCGATCAGCTCACCCGGGCGCGCCTCCTTGCGGCGGGCGCGGCGCGGGGCCTCGGCGGGCGGTGGCGGGGGGGTGGCGGGCATGGGTGCTAGTTACTGACCGATGGGTTATTAATATACCCCAGCCGCCCCAGGCGGCGTGCCGCCAGGGGCAAGTCGTGCCCGGTGCCAGCGCATGCCCGCCGGCGCCGGCTCAACCCAGCTTGATCCCCACCCGTGTGATCCGGCTCGCGTCCATCTCGCGCACGCTGATTTCGGCCTTGCCCAGTTCCGCCACGTCCCCCACCACCGGTGGGCGGTGCAGTTCGTTGCGCAGCCACTGGCCCACCGTCTGGTCCGATTCGCCGGGCACTGGCAGGCCGTAGAAGCCGCACAGCCCTTCCAGCGGCGTGTTGGCGTCGAGCACGAAGTCGCCGAACACCAGGCGGGCTTCCTCGGTGTCGTCCAGGTCCGGCAGGGCCACATGGGCGCGGCGCGCCGCCAGCCCGATGGTGGAGCCCTGCAGCAGCAAGGACGTGAGCACCACCACGAAGGCGACGTCGAGGAACCCGTGCGCGCCGGGTACGCCGGCCATCATGGGGAACACCGCCAGCACGATGGGCACCGCGCCGCGCAGGCCCACCCAGGCGATGAAGCCGATTTCGTGCGGCGAGAAGTGGAAAGGCCTGAGGCACAGCCACACCGCCACCGGCCGCGCCACCAGCATCAGCACCAGCGACACGCCCAGGGCCGGCAGCAGGGTGTCCATCATCTCGCTGGGCGACACCAGCAGGCCCAGCAGCAGGAACATGCCGGCCTGCGCGAGCCAGGCGTAGCCGTCCATGGCCGAGAGCGAGGAGCGCACCAGCCGGCGCGCGCGGTTGCCCGCCACCACGCCCATGGCGTAGACCGCCAGGAAGCCCGAGCCGCCCAGCCAGGTGGTGAGCGCGAACACCGCCAGCCCACCCGAGACGATGAGCAGGGCGCGGATGCCGCCGCCGCCGTCGGCGCCGCGCCCCAGGCGCTTGAGCAGTTCGGCCAGGCCCCAGCCGCTGCCCAGGCCCATGGCCGCGCCCCAGCCGAACTGCAGCAGCAGCGACCAGGCGATGCCGCCCAGCGTGACCTCGTCCGCCACCGCGTTGCCCAGGGCCAGCGCCACGCCGATGAAGGCCAGGGTGAGGTAGACCGCCATCGGGTCGTTCATGCCCGACTCGATCTCCAGCGTGGCGGCCACGCGCTCGTTGAGCCGAACGCCGGACGACTTCAGCAGCGCGAACACGGCCGCCGCGTCGGTGGAGCCCACGATGGCGCCCACCAGCAGGGCCATGGGCCAGGACAGGGTCAGCAGCCAGTGCGCCGCCGCGCCGGTGATGGCCGCGGACACCAGCACGCCCACCGTGGCGAGCAGCATGGAGGGCCTCAGGCCGGTGCGGAAAGTGGCCAGTTCGGTGCGCAGCCCGCCGTCCAGCAGGATCACCGCGAGCGCGACGTTGCCGACCCAGAAGGCCAGCCGGAAGTCGTTGAAGCTGAAGCCGCCGGGCCCGTCCTTGCCGGCCAGCATGCCGGCGACCAGGAAGACCAGCAGCAACGAGAAGCCGGCGCGCGTGGACACCACGCCGGCCAGCACGCTGACGAAGACCAGCGCGGCGGCGGCGAACAGTGGCAGGGAGAGGGCGTCGAGCAGGTGGTGCACGCCCGCACGCTAGCAGAAAGCGTGCACGCGGCGCAGCGGGTTGCACCGAGTCCGGGCGGCCCAGGCCGCCGGTGCGGTCAGTTGAAGGCCGCGATGCCCGTGATCGCGCGACCCAGGATCAGGGCGTGGATGTCGTGCGTGCCTTCGTAGGTGTTGACCACCTCGAGGTTGACCAGGTGGCGCGCCACGCCGAACTCGTCGCTGATGCCGTTGCCGCCCATCATGTCGCGCGCCAGGCGGGCGATGTCCAGGGCCTTGCCGCAGCTGTTGCGCTTGAGGATGGAGGTGAGCTCCACGGGCGCCACCCCCTCGTCCTTGAGGCGGCCCAGGCGCAGGCAGCCCTGCAGGCCCAGGCTGATCTCGGTCAGCATGTCGGCCAGCTTTTTCTGGATCAGCTGGTTGGCGGCGAGCGGGCGGCCGAACTGCTGGCGGTCCAGCACGTACTGGCGGGCGCGGAAATAGCAGTCCTCGGCGGCGCCCAGCGCCCCCCAGGCGATGCCGTAGCGCGCGCTGTTCAGGCAGGTGAAGGGGCCCTTCAAGCCGCGCACCTCGGGGAAGGCGTTTTCCTCGGGGCAGAACACGTTGTCCAGCACGATCTCGCCGGTGATGGAGGCGCGCAGGCCCACCTTGCTGTGGATGGCGGGCGCGGACAGGCCCTTCCAGCCCTTTTCCAGGATGAAGCCGCGGATCGCGCCTTCGTCGTCCTTGGCCCAGACCACGAAGACATCGGCGATCGGGCTGTTGGTGATCCACATCTTGGCGCCCGACAGGCTGTAGCCGCCGTCCACCTTCTTGGCGCGCGTGACCATGCTGCCGGGGTCGGAGCCATGGTTGGGCTCGGTCAGGCCGAAGCAGCCGATCCATTCGCCCGTGGCCAGCTTGGGCAGGTACTTCTGTTTCTGCGCCTCGGTGCCGAACTCGTTGATCGGCACCATCACCAGCGAGCTTTGCACGCTCATCATGGAGCGGTAGCCCGAGTCGATGCGCTCGACCTCGCGCGCCACCAGGCCGTAGCAGACGTAGTTGAGCCCGGCGCCGCCGTAGGCCTCGGGGATGGTCACGCCCAGCAGGCCCAGGTCGCCCATCTCGCGGAAGATGGCCGGGTCGGTGACTTCCTTGCGGAAGGCCTCGGTCACGCGCGGCAGCAGGCGTTCCTGGCAGTAGGTGTGGGCGGCGTCGCGCACCGCGCGCTCGTCCTCGGTGAGCTGGCCGTCGAGCTGGAAGGGGTCTTCCCAGCTGAAGCTGGCTTTGGCTTTCTTTGGCGAGAGCATGGCGTGTCTCCGTATTCGATGGGGCAATCGAAGGATTGTCCGCCGTGGCGCCATATCTGTCTAATATCGATCCTGTATCCAACAATACAAACAGCAAATCGATGGAGAAGGCCATGGAGTTCCGCCACCTGCGCTGTTTCCTCGCCCTGGCCGAGGAGTTGCACTTCGGCCGCGCCGCCGCCCGCCTGGCCATGACGCAGCCGCCGCTGTCGCTGAACATCCAGCAACTGGAGGCCTCGGTGGGCGCCCCGCTGTTCGTGCGCAACAGCCGGGGCGTGGCCCTCACGCCCGCCGGCCAGGCCTTCGTGCCGCGCGCGCGGGCCCTGTTGGAGGCGGCTGGCGCGGCCGCGCGCGAGGCGCGCGAGGTGGCCCAGGGCGTGAGCGGCCAGTTGCGCGTGGGCTTCGCGGGCACCGTGCTGTACCGGGGCCTGCCGCAGATCCTGCGCGGCTTCGCCCAACGCCACCCGCGCCTGAAGCTGGTGCTGCGCGAGATGAGCTCCAGCGACCAGCTCATCGACCTGCAGCACCAGCGGCTGGAGGCCGGCTTCGTGCACACCACCCGCGTGCCGCCGGGCTGTTCGCAGGTGCTGGTCTCGCGCCAGGCCTTCGTGGCCTGCGTGCCGGCGGGCCACGCGCTGGCGCGCAAGCGGCGGCTGGCGCCTGCCGCGCTGGCCGGCGAGCCCTTCGTGGCGATCTCGCGCGCCGTCTCGCCCGACTACCACGACCGCCTGCTCGCCCTGTGCGCCGACCACGGCTTCGAGCCCGACGTGCGCTTCGAGCTGCGCCACTGGCTCAGCGTGGTGTCGGTGGTGGCGCAGGGCCTGGGCGTCTCGCTGGTGCCGGCCGCCCTGCAGCAGGCCGGGCTGCCGGGGGCCGCCTTCGTGCCGCTGCAGGGCGATTCGCCGACGTACGAGACGCACTGCCTCTGGCGGGACGGCGGTGAAAGCGCCGCGCTGGCGGCCTTTCTCGACGTCGTTCGGGGTTAGTGTCCTGTTGCGCCAGGGCACTAGTGCGTGAGGGGTCGCGTCGCCGAACAGAGCAGCAGCTCGTTGGGTCCCACCCACCCACGCTCACCCGTGAACGGCTGCAGCGCCGCCGCCATGGCCTGCCAGGCCGCCGCCTGGGCCGACGGGTCCAGCGGCGCGAGCAGTTCCATGATCGGCGAGCCCGAGTCCCGGACGAAGGCGATGTAGGTGGCCACGTCGGGCAGCGCGAACGGCGCCGCGAGCGGCTCCACCTCGATGTCGGCATACCCCGCCGCCGCCAGCAGGCCAGCCAGCCGGCCGGGCTCGGCCAGGCTGAACAGGCCGCCCGCGGTGTAGGGCGATGCCCCGCCGTTCAGGCCCCGGTGCTGGCGGGCCAGCCTCATCAGGGTCGTGATGCAGGGGTTGTGCGCGGGCTCGCCGAACACCAGGGCGGCGAAGCGCCCGCCCGGCCGCAGGGCCTCGAACGCCGAGGCCAGGGCGGCCGCGGGATTCGCGCAGAGCATGAGGCCGAGCCGGCACAGCACCGCATCGAACGGCGCCTCGCCTGGCACGGCCTGCTCCGCATCCGCGACGGCGTATCGCACATGGGCCAGCCCTGCCGCGCCCAGATTGCGTTGGGCGAAGGCCAGGATCCTGGGCGAGATGTCGGTCGCCACCACATGGCCGGTGGGGCCGACGGCCTGGGCCACGTCCTTGGTCTGATCGCCCGCACCGGCCGCGAGGTCGAGGACCCGCGCGCCGGGCCGCAACCTCAGCCGGGCCAGCATGGCCGCGGTGGCCGGGGCCAGCCAGGCGTGGATGAGCGGGGTGCTGCGGTCCCAGCCGTCGGCCGCGCGGTCCCAGGCGCTGGCGGCGCCGCTGGCACCCGGGCCGGTGGCCCCTTGTGGTGTTGGGAGGTTCATGGTGCTGTCTCCAGGTGATCGGGGCACCCAGCGTAGGCCCGTGCGGCGACCGCTGGAAGGCGCGGATTTGCACAAGGGGGCCGCAGTGGTGCATAACGGGCCATGCTCGACTGGAACGACCTGCGGTACTTCGTGGCGGTGGCGCGGCACGGCAGCACGCTGGCCGCGGGCCGCGCGCTGGGGGTCGACCAGTCCACCGTGCAGCGGCGTGTGGGCGCCTTGGAGCGGCAGATCGGCCGCGCCCTGGTTCAGCGCCACCCCAGCGGCTACCGGCTCACCGATTTCGGCACCGAGATGCTCGACGCGGCCCAGCGGGTCGAACAGTCCGTCGCCGCCTTCGAGCAGGCACTGGTGGTGTCGCGGCGCAATGCGGCGGGCGTGATCCGCCTCACCTGCCCCGAGCCGCTGGTGAGCCGGCTCACGCAGTCGGGGCTGCTGGAGCGCTTCCATATGAAGCATCCCGCCTACCACGTCGAATTCGTGATGAGCGACAGGTACGTCGATCTGCGCACCGGCGAGGCCGACGTGGCGCTGCGCTCCGGCGACACGGACGATGGCGCGCTGGTCGGCCGCAAGCTGGGCCATTCGCTGTGGGCGGTCTACGCGAGCCGGGACTACGTGGCACGCCACGGCCAGCCGGCCTCCATCGAAGCGCTCGAGGCGCACCCCCTGGCGGGTTTCGACGAGAGCATGGCCAGGCACCGGGCCAGCCAGTGGCTGCGCCAGGTGGCCCCGAACGCGACGCTGGTGGCGCGCAACGACAGCGTGCTGGGCCTGCTGTTGTCGGTGAAGTCGGGTGTGGCCATTGGGCCGCTGCCCACCGCCCTGGGCGACGCCGACCCGGACCTGGTTCGGGTGCTCGGGCCGGTGCCGGCCCTCGCGCGCGATTGGCGGCTGCTCGCGCTGCCCGAGATCCGCCAGACGGCGCGGGTCAGCGCTTTCTTCGAGTTCATGGTGGCGGAGATCGAAGCACTCCGGCCCGTGCTCACCGGCTAGGTAGGCGCCCTGGTGGCGGCCCAAGGCCCCGCTTCGGTGTCGTGAAAGCCTCGGGTGGTCTACTCGAGGCCTGGCAAGGACCACTGGAGATTCACGATGAGCGACAAACAGGTGCTGGTGCTGGGGGGCGGCTGCTTCTGGTGCACCGAATCGGTCTACAAGGAAGTGCGCGGCGTCAGCGACGTGGAGTCGGGCTACAGCAATGGGCACCTGAAGCAGCCCAGCTACGAGCAGGTGTGCACCGGCGGCACCGGCCACAACGAGGTGGTGCGCCTGGAGTACGACCCCGACGAGGTGAGCACGCGCGAGCTGCTGGAGATCTTCTTCGTGGTGCACGACCCGACCACGCCCAACCGCCAGGGCAACGACGTGGGTACGCAGTACCGCAGCGGCATCTACTTCACCACGCCCGAGCAGCAGGCCGAGGCGCGCGCCATCATCGACGAGCTCACCCGGGAGGGGGCCTTTGGCCGTCCCATCGTGACCGAGGTGCAAGCGCTGGAGAACTACTGGCCGGCCGAGGACTACCACCAGGACTTCTTCGAGCGCAACCCGCACCAGGGCTATTGCATGGCGGTGGCCGCGCCCAAGGTGGCCAAGTTCCGCAAGACCTTCGCGCGGCTGGCGAAGTAGGCGCGCCGCGCCTCAGCGGCGGTGGTCGGGGTCGATCAGGCCGGCCTCGACGAAGCGCTCGCGCACGGCCTTGTGCTTGAACGCGCCGCAGCGTTCGAGGACCTGCAGGGTGTTGGCGCACAGGCGGCGCGTGCGGGTGGTCAGGCCTTCGCCGCCGCACAGCCGGTCGAGCACGCGTTCGCGCGCGGCGGCGTCCAGCCCGGCCTGTTCCAGCCATTCCCCGTGAAGGCGGGGATCGCGCGCGTGGAAGGCCGCCATGACCCGCGGCAGCTGGCCGCCCCAGTGCGCGCGCGCCGAGGCGTCCAGGCCCTTCCACACCAGCGCGAAGGCCTGCGCGAAATAGCGCGCGTGCACCCACTCGTCTTCCAGGTGGGCCAGCAGCAGGCGCTGCAGGCCCGAGTGCGCGGTGCCGCGCATGGCGTCGACGATGGCCTTGGTGATCATGGTCTCGCCGACGAAGCCGACCATGAACCAGGCCAGGTCGCGCTGCGCCGACGGGGCCTCGGCCACCCAGGCTTCCAGCGCCGCGATCTTCAGGCTTGGTTCGTCGCGCGCCGCCAGCGAGAAGCACTGGCGCACCGCGCGGCTCGCGTGCGCGGTGAAGAAGGCGTGGTAGCCCTCGTCGGTGTAGAGCTTGAGCGCGTCCAGCGCCATGGGCTCGGGCAGGAAGTCCTTCAGGCGGTTCTGCGCGATGGCCTGCGCGGCGGTGTTGACGATGCGGTGCTCGGTGAGCGTCATGTCGTCCAGGAACTGCACCAGCCGCGCGGCGGCGAGGCGGTTGCGCTCGGCCAGGCCGAGCGGGCGCAGGGCCGGGTGGGACAGCAGTTCGTCCTGGGCGCCGAAGACGAACCAGCGAACGCTGGCCAGGTCATCGCCCCGGCCGAGCGCGAAGTCGGTCAGCGGCGGCTTGGCGCGCACGGCCGAGGTGGCGATCCAGTCCTTGAACGGGGCGTCGTCGGCCGGGCGCATGACGCGGGCCCCGGGGTCAGGCGGCCAGCCGGCGCTGCAGCACCGGCCAGCAGACGATCACCGCCAGGCCCAGCAGCACCAGGGCGGCCGCGCCGAGTTTCCAACCGGGCAGCGACTCCCCCAGCGACAGGGCCGAGGCGCTCATGCCGAACACCGGCACCAGCAGCGCCAGCGGCGTGACGGTGGCGGCCGGGTGGCGCCCCAGCAGCCAGTTCCAGACGCCGTAGCCGAACAGGGTGTTGCCCAGCGCCTGCCACAGCACGCTGGCCCACACCACCGCGCCGGCCGAGCGCAGCGACTGCGCGATCAGCGCCGGTCCTTCCACCACCAGCGATATCGCCAGCAGTGGCGGCACCGCGAACACACTGCTCCAGACCATGAAGTGCAGCATGTTCACCCCACCCAGCGACTTGACCACCAGGTTGGACGCCGCCCAGAAGAACGCGGCGGCGAGGATGATGCCCAGCCCGAGCAGGGTGACGCTGGCGTCCAGGTGAGCGGCGATCACGCCCAGGCCGGCGATCGCCAGCAGCAGGCCCGCGACCTGGTAGCCCCGCACGCGCTCGCGCATGAGCCACAGCGACAGGCCAATGGTGAAGAACACCTGCACCTGCACCACCAGGGAAGCCAGGCCGGGCGAGATGTGGCCCTTGATGGCGAAAAACAGCAGCCCGAACTGCCCCGGACCCAGCAGCACGCCGACGGCGGCCATGGAGCGCCAGGAGGCCTTGGGACGCGGCACGAACAACAACCAGGGCAGGGCAGAGAAGGTGAAGCGCAGGGTGGCGAACAGGAAGGGTGGCAGCCCGTCCAGCCCCCAGCGGATGACGACGAAGTTCGTGCCCCAGACCGCCACGACGGCCAGGGCAAGCAGCAGGTGCGGGGTGGGCAAGGTCGGTGCGGGTGGGGGAGGGAGCGGGCAGTGTAGTCAGGCGCCGCGCGGCGGACCGGCCGGGGTCGTGCATGGGGTTATTATTTGCAACTTTGTTGCGATAATTTCGACGCCATGGCCCGCTTCCCCGCCGACACCGATGCCGTGCCTGCCGCCTTGCAGGCGCGCCTGGACGCCGCCGGCCTGCGCCGCACCCTGGCCACGCGCGCGGCCCTGGGCGTGTTCCTGGTGCGCCCCGGCCAGGGGCTCACGCACGCGCAGGTGCTGCAGGCCCTGCGCCAGCGCGGCCATGAGCCCAACCGCGTGACGCTCTACCGCCTGCTCGACCGCCTGGCCGCCTGCGCCGTGCTGGCGCGCCACAGCGACGACCGGGGCACCTGGCGCTACCGCCTGCAGGACCCGGCCGCGCCAGTCACCCCGCGCGGCGCGCCGGCGCTGCGGCCGCGCTTCGAATGCCGGCGCTGCGGCCAGGACCGCACGCTGAACGACACACCCGCCGCCCAGGCCTGGCTGCGCGGCTTGCAGCGCGCGCTGGCGCGCCAGGGCGAGGTGGTCGAGCGCGCGGAGCTGGCCCTGCTGGGCCTGTGCGCGCGCTGCGCCAACCCCGACACCCTTTCCCAACCCGGAGCCGAACCATGAAAGCCCTTGCCATCCCCGCCGCATTCGCTGCCTTGCTGTCCGCCGGCGCGGCCCTCGCGCAGCACTCGCAAAAGGAAATCCAGGAGGACATCCAGCGCCACCGCGCCATGGCGGCCGCGCACGAAGGCGCGGCCAAATGCCTGGAGGCGGGCAAGGGCGAAAAGGCCTGCCAGGCGGCGCTTGCCGAGGCCTGCAAGGGCTTGGCCCTGGGCAAGTACTGCGGCCTGCGCCACGCGCATTGACGCACCGCGCCCGGTCCGCCCGCACCCGGTGTCGGCGGGGGCGGGCGATACCATCGCCGGGTGAACCTGGCCCAGCACCCTCTCTTCGTCTCTCTCACGCCCGTCTTCCTGCTCATCGCGCTGGGTTACCTGGCGGGTCGGCGCGGCTGGATCCGCGACACGGCGGTCAAGGACCTGTCCAACCTCGTGTTCCTGATCCTCATTCCCGCGCTGCTGTTTCGCACCATGGCCTCGGTGCACCTGGAGGAGCTGGACCTGCGGCCCGTGCTGGCCTACTTCCCGGTGGTGCTGCTGGTCTTCTTCACCGTCGTCGCCTGGCGCGGCTTCAGCCGCGAAAGCGTCGTGGTGGCCATGGCGGGGGTGTTCTCCAACATGGTGATGATCGGCATCACCCTGGCCGAGCTGGCCTACGGCAAGCCGGCGCTGGTGACCATGCTGACCCTGGTGTCGGTGCATGCCTTCATCCTGCTCAGCGTGGGCTCGGTGGTGCTGGAGCTGGTGGTCGCGCGCGAGGCGCGCGAGCGCGGCGAGACCACGCCGCCGCTGTGGGCCACGCTGGGCTCGGTCATCAAGGGCACGGTGATCCACCCGATCCCGCTGCCCATCCTGTGCGGCCTGCTGTACGCGCAGACCGGCTGGGCCCTGCCCGTGGTGGTGGACAAGCCGCTGCAGTTGCTGGGCAGCGCCTTCGGCCCGATCGCGCTGGTGCTGGTGGGCGTGAGCCTGGCGCGCACGCCGCTGGCCGGGCACTGGCGGCCCGCGCTGGGCGTGTCGCTGGTGAAGAACCTGTTGCTGCCGCTGCTGGTCGGTTTGTCGGCCTGGGGGCTGGGCATCACCGGCCTGCCGCTGACGGTGATGGTGGTGGCCGCCGCCCTGCCGGTGGGCGCCAACGTCTTTCTGTTCGCGCAGCGCTACGACACCGCACAGGCGCTCACCACCGCGAGCATGGGCCTGTCCACCGTGCTCGCGCTGTTCACCCTGAGCGTGGTGATGACGGCGATGGCCTGGCTCAATCCGCTCGCGGGCTGAGCCACCGGCCTCACTGGCTGATCTTGCGCGCTTCTTCCACCTGGTATTCGAAGTAGCGCTGGATGCCGAAGGCCAGGCTGCCCATGAAGGCGATGGTGCCCATGAGCAGCGCGAGCACCAGGGCGATGACGGTGAGCCAGTTGGTCTGGCTGGCCGTGCCGCCGGGCGCGGCGGGGTTGAACCAGCGGTCCCACTTCTCGGCGTCGGCCAGGGCGTAGACGATGCCCGTGAGGCAGGCGGCGGCGATGCTCAGGCCCAGCAGGGGGATCAGCACCCAGGAGAGCTTGTCGTCCTGACCGAAGGCCAGCACGCGCTGCACGCCGTACCAGCCCAGGGCCGTGGGCAGGGGGTGCAGCCAGCCCACCCAGTCGCCCAGGCCGCGCAGGTAGAACCGGTGCAGGCCCAAGGCGCCGCCGATGAGCGCCAGCCAGACGGCCAGTGTCTTGTTCTTGCGTGCCGTCACGTTCAGCCCTCCAGCGGCGGGGTGTGGTGCGCCTCGCCCAGCGGCTTTTCCATGATCACGATGTCCAGCCAGCGGCCGAACTTCCAGCCGCAGGCCTGCACCGTGCCCACGGGCGTGAAGCCGAGCGTGCGGTGAACGCCGACGGAGCCGGCGTTGCCCGAATCGCCGATCACGGCCATCACCTTGCGGATGCCGGCGCGCTGCAGCACGGCCAGCAGTTCGGCCAGCAGCAGGCGGCCCAGGCCCCGGCCGGCGGCCTCGGGGGCGAGGTAGATCGAGTCCTCGACCGAGAAGCGGTAGGCCGGGCGCGGCTTGAACCAGTTGCCATAGGCGTAGCCCAGCACCTGGCCCTGCTCTTCGATCACCAGCCAGGGCAGGCCCTTGCCCAGCACGTCGGCGCGGCGCTGGGCCATCTCGGCCACGGTGGGAGGCGTGGTTTCGAAGGTGCCCGTGCCATGCAGCACGTGGTGTTCGTAGATGCGGGTGATGGCGGCGAGGTCGTCGTCGGTGCTGGGGCGGATCAGGGGCATGGCGGGTGGCCGGAAGAAGAGGGGCGTGGCGGGATCGGCGGCGGGCTATAATCGCCGGCTTTGCGGTGTTTCGCTGGCCGGGTGGTCAGTCGTGTGTCTCAGGCACCGCGGAAATTGCTGTGAAGCAGCGGATCGAAAGATCCGGCGGCACCCCGGAAGGCCCGGTCGGTGCCCAACCACCCGAAGGATAAATCATGGTCGTCATTCGACTCTCCCGCGGCGGTGCCAAGGCCCGTCCGTTCTACACCATCGTCGCCGCCGACAAGCGCGCGCGCCGCGACGGCAACTTCATCGAGCGCCTGGGTTTCTACAACCCCAACGCCAAGGGCGGCGAAGAGAAGCTGCGCATCGCCACGGACCGCCTGAATTACTGGCTCGGCGTCGGCGCCACCCCGTCCGACACCGTCGCGCGCCTGGTCAAGGAAGCCAAGGCCGCTGCGCCGGCCGCCTGACCGCGCCATGTCCGCGGCCCTGGTCGCGTCGGTCCTGCCGGCCGATGCCGTTGAACTGGGCCGCGTCCAGGATGCCTGGGGCATCAAGGGCTGGGTCCGCATCCAGCCCCACAGCGCCGACACCGACGCGCTGTTCGCCAGCCAGGACTGGTACCTCCAGCCGCCCGAAGCCCGCTTCGCGCGCGGCTTTTCTGCTTTCAAGGGCTGCGTGGCCGTGCGGGTGACCGAACTCAAGGCCCACGCCGACGGCCTGGTGGCCCGCTTCGAGGGCGTCGACGACCGCACTCTGGCGGAGTCGCTCAAGGGCTGCCGCATCAGTCTGCCGCGCAGCGCCTTTCCCGAGCCTGAAGAGGGCGAGTACTACTGGGTCGACCTGATCGGCCTCCGGGTGGTCAACCGCGAGGGCGAGGACCTGGGCGTGGTGCGTGACCTCATGAGCACGGGACCGACCTCGGTGCTGGTGCTCGAGTACCTCGAGACGGTGGACGGCGAGGAGCGCGCCGCCGAGCGGATGATCCCCTTCGTGGCCGCGTACATCGACGACGTGGACCGCGCCACCCGGCGCATCACCGCCGACTGGCAAAAAGACTACTGAGCGGGGCAGGCGCCCATGCGCTTCGACGTCATCACCCTGTTCCCCGAGCTGTTCGGGCCTTTTCTCGCGCACGGCATCAACCGCCGGGCTTTCGAGAGTGGGCAGGTGGATGTGCGCCTGTGGAACCCGCGCGATTTCGCCGAGGGCAACTACCGGCGCGTCGACGATCGCCCCTTCGGTGGCGGTCCTGGCATGGTCATGATGGCCGAGCCGCTGTGGCGCTGCCTGCAGGCCATCCGCGCCGAGCGCGCCGAAGCCGAGGGCCAGCGCGCGCCCGTGGTGCTGTTCTCGCCGGTGGGCGAGCGGCTGGACCACGCGGGCGTCGAGGCCTGGGCCGCCGGACCGGGGGGCGCGGTGCTGGTCTGCGGCCGCTACGAAGGCATCGACCAGCGCTTCATCGACGCCTGTGTCGACCGGCAGCTCAGCCTGGGTGACTTCGTGCTCTCGGGCGGCGAAATCCCCGCCATGGCGCTGCTGGACGCCGTGGCGCGCCTGCAGCCCGGCGTGCTGGGCGACGAGGGCAGCCACCAGCAGGACAGCTTCAATCCCGCGCTGGACGGCCTGCTCGACAGCCCGCACCACACCCGTCCCGAGGTCTGGCAGGGCCCGCACGGACCCCTGGGCGTGCCCCCGGTGCTGCTGGGCGGGCACCACGGGCAGATCGAGCGCTACCGCCGCGAGCAGCGGCTGGCGCTGACCGCGCGCCAGCGGCCGGACCTGATCGCCAGGGCCCGGGCCGAGGGCCGACTGGGGCCGGACGACGAGCGCTTTCTGCGCGGCCTGGGCTGAGCCGGTGGGCCGGATCCCCCGCTCCGGCGGGTCTGGCTATAATGGCGGGCTTTTCGATCCTCTGGCCGGCCGTCGCGACCGTTTCCTCAGTCAATCCTGACCCACGGATTCGCGGCCTTCAGTGCAGCGCGGCCACGATCGTGGAACAGGAAACATGAACCTCATCCAGACCCTCGAGCAGGAAGAGATTGCCCGCCTCGGCAAGACCATCCCGCCCTTCGCCCCCGGCGACACCGTGATCGTCAGCGTCAACGTCATCGAAGGCACCCGCAAGCGCGTGCAGGCCTACGAAGGCGTCGTGATCGCCCGCCGCAACCGGGGCCTCAACTCCAGCTTCATCGTGCGCAAGATCTCCAGCGGCGAAGGCGTGGAGCGGACCTTCCCGCTGTACAGCCCGCTGATCGCCAAGATCGAGGTCAAGCGCCGCGGCGACGTGCGCCGCGCCAAGCTGTACTACCTGCGCGAGCGCAGCGGCAAGTCGGCCCGCATCAAGGAAAAGCTGGGCGCCTGATCCGGCCCCGCGCAAAAGCCGCTCCCTGGAGCGGCTTTTTTGTGTCCATGACCGAACCCGTCGTCCGCATCCCGCCCTTCGATCCCCGCACCGTGCCCGTGGTGGCCACGGGGGCGAGCGAAGGTCTGCCGCCGCCGTCCCCGTACCGCCTGACGCCCGACGGCCTGCGCGCGCTGTTCCAGGCGCCGCCGGTCTGGACGCCCGAGCTGCGGCGCGAGCGCCGCTTCGCCGAGCGCGAGCCGGCCGACGCGGCCGTGCTGCTGCCCCTGGTGGTGCGCGACGAACTCAGCCTGCTGCTCACGCAGCGCACCGCCACCCTGTCCACGCACTCGGGCCAGATCGCTTTCCCGGGTGGCAAGGTCGATCCGCAGGACGCCGACGCCATCGCCGCCGCCCTGCGAGAGGCCGACGAGGAGGTCGGCCTGCCGCCGCAGAACGTGGAGGTGCTGGGCACGTTGCCGGTCTACATCACCGGCACCGCCTTCCACGTGACGCCGGTGGTGGCGCTGGTGCGGCCCGACTTCACGCTCAGGCCCAACCCGCACGAGGTGGACGACGTCTTCGAGGTGCCGCTGCGCTTCCTGATGGACCCGCGCCACCACCGCCGCCACCTCATGAACTTCGACGGCAACGCGCGCGAGTGGTACTCCATGCCCTGGCACGATGGCCAGCGCGAGCGCTTCATCTGGGGCGCCACGGCGGGCATGCTGCGCAACCTGTACCGCCTGCTCACGGCCTGACCGGGGCCTGGCGCGCGGCCCGGTCGCGTCCGTTGAGCGAAGGGGCGCGTGCGCCCACTATCATCGGCCCCATGGGTTTTCTGGCCATTCTGCTGGCGCTGCTCATCGAGCAGGCCCGTCCCCTGTCGTTCGACAACCCCGTGCACGCCGGTCTGCGCGCCTGGGGCCGTGGCGTGCGCCGCAACCTCGATGCGGGCCAGTCGTCGCATGGGTGGCTGGCCTGGCTGCTGGCCGTGGGCGTGCCGGCGGCGCTGGCGGCGCTGATCTACCACGCCCTGTGGGAACTGAGCGGCGTGCTGGCCCTGGTCTGGACGGTGGCAGTGCTCTACGTGACCCTGGGCTTTCGCCAGTTCAGCCACCACTTCAGCGAAATCCGCCGCAGCCTGGAGGACGGCGATGAGCGCGGCGCGCGCGAGCAGCTGGCGCGCTGGCTGCGCGTGGACGCCAGCGCCCTGCCGCGCACCGAGCTGCTGCGCCAGGTGATCGAGCACTCCGTGCTGGCCGCGCACCGCCACGTGTTCGGCGTGTTCGTGTGCTTTCTGGTGTTCTGGGTGATCGGCCTGGGGCCGGCGGGGGCGGTGTTCTACCGGCTGGCCGAGTACCTGTCGCGCAACTGGCGCGAGCGCCCCGACGGCACGCCCAGCGAGTCGCTGCGCCGCGCCGCGGCCACGGCCTGGCGCTGGATCGACCACGTGCCGGCGCGCGTCACAGCCCTGGGCTTCGCGGTGGTGGGCAATTTCGAGGAGGCCGTGGCCAGCTGGCGCGCCGATGCCGAGCGCTTCGCGCCGGGCAGCGACGGCGTGGTGCTGGCGGCCACCTCGGGCGCCATCAACGTGCGCCTGACGCCGCAGGACCCGGCGGCCCCGCCCCCGGACGAGACCGACCCCGGCGCGCGTCCCGAGCCCCAGCTCGCCCACCTGGGCAGCGTGGTGGGCCTGGTGTGGCGCGCGGTGGTGCTGTGGATGCTGCTGCTGGCGCTGCTCACGCTGGCGCGGGTGTAGGCCGCGCGGCAGGGGCGGACCGGTCAATACGTCCGCTTGTTGCTCAGTTCATCGAACAGTTCGTCGTAGAGCCGGTAGCGGTTCTGGTCGATGGCCAGCGGGTCCACCGATGGATCGGCGCCCACGTGGGCGCGCACGCCACAGCCCGGCTCGTGCCGGTGCGTGCAGTTGTAGAAGCGGCAATCGCCCAGCGCGGCGCGCAGGTCGGGCATGAGCTGCGCGAGCCGTTCGGCCTCGAGGTGGTGCAGGCCAAACTCCTGGAAGCCGGGCGAGTCGATGAGCGCGCTTTCGCGCGCCGGCTCCAGCCAGTACCAGGTGGTGGCGGTCGTGGTGTGGCGCCCGGTGTTGAGGGCGCGCGAGATCTCGCCGGTCTGCGCGCCGGCCTCGGGCACCAGCCGGTTGACCAGCGTGCTCTTGCCCACGCCGGAAGGGCCCAGCACCAGTGTGTGGCGGCCGGTCAGGCGCTGGCGCAGGGCGTCCAGCCCGTGGCCGTCGTGAAGGCCCAGCGGCAGCACGGGCGTGCCCATGCGCCGGTAGGGTTCGAGCCGCGCCCAGGCCTGATCGAAGGGCCCGCCCAGGTCTTGTTTGTTGAGCACGATGCAGGCGCTGATGCCCTCGGCCTCGGCCGCGAGCAGGGCGCGCGTGAGCTGGGCCTCGGAGAACACGGGCTCCGCGGCGAGCAGGATCAGCACCTGGTCGAGGTTGGCCGCGAAGGCTTTGGTGCGCATCTCGTCCTGGCGGTAGAAGAGGTTGCGCCGGGTCTCGATGCGTTCGATGCTGCCCTCGTCGCCACTGGGTTGCCAGGCCACGATGTCGCCCACGACCACGGCGCTTTTCTTGCCTCGCGGGTGGCACAGGGTGCGCTGGCCGCTCTCGTCCTCGACCAGGCAATGGCGGCCATGGGCCGCCACCACACGGGCCAGGCGCGTGCCGCCCATCAGGACGCGAGCAAGGCGTTGACCGCCGCCGCGCAGTGGAAGTCGCTGACCGAGATGCCGTTCACGTCGTGCGTGTTGAAGCGCAGGGTGCAGCGGTTGTAGCCGAAGGCCGCGTCGGGGTGGTGGTCCTCGCGGTGGGCGATCCAGGCCATGGCGTTCACGAAGGCCATGGTCTCGTGGTAGTTGGCGAAGCGGAAGGTGCGCTCGATGGCGCCGTCGATCAGCTTCCAGCCGTCGGCCTCGCTGCCGTTGAGCTGGCTGAGCTGGGTGACGATCTCGGTGGCGTTGAGCGCGCGGCGGTTCTGGTGGATGGGGTGCATGGTCGGGCGCTCTCAGGCGGCGGTCAGGCGGGCCAGGCGTTCGCTGGCGGGGGGGTGGGAATAGTAGAAGCGCGCGTACAGCGGGTCGGGCGTGAGCGTGCTGGCGTTGTCCTGGTACAGCTTGAGCAGGGCGCTGGCGAGGTCGGCGCCGCGCGTCTTGTCCTTGGCGAAGGCATCGGCCTCGAACTCGTGCCGGCGCGACAGCTGCGCGGCCAGCGGCGACAGGAAGTAGGTGAACAGCGGCACCACCAGCAGGAAGAGGATGAGCGCGAGCGCATCGTTGGGCGCGCGCAGGTCGGGTTCCACGCCCAGGCCGGTGAAGAACCAGGCCTGCGAGGCCGCCCAGCCCAGGGCCGCGAAGCCGACGAAGCTGAGCGCGAACAGCAGCAGCACGCGCTGGGTGATGTGGCGCAGGCGGTAGTGGCCCAGCTCGTGCGCGAGCACGGCGTCGATCTCGTCGGCGCTGAGCTGCTTGAGCAGGGTGTCGAAGAAGACCACGCGCTTGGCCGCGCCGAAGCCGGTGAAGTAGGCGTTGGCGTGCGCGCTGCGCTTGCTGCCGTCCATGACGAACAGGCCCTGTGCCGAAAAGCCGCAGCGCGCCATGAGGTCGTTGACGCGGGCCTTGACGGCTTCGTCGGCCAGCGGCTCGAAGCGGTTGAACAGCGGCGCGATGAGCGTGGGGTAGAGCACCAGGGCCAGCAGGTTGAAGACCATCCACACGCCCCAGGCCCAGAGCCACCAGGTGCTGCCGGCGGCGCCCATGAGCCAGAGCACCAGCGCGGCCAGCGGCAGGCCGACGGCCGCACCGATCAACGCGCCCTTGAGCCCGTCGGCGATCCACAGGCCCAGGCCCATCTTGTTGAAGCCGAAGCGCTCTTCCAGCCGGAAGGTGGCGTACCAGGAGAAGGGCAGGCCCAGCAGGCCGCCGATGAGCGCGAAGGCGGTGAGCAGGGCGAGCTGCTGCCACAAGCCAGGACCCAGCCAGTCGAGCAGGCCGAGGTTGAGCGCGTTCAGGCCGCCGAGCAGGGTCCAGCCGATCAGCAGCGCGGTCTCGAAGGCGGTGCTGAGCAGGCCGAAGCGCGTCTTGGCGATGGTGTAGTCGGCGGCTTTGCGGTGGGCGTCGAGCGCAATGGTGGCGTCGAAGGGCGCGGGCACCTGGTCGCGGTGGCGGGCCACGTGGCGGATCTGGCGGCTGGCAAGGGCAAAGCGGGTCAGCAGGCCCAGCCCCAGCAGGGCGCAGAAGAGGGCGGTGAAGGCGAGGGAAGCGGTGTCCATGAAGGCGCCAGTCTACCGGTGCCCCCGCCGGCCCGCCGGGGCGGGCGGATGACGGAAAATCGCGGGATGACCTCGAATCCCGCCGACATCGCCGCCCCCGAAGTGCCCACGCTCGCCAAGAACGACCAGAACCTGGTCTGGATCGACTGCGAAATGAGCGGTCTTGATCCCGAGAAGGAGCGCCTGCTGGAGATCGCGGTGGTCGTGACCGGCCCGCAGCTCACGCCGCGCATCGAAGGCCCCGTCATCGTGGTCCACCAAAGCGATGAGCTGCTCAACGCCATGGACGCCTGGAACAAGGGCACGCACGGCCGCAGCGGTCTCATCGACAAGGTGCGCGCCAGCACGGTGAGCGAGGCGGAGGCCGAGCAGCAGCTCATCAACTTCATCTCGCGCTACGTGCCCAAGCAGGCCTCGCCCCTGTGCGGCAACACCATTGGCCAGGACCGCCGCTTCCTGGTGAAGTACATGCCCCGGCTCGAGGCCTACCTGCACTACCGCAACGTCGATGTGAGCACTTTGAAGGAACTGGCCAAGCGCTGGCGCCCCGAAGTGGTCGACGCCTTCAAGAAGCGCCAGCTGCACACCGCCCTGGCCGACGTGCACGAATCCATCGACGAGCTGGAGCACTACCGCGCGCGGTTTCTGCGCTGATCCGGCCGGGTCCGCGGCTTGCCGGCCCTTGCCGGCGGCGGGGTGGTCCGACGCCACCGCCGCTCCCCTCGCGGGCCTGTCACCGGGGCCTTGCGTGACAATAGGGTGACTTTCACGCCGATTTCACATGAAAAAGAAATCCCGCCCCTTCATTGAGCGCCACTTCGAGGCGCTGCAACTGGCCACCGCGGTGGCCTTTCTCTTGCTTGTGGGGCTGTATGCCTCGCTCACCGGCGCGTCCGACGCCGGCTTGAGCCGCACGGCGGTCTGGCTGCTGATCGTCTCGGCGGCCGTCGGCGCCTACATGGCCATGAACATCGGCGCCAACGACGTGGCCAACAACATGGGCCCGGCGGTGGGCTCGGGCGCCATGACCATGGGCTGGGCGATCGTCGTCGCGGCGGTGTTCGAGGCGCTGGGCGCCATCGTCGCGGGCGGCGACGTGGTGGGCACCATCAAGGGCGGCATCATCGATCCGGCCGACATTGCCGACCCCACCCTGTTCGCCTGGGTGATGTTCGCGGCGCTGCTGGCCGGCGCGCTCTGGCTCAACCTGGCCACGGCGCTGGGCGCGCCGGTGTCCACCACCCACTCCATCATCGGCGCCGTCATGGGCGCGGGCATCGCGGCGGGCGGCTGGGGGCTGGTGAATTGGTCCACCATCGGCGCCATCGTCGCGAGCTGGGTGATCTCGCCGCTGTCGGGCGCGCTGATCGCGGCCGTGTTCCTGTACGTCATCAAACGCAGCGTGACCTACCGCACCGAAAAGACCGAAGCGGCCGCGCGCGTGGTGCCTATCCTCATCGCGCTGATGGTCTGGACCTACACCACCTACATGCTGCTCAAAGGGGTGAACCAGGTGGTCAAGGTGGGATTCGTGGTGGCGCTGCTGGCCGGCGCGGCCACCGCCGCGGTGGTCTGGACGCTGATCCGCAAGCCCCTGGAGCGCATCGCGCTGCGCCAGGAGAACTCCAAGGATGGCGTCAATCACCTCTTCACCTGGCCGCTGATTTGCTCGGCCGCGCTGCTGAGCTTCGCGCACGGCGCCAACGACGTGGCCAACGCCATCGGTCCCCTGGCCGCGATCTTCGAGGCGGTGAAGGCCGGAGCCATCGCCACCAAGGCCGGCACGCCGCTGTGGATCATGGTGCTGGGCGCGCTGGGCCTGGCGGTGGGCCTGGCGCTGTATGGGGCCAAGCTCATCCGCACCGTCGGCAAGGAAATCACCGAACTCGACCAGATGCGCGCCTATGCCATCGCGATGGCCGCCACGCTCACGGTGATCGTCGCCTCGCAGCTGGGCATGCCGGTGTCGACCACGCACATTTCCATTGGCGCGGTGTTCGGCGTGGGCTTCCTGCGCGAGCTGCTCAAGGTGAACTACGCCAAGATGGAGGCCGTGGTGCGCGCCGGCCACCAGGGCGCCGACCGTGAGGAGGTCGAGGCCTACATGCAGCGCTTCGAAGCCGCCGAGGTGCAGGAAAAGAAGCAGATGCTGGCCGAGATGAAGCAGCGCGCCAAGGTGCGCGGCCTGGACGGCGCGGTGTTCGCCAAGGGCGAGCGCAAGGCCTTCAAGAAGGCCTACAAGAAGGAAATCGTCAAGCGATCGGTGGTCATGCGCATCGTGGCGGCCTGGATCGTGACCGTGCCCGCCACGGCGGTTCTGGCCGCCCTGCTGTTCCACCTGGTGGCCGCGATCATGTCTTGATGGGTGAAGGGCTTCGGGTTTTCCCGAATCTGTGAGAGAATCACGGGCTTCGCTGGCAACGGCGAAGCCCTTTGTGCATTGGCCTCACACACCCGGCCCCCGAACACCGCCCGCCATCCGACGCGAGCGAGCAGGGGCCACCGCTTCCGGGCGGACCGTTTGTGGTTGATGTTGTGTAACCACGAACGGATCCGACGCCCCGGGGCTTGAAACTCCCCTTCGCGCGGCATTCGGTCATTGGCGCCCCATTCCTTTTGCGGGGCGCAGGAACTGACATGAGCGACGCTTTCGAAGCGCGCGGCGAGACCTCGCCCGCGATCTCTACCGAACAACAACCCACGGCCCCGGTGGAAACCACGGCCCCCGTGGACGCCAGCGCCTTCGCCGCGCTGGGCCTGGCCCCCGAACTGGTGGCCGCCGTGGCCGACCTGGGCTTCACCCAGCCCACGGCGGTGCAGGCGCGTGTGATGCCCCTGGCCATCAAGGCCGAGGGCGCCGAGCGCTACGCCGACCTGATGGTCTCCAGCCAGACCGGCAGCGGCAAGACGGCGGCCTTTCTGCTGCCTGTGCTGCATACCTTGATCCAGCAGCAGGCCGCGCGTGAAACGGCCGAGCGCGCCGAGCGCGAGCGACTGGCGGTCGAGGCCGCCTTGCGCGGCGAGGTGCCGCCCAAGGCGCCCAAGCGCAAGAACCCGCTGCTGCCGCGCCACTTCAAGGCCGCCACGCCGGGCGCGCTGGTGCTGTGCCCCACGCGCGAGCTGGCGCAGCAGGTGGCGCACGACGCCATCGACCTGGTGCGCCACTGCCGCGGCCTGCGCATCGCCAGCGTGGTGGGCGGCATGCCCTACCAGCTGCAGATCGCCAAGCTGCAGAACGCCGACCTCGTGGTCGCCACGCCGGGCCGCCTGCTCGACCTGCAGCGCTCCATGCAGCTCAAGCTCGACCAGGTGCAGTTCCTCGTCGTCGACGAGGCCGACCGCATGCTCGACCTGGGCTTCTCCGACGACCTGGCCGAGATCAATGCCCTGACCGCCCAGCGCCGCCAGACCATGATGTTCAGCGCCACCTTCGCGCCGCGCATCCAGCAGCTGGCCATGCGCGTGATGCACGACAACGGCAAGCACGTGCAGAAGGTGCAGATCGACAGCCCGCAGGAGCAGCACGCCAACATCAAGCAGGTGCTGTTCTGGGCCGACCACGCCGATCACAAGCGCAAGCTGCTCGACCACTGGCTGCGCGACGCCTCCATCGACCAGGCCATCGTTTTCGCCAGCACGCAGATCGAGTGCGACGGCCTGGCCGGCGAACTGCAGCAGGCCGGCTTCGCGGCCGTGGCCTTGCACGGCGCGCTCAGCCAGGGGCTGCGCAACCGCCGCCTGATGGCGCTGCGCAACGGCCAGGTGCAGATCCTGGTGGCCACCGATGTGGCCGCGCGCGGCATCGACGTGCCCACCATCACGCACGTCTTCAACTTCGGCCTGCCCATGAAGGCCGAGGACTACACGCACCGCATTGGCCGCACCGGCCGCGCTGGCCGCGACGGCCTGGCCGTGACCTTCGCCGAGTTCCGCGACCGCCGCCGCATTGCCGACATCGAGGCCTACACCCAGCAGCGCTTCAAGGCCGAGGTGGTGCCGGGCCTGGAGCCGCGCGAGCGCCCGCCCGCGCCGCGCCGCGACGGCTGGTCGTCCGAGCGCCGCGGCGGTGGCGGCCGCCCGGGCGGCCGTCCCGCTGGCCGGGGCGAGGGCTGGGGCCCGTCGCGCGGCGAAGGCCGTGCGCCCTACGCTGAGGCGCGCCCCTTCCGTGGCGAGGGCCGTCCTTTCCAGGGCGATGCCCGCCCCGCGCGCGCCGATTCGCGCGCGCCGTACCAGCAGGAGCCGCGCGCGCCCTACAACAACGACACGCGCGCCCCGCGTGGCGACGTGCGCTTCTCGCGCGATGACCGCCCGGCCCAGGCGCGCGGCTGGGGCCAGCGCCCCAACGCCGGTGGCGGTGGGCGCGAGGGCGGCTTCGGCGGCCCGCGCGGTGGTGGTTTCGGCGAGCGCGCGGGTGGCCCGCGCGGCCGCCGCGACCGCTGAGCTTCCCGGGTCCCAGGCCCCTGGGCCGCGGACCCCTCAGGTGGGGGTGTTGCGTGTGCGCGCCCGGGGTTCGCCGGCCACGGGGGCGCTGGCCTCCAGCGGCACGAAGGGTGCGCGCGCCTCGTCCGCCAGGCCTTCGGTCAGGGTTTGCAGCAGTTCGATCAACTGGCGGCGCTGCGCCGGCGTGAGCGGTGACAGCAGGCGCTGGTAGGCGCGCTCGGCCGGCTCGCGCGCGGCGGCCAGCAGCGCCTCGCCGTCGGCGGTCAGGCTCACCGTCATCTGGCGCCGGCTCACGGACGAGCGCTCGCGCCTCACCAGACCGCGCTCCTCGAGGCCCTTGAGCACGCGCATGACGGTCACCTTGTCGAAGGCCAAGGCGCGCGACAGCCGCGTCTGGTCCAGCCCGGGTTCGGCCGCCACCACGGTGAGCACGCCGTACTGCGCCGGCGTCAGCCCCACGCTGGCACAGGCGTTCTCGAACACCGCCGCCGATATCTGGTGGGTGCGGCGCAGCAGGAAACCTGGGCGCTGGTAGAGATCGGTCAGGGTCATGATGTTCGTCGGGCGAGCGGGATTCTACGGATGTGCGGGGGACGAACTTCCGCCAACATCAATAGCATGCTAACGATAGGAGGCCTGCCATGGTTGTCGATGTCTCGTTCCTGCGCCGCGGCCTCGTCGCCGCCGCGCTGCTGGCCACGGTGGGCCTGAGCGCCGCGCAGGAAGGCCCGCTGCGCCTGATCGTGCCCTTCACCCCTGGCACCGGCATCGACCTCATCGCCCGCACCGTGGGTCCGAAGCTGTCCGAGCGCCTCAAGCGGCCGGTGGTGGTGGAGAACCGCGCGGGCGCCTCCGGCAACATCGGCACCGAGGCCGTGGTGCGCGCCGCGCCCGACGGCAGCACCCTGCTGGTCAGCGTGAACACGCTCGTGATGAACCGCAGCCTGTACCCGCAGATGCCTTTCGACCCCGTGCGCGACCTGCAGCCGGTGAGCCTGACGAGCTGGGGCCAGCTCATCCTGGTGACGCACCCGCGCTCGGGCTTCAAGACGGCGGCCGATCTGATCGCCGCCGCGAAGAAGGCGCCGGGCAAGCTGAACTACGCCTCGCCGGGCGTGGGCACGCCGCACCACCTGTCGATGGAGCTGTTCAAGAACACCGCCAAGGTCTTCCTCACGCACATCCCTTACCGCGGCACGGGCCCGGCGGTCACCGACATGATCGGCGGTCAGGTGGACGCCATGTTCCTGCCCATCCACGTGGCGCTGCCGCAGGTGCGCAGCGGCCGCCTGGTGGCCCTGGGCATCGGCAGCGATAAGCGCCACCCGCTGCTGCCCGACCTGCCCACGCTGAGCGAGGCCAGGGCCGGCGAGGTGAACGTGGACATGTGGTACGGCATCTTTGCGCCCAAAGGCATGCCCGCCGCGCAGGTGGCCGCGCTCAACCGCGAGATCAACGACATCCTGCGTGCCGAGGACGTGAAGAAGGCCTTCGAAGGGCAGGGCATGGACCCGGCGAGCGACACGCCCGACGGCTTCGCGAAGCTGGTGGCCCGGGACGCGGACCGCTGGGCCGCGCTGATCAAGGCGCAGGGCATCAAGGCCGAATGAGCGCCACGAGGCCGTTCCCCAGGCGCGCAGCGACGCGGTGCGCCGCGCGGAGGCTTGTCCAATGAAAGCAGGCGACACGATGAAGATCGCGGTGGTGGGCGGCGGCATCGCCGGCCTGGCGTTCGCGCTGGGCCTGAAGCAGCGCGGGCTGGCCTGCGAGGTGTACGAGGGCGCGGCCGAGGTGAAGGAGCTGGGCGTGGGCATCACGCTGCTGCCGCACGCCATGCGCGAACTCGACGCCCTGGGCCTGACCGCCGAGCTGCAAGCCATGGCGATCGAGAACCGCGAGAGCGTGTTCTTCAACCGCTGGGGCCAGTATGTGTACAGCGAACCGCGCGGCCGCCACGCGGGCTACCCGCTGCCCGAACTGGGCATTCACCGGGGCAAGCTGCATGGCGCGCTCTGGCGCGCCGCGGTTCAGCGGCTGGGCGCGCAGCGCCTGCACACCGGCCACCGCTGCGTGGCGATCGAGCCCGACGCGGGGGGCGCCACGCTGCGCTTCGAGAACGGCGCGGTCGAGCGTGCCGACGTGGTGGTCGCCTGCGACGGCGTGAACTCGGTGGTCCGCCGCCACTTCCATCCTCAGGACCAGGTCTGCTACGCCGGCATCAACACCTGGCGCGGCGTCACGGTGCACAAGCCCATCCTGGATGGCAAGAGCTACCTGCGCATCGGCAGCATCGACACCGGCAAGATGGTGATCTACCCCATCGTCGACAACGTGGACGGCCAGGGAAACCAGCTCATCAACTGGGTGGCCGAGATCCGCGACCCGCGCGCGCCCATGAACGACTGGAACAAGCCCGGTCGGATGCAGGACTTCCTGCCGATCTTCGAGGCCTGGCGCTACGACTGGCTCGACGTGCCCGCCCTCATCCAGGGCGCGCAACAGGTGTTCGAGTACCCCATGGTCGACAAGGACGCCCTGCCGCATTGGGGCGAGGGCCGCGTGACGCTGATGGGCGACGCCGCCCACCCCATGTACCCGCGCGGCTCCAACGGCTCGGCCCAGGCGCTGATCGACGCGCGCACCCTGGCCGACGAGCTCGCCGCCACACCGGCGGACCCCGAGGCCGCGCTGCGCCGCTACGAGGCGGCGCGCCGGCCAGCGACGGCCCAGGTGGTGGAGACCAACCGCACGCTGCCGCCGGACTTCATCATCATGAAGGCCGACGAGCTCAGCGGCGGCCAGCCCTTCACGCGCATCGACGACCTGATCAGCCAGGACGCGTTGCGCGAGATCTCCGAAAACTACAAGCGGATCGCAGGGTTCTCGCTGAAGGCCTGAGCGCGGGGCTCAGTCCTCGCCGCTGATGGTGACCAGCAGCTGGATCACCTCGGCGCACTCTTCCTGGATGCGTTGCACGGGGTAGAGCTCGGCCGCGCTCGCGCCGGCGGGCACGCGCTCGCGCAGCGTCTCGGCCTGCAGCAGGATGGCGGAGATGCGCTCGAACAGCTCGGAGGTGATGGCGTTCACGTCGACCGCGGCCGCGGCGGCCACAGGAGTGGCCGTGGGGGCGGGAGCGGGTGCCGGGGCCCGGGCCGGCGCGGCCGCGGGTGCCGGGGCGCTCGCGGCGGCCTTGCGCAGCGGCAGCGGGCGCTCGTCGAGCTCGATGTACTCCATGGCCTCGCCGTTGAGGATCTGCTCCAGCCGCAGGCGGATCAGGTCGCGGTCGATGGGCTTGGTGAAGAAGTCGAGCACCCCGGCCTCGAACGCGCGCTGGCGGTACGAGGAGGTGTTGTGCGAGGTCACCATCACCACCTTGGTGTGGGCCAGCGCCGGCTTCTCGCGCATGCGGGCAATCACCTCGTAGCCATTGAGGTCGGGCAGTTCGGCGTCGATGACCAGCAGGTCGGGCTGGTGCTGGGCCAGCTTGGTCAGGGCGTCGTCGCCGCGCACCGCGAAATGCAGCTGCGCGATGTCGAGCAGGGTGCGCGCCAGCAGGTGCACCATGCCCGGGTCGTCGTCGACGATGAGGATCTTGTGGCGCCGGGGCACCGGGTTCAGCGAGGATGGCGTCATGGCGCGCTCCAGGGGCGATCGGAAAGGTCCGGGCCTGCGCCAGGCGCGTGCCCTGTCGGGTTTTCGGCGGCTGGCCGGCGTTCTTGAGCGATCGGGCCATGCCGTCCGTCAATGTTGCCACGGCGGGGGCCCCGTGCGGGCGGGCTCAGCCCGGGCGCCCGTCCGGTCGGGGCTGCCCGTACCAGCGCAGCAGCCGCAGTCCCCAGGGCCCGATCGCCAGCAGCCACAGCCCGGCGGTGGCGGCGGTCAGGCCGCCCACCCAGGCCGGAGGCGCCAGCGCCGCGGCGATGCGCAGCAGTGTCGCCAGCTGCAGCAGCAGGAAAGCCGACCACGACAGGCGATCGGCCACCAGCGCGCGGCCGCCGTGGCCACAGGCCACCCGCGTGACCATGGCCAGCATGAGCGAGCCCAGGAACCCCATGGTGGTGGCGTGCAGCGCCGCCAGCGGCGTCACGGGCGCGCCGCCGATCCACGCCCAGATTTGTCCGAGGCCGTCGATCGACAGTCCCAGGCCCAGCCAGACGAAGCCCAGGTGGAGCATCGCCAGCAGCCGGATCGCCAGGCTTTGCGCCAGGCCCCACACGAAGGCCAGCCACAGCAGCACGAAGCCGGCCACCAGCAGCGCGAAGCCCTCGAAGGCGCCCCAGGCGCTGGCGTCCAGGCCCGCCCAGGTGAGCCAGGGCCCCAGGGTCTTGAGCGCCACGGTGGCCACCAGGACATACAGCACCCACATCGGCCGCCACAGCCGCACCAGCGGCAGGGCGCTGGAGGTGAAGAAGGGCACCATGCGGTGCACGACCGTCACGTAAACCAGCGCCACGAAGCCCCACAGCCCGGTGTGCAGCCAACGCCGCGCGGACTCGGGATCGTCGCGCCCCACACCCCAGGCCAGGCCCAGCAGAGAGAGCGCCCCCACGGCCCAGCCCAGTGCGACCAGCCGGGCGTGCACGGTGTCGTCGGCGTCGCTGGCGCGCAGCAGCCCGAGGAAACGCGCGCCAGCCAGCGCCTGCCCGGCGGCGGCCAGCAGCAAGGCCAGCACCGCCAGCCGGGCCGACAGGTGGACGCCGGACAGCCACAATGGCCAGGCCAGGGCCTGCAACGCCACCGCAGGCAGCACGGCGCGCGCTTCGGGTCCGTCCACGCCCAGCCACTTGGGGCCAGCCGTGAACAGGAAGCCGGTGAAGAACAGCGGCATGAAGCCGTGCACCATGAGCACGCCATGCCCCAGGCTGGGCGACACCGCCAGCGGCCCCGCCGGCAGCCAGCCGAGCCGGGCGCACTGCACCCACAGCCACCACAGCGAGCCCAGCACCAGCACCGTGGTGGCGCCGGCGAAGGCCAGCCGGTGCGGCGCCCGCATCAGGTGGGCGGGGCGCCAGCGCAGGGCGGCCGGTTCGAGCGGTGCCGGCCGGGCGGCGGCCAGGGGGATGGGGCGGGGAGCGTGTGCCATGGCGGGGCGCGGTCAAGACAGGGAAAGGGCCGGCCGCGCGGGCCGGCCGACCAGGACACTGTGCCGCCGACGGGTGCGTCCCACCATCCTCCCGTGGAAGGTGCCCGGCGCCCGCCATCCTCCGGAAGAACGATGGCCCGTCCACGCCCCTGCGGCGGCGCGTGGACAGCGCGCGGGGCCGGGCCGACAATGCCGACGCACCCTTTGCTGTCACCATGCCTTCCGTCGCCCGAGCCTGGCCGCGCCAGCTCTCCACCAAGTTCGTGCTCATCGGCCTGGCGCTGCTGCTGCTGGCGCTGTTGTCCATCGGCCTGACGATGTGGGTCACGCGCCAGATCGAAGGCGGCGCGGCCGCGGTCAACGAGGCCGGTCGCCTGCGCATGCAGGCCTGGCGCCTGGCCAGCGCCTGGCAGGGCGGACGCGACCCCGCCCAGGTGCCCTTGCTCGTGGCCGAGGTCGACCGCACGCTGGCCCTGCTCGACCGGGGCGACCCGCAGCGCCCCCTGGCCGTGCCCTGGAGCGAAGCCAGCCGCGGGCACTTCGCCGATATCCAGGGACGATGGGAGGCCATGCGGCCGCTGTGGATGACCCCCGGCGACGCCGGGCGCGAGGCCGCGGCGCTCACGGCGCGCATCGACGGCCTGGTCGAACGCATCGACGCCCTGGTGCGCGCCATGGAGTCCACCATGGCGCGCTACACGGCCGTGCTCAACCTGTTCCAGTTCGTCATGATGGCCATGGCGGTGGCCGCGGCCGTGGTCTCGCTCTATGTGGGCCAGCTGTTCGTGATCCACCCCCTCAAGCGGCTGCGGGCCGGCCTGCGCCAGATCGAGGCGGGCGACTTCACCGCGCGCGTGGAGGTGGAGTCGCACCAGGAGTTCGCCGAGCTGGCGGCCGGCTTCAACCACATGGCGCAGACCCTGCAGGGGCTGTACCACGGCCTGGAGCGGCAGGTGCAGGCCAAGACGCGCGACCTGGAGGCCAAGCGCGCGCGCCTGGCGGCGCTGTACGAAGTGAGTTCGCTCATCGTCAACGCGCGCACGCTCGATGAACTGGCGCGTGGCTTCGCGCGCAAGCTGCGCGCCGTGAGCGGCGCCGACGCGGTGGCCATCCGCTGGAGCGACGAGGGCTCGCGGCGCTACTTCATGCTCGCCAGCGACTGCCTGCCCCAGCAGCTGGTGGAAGACGAGCGCTGCCTGGAGGCCGGCGAGTGCGCCTGCGGCCAGCCCGCCGCCACGGCGCGCACGCGCGTCATCCCCATCGCCACCGCCGCGGACCGGCGCCTGGGCGGTTGCGCGCAGGAGGGCTACGTCTGCCTGATCGGCGTGCCCATCCGCCACCAGGAATACCTGCTGGGCGAGGTGAATCTGTTCTACCGCCATGAAGCCCTGCTGGGCGAGGACGACCGCGGCCTGTACGACGCGCTGGCGGGCCACCTGGCCAATGCGGCCGAGAACCTGCGCGTGCAGGCCCTGCTGCGCGAATCGGCGGTGAGCGAGGAGCGCGGCCTGCTCGCGCGCGAACTGCACGACTCCATCGCGCAGGCGCTGTCCTTCCTGAAGATCCAGGTCGCGCTGCTCAAGGCGGCCGTGCAACGGGGCGACGCGGCCGCGGTGCCGGCCATCATCGACGAGATCGAGGCCGGTGTGCGCGAGAGCACCAACGACGTGCGCGAACTGCTGGTGCACTTCAGGACCCGCACGCCCGACGGCGACATCGAGGACGCGCTGCGCACCACGCTGCGCAAGTTCGAGCTGCAAAGCGGCCTGAACGCGCGCCTGGACCTGCAAGGCCATGGCGTGGCCCTGCCGCCGGACACCCAGCTCCAGGTGCTGCATGTGGTGCAGGAAGCGCTGTCCAACGTGCGCAAGCACGCTGGCGCGAGCGAGGTGTCGGTGGGCGTGCAGCGCGGGCCGCGCTGGCGCTTCACCGTGCGCGACAACGGACAGGGCTTCGCGACCGATGGCGCGCGCGACGCCGACACCCACGTGGGCCTGCACATCATGCGCGAGCGCGCCCAGCGTATCGGCGCGCGGGTCGAGGTCCAATCCCGCCCCGGCAGCGGAACCGAGGTGTCGCTCGACGTGCCCGCTCCCGCCGCCGATCTGCCCGCCATGCCATGAACGAGCCGGTCATTCGCCTTCTCGTGGTCGATGACCACCAGCTGTTCCGCCGCGGCCTCATGGCCCTGCTGGCGCAGGAACCCGGTTTTTCGGTGGTCGGCGAGGCCGGCGACGCCACCGCGGCGATGGGCCTGGCGGCCCGGTTGCGGCCCGACCTGGTGCTGCTCGACAACCACATGCCCGGCGTCACCGGCATCGACGCGGTCGCCGCGCTCAAGGCCGCCGCGCCGCAGGCGCGCGTGCTCATGCTCACCGTGAGCGAGAACGAAAGCGACCTTGCGCGCGGCCTGCGCGCGGGCGCCGACGGCTACCTGCTCAAGACCATCGACACGGCCGACCTCGCGGCCTCCATCCGGCGGGTGTTCGAGGGCGACTCGGTCATCAGTCCCGAGATGATGGGCAAGCTGGTGGGCCTGCTGCGGCGCGGGCCGGCGGCGGACGAGGCGGGCGCGCCAGCGCCCGCGCCGCCAGAGCCGCCGCCGTCCGACCCCATCCACTCCCTTTCACCGCGCGAGCGCGAGATCCTGCGCCTGATCGCGCGCGGCGACAGCAACAAGCACATCGCGCGCGCCCTCGACATCGCCGAGACCACGGTGAAGATCCATGTGCAGCACATCCTGCGCAAGCTCGAACTGAGCAACCGCGTGCACGCGGCGGTGTACGCCACCGAGCGCGGACTGCTGGCCTGAACCGCTTCAGGGCGCGGCGATGCCGCGCCGCGCGCGCATGGCGGCGCCGATGTGCGCGAGCGCGGCGCCATCGAGCAGCCGCTCGGCCAGCGGCAGCAGCTCGGCCTCCTCGCGCTCGATGTGCCGCTCGTACGCGGCGATGAACGCGTCGGCCACGGCCGGCGACAGCGCCGCGCCGTCGCCGCCGCGCACGCCCTCCAGCCCGGCCTCCAGGCGCCGCCACAGGTCCTCGAGCGCGCGGTGCTCCAGCGCCAGCGCCTGCGTGAGCCGGAGCACGGCCTCGCGCTCGGATCCGTGCGCCGCGTCGCGCAGCGCCGGAAACAGGTCGGCCTCCTCGTCCGCGTGGTGGTGCGGCGCGGCCTGGCGGAAGTAGCGCAGAACGGCCTCGGCCGCTTGCGCGGCGCTGCGGTCCGCACCGTGGCGCGGCAGGTGCCCGCACAGGCGCCGCAGCGTTTCGCACTGCGCCTGCACGCGGCCATGGCAGGCCGAGAGCATTTCCAGCGGCACTTCGGTGGTGGCGGTGTCCCGGGCCTGACCGGGCAGGGCGATGCGCATGACCATGGCGCATCCTAGGCCCGCGGGGCCGCTGTGGACAGAACATAGCTCTTTGGGAGGATGCCGGAGTCCTTCCACCGGGAGGCTCCCATCGCTCGTGCGCAGGATGTTGCGGGCGCCGCCGCGACGGCACAGTGTCCGGCATGGTCAAGGGAGCGATCTCATGAACGGCGACACCGCAAGAACCCGCCAAGCCTGGTCCGTGCTGATCGTGAGCACATGGGCTTTCACCGTGTGCTTCATGGTGTGGATGATGTTCGGCGTGATCGGCATCCCGATCCGGCAGATGCTGAATCTCAACGCCACGCAGTTCGGCCTGCTCACGGCCACGCCCGTGCTGACGGGCTCGCTGGTGCGCGTGCCGCTGGGCATCTGGACCGACCGCTACGGCGGCCGCACCGTGATGACGCTGCTGATGGCGGCCACCGTGCCCGCCATCTGGCTCATGGCCTACGCCACGCAGTTCTGGCACTTCCTGGCCATCGGCTTGTTCGTCGGCCTGGCTGGTGGCTCCTTCTCGGTGGGCACGCCCTACGTGGCGCGCTGGTTTCCCAAGCACCGGCAGGGCATGGCCATGGGGGTGTACGGCGCCGGCAACAGCGGCTCGGCGGTCAACAAGTTCGTGGCGCCGGTCATCCTGGTGGCCTTCGGCTGGCAGATGGTGCCGCAGGTGTACGCGGCCATCATGGCCGGCACCGTGCTGCTGTTCTGGCTGTTCAGCCACAGCGACCCGGCGCACCTCGTGCCCAGCCAGGCGGGCTTTGCGCAGCAGCTCAAGGCGCTCAAGGACCGCCGGGTCCTCAAGTACTGCCAGTACTACAGCATCGTCTTCGGCGGCTACGTGGCGCTGGCGCTGTGGATGGTGCAGTACTACATCGGCGAGTACGGCCTGGACATCCGCCTGGCCGCGCTGCTGGCGGCCTGCTTCTCGCTGCCTGGCGGTGTGCTGCGTGCGGTCGGCGGCGTGCTCAGCGACCGGTACGGCGCCCACAAGGTCACCTGGTGGGTGCTGTGGGTGAGCTGGGTCTGCCTGTTCCTGCTGAGCTACCCGAAAACGCAGTTCACCGTCAGCGCCGTCGACGGCCCGCGCACCTTCACCATCGGCCTCAACGTCTATGCCTTCACCGCGCTGATGGCCGTTCTGGGCGTCGCCTTCGCCTTCGGCAAGGCCAGCGTCTTCAAGTACATCGCCGACGACTACCCCACCAACATCGGCGCCATCAGCGGCATCGTCGGCCTGGCCGGCGGCCTGGGCGGCTTCGTGCTGCCCATCCTGTTCGGCCTGCTGCTCGACCTCACCGGCATCCGCTCCAGCGCCTTCATGCTGCTCTATGGGGTGGTGTGGGTGTCGCTGATCTGGATGTACTGGACCGAGGTGCGCCGCACCGACGTCCTGCGCGGCGCGGGGTCCGCCGAGCCTTCGCCCGCGCACTGAGCGCCCCTCCAGGAGAAGCCCATGAGCACCAGCACCCGGGCGACGGCCCCCACCGGCCGCGTCCTCACCATCTGGACACCCGAAGACAAGGCCTTCTGGGAACGCGAAGGCGAAGCCATCGCCAAGATCAACCTGTGGATCAGCGTGCCCGCGCTGTTCCTGGCCTTCGCCATCTGGCAGGTCTGGAGCGTGGTCGCCGTCAGCCTGCCGGCGCTGGGCTTCAACTACTCGACCGACCAGCTGTTCTGGCTGGCGGCGGCGCCGGCCCTGTCGGGCGCCACGCTGCGCATCTTCTATTCCTTCATGGTGCCCATCTTCGGCGGGCGCCGCTGGACGGCCATCTCCACCGCCCTGCTGCTGATCCCCGCGATCGGCATCGGCGTCGCGGTGCAGGACAACACCACACCCTACGCCACCATGCTGGTGCTGGCCCTGCTGTGTGGCTTCGGCGGCGGCAACTTCAGTTCCAGCATGGCCAACATCAGCTTCTTCTTTCCCAAGGAGCGCAAGGGCTCGGCGCTGGGCGTGAATGCCGGCCTGGGCAACCTGGGCGTGTCGGTGGTGCAGTTCCTCAGCCCGCTGGTGGTGACGGCGGGCATTTTCGGCATCTTCGGCGGCGAGGCCCAGACCATCGTGAAGAACAGCGCCACGGTGCAGGTCTGGACGCAGAACGCCGCCTTCATCTGGGTGCCCTGGATCGCGCTGGCCTCGCTGGCGGCCTGGTTCGGCATGAACGACATCGCCGACGCCAAGGCTTCCTTCGCCGCGCAGGCCGCGATCTTCCGGCGCAAGCACAACTGGCTGATGTGCGTGCTCTACCTGGGCACCTTCGGCTCATTCATCGGCTATGCCGCCGGCTTTCCGCTGCTGATCAAGAGCCAGTTCCCGGGCGTCAACCCGCTGGCCTACGCCTGGCTCGGCCCGCTGGTGGGCGCCCTGGTGCGGCCGTTCGGCGGCTGGCTGGCCGACAAGCTGGGTGGCGCGCGCGTGAGCTTTTGGAACTTCGTGGTGATGGCCCTGGCCGTGGGCGGGGTGCTGCTGTTCCTGCCCAGGCAGGGCGCCGGCGGCCACTTCACGGGTTTCTTCCTGATGTTCCTGGTGCTCTTCCTCACCACCGGCATCGGCAACGGGTCCACCTTCCGCATGATCCCGGTGATCTTCCTGAACCAGGCGCTCAAGGGCGTCGACCCGCGCGATGCCGAGGCCGTGGCGCGCGCCACGCGCGAAGGCAACACCGAGGGCGCGGCCGCGCTGGGCTTCACCGCCGCCATGGCCGCCTACGGCGGCTTCTTCATCCCCAAGAGCTACGGCACCTCGATCACCCTCACCGGCGGACCCGAGGCCGCGCTCTACCTCTTCATCGTCTTCTATCTGCTGTGCATCGCGATCACCTGGTGGCAGTACAGCCGCCGCAACGCGCCCATGCCCTGCTGATGCCCCGGGAACCAAGGAGTCCGACATGAGCCATTTCCTCGACCGCCTGATGCATTTCAAGCTGCCGCGCGAGTCCTTCGCCGACGGGCATGGGCAGGTCACCAACGAAGACCGCACCTGGGAGGACGCCTACCGCAACCGCTGGGCGCACGACAAGATCGTGCGCAGCACGCACGGCGTGAACTGCACCGGCAGCTGCTCCTGGAAGATCTACGTCAAGGGCGGCATCGTCACCTGGGAGACGCAGCAGACCGACTACCCGCGCACGCGCTGGGACATGCCCAACCACGAGCCGCGCGGCTGCGCGCGCGGGGCCTCCTACTCCTGGTACCTCTACAGCGCCAACCGCGTGAAGTACCCCATGGTGCGCGGGCGGCTGCTGCAGCGCTGGCGCGCCGCGCTGGCGGTGGCGAAGGACCCGGTGGCCGCCTGGGCCTCCATCGTCGAGAACCCCGAGGCGCGGCGCGACTACCAGCAGGTGCGCGGCATGGGCGGCTTCGTGCGCAGCAGTTGGGACGAGGTCAACCAGCTCGTGGCCGCGGCCAACGTTTACACCATCCAGCGGCACGGGCCCGACCGCATCATCGGCTTCTCGCCCATCCCGGCCATGAGCATGGTCAGCTACGCCGCGGGCTCACGCTACCTCTCCCTCATCGGTGGCGTGTGCATGAGCTTCTACGACTGGTACTGCGACCTGCCGCCGGCGAGCCCGCAGGTCTGGGGCGAACAGACCGACGTGCCCGAATCGGCCGACTGGTACAACAGTTCGTACATCATCGCCTGGGGCTCCAACGTGCCGCAGACGCGCACGCCCGACGCGCACTTCTTCACCGAGGTGCGCTACAAGGGCGCCAAGACGGTGGCCGTCACGCCCGACTACTCCGAGGTCGCCAAGCTCGCCGACCTGTGGCTGCACCCCAAGCAGGGCACGGACGCGGCGCTGGCCATGGCCATGGGCCATGTGGTGCTCAAGCGCTTCTACTTCCCCGAGAACGGCCCCCGCTCGAGCTACTTCGACCACTACGCGCGCCGCTACACCGACCTGCCCATGCTGGTGGTGCTCAAGGACAAGACCCTGCCCGACGGCCGCGTGGTGCAGGTGCCCGACCGCTACCTGCGCGCCAGCGACTTCAACGGCCGCCTGGGCCAGAAGAACCACCCGGAATGGAAGACCGTGGCCTTCGATGCCGATGGCCGCGCCGTGCTGCCGCAGGGCAGCATCGGCTTTCGCTGGGGCCCCGAGGGCCGGGACGACGCCGGCCGCTGGAACCTGGAGAACAAGGAGGCGCGCCATGGCGCCGAGGTTCGCCTGAAGCTCTCGGTTCTGGAGGACGGCGAGCAGGCGCACGAGGTGGTCGACGTGGGCTTTCCCTACTTCGGCGGCCAGGCCTCGCCGCATTTCGCGGGCAATGACTCGGCCGGGGCGGTGAACCTGGCGCGCGTGCCCGCGGTGCGCCTGCGCCTGGGCAAGGCCGGTGAAGAGCGCCACGCGCTCGTGGCCACCGTGTTCGATCTGCAGGTCGCGCAGTACGGCATCGACCGCGGCCTGGGCAGCGGCGCGGCGTCGTTCGACGAGGACGCGCCCTACACGCCGGCCTGGCAGGAGCGCATCACCGGCGTGCCGCGCGAGCAGGTGATCACCGTGGCCACGCAGTTCGCCGACAACGCCGACAAGACCCAGGGCAAGTCCATGGTCATCATCGGCGCGGCCATGAACCACTGGTACCACGCCGACATGAACTACCGCGGCGTGATCAACCTGCTCATGATGTGCGGCTGCATCGGCCAGAGCGGGGGCGGCTGGGCGCACTACGTGGGCCAGGAGAAGCTGCGCCCGCAGACCGGCTGGACCGCGCTGGCCTTCGCGCTCGACTGGATCCGCCCGCCGCGCCAGCAGAACAGCACCAGCTTCTTCTACGCCCACACCGACCAGTGGCGTTACGAAAAACTCGACCTCGGGGAGATCGTGAGTCCCCTGGCCGACAAGGCCGCCTGGGGCGGCAGCATGATCGACTACAACGTGCGCGCCGAGCGCATGGGCTGGCTGCCCAGCGCGCCGCAGCTCAAGACCAACCCGCTGCAGGTGGTGGCAGACGCCACGGCCGCGGGCATGGACCCCAAGGACTACGTCGTCAAGGCGCTCAAGGACGGCACGCTGGAGATGAGCTGCGAGGACCCGGACGCCCCGCAGAACTGGCCACGCAATCTCTTTGTGTGGCGCTCCAACCTGCTGGGCTCCAGCGGCAAGGGCCACGAGTACTTCTGCCGCCACCTGCTGGGCACGCAGCACGGCGTGCAGGGCGCCGACCTGGGCCCGGACGACGCGAAACCCGCCGAGGTGCGCTGGCACGACACAGCCCCCGAGGGCAAGCTCGACCTGCTGGTCACACTCGACTTCCGCATGAGCACCACCTGCCTGTACAGCGACGTGGTGCTGCCGACCGCGAGCTGGTACGAGAAGAACGACCTCAACACCAGCGACATGCACCCCTTCATCCACCCCCTGTCGGCCGCCGTGGACCCGGTGTGGCAAAGCCGCAGCGACTGGGATATCTACAAGGGTTTCGCCAAGGCCTTCAGCGAGGTCTGCGTGGGCCACCTCGGTGTGGAGAAGGACGTGGTGCTCACGCCGCTGATGCACGACAGCCCGGCCGAGCTGGCCCAGCCTTTCGAGGTGAAGGAGTGGAAGAAGGGCGAGTGCGATCTCATCGCGGGCAAGACCGCGCCGCAGATCGCCGTGGTCGAGCGCGACTACCCCAACGTGTTCAAGCGCTTCACCGCGCTGGGGCCACTCATGAACCAGCTGGGCAATGGCGGCAAGGGGATCGGCTGGAAAACCGAACAGGAGGTCACGCAGCTCGGCCAGCTCAATGGCGCCACCGAAGAGCCGGGGGCCACGCACGGCCTGCCGCGCATCGTCAGCGACATCGACGCCTGCGAGGTGATCCTGCAGCTCGCGCCCGAGACCAACGGCCACGTGGCCGTGAAGGCCTGGGAGGCGCTGGGCAAGGCCACCGGGCGGGACCACCGGCACCTGGCGCTGTACCGCGAGGACGAGAAGATCCGCTTCCGCGACATCCAGGCGCAGCCGCGCAAGATCATCAGCTCACCGACCTGGAGCGGCATCGAGAGCGAAACCGTGTCCTACAACGCGGGCTACACCAACGTGCACGAGCTGATCCCCTGGCGCACGCTCACCGGGCGCCAGCAGTTCTACCAGGACCACCCCTGGATGATCGCCTTCGGCGAGGGCTTCAGCAGCTACCGCCCGCCGGTGGACCTCAAGACCACCGACGCGGTGCAGGGCCGCCAGCCCAATGGCCACACCGAAATCGTGCTGAACTTCATCACGCCGCACCAGAAGTGGGGCATCCACAGCACCTACAGCGACAACCTGATCATGCTCACGCTCAACCGCGGGGGCACGGTGATCTGGCTCAGCGAGACCGACGCGCAACGCGCCGGCATCGTGGACAACGACTGGGTCGAGCTGTTCAACGTGAATGGCGCGGTGGCCGCGCGCGCGGTGGTCAGCCAGCGCGTCAACCCCGGCATGGTGATGATGTACCACTCGCAGGAGAAGATCATCAACACGCCCGGCTCGGAGATCACCGGCGTGCGCGGCGGCATCCACAACTCGGTCACGCGCATCGTGCTCAAGCCCACCCACATGATCGGTGGCTACGCGCAGCTCAGCTACGGCTTCAACTACTACGGCACCATCGGCACCAACCGCGACGAGTTCGTGGTGGTGCGCAAGATGCGCCGGGTGGACTGGCTCGACACGCCGCGCGACGATCACCTGGCCCGCGCCTATCAGGCCCAGGGCGAAAACCCCTGAACGCGGCGGGAGCACCCCATGGCTTTGCCCCACGCCGCCGCCGCCGAGGTGATTGCCGCCGGCCCTCTGGGCCCGGCGCTGGCCGCTTCCTCGTCGCGCACCCTGGTGCGCGACCGTGGCCTGCAGATCTTCCGGCTGGTGCTCACGGCCGGTCAGGTGCTCGCGCCGCATCGCGTGCGCGACCGCATGGTCATCCAGTGCCTGGAAGGCCGCTTCGAGTTCGAGGCCATGGGCCGCCGGCTCGTGCTGGGCGCGGGCGACCTGTGCCACCTACCTCCCGATGAAGAGCATGCCGTGCGCGCCTTCGAGGCCTGCTCGGCCCTGGTGACGCTGTTCGGCGTCGACACCCACGAACCCCCCGCCCCAGGAGAACAAGCATGAAAGTGCGCGCACAGATCGGCATGGTGCTGAACCTGGACAAGTGCATCGGTTGCCACACCTGCTCCGTCACTTGCAAGAATGTATGGACCACGCGGCCCGGCGTCGAGTACGCCTGGTTCAACAACGTGGAGAGCAAGCCCGGCATCGGCTACCCCAAGGAATGGGAGAACCAGGACCGCTGGAAGGGCGGCTGGGTGCGCCGCGCCGACGGCGGCATCGAGCCGCGCCAGGGCGGCCGGTGGTCGCTGCTGATGAAGATCTTCGCCAACCCGAACCTGCCGCAGATCGACGACTACTACGAGCCCTACACCTTCGACTACGACCACCTGCAATCCGCGCCCGAGATGCGGCACGCGCCGACGGCACGGCCGCGCTCGCTCATCACCGGCCAGCGCATGGAGAAGATCGAGTGGGGCCCCAACTGGGAGGAGATCCTGGGTGGCGAGTTCGCCAAACGCAGCAAGGACCCCAACCTCGACGGCTTCCTCGACGCGCAGAAGGCCATGGTGGGCGAGTTCGAGAACACCTTCATGATGTACCTGCCGCGCCTGTGCGAGCACTGCCTGAACCCCGCCTGCGTGGCCTCCTGCCCCTCGGGCTCGATCTACAAGCGCGAGGAAGACGGCATCGTGCTGATCGACCAGGACAAGTGCCGCGGCTGGCGCATGTGCGTGAGCGGCTGCCCGTACAAGAAGATCTACTACAACTGGAAAAGCGGCAAGGCCGAGAAGTGCACCTTCTGCTATCCGCGCATCGAGGCCGGCCAGCCCACGGTGTGCAGCGAAACCTGCGTGGGCCGCATCCGCTACCTCGGCGTTCTGCTCTACGACGCCGACCGCATCGCCGAAGCGGCCAGCGCCGAGCAGGAGATCGACCTCTACCGCTCGCAGCTCGACATCTTTCTCGACCCGAACGACCCGGCCGTGATCGAGCAGGCCCGCGCCGACGGCATTCCCGAGGCCTGGCTGGAGGCGGCGCGCCACAGCCCGGTGTACCAGATGGCGGTGCGGTGGCAGGTGGCCCTGCCGCTGCACCCCGAGTACCGCACCCTGCCCATGGTCTGGTACGTGCCGCCGCTGTCGCCCATCACGGCCGCCGCCAACGCCGGCCAGCTGGGCATCAACGGGGAGATCCCCGACGTCTCGCAGCTGCGCATCCCGCTCAAGTACCTGGCCAACCTGCTCACGGCTGGCGACACGCAGCCCGTGGCGCGCGCGCTCGAGCGGCTGCTGGCCCTGCGCGCCTACCAGCGCAGCAAGCACGTCGATGGCGTGCTCAACCAGAGCGTACTTGACCAGGTGGGACTCACGGTGGCGCAGGTGGAGGCCATGTACCGCGTGATGGCCATTGCCAACTACGAGGACCGTTTCGTCATTCCCAGCACCCACCGCGAATACGCGGAGAACGCGTTCAACGTCAAGGGCGGCTGCGGCTTCAGCTTTGGCAATGGCTGCAGCGAGGGCGTGACCGAGACCAGCCTGTTCGGCAGCGAGAAGCGCCGCACGATTCCCATCCAGGCGGAGATCTGACATGAAGAACCCTTTTGCGCCCGCACCCGCGGCCCCGCGCACCTTGCGCGTGCTGGCCCGCCTGCTGAGTTACCCCGACGAGGCCTTGCGCGGCCACGCCGCCGACATGGCCCAGGCGCTGGCCGGCGAGGGCGCGCTCGCCGCGGCCCGCCGCGGCGAGCTCGAGCTCCTGCTGGCGCGCCTGGCGCGCCGGCCCGCGCTGGCGGTGGAGGCCGAATTCGTGGAGCTGTTCGACCGTGGCCGAAGCACCTCGCTGCACCTGTTCGAACACGTGCACGGCGATTCGCGCGACCGCGGACCGGCCATGATCGATCTCATCCGCACCTACGAGCAGGCCGGCCTGCTGTTGCGCGAGGACGAACTGCCCGACCACCTGAGCGTATTGCTCGAGTACGCGTCCACGCAGCCGCCGGCGCAGGCGCGCGAGCTGCTGGCCGAGACGGCCCATATCCTGCGGGCGCTCTTCAGCGCCCTGCTCAAGAAAGGCAGCCCCTACGCCAGCGTGCTGGCCGCCGCGCTCGAACTCGCGGGCGAGCGCGCCGAGCCGGTGGCTGTGCCCGAGGACGAGCCGCTCGACCAGACCTGGGAAGAGCCGCCGGTCTTCGACGGCTGCTCCACCGCCGGCCAGGCCCGCCCTGGCGCCGAGCAAGCCGTTCGTTTCGTGCGATCCGCCAGCCAAGGAGTGCAGCCGTGAACACCTTGCACAACATCCTGTTCAGCGTCTATCCCTACATCTGCCTGTCGGTTTTCCTCATGGGCAGCCTGGCGCGCTTCGACCGCGACCAGTACACCTGGAAGAGCGATTCCTCGCAACTGCTGCGCGCCGGACAGCTGCGCTGGGGCAGCAACCTCTTCCACGCCGGCATCCTGTTCCTGTTCTTCGGCCACGCCGTGGGCCTGCTCACGCCGCACTGGGTCTACGAGCCCTTCATCTCACCGGCCCACAAGCAGATGCTGGCGGTGGTGGCCGGCGGCGTGGCCGGCGCGGTCTGCTTCGTGGGCCTCACGCTGCTGCTGCACCGGCGCATCTTCGATCCGCGCATCCGGCTCACCAGCCACCGCACCGACCTGTTCATCCTGGTCATCCTGTGGGTTCAGCTGGTGCTGGGCTTGATCACGCTGCCGTTCTCCCTCGGCCACAGCGACGGCAGCGTGATGCTGGTGCTGTCCGACTGGGCGCAGCGCATCGTCACCTTGCGCCCCGACGCGAGCGGCCTGCTGAACCTGGCCTGGCCCTACAAGGTGCACCTGGTGCTCGGCATGACCATCTTCCTGCTGTTCCCGTTCTCGCGCCTGGTGCATGTGTGGAGCGGCTTCGCCACCGTGGCCTACCTGCTGCGCCCCTACCAGGTGGTGCGCAGCCGGCGTCTCGGGCTGCCTACCCGACAGGAGCGCTGAACCATGACCGGACACGAACCCAGCGGCTGCGGCAGCGGACACTGCGGCTGCGCCGCGAGCGCCAGCGCCCCGGCGGCGGCCGGCGCCGAAACCCCCAGCGTCAACGGCGTTCGGCTGGTCGGTCCGGGCGAACGCCTGGGAACCGACGAGCTGCGCGAGCGCGCCCACACCGAGCTGCTGCGCCAGGCCGCGGTGCGGCGAGGCCGCCTGCCCGCGCAGGACGTGCAGACCGCGCCGCCGCTCAACGCGGACCAGCGCGCCGCCATCGAAGCCATGCTCGACGATGAGGTGACGGTGCCCGTGCCGGACGCCGAGTCCTGCCGGCGCCACTACGAGGCGCACCGCCAGCGCTACCTGGTGGGCCAGGCCCGCCATGTGCGCCACATCCTGTTCGCGGTCACGCCGGGGGTGGACGTGCACCGCCTGGCCCAGCGCGCCGAGGCCGCGCTGCTGGAGCTCACGCGCAAGGACGCCGAGCCCGGCCGGTTCGAGGCGCTCGCGCGCGAGCTGTCCAACTGCCCGAGCGGCGCGCAGGGCGGCGACCTGGGCTGGATCGCCCCCGAGGACTGCGCGCCCGAGCTGGCCAACGAGCTCTTCCACCTGCGCGACAGCGCCTGGGGCATGGGCGTGCACCCGCGCCTGGTGCACTCGCGCCACGGCCTGCACATCGTCGAGGTGCTGGGCCGGCGCAACGGCACGCTGCCGCCCTTCGAGGCCATCGCCGAGCGCATCGCCGACGAGTTGGCGCTGCAGGCGCGCGCCGTGGCCTGGCGCCAGTACATGCAGATCCTGGTGGGCGAGGCGACGCTGTGCGGCATCGCGCTCGACGGCGCGGGCTCGCCGCTGGTGCAATGAGCGCCGGTGCCGGCGCGCCCGGCGGCACGGCGCGTGGGCCCGGACGGCTGCCGATCGGGCCGATGTGCGCCGCGCCGTGGAAGCGGGTACCCTGTGGCTTCACGCAGCCATGGGGCGTGTGCCCACGCCCGAGGACACCCACACCATGAACAGAGAACCCGCCGCGCGCGAGCTGTTGCCCCAGTTGGACCCCCAGCCCATCAGCGAAGAGGTGCTGCGCGAGAAGTACCTCAAGGACGGCGAAACCACGCGCGAGCAGCTGTTCGCCCGCGTGGCGCGCGCCCTGGCCAGCGTGGAAGCGCCCGAGTTGCGCGCCGGGTTCGAGGCGCGCTTCCTGGCGCACCTGCGGCAGGGCGGCATCGGTGCCGGGCGCATCATGAGCGCGGCCGGCACCGAGCTGCAGGCCACCCTCATCAACTGCTTCGTGCAGCCGGTGGGCGATTCCATTCAGGGCCGCGACGAGTCCGGCTACCCGGGCATCTACGAGGCGCTGCGCGAGTCCGCCGAGACCATGCGCCGCGGTGGCGGCGTGGGCTACGACTTCTCGCGCATCCGTCCGCGCGGCGCGCGCGTGAAGGTCACGGCCTCGGTCGCCTCCGGGCCGTGCAGCTACATCAACGTCTTCGACCAGTCCTGCGCCACGGTGGAAAGCGCGGGCGCGCGGCGCGGCGCGCAGATGGGTGTGCTGCGCATCGACCACCCCGACGTGCGCGAATTCATCACCGCCAAGCGGACGCCCGGGCGCTGGAACAACTTCAACGTCTCGGTGGCCGTGCCCGACGCCTTCATGGACGCGGTGCTGGCCGACGCACCCTGGGACCTGGTACACCGCGCGCAGCCCGGCCCCGACCAGCTCGCCCGCGGTGCGCGCCAGCGCGACGATGGCCTGTGGGTCTACGAGACCGTGCGCGCCCGCGAGCTGTGGGACATGATCATGCGCTCCGCCTACGACTTCGCCGAGCCCGGCATCCTGTTCATCGACGCCATCGGGCGCGACAACAACCTGCGCGCGATCGAGAGCATCGAGGCGACCAACCCCTGTGGCGAGCAACCCCTGCCGCCCTACGGCTGCTGCGACCTCGGCCCCGTCATCCTCACCGGCTTCGTGCGCCACCCCTTCGGCGTGGGGGGCGAACCGGCCTTCGACTTCGATGCCTTCGAGCGCACCGTGGCCCTGCAGGTGCGCGCGCTGGACAACGTGCTCGACCTCACCTATTGGCCACTGCCCGAACAACGCGCCGAGGCGCAGGCCAAGCGGCGCATCGGCGTGGGCTTCACCGGGCTGGGCGACGCGCTCATCCTGCTCAAGCTGCGCTACGACAGCGAGGCCGGCGTGGCCATGGCCGCGCGCATCGCCGAGCGCATGCGCGACGCGGCCTACCGCGCCTCGGTGGAACTGGCGAAGGAGAAGGGCGCCTTTCCCAAGCTGGACGTGAACAGCTACCTGGCCAGCGGCACCTTCGCCAGCCGCCTGCCAGCCGACATCCAGCAAGGCATCCGCGCGCACGGCATCCGCAACAGCCACCTGCTGTCCATCGCGCCCACCGGCACGGTGAGCCTGGCCTTCGCCGACAACGCCTCCAATGGCATCGAACCCGCCTTCTCCTGGACCTACACGCGCAAGAAGCGCGAGGCCGACGGCGGCACGCGCGAGCATGAGGTGAGCGACCACGCCTGGCGCCTGTGGCGCGCGCTGGGCGGCGAGGCGCAGGCCTTGCCGCCGTACTTCGTGTCGGCGCTGGAGATGGGCGTGGACGGCCACCTGGGCATGATGGCCGCGGTGCAGCCTTTTATCGACACCTCGATATCGAAGACCGTCAACGTCCCCGCGGCCTACCCCTTCGATGACTTCAAGGACCTGTACCTCAAGGCCTGGAGCGGCGGCTTGAAGGGCCTGGCCACCTACCGGCCCAACGACATCCTGGGCGCCGTGCTGTCGGTGCAGGGCGCGGCCGAGGCCGAGGCGTCCGTTGCGCCGCCGCCCGGCGACCCCATGCGCAGCGTCATCGAGCAGCGCCCGCTGGGCGCGCTCGACGCCGTGGCCGAGAAGATCGAGTACTGGACGCAGGAGGGCCACCACACCACCTACATCGTGGTGTCCTTCCTGCCCGTGCCGGCGGCCGAGGGGCCTGGCACGCAGTCGCGCGCCATCGAGTTCTTCATGCCGGTGGGCCAGCGCGCCGAGTCGCAGCAGTGGATCACCGCCAGCATGCGGCTGTTGTCGCTGGCCGCGCGCGGCGGCTTCCTGGAGCGCGCGCTGCGCGACATGCGCAAGGTGGCCTGGGACCGCGGCCCCGTGCGCCTGGGCACACGCACACGCGAGGACGGCGCGGTGATCCCCATGTGGCACGACTCCGAGGTGGCGGCGCTGGCCTTCGCGGTGCAGAACATCCTGGAGCGCCGCCGGGGCGTGGTGGGCGCGGCATCCGTCGCCACGCCCGCCGCCGCGCCCTCGGCGGTGGCGCTGTCGGTGCCGGGCCAGATGGCCGGCCGCAAGTGCCCCGAGTGCGGCGCCCACGCCATGATCCGCAAGGACGGCTGCGACCACTGCACGGCCTGCGGCTACGTGGGCTCCTGTGGCTGAGCGCGACCCGCGTGCGCATGGCCTGTGGGCGGTCTCGGCACCGCCCGCGCCCGAGGCACCGCCCCTGCAGGGGCACCACTCGGTGGACGTGGCCATCGTCGGCGCTGGCTACACCGGCCTGTCGGCCGCGCTGCACCTGGCCGAGGGCGGCGCCTCGGCGCTGGTGCTGGAGGCCATGGACATCGGCCACGGCGGATCGGGCCGCAACGTGGGCCTGGTCAACGCGGGCCTGTGGCTCATGCCCGAGGCGCTGCCCGAGCGCCTGGGCCCCGTGCACGGCCCGCGCCTGCTGCAACGCCTGGGCGAGGGCCCTTCGGTGGTGTTCGATCTGATCGCGCGCCACGGCATCGCCTGCGAGGCGGTGCGCCAGGGCACGCTGCACTGCGCGGTGGGCGAGTCGGGCTGGCGCGAACTGGGCGAGCGCGCGCGCCAGTGGCGCGCGCTCGGGGCTCCGGTGGAGCTGCTGGACGCGCCCGCCGCCGCGCGGCTGATCGGCACCCCTGCCTACCGCGGCGCCTTGCTCGACCGGCGCGCCGGCACCCTGCAGCCCCTGGCCTATGCGCGCGGCCTGGCGCGCGCCGCGCTCGCGGCCGGCGCCTCGCTGCACGCGCGCTCGCCGCTGGCCGCCTTGCGGGACGAGGGCACGCACTGGCGCTTGAGCACCGCGCAGGGCGCCACGGTGCACGCGCGCTGGGTGCTGGTGGCCAGCAACGCCTACAGCGCGCCCGACGGCCCCTGGCCCGCGCTGCACGAGGAGCTGGTGCGCTTCCCGTACTTCAACCTCGCGACGCGCCCGCTGGACGAGCGCGAACGCGCGGCCATCCTGCCGCAGCGCCAGGGCGCCTGGGACACGGCCACGGTGCTGTCCTCGTTCCGGCTGGACGCCGCGGGGCGTTTGGTGTTCGGCAGCGTGGGTGCCCTGCGCGGCGCGGGGCGCGCCATCCACACCGGCTGGGGCCGGCGCGCGCTCGCGCGCCTCTTTCCCGCCCTGCGCGGCGTGGCGTTCGAGCACCAGTGGTACGGCCAGATCGGCATGACGGGCGACGCGCTGCCGCGCCTGCACCGCCTCGCGCGCGGCGTCTGGTCCTTCAGTGGCTACAACGGCCGGGGCATCGCGCCGGGCACGGTGTTCGGCCGCGAGTTCGCGCGCCTGGTGCTGGGCCAGCAGGGCGAGGCCGACATGACCCTGCCCGTGACGCCGCCGCGCGCCGCGCCGCTGCGCGCGGCGCGCGAGGCCTTCTACGAATTCGGCGCGCGCGCCGCGCACCTGGCGCGGGCGCGCTGGTGAATCGGGCTCAGTGCGCCTCCGCCGTTTTCGCGGCGTTGATGGCGGCACGGACGTCGCCGTTCGTGCCGTTGAAGAACAGGTTGAGCACCACCGCGGCCACTGCCGTCAGCAGGATGCCGGACTCGAGCAGGGGGTGCAGGCCATGGGCCATCTGCTGCGACCAGCGCGGCGCCACCAGGGGGATCAGGCCGAAGCCGATGGACAGCGCGACGATGTAGAGGTTGTTGCGGTTGCCCTGGTAGTCCACCGTCGACAGGATGCGGATGCCCGAGGCCGCCACCATGCCGAACATCACCAGGCCCGCGCCGCCCAGCACTAAGGTCGGGATGGACTCGACGAAGGCCGCCATCTTGGGCAGCAGGCCCAGCACCACCATGATGGCGCCGCCGGCCACGCAGACCCAGCGGCTGCGGATGCCGGTCACGCCCACCAGGCCGACGTTCTGGCTGAAGCTGGTGTAGGGGAAGGTGTTAAAGAGACCGCCGATCAGCGTGCCCAGGCCGTCGGTGCGCAGGCCGGCCGCCAGGTCCTTCTGCTCGATCTTCTTGCCCGTCATGTCCGACAGGGCCAGGAACATGCCCGTCGATTCGATCATCACGACGATCATGACCAGGGCCATGGTCAGGATCATCACGATGTCGAAGGTCGGCATGCCGAAGGCGAAGGGCGTGACCACCGCGAACCAGTCGGCCTTGGCCACCTTGTCGAAGTTCATCGCGCCCATGGACACCGCGATCGCGCAGCCCGCGACGATGCCCAGCAGCACCGAGATGTTGGCGATGAAGCCCCGGGTGTACTTCACCAGCAGGAGGATCACCAGCAGCACGGCCGCGGCGACGGCCATGTGGCTCAGCGAGCCGTAGTTCGGGTTGTTCACCATCGGGATCGGTCCCTGCAGAACGAGGGCGGGCGCGCTCGCGCCGCTGGCCACCGCCGCGGCCTGGGCCGCCTTGGCGCCATCGACCATGGCCACCAGCCGGGGCACGTCCACGCTTTGCGCCAGGGGCGCCGGGCCGCCCATGGCCCAGCCCACGCCCACGCCCACGCGCATCAGGCTGATGCCGATGATGGCGATGATGGTGCCGGTCACGACGGGCGGAAAGAAGCGCAGCAGCTTGCTCACCATCGGCGCGATGAGCATGGAGACGACGCCGGCGCCGATGATGGCGCCGAAGATCGCGCGGGCACCGTCCACGCCGGGCATGGCGTTGGCGAAGGCCACCATGGGGCCGACCGCGGCGAAGGTCACGCCCATCATCACGGGCAGCCGGATGCCGAACCAGCGCGTCACGCCCAGGCTCTGGATCAGCGTGACAAGGCCGCAGACGAAAAGGTCGGCGGAAATCAGCATGGCGACCTGCTCGGGCGAGAGCTTGAGCGCCCGGCCCACGATCAGGGGGACCGCCACCGCGCCGGCGTACATCACCAGCACGTGCTGCAGGCCAAGCGCGGCCGTCTGGCCGAGGGGGAGTTTTTCGTCCACGGGGTGGACAGCGGGGGTGGACATGGGGTCGTCTCCTCAAGCCTCAGCGGTGGCGAGCGTCCTGGCGGAACGGATCCAAGGGGGAAGGCGGCCAGGGCTGACCGGTTCTTCCCCCCACCACAGCGGGCTCTGTGAGGAGCAAGGGTCGCGATCCCCGTCAAGGGAACCCGCGGCGACCGAATGGCAAAAAGTGTATACAGTTCTGTGTGCCATTCGCCTTCGGATAAACCCGCGTCAGTTCGACGGGACGGGGTCGCCGGCCGTCCGACCGATTTCCACGCCCGACAGCCGTTCGAGTGCGCGGACCAGGCCGGAATGGTCCCAGGCCGCGCCGCCCTGCGCCACGCAGGCGCTGAAGAGCTGTTGGGCGGTGGCGGTGCCCGGCAGCGCCAGGCCGAGCGAGCGGGCGGCGCCCAGCGCCAGGTTCAGGTCCTTCTGGTGCAAGGCGATGCGAAAACCGGGCTCGACGTTGCGCTTGACCATGCGATCGCCCAGCACCTCCAGGATGCGCGAGGTGGCCAGGCCGCCCAGCAGTGCCTCCCGCACCTTCGCCGGGTCCGCGCCGGCGCGCGCCGCGAACAGCAGGCCCTCGGCCACGGCCTGGATGGTGAGCGCCACGACGATCTGGTTGGCCACCTTGCAGGTCTGCCCGTCGCCGCTGCCGCCCACGCGCGTGATGTTCTGGCCCATGGCCTGGAGCACGGGCTTCAGGCGGTCGAAGACCTCGGGTTTGCCGCCGCACATGATGGACAGGGTGGCGTGGCGGGCGCCCAGCTCGCCGCCGGACACCGGAGCGTCCAGGTAGTCGCAGCCCAGCGCCTCGATGCGCCGGGCGAAGGCCTGGGTGTCCACGGGCGAGATGGAGGACATGTCGACCACCACCTTACCCGGCGTCAGGCCTTCGGCCACGCCGTCCGGGCCGAACAGCACCGAGGCCACGTCCGGCGTGTCGGGCAGCATGGTGATGACGATGTCGGCCCGCTCGGCCACGCCGCGCGCGTGGGTGCATTGCGTGGCCCGGCTGTTGGCGATCTCGTCCGGCACCTTGCCGCGCGCGAACACGTAGAGGGCGTGGCCGGCGCTCAGCAGGTGGCCGGCCATGGGGCGGCCCATGACGCCGAGGCCGATGAAGCCGATCTTCAAGGTGGGTGTGCGCATTCGTGGTCTTTCAGTGGGTGGGTGCGGATGCGGTCAGGCGATCGAGCCAGCCCAGGCCCGCTTCGGTGCGGCCGGCGGGCTTGTACTCGCAGCCGATCCATCCGGCGTAGCCGAGGCGGTCGAGGTGTGCGAACAGGAAGGGGTAGTTGATCTCGCCGGTGCCCGGTTCGTGGCGACCCGGGTTGTCGGCGAGCTGGATGTGGGCGATGCGCGGCAGCCGCTTTTGCAGCGTGGCCGCGAGTTCGCCTTCCATGCGCTGCATGTGGTAGATGTCGTATTGGAGAAAGGCGTTGTCGGCGCCCAGCTCGTCGAGCAGGTCCAGCGTCTGGTCGCTGCGGGTCAGGTAGAAGCCCGGTATGTCGTGGCTGTTGATCGGTTCGAGCAGCAGCTTGAGGCCCGCCCGGCGCAGCCGCTCGGCGGCGAAGCCCAGGTTCTCGAGCAGGTTGCCGCGCAGCCTCGCCGGGTCCGCGCCCGGCGGAACCTGGCCGACCAGGCAGTTCAGCTGCTGCGCGCCCAGGGCCTGGGCATAGTCGATCGCCAGGTCCACGCCGGCGCGGAACTCGTCGCTGCGACCGGGCAGGCAGGCGATGCCGCGTTCGCCGGCCGCCCAGTGACCGGCGGGCAGGTTGTGCAGCACGAGCCGCAGCCCGTTGTCGTCCAGGCGGCGACGGATCTCCTGCGGCGCATGGTCGTAGGGAAAGAGGAACTCCACGGCCTCGAAGCCCGCGTCGCGCGCGAGCGCAAAGCGGTCGAGGAACGGAGCCTCGTTGAAGAGCATGGTCAGGTTGGCCGCGAACTGGGGCATGTCGGGTCTTTCCTTGGGGTGGTGGGGAAGGCGGCTCAGTCGGGCCAGGTGGTGGCGATCGCCGTCGGCGAGTCGCAGCGGTCTTGCGCGAGCGCTTCGAACTCGGTCACGTTGTCGATCTCGGTGCCCATCGCGATGTTGGTCACGCGCTCGAGGATCAGCTCGACGACCACGGGCACCTCGAACTCCACCATCCAGGCCTCGGCCTGGGCGATGGCGGGCGCGATCTCTTCGGGCCGGTGCACGCGGATCGCCTTGCAGCCCAGGCCTTCCACCACCTTCACGTGGTCGACGCCGTAGCCGCGGGCCACCTCGTCGGCGGGCATGTTCACGTTGTCGAAGGCCAGCTGCACGCAGTAGTCCATGTCGAAGCCGCGCTGCGCCTGGCGGATCAGGCCGAGGTAGCTGTTGTTGACGACGATGTGCAGGTAGGGCAGCTTGAACTGCGCGCCCACGGCCAGCTCTTCGATCATGAACTGGAAGTCGTAGTCGCCCGAGAGCGCGACGAGCTTGCGCTGCGGGTCGGCCGCGCGCACGCCGAGCGCGGCCGGCACGGTCCAGCCCAGCGGTCCGGCCTGGCCGCAGTTGATCCAGCGGCGCGGACCGTAGACGTGCAGGAACTGCGCGGCGGCGATCTGCGACAGGCCGATGGTGGAGACGTAGGTGACGTCCTCGCCAAACGCCCGGTTCATGCATTGGTAGACGCGTTGCGGCTTCATGGGCACGTCGTCGAAGTGGGTCTTGCGCAGGTACCGGGGATCGGCCTTGCGGCCGTGGCATTGCGCCGCCCAGGCGCCGCGCTCGCGCAGCCGGCCGCTGGCGCGCCGCTCCTGGGCCACCTGGACCAGCAGTTCCAGCGCGGCGCGGGCGTCGGAGACGATGCCGTAGTCGGGCGTGAACACGCGCCCGATCTGCGTGGGCTCGATGTCGATGTGAATGAACCGGCGGCCCTTGCAGTACACCTCCGGGCTGCCGGTGTGGCGGTTGGCCCAGCGGTTGCCAATGCCGATGACGAAGTCGCTGGCCAGCAGGTTGGCGTTGCCGTAGCGGTGGCTGGTCTGCAGGCCGCACATGCCGGCCATCAACGGGTGGTCGTCGGGGATCGCGCCCCAGGCCATCAGCGTGGGGATCACCGGAATGCCGGTGAGCTCGGCGAAGCGCACCAGCAGGTCCGAGGCCTCGGCGTTGATGACGCCGCCGCCGGCCACGATCAGCGGCCGCTCGGCTGCGTCCAGCATGTCGAGCGCCTTCTCGATCTGCCGGCTCGTGGCGGCGGGCTTGTACACGGGCAGGGGCTCGTAGGTGTCGATGTCGAACTCGATCTCGGCCATCTGAACGTCCAGGGGCAGGTCGATCAACACCGGGCCGGGGCGGCCCGAGCGCATCAGGTGGAAGGCCTGCTGGAAGGCGCGCGGCACCTGGGCGGGCTCCATCACGGTGGTGGCCCATTTGGTGAGTGGCCTGGCGATGGCGGCGATGTCCACCGCCTGGAAGTCTTCCTTGTGCAGCCGGGCGCGCGGCGCTTGCCCGGTGATGCAGAGGATGGGGATCGAGTCGGCCTGGGCCGAGTACAAGCCGGTGAGCATGTCGGTGCCGGCCGGCCCCGAAGTGCCGATGCACACGCCGATGTTGCCGGCCTTGGCGCGGGTGTAGCCCTCGGCCATGTGCGAGGCGCCCTCGACGTGGCGCGCCAGCACGTGGGCGATGGTCTGTCGCTCGTGCAGCTGCGCGTACAGCGGGTTGATGGCGGCCCCCGGCACGCCGAAGGCCTGGGTCACGCCTTCCTTCTCCAGCACCAGCACCGCGGCCATCGCGGCCTTCATCTTCGCCATATCCGGCTCCTTGGTTGGGACGGACTCGATGGTGGTTCGGCGCGGGCCGGCTGGGAATTCCAGCCCGGGGATATGTCTTATTCCGGGTTGGAATGTGCCCCTTGGCGTGTATACATTCCGGTATGGACAAAGTCGCAGGCATGCAGATCTTCGTGCGCGTCGTCGAGACCGGCAGCTTCAGCAAGGCGGCGGCGGCGCTGGGCACCACGCAGCCCACCGCCACCAAGGCCGTGGCCGAGGCCGAGGGGCGCCTGGGCGTTCGGCTGCTGCACCGAAGCACGCGCGGCGTCACCCCCACCGAGGCGGGCAGCCTCTACTACGAGCGCTGCAAGCTCATCACGCGCGACGTGGAAGAGGCGGAGAACATCGCCGCGCTGCTGCAGAAGGCGGCGACGGGCACGCTGCGCATCAGCGCCTCGGTGGCCTTCGGGCGGCGCGTGATGGCGCCGCTGGTGCTGCGCTACATGCGCGAGCAGCCGATGCTGCAGATCGACCTCAGCTTCGACGACCGCTACGTCAACCTCGTGGAGCAGGGGGTGGACCTGGCGGTCCGCATGGGCCGCCTCGCGGATTCCACGCTCGGGGCGAGCTACCTGGGCACCAATCCGTGGATGCTGGGCGCCGCCCCGGCCTACCTGTCGCGGCGCGGCCGGCCGCGCTCGCCGGTCGAGGTTGCCGCGCACGACTGCCTCATCTACAGCAGCGTGCAGGGCGATGCGCGCTGGCTGTTCCACGGCGCCTCGGGAGAGGATGAGTCCGTGCCCGTCAAGGGGCCGCTGCGCTCGAACAACCTGAGCGCGGTGCTGGCCGCGTGCGAGGCGGGCTTTGGGCTCGCGGTCCTGCCGTGGTACGTGGCGCGCGATTCGGTGGCGGCGGGCCGTGTGGTGCCGCTGCTGGAGGGCCACGCCCTGCCGTCGCAGGAGATGCACGCCGTGTTTCCTTCGCCCAAGCTCGTGCCGCAGAAGGTCAAGTCCTTCATCGCCTGGCTTCAGTCCCAGCTCCAGGACGGCTGGTGGCAGCGCGCGCCCTGAGGCCCGCCCGATCCTTCGCCCGTCCGCCCCACCGCCCATTTCAAGGGACCGAACCCATGGCCAAGAAGCCCGCCGCGAACCCCAGGCCCACCGAGGCGAAACGCGCCCCGCGCACCGAGGCCAGCGCCACCGACCAGATCACGGAGTCCATCACCGGCGCCATCGTCGAACGCCGGCTGATGCCCGGCACGCGCCTGGTCGAGCAGCAGATCGCCGATGTGTTCTCGGTGTCGCGAACCATCGTGCGGCAGGCGCTCAACCAGCTCAGCCGCGACCGGCTGGTGACGCTGGAGCCGGCGCGCGGGGCCTTCGTGGCCATGCCGAGCATCGACGAGGCCCGCCAGGTGTTCCAGGTGCGCCGCCTGGTCGAAGGCGGCATGGTCCGCCAGCTGGCCGCCCAGGTCAGCGACGCGCAGATCGCCGAGTTGCGCATGCACCTGAAAGAAGAGCGCCAGGCCGTGGTGCGATCGGACGTGCCGGGGCGCACACGCCTGCTGGCGGACTTTCACGTGGTGCTGGCGCGCCTGCTGGGCAACGAGGTGCTGGCGGAGATGATCGCGGACCTGCTGTCGCGTTCGCAGCTGATCGCGCTGATGTACCAGTCGGGCCATTCGGCGGAGCACTCGCAGGCCGAGCACGTGGACATCGTCGAGGCCCTCGCCCGGCGCGACGGGCGCGCGGCCTCGCGCCTGATGGAGCAGCACATCACCAGCGTGGAGCGCAACCTGCAGCTCGACCCGCGCACGCCCGACCTGGCGGCGGTGCTGCGCCGTCGGGCCTGAGCAGCGGGCGGCAGAAGTTCTGCTTATCCGCGCATTAGAAATTTGCGCTTCAGTCGCGCGGCCTCGTTGCCCACAATGGGCCGGACATCAACGAGACCGCCCCATGCAAAGACGACAACTGATCCACGCCATCGGCGCCGCTGCCCTCATGGGCGGGCGGCCCTCCTGGGCCCAGGAGGCCTATCCCGCGCGCGCCATCCAGGTGCTGGTGGGCTTTCCCGGCGGGGGCGCCATGGACGTCGCCACGCGCGTCGTCACCAACGCCCTGGCCGACGAGGGCCTCAAGCCACTGGCCATCATCAACAAGCCCGGCGCCTCCGCCACCATCGCCACCGGCCAGGTGGCGCGCGCGTCCGCCGACGGCTACACGGTGCTGCTGTCCACCTCGGCCAACCTCGGCATCGCGCCCTACCTGTACGCCCGGCTGCCTTACGACGCCGACAAGGAACTGGTGCCGGTGGCGCAGTTCGGCGTGGCGCAAAGCGTCATCTACGGCTCGCCCGCCCTGGGCACACGCGACCTGAACGCGCTGATGCGCCGCATCGCGGCCACGCCGGGCCGCTTGAACTACGCCTCGCCCGGCAGCGGCACCACCGCGCACCTGGCCTTCGAGAGCCTCAAGGCCCAGCGCAAGCTCTTCATCGTTCACGTGCCTTTCCGGGGCAGCCCGGCGGCCATCACGTCGGTGCTCAGCGGCGAGCTGGACATCGGCATCGATGCCATCGGCCCCACGCTGAGCCACATCAAGGCGGGCAAGATCGTGCCGCTGGCGCAGACCGGCTCGAAGCGTTCCGCCTCCCTGCCCGATGTGCCGACGCTGGACGAGCTCGGCGTGCGCGGCATCCCCAGCGGCACCAACCTGGGCTTCATGATGCCCAGCGGCACGCCGGCGGCGGTGCTGTCGCAATGGAGCGCCGCGATGAAGCGCGTGCTGGCCACGCCCGCCGTGGCCGGGCAGCTCGGCGCGGTGGGCGTGGACGTGGCCTACCGCGACGCGCGCGACTACGCCGCCACCATGGCCAGCGAACAGAAGCTGTGGCAGGCCGCCGTCAAGTACTCGGGCGCGGCCGCCAGTTGAGAAGGTCCGCATGTCCGAACGCCTCTTCCGTTTCGCGGTCATCGCCGACAGCCACGTCAACCCCTCCGACGAAGACCTGATCTCGCCCTACGAGTCCCACCGGCTCACCAACGCACGCCTCGCGCACACCGTCGAGGTGCTCAATGCCCTGGCGCCGGACTTCACGGTGCACGTGGGTGACATGATCCACCCCGTGCCCGAGGCCGTGTCCTACCCCGACGCGGTGGCGCGCTTCAAGGCGGCGGTGGGCCGCCTCAAGGCGCCCCTGCACCTGGTGCCCGGCAACCACGACGTGGGCGACAAGCGCGCGGACTACGTGCCCGCCGGCGAGATCTGCGAGCCCTACGTCGATCTGTACCAGCGCCACTTCGGCGAACACCACTACGCCTTCGACCGGGACGACTGCCACTTCGTGGTGATCAACACCTCGCTCATCAACTCGGGCCTGGCCGCCGAGGCGCGGCAGGCCCGCTGGCTGGAGCAGGACCTGCAGGCCAACGCCAGCCGGCGCACGCTGCTCTTCGTGCACTACCCGCCCTTCATCGCCAGTGCCGACGAGCACGGCCACTACGACAACATCGACGAGCCCGGCCGCTCCTGGCTGCTGTCGCTGGTGGCGCGGCACCGGCTCGCGGCCGTGTTCACCGGCCACGTGCACAACTTCTTCTTCAACGAGCACGCGGGCACGCCGATCTTCTCCCTGCCGTCCACGGCCTTCGTGCGCGGCGACTACTCGGAGCTGTTTGCCGTGGGACAGCCCAGCGAGCACGAGAACGGCCGCAACGACGTGTCCAAGCTCGGTGTGCTGGTGGTCGACGTGTACCCGGACCGGCTGGTGCCGCAGTTCATCCGCACCCAGGACCGGCCCGAGGGCGCCGCGCCCCAGGTGCAGCGCGACTGGCCGCAACTGCCGCCCGCCGCTGGCGCGCGCGAACCCGGCCTGGGCCTGGACCTGCGCTACCACTGGGGCGAGCTGCACCAGATCCCCTACAGCAGCATGCTCGACGAGTTCCGCCGCAAACAGGCGCGCAACGACTACCCCATCCTCGCGCTCTGGGAGATGGGCATTCGCGCGCTGCGCGTGCCTCTGGACGACCTGAGCGACCCGGCCTCGCGCGCGCGCATGCGGGCCCTGGCCGCGCTGGGCAGCCGCTTCACGGTCTTCCTGTTCGGCTGGCCCACGGACGGGCAGATCGAGCTGCTGCGCCAACACCAGGGCCTGCTGCGGGCGCTGGAGCTCATCGTGAAATGGCCGCTGGCGCCGGACCTCGGTGGGCGGCTCGGCGCGCTGCGCGCGCGGGTCGGTGTGCCGCTGCACCTGTCGCGCTTCTGGAGCGCCTCGGGCCAGTCGCGCGACGGCAAGCAGATCAAGCTGCTGGTGGACCACGGCTTCGCCGGCCCGGCCGACCCGGCCGCGAAGGAGCTGCTCGAGCACACGCGGGGCCAGGGCTTCGACGGCCTGGTGTTCCGCGTCGCGGCCGACACCGACGTCGACGAAGGCATCACCGGTGCCGCCGCCTTCGCGGCGCGCCACGGCCTGCGCGCGCAGGTGCACGTTCGGCTGGCCTCCGACAGCCCGGCCCAGGCGCGGACCGATGCGCAGGCCAATGGCGTGCGCGCGCTCGGCGCGGCCTTCACCAGCCGCGGCTGTCCGCAGGCCGACGTGTTCCTCGACACGCTCAGCGACGTCGACCGCGGCTACTTCCCGCGCGCCGGCCTGGTGGACCGCCGCTTCAACCCCAAGCGCGAAGGCCAGGCGCTGCGCAACCTGCATGGCGCGCTGAGCGAGCTGCCCGCGATGGACGCGCCGCGCTGGGTGCGCGACCCGCAGTTCCTGGTCGGCGCCGCGCGGATGGACCGGTCGCAGCTGCTGCTGGTGCTGCCCCTGGGTGGCGCCGCGCTCATGCAGCTGCCCGACTGGCTGGACACGCAGGACCTTCGTGTGCGGCGCTGGCTGGACCTGGCGAGCGGCGAGGAGCGGGCCTGGCCTGCGTCGGACCCGGATACCGCGAAGGTGCTCGACGGCCCCTGCCTGATCGAGCTGGCGACCAGCCGCGTGGAAGAGCGCGCCCTGGCCTGAGGCGGCGCGCCCGCCGCGGGCGGGCGCGGCCACCATAATCGGCCATGCCCACCCTTCGCCAGCTCAAGGCCCTGGCCCTCATCGGCCAGACCGGCAGCTTCACGCGCGCGGCCGAGAAGCTCTTCATCACGCAGTCGGCCGTGAGTTCGCTCATCCGCGAACTGGAGGAAGAGGTCGGCATGCCCCTGGTGCAGCGCGGGCGGGTCATCAGCCTGACCGAGGCCGGCGAGCAGCTGCAGCGCGCCGGCCAGCGCGCGGACCTGGAGATCGATCGCGCGCTGAAAGACCTGCGCCAGGGCGGCGCGGCGCAGCGCGTCGTGCTGCGCGTGGCGGCCGGCTCGCTCTCCTCGGCGGCGCTGCTGCCGCCGGCCATCGCCCGCCTGCAGGCCAGCGACCCGCAGCTGAAGATCGCGCTCTTCGACCGCCCCGTGGGCATGCTGGGCGACATGCTCCTGCAGGGCGAGGCCGACGTCGCCGTCGGCTCCATCGATTCGCCGCTGCGCCTGTCGGGCGAGCTGCGCTCCACGCTGCTGTTCGAGGACCGCATCGCCGTGGTGTGCGCGCGCGGCGGCTCGCTGGACGAGCAGGCCGAACGGGCCGGCGGGCTGGGCTGGAGCGACCTGCACCACACCGACCTGGTGCTGGTGGGCCGCACCGGTGGCCAATGGAACCTGCTGCTGCAGGACCAGCTCGCCGCGCACGAAGGCCTGGCCATCGGCCACGAGGTGCAACTGCTCTCCACCGCCCTGGAGCTGGTGCGCGCCCGGCTCGGCGTGGCCGTGCTGCCGCTGTACGCCACGCGCCACCTGCCCGAGCGGGACTTCTGCGTGGCCCCGCTGCTCAGGACCAGCGCGGGCTGGAGCACCTACTTCGTGACCCGCCACGGACCACCGGACACGGCCAAGGCGGCCTCCATCGAACGCCTGCGGGAGGCGCTGCGCGCGCAGGCGCCCGCCAGGCCACAGCGCGCGCCACGCGGCAAGGAGTGACCATGGACAGACGAACCCTTCTCCAGGCGCTGGGCGCCGCCTCGCTGGCCAGCGCGCCCTTGGCGCGGGCGGCCGACGAGGTACCGCCGCCCCAGGTCGGCACTGCGCTGACGCTGCCCGACGCCCCGCTCTTCGATGGCAGCACCTTCAAGGCCTCGGCGGCGCAAGGGCAGGTGGTGCTCGTCTACTGGTGGGCCAGCTGGTGCCCCTTCTGTGGCGCCACCAATCCCTTCATCCAGAAGCTGTGGGACGCGCAGCGCCCGCGCGGCCTCTTGATGCTGGGCCTGGCGGTCGACAAGCGCATCGAGGACGCGCGCCAGTACATGGCGCGGCGGGGCTATACCTTCCCCACCGCGCACCACACACCCGCGATCGAGCGCGTGATGCCACGCCCGGGCAAGGCCATACCCGTCACCTGCGTGCGCGGCCGGGACGGGCGGGTGGTGATGTCGGAGGTCGGGCAGCTGTTCGAGGAAGACGTGCAGCAGATCGCCCGTTTCCTCTAGCTAGATGAAGCGCTGGCGCAGGCGCGCCGAGGCCAGGTCGATGAGGGATACCGTCACCACCAGGATCAGCAGCACCGCGCCGGTCTGCGCGTATTGGAAGCTGCGGATCACCTCGTACAGCACCACGCCGATGCCGCCGGCGCCGACCATGCCGACCACCGAGGCCGAGCGCACGTTCGATTCGAAGCGGTAGAGCGTGAAGCTCATCCACAGCGGCAGCACCTGGGGGACCACGCCGTGCACGACCTCCACCAGCTTGTGCGCGCCGGTGGCGCGGATGCCTTCCACCGGGCGCGGGTCGATGGCCTCCACCGCCTCCGAGAACAGCTTGGCCAGCGTGCCCGTGGTGTGCACCGCCAGCGCCAGCACGCCGGCGAAGGGACCCAGGCCCACGGCGACGATGAACAGCATGGCGAACACCATCTCGTTGATCGCGCGGCAGGCGTCCATCAGGCGGCGCATGGGCTGGTGCACCCAGGCCGGCGCGATGTTCGAGGCGCAGAGCAGACCGGCCGGCACCGCGGCCAGCACCGCCAGCACGGTGCCCCAGACGGCGATGTGCAGCGTGACCAGCATCTCGCGGGCGTAGATGCGCCAGTCGTGGAAGTCCGGCGGGAAGAACTCGCGCGCGTAGGTGGCGATGTTGCCGGCGTTGTCGACCAGGGCGAAGGGCTGTATCTCGGCGCCCCGCCACGACCAGCCGAGCAGCACCGCCACCGCCGCCCAGGTGGCCCAGGTGCCCGGGCCGGGCCGCTCGGCGGCGGCCCGCTCGCGCAGCTGCGCCAGCGAAGCGGCGCTGGCCTTGATGGGGTGCGCCACGCTCACGGCTGCAGCTGCGCGAGCTTGGCGTCGATCTCGGCCAGGGCCTTGGCCTTGGCGCCGGCGTCCAGCGCGGCGTCGTTCTCGACCTTGTTGCGGTCCTTGTACAGCTCCAGCTGGCGGGTGGGGATCAGCTGCGCGTTGGTCGAGGCGCGGAAGCCGCCGTAGTTGTAGATGTTCTTGAGGATCGCCTTCTCCTGCGCGTCGGACTTGGCGTAGTTGACGACGAAGTTCGCCAGCTTGGCCTTGACGGCCGGGTCGAGGTCCTTGCGCCAGACGAACGGGTCGCTGGCGATCAGCGGGCTTTCCCAGATCACGCGCAGCTGCGCGAGCAGCTCGGGCTTGTTGGCGCGCAGCTTCTCGATCTCTTCGGTGTTGTTGGTGGCCACGTCCACCTGTTTGGCCAGCACGGCCTGGATGTTGGCGCCGTGGTTGGCGTTGCGGATGGTCTTGAAGCGGGTGCGGTAGTCCACCTTGTTCTGGGCGAACACATAGAAGGTGGGCACCAGGAAGCCCGAGGTGGAGTTCGGGTCGCCGATGCCGAAGTTGATGGACTTCGAGTGCTTGAAGACGTCGTCGAGCGACTGGTAGGGGCTGTCCTTGTGCGTGATGAGCAGCGCCTTGTAGCCGAAGCTGCCGTCGGCGAACATGACCTGCGCGAACACCTCGCCGTTGGCGCGGTCCACCGCTTCCATGGCCGACTTGTTGCCGAACCAGGCCACCTGCACCTTGTTGAAGCGCATGGCCTCGATGACGCCGGCGTAGTCGGGCGCGTAGAAGGATTTGACCGTCAGGCCGGTCTTCTTCTCCATGTCGCGGAAGAAGGGCTCCCAGCGCTCGCGCTGGGTGGAGGCGGTGTCGGTGGCGATGATGCCGAAGTTGATCTCCTGCGCGTGCAGCGTGGCGCTGCTGGCGATCAGGGTGGCGGCGAGGGCGAAGAGGGCTTTGTGTTTGAACATGGTGGTGGCTTTGGCGAAGGGAAACGGAAGGGCCGCGCGAGAACCGGTTCAGGCGGCCAACGCGAGCGGCGGCGCTTCGGCGGCAGGGGCCGCGAAGTCGTGGTCGTCGTGCAGCAGCTCCTCGGCCGCGGTGCCGTACAGCTGCTGCAGGAAGCTGGGGGTGAGCGCGGCGCTGGGACCGTCGTAGACCAGTTCGCCGTCGCGCAGCGCCAGCACGCGGTGGCAGTAGCGGCGGGCCAGGCTGACCTGGTGCAGGCTGACGATCAGCGTGAGCCCGGCGTCGCGGTTGAGGGCGGCGAGCTGGTCCATCACACGCCGGGTGGATTGCGGGTCCAGCGAGGCCACCGGTTCGTCGGCCAGCACCAGTTCGGCGCCCTGCACCAGCACGCGGGCGATGGCGGCGCGCTGCTGCTGGCCGCCGGACAGCGTGGACGCGCGCTGAAAGGCCTGGGGCGCCAGGCCGATGGTGTCCAGCGCGTCGAGCGCGAGTGCCCGCTGCGCCAGCGTGTAGCGGCCGAGCAGGCCGCGCCACAGCGGCGTGTCGGCGGCCAGGCCGGTCAGCACGTTGCTCATCACGCCCAGGCGGCCCACCAGGTTGAACTGCTGGAAGATGACGCCGATGCGCCGGCGCAGGGCGCGGATGCGCGGGCTGTGGCGGCCGCCCTCCTGCAGCGCCTGGCCGAAGACCTCGATGCGGCCGGTGCCGGGGTCGGTGGTCTCCAGGCCGCTCAGGCAGCGGATCAGCGTGGACTTGCCGGAGCCCGAGGCGCCGAGCAGGGCCACGCGCTCACCGCGTCGGACGTCGAAGGACACGCCGCGCAGGGCCACGCGGGTGCCGTAGGTGCGGCGCAGGTCTTGCGCCCGAAGGACGGGATGGGTCATGGCGCGAGTTTTTCGAGCCCGCGTGACCGTTCCGTGACGCGCAGGGCCTCAGGGGGCCATCCACGCCATTCAAATTTCTCCAGCCAGGTATTGAAGAAAGCTATGCATCACGCGCGACGGGGTCCGGGCCCCGTCGCGGCGCGCGTTCAGCGCGGCAGCACCGGCCCGTAGCGCTGAAGGAAGGCCTCGACCGCCGCGTGAAAGCGCTCCAGGTCCGCGTCGGTGAGCGGCAGCGACAGCACGGTGAAGCCGCGCCGCGCCAGGTAGAAGCCCTGTTCGAGCATGTGGAAGAAGAACAGGTCCTTGACGAAGCGCTCGCTGGCGGGGACGTCGTCCACGCTGCGGATCGCGGCGCCCGTCCCGTGCAGGTTCATGAGCGAGCCCAGGCCCGTGAACTGCAGCGCCAGGCCGTGCGCCCGGCAGCTGGCGTTGAGGCGCTCGCGCAGCGCGTCGCCGCGCGCGTTGAGGGTCTGGGCCGCCTCGGGCGTGTAGACGCGGCTCAGGCCCGCGATGCCGGCCGACATGCTCAGCACGTTGTTGTTGAAGGTGCCCGCGTGGCCCAGGTAGCCCGGCGCGCGCGGGTCGAACATCGCCATCACGTCCGCGCGGCCGCCGAAGGCACCGAAGGACATGCCGCCGCCGATGTACTTGCCCAGGGTGGTCAGGTCGGGCCGGATGCCCAGCTGGGCCTGGCGGCCCCCGGGCGCCAGGCGCGAGGTCATGACCTCGTCGAAGACGAGCAATGCGCCGGCTTCGCTGGCCAGGCGGCGCAGTTCGCGCAGGAAGCCGGGCTCGCCGACGATGCAGCCGCCCGCACCCTGCAGGGGCTCGACCAGGATGGCGGCGAGATCGGCCGCGTGCTCCTTCACCAGGGCGGCGGCGCCGGCGCTGTCGTTGTAGGTGCCGATCACGAAGGGGAAGGGCACGTTCACCGGCGAAGGCCCACCCGCGAAGGTGAGCACGCCGCCGTGGTAAGCGCCCTTGAACACCATCACCTGGCGCCGGCCGGTGAAGTGCCGGGCGGCGGTGATGGCCAGCAGGTTGGCTTCGGTGCCCGAGTTGGTGAAACGCAGGCGCTCCAGCGAAGGGAAGCGCTGCGTGACCAGGCGCGCGAGTTCGGCTTCGAGCAGGTTGTGGCCGGTGAGGTTGATGCCGCCGTCCAGCGCGGCGTCGATGGCGGCGCGGATCACGGGATGGCTGTGGCCGTACAGGCCGGCGGTGAACTCGCCGAGGAAGTCGGTGTATTCGTGGCCGTCGGCGTCCCACAGGCGCGCCCCCTCGCCGCGCGCGATGGCCAGGGGGAAGGGGTCGTAGAACAGCACCGAACGGGTATTGCCGCCGGGCATGACCTCGGTGGCGGCCTGGTAGCGGGCCAGGCTCTCGGGGTGGCGCGCCGCGTAGGCCTCGCGCAGCCGGTGCAGTTCGGTGTCCAGGTTCATCGGGCGTGCTCCAGTCGGTCGGCGTAGGCCACGAAGAAGTCGAGGCTGGCCGGGTTCTGCATCGCGTCGGGGCTGGCCACCTTGTCGGCCGCGGCGCCCAGCAGCAGCTTGCGCACCGGCACCTCCATCTTCTTGCCGCTCAGGGTGCGCGGAATGTCGGCCACCTGGACCACCTCGTTCGGCACGTGGCGCGACGAGGCCTTGCGGCGGATCTGGTCGGTGATGCGCTGGCGCAGCGCTTCGTCCAGCGTGAGGCCGGGCTGCAGCACCACGAACAGGGGCATGAAGGACGGGCGGCCCAGGTACTCCAGGTCGACCACCAGGCTGTCGCGCACCTCGGGCAGTTCCTCCACCACGCGGTAGATCTCGGCCGTGCCCATGCGGATGCCGAAGCGGTTGATGGTGCTGTCCGAGCGCCCGTAGATGACCGAGGTGTGGCGCGGCGTGAAGCGAATCCAGTCGCCGTGCCGCCAGACGCCGGGGAAGGTCTCGAAGTAGCTTTCGCGGTAGCGGCGGTCGCCCTCGTCGTTCCAGAAGCGCACCGGCATCGAGGGCATGGGCTGGGTGATCACCAGCTCGCCCACCTCGTCCACCACGGGCTGGCCGGCCTCGTTGAAGGCGTAGGCCGCCACGCCCAGTTCGGCGCACTGGATCTCGCCCGCGTGCACCGGCAGCGTGGGCGCGCAGGCCACGAAGCCCGAGGCGATGTCGGTGCCGCCGCTGATCGAGGCCAGCCACAGGTCGGGCTTGATCGCCTCGTAGGCCCAGTGGTACGCGTCCACCGGCAGCGGCGAACCGGTGACGTTGATGGCGCGCAGTTGCTTGAGCGGGCCGATGTCGCGCGGGCGCAGGCCGTCCTTCTTGGCGGCGATCAGGTAGGCCGCGCCGCAGCCGAGCAGGGACACCTGGCGCTCGTCGATGAAGCGCCACAGCGCGCCCGGGTCCGGCCAATTGGGGTTGCCGTCGTAGAGCACGATGCTCGCGCCGGTGAACAGGGCGCCGAGCTGGAGGTTCCAGACGATCCAGCCGGTGCTGCCCAGGAACAGCAGGCGGTCGCCGGGCCGCAGGTCGTGCTGCAGCGCGCAGGTCTTCAGGTGCGTGAGCACGATGCCACCGTGGCTGTGCACCATGGCCTTGGGCAGGCCCGTGGTGCCCGAGGAGTAGACGATCCACAGCGGGTGGTCGAAGGGCAGGCGCTCGTAGCGCGGCGGCGCCGGCGTGGCGATGCAGTCGGCCCAGGCCAGGCGGTCGCGCCAGGCCGGCGCGCCGCGCTGCGCCTGCAGCGGGCCGGGCACTTGCACGACGTGGCGCACGCTGGGCAGGGCGGCGAGCAGTTCGTCCACCTGCGGCGCGCGGTCGTGCCGTTTGCCGTTGTAGCTGTAGCTGTCGGTGGCGAAGAGCAGCGTCGGTTCGATCTGGCGCAGGCGGTCCAGCACCACGGTGGGGCCCATGTCCGGGGCGCAGCTGGACCAGATGGCGCCGATGCTCGCGCAGGCCAGGAAAGCCACCACGGTCTCGGCGCGGTTGGGCATGTAGCTGGCCACGCGGTCGCCGGGGCCGATGCCCAGTTCGCGCAGGCGCGCGGCCAGCGCCGCGGTGTCGCGCTCCAGTTCGGCCCAGGACACCTCGCTCCAGGGCGCGTCCTCGCTGCGCGCGAGCAGGGCGGGGCGCTCGGCGCTGGCCTGGCGGAAGATGTTCTCGGCGTAGTTCAGGCGGGTGTTCGGGAACCAGGTCGCGCCGGGCATCTCGCGCTGGCCGAGCACCGGCGCGAGCGGGCCTTCGCCCACCACGTCGAAGTAGCGCCAGATGGAGGCCCAGAAGTCCTCGATGTGATCGACCGACCAGCGCCAGAGCCCGTGGTAATCGGTGGTGCGCACGCCCTCGTGCTCGGCCAGCCAGGCCTGGTAGTGCGCCAGCCGGCTGGAGGCGACCCGCTCGGCCGAAGGGGTCCACAGGAGTTGGCCGTAGCCGTCGGGGTGGGGGTCTGCTTGCATGGGGCCATTCTGGGCAGCCGCGGGTATCCTCACAGTTCACCCGATGACAGTTCAGCCAAGGGTTTTCCCTTGAACTTGCGCCGACCCAAAGCCCCCCCACCCACGCTCGACGGCCTGCTGGCCCAGTCGCCGTGGTTTCGCGCGCTGCCGCAGGCCGTGCAGGCCAGGGTGCGTGGGGACCTGATCGAGGTGGTGGTGCCCCTGGGCGAGTCGCTCGGTCGCCGCGGCGACCTGCCCGGCCACTGGTATGGCGTGATCGACGGGCTGTTCAAATGGTCGGTGTCGAGCGCCGATGGCCGCAGCGTCTCGCTGGGCGGGCAGCTCGGCGGCAGCTGGTTCGGCGAAGGCACGCTGATCCGACAGAAGCCCCGCAACGCGGACGTGGTGGCCCTGCGCGACAGCCGCGTCGCGCTGATGCCGCTGGACACCTTCCTGGCGCTGCGCGACACGCAGCCCGCGTTCAACGAGTTCCTGCTGCGCCAGATCAACGAACGCCTGCACTGGTTCATGGGCAAGCACGCCGACCACAGCCTGCTCGACGCCGACGCCCAGGTGGCGCGCGCCCTGTGCGGCCTGCTGCACCCGCTGCACAACCCCAGCGAATCGCCGCAGCTGCGCCTGTCGCAGGAAGAGTTGGCCAGCATGGCCTCGCTGTCGCGGCCGCGCTGCAACCAGGCGCTGAGCCGGATGCGCGCGCAGGGCTGGATCCGCACCGGCTACGGTGGCATCACCCTGCTGAACGTGGACGCGCTGCTCGACATGGGCAGCTGAGTGGCCGGCGCCCGGCCCGGGCTCAGGCCGGATCGAAGCCTTCCACGCCCGCCATCACCTCGCACAGCACGTCGATGAAGGCGTTGATGCGGGCCGGCCGGAAGCGGCCGGCGACGGACACGGCCTCGATGGCGATGGGCTCGAGCTCCCACTTGGGCAGGATGCGCTTGACCCGGCCGCTGGCGATGTCCGGGCCGCACAGCCAGCGCGCGCTCGCCGCGATGCCCAGCCCTTCGAGCATGGCGCGGTAGCTGGCCAGCAGGCCGTCGGTGGTGAAGGGGGTGCGGATCGGCACGGTGCGGCGCTCGGTCTGGTCCTGCGTGTGCATGGGCAGGCGGTCCATCACGTAGGGGATCAGTCCAACGAAGGGCAGGGACGACAGGTCTTCCGGCGCGCGGACGCGGTGCCGCGCCGCGAATGCCGTCGAGGCCACGAGCACGCGCCGCATGCGGCCGATGGGCCGCACGTGCAGCGACTGGTCGGCGCTGCTGCCGACGCGGATCCAGCAGTCGCAGGCCTGGCCCACGATGTCCACCGGCCGGTCGGTGAGCCGCAGCTCCACCTCCACCTGCGGGTAGCGTTCGCGGAACAGGCGGACGGCGTCCATCAGGAAGGCGTGCCCGTAGGCGTGTGGTCCGATCAGCGACAGCTTGCCCTTGGGCAGACCGGCGCTGACCTTCAGCGCGTCTTCCCACTCGTTCCAGGCGTCGGCCCAGGCCACGGCGCGGCGCTGCAGCTCCTCGCCCTCGGCCGTGAGGTCGAAACGGTGCGTGGAGCGCGTGGCCAGGCGCGCGTTGAGCAACTGCTCCAGGTCGCGCAGGCGCCGGCTCACGGTGGGCTGCGTGGTGCCCAGCGCGCGCGCGGCGGCCGACAGGCTGCGCCGCTCGGCCACGGCCAGGAAGGTGGTGATGAGCTGCAGGCGATCGAGTTTGGCCGTCATACGTGTGGCGTATCAAGCTTATCGGGGTCGGCATACTACTCGGCCGCGGGCCTTTGCCAAATACTGCGCGGACCCTTTTCCATCCCACAGGTCCGCCCATGAAACTGTCCCGGTTCCTTCTTTGCTCCGCCCTGACGGCGCTGGCCGCGCTGCCCGCGATCGGCCACGCGCAGACCGCCAAGGCGCCCCTGCGCCTGGTCGTCGGCTACACGGCCGGTGGCTCGTCCGATGCGCTCGCGCGCATGGTCGCGGAGAAGCTCAAGGACGAGCTCGGCACGGCCATCATCGTGGACAACCGCCCCGGAGCGGGCGGGCAGATCGCGGCCGAGTACGTGCGCGCGTCGGCGCCCGATGGCAACACCATCCTGGTCGCCAACAGCCACATGATGGTGATGCTGCCGCTCACCACCAAGGGGGCGAAGTACAAGCCCGCCGAGGACTTCGCGCCCGTGGTGCGGCTCACCAGCTTCTTCGAGGCCCTGTCGGTGCCCAGCGGCGTGCCCGCGACCTCGATCGCCCAGTGGCTGGACCTGGCGCGCAAGAACCCGCAGGCCGGCAACTTCGGCGTGCCCGCGGCCGGCAGCGTGTCGCACTTCCTCGGCTACCGTCTGGGCCAGGACAACAAGGTCGATCTGCAGGCCATTCCCTACAAGGGCGCCGCGCCGCTGGTGCAGGACCTGCTGGGTGGCCAGATCCAGGCCGGCATCCTGCCCATCCTCGACGTCGCGCCGCACCACCAGGCCGGCAAGCTGCGCGTGCTGGCGGTGAACGGCGCCAAGCGCGCGCAGCTGCTGCCCACCGTGCCCACGCTGAAGGAACTCGGCATCGCCGGCTTCGACACGCTGGAGTGGACCGCGCTGCTGGCGCCGGCCGGCACGCCGGCGGCGCTGGTGGAGCGGCTCAACGCCGCGACGCGCAAGGTGCTCGCCACGCCCGACATCCAGGAACGCCTGCTCAAGCTGGGCATGGAAGCCAACCCCAGCAGCCCCGCCGAACTCGGCCAGCTGCTGGCCAGCGACCTCGCGCAATGGGCGCCGGTGGTCAAGGCCTCCGGTTTCACCGCGGACTGACGACGAGGTGGACATGCAGACAGCGACGGCCCGCCGCACGGTGGGCGATACGCCGGCGGGCGGATCGGTTCTCGGTTTCTACGCGCCCAAGGGCACGCCGCGCCCACCGCGCGTGGCGCGCGCCGAAGGGGTGTTCCTGTGGGACGAGGATGGCCGCCGCTACCTCGACGCCACCTCGGGCGCCGTGGTCACCAACATCGGCCATGGCAACCCCGCGGTGCTGCAGGCCATGCAGGCGCAGGCGCGCAAGGTCACCTTCGCCTACCCGCGCTTCTTTGAGAGCGAAGACAGCATCGCGCTGGCCGACCGCGTGTGTGCGCTCGCGGGCCCGGGCCTGGACCGCGCCTTTTTCGTCTCGGGGGGCTCGGAGGCCAACGAGTCGGCGCTCAAGCTCGCGCGCCAGTACGCGGTGGTCAGCGGCCAGCCTGGGCGCTGGAAAGTGATCTCGCGCAACCCCAGCTACCACGGCGCCACATTGGGCGCGCTCACCGTCACCGGCGACGCCAGCGCGCACGCGCTCTACGGCCCGATGCTGCGCGCCCAGCCCAAGGTGGCGGCGCCGCTGTCCTACCGCGTGCCGGACGGCCACAGCGTCGAGTCCTTCGAGGCGGCCTGCGCGCAGGCGCTGGAAGACACCATCGTGCGCGAAGGCGCCGACAGCGTGCTCGCCTTCATCCTCGAGCCCATCGGCGGACTGTCCACCGGCGCGGTTGTCTCGTCGCCGGCCTACTTCCGTGCCGTGCGCGAGATCTGCGACCGCCACGGGGTGCTGCTGGTGTTCGACGAGATCATGTCGGGCGCCGGCCGCACCGGCCGCTTCCTGGCCGCGCACCACTGGCCCGAGGCGCGGCCCGACCTGGTCACGCTGGCCAAAGGCTTGGCCGCGGGCTACACGCCGCTGGGCGCGGTGCTGGCGCCCGAGCGCATCGTCGACGCGGTCGCCGCGAGCGGCGGCTTCGTGCACGGCCACACCTATTTCACCAACCCGCTGTCCTGCGCCGTGGCCAATGCGGTGCTCGACGAGGTGGTGCGCCAAGACCTGGTGGCACGCGCGCAGGCCGCGGGCGCCTACCTGAAGGACCGGCTGCATGCGCTCGCGGCGCGCTCCCCCCTGGTGGGCGACGTGCGCGGCCTGGGGTTGCTGGGCGCGATCGAGCTGGTGGCGGACAAGGCCAGCCGACGGGCGCTGCCGGTGGACTTCAACGCCCCCGCGCGCCTCACGGAGCATGGCCTGCGCCACGGCATCGCGCTCTACAACCGGCGAGCCAACCGCGGCGAGTTCGGCGACTTCCAGATGGTCACCCCGCCGCTGACCGCCAGCGACGCCGAACTCGACCTGCTGGTGGAGTTGCTGGAGCGCGCGCTGGCCGACCTGCACGACGAGGTGCGCGGTCGGGGCCTCGCTTGAGCGCGGTCATCCCGCCGCACCGGGCCATCGCATTGCCCGGCCTGCACGCCTATGCGAGCGCCGTCAGCGTGGCGGCCGGCGAGGCCATCGGCTTTCACGTGAGCAGTTCGGTGCCTTACCGCTTTTCCTTCTGCGCGCTGGGTCCCGACGCCGACGACGCCTCGCGCGACCCGGTGCTGCACGCCGGCGGTGAGCACCCGGCGCGGGTGCAGGCCATCCACCCCGGCTCCTACGTGCACATCGAGCGCGGCCTGCCCGAGGACGCGCTCGAGGCGCTCACCCTGGAGTGCTGGCTCATGCCCTGGGGCTTCGGCGAGCGCCAGGCCGTGATCGCGCAATGCGACGACGAGGTGGCCGACGAAGGCGTCGGCCTGTTCATCGAGGCCGACGGCACGCTCATGCTGCGGCTGGGGCGTTCGCGGCTCACCGGGCCGGCCCTGGCGCCGCGCCAATGGGCGCACCTGGTGGCCGTGCTGCACCAGGGCCACCTGTCGCTGTGGATCGACGGCCGCCGGGTGGCGCAGGGCGCGGCGGGCCCTGGTCGGGCGGGCCGCGCCGCGCTGCGCCTGGGCGCCGCGTCGGCGGGGGGCGTGGCCACGCACTTTCTGGACGCGGACCTCGTGATGCCGGCGCTTTACGGCCGCGCGCTCGGCGCCGCCGAGATCGCCCAGCGTGGCGCGCAGCGCGGCCTGCAGGCCGCGCAGGGCCCCGGCGTGCTGGCCTGCTGGCCCTTGAGCGAGCAGCGCGGCGAACGCATCGCCGACGCCAGCGGGCAGGGCCGCGACGGCCGCCTCATCAACCACGGCACCTGGATGGTCGTCGGTCCGGCCTTCGACCCCGCGCGGGTGCCGCGCTTTTCGCGCCGCGAAGGCGAGTACGCCGCCGCCAGCGACCGCCTGCGCGGCCACGGCCTTCGCCTGGCAAGCGACGACCTCGTGGATTGCCGCTGGGCCGAATCGCACCGCGTGACGGTGCCGCGCGGGGCGAAGCCCGGCATCCACGTGGGCCGCTTCGAATGCGAAGTGGACGGCCGGCCCGTGCGCTACGACGTGAGCGTCGTCGTGCGGCCGGCCGCCGACGCCGCGCCCGCGCCGCTGCTGGTGCTGTGCGCGACCAACAGCTGGCGCGCCTACGCCGCGTCGCCGTTCGCGCGCAACGTGTCGGGCCCGGCGCACTGGCCGCGCCGCGCCGCGCCGCTGCCCAACAGCCACCCCGACGCCCCCGAGTACAACCACTACACGCCCCACCGCAAGGGCCAGCCCACCTACTACGCCGGCCTGCGCCTGCCGTGGCCCAACGCCGCGCCCGACGCCTTCTACGCGCCCGAGGGCAGCGGCTTCAGCCAGGGTCCGCGCCTGGAGCGCTGCCTGCACCGCTGGCTCGACGCGCAGGGCTACGCGTACGACGTGGTGAGCGACCTCGACCTTCACCGCGACCCCGGTCTGCTGCGCCGCTACCGCAGCGTGGTCATCAACGGCCACAGCGAGTACTGGTCGGCACCGGCCTTCGAGGGCCTGGACGCCTACCTGCGCGGGGGCGGCAGCGCGGTCGTGCTGTCGGGCAACTCCCTGTACTGGCGCGTGAGCTTCGACGAAGGCGCCACGGTGATGGAGCAGCGCAAAACGCTGACACCCGCCGACGAGCACGAGGCGGCGCTGGACAAGCACGCGGCGCCCGGCGGCGTGCACGGCGAGCAGTACCACAGCCAGGACGGCGAGCGCGGTGGCCTCTGGCGCTTCAACGACCGCTCGTGCAGCGAGCTGATCGGCCTGGAAACTGCGGGCTGGGCCTTCGCCGATGCCTCGGATTTCGGCGTCTACCGCGTGCGCGACGCCGGCCATTTCCTGTTCCACCGGCCGCACGAGACCGGCCTGCGCGCCGGCGACAGCTTCGGCCACGGGCCCGGCGGCGCCCTGCCACGCGCCATCGGCCACGAGTGGGACCTGAGCATCGCCACGCTGCGCCGCATGACCCACCACATTCCGCGCGGCGCCGAGCTGCCGCGCGATCATCCCGGCCTGCAGGTGCTCGCCGAGGGCGTGCGCCGCGTGCCGGGCCGGCTGGACGCCTACCTTGACTTCTTCGAAGGCGCCACGCAGTCCCTCGACGGGCTGTCCGCCGAGATGGTCTACTGGGAGCGCCCCCAGGGCGGCCGCGTATTCAACGCCGGGGCCGTGGGGGCCAGCTGGGTGCTCGGGGCCGACGAGGCGTTCGGTGCCTTGCTGCGCAATGTGCTTCACCACTTTGGAGTCGAGCCCGCATGAACCCAGCCAAGCTTCTGGTCGAGGTCCGCGACGGCGTCATGGCGCTCACGCTCAACCGGCCTGAGAAACGCAACGCCATCGACAACGACCTCGCGCGCGCGCTGCTGGCGGCGATCGCGCTGGCCGAGCGCGACGACGCGGTGCGCGTGCTGTTGCTGCGGGGCGCCGGCCCGGTGTTCTGCGCGGGGCGCGACCTGGGGGCGCCGCCGACGCAGGACGACCTGCGGCTGGTGCAGGCCGTGGCGCAGGCCCTGGTGTCCCTGCCCAAGCCGGTGGTGGCCGCCGTGCAGGGCTGGGCCGTTGGCGCGGGCCTGGAGTGGGCGCTCGACGCCGACGTGGTGATCGCTGCCGAGGGCGCGCGGTTCAAGCTGCCCGAGGCCTCGCTGGGCGTGTTCGTCACCGGCGGCCTCACGGCCACGCTGCCCGCTGCCGTGGGCCTGGCGCGCGCCAAGGGGTTGGTGCTGCTCGGCGAGCCGATCGGCGCCGCGCAGGCCCAGGCCTGGGGCATGGTGTGGCAGGTGGTGGCCGACGACGCGCTCGACGCCTCGGCGCGGCAGGTGTGCGCGCGCCTCGCGCAACTGGCGCCCGAGGTGGCCGGGCGTTTCAAGAAGGTGCTCAACGAACTGGGCCTGGCCCATTTCCAGCGCGCGATCGAGGCGGAGAACACCGCGCAGCGCGGGCTGCCGTGCTGACAAGAAAAAAGGCCTTGCGGAGCAAGGCCTTTTTCAGTTCGGTGGTGGAGACGAGGAGGATCTCCACCAAACGTTTGCAAGTCCTTGTCCCCCAGGGAGTTTTCGGGGCGGATGCGCGGGAAAGTGCGCGTTTTGGACCACCTGATTGGACCACTTGTTAAGTCTATCTGGCACGTTGAGGGTCGGCCAGCGGCGGAGATGCAAGTGGTTGACGAAGCCCTCACGCAGGCCACGCGCATCGACAAAAGCGATAACGACCTTAGTCGTCCACGGGTAAGCCCTAACCCCTTGCGAGTCTGATCGTCGCATCCGACGATATTCCGTCCCGCGGGTCTGCTTATGGTTCGGACCGCGCCAGCCTTATGGCCAGGGTGCGCAGAACGAACTACGCGGAGACAAGCGCTTGTTGGTATTTCAGATCATCGTCGCGGGCATCGCACAGGGCTGTGTGTACGGCCTCATTGCGCTGGGTTTCGTGCTCATCTACAAGGCGACCGAGACCGTCAACTTTGCTCAGGGCGACCTGATGATGCTGGGTGCGTTCGCGGGTCTGGCTGGCATGGGTCTCTTCGGCTGGCCGTTCTGGCTCGCGGCATTGGCCGCGATCGGCGCCATGGCGCTGCTGGGCTTCCTGCTGGAGCGCGCCATCATCCGCCCGGTGCTGGGCCAGCCACAGTTCTCCATCGTGATGCTGACCTTTGGCCTGGGCTACGTGATGCGCGGCCTGGTGACCATGGTGCCGGGCATCGGCACCGACACCCACGCCCTGGCCGTTCCCTACAAGGGCCAGACCGTGAACACGGGGGTGGTCACGCTCGGCATGGAGCAACTGGTGGTGATCGCGGCCACGGCGCTGCTGTGTGCGGCGCTGTGGCTGCTGTTTCGCTTCACGCGCGTAGGGATCGCCATGCAGGCTTCGTCGCAGAACCAGCTTGCGGCCTATTAAATGGGCATTCCGGTGCAGCGCCTCAACGGCCTGGTGTGGGCGCTGGCGGCGGCGGTGGCGGCGGCGGCGGGTCTTCTGCTGGCACCCGTCACCTTCGTGCACGCCAACATGGGTTTCATCGGCCTCAAGGCGTTTCCTGCGGCCATCGTCGGCGGGTTCGGTAGCTTGCCGGGAGCCATCGTGGGGGGGCTGATCATCGGTGTCGTGGAGGCGCTGTCGGGCTTCTATCTGCCTGAAGGCTTCAAGGACGTGGTGCCCTATGTGGTCGTGTTGCTGATGTTGGCCGTCAAGCCGACGGGCCTGTTTGGCGACCGCGCGCGCAAGAAAGTCTGAGAGCCCCGATGCGATTCATTTTCAAGACCCACTACGACCAGGACATCGCGCTCGCCAAGCACGGGGGGCAACGTTTCTGGTATTCGATGCTGGCCGTCTTTCTGGTGCTGGCGCCCTGGCTGTTGCCCGAGTACTGGCTCGCGCAACTGAGCTTCGTGTTCATCTACGCCATCGTGGCGGTGGGCCTGATGCTGCTCGCCGGGTATACCGGTCAGTTCTCCATTGGGCATGCGGCCTTCATGGGGGTGGGCGCCTATTGCGAAACCTACCTCGCAGCGCGCGGCTGGCCCTTGCCACTCAGCCTCGCCTGCTCCATGGCCCTGTCTGCCGCGGTGGGCGTGGTGGTGGGTTTGCCGGCACTGCGCGTGAAAGGCATGTACCTGGCCATCGCCACGCTGTCCTTCGGCTTCATCGTCGAGGAGGTGCTGGCGCGATGGGAGAGCGTGACCGGCGGCAACGCCGGCCTGTCGGTGCCATCGGCGTCGCTGTTTGGCATGCCGCTGGACAGCACCGAGCGCTTCTATGTTCTGTGCCTGGTCTGCGTGGTCGGGAGCACGCTGGTGGCGCTCAATCTGTTGCGGTCACCGTCAGGACGCGCTTTTGTGGCCATCCGGTCACCCCTGACAGAGTGATGAGCAGATGATTATTTTTTTGTAAGGATCAATGCAATAGGAAGTCCTTGCCAGAGAGAAATGCTCCCAGCTTCTGCGCGGGCGGCTTGATCCCTCGCGTCCAGCAGGGCCTCGTCGTGAGGCCCTGCTGGACGGCCAAGTTAGCGCGGCTTACGCATCAGCAGATAGGCAGCCGGAATCACGAACAGCGACAGCAACGGTGCGGTCACCATCCCACCAAGCATCGGGGCTGCGATGCGGCTCATGACCTCCGAGCCCGTACCGCTGCCCCAGACAATGGGGACCAAGCCCGCCAGGATGACCGCGACGGTCATCGCTTTTGGCCGCACGCGCAGCACGGCGCCTTCCCGGATCGCATCGAGCAGTTCTTCTCGCGTTGGGTTGCGGCCATCCGGGCAACGTTCCGCCAAGGCCTGCTTCAGATAGATGAGCATCACTACGCCGAACTCCGCCGCCACACCTGCCAGCGCAATGAATCCCACGCCGGTGGCGATGGACAGGTTGTAATTCAGCAGGTACAGGAACCAGATGCCCCCCGTGAGCGCGAAGGGCAAGGTCGCCATGATCAAGCCCGCTTCGTCCACACGCGCGAAGGTCAGGTACAACAGAACGAAGATGATCAACAGGGTGGCAGGCACCACAACCTTCAGGCGTGCATTGGCCCGCTCCATGTATTCGAACTGCCCGGAGTAGGTGATGCTCACACCCGGCTCCAGCTTGACCTGCTGCCCGATGGCATCGCGCAGTTCGTTGGCCACCGAGGCTAGATCACGGCCGCGCACATCGACATAGACCCAACCGGAGGGCCGTGCGTTCTCGCTCTTGAGCATGGGCGGTCCATCGGTGATCGCGATGCGTGCCACGGTCCCCAACGTGATCTGCTGACCCATCGGCGTGAAGATGGGTAGTTCTGCCAGCCGTTGTGGTGAATCACGCCATTCTCGCGCGTAGCGCAGATTGATCGGAAAGCGGGCAAGCCCCTCGACCGTTTCCGAGACGTTTTCGCCACCAACCGCGCCGGCGATGACCGCCTGGACATCGGCGATGTTCAGGCCGTAGCGACCGGCGGCTACGCGGTCGATCTGAACATCCACGTAGCGCCCGCCCGTCAAGCGCTCCGCGAGGGATGACGTCACGCCGGGAATGCCCTTGGCGACCTGCTCGACCTCTGCAGCGATGCGATCGATGACGCCCAGGTCGTTGCCGGTCACCTTCACCCCGATCGGGCTCTTGATGCCAGTGGCCAGCATGTCGATGCGATTGCGGATGGGGGGAATCCAGATGTTGGACAGACCCGGGATCTTCACGGCACGGTCCAGCTCTTCCACGAGCTTTTCGGGCGTCATGCCTGGACGCCATTGCTCCCTGGGCTTGAGCTTCACCGTGGTCTCGAACATCTCCAGTGGCGCCGGATCGGTTGCCGTTTCAGCCCGTCCTGCCTTGCCGAACACCTTGTCCACTTCAGGCACGGTCTTGATCATGCGGTTGCTCAGCTGCAGCAACTCCGTGGCGCGCTGCGCCGAGAGTCCCGGCAGGGCCGAGGGCATGTAGAGCAGGTCCCCTTCGTCCAACCTCGGCAGAAACTCACCGCCGAGCCGCGCCAAGGGCCAGGCGGTGGTCGCCAAGGCCAGCACGGCGATCAGCAGCGTCGCCTTGGGCCGGCGCAGTACCCACTCCAGTGCTGGCCGGTAGGCCGCGATCAGGATGCGGGTGATGGGGTTCTTCTGCTCATCCGGGATACGCCCGCGAATCCAGTAGCCCATGAGTACGGGAATCAGCGTCACTGACAGCCCTGCGGCCGCGGCCATCGCGTAGGTCTTGGTGAACGCCAGCGGGCCGAACAGCCGGCCTTCCTGCGCTTCTAGGGTGAAGACCGGGATGAACGAGAGCGTGATGATGAGCAGCGAGAAGAAGAGCGCAGGACCGACTTCCTCCGCGGCCTGTGTGATCACGTCCCACCGTTCCTTGCCCTGCAGCCGTTGATCTGGGTGCGCGTGCTGCCAAGCCTCCAGCTTCTTGTGGGCGTTCTCGATCATCACCACCGCTGCATCCACCATCGCCCCCACGGCGATGGCAATCCCCCCCAGCGACATGATGTTGGCGTTGATGCCCTGGTAGCGCATGACAAGGAATGCCGTCATCACGCCCAGCGGGAGGGAAATGATGGCCACCAACGCAGAGCGAAGATGCCAAAGGAACAATGCGCAGACCAGCGCCACCACCAGAAACTCTTCGCCCAGCTTGGTCGTGAGATTGCGAATGGCCCGCTCGATCAGCGCGCTGCGGTCGTAGGTGGTGACGATCTCGACGCCCGGCGGCAGGCTGCCCTGCAGCTCCGCGAGCTTGGCCTTGAGGGCAGCGATCGTCTCCTGGGCATTCTTGCCGGAGCGCAGCACCACCACGCCGCCGGCGACCTCGCCTTCTCCGTCGAGTTCGGCAATGCCACGCCGCATCTCCGGGCCTATCTGGAGCGTCGCCACATCCCCCAGCCGCACCGGCACACCGCCGCGTGCCGTCAAGGGGATCTCCCGGAACTCGTCCAGGGTCTTGAGGTAGCCGCTCGCGCGGACCATGTACTCCGCGCCTGACAATTCCAGGACGGAGCCGCCGGTCTCCTGGTTGGCCCCCATCAGGGCATCGCGGACTTGAGCCTGACTGAGGCCATAGGACGCCAACTTGATCGGGTCGAGCACGACCTGGTACTGCTTGACCATGCCCCCCACCGATGCCACCTCGGCCACGTTGGGCAGGCTCTTGAGTTCGAACTTCAGGAACCAGTCCTGTAACGCACGCAGTTGCGCCAGATCGTTCTTGCCCGTGCGATCCACGAGCGCGTACTGGAAGATCCAGCCGACGCCTGTGGCGTCCGGACCCAGGGCCGGCTTCGCCGTGGCGGGCAATCGGCCCTGGACCTGGTTCAGGTATTCCAGTACCCGTGAGCGGGCCCAGTACAGGTCGGTTCCGTCCTCGAACAAGACATAGACGAACGAGTCGCCAAAGAACGAGAAGCCGCGCACGGTCTTGGCCCCTGGCACCGACAGCATGGTGGTGGCCAACGGGTAGGTGACCTGGTTCTCGACGATCTGCGGCGCCTGTCCTGGGTAGTTGGTGCGAATGATGACCTGCACGTCTGACAAGTCCGGCAGCGCATCCACGGGCGTGCTGCGAACGCCCCACACGCCCCATGCCGTGAGCATGGCGGTGGCCAGCAGCACCAGGAAGCGATTGGCCACCGACCATCGAATCAGCTTGGCGATCATGGCTGCACCTTTTCGATGGCGGTGATCACGTAGCCCTCACCTTGCTTGGAGAAGGTGAATCGCACCTGCTGCCGAACCGAAAGACCCTCGGCGAGCTGCGGGCTGCTCAGCTTGAAGCCCATGGTCATGGCCGGCCATTGGAGGGCTGGCACGGCCTCGTGCGCCAGCGTCAGCTCGGTGGGCGACATCTCCTCGATCACGCCGCGCACCACGAAAGCGTTGGTGGCCGCGGCCGGTGGCGACGATGTGCCGTGCCCGTTGTGCGGCGATGCAGGTGCGGACGCCGCGGCACCTGCAGGCAGCACGCCCCGCAGGCTGGCTTCCGAATCGATCAGGAACTGCGCCGAGGCCACCACCTGCTGTCCCGCCGCGAGCCCGCCGTTGACCACCAGTTGATCGCCTACCTCCGCGCCCACCTGGACCTCCACGGGATGGAACTTGCCGGGTCCATCGACCACATAGGCCAGTGCGCGCTTGCCGGTGCGGATGACCGCTTCGCTGGGAACAAGCAGCGCGGGCTGTTCGTTGCCTTTGAGCGCGATCTGGCCGGACATGCCGGCCTTCAGGCGCTGGCCGGGATTGGCCATTTCAAGCCGCACTCGCACCGTACGGGTGTCGCGGTTGGCTTCGGGCAGGATGCTCACGATGCGCGCCTGGAGCACTTCACCGGGAAACGCCGCCAGCCGGACCTGCGCCGTTTGGCCGACCTGCAATGGTCCGCTTTGTGCTTCGGGGACGGCCGCTTCGATCCACACCGTGGCCAAGCCATTCACCCTGGCCAGGCTTTCCCCGGCGGAAACCGTCATGCCCTGGCGCACCATCAGTTCGGCCACCAAGCCGCCTTGAGGTGTTGTGACCGTGTACAGCCCCTTGGGCTCGCCTGTGCGCTCCACCTGGGCGATCAGGGCTTGCGGCATGCCGAGCAGCAGCAGCCGTTGGCGGGCAGCTGCGGTCAACGGTGCGTCGCCCATCGCGCGAACCGAGAGAAACTCGCGCTGTGCGGCGATCCACTCCGGCAGCAATAGGTCAGCCAGCGGTGCCCCTGCTGCGATCACGTCGCCCGCAGCCCGTGCGTAGACACGCTCGACGAAGCCAGCGGTCCGCGCCTGCACGATGCTGACGTCGCGGTCGTTGAGCAGCACGGTGCCCACGACGTTCACATCTGCGCCGATCTTGCCTTGCAGGACTTCGGCTGTACGCAGCCCCAGGGCTTGCACCGCTTGCGCCGACACGCTGAGGCCCGTGCTGTCTTGCGTGTCTTCATCCGCGTACTTCGGCATCAACGGCATGTCCATGTAGGGCGACTTGCCGGGCTTGTCGAACTTCTGGGTCGGCACCATCGGGTCGTACCAATACAGCACCTTGCGCTCGGTCGGAGCGCTTGCAACGGTGATGTTGGCAGCGGGGGAGCCGCTGAGGTGGCCGGCGCGCCATTGGGGGACGCCCCATCCAACGGCAATACCGGCAGCAACCAGCGTCAAGCCGGCAAGAATGTTTCTCGAAGAGGTATTCATGGCGAGGGTCTCCACTCAGTCCGCGATCAGGCTGTTCAGTCGGGCGACGAGGCTGTCGCGCTGCGCTCCGAGGTCGATCAGACGCATGCGCGTCTCCAGCACCTGGGCGCGTGCACTGAGCACAGCGCTCAGGTCCCCCTTGGCGGATCGGTAGTTGCTCAACGCAAGCGCCGCTCGGTTCCGTACCAGCTGCAAGCCGGCGGTCTGCAGGCGGTCGATCTGGCTGTTCAACGCTTGGAGTTCGGCGGCGCTGTCGTCCAACTCCTGCAAATGCCGCCGCGCCACGTCTTCGCGTTCGGCGTCCAGACGCTCCAACTCGTGCCGTTTTGCCTCGATCATGGGCACTTGGCGTCGATCCTTCTGCCATGGCAGATCGAATGTCACCTGGAATGACACCATGTCGCCCCATCGGCGATCACGCCGGCTATAGGCAATCTCCCAGGCCCAATCGCCGCGGGTCTCTGATTGGGCTTCGCGGGACTCGGCCCGGGCCATGCTTTGCATCGCCGGATAGAGTTCAAGCTCCGCGTGATTCGCCAGTTCTGTGCGCAGTTGCGCGACGGGGCGAGTGAGCGGGCCTGGATCGCCTTGCAGTGCTTCGTCGGCCCTGGAGCCCACCCAGCGCCGCAATGCGGCCCTGGCCTTGGCCCGGTCCCGCTGTAGATCGTCACGGCGGTCCGTGAGTGTCAGCGCCTCCTGTTGCGCGACCAACAGGTCGCCAGCCTGGGCCGTGCCGCCGGCGACGCGAGCGGGGAGACTGTCTTGCAGGCGCTGGTTCTCCGCGAGCAGTTCCGTCAGCAGTATCTCCCGTTGCTCCACCGCCTGCGCGGCGATCCACGCCAGGCTGAGTTCCTGGCGGATCTGCAATCGCTGCAAAACCAGCGCCGCGCGCTCTCGATCCACACGCGCCTGCGCACTGGCGACCTGGGCGTCGCGCTTGGCCCTGTTGGGCACTTCCTGCATGAGCGCCAGGCGCTGCATCGTCATGGATTCGCGCGTCATGCTCCAGCGATCCATGCCGCTGATGGGGTAGTTTTCGATGCCGAGCGAGAGCTTGGGATCGGGCAGCGAGCCTGCCGCCTTCTGCACCGATTCGGCGACGTTGACCTGCAACTGCTGCGCGTTCATGCGCGGGCTCTGCTGCTCCGCGATAAGGCGTGCCTCAGCAAAATCGAGTGCGTAAGCTACAGGCGCAACAAGAGCGCTACCCGCCAACGCGATGCTGATAGCTTTCAGACGAGGCAATCGCATCGAGGCCGGTATAGAGCCTCGGCCGAACGCCGAAGGGCGTCCCTCGGGTGCGCCAAAAAAGGGAGTAAACATGTTTGTCCTCGGAATTGATGTTCACGAAATCACGTGGTCTGCCGCATCGGTGCGCGGCGAGCACGGACACGTGCATCAATTCCGCAGGACTTGAAACGTGAGGTAGATCGGTGGAAAGCCCGCTCGATGGTCGGGCGGGACATGGGCGACGCGCTGCCCGGCTGCCGCGTGGGCTTCGATCACGGCTGGAAGCATGTACGCGAACCAGACCGCCTGGGCTGCGAGAGTCTGGACGTCCAAGCCTTGCAATGAAGGCGCTGGCCTGCCATCGCCGCTGCAATGTGCGCGGCACAACTGCGGCGCCTCGCCGTCCATGGTCCCCGGCATGGCGTGGCAGTCCGGCATGCCGGGCATGCTGGCGGCATCCTCCATGGCCATGCCTGCTAGTTGCATTGAGGCGATGTGGGTGTCCGAGTCCAGCTTGGGGCAGGCATACATCGCCAATGCGACCTGCGAAAAGAGCAAGGTCACGACGAAACCGCTTGCAATCCAGCGGCCCCATTGCGCGACGATGCGTCTAAAGCAGATCATGAGGATATGTTAGCCAGGTGATTGTGTTGGGGAATTGATGTCAATCAATCTGAAGACTTGATTTTCGACCTGTTCGACTTGATAGCGGCTCCAAATCATCCTGGGCTACTTCACGCCGCGCAACCGAAGCGCATTGAAAATCACAGAAGCAGAACTCAGGCTCATCGCCAGCGCCGCGATCAATGGGGAGAGCAGCCAGCCCGTGAACGGATAGAACACGCCAGCCGCGATGGGTACACCGATGCCGTTGTAGACAAAGGCGAACAGCAGGTTCTGCCGCATGTTGCGTACCGTGTCGATGGAAACTTCGCGGGACGAGGCGATGCCGCGCAGATCACCCTTCACGAGGGTGATCTGGCCACTGTTCATTGCGACGTCGGTGCCCGTGCCCATGGCGATGCCCACATCGGACTTGGCCAGGGCCGGAGCGTCGTTGATGCCGTCTCCCGCCATGGCGACCACATGGCCTTCCTTTTGCAGTTTGTCCACCAGCGCCAGCTTGTCAGCGGGCTTGACCTCGCCGTGCACTTCATCGATGCCGAGTTTGGCCCCCACGGCCTTGGCCGTGGTGAGCCCATCTCCGGTAGCCATCACGATGCGCAACCCGCTCGCGTGAAGGGTTCGAATGGCATCGGGCGTGCTGGCCTTGATGGGGTCGGTCACGGCCAGGATGCCCGCGAATACGCCGTCCACGGCCAAGTGCATGATGCTGGCGCCTTCACCGCGCAACCGTTCTCCGTCGGCCCGCAGTGCAGAAACTGCGACTCCTTCCTGCTCCATCAGTGCCGTGTTGCCCAATGCCAGGCGCCGTCCCTCCACCGTGCCGCGCACGCCGATTCCGCTGCCCGACTCGAAATCGGTGGGCTTGGCCAGTTGCAAGCCCTTGGTTCGTGCGGCGCTGACGATCGCGTCTGCCAGCGGGTGCTCGCTGCCCTGGTCCAGACTGGCCGCCAACCTCAGCACTTCATCGGGCGTGAAGCCTGGAGCCGCAATAGCCGTGTCGAACGCGGGTCTGCCTTCCGTGAGTGTGCCGGTCTTGTCCACGATCAGAGTGTCCACCTCGCGCATCTTCTCGATCGCGCCAGCGTCGCGAAACAGCACGCCCTGCGTCGCGGCGCGGCCGGTGGCGACCATCACCGACATGGGGGTGGCCAGACCCAACGCGCACGGGCATGCAATGATCAGCACAGCCACTGCGTTGATCAGCCCGAACACCCAGCTTGGCTCCGGCCCGAACAGACCCCAGACAAAAAAGGTGGCGATGGCGACCAGTACGACCACCATGACGAACTTGCCCGCCACCACGTCGGCCATGCGTTGCATGGGGGCCTTGGAGCGCTGGGCAGACGCGACCATCTGGACGATCTGCGACAGCATGGTAGCCGCCCCGACTTTCTCGGACTGCATGATCAGCGCACCGTTGGTGTTGAGGGTGGCGCCGATCAGCTTGTCGCCAACCCGCTTGGTCACAGGTACGGGTTCACCGGTCAGCATGGACTCATCGACCGCGCTGCTGCCTTCGGTGACGGTGCCGTCGACCGGAATTTTTTCCCCGGGACGCACGCGCAGCAGGTCGCCGACGTGTACGTGGTTGAGAGGTACATCTTCTTCACTGCCGTCCGCATTGATGCGCCGGGCGGTCTTCGGCGCCAGCCCCAGCAGGGACTTGATCGCGGCCGATGTCTGGGAGCGGGCTTTCAGCTCGATGATCTGACCCAGCATGGTCAGGGAAATAATGACTACCGCCGCCTCGAAGTACACGGCGACGCGACCCATCGCCACGAACGATTCGGGAAACACCCCCGGGGTCACCGTGGCAACAACGCTGTAGACGAAAGCCGCGGCCGTTCCCAGGCCGATCAAGGTCCACATGTTCGGGCTGCGGTGGATGATCGACTGCCAGCCCCGCACGAAGAATGGCCAGCCGGTCCAGAGCACGACGGGGAGCGACAGCACCAACTCAACCCAGGTTTGCGTTGCCATGCTGAACCAGCCAAGGCGATGGCCCCACATCGCAAGAACCGTCACGATCACAGTAAGCGGCAGCGTCCACCAGAAGCGCCGCTGAAAATCCTTCAACTCACTGTTGTCCTCTTCATCCAGGGGGATGATCGGCTCCAGTGTCATGCCGCACTTGGGGCAATTGCCCGGATGGTCCTGCCGCACTTCCGGGTGCATCGGGCAGGTATAGGTGGTGCCGGCAGGCGCTTCCTGCGGTGCGGCGGCCGTCGCCCCAGGAGCCGACTCACGAACAGCGTGAGCGTGGGGGGCGTGGTGGCGGTGGTCGCTATGCGCAACTTGTCCTTCGGGCACCAGGTTCATCTTGCACTTAGGACAGCGCCCCGGATGATCCTGCCGCACTTCCGGGTGCATCGGGCAGGTGTAGGTAACCGCGGAACCAGCCAATCCCGGTGTGCCATCGATGGCGGGGGCCACATTGGTCGCTACTGGATGATCGACCGAAGAAGCTGCGTCCCTTTTGCCGTGCGTATGTTTATGCGTGTGGTCGTTCATACCCGTCCGTGCTTTCGTGAATTTTGCCTTGATTATTAGCCTTGCCATTGTGTGAAGGTCAAGCCAATATTCTGTCGAGCAATTCCGTTTTGCTTATTCCGGTGTCTGGCTGCCTCGTTGGTTATCGATTCAGCGACTTGCGGTACTGGGCATTGATCTCGTCGTGACGGCGCCGGATTTCAAGAGGCCATTGGGACTTGATCCATGACAACGCGGCCACGATCTCGTCATCGCTCAGTAGCTTGTCGTAGACCGGCATGGCCGTCCGGTAGTCGGGCTGCTCAATCAACTTGGCCAAGCCGTATTTGGTGATGGCGAACAGTTGTTCATCGGGGTGGTGCCATGTGTGGCCGCTGGGGTTGTGGGGCGGCGCTGGCAAGAGACCATCAGGTCCGCGGTCGCGCCAGTCGGGCTGGCCTTCGCCCTTGACCCCATGGCAGGCCGCGCATTGCTGTGCATAGATCGCGGCGCCGAGTCGCAGCACCTGCGGATCTTCTGGCCGGAGGCTTAGCGTGGGCGGAACCACTGGCGCAGCACTCTTGAGAAGTTGGAAGTAGCCGCCTGCCGCCGTGGCGATCAAGGCAAGCAGTCCCGTCGTGATCCAGACCAGTTGCTTCAACTTCATGGTTCGCTCCCTCCAGGTGCCTGTGTTGCAGGATGCGACTTTGCGGTTCGCCGGCGGTTCCGAAGTGCAGCCAAGCGATCCCATGCGAACGGAGGTGCGGATCATGCCAGCTTCGTAGTGGCCTGGAATCAGGCAGGCGAAGTTCACACCGCCAGCTTTGGTGAACTGCCAGACGATCTCGCCTTGCTTGCCAGGCTGCAGCGTGACCTTGCCGGGCTCGTCGTGCTCCATGTCCGGGAATTTCCGCATCTGCTCCAGATGCTCAAGCAGTTCCTTCTCGGTGACAGAGATCTCACCGTGCTGTCCCGCTTCTGTTGGGTAGCGGTCTCTACGATGAACACATCTCCTCATCGCCTACCAAGCGGACGGGAGATGCAAGTTCATCGACTTTTACAAGGACTCCTATCATGACTCAACGTAGCCACTCCATCTCTTCCATGATTGCAGCCGTAGCCGCGGCTGCCGCCCTGGGGTTGCCGGGAATGGCCTCGGCTGAATACTTGCATCCGACTAGCGACGAAGTCGGCGTGGTCGTTCACGCGGATCACTTCAAGAGCGAGAAAACCCGTGCGCAGGTCCGAGCCGAGGCCGAGGCTGCGGTACAGCAGGGACTCCTCAATTTCGGCGAGGGCAGCTACCCGCCTCCGGTGCCCAGTGCCGGACCGGGCAAGACGCGCGAAGAAGTGGTTCGCGAGCTGCTGAGCGAGACGCCGGCGGAGCGGAACGCACGCATGCAGCTCTACAGTGGAGGCTGATTGTCGGTTAGGGCGAACGGCGGAGAGCCGAAGAGCATCCAACCTCGTACAAGATGAAGCCGCCGCGCAGCGCCGCGGCGGCTTCACTTTACGAGATGCTCGATGAGAAGCCCAGCGTCTGCTCCGCTTGGAGTGGGCCCTCGATGGGAGGCCAGAAACTGACACTTGACATTGCCACGATGGCAAGGTCTAGAGTCAGCAGCACCTAACCACTGACGGAGAGAACCAATGCTTGCATTCGAAGTGAACGATATGACCTGCGGCCATTGCGCCAGCACCATCACCAAGGCGGTCAAGACCATCGACCCAGGTGCAGATGTCCAGGTCGACCTGGGCCGCCATTTGGTGAGCGTGGCAACCGATGCGAACGCGGGCATCGTCCAGAAGGCGATTGCCGACGCTGGGTATTCGCCCGCTCAGGTGAACGCGCCGGCTGCTGCGCCGGCATCCGCTGTCAAGCGAGGGGGCTGCTGCGGCTCCTGCCACTGATTGCGGGGCAAGAGCCTGCACGCTCACGTGAGCCTGTCTGGGCGGACTACTATGGTCTGGCCGACCGTTCCTTCGGCGCAAGGCCCACCGTTGACCCGCGTGTCCCCGTTTGAAAGAGCGCGGGTGGAGCTTGAACTGATGGCCGTGGCATTTCAGTCGATGTCGTCGACCAAGGTGGTGCAGCCGCGTGGATGTCTCTGAGCGCTCGGGCACGGAACAGCTCGGGCTGTACTACTTCGGTTGACGGCACGCATGCAGAGCCCCGTCCGCGTGGCCAAAATCAGGTGCTTGATGTGCGAGTGGCCCAGGGCTCGTGTGCCAACGTCGCCCGGCTTGCTCGGTGAACACGCCTTGGATGGGCCATTTACTGCGAGCGGGAAGTCCTATGACGAGCCGGTGGTCCAAGGGCTTTCGGCGGGAGCATGCCGTTTCGGTGTGTTCGCTGCTTGCAGAGCCTGTCTCTTTGGGGACGCCGCATTAACGCAATGTAATCATGGCGCAATCGCTTGGAAAGCGACAAGCTCCTACGGTGATGACGCGACGCAAGTTGCCGTCGTTTCACAAAGGAGCTGATCATGAAGTCTTATATCGTCCTCGCCACTCTGTTGGGCGCGCTTTCCGCACCGGTGTTCGCCGGTGATGCCGCAGTCCAGGCTGCCAAGGAGATGATTCCGTTGGCCGATGGAGGAACGCTCTACATCTTCAAAGACGGCCTCATGGCGCAGGAAGACCGTTTTGGCCGCGCGACGTATCAGAAGATCGGTACGTCCGTGGTTGCGAAGGGCGGCCGGAACATCGCCATCACCAGCAATGAAGTTGCACGCCTCTACTCTTTGCTTCAGAAGGGGCATCGCGGCTGACTCAGCGGCACTCGGCTGAGCTTGTGTCGCAGCCTTATAGGTCTACATACGGGCTGTGAGGCCACCGGCGTTGCGCGCCGCGAGCATCTCGGATGGTCATTGGGGCGAGAGGTTCGGCGGGGCCTGAAGACAAACACGTTGGTGGTGCCCGTACGAATGTTGCAGAGGGGGCAACAGAGGGCGCCGTCACAGACGCGCTGGACTCACTTCTTCCTCATCGCCGCGTCAGGCGATCTCGCGTGACGGGCGCTTCGGGCGGGTGCGGTGGGGTCAGGAGCAGAGGTCTTGGTAGTCCCTACGTTGGCAGACCGGTGGCGCAAGCTCGGCCTGCGTATGGAATGCAACCTTCCCCATGCGCCGAACTTCGGCTTTTCCCCGCCCGGACTATTTCTGTAGTCCGTAGTCAGGTACGGAATGGAAGTTTGACTAACATCAAAGAACTGGAGTGGATCTGGTTCTATTCTGAGCCTCAAACTACGCTTGCCTTACATCAACCATGCTTCGCAACCGCCGCCAACTTCGCCGCTGGGCCATCCAGGTGCTCCTGGTGTGGTTGTTCGGCATCGTGACGGGGATCGCGCACGCATGCGCCGTACGGATCGTGGATGACCAGCGTGGGTCAGCTGACCCCCATCACGAAGCGGCGGCTGTCGACCGCACGTCACATTCGCATGCCCAAGCTCTTGTTTCTGACGCAGATACAGGTGAGCAAGCGAACTGCCTTGATTTCTGCGAGAAGGTCTCGTTGAGCGCCCAGCCGTTGAAGGGCAAACTGGACCCGAATGCGGAGGCTCTCGCGACGGCCGTCCTCTTAAGCGCGTCCCCCGATCTGGTTGACTGGCCCGCAGCCACATTTGTGCGGCTGGGCGACGCGATTCAGCAGCACCGAGGCCCCCCGCTGCGGATTGCACTCCAGCGGTTGGCTCTATAGCCACTCAGATTCTCTCGACGTCTGCGCCCCCGCTGCCAGGGATCGGGGCATCTGCCCCGGTGCTGAGCGCAACGCTGTTTAGCTGTTGGCCTGGTCGCCGTACATCCCCCAGTCGAGCGCCCGGCCTCAAGACGGCAACCCGTGCACGACCACGGGAGAGTCCACGAACCATCAGATCCCATCCTCACCAAGGAGCACCGTCATGACCCTGCCATACGACCCGAAGCAGAACGGTCGAAACAGCCCGAACTGGTCTCGCATCAACCAGTGGCTGCTGTGGCTCGGCCTCGCCGCCGCCGTTGCCTGGATGTTCTACCGCCACAACGCCCATCTTCTGCAACTGCTTCCCTTCCTCTTCATCCTCGCCTGTCCGTTGATGCACATCTTCGGCCATGGCAGTCACGGCGCACATGGCGGTCATGACCATCAAGATCAGCCGCCTCCGGGCGATGAAGAGGGTTCGCCTGCGCGCCAATCAGACGACCGGAGCCGCCCGAAATCCGTCGGCCAGTCCGGGCACCACCACTGAAACCACCGGAGCATCATCATGGAAACCATCGAACTCAAGGTTGCCGGCATGACCTGCGCCTCCTGCGCGAACTCGGTCAGCAAGGCGCTCAAGCGCGTAGCTGGTGTGCAAGACGTGCATGTCGATCTCGCTCGCGGCGCAGCGAGTGTCACCGGCGACCAGACGGCCCAGAAGACGCCTGAGCTGATCGCGGCCTTAGCTGCCGCGGGCTACGAGGCATCCGCTGATTCCTCGCCGGGCATTGCGGCGGGTGCCGGTGCCTCCCATGCGCCGGCCGCTGCCCGTTCAAAGGGGCATGGCGGCTGCTGCTGCCGCTGATGGACGCCATGGACGCACGCACGAACTCCCAGGGTATCGCCGCCGCACCGCTTGGGCTCTTTGCTGCCTACTGGGGCGACATGCTGTGGCGGACCGTCGCGTCCGGCGAAGCGCTGAGACAGCGCGCCAACAACATGACCGAACACGAAGCGGCGGGTATGCCGCCGCTGCTCCACTTCGAGTCAGAGCAGGTGGCTGACGGCCACGACTTGCAACCGGCGAGCAACTACCGGCTCCTGCGTGTCACTCGCTGTGGCACCGACGCCTTGGAGAAGCATGTGCGCAAAGGCGCCGCGCCGGTGCTGGTGGTCGATCCACGCGCCGGCCATGGCCCTGGCATTGGCGGCTTCAAACGCGATTCTGAAGTTGGCATGGCACTGCTCGAAGGCCATCCCGTGTACTTCGTAGTGTTCGATCCGGAGCCCGTCGAGGGCCAGACCATGGGCGCAGTCGTCCAGACCCTGGCCACATTCATCGACATGGTGGCCAAGCGCCACCGAGGCAAGGCCCCGATCGTCTACGGCAACTGCCAAGGCGGTTGGGCGATCACGCTGGCGCTGTCGCACTGCGAGCACCGTGCCGCCTTGGCAGTGCTCAATGGCTCGCCGCTGTCGTACTGGGCAGGCGAGAGAGGCATCAACCCCATGCGGTTGCTCGGTGGGTTCACGGGCGGCATCTGGCCGGCGCACTGGGCGTCGGACCTCGGCGCCGGGCGATTCGACGGTGCCTGGCTGGTCCAGAACTTCGAGGCGTTGCGGCCCGAGGGCGTGTTCAAGAAATACGACACGCTCTTCGCGCAGCCGGAGACTGAGCGCGATCGTTTCCTGGAGTTCGAGCGTTGGTGGAATGGCTTCTACCAGCTTGCACGCGAGGAAATGTTGTCGATCGCAGGCGATCTTTTCGTAGGCAATCACCTGGAGAGCGGCGAGGTCGTGGTCGATGGCCACTGCCGCGCGGATCTCAGCCGCATTGGCGCACCGCTGGTAGTCTTTTGCTCCAACGGCGACAACATCACACCGCCCCACCAGGCGCTCGGCTGGCTCAAAGCGGTATATCCGACGACCGCAGACCTGGTGGCGGCGGGCCAGCGCGTGGTGTACCTGCTGCACCAACATGTTGGCCACCTTGGCATCTTCGTCTCCGCGGGGGTGGCGCGACGCGAGCACCGCGCCATCTTTCATCATGCCGAATCGATCCAGGCACTCAAGCCTGGACTCTACGAGATGGTTCTGGAGGACAGCGCCTCTTCGGAGTCGGCCGCCGCTGCGCAGTTCCAGCCGCGGCGGCTGGAAGACCTGCCTTACGACGCCAACCCGGCGGGGTTCGACAAGGTCGAAGCACTTTCGGAGATCACCGAGCGCTTCTATTCGCAGTGGGTGTCGCCGTGGGTCCGCTTCGCCGTCACCCCCGACTCGGCTCGTGAACTTCGCGCGCTGCACCCCATGCGCGTCAGTCGCAAGGTCTGGTCCGAGCAGGTGACCCCGGCCCTGGCGCTGCTGCCATGGGTGCAACGATGGCTTGAGCAGTGGAGTGCGCAGGATCCCCATCGGGTCGAAAATCCTTGGTATCAGCTTGAGCGAACTGGTGCAGACGCGATTGGGCAGGCCATGGAATCATGGCGCAAGAGCCGGGACCTGTGGGCTGAGCTTGTGTTCGAGCAGGCCTATGCCAACTGAACGACCCTCCACTGTGGCTGCAAAAAGAGACGCTCACGGGTCGCAAGCAGCACGCTCCTTGTCGGAGGCGATGCGCCTGCCACGGCCGATTTCGCTTTTCAGCGTCGTCCAGGCACGGATCAAAGTTGGATTCTCCCGTATCACCACGCCAGCAACGGCGCTACAGCATCGGAAGCATGGGCCTGATCGGCGGCCTCGCGTGCTGCTAGCGCCGAGCGAAACTTGGCAATTCGATCTGATGAACGTTGCCAATGGCGGCGACGTCGGCACTGACCGGCGCTGACGGAGCTCCGACATGCGCGTCCTCGCCATCAATGCCGGCAGTGCGACCCTGAAGTTCGGAGTTTTCGAGTCGGCTCGTACCTTGCCATTGATCGACTCGGCGATTGATCATCCTGCGGTGGATGCTGCGACCTTCGAGGAGATCGAGCGGCACTTGCACAGGGCGGGTGTCACAACGCTCGATGGCATTGGTCACCGCGTCGCACACGGTGGCCCACTGTTGAGCAACGCGGTGCTCGTGGATGAAGAAGTCGAACGCGAGATCGGCAAGGCTTCGGCTCTGGCGCCGCATCACAATCCTGCCGCATTGGCCGGCATACGCCTGACCCGTGAGCGTTGGCCCGGCGTGCGCCACGTCGCGGTCTTCGACACCGCTTTCCATGACGACATGCCCGAATACGCCCATTCCTATGCTGTTCCGCCATCGTGGCGCGCGGCAGGGGTACGGAGATACGGCTTCCATGGCCTGTCCCACCAGGGTGTACTGGCCGCCGTCAGCACCGAGCTGAAACGGCCGCCGTCAGAACTTCGTATCGTGAGCTGCCACATTGGAAGCGGCGCCAGCGTCTGCGCGATCGATCGCGGAAGGTCGGTCGATACATCTATGGGAATGACCGCGCTTGAAGGTCTTGTGATGGGCACGCGCTGTGGAGACCTCGACCCTGGCGTACCCGGCTTCGTCGCACGCGCACTGGGTTTGACGTTGGCGCAGATCGAGGCGGCGCTTTACAGCGACAGTGGACTCAAAGGATTGTCGGGTGAGAGTTCGGACCTGCGGATTGTGGAGAAGCGCGCGGGAGAAGGAGTCGGAGCCGCCCAACTGGCAATGCAGGTTCACGCGTACCGCGTGCGCAAATACATCGGCGCCTACGCCGCCGCGATGGGCGGTTGCGATGCTGTGGCCTTCACTGGCGGAGCTGGAGAAAATTCGGCCGCGTTGCGTCGGCGCATCGTTGATGGCCTGGAGTTCATCGGCCTGGAACTAGACGAAGAGCGCAATCGCGCCTACTCGCCCAACACAGAAGTCGCCCAGTTGCAGTCATCCCGATCCGCCGTCGCCGTGCTGGTGGTTCAAGCACGCGAGCAGTTAGCGATCGCGCGTGAGACGTTCCGAGCGCTGAATGACCAGGCAAGTGGTTTGGTATAGGCAATGAACTGGGACAAGACCACGATAAGTCTTCCTCCGGGCCGGGAGCCACGCCCGTTGATGCTCGCGCCGATGATGGTCCAGTTGCCCATCCAACCGCACGTTGAAGGAAGAAACGGAGCGGTTCAGACACCGGGCCCTTGACCCATGTGCAGCACCTGGGTTCAAACTCGCTCGAAAGTGAAGGGATTCAAGACAACCTTGCTGGAGGATGGTGATGCAACTCATTGAATGCGCCAAGGCGGCAGGCGTCACACCGGACACGTTGCGTCACTACCTTCGGGTGGGGCTTGTGGTGCCCGATGGCCGGGGCACGAACGGCTACCGCGCATTCTCGGATCGAAGCGTCGCCCGGGTTCGTTTCATACGCAATGCATTGGCCCTCGGCTTCACGCTCAAGGACGCTGCAGAGTTTGTCGAGATGAGCCAGCGCGGTGCATCGCCTTGTCCGCGCGCGCGGGCGCTGCTGAGCGAACGGCTTGACGAGCAGGCCCGGCGGCTGAAGGAGGCGACAGATTTGCATCGCCGCATGCAGCAGGCAGAGCGCGACTGGAAGCGGCTGCCGGACGGCGTCCCGGATGGCCATTCCGTCTGCGGTTTGATCGAAGGAGCGGATGCGGACGTTCAGCGCAATTCGGTGCGCGCGAAGTCCCGTCGTGTACGCGCATGAATCGCTCTGATCATCGTCGACATTCCCCGGCATCACGACGCTCTACGTACATGCGGTGCAGCGGTTGTGGTCGTGCCGATCACGCCAGCGCCAAGTATGAGTCGTCTATCCACTTCGCAGCATCCGCTGCACACGAGCGAGCGAGGCGCCCCCAATGAGCCACCTCACGACACGGGATCGAACCGTATCGCCCGACGGATATGCCGCCGCGCTACGGATCTTGCGCCGGCTGCTGGCCGGCATCGAGCGCCCGCCGGCGTTGCGTCTGGGCGATATGCTCTTGCACGAGCTCGAATCGCACCCGGAATACACCCTGATCATCCGTGACCCGGGTCTGCTGCGTCGCTTGGTCCTGCGCCCGGATCCGCTGCTGCTGGCGGAAGCCTATTTCCGCGGCACCATCGACATTGAGGGAGACCTGTACACCGCGCTCGGGCTCAAGGCGCATTTCGAGAGGTTTTCGCTCTCTTGGCGCGACAAACTGGCCCTGTTGCGCGACGCACTGCTGCTGCGCGTGTCCGACCAGGACGGGTTGAAGCCCTCGCGGAGTCTGGCCTCGCGCGTCGCACGTCGCTTCTCCCATCGCCATTCGCGTCAAACCGATCAGGCCGCGATCTCCTTTCACTACGATGTGTCCAACGCGTTCTATGGACTCTGGCTCGATGCCGAGAGGGTCTACTCATGTGGCTATTTCAAGGCGACGGATGACACGCTGGACCAGGCTCAGCGCAACAAGCTGGAGCACATCTGCCGCAAGCTGCGCCTGCAGCGAGGCGAACGCCTGCTCGACATCGGCTGCGGCTGGGGCGCGCTCGTGTGCTGGGCGGCAAGAGAACATGGCGTCCGTGCGCACGGCATCACGCTCAGCCAACAGCAACTCGAATACGCGCGCGAGCGCATCCGCTCGGAGGGCCTGCAGGATCTCGTCACCGTTGAACTGCGCGACTACCGTGACCTCGAAGGCACGGCCGTTTTCGACAAGGTGTCAAGCATTGGCATGTTCGAGCACGTGGGACTCGCGAACCTACCGGCCTACTACGCGGTGGTCCAGCGGGTTTTGCGGCCAGGAGGACTCTTCCTCAACCACGGGATCACCCATGACGAGGAGGGCTGGAGCCGAACCGTCGCGACCGAGTTCATCAACCGCTACGTCTTCCCCGACGGCGAATTGGACTGCGTCAGCAATATCCAGCTAGGGATGGAGCGCTCCGGCTTCGAGATCCATGACGTCGAAGGTCTTCGACCCCACTACGCGCTGACCTTGCGTCATTGGGTCCAGCGACTCGAAGCGCGCCGGGAGGAGGCCTTGCGGGAGGTCGATGAGGTGACCTTCCGCATCTGGCGCTTGTACATGGCGGCGTGTGCACTGGAATTCGAGGCCGGGGGGACTGGGATCTACCAGATCGTCGCGTCCAAACGCGACGGCGGAAGCTGGCCCGTGCCCTTGACCCGCTCTGATCTTTATGGATAACACAGCCATGAACGCTAGATGGCCGTGCCGCTGGCGCGCGAAAGACGATCACAGACGCCAGCCTTCCCAATCTCGCCGTCGCGCTTACCTGCGTGCCGGCTCTCAAGGACTTTCCACATGAACCACGAGCTTCCCTGGGTCGCCGAGCGCGTCCGCGTGTTCCGCGAGTCTGATCCCGAGTTCGCCCGCTGGGCGCGCGGCCACGGCCCCATCACCCACAACGATCTCACGCAACTGCGAGTCCACGATCTCGCACAGGTGCTGGTTGCCGAAGGCAAGGCGAGCGACACAACCGCGGTGTATCGCACGCTCTGGTCGGCGGACCGCCTGGCCGTGGCAGGCATGTGGTTGACGGTTCACATGACCTATGCCGACCGGGTCTATCCCGATGGCCGGGAGATGAGAGCCGAGGATTTCAAGGAGACGCCGGAGGGGCATACCGGTGGGGCGCTGAACATCGTGCCGGCCTATGTCGGCTACCTGGCCGCGAACGCGCTCAGTGGGTTGACGCGTGGCTGGTTGATGGGCCAGGGCCATTGCGTCGCGGGCATCGATGCCTGCAACCTTCTGGTGGGCAACATGACGCCGCGCCACGCCGAGAGATACGACCGCAGCGAAAGCGGCCTCACGCGCTTTGCCCGGGATTTCTATAGCTACGCGATCGACGCACAGGGGCGTCCCGCCTCGCCGCTGGGCAGCCACGTCGGCCCGAATACGGCAGGCGGTCTGTCCGAGGGCGGCTATCTCGGCTTTGCCGAACTGCAGTACGTGCACATGCCCTTGCCCGGCGAGCGGCTGGTGGTGTTCCTCAGCGACGGCGCTTTCGAGGAGCAGCGTGGCAGTGACTGGGCGCCGCGCTGGTGGCGGGCAGAAGACAGCGGCTTCGTGGCACCGTTCATGATCCTCAACGGTCGCCGCATCGAACAGCGCAGCACCATGCAGCAGCAGGGGGGCCGAGAATGGTTCCACCAGCATCTGCGGCTGAACGGCTTCGACCCGATGGAGATCGACGGCACCGACCCCGCCGCGTTCGCCTGGGCCGTTCACGCGATGGAGGAGCGGTTGTCGGCCTGCGCGGCTGGAGTTTCGCAGGGCACCGTTCAGTACCCGGTACCCCTCCACTACACCATCGCCGAAGCGCCCAAGGGATTCGGCTTCCCCGGTGCTGGAACCAATGCCGCGCACAACCTGCCGCTGGAGGGGAACCCCCGGGTCGACCAGATAGCGCTTCAGCAGTTCAACGAGGGTGCTCGCGCTCTCTTCGTGCCGTCGCACGAACTCGACGAAGCGGTCGCACTACTGCGCCGGCACGAAGTGCAGCATCGTCCCCTGGAGCGGGACCATGCCCTGGCGCACCGCCAGGTGGCGGCCCCCAGACTTCCGGTTCCGCAGTGGCATGTTGCGGGCCAGGGCGAGGTCTCGCCAATGGCGGCACTCGACGGAGCCTTCGCGGCCCTCGTCCAAGCCAACCCACAGCTGCGTCCGCGGGTAGGCAATCCGGACGAGCTGCGCAGCAACCGCATGGGCCAGACATTGGACCTGCTCAAACACCGCGTCTTCACGCCCGAACCGGGCCTGGCGGAGGCCGTCGATGGCGCCGTGATCACGGCGCTCAACGAAGAAGCGGTGGTCAGCGCGGCGCTGGGCAACAAGGGCGGCATCAACTTGGTCGTCTCTTACGAGGCATTTGCCGTCAAGATGCTGGGCGCGCTGCGCCAGGAAATCCTGTTCGCGCGACATCAGGCGCAGGCAGGCACACCACCCGGATGGCTGTCGGTGGTCACGGTTGCGACGTCCCACACCTGGGAGAACGGCAAGAACGAGCAGTCGCACCAGGATCCGACGCTGGCCGAAGCGCTGTTGGGCGAAATGTCCGACACCTCGCGCGTGTTGTTCCCGGTCGATGCCAACAGTGCCGTTGCGGCGCTGCGCGCGGCCTACGCCTCGCATGGCCAGTTCTGGACGCTGGTCGTTCCCAAGCGGGCCGTCGCCAGCCAGTTGAGTGCCGAGCAGGCCGAACGCTTGGTCGATCAGGGTGGTTGGGTGGTGAAGCCCTGCGACGCCCCCGACGTGTTGCTGGTTGCCATCGGCGCATACCAGCTACAGCAGGCCCTGCTTGCGGCGCGGCGCCTCGAAGCCGCTGGACATCGGACCGCAGTGACCTGCGTCATCGAGCCGGGCCGCTTCAGAGCACCCCGCGACGAACGCGAGCAGGACTTTGTGGCCGGCGACCAGGCCTTGCGCGCCCTGTTCCCGGAGACTGCCGCCGTGCGCGTCATCGTCTCGCACATGCGACCCGAGCCGACGCTGGGCCTGATGCGTCGGATCGATACAGGGGCGCGGCAGACCCGTGCCTTGGGCTACCAGGCGCGCGGCGGGACACTCGATGTGGCCGGCATGCTGTTCGCGAACCGTTGCACGTGGGCGCACGTCGCGGCGGAGGCCGCTCAAGGGCTCGGTGTCGATCCGCAGAGCTTGCTGAGCGCCGAGGAGTGGGCCGCCGTGCAGGGGCGTGGCGACCCGCGCGTCATCACGGTCTCGGCTTAACCCCCTTCCAGCACGACCCACGACCGGACGCTGATTGCGCCAACGCACTCTGCTTCTTCATGTGCGTTGCCAGGTCGCACTGGGTTCGGATGTCTGACGAATGGCTGTGGGACCGATGGCCACGTCGCGCCTGAATGTCGTCCTCCCGTGCCAAGTAGCACTTCCTTGTCCGGGCGTTCAGCGCGAGGCGTCAACTATTTTCCCGCGCTGGAGAGGGGATTTGCCAGGCGAAAGCATCCGCGCAATCGCCAACTGAATCGCCCGTCTGCGCGCCTCGTGCTCCTGCGAATCCCTCGCCGCCGGTGCCATGCACCACGTTTGCACGATCGTCGCTACCAGTCGCACGATCTCATCAGGCGTGAAATCCGCGGTGATGCGTCCTTCCGCCTGGGCAGCGGTGATGGCCGCATGTTTGACTTCCAGTACGCTGTGACCGGCGGGGAGCAGGAGCACTTCTTGGCCTCGCTCCAGGTGGAACCAGGTCATGAGCCGCCATAGGTGCGGCCGCTCGGTGAGCAAATCGTAGGTGCGCCCCGCATAGCCGGGAAGATCGTCCGCATCGAAGCGCTCGTCCTGCGCCGCGGCGAGGATTTCCCGGCTGAGCACGGCGTCGAAGAGAGCCTCCTTGTCCCCGAAATGGACATAAAGCATCGGCTTGCTGATGCCTGCAGCCGCCGCGATCCGGTCAATTCGTGCCCCCGCCAGCCCGTTCTCGGCAAATTCCCCCAGCGCAGCATCCAGCAGCATTTGCTGGGTCTCGGCGGGACGTCTCTTGGCCATGGGCCGTTACTCCTCAACAACATTTCATCCGAGCACCCATCATCGCTTGACACGGGCGCCATTAACTTACAAACTAGTTGGTAAGTAAACCACAGGAGTGCATTTATATCCAGACATTGGTTCCTCACCGGCGCATCCAGCGGCATCGGTCGCCATCTTGCTGAAATCATCCTGGCTTCGGGGGATGACCTCACGGCCACCGTCAGGCGTCCCGAGACGCTCGGCGACCTGGCAGCACGCTACGGTGACCAGCTCGTTGTCGAACGGCTCGACGTGACCGTAAAGGGGGACATCGCACCCGTGGTCCAGCGCGCCGAGGCCCGCCGCCCGGTCGATGTCCTGGTCAACAACGCCGGCGGTGGCATCATCGGCGCCACCGAAGAGTTTTCCGACGCGGACATCGAAGGGCAGATCAGCCTCAACCTGCTGGCGCCGGTGCACGTCACGCGGGCTTTCATTCCCGCCATGCGCACACGGCGAGCCGGTCGGATCATCCAAATCTCCAGCGCCAGTGGCCAAGGCTCCCTGCCGACCAGCAGTCTTTACCACGCCGCAAAATGGGGTCTGGAAGGCTTCAGCGAATGCCTTCGCCAGGAACTGGAGGGGTTTGGGGTCTTCGTCACACTCATTGAACCGGGCGGCGCACGCACGAGCTTCAGCCGCAATTTGCAGTACGCGCCGGCGAACCCCGCCTATCAGGACACGCCTGCTGGACAGATTCGCGCGATGTTCGAGAACGCGGGTGACGAGTTGTACACGCTCGATCCGCAGAAGATCGCGCACCGGATCTTCGACACGGCCACGAGCGAGAAGCCACCGCTTCGGGTGGCGCTGGGCGGTGACGCCTTCGGCGTCATCCAGGCGGCGCTCAAGGGCAGGCTGTCTGCCCTTGAAGCGCAGGAGAGTCTGGCGCGATCGGTGGCCTTCGATAGCTGATCGCTGTTTCAGGTCAAGCCCAGGGCGACGGCAAAGCCAGCAGCAGCCATGGCCGCGTACGACGGCAGCACTCTCCATGCGAGCGCCCTACCGCCCAGCGACATCAACAGGACAAGTTTGGTGACCTGATTGACGGATGCGGCGATGAACAAGGCCAGGGTGGCCGAAGCGGCGGTGACGGCGCCCTCGGTCACCAGGCGGCCAATCGAGAGCGTGATCGCATCGACGTCCACCAGACCCGAGGCAGCGGCGGTCAGCATGACGCCGGCATCCCCGAAGCGATCGGCAAGAAAGCGGCCTGCCAGCATCACCGCGGCCAGGAAGGCTGCGAACTGGAGCGCGGAGCGCAGCTGCAATGGGTTGCCAAGCTGAAGTTCGGGCAAGTCGTCGGCTGGCGACCGCGCCGCCAGGAACGTCCCCAGAACACCGCCAGCCGCGGCCATGGCCACGAAGATGACCACCGGGTCCCAGCCGATGCCGGGGGCTGCGATGGCGACGAGAGCCGCCATGCGCGCAAACATGGCTGCGCAGGCGAGCGCCGCCCCCGCCGCTGCCAGTGGACGCCAGCCTGGCGTCTGCCCGGCCCAGCGCGCCAACGTGGCCGTGGTGGCGGTGCTCGACACGATCCCGCCGAGCAGCGCTGTGAATACCAGCCCTCGTTTCCTGCCGAGCGAGCGCATCAGGACGAACCCAGCGAACGACAGCACTGCCAGCAGGACAACGGCCCACCAAAGGCGATAGGGATTCAACGCCTCATAGGGGCCAAAGCCACGATCAGGGAGTACGGGCAGTACGACCACGCTGATCAACAGCAACTGCGTGCCGCTGCTGATCTCCGCCTCGGACAGCTTGCCGACGCCGGCGTGCAAGAGCTGCTTGAAACGCAGCAGCGCCAGCACGACCACGGCGGCGACCGCCGAAACGCGCCAAGCGCCACTGGTCGCCAGCGCCCCGATGGCGAAAGTCGCAAGGGCGGCGACGGACGTGGTCAGTCCCATCACGGCATGCATATGCGCCGTCACCAGGTAGCCCACCACCAGATACACCCCGACGAGTACGAGCAGCGCGATGAGCATGCCGGCTCCCCAGCGCTGGGCCAGCAGCCCGCCAAGGCCGCCGAGCAGGCCGATCAGCGCAAAGGTGCGAACGCCCGCGACGCGATGTCCCTCGGGCCGCTCGCGTTGCTGCCATCCCCGTTCCAGGCCGATCAGAAGTCCCGAAGCGAGTGCCAGCCCGAGCCCGACCAGCGCGGGATCATCGAATTCACTCATCGTCGAACCTGGACGCGGTCACGGATGAAATCACGCTGCAGTCCCAGCGAAGCATCGGTGCGCGCCATCGATACCTGGGGATCGGTCTCGATGCCGCTCAAGGCGCGAATGGCATCGATGGTCTCGGGGATTACGATCGCCTGGTTGAAGACCTGGTAGGTGTAGTACGCCTGATCGCCATCGACCGAAAGCACGTCCTCCCACAACGCGACCTCCCACAGGTCGCCGCGCGGGCGGCCGAGATCGGCCATCAGTTCCACCGTGCTGTTGAGGGCCACGAGACCATCCGAGGATCGCACGAACGCGATCCGTGGCGCAGCGCGAAAGGCCGCCAGCACCTCGTCGCGCGTGGCCGGCCTCGTCAGTTCGACCCACCAAGTGTGCAGGTGGCTGCTGTTGTGCGGTGCCTTGACCGCGATCGTGACGACGTCCAGGTCCGGGATCACAGTGCGTGCGTCCGGTCCCTGATGGCTGGGGATCGTCTTCTCCGGCACGAGCGTGTTGATGATGCCCTCCGCATGCGCCTCCCACGGGTCGGAAGCCCGGCGGATCAGCGTCCCGCGGGCTCGCTTGAGCAGGCCCGCTGTCCGAAGCGCCCCCAGGGTGCGCACGATCGACGTCGTGTTGCAGGACACCACCCGGGTGCAGGTGCGGCCGATCGCGGTTGCGTAGTTCTCCTGCGCGACGAACGAATGACCGGTCAACGCGTGGGACTCGCCGCCATGGAAGATGGACTTCACACCGGCAGCGTCGTACGCCCTCTTGTTGACCGCGGCGACTTTCTTGGGTGTGCAATCGACCACGACGTCCGCGTTGGCGAGCAGGTCGGCCAGATCGCCCGCGACGGGAAGCCCCGCAGCACGCATCGATTGTGCGGCTTCAGCGGTCGCCGCGTAAATCGGGAAAGCGCGCTGCGCGGCCACCTGCAGGCGATAGTCGTGCACCACATCCGCGACGCCGGCCAGCGCCATGTCCTCCTGGAGTGCGACCGCATCCGCCACCCGCTTGCCGATCACACCGTATCCGTTCACCGCCACTCTGACCTTGTTCATGCCTGACTCCTTGCTTGATGAGGCGCCTCAGCCGCGGCTGCGCGCGATGGAAAACGTGAACCGGATCGCCAGCGCATAGCCCAGCAGCGCGAGTACCGGCATGTCGCCCCAGCGCGGGCCCACGCCGTGCTGCATCAACAAGCTCGATGCGATGTACAGGCCGAGCGTCACGAGCGCCAGCGCGACGCGACGGCCGAGGCGGTCGATCCCGCTCAGCATCCTGGCATCCGGCTTGATCGACAGTTGCAGCAGGTCACCCTGCCGCAAGACGCTGTGCAGACGCCGCGCCAGCAGGGAGGGCAGGGCGTGGGCCGCGTTCCCCAGTTCATAGGGCAGACGCTGCGATGCCGCAGACTTGGGCTCGTCGAAGACGCCCGTGGTCGTGTGGCGAGAGATGGCTTCGATGATGGAAAACTCGGGTGCCAGCAGGCGCACCGTCCCTTCGAGCAACAACAGGGTACGCGTGAGCACGAGGAGGTCCCTGGGCAGCCGGACTTCCTGGGTCCGGCCCGCCGCCACGAGCTGCGCGAGAGCACCTGAGAGCGACCAGTCCTTCAGCGGCCTCTGTGCGCAGTCTGCGACCAGGGCACGCACGACAGGCACGAACACGGCCCGATCGGTGCCGTCGCCGAGCAGGCCCAGGTCGAGCCAGGCATCGACCACCCATTCGGCATCCTGCTCGACGAAGGCCAGGGCGAACGCCACCAGCGCCCGCCGCATGTTGCCGTCGACCCGGCCCACGATGCCGAAGTCGTGCAGGCATATGCGGCCATCGTCCATCACGAAGACGTTGCCGGGATGGGGGTCGCCGTGGAAGAAGCCATCGCGGAAGATCTGGGCGACGTAGCTGTCCACGAGTTTGCCCGCGGCCGCCACCGCGGTGGACGAAGGCAGACCGTGCAGGTGAGCTCCGTGGCTGAACTGCTGGACCATGACGGTCGGCGTGAACAGGCCGTCCACCACGTCGGGGATCACGATGTCGGCAGAGCCGCGCCAGGCGTCGGCGAAACGTCGCACGGAAGCTGCCTCGCGCGACAAATCCATCTCGTAGCGGAAGTTGGCCGCAACCTCGTCCACGATGGCTGCCAGCCCCCAGCGACGCAGCGAGGGCACGAGCCCCTGCATGACCAGGACGATGCGGCGCAGGATGCGCATGTCGGTCTCGGCCTGCTCGGCCGCGCCAGGGCGGCGGATCTTCACCACCACTTCCGTCCCGTCCGGCAGGGCTGCACGATGAATCTGGGCGATCGAGGCCGCGGCGAGCGCGTGCATGTCGAAGCGTGCGAAGACCTGCTGCCATGGGCGGCCGAGCGCCGCCTCGACCTCCTGGACCGCCTGCTCGGGAGGAAACGGCGCCACATTGGCCTGCAGGCTGGCCAGAGCCTCTTGCGCATCGGGCGCCAGAATGTCGGCCCGCAGGCTGAGATGCTGGCCCAGCTTCACGAAGGTCGTGCCCAATCGCTGCAGCACTTCGGCGAAGCGGTCGGCCGCCCGGTGGGTATCGCAGCGCATCAGGCCCCGGTGCCAGGCCACCCAGAGCAGGAACCCGCTCAGGGCCATAGCGATCTGCGTGGCCCGGCGCAGCGCCGAGCGTTGCGTTGGGCGGCCCGCAAGACGCACGGTGGAAACGGGGCGGTTCGGTCGCGTCATGGCTCATCCAACCTGTTGCGCAGGCGGCCCGCATGCCAGGCTGCGATGTTCGAGATGGTCTCGTCGAGGATGCGCGCGATCGCCTCCGACGTATTGAACCCGACATGCGGTGTCACGAGCACACGCGGATGCGTCAGCAGTGGGCTGGATGCCGACCAGCCGGTATCGCAACCCAGTCCGCCGCAGCCCGTGGGCACTTCGGGAGACAGATCCCCTTCCTGTTCCAGCACGTCCAGTCCTGCTGCGGCGACGGTACCTGCCTCCAGTGCGTGCAGCAGGGCGGCGTCGTCGATGAGCGCACCCCGTGCCGTGTTGATCAGTACCATGCCCGGTTTCATGCGCGCGAAGGCCTGGCCATCGAGAAGGTGGTGCGTGGCCTGCGTGGCCGGAACATGAAGGCTCAGAACATCGCTGCTTTGCAGGATCTGCTCCCACGTCACCACGCGGACGCCGGCGATGGGTGCTGCCGTGATGTCGAGCGATGGGGCGAGGGCCGGGTCGTACGCGAGAACTTCCATGCCGAAGCCCAGGGCGATACGGGCCACGTGGCGCCCGATCCGGCCCAGCCCGACGATGCCCAGCGTCTTTCCTTCCAGCTCGAAGCCGGTGAGGCCGCGGTAAGCGAAAGAACCTTGGCGCGCCCGCTCGTGGGCTTGTGTCAGATGGCGAGCCACGCCCAGCAGCAGCGCGAAGGCATGTTCGGCGACGCTGGCAGACCCATAGTCCGGCACGTGGCACACGGCAATGCCGCGTCGGCGGCAAGCCTGCAGGTCGATGTGATCGAAGCCCGCGGAGCGCGTTGCCACGAGCCGCACGCGCGGCAGCAACCGGAGCACCGATTCGTCAACGCGCGTGCGCACGAAGACGCACAGCACCTCGGTGTCTTCATCGCCGACATCGGATACCACCAGGCGTTCGTTCTGGACGAAGTGCGCGTGCCAGTGGGTCGGAAGCCTTTGCTGCAGCGCGGCCTGGTCCGCCGGTGCGATGTCGGAGAAGAGAACGGACAGACGGTTTTGTGCGGTCATGAGCCCTCCTCGATTACCCGGTGCAGGGACAGGATGCAGAACGCGGCGATGAAGTGCCCGGTCTTGGTGCCTTGCGCGAGTTCCGCTTGCGCGAATACCGTCGGCAGCCGGCCGGCGACCGCATCGCGCATGGTCTCGAATCCGTCGAGCAACTGAACCGTGAAGAACGCCGCGCGGCGCATCGGGCCCTGCGTGCGGCCGCAGTCCGCGTAGGCCAGTGCGGGCTTGAATCTGGCCGGAGGATTCGTCATGGCACGGCCAGTCTCGCTCGGGGCTCACGGAACTGCCACAGCACGATGAAGCTGAGCACAGCGGCAAAGAAGCACCACACCGAGATGAACCAGGTTGCATAGAACATGTAGGCGGCGATTGCGGAGACAAAGGCGGCCACCCCAAAAGCCGCCACGCGCCGGTGGCTAGAAACCATCAGGCTTGCGCAGGTGCCGATCAGATACAGGGCCATCGTGGTCATCACGTAGAAGTGCGGAGAGTCGTAGAGGATGTGCTGGCCGACCACGCGGGCCGTGATGGGCAGCTTCACCAGCATCGCCAGCAGGTACAGACCGACGAGCGCGCCCGCGACTGCAATGGCCACCAGAACCCGACGGCGCCAACGGACGCTCTCCAGCGCCAGCGCAGCCAGCGGGACGTAGATCGGCCACAGGACGTGCGAGAAGAACGAGTAGAGATGCGTCAGCGCCACGTTCAGCAAGGGCGCGCGGTCGGGGAACGTCAGCCACAGCATGCCTTCGAGCAGTTGCTGGACCCCGAACAGCAGCGGGATGGCGGCATACGGCAGTTCGCGCCGTGAGCGGGCCCGGCGCATGGTGACGGTCCCCAGGCCCAGCAGAACCGCTGCGGCCGTGAAACTGGCGGGTGCGGAAAAGCACATGGGCAGTCATCTCCCCTCGATCGTGAGCGTCATGGCGAGCGCGGCGCAGCGGCTCATGGCGCGCCGGCTTCCATCAGTTCCTGCACCGCTGTCGCCAGCGGTGCCACCACGCTGATGCCGTTGGAGACATGCGGCACGGTGTCGCAGGTCACCACCCGCTGGGGCCCTGCCGCAAGAAGTGCGTGGTACGCGTCGGCGGCGAACAGGGCGTGCACCCCGATGCACACCGGTGGCGGCAATCCCACGCTGCGCACACTGGCAATTGCCTGGATCATCGTGCGCGCGCTGGACACGATGTCATCGATGAGCACGGGCTGGCGGTCTGCCAGGGCCGCGGTGTCGGGAAGGCTGACCTCCACGTCCTTGTCGCCCCGGCGGATCTTCTGCAACACCGTGAACGGCGCGCCAGCCAAGCGCGCGACTTCCTGGACCCATTGCTCGCTTTCCGCATCGGGTCCGATCAACACGGGACGGTCCACATGGGCTGCGACCCAGGCCGCGATGGCGGGCGCGGACTGGACCACACGGGTCGGCACCCGGTAGACCTCGCCGAGCGAGCGGTAGCGGTGCAGATGGGGATCGACGGTGACGATACCGTCGAACACCGTCGACACCAGCGCAGCGAACGTGCGGGACGTGATGGCTTCGCCCGTGTTGAAGCGCCGGTCCTGACGCAGGTACGCCAGGTACGGGGCAGCCAGCAATACGCGGGTGGCGCCGAGGTCGCGCGCTGCGTCCGCGGCGAACAACAAGGGCAGCGCCTTGGCGTCCGGCTGTGCCAGGCTGGCCACGATCACGACGGTGCGGCCGGTGACGTCGGCGTCCAGCCGCACCAGCGACTCGCCGTCCGGGAACCGGTGCAGTTGCAGGGCAGCCCGCTGCGCGCCCAACGCCCGGATCAGTCCATCGGCGAAGTCTTCGTCGCCCGGCAGGTGAAAAACGAGAGGTTTCATAGGTTCTCCGAAATCTGGAAGATCGGTGGGCGCGAGCGGACGAACTGCAGCGCATAGGCCAGCTCGCCCGGCGCCTGGGCGTGCAGCGTGAAGAGCGGCTGTCCCGCTTCGACCTGGTCGCCCAGGCGCGCATGCACGTCGATGCCGGCGGCAGCGGCGGTCGGTGCTCCGGCGAGCTTGGCCGCCCGCGCGAGCAGCCGGTTGTCGATTCGGGAGACCCGTCCCGTGGACGGCGATGCGACGGTGTGCCGATGCGTTGCCACCGGGATGCTGCGCAGGCCGCCCTGCTCAGCGCAGATCGCCTGGAACGTGGCCCAGGCGCGGCCGTCGGCCAGCACCAGCGTGGCGAGCGTCAGGCCGCCGCCGGCGGGCGCTGCACCGCCCATTTCGAGGATGTCCGCCGCCAGCCGCAACGCTCGCTCCCGCAGGTCGGCCGGGGCCTCGGGCGTCCCTTGTAGGACGGCCAGCACGTCGCGGGCCTCCAGTGCCGGGCCGATCCCGCGGCCGACCGGCTGCTCACCATCGGTGACGCGCAAGGCCACGTGCAGGCCGATGGCGCTGCCCACCTCCTGCAGGCGCCGACCGAGCGCCGCCGCGGCCTGCGCGCTGCGCACTTTGGCGGTGGCACCCACGGGCAGGTCGATCAGCACATGGGTCGAGCCCGCGGCGGCCTTCTTGGACAGGACCGAGGCGACGAGCTGGCCCTCGCTGTCCAGGTCCAGCGGCCGCTCGACGCGGATGAGGATGTCGTCGGCGGGGCTGAGCCGTACCGAGCCGCCCCAGACGATGCAGCCGCCCGTGCGTTCGACCACGCGCCGCATGCTCGGCACATCCAGGTTCACCGGCGCCAGCACCTCCATCGTGTCGGCCGTCCCGGCCGGCGAGGTGATGGCGCGCGAGGAAGTCTTGGGCATCGTGAGGCCGCAGGCGGCCACGATGGGCACCACGAGCAGGGTCGTGCGGTTGCCGGGCAGGCCGCCGACGCAATGCTTGTCCACCACCAGCGGGCGCCCCCAATCGATGCGGTCACCGACGCCAATCATGGCTTTCGTGAGCGAGACGGTCTCCGCGAGGTCCAGGCGATCGCCGGCGCAGGCGGTGATGAAGGTGGCCAGATGCAGGTCCGAGTAATGGCCCGCCGCGACGTCGGAGATGATGGCGCTGAACTCGGCATCGCCCAGGGCATTGCCGTAGACCTTGGCCCGGACATGGCTGAGCGAATCCAGCGGCGGTGCATGGGTCACCGTGACCAGCTGGCCCGGCTGCGCCCCCAGCGACGCCCATGCCGATTCGGACAGGCCAGCGACGTTCTCGGCCAGCCAATCCCCATCGACGACGCTGAGCGTCGCCACGATGCTGCGGCGGCCGGCCGTCAGCTGCACGCGCGCCTGGGTCGTGAAACCCTCCGACCGGCAGACAGGGCAGTCGCGCCGCATGTAGACCACCGGCTCCTGATGGGTGTCGATGCCGGTGCGCCACGCCTGCAGCGTGTTCACGCCATCCTCTCCGGTGCCGGTGCCGGTGCCGGTCTCGTGCAGGTGCGCCGTCATACCAGATCCACCGTCTGCAGGTACTCGGGCACGGCAACCGACCAGCCCAGTTCATGGTCGATCCGCGCGCGCAGCGCATCGGCCGCCTCCGGCTCGCCGTGGGTCACGAAGGTTCGGCGCGGTGTTTGCGTGAAGCCGCGCATCCACGCGAGGATCTCGTCGGCATCGGCGTGGGCGGAAAGGTTGTCGAGCGAGACCACCTCGGCGCCGATCGGCACGTCCTGGCCATGGATGCGGACGGTGGACGCGCCGTGCACGATCGCGGCGCCACGGGTGCCGCCCGCCTGGTAGCCGGCGAACAGGATGGTGTTGCGATGGTCGGGCGCGAATGACTTGAGGTGGTGCACCACGCGGCCTCCCGTGGCCATGCCACTGGCGGAGATGATGACCATCGGTCCACGACCGGCGCTGAGCGCCTTGGACTCCTCGACCTTGTTGACGATCTTCGCGGCATGGCACATGCCCTCGCATTCCTCGGGCGAGAGCCGGTGCTCGTCGCGATGGGCGTGGTACAGCCGTGTGGCATCGATGGCCATCGGGCTGTCCAGGTACACGGGCAGGTGCTGGTGGATGCGCCCTTGCTTCTTGAGTTGGTAGATGCCGTACATCAGGCTCTGCGCTCGGCCGACAGCGAACGCTGGGATGACCACGACCCCTCCACGGGCGGCCGTCTTGTTGATGACAGTCTCCAGCTGCGCCAGTGCGTCGGACGCTTCATGCTTGCGGTTGCCGTAGGTGGATTCCACCAGTAGGTAGTCGGCGCCGGGGACCTGCACCGGCGGGCGCAGCACCGGGTCGTTGGGCCGGCCGATGTCGCCGGAGAAAAGCACGGATCGCCGACCGTCGCTGAGGTGCACGAAGGCCGAGCCGAGCATGTGCCCGGAAGGCGTCAACCGCGCGGTGAGTCCGGGCAGCGCCTCGAAGTCCTGAGTGAACGGACGTGGCGCGAACAGTTTCAGGCAGCGCTCGGCGTCCTCCCGGGTGTACAGCGGTAGCGCGGGCTGGTGCTTGGAGAAGCCGTGCCGGTTGGCGAACTTCGCTTCTTCCTCCTGCAGGTGGCCGCTGTCGGTGAGCAGAATCTTGCACAGCTCGTGCGTCGCGGACGTGCAGTAAACCCGGCCGCGAAAGCCTTGTCGCGCCAGCAGTGGCAGGTAGCCGCTGTGGTCGATGTGGGCGTGGGTGAGCACGACCGCGTCGACAATCTTGGGCGCGACCGGCAGCGGCTCCCAGTTGCGCAGGCGCAGTTGCTTGAATCCTTGGAACAGGCCGCAGTCCACCAGAATGGTCGCGTCGCCATGGCGCAGCAGGTATTTGGAACCGGTCACGGTGCCGGTGGCACCCAGAAATTGAAGTTGCATGGTAGGTCTCCAAGGATGTTGTCGTTCAAAGAAGGACCGGCCGATCCGGCAACTCGTTGCCGTGGTCCGCGCCCCGCGGAAAGTGCTGCACCAGCAGGTGGCTGACGGCCACGATTCCTTCCAGGGCTCCGGCCTCGAAGCGTCCCTGCGCAAACTGGGCTTCCATGCGCTGGCACACAGCCGACCACCTTTCGGCACCGCAACAGGCATGGATGCCGCGATCGGCCACGATCTCCACGGCCCGGTCGGCCAGCAGCACGTAGATCAGGACGCCGCTGTTGTGCGCCGTATCCCACACACCCAGGCGTGCGAACAGGTCCAGCGCCCGCTCGCCCGGCGATTGGTTGCGCCACAGTGGCGATCCGTCCAGCGCACCCTCGACCACGAAGCGCAGCTGGCCCCCATGCTGGAACTCTCCCGTGCGGATGGCCTGCTCGATCGCATCCAGCGCGCACGGGGGGAAGGCGCGGCGGACTGCGCGATCCGTGGTCGCAAGGTGGCGAAGAAGTCGTTGCATGTTCATCTCACCACCGTCCTGACGCGCCGCCGCCACCGAAGCCGCCGCCGCCGCCGCGGAATCCACCGCCACCACCGCCCAATCCTCCGCCCGGCCAGCCGCCTCCCCGGTGGCGCCCGTGCATGCCGCCGTGGCCACCCATGCCGATGCCCAGCAGCGTGACGAGGAATCCCGCCAGTCCAGCCACCGCGGCCACCGCGAAGGTGCCCACCAACAGCCACGCAGCGGCACCCAGCACGCCAGCCGTGACCAGGGAGCCTGGAAGGCGGCCGAGGGCGTTGCGTAGCACTCCGCCCAGCATCAGGGCCGCGACGAACAGGAAGGGCCAGGCCTGCCCGATGTCGTTGGTCTGCCCCTGCCGCCGTGGGTCCGCCGCAGGCAGGGCCTCGCCATCGATCACCCGCATGATCTGTTCGGCGCCTGCGGCGATGCCGCCGTCGAAATCGCCCTGGCGCAGGCGCGGCGTGATCACCTCGTCGATGATTCGCCGCGATACCACGTCGCTCAGCGCACCCTCGATGCCGTATCCGACTTCGATGCGCACGGTGCGGTCGTCCTTGGCCACCAGGAGCAACGCGCCGTCGTCCACCTTGCGACGGCCGAGCTTCCATTGCTCTACCACCCGCAGGGCGTACTGCTCGACGGGTTCGGGCCGCGTCGAGCGGACCATCAGCACGGCGATCTGCACGCCCTTGCGTTGCTCGAAGGCCCGAAGCTGCGCATCCAGCGCGGCGACACGATCGGCGGCGAGCGTTCCCGTGAGATCGGTGACGCGCGCCTGCAGCGGGGGAACGGCGACCAACTCCTGCGCGGACGCGACCGAAAGGAACAGGCTCAGCAGCAGCCAGGCCAGAGCGGGGGCCAGCCGAAGAGGGGCCGCCGGAGAGAGCACCGCTGTTCTGGGCGTTCTCATGTCAGGGGCGCGCCGCCGGCGCCGAGGCGCCGAAATCGACCTGTGGCGGCGCCGCCATGGCCTTCTCGTCGGCGACCGAGAAATTGGGCTTGACGTCGTAGCTGAACAGCTTGGCCGTGATGTTGGTCGGGAAGCTGCGCGTGAGCACGTTGTAATCCTGCACCGCCTTCACGTAGCGCCCACGCGCCACGGTGATGCGGTTCTCCGTGCCCTCAAGTTGGGCACGCAGGTCTTGAAAAGCCTGGTTCGCCTTGAGTTGCGGGTAGTTCTCGCTCACCACCAGCAGCCGGCTCAGCGCGCCGGACAGTTCGCCCTGTGCCGCCTGGAACTTCTGGAACGCCTCGGGGTTGTTGACGAGTTCCGGCGTGGCCTGGATCGAGGTCGCCTTCGCGCGGGCCTCGACCACCCGGGTCAGCGTCTCCTGCTCGAAGTTGGTCTCGCCCTTGACGGTCGCGACGATGTTGGGGATCAGGTCGGCGCGCCGCTGGTACTGGTTCAACACCTCGGACCAGGCGGACTTGGTCTGCTCGTCCAGCCGCTGGAAGTCGTTGTAGCCGCATCCGCTCAGCGACAGGGCAAGCGCTGCGAGCAGGGACATCAGGATCAGTCTCATGGTTCGGTTTCCGTGGAAGTGAGAAAAGTGCGGGACGGTGAAGCGCTCACCAGGACGGGGTTGGCTGGCCACCAATGCCGCGGAATGAGCAGCAGCGCGAGGGTGGCGGCCAGTGGAATCGACAGCCACGCAAAGATGCTCTGCATCACAGCGCCGAATAGCCATCCGGTGGCGGCCGATCCCAGTGTTTGTCCGAGGCCGGCTGCCGCGGCGAGCCCTCCCATCGCGATACCGAGCCGCCGCGCCGAGGTGCCGGCAGCGAGGTAGGCCAGGGTGGGGAGCACGAGACCCGTGCCCGCAGCCGTGAAACTCACGCCGACGTACAGCCACATCTCGCTGCCATGGCGGGCCAGCATCAGGAGCCCGGCGATGCCCAGGACCATGCCGCAGGCCAGTACGCGGCGTGGGTCGGCGCGCTCCAGCAGGCCGGTGAAGAACAGCACCGCGTTGACGCCCAGCATCACCAGACTGCACTCGGCGAACATCAACGACACCTCTCGGGAGGAGAGATCGGGGTGGCGCTGGCCCTGCAGCACGATGCCGAGTTCAAAGCCGGCAAGCACGAACATGACCACACCGTTGAGAATCCAGAGCGCCAGGGAGCGGCTCCGGGGTGCTCCGTCGTGATCGGCTGCGTCCGCCTCTCCAAGGGAGGAAGGTGCGGGAAGCGTTGCGGCCAGGCCCAGCATCATCAGCGCGCCGAGCGCGGCCGAGAGTGCGATCACGAGCGTGGTCGATGAGCCCTGTACCAGCACGCTCAAGAAGCCCAGGCCGACAAGCCGTTCTGCAGCGGCGTTCAGGCCGGGGCCGAACAGGAACCCGAGCAGCGACATCGCACCCAGCCATGCAAAGCGCCTGGCGCGAATCGATTCTGGGGTGTACTGCGCGACGAGCGCCGGCACCACCGGCACGACCGCGGCCACAAAAAAGCCCGTCGCGCCGCGCAGCGCATAGATGCCGACCACGCCCAGGGCCTCGGGGCGCAGCAGCGGGAGCAGGCTGGCCACGTAGCCGATCAGGCCCACCAGCAACACGCGGGCACGCCCCAGCCTGTCCGCCAGCATGCCCCACAGGGGCGCACCCAGCAGGATGCCCGCCGTGTAGATGCCGCTGAGGTAGCCGACATGGCGCGCAAGCGCCGCAGGATCCGCGTCGCCCATCAAGGGCCGCAGCCAGTCGGGGATCAAGGGCATCAGTGCCCCATATCCGGCCGAGACGACGAATACGGCCGCAGCGAGCCAACCCAGCTGCGCGACGCCGAGGTCTTGCTGGCGGGTGGGCCCGGATTCGCGCGGTGATCGCATGGCGCGGCTCTCTACCATGGTGGCCCGCCGCTCAGGCTGACGCGGCCGCTGGGACACTGGCACGCGACGTCACGCGCTTGATCCCCGGCAGGCGCGTGCGCTTGAGCATCAGCGCATTGATCGCGACGATCGCGGAACTGCCCGACATGGACAATGCGGCGACCTCGGGCGACAAGGTGAACGGATACAGCATCCCGGCCGCCAGCGGGAAGGCGATCACGTTGTAGGCCACGGCCCACCAGAGGTTCTGGTGCATCTTGCGCAGCGTCGCCCGGGACAGTTCGATGGCCCCGACCACGTCGTAGGGGTCACTCTTCATCAACACCACCTGGGCGCTTTCCATCGCAACGTCCGTCCCCGCGCCAATCGCAAAGCCCACGTCGGCCTGCGTCAGCGCCGGAGCGTCGTTGATGCCGTCGCCGACCATGCCGACCTTGTGACCCTGCTGCTGCAGTTCCTTGATCTTGGAAGCCTTCTGCCCGGGCAACACATCCGCAAGCACGATGTCGATACCCAGTTCCTTGCCGATGCGCTCGGCGGTCGCCTGGTTGTCCCCGGTCAGCATCGCGACCTTCACGCCGCGTGCCTGCAGCTTGGCGATCGTCTCGCGCGAGGTCGGCCGCACGGCATCGGCGATCGCGATGAGGCCGATCAGCCGGCCACCGCGCGCGACGTGGACCACAGTGCGCCCCCCGCCTTGCAGCCGCGCCGCCTCGCTGGCAAGGGGGGCCAGATCCACCTGTTCCGACTGCATCAGCAGCCGGTTGCCCAGGAGCACCGTCTCGCCCCCGATAGTGGCCCGTGCGCCTTGCCCATCGATGTTGGTGAAGTTCTCGGTGACCTCCGTCGGCATGTCTCCTGCACGCTTGAGCACTGCGAGCGCGAGGGGGTGCTCGGAGAACTTCTCCACCGCGGCGGCCGTCGCCAGAAGCCGCGTCTCCTCGACACCGGGCGCGGCCACCATCTCGACGACATCGGGCTGCCCCAGTGTCAAGGTGCCGGTCTTGTCGAACACCACGACCGTCAACTTGGTGGCGTTCTCCAATGCGGCCGCATTCTTGAAGAGAATGCCGTTCATTGCGCCCAGCCCGGTCCCGACCATGATGGCCATCGGGGTGGCCAGCCCCAGCGCGTCAGGGCAGGCGATCACGAACACGGTGATGGTCAAGGTGAGTGCGAACAGCAATGTCTGTCCCATCACCCAGTACCAGACGCTGAAGGTCAGCAGGCCAATCACGATCGCCGCCAGCACCAGCCACTGGGATGCCTGGTCGGCCAGCAGCTGGCCGGGGGCCTTCGAGTTCTGGGCCTCCTGGACCAGCTTGACGATCTGCGCCAAGGCCGTGTCCGCGCCGACCTTCGTGGCCTTGTAGCGAAAGCTCCCGCTCTTGTTGATGCTGGCGCCTACGACGGTGCTGCCCACGCCCTTCTTGACCGGCATGGACTCGCCCGTCAGCATCGACTCGTCCACTTGCGACGCGCCCTCGACGATCTCGCCATCCACCGGGATCTTGTCGCCGGGCTTGATCACGACCAGTTCCCCGGCTGCAACCTCGGCGGTCGGTACCTTGGTCTCCACCCCGTTGCGCACGACCGTGGCCATGGGCGGGGCGAGATCCATCAACGCGCGAATCGCGTCGGATGCGCCCGCGCGGGCGCGCATCTCCAGCCAGTGCCCCAGCAGGATGAAGACCAGCAGCACCGATGCCGCTTCATAGAACACCTCACCCTCGTAGAAGAAGGTCGCGCCGATGCTGAACAGGTAGCCGGTGCCCACCGACAGCACGACCAATGTGGCCATGTTGGCGACGCCGTTGCGCAGCGCGCGCCACGCCGCCACGTAGAAAGGCCAACCTGGATAGATGATCGCGGCACTTGCGAGGAAGAAAAGAAAGAGCTTGTCGTCCAGCCCGAACGGCGTCTGGAAGTCGCCGAACATCTTCCCCATCGGGGAATAGAAGAACACGGGAATGGCGAAGACCAGGGCCACGAAGAAGCGATTGCGCATGTCCCGGGCCATGTCCTGCATCGAGCCCGACCCGTGGCCCATGTCGTGCATCATGTCGGCCATCGCAGGGTCGCCTGCGTGGGCCTGGTGCGCAGCATGGGCGGCGGGCGTCGTGGCCGCAGCCTTCGCGCGTGCGGCCGTGGCGGGGGCATGCGCGTGGTGCCCCTCATGCCCCATCTCTTGCGCCTGACGTGCGGGTGCGCCGTGATGGCCGTGCACCGCATGGCTGGGGTCGGCAGAGACGCCAGCGGCGGGCGCGCACACGTGCTTGGGCGTCTGCTCGCCACGGCAGTGATAGCCGCATTCGGCGATGCGCTGGCGCAGATCCTCGACACTGAGTTGTCCCTCATCGAGATGGACCGTTGCGCTTCCCGCAACATAGTTGACATCTGCATGATGGACGCCGGGAAGCTGCAGCAGCTTGCGGCGTACTCCCTCCGCGCTCAGGCTCGATACGAGCCCTCCGACTTCAACGTTGATCGACTTCATGGCTGTTCTTCCTGTTCGCTGTGTACGTGGTCTCAACGAGCGAGTCGGCCCGAGTCCAGGCAGTCCTGCGAGAACTCGAAGACGATCTCCCGGTCGGGAGCGATGACCTTGTGCTTCTTGCCGGCGTAGTGCAGCCGGGAGAGGATGTCTCTGATCAGGTTGAGCCTCGCCAACCGTTTGTTGTCGCCGTGCACGACAGACCAGGGCGCTGCGGCCGTATGGGTGCGCATGAACATCTCGTCGCGCGCCCGTGTATAGCCGTCCCAGTGCTTCAGCGCGACGGCATCCACCGGGCTCGACTTCCACTGTTTGAGGGGATCACGGCGGCGTTCCCCGAGCCGGCGGCTCTGCTCCTTCTTGCCGATGTCGAGGTAATACTTCAGCAGCTTGATGCCGGAGTTGACCAGCATCTCCTCGAACTTGGGCACTGAGTTCATGAATTCCTCGTGCTCCTCGGCGGTACAGAAGCCCATCACCGGTTCCACGCCCGCACGGTTGTACCAACTGCGGTTGAACACCACGAGCTCTTCGCCAACTGGCAGGTGCGGGACGTAGCGCTGGAAGTACCAGCCCGTGCGATCCCGGTCGGAGGGCTTTCCTAGCGCGACGACCCGTGTTTCCCGAGGACTCAGGTGTTCGACCAGCCGCTTGATGCTGCCGTCCTTGCCTGCGCCGTCCCTTCCCTCCAAGAGGATCAGGATACGGTCGTTGCATTTGATGAAATGCCGCTGCAGTTTCACCAGTTCGATCTGCAGCATGTGCAACTGTGCTTCGTAGTCCTCGCGGCCGATCGAGCGTGTCGCTGTCTCGTCGCGCGCTGAGCCGTGGGCAGTGCCGGTGCCGTCCACATCGGCCTTGTGCTTGGCGCCTTTGGCACCCTTCTTGTTCTTTGCCATGGGTTCTCCGTTAGGTCTGGTCGCAGGCGATCAGCATTGCGTGTGTCGACGCCCGGCGGGGCGCGGCGCTCATGTCCGCATCCGAGCGGGAGCCGCAGCCATCGCCTAGTCCGTAGGCTGCAGCCAGGTACGGTCGATTGATGCGCTGACGCCAGCGGGTCTTCTTCATGTCAGCCTCGCTGGCGCGTGTCCGAGAGGGAGGGAAGGAAGCGCGGCGTGCGCGCGGCATAGGCGTCGAACTCGGCGCCGAACTGCTTGCGCATGTCCTTCTCCTCGTTGACTGCCAGCCTCGAATACATCACGACGAGGAAGGGGAACATCAGCAGCGTCAACAGCGTCGGCCACTGCAGCAGAAAGCCGAAAAGGATCGCCACGAAGGCCACATACTGCGGGTGCCGAATCCTGGCGTATGGGCCGCTCACGGCAAGTTGGGCGTGCCGTTGCGCGTGGTAGAGCACCGTCCAGGCGCTCGACAGAAGCCAGAAGCCGCCCCCGATGAAGATGTAGCTTGCGATATGAAGCGGGCTGAAGTGAGGGTCGCCGCTCTCGCCCAGCAGGGTCGACCAGAGATGGCCGCTGTTGTGCGACAGCAAGTCCAGACTGGGATACTTGGTCTGAAGCCAGCCGGACAGCACGTACAGCGTCAGCGGAAAGCCGTACATCTCGACGAACAAGGCAACAATGAACGCTGCGAATGTCCCGAAGGTTCTCCAGTCGCGCGAGGTCTGCGGTTTGAAGAAGCTGAAGGCGAACATGATGAAGACCGCCGAGTTCACGAGGACGAGCAGCCAAAGCCCATAAGCGGGCGCATCGTGGTTCATTTGCGCTCTCCCGGGTACGGTGAATTCGCCTTGCTACCGTCGCCTGGTACGGCATGGCGATGCATCAGCACATGAGCGATGACGCAAGTCGCCAGGAGGACCAGTGGCAGCGCGGCCAGGTAGTGCCCGCGGTGTTCCGTCAGCAGCATGTAGATGCTCACGGCCAGGAAGACCAGAAAGCCCAGGAACCATCGCGAGCGCGAAAACCTTGGACCGGTGCGGTGAGAAGTTGTCATGGTTGTCCTCCTCACTTCGCCGGCTCAGGCATCCGGTCCATCATCATCTGCATCATGGATTGGCACATGTCCATGCGCATTTCGAGCATTTGCTGCCGCTCAGCTGTCGGCGCCGACTCGGCTCCATCCTTCATTGCGCCCATCATCGCCATGCCAGCCCGCATGGCCTGCATGTGTTCGGCCATGAGCGCCTTGCGCTGCGCAGGCGTCTTCGCAGCCACCATCCGTTCGTGCATGGCCTGCATCGACTTCAGTTGCGCATCCATGCCCTCGGTGGTCGGCGCCCTTGGCGTCTCGGCCGCAGTCGGACTCGCACCTGCGGGGTGATGGGCCTGATGGTTGTCCTGCGCGAACGCAGACAAGGTGACCAGTGCGGCGCCAACGATGGCCGCGATCGAATGCGTGAATTTCATTTCTCTCTCCTTTAGCCGCGGGTGTCTGCCATTGGGGCGAAACCGATGTCGCCGCAAGCGGACAAAGCCCTATGAAAACTCCGTAGTCGGGTACAGAGTCAAGGCTTATGAGTTGTGCGCCGGCTGTGACCGACACGGCAACTCAAAAGGAGGCGCTACAGCGCGAGACGCTCGAACAGCAGCCACGACGGCTGCTTGGGAGGTGGTCGCTGGTGACCCCTCGATGGGATGGCTCGCAGAGCCAACGTCGGAGCCAGCAGCTGGTCTCCATAGGCGGGAGGCGCCAAACCGACGAGGTCGAACGCGAAGGTTGGTGCTTTCTGAATGGCGGACTGGTTGACGTCGCCGCAGAGCTTCAGGCACGGGGCCTTCGACGGGTCGTGGGAACCTTCTTCGTGCTCACCATAGAGGCCTTCATGATTTCCATGCCCGGACGATGGCACATGCTCATATCCGACAGCATGCCGATGTTGCTGCGGAGACTCCAGAAGGCAGGCATTGGCCACCCCGGCCCCGAGCGCAAACAGCCATACCCCGAGCACCATCCACGCGATGGCGCGAATCCTGCGGTGGTTGAGAAGTGTGCGCATGTGCGGCCTATTGACCCATTGACACCTGTGATCCTATTCCCAACTGAGCTGCGGGAAATTGATTTGGATCAAATGGAGGCAAGGGTCAACTACGCGGTACTGCGTTATTCTGTGTTGCTCGTGAATAGACAGTGGATCGCTCGATGAACGAAGGTTTGGGTGATTGGATGACGGTTGGCAGGCTGGCGAAGGTCGCTGGCGTCGGCGTGGAGACAATCCGCTACTACCAGGGACGCGGCCTGTTGCCGATCCCGAAGAACGCCGGCAGCTTCCGGCGCTACCCCGCTTCGATGATCCAGCGGATCGGCTTCATCAAGCGCGCTCAGAGCCTTGGGTTCTCGCTGGACGAGGTGAAGTCGCTCTTGGACCTGGAGGATGGGCGGAATCGCCGGGCTATTCAGACGGTGACACGGCGGCGCCTTGACCAGATCGATGAGAAGCTCGGCGATCTCGAACGCATGCAAGGTGCTCTACGGGACATGCTCTTGCAGTGCGAGGAGATGGGGCAAGCGTCCCCTTGCCCCATCATCGCCGCACTTGTTGGCCCGCCTCCGGTTCAATCGCCGCCAACCAGTCGTTTGCGATAGCTGATGGTATTTGGATTGCAGAGTAAGGAGCAGACCACGGTTCTCGTTTGGGAGCCCGGCATAGATCGGAGGGCTCCACTACAACCGGATCAGAAGGTCGCCCTTACGCCGATCCTGAGCGTGCGTCCCGGCAGCGGTGCGTTCGGATACACCGTCGTGGTCAGGATCGAGGTAGGGCTGTAGGCGAGCTTGTTGGTCAAGTTGTCTATGCGCGCGTACCAGGTCAGCCGCGCCCGCTGTGCCTTCATGCCGTAGGTGATCGCGGCGTTCCACAGCGTGTAGGCCTCGGTCTCGCGCGTGTTGGCCGGCACTCGGCGTTGCGCTGCGTTGTAGTCGAAGCCAAGCCGCGCGTTCCACGGCCGTTACCGTAGACCAGGGTCGCGCCAATGCGCAGCGGAGCGATGCGTGGTAGCGGCTCGCCGGTATCTAGGTTTGTGGCCCGTACAACGTCAGCCCGCCATGCCAGATCCAGCGTCGAGCCGTCGGAAGTCCGCGAAAACCCGTCCGGCCCTTGTAGACGCAGATTGCCGTTGGCTTCGAGGCCGGTGAAGCGCGCACGCACGCCGCCGTAGAGATACTCCGCCAACGATTGGTTCGCATCGCGATCGGTCACCGGGACGCCTTCGTCGTCAAGCTGATTGCCGGAGGCCGTCAGGCCGATGTAGTTGCGGAACCGCGTGACGTAGGCGTTGACCCGGGCGGTATTGGCCCTGTCCTTCCACTGTGCTCCCGGTGTCGGCCGCTTCTGCGTCGCCAGACGGGACCGTCATCGCCATGTCTTGCATCGGGCACGGATCAGGCAAGGCAAACATGCCGGCCCAGCCCTGCATCGGCAGGGCTGGGCTGCTGCCGGTTTCAAAGACACCTTGTTAAGGTGGAAGATGAAACCGGAGGTGGTTCATGGAGAGAAGAAGGACATTCAGCCGAGAGTTCAAGCTCGAGGCGGTCAGGCTGGTCACTGAGCGTGGGGTGGCTGTGGCCCAGGCGGCCAAGGACCTGACCTCCCGTGGCAACGCCGGGAAGCGCTTGCGCATTTCCTCTGGCACGACCCAGCGGAAGTACCAGATGCCGTGGCGGCTCTTGAAGATGTGATGGGCTTGAGGGCGCATGCAGATGCACGATTTGGATCACCTGGATGGATCACTTCGCGCACAGCCGCCCCGGAAAAGGAAAAAGGCCTTGTGAAACAAGGCCTTGCGGAAATTTTGGTGGTGGGTGGCTGACCATCTGCCGACCGGCCTCCCGAGCTTATGAGCACTGGCGCGGGTTGCTGCGGGTTCGCGCGCAGTTATCCGAAATTTCAGGACAACTGACTTCTATCGTCCATCGTTGATGTTGATGTCACCACTCGTTCAACAGCGATCCTGACTGTTTGAGTACCAAGCTTGCAGGCAGTTATTCGAAAATTTCGAACAACTGTCCAGCATTCGCCTTTTTGAGCATAGAGGTTGATGTACCACGTAGCCGTTTTCCCTCAGTGGTAAACCGGCGTCCACCCGCCCAGGCCGGCGCTGTAGATGTGTGCGAACACGGCGCCCGCCTTGATGTTGATTTCGTCAGGGTCATAGGCGCTGGCTGGCAGGTGGGCATACAAGTGCTTGATGATCTCTGCCTTCATTTGCGCCTGCACGGTCGCCATACTGCGCAAGCGCTCCAGCGCGAAACGTTGATCGGCCAATTTGCCCAGTAAGTCCTTGGCGACTTTCTTGATCGCTTCACGATCACCCTTGGTGAGTGAATCCTTCTGAAGCAAATCGAACACGGCCAGTTCAGTTTCGCTATCGAGTCCTTCGCGCAGGTAGCGTTTTTCCTCTTCGCTGCAATCGTCATTGAAGGCAAACAGGTCGTCCATCACCTTCTGTATTTCTGCCGCATCCTTGTCTTTGTTGTACTCCTGAACGATTTCCTGATAACGCTCATAGAGGTCCACACGAGTAGGGTTGCGCGCCACCATCGCAGCCAGGCGTTCCTCGATCTTCTCCATCAAGTTCATCGCCACGACATTCTTGAAGGGCGACTTCTCGAATTCGGCACGCAGGCGAGAAAAATCGATATTGGAAAGGTCATACCGGGCTGTAGGTTCGCGGACTGACGGAGCGTCGGTTGCTACTGCCACATCTACCACGTCGTACAAATCTTGTAGCAAGCTACTGACATCCGGTGATACGCGCGCATCTTGCATCTTGTTGTAGATGGCGGTGACAGCACTCTCCACCGCATCGAAATCGAACAGCCCCGGATGCGGGAACAGGCCACGATGGCGCGCTTGCACATCCTCAACAATCACCTGATAGGTCTTGCGGCGCTCGTCACTTTCGCAGAGAAGGTTAACTGCTACCAACATCTGCTTTTGTTTATCGAAGCCTTTGGCATTGACCAATTCGTCAACATCAAAACCCAGATCCATCAGGAACTCCGTCGCAGCCTTGAGGCTATCGGCATATTCCATCAGAGCCTCCGCATCGTCCCGCACCGTATCCTGTTCGGCCTCTCCCTTGCCCGTGCCAGCACGATCACCCTGGGCAAAAGTCGCCAGTGCCCGTCGCAGGCTTTTGATCATGCCGTTGTAATCGATGATCAGTCCATGCTTCTTGCCGCCGCCAACCCGATTAACGCGGGCGATGGCCTGCATCAGGGTATGGCCCTGCATCGGCTTGTCCAGATACAGAGTGGCCAGGCATTTCACGTCGAAGCCGGTCAACCACATCGCGCAAACAATCGCGATGCGGAACGGGTTGTCTGCCTTCTTGAACTCTTTTTCCAGGTCGCGTTTGACCATCTTTTCGCGGTGCGGCGTGATATCCAGCGGCTCATCACGGAAATTCTTCCACTTGGCAAACTCCGCGACCTCGCCTTGCTCCTGTGATACCACCACACAGCACTCGGTGGCTTTCATCCACTCCACGTGCTCCCGTCGCTGCTTGAGGAGTCCGGTAGGTGCTTTACCCTTTGATGCGAACAAAGCTTCTTCGGCCGCCACCGCCGTTTCTAACTGGGCGGCTTTCTCCTGCCACTTCGCCACGATCAGATCGTGCATCTTCACGCAGGTGATCTTGTCCAGGCACACCATCAAGGCCTTGCCACCCCCGTTTTCGACCACGCGCCAGCGCTGGTGAAAGTGGTCAACAAAGTCTTGCGCCACCTTGTCCAGTCGCGTGGGTGAGGTCAGGATGGGGTAATCACGTGCCAATTCCCGGTAGAGCTTTTCCTCTTTTTCGTCAGTCCACGGATCATCCAGCGTGGCCGCCTGCTTTGCCGCTTCGATGTGCTGCGCGATGCGTTCACTCACCTTGGGATCGATGATCTTCAGCTTTTCGCCAGCGTTCTCATAGAACAAGGGCAGCGTCGCACCATCGGCCACCGCACGCTGGAAATCGTAGATCGAGACATAGTCACCGAATACCTCCCGGGTCAGTTGCTTCTCGCCGGCGTCGATCAACGGGGTGCCCGTGAAGCCCAGGAACTTGGCGTTTGGCAGTCCTTTGCGCATATTCAGCGCCAGCCGTCCATACTGCGTCCGGTGTGCCTCGTCGCTGATGACGATAATGTCATCACGGTCGGAATAAGCCTCCGTGACGCGCTCCCGATATTTTTGGATCAGGCCGAACACATAGCGGCGGTTCTGGTCGCGCAACATCGACCTCAACGCAGCACCATTCTTGGCTTGATCGGTTTTGCTATTGGCACGCCCGCAGTTGGTGTAGGTCGATGCAATCTGATCATCCAGCTCGGTACGGTCGGTGATGACCACGAACGACCACGATGCCGACAGTTTGCGATGGATTTTTTCGGTCAAAAACACCATCGAATACGACTTGCCCGAACCCTGGGTATGCCAGAACACGCCCAACTGCCCGGCGGCGACCTCTGCCTGAATCTTGGGGTCGGTGGAGGTCAGCCGGTCGATCACGCGATTCACCCCGAGGTACTGGTGGTTGCGTGCCACGATCTTGTGCGTGCTGCCCTCAGAGGCATCAAACAGGATGAAGTTCTCGACGATATCCAGCAGGCGTTGCTGCTGCAGCATGCCCTGCAAGAGAAACGGCAGCAGGGGCTGGTCCTTGCCGGGTTCCGGATCGTCCTCGTCGAGTCGCTTCCAGCGATAGAAATGCTCCTTGCTGGAGGTCAACGAGCCGTACTGCGCGTCGTGGCCGTTGGAAATGATGACCAGCGCGTTCCAGTGAAACAGATGCGGGATGGTGTCCAGGTAATCGGCGTAGTTTTTCTTGTACGCGCTGTCGATGTGCACCTCGAACCGCTTGAGCTCGATGAACACAAGGGGCAAGCCGTTGACGAAGCCGATCACATCCGGGCGACGCAGCCACAATTTGCCACGTACCCACAACTCACGCACCGCCAGGTAGCGATTGTTCTTGGGCTCATCAAAATCGATCAAGCGCAAGCGTTTGTCGACCAGCCGACCCGCAGCGTCGCGGTATTTCACCGGCACGCCATCGCGCAACAGCTTGTACTTTTCCTCGTTTTGCGCGATCAACGATTTGGTGATGTCATCCTGAACCACCAGCGCCAAGGCATCCTGATAGGCCGCATCGGGCAAGCCCGGGTTCAAGCGCTTGAGTGCTGCCAGTACATCCCGGGTGAGCACAACTTCCGCATCCGATGCACGGCCCAGCAGACTATCTGGCCCCCATCCACCTTTGGCACCTTCATCCTGCGCAAACACGCTCTCCCAACCGAGCTGTTGTTCCAGCAGTTCCGCCGTGGGTGCCTGAATCAACAGGTCTTCGGAATAATCCTTCTTGGCCATCGGTCCCCCTGTTTCTTGTTATGGCGTGCCTGGCTTTGGGTCCTGCCAGATGGGCAGGTTTTGCCAGTTGGCGGGAAAGTCCATGGCCGCTACGGACACACCGTGCCGGGCGATCAGACCTTTCAGACGACTACGCCAATGATGCTGTGGCGCGATCACATCCATGCAATGCAGCAGGATGACCAGTGCGTTGTAAAGCTTGCGCGAACCACCATGGAACTGCGCCGCCAAACCGGCCGGCTTGTTGCGCGGCAGCAGCGGTGTGATGGTGAACTCGCGGTTCCACAAACGGCTGTGATGCGCGCAGGTATTGCGCACCAGTGAGAGGTGCCGCAGCCAGGATTCGAGCACCTTCTCGTCCACGCCATAGGCAGCAGCGATGGCGCGGCGCGTGGGCATCGGCTTGAGATTGTTGTACCAGCGCGAGAGCAATCCCAGCGACATCACCTCACACACGGCCCACACCGGCGGCAGGCTTTCCGAGTAGGTGTTCTGCAAATGCTTGATGAAAGCCTCGTCAGAGCGGCCCACTTCATCGCTCAGCTTGTCGAGGTTGGTTTGCCAGAGATGCGGCTTGAAGGCCAGCGTGACATCCAGGTGGGCATGTGGGCCATGCTGGTGTGCCAATTGATAAGCCCACTGGCTACGCACCGACACCTCCACGCGCTCGATGGCGTCCAGCACCAACAGGCGCAGCTCCCGGTCGAACACGTAGAGGTCCAGCACCTGCGCAAAGTGGGTGTCGGGCTTGAAAGTGTGCGTGGCGTGGTCGGCTTCGAAGGGCAGCCAGTAGGCCCCAAGCCGGTAGTAGTTGAGGTGCTGCAGGTAGAACTCGGCGGCGGCCGGGTCCTCGATGACCATGCCACGCTGCTGAAGCAGCGCCACTTGTTGGGCGTGGGTGGTGGCAGGCTTGGCGAAGGGGCGCTTCATCGTGCGCTCCCCAACCCGCAGTGGGTTGCTGATTTCGGGCGCACAAAAAAGTAACCCGCCGGTTTGAGGATACGCTCGCGCGCATAGCCTTGGCGGGTTTTGTTAGGGCGCAGTATACGCGCAATGCGCGCGTTTTGGCAACCCGACCGGCTGGCAGAGGGTACATGGTCGGGGGCAAACGGGGCGGTATGCAGGGCTTCGATCACGGCTTCCCGCCTCCCAGAACGAACTTGGCTTTTTCCACGCGCAGCATCTCGTAAGGCGTCATGAAGCGCAGCCCCAGCCCGGCGCACACATTGGGAATCTTGATGCGCTTGACCGAATTCGCAGCCACCTCGTGGGTCACCACGATATGCCCGCCTGCCAGCGCATGCGCCACCAGGTAGAAATCGGCCACCTGCAAAAAGGTGTTGATGGCCGCTGGCTCGTACTGCTGGCCAGTCACCCAGGTGCTCACCTTGCCGAACTGGGCGGCCACAGCGGCATCCGTTTTGCGGAACAGGCCATTGCCGTGGTCGTGCATCCACTGGGTCAGCTCGTCCGCGCCGGCGGCGATCTCATCGGCCACCTTGTCGATGCTGAACACCCGCCCGTCGGCGTGGCCGTCGATCAACCACTGCCAGAACGCCGGGCAGAAATCCAGACCGTAGTGCAGGTTCTTTGCCTGGATGAAGACGTTGGCGTCCAGCAAATAGCTCATGCCATCACCCCCAGCTCGCGCGCCGCTTCATAGAAGGTGGCGGTTTTGCGCACGCCCAGCATGCGGAAAGCATCCTGGAACAGGGTCTGCCCCTCCAGTGTGCTAGTCACAATCGCGCGGGCAAAACGCTTGCTGGTGCGTGCGCTCAAGGTGCGGTAGAAGTCGCCACCGCCAGTGCCACGAGATTCCAGTGCACGCAAGCGGGCATGTTCATCGCGGTAGTGCTGCCACAGCCGGGCCTGATCCAGAAATCCGGCATCGAACAAACGCCGTAGGGCCACCAGGGTGCTGACCTTGAATTCACGCGCCAGGCGCTGGATTTCATCCGGCACAGGCGTGCCGGGTTGGTAGGCCGCGCGCACCGCCTGCAAGGGCATCAGCAGTTCGGCAGCCACCTGGTTGCACCAGCGCTCAACGCCCTGCTCGGGCACTTGCCCCACTTCAGAATCCGATACGCCAGTCGCGCCAAGCCACAGATGGGCCAGCTCATGCGCCAGGGTGAACATTTGCGCGGCCTTACTGTCCGCGCCGTTCAAGAATACCAGCGGGGCCAGATCATCGGCCAGCGCGAAGCCGCGAAACTCCCCCACATCCAGCTTGCGGTGGCTGTTGCTGCCCACGATGCCACTGGCCATCACCATCACCCCGGCCTCTTCGGCCTTGGCGATCAACTGCCGCAGCGCATCCGTCCAGGTGGGCAACTGGCGGCGCTCTTCAGTGGAAAGCATCAGCGCCGCGCGCATGCGCTCGGCCACGGCCTGCGGCGCTTCGTTGACCTGCGCGCTACCGACAAAGGCCAGACGGGAAAGGCCGTGGACGCGGGCATAGTCCCTGTACCAATCCTGCCGCTGCTGGCACAGATACAACGTGTCCAGCAGCGCACTGCTCGGCTCGCGCAGTTCCTCATCACGTAGGGTGCGGAAATCCGGCACCGGCAAAGCCAGCGCGGGCGGCTCGGGCAGAAAGAAATAGCCGATGGCGGTGTGCGTCAGGCGAGCGAAGTCTTCCAACTGCTTGAGCGTTGGCTGGGCCTCGCCGGTCACCCACAGGGGCCACTTGCGAAAGCGCGCCGACAGGTCTTCGTCGTGCAGACGCGCCCGCTGCGCCGCCCAGCGCAGTACCGGGATGGAAGCCGCTACCGTAGTCACGCCGCCACCTCATCAGGTAAGGCGATGCCAGAAACGTCGAGTTGGCCGGACATCAGCTTGGGGAGCAGGAGGTCGCGGGCTTTCGCCAACGACAGGTTTGCAACGCTCAACTGCTCTGCTTGTTCAAGCATTGGCCCGACGAGCCGATGAAACTCGACGTGCAAATGCTGTGGTGGCTGCCAAATTTCCACCGCACCAATGTCGGAACGGCTCAATTCCTGCTGATTGGTTGCACCTTTACCCATCTCGGAAAACACTGGGGCCAACTCCAGCAGAGCCTGACCAAAATAGGTCGAAGATCCTTCGTCAAGTGGTCGAGCAATCGTGACGTGGGTATCCACAGTGCAGTTCTCGATTGGTGCTCGTACCTGTGCGACGCGCCCAAGTGTTCCGGCCCCAGTAGAGTTGATCAGTACGTCGCCCGACCGTATCAATCGGTCAGGCTTAACTTCCTTGGATTGGCGACGTGCTGGCTCCATCGAGATGCGCCCGTCGCGAATACATTTCTGGTTGATAACCCAACCTTTTGCGGTGTCGTCATACTTTGGCGTAATGCCACGATTCAAGAAGGATGTTTGCTCGGCAATCGGCTTCTTACACCACCCCTCCGGCACCCCATCCTTCACCGGCACCGATTCATGGCCGGGAAAGCGCAGGTGCACGAACCACTCGCGGTAGAGGCGGCGGGCGGCGTCTTCGAGCAAGGCGATGCGGCGCTGGTTGGTGGCGATTAGGTCGTCGTAGGCGGACAAGCACTCCACAACGCTCGCCTGTTCGTCGAGATCAGGCAACTCGAACTCATATGCTGCAATGTCCTTACCACTGACGTGAGGAATATTGGCACCGGTTGTGATTCGGTGAATGTGAGCGGAAAAATCGGGCGCCGCCAAGACGTAGCGGATGAAATTCGTTAGCGACACGCCCGGTTTGCCACGCAATCGGCAAACTCGTTGAACGAGGAGTGCGGGCAAGTCTTCGGGTCTGATCCAGGCCATCTTTAGCCCATCCCCGACGATGGGACGGTCCATGGCGAGGATCACGTCATCCTCAGCGAGTTGGTAGCGCTCAAGTCCATCGCACTGTGCGGTGGGCCACTTCTTAGTCTTATCGCCCCAACGTATGTACCCTTGTTGCACGTTGTCGCCACGCAATATGCGAACGCCATCTGCATCCGCATCCAGGAAGCCCGCACTCTTAAATGCGAAACCCACCAGCATATCGGACACATCACCTAACCGCGTCATCCCAGCAACTCCTCAAAGTTGCTGGCAATCCGGCCCGCCAGTTCCACCGCCTTGTCGTTCAGTTCCGCCAGTTCGGCGTGAATGCCGCGCAGGGTTTCCGCGAAGTCGTCTTCATCGTCATCCAGAGCGGCGGCCACGCCCACGTAGCGCCCCGGCGTGAGCGAGTAGTCGTTGGCGGCGATGTCCTCGATGCTGACGGCCTTGCACAAGCCGGCCACATCTTCAAACAAAGCCTGCGGAAAACGGCTGTGCAGCCAGTGCACCTGATGGATGAAATAGGCGGCCTGCTTGAGCGCGTCGAGCACCGCGTCGCGCACGGTGGCGGCTTCGTTCTTCTTGGCGTCGGCAGCCAGCAGGGCACGCTTGGCCTCGCGGGCGGCTTTGCCGTCGAAGGCGCGGCTAGCGCGAGCACGTAGCGGTTTTTCCGCCGCGTCCAGCAGCTTGAGCCATTGCTTGTGGCGGGCTTCGAGCAGCTTGCCAGTGGCTTTGAGTTGCGGGACCAGCGCATCGAGCGTGGCTTGCAGCGCCACTTGTGCGGCGTGGTCGCTCAAGTCGGCCTGCGTAATGGCGGCGCGGGCCTCTTTGCAGGCGGTGAGCAGCGTGGCAATGCTGTCCGCCACGTGCGTGTCGGCGTGGGCTGCGGCCAGCTCGGTCTTGAAAGCATCAAGCTGAGCCTGAGAAATCTGCGTGTCCTCGGCTTGGTCGGCGTTCAATTCCGCGAGCGTGGCCTGACCGGCAAAGGCCTGCAGCGGCGCAGCCAAGGCCTGCACGGCGGCGGTGTCAGCGGCGATGCATGCGGGAAGGGCGGCCAGCCAGTCATCCACCTGCCGCTGGTAGCGGGCCACCAGGCCGATGAATTTCTCTCGCTCGCCCCGGTACAGCCAGACGATGGCGGTGAGGTTGGCCAGTTGCTCATCGGTGAATACATGGGAGCGCGCCGAGACCACGTGGTAGACGTTGCGCGCGTCGATCATCAGCACCCGGTCTTGCAGGTCTTGCGGCTTGCCTTTGTCGAAGAACCACAGGGTGCAGGGCAGGCTGCGGGTGTAGAAGAACTTGTTGCCAATGGCCATCATCACATCGACGTGGCCGGTTTTGACCAGTTGCTCGCGGATGTCGCGGTCTTTGTTGCCGGCATCGGAAGCGCTGGAGGCCATGACGAAACCGGCGCGGCCAGTGTCGTTCAGGTAGGCGTAGAAGTACTGAATCCACAGGCTGTTGGCGTTGCTGATGGCACCTGTTTTGGCATTGGTGCCGGGCAGACCGAAGGGCAAGCGCCCGGCCTCATCGACCTGGGCTTCCACCTTTTTGGTATCCACGCCGTCCACATTGAAAGGCGGGTTGGCCATGACGAAATCGCACTGGCCGATCAGGTGGTCGATCTGGTCGTAGAAGGTGTTGCCCTGACGGATGTTGGAGGCATCCAGGCCATGCACCACCAGGTTCATGCGCGCCAATTTGGTGTTGGTGTCGCTTTTTTCCTGACCGTGGAAGGTGACGGAATCGTTGACCACGGCATGACGCACATCTTCGATGAAATGGCCGGTCTGCACGAACATGCCGGCCGAGCCGCAGGCCGGGTCGAGCACCAGACCGTGGTCGGGTTCGATGACGTTGACGATCATGCGCACCAGCGACGGTGGCGTGAAGAATTCGCCGCCTTCCTGCGCGCCGCTCATGGCGAACTTGTTGAGGAAGTATTCGTAAATGCGCCCGAATACATCGCCGGTGGCGGCCTTGATGGCGGGGCGGTCGAAAATCTTGACCAGCTCGGCCAGCAAATCGGGCTCGAAGGCGGCATAGCCACGCGGCAAGGCGCCGGACAGTACCGGGTATTCGGCCTCGACCGCGTCCATGGCGGCGTCGATGCTCTCGCCCACCTTGGCTCCCTGCGGCAGGCTGACGATACGGTCAAAACGCGCTGCCTCGGGCAGATAGATGGCGGCCTTGCCTTGAAAACCGAGCTTGATGAGTTCCTCACGCTGGGCGGTGGGCACCTGCGGCGGGATGTCGGCTTCGATTGCGGGCAGGTAGGCTTTGAATCGGTTGTCGGCGTGGCGCAGGAAGATCAGGCCCAGCACCGGCATCGAGTATTCGGCGGCGGTGAGCTTGGAATTGGCGCGCAGCTGGTCAGCGGCCTCCCACAGTTCGTTTTCGAGTTGCTGCACGTTCATGCGGTGTTCTCATTGTTCTGTTCAGCGGATGCGTTGCTGTCTTCATCCGCGCCCCCGGCACGCACCCATTCATCCACCTCGGAGAGCTGGAATTTCCACAGCCGCCCGATCTTGTGCGCGGGCAGTCCTTTGCGTTCACGCCAGCGGTAAACGGTGTCCTTTACCACGCCCAAATGCCGGGCGACATCGATGGCAGTGACCCACGGTTCGGCGTTCATGGCATTGGCGCTCACAGAGGCATCAAAGTCGTTTTAAATCGTCATCAGTCTACCAGACGGTCGCGGTAGCGGCCACCTTGAAATGGCTGTGATTGACGGTGTGGCGATTGGGGTAATGGCTGAGCCCGTTACCCCGTTTTTGACGGGCGTTGCCCCGATAGCTTGGCTTGCTTGTAGTTCAGCGCGTGAATGGTGGCGTGATCAATCAAACAGGAGCCAACGATGGACATCCTGCCCAAACTCTCCTCTGCCCAATGCCTGCTGCTGCGCACCGCCGCCCGCCGTGCCGATGGGCGAGTGATCCCGCCTGACTCCCTGCGTGGCGGCGCACGGGTCAAGGTGCTGACCGCGTTGCTGCAGCGCGGGTGGATCGAGCCTGCCGGCGACGGCCACGTGATGACCGACGCGGGGTATGTGGCCATCGGCCTGCAACGGTCTGCACCACCAGATGGCGTCCAGCCGATGGACACCATCGACGATCTCCAGCTTTTGGAGGGCATCCCGGTGCGCCCCGGCACCAAACTCGCTGCGCTGGTGGTGGCGCTGCGCCGCCCGCAGGGGGCAACCAGCCTGCAACTGATGCTGGCCACCGGCTGGCAGCCACACACGGTACGCGGCGCGATCTCCGGAATGCTGCGCAAAAAGCTGGGCCTGAACGTGGTGCTGGCGCGCAACGACAGCGGCGAACGGGTGTACAGGGTGGTGTGATCTACCGCCAAGGGTATCCAGTTTCTGGAGGCCCTTGCGCCATCTGTCACGGTGGCCGAGGTGCAAACCTGCAAACCCGGTACGCATCCTGGTTCGCACCTTCGGAGTTCGCGCTATTCCGCACACGCCAGCGCTGACGGGGCATTCAGCTCATCGGGCCGCACCGCCAAGTGCGAACCGCAAACCCTGCAAACCTTGTTTTGGGGTCGGGCGGTAGCGCAATGCCGCGCTCGCGCCCCCCGTATCGAACTTTGGTCCGGAAGGACCCGTTTTGCCCGGGGTTGGCGATGGGGTCGCAAATCGCGACCTCATCCACTGGCGTGAGGTGAGCATTCCCAATGCTCCCCCTCTCTTTAGAGAGGAAACACCGGGAAGCCGGGAATGCATTGATTTCATTGGGTTTTAATCCTTCCCGGCTCCACTGGGAACGATTTGCCCCGGGAACGATTTAAGCCCTTGATTTTGCTGGCACGTAATCGTTCCCACCCCCTGAGCGTTCCCGGTGGGAAAGCGGGAAGCCGGGAACGATTGTTGGGGGCTGGGAAGCATTATTCGGTAACCGGCCGACCGGCACTGGAGCGGGTCAGGTGGCCGGTGACAAACACCGCCTGCCCTTGGGCGACCGGGCCATCGGGCACGTCGAGCCACTTCACCAGCTTCGAGCCTTCGGCCATGGCGGTGATCAGCTCACCCTGCGCCAGTAAGGCATCCACCCAGCCGGTGAGCCGATGCTTGCCGATGGCGTGAAAGGCCTCAGGCAGTTCATGGCGGCGCTCGTACAGGCCGTTGCCGCCGGTCTTAGTGTAAGGCTGGCCATCCCGCGCGGCACGGGCGATGGCGGCTTTCAGCGCGGGCAACAGGTCATCCGGCTCCGGCCGGGTCTGGCGCAGACGGTCGCTGCAATCGATCAGCAAGCCGCTGACGCCGCGCAAGAAGGTGGTCACGCGCAGGTTGGCGCGGCCATTGGCCTTGACCACACCGCCCATCACCACACGGCCTCGCTCGAAGGGTTCGCCCAGCGCGTCGCAGAGCTTCTTGGCCTGATCTTCCTTGGGGTGCCACAGGGCATAGACCGCCCGCACGCCATCGACCAGACCACCGGTGCCCCGGATCGCTTCGCGGGCCTGCTCGGGTGTGGATGCCTCGCGCTTGGCGAAGTGGTGCGACACGATCACCGACGCGCCCGTACTGGCCGCCAGCGCAGCCAAGCGGGAGCAGACGAACTGGGCGTTCTCCGGCACGTTCAAATCCAGCGCGCACAGCGGCTGCAGCGGATCGAGCACCACCAGGCACAGGCTGGGCATGGCCTTGAGTTGCCGCTCCAGATCCATCCACGCCGCCGTGGTCGCGGGGCCTCGGGTGGCGGGATCAGGTGCAAACAGCGGCACCGCGCCTCCAGCATCGGGCAGTGGCAGCACGTAGAGCCGGTCGGGAATCGGGCCCAAGGCGTTGAGCCGGTTGTGCACCTCGATGGCATCGTCCTCGGCGGTGATGTAAATCGCTACGCCATGACCAGCCAAGGCACCGCCGAACAGTGTCGGCGCATTGGCCCAGACGCCGTCGAAAGCTGCGACCTCCCGCGTGAGCGCCAGCAGCAGGAACGATTTGCCGACCCCGCCCGCAGCAGCGATCAGAGCGGCCTGTGCCTGGGGGAACACGCCTTCGACCAGCCAGCGGCGTTGCTGGGGCTGCCCGATGAAGCGATCTGCTGCGCGCCAGCGGGTGATGTCCAGCGCCGGGGTGGCGGTGGCAATGTCGGTGACCGGCTGGGAGGCGCGCAGCAGCGCTTCGACATCAAAGCCTTCCGCCACGGCATCGGCAGCATCCCACTTCGCGGGCTTGTCCTGCGGTACGCTGACGCGCCGGACCGTGGCCCCGATGCTCGCCAGTTTCTGGATGACGGCAGCGGCATAGCGCGCGCCCGCTTCATCGTGATCGGGCCAGACGGCGACCGTCTTGCCTGCCAGCGGCATCCAGTCGGTTTTATCGATGGCCGTGGCCGCGCCACCCATGCCGGTGGTGGCTGCGATGCCCAGTTGCATCAGGGCGTCGGCACACTTTTCACCTTCGACCAGCACCACGGCATCCGCTGTAGCGATGGCGGGCAAGTTGTAGAGCGGACGCGGTTCCGGCATCCGCATCGCCCGTGCCCGCACATCCCAAGGGCGGTACTGTTTGCCGGTGGGTGTGTCGTGACGATAGACGCAGGCCAGCAGGCTGCCATCGGCGGCCAGGTAATCCCATTTGCCGGTGTGCGGGCCGAGATCGTCGTAGGCACGGCTGGTGTGCACTGCGGGAGCGGAAACCATACGCGGCACCATCAGCCAATCGCCCGCGTCTTCCAGCAGGTCGCTGAAATCGGCGGGCAAGTGGTAGCCCCGGGTGCTGGCCCACAGCGCCAGCACATCGCCCGATTCGCCGGTGGCGAAGTCGATCCACAGGCCGCGCTTGGGGCCAGCCAATTCAACCACCAGGCTGTCGCCCGGCTCACCGTGCAGATTGCCGATGAAAAACTGGCTGCCGCGCCGTTTGCCGCGTGGAAACAGGTAGAGCAGCACCGACTCCAGCTGGTCCAGCAAGCGAGCGCGGACTTCGTCTTTGTCGTGGCGCGGCAGGATGACGTCCGCTGCGTCGTTGAAATCGAGAAAGGGATGGCGTGCCACCGTGGTAGCTTGGATTGTGGTCGCCATCATTGCGTGTGCTCCGCATCCAGCCGCGCCTTGAACCAGTCGCCATTGGCGCGCACGCAGTAATAGGTGCGACCGGGGCCGGTGTCCTTGGCATCGGGCACGATCCACAGCTGTTCGCGGGCGTCGTAACGCCAGCTGCCCGGGCCGAACATTTTGTCGAGCATGGTCTCGATGCCGTGCTCGGCAATGTGGGCTCGCAGTTGTCGAGTGAGGTTGTCGCGCTGGCGGCGTTGGGCGCGGTTCATTGCCAGATGCCTTCACTGATGGATTGGCCTGCGGTGCAGCGGCGGGTGCGTTGTGCTTCGTGCGCCGACACATCATCCATGCGGTACATCACCCGGCTGCCCAGCTTGAGAAACGTCGGCCCGTTGCCGGTCATGCGCCAGCGCTCGAGTGTTTTTTCTGAGAGGCCCCAGCGGGCCGCCAGCGTGCGCGGGGTTATCAGTTCGGGCAGTGTGTTTTGCATCGGAATCTCCTGTCGTCGTTGGGGGACGCTGTTCCGTCGAGAGGGATGTGCGCCCGCAATGAGGAGATTCTTCGCCTGCTGATTTCCGAAGGCAAATGGCCAAAATTCGCTTTTGTGCGAAACGGGCACCAATAGCCCCCAAGCGTTACTCTAAATTGCTATCTGCTTCAGGGCTTTTTTACAACAGTGCCCCGGATATCGAGGCCGAGCACGACTGAATCGTGCCCGCAAACCCTCAGCCACCCGCTCCGCCCTGATCGACCTGAACTGTCTCCACGCGGACCATTACACCTGTCTGAACCGTTCTCTATTTTCGACAGGAGCCCGCCGTGAATCTGATCCGCCGCAGCAAGAAATCCACCGACGCCACAGCGAATACCGAATCCCCTTTGAATGAAATCGGGGACGTCAGCGCTGTGGCGCAAATGTTCGACCGCCTGCGCCAGCAGAACGCCCAATACGACCAGGCTATTGCCGCACTGGTCGCCGCCAACCGCATCACCTGTGGCTGGGACAAACCCGCCGAGCCGGAGATGACGCTGACCATTCAGCGAGATGTACTGGCGGCCTTGGGCGATGCGGATGCGCTGGCCAAGTTCGATCAAGAACACCAGCAGGCGCTGGCACAAGAACAAGCCGCGCGCGTGAAGGCCACGCAGCAGGTGCAGGAAGCGCCGACCCGCGTCAAGGCGCTGGAGCAGTACCTCAACGAACTGGCCGGGCAGATGGTGGCCGGGCTGGATGAGACGCTGATCGATCAGGAAATCCGCCGCATCTTCCGACCCAGCGCGCAGCGGATGCTGGAGGCGGCGAAGCACTTCGTTCAGGCCTGGCGCGAGATGCAGAGTGTGGAAGGCATGTTGCTTCAACGTGTACGCCTGACCCACACCCGCGTGACGGGCGATGCCTGCATCCGCTATGACCACGAGTTGATCGGGCGTGCGCGCGACGGCGAATTGTTGCCCACGCTCATCGAAGGGCTGACGTTTGAGGAATTGCGAGACCTGAATGACCAGTTCACTCGCACCGACAGCGAACTGGTCACGGCACTGGACAACGCCTTGCGCAGCGCGGGCTTCGACGGCTGGGGCCTGAAGGTCTATCACCCCAAAGGCAATAGCGACGAACGCCGCATCTACGCCCCCGATCCCAATCCGCCGAAGAAACACCTCGACCCCGGCCACGGCCTGTCGACCGTCGTGCGCGTGGATGTGTGAGGGGTGCCGCATGGAAATCCAGCCTTCCCGCCCGCGCTTGCCGGATCGCTTCGGGCCGCTGTCGCCGCGCATCGCGCCAGGGCCAGAAGGTCTGGATCGCCTGCCGGTCCGACAGCAGTCATTGCCACTGGCCGCACACGCCGCTGACGCACGCCCCGTCACGCCGTGGACGGACAACACGGCACCAGACGAGCCGACGTGGACGACGCCGGGGCGTGAGGCCTTTGCGCCGGTGCGGAGGCTGCGCCGCCCGGTACTGCGCCGTCGGGTGCGGGTGTGGTGGGAACGCTGGCTGCTGGCCGCGCTGCGCCTGACCTTTCGGCTGGAGCGCTGGTGGCGCAGACGGCAACGCAAATACCCATGGCAGCGGCAACGAACACGGCGCCGGTGAAATGGGTCCTTCCTTCAGAGAAACCCATACGGGGGGCGCGGGCGCGCTGCCCCGTCAGCGACAGAACCTGAAACCGGGTTACCACCCGGGTTACCGGTTACCACCTGATCGAAAGAGCGCGGTTTGACTTGGCTTCTGGCCGCCACAGCGCGTTCATGGACCTGTCTCAACCACAGGAGAAATTCGAAATGACGGACACACCCAACGGCAGCATCTCGGCCCAATTGGCCGCACTGCCGTCCCTGCCGATGGCCGAGCTCTGGGCGCTGTGGGATCAGCACTTTCCCCGGCGGCCCAGCCACCGCAACCGCAATTACGTCGAATCGCGTCTGGCCTACCGCATCCAGGAGCTGGCCTACGGGGCGCTGCCCACCAACATCCGCAAGATGCTGGTCGAGGCCGGGGCCAAGCATTCCAAGATCAAATCGGCCACCGGTCGCAGCGCGCAAACCCTGCTGATGCCCGGCACCACGCTGATCCGCGAATGGGATGAGCGCCAGCATCGTGTGACCGTCACACCCGACGGTCTATACGAACTCAACGGCCAGGTTTTCAAGAGCCTGTCGGCGGCAGCACGCCACATCACCGGCACACGCTGGAATGGGCCGAAGTTCTTCGGGCTGCGCGATGGCAAGGGGGATGGCCAATGAACGCGCCCCTGCTCGTGCCTCCCAAACGCTGCGCCGTGTATTGCCGCGTTTCCAGCGACGAACGGCTGGACCAGTCCTTCAACTCCATCGATGCCCAAAAGGAAGCCGGGCACGCTTTCATCAAGAGCCAGAGCCACGAGGGCTGGATCGCCGTAGCCGATGATTACGACGATGGTGGATTCTCGGGCGGCAACATGGATCGACCCGCACTGCGCCGCCTGATGGCAGACATCCAGATGGGCAAGGTCGACATCGTGGTCGTTTACAAAATCGACCGGCTATCCCGCTCGCTGGCGGATTTCGCGCGAATGGTGGATGTGTTTGACCGCCATCGCGTCAGCTTCAGCGCCGTCACCCAGCAGATCAACTCGGCCACTTCGATGGGGCGGTTGATGCTCAACGTGCTGCTGTCCTTCGCCCAGTTTGAACGCGAGGTCACCGGCGAGCGCATCCGCGACAAGATCGCCGCCAGCAAGGCCAAGGGGATGTGGATGGGTGGGCCGTTGCCGCTGGGCTACGACGTGCGCGACCGGCTGCTGGTGGTCAACGACGCCGAGGCCAAGCTGGTACGGCGCATCTTCGACGACTTCGTGTCGATGCGATCAGCCACGCTGATGGCCAAGGCCTACGGCGCCGAGGGCGCGCTCACCAAGGGCGGCAAACCCTTCACCAAGCAGACCATCTACAAGATGCTGCACAACCGGATGTACCTGGGCAAGATCGTCCACAAGGGGCAGTCCTTCCCCGGCCAGCATCAGGCCATCGTGACGCAAGCGCAGTGGGATGCCGTGCACGCACTGATCGCCACTGATGGCATCGAACGGCGGCGCGAGACCAACGACCGCCAGCGTGAGCCGGTGTTATTGCGCGGCCTGCTTTTCACGCCAGACGGTGAACGTCTGGTGCCCAGCTATACCGTCAAGAAGGGCAAGACCTACCGCTACTACACACCGATCAAGCACCGGCGCTTTGGCGCCTGGGCCAGCAGCCACGGGCCGTTGCCAGCGGCGCCCATCGAGGAATTGGTGACCCAGCAGATCGTAGCAGCGCTATCAGCACCGCACATCGTGCAATCGGTGTGGGATCGGATTCGGACAGCCCGCCCAGACCTGTCGGAGCCTGAGGTCGTGCTTCCGATGCGAAATCTGGCGGGCCTGTGGCAACAGCTGTTCCCCGTTGAACAGTGTCGACTAGCGCAGTTGCTGATCGAGCGCGTGGTGATTGCCGACGGCGGGCTGGAAATCATCTGGCGCGATCAGGGCTGGCAGGAACTGGCCGGGGAACTGATGCCCGGCACCATCGGCGCGGAATTGCAGGAATGGGAACAGCAGGAGGTGGAGGCATGAAGCCGAAAGTGCAGCCGTTGGGGGCAGCAATCGCCCGCGAACGCCGGGATGGCGGCCAGGTCAAGCTGTCCACCTTCATCCCGCTGAAGATCAGGAAGCGCGGCGCCAGCAAGGTGGTGGTGCGGCCAGATGGGGCGGTCGAGTCGCCGGGCAAGGTCGCCAACCAGATCGACCAGCCCTTACTGGTGGCCCTGACGCGGGCCTTCTACTGGCAGCAACTGCTCGACGACGGTGTGGTCGGCAGTGGCAGCGAGATCGCCCAGCGCGAAGGCCTGCACCACTCGACGGTCAACGAGCTGCTGCGTCTGACGCTGCTGGAGCCGGCCATCATCCAGAGCATCCTGGCCGGGCAGCAGCCCAAGTGCATGAGCCTGCTGTGGTTCCAGCGCAATCCGCTGCCGACCGACTGGGTGGCGCAGCTGGAGGTGGTGGCGGGGTTCGACGCCTGACCGAGTTACGAGCCCTCGATGACCCGTGCCACATCACTGCGGCATTCGGCGCACTTGCCCACCAGCAGCAAGTCGCCACACTTGATGGTGCCGCTGAAATTGGTGATCGTGGTTTCGTGACGGCACTGGCCGCACCAGACGTTGGACAGCAGCCGCTGGCGAATGTCGGCAGGGATGGACTCCCAGCGCTGGCGGGCCGGCTTGGTAAAAGTGGGCAGTGATTCGATGGTCATGGTTCAGCGGACCCAGCGACGGGCGTCCTTCAAGAGCAGCAACAATTGCTGTTCGCGCAGCGGTGACGCGATGAACCCGAACCGGGTGTAGAACCTCGCCGCTTCTTCATCGATGGGATGGGTCAGCATGGCTCGGATGCCGGCCTGCTCGGCAATCAGCACCGTGCGACGAATCGCATCCTGCAGCAGGCCAAAGCCGATGCCTCGCCCCTGGTCCACCACCGAGACAGCGAGCCTCGCCAGAATCACCACCGGCAACGGGTATTGCCCCATCCCTTTGCGAATGCGCTCCGGCGCCTCCAGCGTGTCGACTTGTCCCACGGTCAGGCTGAAGTAGCCCGCCACGCGGCCATCGTCCTCAGCCACGACAAAGGTCTTGGCCGATCCACTGCCCTGCGCCTGGCGAGCGTGACGCAACAGCCAGTCATTCAGCGCGGGCTTGCCGCAATCAAAACCCTCCAGCCGATGCTGCGCGGCCAGAGGCTCCGGTGCGCGCAACGTCACTTCGTATCCCAGGGTGCCTTGCGGGCAAACAGGTCACGCAAACCGTCATTGGTCTGTTCGGGGCGATCCAGCAGATCCATCAGGGCCTGGTACTGGCTACCCGAGACCATGAACAACCGCTGATCGAGCAGGGTCTGCTCGGCGGCCAGGCACGCGCTGTCGAGGATGAAGTCGGTCAGCGATTTGTGGGCCACTTCGGCGGCACGGCGCAGCACCACCTCCTGTTCGGGGGTGGCGCGCAGCCCAAGTCGGGCCGAGCGGGCGGAAGGCGACGATGCGACGGCAGTCATGGCAGCACCTCTTTTGTTAGATCAATTGCCGCAATGTTAGTACAAATGACGCACACTGTCTAGTTGCGGTGGTGACCGGCGGCCTTGGTTGACGATGAACCGACGCGCGTAAGTTGTTGATTTTGCAAGACCACCATCTGCGCCCACCCGCAGGTCAAACAGAGAATAGAGACGGCTCTGGCCGAGAAAGTGGCCGATTTCGGGCGTTTCGGCAGCAGGCCACCCGCAGCACAGACGGCCGGAACCCCGCGTGGCGCGGGGATTTCGGGCAAGAAAAAGGGCCCGGAGACTTTCCGGGCCCTGGTGATTGGTGGAGACGAGGAGGATCGAACTCCCGACCTTCGCATTGCGAACGCGACGCTCTCCCAGCTGAGCTACGTCCCCACGAAGCGCGCATTCTAGCGAATCTTTTGTCAGGCCATTCCGTTGCGGCTGGCGAGTTCCACGAACAGCGCGGAGTGGTCGAGGTCGGACAGGCCATGTTCCGCCGCCTCGGCGAACAGGCGCTCGAACAGCGCGGTGATGGGTGCCTCGAAGCCGATCTCCTTCGCCGTGCCGAGCGCGTTGCGCATGTCCTTCAGCTGCACCGCCATCGCGGCGCGCTTGCCGAAGTCGCGCTCCACCATGCGCTGGCCATGCACCTGCAGGATGCGGCTGTCGGCGAAGCCGCCGGTGATGGCCTGGCGCACCTTGGCCATGTCGGCGCCGCCCTTTTCGCACAGCAGCAGCGCCTCGGCCACGGCGCCGATGGTGATGCCCACGATCATCTGGTTGGCCAGCTTGGCGAGCTGGCCCGAGCCGTGCGGGCCCACGTGCGTGACGCGGCCCAGCACCTCCAGCACGGCGCGCGCGCGCTCCACGTCGGCCGGTTTGCCGCCGGCCATGATGGCCAGGGTGCCGGCCTCGGCGCCCACGGTGCCGCCCGAGACCGGCGCGTCCAGGTGGTGCACGCCCCGCGCGGCCAGGCGGGCCGCGTGGTCGCGCGCCTGGCGCGGCTGGATCGAGGACATGTCGATCACCAGGCTGCCACGGGGCAGGGCCTCGGCCACGCCCTGGCGGAACAGCACGTCCTCCACCACCTCGCCGTTTTCGAGCATGGTGATGACGATGTCGGCGCCTTGCACGGCGTCGGCGGCCGTGCCGGCCACGCGCGCCCCAAAGGGCGCGAGCCGTTCGGCCTTGGTGCGCGAGCGGTTCCAGGCGCCCACGGCGCAGCCGGCTTCGCACAGGCGCCGGCCCATGGGGAAGCCCATCAGGCCGATGCCGAGCACGGCGACGGCGTGGGCGGGAGTGGTTGCCGAGGCGGCAGGGGAGTCGGTCACGGTGCGTGTCCCTTCAGGGCAGGGCGCGGAGGCGGCATTCGGGCAAAAAAAATCGCGGTCCCCGGCTCGCGCCGAGGACCGCGCAAGTGGACCGGCTATCGAGATAGCTGGGGACCACGGAGTTGAACGGTGTCGTCCTCGGCGGATTCGGCCGAGGCGTGGGCGATCTGCTCGGCCAGGGTGCCGCAGGCATTGTCGGCGTGTTCGGCGATGAGCGATTCGGCCCCGTCCGCGTCGCCCTGGGCGATGGCGCGGGCAATGGCCTCGTGCTCGTCCCACACGGGCTCGCGCAGGTGTTCCAGCTGCAGCGCCAGGCCCATGGCGCGGCGGATGTGCTGCCAGTGCAGCAGCGCGCTCTGCTCGATCAGCGGATTGCCGGCGGCGCGGTAGATGGCGGTGTGGAAGGCCAGGTCGGTGTCGATCAGGGCCTTCACGTCGTCGCGGCGCTCGGCGGCGCGGCCGGCCTCGAGCACGGCGGGGTCGATGACGGTGCGCTGCTGGGCGGCCAGCCGCACGGCCAGGCGGTCCAGCGCCACGCGCACCTGGTAGACCTGGGCGATCCAGCGCCCGTCCAGCGGCGTCACCTGCAGGCCGCGCACGCGGCCGGGGTCGCCGCTGGTCTGGGGCGCGTCCTGCACGAAGCCGTCCTTGCGCAGCAGGCGCAGGGCCTGCATCACCGGCTGGCGCGACACCGCGAAGCGCTCGGCCAGCTCTTCCTGGCGGATGCGCTGGCCCGGCCGCAGCGCGCCCGAGCTGATCGCGTCGAGCAAGGCCCGGTAGACCTGGTCGGCCAGATCGGGCGTCGATTCGATCCTGAACAACTGCGCGGTCATGGGGCCGAGGCGGGTGGTGCGAATTCTGTATACGGAATTCGCGCAGCATACCCCAGGCGGTGCCGGCGCCGGCGTCCTCAGAGGGAATACCCCAAGCCCCCATGACACAATCGCCCGCCATGCAATCGCCCTTCCCCCGAGACCCGGCCTGGCTGGACCGTGAATACAACAACCGCGCCCGGGTGCCCGAGCACCCGGCGTACTTCGAGCGCTGGGCCCGGGACTCGAAACAGGTGCGCGATCGGGGTGGGGCGCTGATCGATCTGCGCTATGGGCACGGGCCCGCCGAACAGCTGGACGTCTTCCCGGCCCAGGGGGGCGCCGGCGGTGCCGCGCCGGTGCTGTTCTTCATCCACGGCGGCTACTGGCGCGCCCTGGACAAGTCCGACCACTCCTTCCTGGCACCGCTGTTCCAGCGCCTGGGCGTGTGCGTGGTGATGCCGAACTACGCGCTGTGCCCGGCCACCACCGTCCCGGGCATCACGCTGCAGATGGCGCAGGCCCTGGCCTGGACGCACCGCCACATCGCGGTGCACGGGGGCGACCCGAGCCGCATCACGGTGGCGGGGCATTCGGCGGGCGGCCAGCTGGCGGCCATGATGCTGGCCTGCCGCTGGCCCCAGGTGGGCGCCGACCTGCCCGCCGCGCTGGTCCGCAACGCGCTGTCGGTGTCCGGCCTGTTCGACCTGGAGCCGCTGCGCCTGGCGCCGTCCCTGCAGTCCTCGCTGAAGCTCACGCCGGACCAGGTGCGCAAGGCCAGCCCGGCGCGCCTGCCCTCGCCCGGGCTGCGGCAGGGGCGCGGCGAACTGGTGGCCGTGGTCGGTGGCCAGGAAAGCGGCGAGTACCACCGCCAGAACCACCTCATCCGCGAGGCCTGGGGCCGCGACGTGGTTCGGGTCTGCGAAGAACTGCCGGGGCGGGACCACTTCAGCGCGCTGGACGCGCTGGTGGAGCCGGGTCACCGCCTGCACCAGCTCGCGCGCGGCCTGCTGGGCGTGTGAAGCGCCGGGCGGCGCCTCACATCAAGAGGTGCTCGCCTGCGTTGTCCCCGCCCAGGATGACGTAGTTCACCTTGCGGATGTCCAGCAGCTTGGTGCCGCCGGCGTAGCTGATGGAGCTTTGCACGTCCTGCTCCATCTCGATCAGCGTGTGCGCGAGCGGGCCCTTGATCGGCTCCAGGATGCGCTTGCCTTCCACGTGCTTGTATTCGCCCTTGTTGAAGTCGCTGGCCGAGCCGTAGTACTCCTTGTAGAGCGCACCGTCGACTTCCACCGTCTGGCCGGGTGATTCCTCGTGTCCGGCGAACAGCGAGCCGATCATCACCATGCTGGCGCCAAAGCGCACGCTCTTGGCAATGTCGCCGTGGCAGCGGATGCCGCCGTCCGCGATGATGGGCTTGGTGGCCACGCGCGCGCACCACTTGAGCGCGCTGAGCTGCCAGCCGCCGGTGCCGAAGCCGGTCTTGAGCTTGGTGATGCAGACCTTGCCGGGGCCGATGCCCACCTTGGTCGCGTCGGCGCCCCAGTTCTCCAGGTCGATCACCGCCTCCGGCGTGCCCACGTTGCCCGCGATCACGAAGGCCTTGGGCAGCTTTTCCTTCAGGTAGCCGATCATCTTCTTCACGCTGTCGGCGTGGCCGTGCGCGATGTCGATGGTGATGTATTCGGGGCACAGGCCCTGGGCCACCAGCGTGTCCACGGTGGCGTAGTCGGGCGCCTTCACGCCCAGCGAGATGGAGGCGAAGCTGCCCTTGGCCTGCATCTCGCGCACGAAGGCCACGTTGTCCAGGTCGAAGCGGTGCATGACGTAGAAGTAGCCGTTCTGCGCCAGCCAGGTGCAGATGGACTCGTTGACCACCGTCTTCATGTTGGCGGGCACCACGGGCAGGCGGAAGCGCCGCCCGCCGAGCTCCACGCCGGCATCGCATTCCGAGCGGCTTTCCACGCGGCACTTGCGCGGCAGCAGCAGGATGTTGTCGTAGTCGAAAATTTCCATTGAAACCAAGCTCCAGAAAGCTGTTGTCGAACAGATGAGCGCTTGGCCTGGCCGGTTCTCCTGCCGCGGCGGGCAAAAAGAAACCGGGCGCAAGAATCTTGGGCCCGGTGCGCGATTCTAGACCGATGGCCCGTCCCTCGCCCGGTATGGGGTTCATATGCCCCCACGTATGGAGCGGCCTGCGCGCGGGCGCTTTCTACAATCCGTCGATGCCCCTGGACACCGCCCCGAATCCCTCGCCGCTGGTCGCCGGCCTCAATGCCGAGCAGGCCGCCGCCGTCACCCTGCCCGCCGAACACGCGCTCATCCTCGCGGGCGCAGGCTCGGGCAAGACGCGCGTGCTCACCACGCGCATCGCCTGGCTGCTGCAAACGGGCCAGGTGGGACCGGGCGGCGTGCTGGCCGTGACCTTCACCAACAAGGCGGCGAAGGAAATGGTCACCCGCCTGTCGGCCCTGCTGCCGGTGAACGTGCGCGGCATGTGGATCGGCACCTTCCACGGCCTGTGCAACCGCCTGCTGCGCGCGCACCACCAGCTCGCGGGCCTGCCGGCCACCTTCCAGATCCTGGATACCCAGGATCAGCTCTCGGCCATCAAGCGCCTGTGCAAGCAGTTCAATGTCGACGACGAGCGCTTCCTGCCCAAGCAGCTGCAGTACTTCATCGCCGGTTGCAAGGAAGACGGCCAGCGTCCGCGCGACGTGCCCGCGCGCGATGAAGAGACGCGAAAGAAAGTCGAGCTCTACGCGCTGTACGAGGAGCAATGCCAGCGCGAAGGCGTGGTCGATTTCGGCGAGCTGATGCTGCGAAGCTACGAGCTGCTGCGCGACCAGGACGCCATCCGCGCGCACTACCAGCGGCGCTTCCGCCACATCCTGATCGATGAGTTCCAGGACACCAACAGGCTGCAGTACGCCTGGATCAAGCTGTTCTCGCCGCCCCCCATGGAGGGCCTGGACGTGGCCGCGGGCAACGCGGTGTTCGCGGTGGGCGACGACGACCAGAGCATCTACGCCTTTCGCGGCGCGCGCGTGGGCAACATGGCCGACTTCGTGCGCGAGTACCGCGTGCAGCACCAGATCAAGCTGGAGCAGAACTACCGCAGCGTCAGCAACATCCTGGACGCCGCGAACCACCTCATCGGCCACAACCAGCGCCGCCTCGGCAAGAACCTGCGCACCGACGCGGGCGCGGGCGAGCCGGTGCGCATCAACGAGTCGCCCAGCGATTTCATCGAGGCGCAGTGGGTGGTCGACGAGATCAAGTCCCTGGTGCGCGAGGAAACGCCGCGCAGCGAGATCGCCATCCTCTACCGCAGCAACGCGCAGAGCCGTGTGATCGAGACCGCGCTGTTCAACGCCGGCCTGCCCTACCGCGTGTACGGCGGCCTGCGCTTCTTCGAGCGCGCCGAGATCAAGCACGCCCTGGCCTACCTGCGCCTGATCGAGAACCCGCGCGACGACACCAGCTTCCTGCGCGTGCTCAACTTCCCGCCGCGCGGCATCGGCGCGCGCAGCGTGGAGCAGCTGCAGGACGTGGCGCGCGCGGCCGGCTGTTCGCTGCACGACGCGGTGAGCGCGGTCACCGGGCGCGCGGGCACGGCCATCGCGGGCTTCGTCGCCAAAATCGACGTGATGCGCGAGCGCAGCGAGGGCAGCCACCTCAAGGGCATCGTCGAACTGGTGCTGGAGCACAGCGGCCTGGTGGAGCACTACCGCCAGGAGCGCGAAGGCCAGGAGCGCGTGGAGAACCTGGAAGAACTGGTCAACGCGGCCGAGAGCTTCGTGATGCAGGAAGGCTTCGGCCGCGAGGCCGTGGCGCTGACGCAAAGCCCCGCCAGCCAGGGCCTGGACCTGAACGTCCCCGTGCTCGACGAGCCCCTGGCCCCCGACGCCGACACCGGCGAGACCCTGAGCCCGCTCGCTGCCTTTCTGTCGCACGCCGCGCTCGAATCGGGCGACAACCAGGCCCAGGCCGGGCAGGACGCGGTGCAGCTCATGACCGTGCACGCGGCCAAGGGCCTGGAGTTCGACTGCGTCTTCATCGTCGGCCTGGAGGAAGGCCTGTTCCCGCACGAGAACGCCATGAGCGACCGCGACGGACTGGAAGAGGAGCGCCGGCTGATGTACGTGGCGATCACGCGCGCGCGCCAGCGCCTGTACCTGAGCCATTCGCAGACGCGGCTGCTGCACGGCCAGACGCGCTACAACCTCAAGAGCCGTTTCTTCGATGAATTGCCCGAGCACTGCCTGAAGTGGCTGACGCCGCCGCAGCCTTCGGGCTGGGGCGGCACGGGCAGCGCGGGCTGGGGCGGCCACCGCGCGCTGGGCACGCCGGTGCCGCAGCCGGCGTGGTCGCCGGCCTGGAAGGCCGCCAGCGCGCCCGCGCCCGAACCCGACCGCGGCACGCCGATCAAGAGCGGCATGGCGGTGTTCCACAACAAGTTCGGCGAGGGCAAGGTGCTCGCGGTGGAAGGCGCGGGCGACGACGCGCGTGCGCAGGTGAACTTCCCGCGCCACGGCACCAAGTGGCTGGCGCTGAGCGTGGCCAAGCTCACGCCCATCGAGTAGTCCAGCGCCCGCACCGTCGAGGCGGGCGCTGGCCCTGGGCAGGCCGATGGCTGGCCCGGCGCCGACCCGGCCCCGTCACCAGCCCGCGAACACGTCCTCGGCGATGCCGAACGCGGTGCTGGCGCCGGTGCCGCTGGTCACCAGCACCAGGCGCAGGTGGTCGGCCGGCGCGTGGACGAGCGCGTCGGCGCCGTGGCCGGTCGGATAGACACCGGTCCAGCGCTCCACCACCTCGCAGCGGTCCAGACCGACCACCTCGTGCAGGTGGCCCAGGATGCGCTCGTCCACCGCCTCGCTGGCGAAGGGCTCGGGCGTGGCGTGCGGGTGGTGCGAGTCGCCTACCACCAGCGTGCCGTCGGCGCTCTGCACGGCGATCAGGTGGATGCCGTCGTCCAGGCTGGGGCCGCACTCGGCGCGCAGTTGCTCCAGCAGCGGCGCCGAACTGGCGAGGTCGGCGTAGCCGTGGTAGCGCACCAGGCTGAGGTCGCTCATCACCGCCGCGCCCAGCCGCAAGCCGGCCGACGGGCGCACGCGCAGCATCTGCAGGCGCGTCAGCCGCAGCGCGTGGTCGGGCAGCAGGCGCCGCGCCACGCCATTGAGCTCGGTGCCGGGGCAGACCACGATGCGCTCGGCCGTCCACTGGCCTTGCGCGCCGTGCACCGTGGACCCCTCGATGCCCAGCACCTCCTGCCCCCAGATGAAGCGCACGCCCTGCGCCTGCAGCCAGCGCGCGAGGGCGGGAATGGCCTCGCGCGACTCGACGCGCAGCTCGTGCGGGCTGTACAGCGCGCCCGCCACGCCGTCGGACTTGAGCGAAGGCATGCGTGCGCCCCAGGCCTGGCCGCGGTGCAGTTCGCAGCGCTCGCCCATCTCGGTGCCGACGAACTCGGCCAGCACGTCCAGCGCCCGCGCGCGCTGGGCCACCACCCACAGGCCCTGGTGCACGATGGGGATGCCTGCCTGCGGCGCCAGCTCGGCCCAGAGGTCGCGCGAGCGCCGGGCGCGCCGCCAGGTGTCGCCGGCGCGCTGGCCGGTCACGGTGACGAAGCCGAAATTGCGGATGGAGGCGCCCACGCAGCGGTGGTCGCGTTCGATCAGCGCCACGCGCAGGCCACGGCGCAGCCCCATCCAGGCATGGGCGAGGCCGGCGATGCCGCTGCCCACCACGATCAGGTCGAAACGCTTGTCGTTCACGGGAAAGGCGAAGGGGGTACTTCGAATGGACGTCGGGCCGTCATGTTGATTGCACACAATGAAAGCCCGTTGACAGTTCCACGCGCATGACCCCTTCCTTCGACTCACTCTGGGCTCTGCTGGCCGCGCGCGGCCACGAGCGTTACACCGGCGAGCCGGTGACCCACCTGGAGCACGCCCTGCAGACCGCTGACCTGGCGCGCCGCGGCGGCGCGGGCGAGGCCCTGGTGCTCGCCGCGCTGTTGCACGACGTCGGCCACCTGATCCATGGCGTGGCGGGCACGCCCAGCGCCGCCGGCGTCGACGACCGCCACGAAGCGATCGCCGCCGACGCGCTGCAGCGCCTGTTCGGCCCCGCCGTGAGCGGACCGGTCGGCCTGCACGTGATGGCCAAGCGGCGCCTGTGCGCCGATCCGCGCTACCTGCGGGCCCTGTCGGACGATTCGCGCCGCAGCCTGTCGCTGCAGGGCGGTCCGCTGGACGCGGCGGGCTGCGAGGCCTTCGACCGCCTGGCCCACGCGCGGGACGCGCTGCGCCTGCGCCGCTGGGACGACGCGGCCAAGCGACCGGCGCGCGAGGTACCGCCGCTGGACACCTACCGGGCGATGGCCGAGGCGCTGCTGCGCTGAGTCCGGGGCGGATAAAAAAAGCCCTCCGGCCAAATGACCGGAGGGCCCGCAGGGTGCGATGGCGAGCGGCTTCAGGCGCCGATCACCCCGCCATCGTTCTTCGTCGTGCCAACCGCGTCGTGCTGGCTGGCCGGCTGGGTTGCGCGCCATCGTCCGTGGCTGGCGTGACGGGCGCATGACAGGGTGGGCGCGCGCTCAGGCTGGCCGCGCCAGCAGCGGCCGGCCCATGCGAATGGACGCGCCCGGTGCGACCCCGGGCGCGGGCGTGAAGCCCGGCGGCACCAGCACGACGATGGTGGAGCCGTGTTCGAAGTGGCCCATCTCCTGGCCGCGCGCGTAGGCCGCCTCGCAGGGCAGCTCGTCGGGGCCGCGGTAGCGCGTGTTGAGCGGCAGCGGCAGGGCGCGCAGGCGCAGGCTGGCCACCAGGATGGCGGCCACGGGCACCAGCACCAGCGGCGTGCCGTCGGCCAGGCGCGCGAACAGCGCCGCGCGCTCGTTGCGGCAGAACAGGCGCTCCACGCGCTTGAGGGCGATGGGGTTCACGTTCCAGGTGTCGCCGCTGAAGTGCGTCACGTGCTCCAGCGTGAGCGCCTCGGGCGCGTGGAAGCGGTGGTACATGGCCGAGGTCAGGCGCAGCGTCACGAACTGGCCGCCGCGCAGGGCGGCGATGGCGGCCCGCGCGCGCGGCGAGTCGCCGAGCAGGTCGGTGAGCGCGTACGGAAAGCCCTTGGCCTGGAACACCTGGGCGCAGGGGTCTTCGCCGATGCGCCCGCTGGCGCCGACGATGGCGTCGCAGGGGCTGACCAGCACCGGCGGCGTGGTGTCGACGGGCCTCGCACCCTCGCGCAGCTCGCGCGTGAAGCAGTCGTGCAGGCTGTCGAAGCGCGGCTTCTTTGCGTCGCTCAGGTCGAGGTCGGTGAAGGCCCTCCACACCGCCATGGACGCGTCGCGCACCAGGGGCTGGCGGATCCGGCTGAACCAGCCCATGAAGCGCGTGAGCGCCAGGCGCGGCACGCGGTTGGTGAGCAGGAAGTTCAGGTCTTCGCTGAGCGCGAGGCGGCGCAGCTGGCGCCGCACAAGGCCGTGGGGATTCTGTCGCAAGGCTTTCATCGTTGGGTCATCCGGGGGCCATACAAGAGCGGGAACACCACGACGCCCCGAACGCCATGTCCCTTCTGCCTTATGCCTTGCCAGCCGGTTCGCTCCTGCTGGCCTTGCCGTACCTGAAACAGCGCCTCGAGCTTTCGCGCGCCAAGCACCGCTCGCTGGCGGGCCACTCGCGCTGGGCCAAGCGCCTGGCGGGCTGGTTGCCGGGCTACGCCTTCGACGAGCGCCGCTTCTTCCGGGCCGACGGCGCCGACGACGCGCTGGCCGCGCGGCGCCGCGCGGCCTTCGACGCCCTGTGCGCGGGCTACGCCCAGCGCTACGAACGCTCGCTCGCCCTGACCGCCGACGCGCGCGAGGGGCTGGCCGATCTGCAGCTCACCGGTGCCTACCGCGCGCCCTTTCCCTTCAGCCCCTACCTGCGCGAACGCCTGAAGGTCGGCGCCTTCGTTCGCTCGGCCGGTGGCCTGGAGGTGGAGGACCTCGACGGCAATCGCTTCCTCGACCTCACGGGCTCCTACGGCGTCAACGTCTTCGGCGTGGACTTCTACAAGGCCTGCATGGAAGAGGGCGCGGCCATCGGCCTCGAACTGGGCCCCGTGCTGGGCGCCTACCACCCGGTGGTGGCCGACAACATCGCGCGCCTGAAGGCGGTCTCGGGTCAGGACCAGGTGTCCTTCCACATGAGCGGCACCGAGGCCGTGATGCAAGCCGTCCGCCTGGCGCGCTACCACACGCGCAAGAAGCACCTGGTGCGTTTCTGCGGCGCGTACCACGGCTGGTGGGAGGACGTGCAGCCCGGCCCCGGCAACCCGATGCCGCCGCGCGAGACCTACACCCTCAAGGACATGGACGACCAGAGCCTTCGGGTGCTGCGCACGCGCCGCGACATTGCCTGCGTGCTCATCAACCCCTTGCAGGCCCTGCACCCGAACCGCAACGCGCCGGGCGACTCCACGCTGATGACTGGCCTGCGCCAGGCGGGCTATGACCGCGAGGCCTACACGCGCTGGCTCCAGCGGCTGCGCGAGGTCTGCACCGAACGCGGCATCGTGCTGATCTTCGACGAGGTTTTCTTGGGCTTTCGCCTGGCGCCCGGCGGCGCGCAGGCGTACTTCGGCGTGAAGGCCGACCTGGTGACCTACGGCAAGTCGGTCGCGGGCGGCTACCCGGTGGGCGTGGTCTGCGGACGCGCCGATCTGATGAAGCGTTTCCGCGCCGAGCGCCCCGCCGACCTGTGCTTCGCGCGCGGCACGTTCAATGCGCACCCGCACGTGATGGGCGGCATGCACGCCTTCCTTCGTCGCCTGGAAACGCCTGAGTTGCGAGCGGTGTACGCCGGCGGCGATCAACGCTGGAACGCGCGCCGCGAGCGCTTCAACGCCGCCATGGCCGACGCCGGCCTGCCGGTGCGCGCGGCGAACCTGCACAGCGTGTGGACGCTGGACTACACGCAGCCGGGCCGCTACCACTGGATGTTCCAGTACTACCTGCGCTGGCATGGCCTGGCCTTGAGCTGGGTGGGCACGGGTCGGTTCATCTTCGCGCTGAACTTCGACGACGCGGCGTTCGATGAAGTGGTGCGGCGTTGCGTGGCGGCCGGCCGGGCCATGCAGGCCGACGGCTGGTGGACGCTGCCCGAGGGCGTGGACGCCAAGGCGATCGGCAAGCAGTTGCGCAGGGAAACCCTGTCGGCGATGTTCCGCCAGAAGGGCTGAGCCCTGCAGCGGCCCCGAGCCCGAGCGGGGTGTTCGGGCGCCAGGCACCCAACACCCACCATCCCAGGGCGTCAGCGGTGCCCGACGCCCGGGTCGATGAGCTGGCCCTTCATGAGGTACAGGGGGGCCTTGTGGTACAGCTTGATGTCGTGGAACGGGTCGGTGAGGATCTTGGTCGCCCACACCAGGCCCGTCTGGATGTCCTGCAGGAAGAACAGGTGGATGGTGCGGAACAGCAGCCCACCGATGCCCAGCCCCAGCCACAGCGTGCCCACGTGGCGCGTATAGCCCCAGTGGTCGTGGTGCGCCTCGAACAGGCCCATCACCGTCGGGTCGATCCAGACCAGCACCGGCACCAGCGCCCACAGGCTCATGAGCACCACCTTGCGCTGCAGGTTGTAGCCCACCTTGATCTCTTCCTTGTACTCGTGCGTGGCCTGGTTCACGTGGTCGTAGCCCTTGGGCTCGAAGAAGAAATGGCCGGCCTGGCGCGAGGTCATCGAGACCAGCCAGGCGATCAGCGCGGAAATCACGGGATCGAACCACAGCATCACGTACGCGACCACGAAGCTGATCGCGCTGACCAGGTGCAGCGACTGGTTGATGCGGCTGTGGTGGTAGTAGCGGTGGTCGTCCCAGCGCTGGATCTCCAGGGTCTTGAAGAAGTCGTTCAAGGCGGTCTCCGTCGGCAATGAGGAAGAAGGTGAAAGAAGGGGAAAAGCGGCCGCATGGTGGTTGCCACGCGTGACAGCGCGGTGACATCGCCGGTGCGTCACCGCGCGGGCACACGCGCGTCACGCCGCTGTCGCGGTGTCATCAATCTGCCGCGAAGCCGCCGCACCATGCCCCCATGCCCGACACGAGCGCCGAAACGATCCTGGTGGAGGCCTTCCCGGCCGCCCGCCCGTCCCTGCGGCTCGCCGTGGTGACGGAGACCTGGCCGCCCGAGATCAACGGTGTTTCGCTCACGCTGTCGCGTCTGGTGCAGGGCCTGCGCGCGCGCAACCACGAGGTGCAGCTCGTCCGTCCGCGCCAGACGCGCGAGGACGCCGCGCGCAGCGACCCGGGGTTTCACGAGGTGCTCATGCGCGGCATGCCCATCCCGCGCTACCCCGAACTCAAGCTCGGCCTGCCCGGCAAGGGCGCGCTGGTGCGCGCCTGGACCCTGAGGCGGCCCGATCTGGTGCACATCGCCACGGAAGGCCCGCTGGGCTGGTCGGCCCTGCAGGCAGCGCGCCGCTTGCGCCTGCCGGTGACGTCCGACTTCCGCACCAACTTCCACGCCTACAGCCAGCACTACGGCGTGGGCTGGCTCAAGACGCCCATCGTGGCCTACCTGCGCAAGTTCCACAACCTCACGCGCTGCACCATGGTGCCCACGCAGAGCCTGCGCGCGGAGCTGCAGGCCATCGGCTTTCGCAACGTCAGCGTGGTGGCGCGCGGCGTCGACACGCAGCGGTTCAACCCCGCGCGGCGCAGCGCCGAGCTGCGCGCCAGCTGGGGGGCGGGCGACGGCAGCCTGGTGATGGTGGCCGTCGGCCGCCTGGCGGCCGAGAAGAACCTGGGCGTGGTGCTGCAGGCCTATGAGGCCATGCGCGCGCAGAACCCCGACGTGAAGCTGGTCTTCGTGGGCGACGGCCCGCAGCGCGCGGCCCTGCGCCAGCGCTGCCCCGAGGCCGTGTTCGCCGGCATGCGGCGCGACGAGGACCTGGCCGCGCACTACGCCAGCGCCGACCTGTTCGCCTTCGCGAGCCTGACCGAAACCTTCGGCAACGTCACCATCGAAGCCCTGGCCAGCGGCCTGCCGGTGCTGGCCTTCGACACCGCCGCGGCGGGCGACTGGGTGCGCGGCGGGCACAACGGCTGGCTGCTGCCGGTGGACGACGAAGCCGCCTTCGCGCGCCAGGCCGCGCTGCTGGCGCGCGACCCGGCGCTGGTGCGCGCGGCCGCATCGCAGGCGCGCGCGCAGGTGGCGGCGCTGGACTGGCGGCACATCGCTGGCCAGGTGGAAGGGATCTTCCTGCAGACCGTGGGCTGGCCGCACGCGCTGCCCGACAGCTGGAGCCCGTCGCTGGCGTTGTGAGCCGCCACCCGCGGTGCGCTCGAGCGCCATGCCACCGGATTCACGAGGTTTTCACGAGGCCTGCGTAGCCTTCTCGCCTGTCGTATTTCCCAACCCCACAGGACATTCCATGACCCTCGACTTCGATAGCGAAGACCTGCCCACCAACACCAGCCGGAACGAGCACTTCCAGAACGTGGTGAACCGCGCGGTCAACCGCCGCGGCTTCCTGTTCAAGACCGGTGTGGGTGCCGCTGCCGTGGCCTTCCTCTCCGCCGGCCTCGCGGGCTGCGGCGGTGGCGGCGGCGACGCCGACCCGACGCCCGTGCCGCCCGCGGCCGATCCCGACCTGTTGGGCTTCACCGGCATCGCCATCGGCACCGACGACAGCGTGCACGTCGCCCCGGGCTACACCGCCTCGGTGCTGGCACCCTGGGGCACGCCGCTGTTCTCCACCGGCGCGGGCTCGACCTGGGCCGGCGACGCCAGCGAAGACGCCGCCGCGCAGGCGCGCCAGATGGGTGACAACCACGACGGCATCCACTACTTCGCCCTGGCCGGCCGCAGCGATGAAGGCCTGCTGGTGATGAACCACGAGTACACCAACCCGCAGTACCTGTTCACCGACGGCGTGGTCAACAGCCTGGACGACGCCAACAAGGACCTCAACGCGCACGGCGTGAGCGTGGTGCACATCCGCCGCACCGCCGGCGTGTGGAACATCGTGCTGGACTCCACCTACAACCGCCGCATCACGGGCGATACGCCGATGCAGCTGACCGGTGCCGCCGCCGGCCACGCGCTGCTGCAGACCACGGCCGACGCCACCGGCACCGTCGCGCTCGGCACGCTGAACAACTGCGGCAACGGCTTCACCCCCTGGGGCACCTACCTGACCTGCGAAGAGAACTTCAACCAGTACTTCGGCACCACCAACACCGCCGTTCCCGGCATGACGCGCAACGCGAACCAGCTGCGCTACGGCCTCTCCAGCGCCGGCACCTCGCGCAAGTACGAGCAGTACCACGACCGCTTCGACTGGCAGAAGGAACCCAACGAAGCCAACCGCTTCGGCTGGATCGTCGAGATCGATCCCTTCGACCCGGCCTCCATGCCCAAGAAGCGCACCTCGCTGGGCCGCATCAAGCACGAGAACGCCGCCTACGCCATTGCCGCCGACGGCCGCGTGGTGGTCTACATGGGCGATGACCAGGCCAACGACTACATCTACAAGTTCGTGACCGCCGGCCACTACATCGAAGGCGACACCGCCAACAACCGCGACCTGCTCGACACCGGCACGCTGTATGTGGCCAAGTTCAACGCCGGCGCCGTGGCGAACGACATGATGGGCACCGGCGAGTGGATGCCCATGACCACGGCCAACCCGGCCCTCGCCGCCTACGCCACGCAGGCCGAGATCCTGGTCAATACGCGCCTGGCGGCCGACGCCATGGGGGCCACGCCCATGGACCGCCCCGAGTGGGTGGCGGTGCATCCGCAGACCCAGGAGGTCTACGTCACGCTGACGAACAACTCCGGCCGTTCGACGACCGACGACGCCAACCCGCGCGCGGCCAACGTCTACGGTCAGATCATCCGCTGGCGCGAGACCGGCGGCGACCCGACCGCCCTGACGTTCGAGTGGGACCTGTTCGTGCTGGCCGGCAACCCCACCATCGCCCAGGCCAACCCCTTGAACAAGGGCTCGGCCAACGTGACCAGCGACAACACCTTCAACAGCCCCGACGGTCTGGGCTTCGACCGCGATGGCCGCCTGTGGATCCAGACCGACGGCAACTACAGCAACACCGGCAACTACGCCAACCAGGGCAACAACCAGATGCTGTGCGCCGATCCCCGCACCAAGGAGATCCGCCGCTTCTTCGTCGGCCCCGTGGAGTGCGAGGTCACGGGCCTGAGCTTCACGCCGGACAGCAAGACGCTGTTCATCAACATCCAGCACCCGGGCGAGGGCGGCAACAGCCACTGGCCCGAGGGTGGGGCGGCGCTGCCGCGCTCGGCCACCGTCGTCATCACCAAGGACGATGGCGGCGTGATCGGTACCTGACCCGGCGCTCGCGCCAGAACAAAGCCCGCACCCTTGACCGGTGCGGGCTTTTCTTTTGGGCGCCCGCGGGGCTCAGGCCGAGGGGGGGGTGTTCGGTTCGGGCGCGTCGAAAGCGAAGCTGTCGCGCACGGTGAACCACAGCGAGGTGTGGAACATCGAGGCCATGAACAGCACGATGGGGTAGACCACCACCTGCATCACCTCGGGGCCGCCGACGATGGAGCCCAGCATGCCCAGGAGCAGGCCGGTCAGCATGAAGACCACCGTCCAGCCGGCGACGAAGAGCAGCATCGCGCCCTTGTTGCTCCAGCAGGCCACCAGGCTGAAGAACAGGCTCTTGGCGGGCGGCACGCCGTGCCAGAACACCAGCGCCGGCGCGTGCCAGAAGGCCATCAGCACGGGCAGGTAAGCCAGCAGGGCCGCCCACAGGCCGGGGCGGCCGATGGCGGCGCCCACCATGTCGGGCGTGACCTCGGCGGTGCCCTCGGGCAAGGGGGTGGGCGAGCCGTCGGCGAACAGTGCGCCGACGCCCATGACCAGGAACAGCGCCACGGCGTACATGGCGCCCAGCAGCAGCATGCCGCGCCGGCGCTCGGCCCCGCCCCGGAAGGCCGTGAGCAGCAGCGAGGGCATGGGAAAGCGGCCTTGCTCGGCCTCGCGCGTGGCGGCCATCAGACCCAGCGTGGCCGCGGGCACCAGCGCCGCCGCGACCGCCGTGCCCAGGATGGGCACGATGGACAGCACCGAGACCAGGGCCATGAACATGAAGAACAGGCCCGACATCGCGAGCGGCTGGCGCAGGAAGGTGCGCATGCCGAGCTTGACCCACATCCAGCCCAGGCTGGCCTTGTTGACCTGGAGCTTCATGCGGCCATGGCCTCCGGCGCCGCGCTCGGCGCGGGCGCGTTCGGCAGGCGGGCGCGCAGCACGCGCTGGAAGTGGCCCGGGTCGTGCGCCTGCAGCATGGCGGCCTCGCGCGGCAGGTGCAGGTCCCACAGACGCGACAGCCAGAAGCGCAGCGCGCCCGCGCGCTGCATGGCGGGCAGCAGGCGGCGCTCGGCCGGCGTCAGCGGACGCACGCCTTCGTAGGCCGAGAGGAAGGCCTGCTCCAGCGCGGGCTCGGGCTGGCCGTCGGTGTCGCCGCCGTGGCGCACGCACCAGTCGTTCAGGCACACGGCGATGTCGAACAGCCAGGTGTCCACGCCGGCGAAGTAGAAGTCGAAGACGCCGCTGACCGCGCCGTCTTCGAACATCGCGTTGTCGCGGAACAGGTCGGCGTGGATGGGGCCGCGTGGCAGGGCCAGGTAGGCGCTGCTCTGCGCCACGTGGTTCTGGTAGGCCAGCTCGGACCGCAGCAGGGCGGCCTGGGCGTCGTCGATGAAGGGCAGCACCACGGGCACGGTCTCGTTCCACCAGGGCAGGCCGCGCAGGTTGGGCTGGCGGCGCTCGAAGTCGCGGCCGACCAGGTGCAGGCGGGCCAGCAGCGCGCCCACCGCGGCGCAGTGCGCGGCCGTGGGTGCCAGCTCGCTGGCGCCGCGCAGCTTGTCGACCACGGCGGCGGGCTTGCCTTGCACGCGGTGCAGGATCTCGCCCTGGGCGTCGGCCGCGGGCTCGGGCACCGGGATGCCGTGCGTGGCCAGGTGCTTCATCAGGTGCAGGTAGAACGGCAGCTGCTCGGCGCTCAGGCGCTCGAACACCGTGAGCACGTGCTCGACGGTCTGGCCGTCGCGTTCGCTGGTGACGAAGTAGTTGGTGTTCTCGATGCCGCCCTGGATGCCGCGCAGCTCGGTGAGGGTGCCCAGGTTCAGTCGTTCGATGAGGGCGGCGGCTTCGGCGAACGGGACCTCGGTGTAGACGGCCATGTCAGAAGTTGAGGAGGCGCCAGCTGCTGCGGCCGCTGTTGCCCGAGGGGCGGCCCGCGGTTTCGCCGGGGGTGTTGGCGGCGCCGCGCGGCTGGATTTCATAGGCTGGCGCGCCGTTCTTGGGCTGCACCTGGATGGATTGGGTCTGGCCGTCCACGCGCAGTTCGTCGATGCGGGTGAGCGCGTCCTCGTGGGTGATGCGCTCGATGCGGTCGCCCGGGGCGCGCTGCAGCGGCACGGACTCGGCCGGCGCGGGCTGCTGCGCCAGGGCCGGTGCGGCCAGCGCGGCGAGCAGGACCGCGCGCAGAAGGGAAGGGGTGGAGGCCATCCGCGCATTGTAGGCACCGGGGTGGCCCCGCGTGGCATGGGCCCGCCGCCGGCACGGCCTTCCCCCACAATGTCGGGATGACCCAGGACGCCACCCGAACCCTGCTGCTGATCGACGGATCGAGCTACCTCTACCGCGCCTACCACGCCATGCCCGACCTGCGGGCCGTGCCGGGCGACCCGACGAGCCCCGCCACCGGGGCCATCCGGGGCATGATCAACATGGTGCAGAGCCTTCGCAAGGAGGTGCCCGCGCTGTTCGCCGCCTGCGTCTTCGACGCCTCGGGGCCGACCTTCCGCGACGCGATCTACGCCGAGTACAAGGCCCACCGCAGCCCCATGCCCGAGGACCTGCGCGCGCAGATCCCGCCCATCCACGAGGTGGTGCGCCTGCTGGGCTTTCCCGTGCTGGACGTGCCCGGCGTGGAGGCCGACGACGTGATCGGCACCCTCGCCCACGCGGCGGCGGCGCAGGGGTTCGACGTCGTCGTCAGCAGCGGGGACAAGGATCTGGCCCAGCTCGTCAACGAACGCATCGCCATCATCGACACCATGAGCGGCAAGCGCCGCGACCTCGCGGGCGTGCAGGCCGAGTTCGGCGTGCCGGCGCACCTGATGGTCGACTACCAGACCCTGGTGGGCGACGCGGTGGACAACGTGCCGGGCGTGGACAAGGTGGGCCCCAAGACCGCCGCCAAGTGGCTGATGGAATACGGCTCGCTGGACGCGCTGGTGGCGCGCGCCGGCGAGATCAAGGGCGTGGCCGGCGAGAACCTGCGCAAGGCGCTGGACTGGCTGCCCACGGGGCGCCAGTTGCTGACCATCAAGACCGACTGCGACCTGAACGGCTTCGTGCCCGGCCTGCCCGCGCTGGACGCGGTGCGCCTGGGCGAGCCCGACCACCAGGCGCTGCAGGCCTTCTACGACAGGTACGGCTTCAAGTCGCTCGCCGCCAAGGCCGCGGCGGGCCAGGAGGCACCGGTGGCGCCGGGTTCGACCGCCGTGGCGCCCGGCGCCACCGAAGGCCTGTTCGACGACCCGCCCGCGCCCGCGTCCGGCCAAGCGCGTCCCGCGCTGAAGTACGACACCATCCTGAGCTGGGACCTGTTCGACACCTGGCTGGCGCGCCTGCAGGCGGCCGAGCTGACCGCGCTGGACACCGAAACCACCTCGCTGGACGAAATGGTGGCCGAGATCGTCGGCATCTCCTTCAGCGTGACGCCCGGCGAGGCGGCCTACATCCCGCTGCGCCACGTGGGCCCGGACGCGCAGGAGCAATTGCCCTTCGACGAGGTGCTTGCCCGGCTCAAGCCCTGGCTGGAAGACCCCATGCGGCCCAAGCTGGGCCAGCACGTCAAGTACGACCGCCACGTCTTCGCCAACCACGGCATCGAGGTGCGTGGCTACGAGCACGACACCATGCTGCAGAGCTACGTGCTGGAGGTGCACAAGCCGCACGGGCTGGAAAGCCTGGCCGAGCGCCATACCGGCCGCAAGGGCATCAGCTACGAGGCCATCTGCGGCAAGGGCGCGCACCAGATCCCCTTCGCCCAGGTGGACGTGGCCAAGGCCGCCGAGTACTCCTGCGAGGACAGCGACCAGACCCTGGACGTGCACCGCGTGCTGTGGCCGCGCCTGCAGGCCGATGAGAAGCTGAGGTTCATCTACGAACTGGAGATGGCCAGCAGCGAAACGCTGTACCGGGTGGAGCGCAACGGCGTGCTGATCGACGCGCCCACGCTGGCCGCGCAGAGCCACGAACTGGGCCAGCGCATCGTGGCGCTGGAGCAGGAGGCCTATGCCATCGCCGGCCAGCCCTTCAACCTGGGCAGCCCCAAGCAGCTCGGCGAGATCTTCTTCGACAAGCTGGGCCTGCCCGTCATCAAGAAGACCGCCACCGGCGCGCGCAGCACCGACGAGGAGGTGCTGGAAAAGCTCGCCGAGGACTACCCGCTGCCGGCCAAGATCCTGGAGCACCGCGGCCTGTCCAAGCTCAAGGGGACCTACACCGACAAGCTGGCGCAGATGGCCAACCCGCGCACCGGCCGCGTGCACACGCACTACGCGCAGGCCGTGGCCGTGACGGGGCGCCTGTCCAGCAACGACCCGAACCTGCAGAACATCCCCATCCGCACGCCCGAGGGCCGGCGCGTGCGCGAGGCCTTCGTGGCCCCGCCGGGCAGCGTGATCGCCAGCGCCGACTACTCGCAGATCGAGCTGCGCATCATGGCCCACATCAGCGAGGACGCGGCCCTGCTGCGCGCCTTCCAGGAAGGCCAGGACGTGCACCGCGCCACCGCGGCCGAGGTGTTCGGCGTGGAACTGCAGCAGGTGAGCAGCGAGCAGCGCCGCTACGCCAAGGTGATCAACTTCGGCCTCATCTACGGCATGAGCGCCTTCGGCCTGGCCAAGGCCCTGGGCATCGACAACACGGCGGCGAAGAACTACATCCAGCGCTACTTCGAGCGCTTCGAGGGCGTGAAGCGCTACATGGAGCAGACGGTGGCCTCCGCGCAGAAGAAGGGCTACGTGGAAACCGCCTTCGGACGCCGCCTGTACCTGCCGGAAATCAACGGTGGCAACGGCCCGCGCAAGAAGGCGGCCGAGCGGCAGGCCATCAACGCGCCCATGCAGGGCACGGCGGCCGACCTCATCAAGATGAGCATGGTGGCCGTGCAGGCCGCGCTGGACGACCAGGAGCGCCGCACCAAGATGATCATGCAGGTGCACGACGAACTGGTGTTCGAGGTGCCCGCGGACGAGGTCGATTGGGTGCGCAGCGAAGTGCCGCGCCTGATGGCCGGCGTGGCCGAACTCAGGGTGCCGCTGCTGGCCGAGATCGGCGTCGGGCCCAACTGGGACAAGGCCCATTGAGCGCCGGCGCGCCTGAACTTCGGTCCCTGGGCCGAGTCAGCTTGACTTTCCACCACCCGTCAGGAGACAACCCATGCTCGAACAAGACATGACCCGCGACGCCGAAGCCCTGTTGGGCGGCAGTGCCGATCAAGCCGGGGCCACCCGCCGCACCGCCCTCAAGGCCGCCCTGGGCGCGGGCTATGCCGCCGCCGCCGCGCCGCTGATGGCCCAGACGGCGATTCGCACCCCGTCCGACGGCCTGACCGTGGGCGAGGTGATGATCGACGTGGCCGGCTTCAAGATGCCGGCCTACCGCGCCGCGCCGGCCTGCAAGACCGGCTTGCCCGTGGTGCTGGTGTTGTCCGAGATCTTTGGCGTGCACGAGTACATCGCCGACACCGCGCGCCGCTTCGCCAGGGCGGGCTACCTGGCCATCGCGCCCGAGCTGTTCGTGCGCCAGGGCGATGCCCAGGGCTACGGCGAGATGGCCAAGCTCATCGCGGAGGTCATCAGCCAGGTGCCCGACGCCCAGGTGATGGGCGACCTGGACGCCACCGTGAAGTGGGCGGCCGCCAACGGCGGCGACGCCAGCAAGCTGGGCATCACCGGCTTTTGCTGGGGTGGGCGCCAGGTCTGGCTGTACAGCGCGCACAACCCGGCGGTGAAGGCGGGCGTGGCCTGGTACGGGCGCCTGGTGGGGCAGCAGAATGCGCTCACCCCGAAGAACCCGGTGGACGTGGCCGGCCAGCTGCACGGCCCGGTGCTGGGGCTCTACGGCGCGGCCGACACCGGCATCCCGCTTGACACGGTTGATAAGATGAAATCGGCCTTGGCGGGCGGCAGCGCGGCGGCTAAGGCGTCGACCTTCGTGGTGTACCCGGACGCACCGCACGCCTTCCACGCCGACTACCGGCCGAGCTTCCGCAAGGAGCCGGCCGAGGACGGCTGGAAGCGTGCCCTGGCCTGGTTCAAGCAGCACAGCGTGGCCTGAAACGAGACCCCCCGCCGCGCTTTGCGCGACCCCCTCAAGGGGGCGACACCGGCGGCCCGGCACAGCCGGTTCCGCGGTGTCACTCGGTTCGACCGCCCGTGCTCCGCAGGTCTTGTTCTACCGAGTAACTGAATACTGATATGACCTTGTTGGCCATTCTTGTCGGCACCGTCGCGGCCGGTGTCGGCAGCGTGTGGATCGCGGCGCTGTTGGGCTACGCCATGCTGGCGCGCTTCACGCAGCACATGCTCAGCCTGGCGGCCGGCGCCCTGCTGGCCACGGCCTTCATGCACCTGCTGCCCGAGGCCTTCGAGAGCGCGGCCGGCGCGCACGAGCTGTTCGCGCTGCTGCTGGGCGGCCTGGTGTTCTTCTTCCTGCTCGACAAGGCCGAGCTCTGGCACCACGGCCACGAGCATGGCCATGAACACGGCCAGGAGGCCGGGGACGGGCACGCCCACCACCATCAGAACCACCACGGGCACCACCACCACGAGGAGCGGCGCGCCGGCGGCTGGGCCGTGCTGCTGGGCGACAGCGTGCACGCCTTCGGCGACGGCATCCTGATCGCCTCGGCCTTCGTGGCCGACCTGCGGCTGGGCGTGGTGGCGGCACTGGCGGTGCTCGCGCATGAGGTGCCGCACCACATGGGCGACCTGGTGGTGTTGCGCCAGACCTCGCGCTCGCCGCGCGCGGCCCTGCTCAAGGTGTCGATGGCGGGCACGGTCACGGCCCTGGGCGGCCTGGTGGGCTACGCGCTGCTGGCCTCGCTGGACGACTGGCTGCCGTACTTCCTGGTGGCGGCCTCCAGCAGCTTCGTCTACGTGGCCCTGGCCGACCTGATCCCGCAGCTGCAGAAGCGGCTGAGCCTGCGCGAGACGGCGGCGCAGATCGCCTGGCTGGCGGTGGGCATCGGCATGGTCACGCTGGTGAGCGGCCTGGCGCACGGCGGGCACTGATCGCGCCGGGCCGGGCGCCCGATCACAGCTTCTGCGACTCGCTCTCGCTCCAGCGCGGCGGGTTGCCAAAACCGAAGCGGAAGGTGGCGCCCTGGCCGACGGCGCCTTCGGCCGAGAGCCGGCCGTCGTGCCGCTCGATGATGCGGCGCACCGTGGCCAGGCCGATGCCGGTGCCCTCGAACTCGCTGGGCCGGTGCAGGCGCTGGAAGGGTTTGAAGAGCTGGTCGACGTACTTCATGTCGAAGCCCACGCCGTTGTCGCGCACGAAGAAGCTGGGCGTGCCGTCCTCGGCAATGCCGTCCAGGCCGAACTCGATGTGGGCCTCCTCGCGGTCGCGCGTGTATTTCAGCGCGTTGCCGATGAGGTTTTCCAGCACGATGCGGGCCAGGCGCGGGTCGCAGTCGGCCTCCAGGCCTTGCGCCAGCTCGGCGCGCACGCGGCGCTGCGGCGCGCGTGCCAGTTCGTGGTCGAGCACGCTGCGCGCGAGTTCGCTGAGGTCGATGGGGCTGCGCTGCAGCACACCCTGGCTCACGCGCGCCAGCGCCAGCAGGTCGTTGATGATGGCGCCCATGCGCTGAGAGGACTGCAGCACGCGGTCGAACAGCTGCTGCGTGTCCTCGTCGAGTTTGCCATCGAGCTGCTCCTGCATGAGGCGCGTGAAGCCGTCGATGGCGCGCAGCGGCGACTTGAGGTCGTGCGAGACGGAGTAGGCGAAGGCGTCGAGTTCGGCGTTGAGCTTCTGCAGCTCGGCCGTGCGCTCGCGCACGCGCTGCTCCAGCGTTTCGTTCAGGCTCACGATCTCGCGCTCGCGGCGCAGGCGCAGCAGCTCGGCGTTGGCGCGGCTGGCGAAGATGGAGATGAGGGCCTGGACGTCGGCCTTCACCGTCACCGGCGCGCGCCACATGGCGATGAGCATGCCCGTGGCCTGGCCGTCGGCGTCGCGCAGCGCCTGGCCCAGGTAGGCCTGGAAGCCCTGGGCGCGCAGCTGCGGCGCGTTGGGGTAGTTCTCGGCCAGCTGGGCGGTGCAGGTCATCAGGCCGGTCTGGCGCAGGGTGTCGGCGCAGGGCGTGCCGACCACGTTGAAGCGGAAGTTGCGCGCGGCGCGGCCGTCGCGCCACACGCCCAGGGTCTGCAGTTCACCGTCGTCGGTGGTCTCGGCCAGGGCCACGAGGTTGGCGCCGATGGCGTTGCTCAGGGTCTCCGCCAGCGCGGCGAAGAAGGCCTCGCCGGTTTCGGCTGCCACGCCCTTGGCCACCTCGAGCAGCAGGGCCTCGCGGCGCTTTTCCTCGCTGACGTTGACGCTGGAGGACAGGATGCAGGGCTCGCCGTCGATGTCGACGATCTCGGCCCAGACACGCGAGTCGACCAGCGTGCCGTCCTTGTGCCGCATCTGCGTGTCGTAGCCGTCCACGTGGCCGTCGCGGCGCAGGCGCTCGATGAAGCGCTCGCGGTCCTCTGGCGTGAGCCAGGCGCCGACCTCCACCGAGGTGCGCCCCAGCAGCTCCTCGGGTTCGAGGCCCTGCGCCTTGTCCTTGGCGCGGTTCACTTCCAGGAAGCGGCCGTCGGACAGGCGCGTGATGGTGAGATTGAGCGGCGCGAAGTGGAAGGCCATAGAGAACAGTGCCTCGGAGCGCTGCAGGCGGCGGATGAGTTCTTCGCGGCCGGTCATGTCGCTCACCGTGGTGATGATGAGCCGGTCCTCTTCGTCGTTGCCCATCTCGCTGGAGACCATGGCGTCGAACTCGCTGCCGTCGGCGCGGCGGCCGCGGGCGCGGTGCTGGGCGATGTGGCGCTCGGCGATCAGGCGCTCCATGTAGCGCTCGCGCTCCATGGGGTCGGCCCAGAGGAAGGTGTCCTGTCGGCCCAGCACCTGGCCGCGCCGGTGGCCGTAGCAGCGCTCGAAGGCGGGGTTGACGTCGAGGATGGCGCCCGTGCGCGCGGACTGCGCGATCATGGGGCTCGGGCTGGAGCGGAAGATGCGCGTGAAGCGTTCCAGGCTGCGGTCGCGCTCCTGCTCGGTCTGGTGGCGCCGCTCGAGCTCGTGCCGCAGGCGCTGCAGTGCACGGAGGCTGACGGCGCGGCCGTGCATGACGACCAGTCCCACGACAACCAGGGTGGTGGCCTGCGTGAGCCACACGCGCAGGTTCATCGAGAAGTTGGGTGTGTGCGCGAAGCCGCCCTGGGCTTCGATCCAACCCAGCAGGCCCAGCAGTGCGGCGGTGACCACCACCGAGGCCAGCAGCGCGCGCCGTCCGAGAAAGATGCCCGCCCCGACCACCGCGGCCACGAACAGGAAGTTGACCGCCGTGCGCACCGAGCCATAGGCGATCACCGAGAAGGTGGCGGTGGCCAGTACGCCCAGGATGACCAGCGCGGCCACCGGTTCCGGCGAGAGCCGGCGCGTGCGCAGCGCCAGCCAGCAGGCCCAGGCGATGGCCGACAGGGCGCCGGCGATGGTGGCCTCGCTCTGCTCGGGCGGCGACAGCAGCAGGTCCACGGCGGCGATGCCCAGGGCCGCGATGCCGACCACCATACAGACCCACAGCAGGGTCTTGCGCAGGTCCGCCGCGTCGGGCGTCTCGGCCCGCGCCGATACGCCGACCGAGTCAGGCCCTTGCATCAGCCTCTCGCACGTGGCGTTCCCTCGGTGTTGCACCAGGCGCTCCAGCTGCCCGGGTACAGGGTGGTGGTGCCCAGGCCGGCGACGGCCATGGCCAGCAGGTTGGGCACGGCGCTCACGCCGCTGCCGCATTGGTGCACCACGCCGGCGGGGTCGCGGCCGCCCAGCAGTGCGTCGAATTCGCGGCGCAGCTGGTCGGCGGGCTTGAGGCGGCCGTCGGCCTGCAGGTTTTCGCCGAAGGGGCGGTTGAGCGCACCCGGGACGTGGCCCGCCACCGGGTCCAGCGGCTCGACCTCGCCGCGAAAGCGCGCACCCGCGCGCGCGTCGATGACGGTGGTGTCGGCCCGGCCCAGGCGGGCTTGCAGGCCCGCCGTGTCCACCGTGGGCGCCAGCGAAGGCCCCAGGCGGAAGCCGCCCGCCGGGCGGGCCTGCGCCGGGCCGCTGTCCAGCGCGCCGCCGGCGGCTTTCCAGGCGGCCAGGCCGCCGTCGAGCACGGCCACGGCCTCGTGGCCGCACCAGCGCAGCATCCACCACAGCCGGCCGCAGTAGTTGAGGCCCTGGCGGTCCATGGCCACCACTTGCACGCCGGGGTTCAGGCCCAGCTCGGCCAGCCGGGCCGCGAAGCGCTCGCGGCTGGGCAGGGGGTGGCGGCCTTCGCTGGCGGGGCGGCCCTTGTCGCTGAGGTCGTGGTCCAGGTCCACGTAGATCGCGCCGGGCAGGTGCTCGGCTTCGAACTGCGCGCGGCCCGCGGCCGGGTTCATCAGGTCGAAGCTGCAGTCCATCACCAGCACGGGGGCGCCCGCGTCGAGCAGGGCCCGCAGCTCGCGGACCTGAATCAACAAGTTAAGCATGCGCACATTGTGATGCAGATCGCATGCGTTTCCCGTGGCCCGGGGCTAGGGTTCTTCCGCAGGCACGGGCGGTACGGTGCGCGAGCGCAGCACGGTGGCCGCGATGCCGCTGACGACGATCAGCGCCATGCCGACCCAGCCGATCAGCGGCAGGCGGTCGCCGAACACGGTGATGCCGAACAGCGCCGCGAACACGATGCCCGAGTACTGCAGGTTGGCGACCACCATGGTGGCGCCTTGCGCGTAGGCGCGCGTCAGGCACAGCTGGCCGAACACCGCGAGCAGGCCGATGGGCAGCAGCCACAGCGCACCGGGCCAGCGCCAGGGGCTGGCGCCGACGAACAGTATGCCGAGGAGCCCCGCCAGCGCCGAGCCGAGCGAGAAGTAGAAGACCGTGCGGCTCTCCGGCTCGCCCACCTTGGACAGCGCGGCCACCTGCAGGTAGGCCAGGGCAGCGAACACGCCCGACAGCAGGCCCACCAGGCCGGCGAAGGCCTGGTCTTGGTGGAAGCTGGGCCGCAGCATGAGGCCCACGCCCACGAAGCCCGCGATCACCGTGAAGAACAGCGGCGCCTGCTCGCGAACCGGCGAGCCGCGCGCCTGCGTGAGCACCGCGCCGCCCAGCAGGAAGGTGGCGATCCACACGCTGCTCATGTAGTTGAGCGTCATGGCCGTGGCCAGCGGCAGCAGGGCGATGGCGTAGAACCAGGCGGTGAGCGAGATCGTGCCGACCAGGCTGCGCCAGGCGTGCATCATGGGTACCCGGGTGGCCAGCGACACACCCTGCCAGCGCGACAGGCCCCACAGGAAGGCCATGCCCACGAGGCCGCGGTAGAACACGGTCTCGAAGCTGTTGAAGTGCGCGGCGGCGAACTTGATGCACACGCCCATGCTCGCGAAGAAGAGGGACGCGAGCAGCATCCAGAGTGCCTGCATGACCTAACCCCCACGCTCCGTCGCTGCGCGGGTCGCTAACCCCCGGGGAGGCGCGTTTCGCCTGGGGGCGACCCGACGGCGAAACCCACTCGCATTGGCTGTCATGTGTGGTGCGCCATCAGCCCTGGAAGGCCGCTCCCATCTTCTCGCGGTACCACTCGTGGAAGTGCTGCATGCCGTCTTCCATGGGGCTCTGGTAGGGGCCGACCTCGTTGTCGCCGCGCGCCAGCAGGGCCTTGCGGCCCGCGTCCATGCGCTCGGCGATCTCGTCGTCCTCGATGCAGGTCTCCATGTAGGCCGCGCGCTGCGCCTCGACGAACTCGCGCTCGAAGGCGGCGATTTCCTCGGGGTAGTAGAACTCCACCATGTTGAGCGTCTTGTCCACGCTGATCGGGTGCAGCGTGGAGACGGTCAGCACATGCGGGTACCACTCCACCATGATGTGCGGGTAGTAGGTGAGCCAGATCGCGCCGTGCTCGGGCAGCTGGCCCTGGCGGTAGTTCATCAGCACGTCGTGCCAGCGCTGGTAGGTGGGGCTGCCGGCCTGGCCCAGCAGGTTCTGCGCGCCCACCGTCTGCACCGAGTACTCGGGCCGGAACTCCCAGCGCAGGTCTTCGCAGGTGACGAAGTTGCCCAGGCCCGGGTGGAAGGGCCCCACGTGGTAGTCCTCGAGGTAGACCTCGATGAAGGTCTTCCAGTTGTAGTTGCATTCGTGCAGTTCGACGTGGTCGAGCACCATGCCCTCGAAGCTCAGCGTCTCGCGCGGGCCCATGCCGGCCAGGTCGGCCTCGATGTCGCGGCCGTTGTCCTCGAACAGCAGGCCGTTCCACTCGCGCAGCCGGTAGTTGTTGAGGTTCAGGCAGGGGTCGTGCGCGAAGTGGGGCGCGCCCAGCAGCTGGCCGGCGGGGCCGGCGCCGGCGGGCGTGTGGGTGCCGCTGTAGGTCCAGCGGTGCAGGGGGCAGACGATGTTGCCGCCCGCGTGGCCGGGCTGGTGCCCCTGCAGGTTGCCGCGGCCCTTGAGCATGATGGCCTGGCGGTGGCGGCAGACGTTGGAGATCAGTTCGACGCCCGAGGGCGTGCGCACCAGCGCGCGGCCCCCGCCTTCTTGCGGCAGGGCGTGGTAGTCGCCGATGTTCGGAACGGAAAGAGCGTGCCCCACGTAGCGGGGCCCGCGCTGAAAGATCGTCTCCAGCTCGCGCTGGAACAGCGCCTGGTCGAAGTAGCTCGACACCGGGAATTGGCTTTTGGCCTGCTGCAGTTGAAGACTCAAATCAGACATGCTTGTCCTGACCTAAAGACTCCCCCTATGAAGGGGCAGGGAAGCGCTGTGCTCGTCAGACGAATTCGCGCGGGATGGGTGTGGGTGCGTCCCTCCGGGCCCGCAGGGCCCGTCGTTTCGGAAAAAAAGAGCGCGATTGTACCCCTGGGGTACATCGGGCGTGGGGCGGCGGAAATGCCCCCTCGCTAAAATGACCGCTTTGTCTCGAATGCCCCCCAGGGGTTTCTTTCCCACGAGGCCCATGACGCCACCGCCCGCCCGCAAGGCCCCCGCCGAGACACCGCCCGTGGCGCCCAGCTATGAGGCCGCGCTGCAGGAGCTGGAACAGCTCGTTGCCCAGCTCGACGCCGGCCAGCTGCCCCTTGACCAACTGCTCTCGCGCTACCAGCGCGGCGCCGAGCTGCTGGCCTTCTGTCGCGACCGCCTGCAGGCGGTGGAGCAGCAGATCCAGGTGTTCGAGGCCGGGCAGAGCAAGCCCTGGGAGGCCGAATGACGAGCGCGGTGCTGGACCAGACCTTCGTGCAGTGGCGCGGTGCGCAGCAGGCCGCGGTGGAGCAGGCGCTGTCGGGCTGGGTGCCCCTGGACGCCCCCGCTGGCCTGGGCGAGGCCATGCGCTATGCCGTGCTCGACGGCGGCAAGCGCCTGCGCCCGCTGTTGGTGCTGGCCACCTGCGAGGCCGTGGGCGGCCAGGCCGACGCCGCGATGCGCGCCGCCTGCGCGGTGGAACTCATTCACGCCTACTCCCTGGTGCACGACGACATGCCCTGCATGGACAACGACGTGCTGCGCCGGGGCAAGCCCACGGTGCACGTCCAGTTCGGCGAGGCCCAGGCCCTGCTCGCGGGCGACGCCCTGCAGGCCCTGGCCTTCGAGCTGCTGGTGCCCGGCGATGGCAGCCTGGGCGACGCCATGAGCGCGCGCCTGTGCCGCCTGCTGGCCCTGGCCGCCGGGGCCGACGGCATGGCCGGCGGCCAGGCGGTGGACCTGGCCAGCGTGGGCATCGCGCTGGACCAGCGCCAGCTGGAGGCCATGCACCGGCGCAAGACCGGCGCCTTGCTGCAGGCCAGCGTCACCATGGGCGCGGCCACCGGCGCCGTGGCGCGAGACACCCTGGCCGCGCTCGCCGACTACGGCGCCTGCGTCGGCCTGGCCTTCCAGGTGGTCGACGACATCCTCGACATCACCGCCGATTCGGCCACACTGGGCAAGACCGCGGGCAAGGACGCCGCGGCCGACAAGCCCACCTTCGTGTCGCTCATGGGGCTGGGACCGGCCCAGACCTATGCCGACAATGTGCTGGCGCGCGCCCACGCCGCGCTGGACCGCAGCGGCCTCGAGCGGCCTGGCACGCTGCATGCCCTGGCCGACTGGGTGGCCCACCGCGCCAGCTGAGGCCCGAGAACCGTCCGTGAACGACGACGCTCCATGAACGCACCGATCACCGCCTTGCTCGACACCATCTCATCGCCGGCGCAGCTGCGCCAGCTCACGCGCCTGCAGCTCAAGCCGCTGGCGGACGAGCTGCGGCAGTTCCTGCTGAACAGCGTGGCGCGCACCGGCGGGCACCTGAGCTCCAACCTCGGCACGGTCGAACTCACCATCGCGCTGCACTACGTCTTCAACACACCCGAGGACCGGCTGGTGTGGGACGTCGGCCACCAGACCTACCCGCACAAGATCCTCACCGGCCGGCGCGACCGCATGGACACGCTGCGCCAGCTCGGCGGCATCAGCGGCTTCCCGCGCCGCGACGAGAGCGAGTACGACACCTTCGGCACCGCCCACTCGTCCACCAGCATCTCGGCCGCGCTGGGCATGGCCCTCGCGGCCAAGGCCAAGGGCGAGGACCGCCGCGCCGTGGCCATCATCGGCGACGGCGCCATGACCGCCGGCATGGCCTTCGAGGCCCTGAACAACGCCGGCGTGGCCGACGGCAAGCTGCTGGTCGTGCTCAACGACAACGACATGTCGATCTCGCCGCCCGTGGGCGCGCTCAACCGCTACCTCGCGCAGCTCATGAGCGGGCAGTTCTACGCCGCCGCCAAGCACGTGGGCAAGCAGGTGCTCAAGGGCGCGCCGCCGCTGTTCGAGCTGGCCAAGCGCTTCGAGCAGCAGGCCAAGGGCATGGTGGTGCCGGCCACGCTGTTCGAGAAGTTCGGCTTCAACTACATCGGCCCCATCGACGGCCACGACCTCGACTCGCTGATCCCCACGCTGGAGAACATCCGCCAGCTCATGGACGCCCACGAGGGCCCGCAATTCCTGCACGTGGTCACCAAGAAGGGCCAGGGCTACAAGCTCGCCGAGGCCGACCCGGTGGCTTACCACGGCCCCGGCAAGTTCGACCCGGCCGTGGGCCTGACCAAGCCCGCCACGCCGCCCAAGGCCACCTTCACGCAGGTCTTCGGCCAGTGGCTGTGCGACATGGCCGCGGCCGATTCGCGCCTGGTCGGCATCACGCCGGCCATGCGCGAGGGCTCGGGCATGGTCGAGTTCCAGCGCCGCTTCCCCGACCGCTACTTCGACGTCGGCATCGCCGAGCAGCACGCCGTGACCTTCGCGGCCGGCCTGGCCTGCGAGGGCCTCAAGCCGGTGGTGGCCATCTACTCCACCTTCCTGCAGCGCGCCTACGACCAGCTCATCCACGACGTGGCGCTGCAGAACCTGCCGGTCGTCTTCGCGCTGGACCGCGCGGGCCTGGTGGGCGCCGACGGCGCCACGCACGCGGGCGCCTACGACATCGCCTACCTGCGCTGCATTCCCCAGGTGTCGGTGGCCTGCCCGGCCGACGAGGCCGAGTGCCGCCAGCTGCTGTCCACCGCTTTCGCGCAGGACCATCCAGTGGCCGTGCGCTACCCGCGCGGCGCGGGCGTGGGGGCGGCCCAGCCCGAGGGCCTGGACGGCCTGCCCTTCGGCAAGGGCGAGCTGCGCCGCAAGGGCCGCCGCGTGGCCATCCTGGCCTTCGGCACGCTGCTCTACCCGGCGCTTGGCGCGGCCGAACGGCTGGGTGCCACGGTGGCGAACATGCGCTGGGCCAAGCCGCTCGACACCGACCTGCTGCGCGAGATCGCGCGCACGCACGAGGCCATCGTCACGGTGGAAGAGGGCTGCGTCATGGGCGGCGCCGGCAGCGCGGTGATGGAAGCGCTGCAGGCCGAGGGCCTTCAGTTGCCCGTGCTGGCACTGGGCCTGCCCGACAGCTTCATCGAGCACGGCGACGCGGCCAAACTGCTGTCCCTGCAAGGGCTGGACGCCGCCGGCATCGAGCGCAGCGTGCGCGAGCGCTTCGGCGCGCTCCTGGATGGTGCGTCGGGACTGAAGGTCGTGGCCTGATCCAGGCCGCGTTCAGCCTGACGCCAGGCTGAACGCCCCCCCCGGGCAAGCCCTTGCTTCGAGGGAAAACCCCCGAGGTGAGCGCGGGGCCGATTTCTAGAATTCCGTGGCCCCCTGGGGCGCCCGCACGCAGTGGCGGGCCGACATAACCACCACGGAGTTGAAACACATGGATCGTCGCTCTCTCATCCGGCATGCCGGAGTCGCCGGCGTGCTCGCTGCCGGCATCGCGCCTGCGGTACACGCCCAGGCCACCATCCGCTGGCGCCTGACATCCAGCTTCCCCAAGGCACTGGACACCATCCACGGCGCCGCCGACGTCTTCGCCAGCAGCATCAAGGCGATGTCGGGCGGCAAGTTCGAGGTCAGCGTGCACGCGCCGGGCGAACTGGTGCCAGCGCTCGGCGTCGTTGACGCGGTGCAGGCCGGCACGGTGGAGATGGGCCACACGGCGCCCTACTACTTCTTCGGCAAGGACCCGACCTTCGCCATGGCCACGGCCATTCCTTTCGGCCTGAACAGCCGCCAGCTCACGGCCTGGATGTACGACGGCAACGGCCTCAAGCTGTTCCGTGAGTTCTACGACCAGTACAACATCGTCGATTTCCCCGGCGGCAACACCGGCGCGCAGATGGGCGGCTGGTACCGCAAGGAAATCAAGACCGCGGCCGACATCAAGGGCCTGAAGATGCGCATCGGCGGCTTCGCCGGCCAGGTGCTCACGCGCATGGGCGGCGTGCCGCAGAACATCCCCGGCGGCGAGATCTACCAGGCGCTGGAGAAAGGCACCATCGACGCCACCGAATGGGTGGGCCCGTACGACGACGAGAAGCTGGGCTTTCAGAAGGTCGCCAAGAACTACTACTACCCGGGCTGGTGGGAGGGTGGCGCGCAGCTCGAGTTCTACGTCAACAAGGCCGCCTACAACGGCCTGTCGGCCGAGCACAAGGCCATGGTCGAGAACGCCGCCTCGCACGCCCACACGGTGATGCAGGCCCGCTACGACGCGCGCAACCCCGCGGCCCTCAAGCGCCTGGTGGCCGGCGGCGCGAAGGTGCTGGCCTTCCCCAAGCCGATCATGGACCTGGCCTTCAAGGAGTCCATGGGCCTGTACGAGGAGCTCAACGCCTCCAACCCCCACTGGAAGAAGATCTACGCCGACTATTCGAACTTCCGCCGGGACCAGAACCTGTGGTTCCGCTTCACCGAGGCCCAGTTCGACCGCTACATGCAATCGGCTAAGCTCTGAGCCTCGCCGGCCCCCGGGCCGGCACCCCGCCACGGCGGGGTTTTTTTCTCGGGCCTTCGTGGCCCCTGTCCCGCGGGTGACACGCCCGCGGGGCCCCCGGCCAAGCGGCCACCGCCGCGCGGCCCACGCCCATACCCATGGGGTTCACATGCAAGCCTTACTTTCGATCTCTCGATTCATCGACGCCATCAACGACCGCATCGGCCGGCTGATGATGTGGTTCGTTCTCGCGGCCACGCTCATCAGCGCGGTCAACGCCATCGTCCGCAAGGTGTTCGGCACCAGCTCCAACGCCTGGCTGGAGGTGCAGTGGTACCTGTTCGCCGCGGTGTTCCTGCTGGGCGGCGGCTACGCCTTCCTGCGCAACGCGCACGTGCGCATCGACTTCCTGTCCTCCAAGTTCAGCGCGCGCCAACGCAACTGGGTGGACATCCTCGGCATCGTCATCTTCCTCGCGCCGCTGTGCCTGCTCATGATGTATGAAGGGTGGCCGGTGTTCGCGCGCGCCTGGGCGTCGGGCGAGATGTCGTCCAACGCCGGTGGCCTCATCCGCTGGCCGGTGTACCTGCTGATTCCGCTGGGTTTTGCCATCCTGCTGTTGCAGGGTTGCTCCGAGATCGTCAAGCGCGCGGCGTTTCTGAGCGGCCGAGGCCCCGACGTGCTGGCCCACAAGGAGCCCGAAGAGGCCGATTTCCTGGTGCGAGAAATGTCCGAGGCCGACACCGCCTCCCATAAGAAGGCTTGAGCGAGCGCACCATGGTCGAATTCCTCACCCACAATTTTGTGCCCTTGTTGTTCGGTGGCCTGCTGGCCTTCCTGCTGTCGGGCTTCCCGGTCGCCTTCGCCCTCGCGGCCACAGGCCTGTTCTTCGGCTACGTCGGCATGGAGATCGGGCTCTTTCCGTCCGGCCTGTTCCAGGCCCTGCCGCTGCGCGTGTTCGGGATCATGCAGAACGAGACGCTGCTGGCCATCCCGTTCTTCACACTCATGGGCATCATCCTGGAGCGCAGCCGCATGGCCGAGGCGCTGCTGTCGACCGTGGCCCAGGTGTTCGGCCCGGTGCGCGGCGGCCTGGCCGTGGCGGTGATTCTCGTGGGCGCGCTGCTCGCGGCCACCACCGGCGTGGTCGCCGCCGCCGTGATCTCCATGGGCCTGATCTCGCTGCCCATCATGCTGCGCTACGGGTACAACCGCACCATCGCCATGGGCACCATCACGGCCTCGGGCACCTTGGCGCAGGCCATCCCCCCCTCGCTGGTGCTGATCGTGCTGGCCGACCAGATGGGCCGTTCGGTGGGCGACATGTACGCCGGCGCGCTGGTCCCGGGTCTGATGCTCGTGGGCCTGTACCTGCTGTTCATTGCCGTGGTGGCCATCGTGCTGCCCAAGTGGGTGCCGGCGCTGCCCAAGGAAGCGCGCATCTACTCGGAGCCCAGCGGCGCCTCGGGCCACCGCTCGCTGCTGGTGCTGCTGGTGATCTGCGCGGTGGCCGGCTGGATCTGGGCCCGCAACCACGAGGCCATCATCAACCCCCTGATCGGTCGCCAGATGGCGCCCGGTGGCGACGAGGTGGTGATCATGTCCATCAGCGTCGCATCGGTGCTCGCGCTGGTGCTGGCGCTGCTCAACCGCCTGTTTCGCCTGGGCCTGCTCTCGCGCCTGGCCGAGCAGGTCACCTTCGTGCTCATCCCGCCGCTGGTGCTGATCTTCCTCGTGCTGGGCACCATCTTCCTGGGCGTGGCCACGCCCACCGAAGGCGGCGCCATGGGCGCGCTGGGCGCGCTCATCATGGCCGCGGGCCGGCGCACGCTGAGCCTCCAGCTGCTGCGCGAAGCGCTGGAGAGCACCACCAAGCTGTCCATCTTCGTGCTGTTCATCCTGATCGGCTCCACGGTCTTCAGCTTCACCTTCAACGCGGCTGACGGCCACATCTGGGTCGAGCACCTGTTCGACAAGCTGCCCGGCGGACAGATAGGCTTCCTGATCGTCGTGAACTTCCTGGTATTCGTGCTGGGCATGTTCATCGACTTCTTCGAGATCGCCTTCATCGTGGTGCCGTTGCTGGTGCCCGTGGCCCAGAGCCTGGACATCAACCTGATCTGGTTCGGCGTGATCCTCGCGATGAACATGCAGACCTCCTTCCTCACGCCGCCCTTCGGCTTCGCGCTGTTCTACCTGCGCAGCGTCGCCGCGCGCCAGGACTACACGGACAAGGTCACCGGTCAGCTGATCCCGGCGGTCACCACGGCGCAGATCTACAAGGGCTCGATCGCCTTCATCGTCCTTCAACTGATCATGGTCGCCGTGGTCATGCTCAACCCGGGCATCGTGGTCGGCAGCCTGGGCAAACCCGTCAAGGTGGACAACGCGACCGTGCAGGAGATGCTGCGCGAGATGGCGCCGCCGTCCGAGGACAGCGGCTACGGCACGGAGGAAGAGACGCCGTCGGCAGAGCCGTCCGCCGACGGGCTCAAGCCCGAGCCAGAAGAAGCGGCGCCGGCGGAGGTCGACCCGAACAAGGCGCTGGAAGACGCGCTGAAACCCAAAGGCAACTGAGACCGAGCGCATGCAGATCGACGTCAAGATCCTCGACCCGCGCATGGCGGGCCAGTTGCCCGCCTACGCCACGCCGGGCAGCGCCGGGCTGGACCTGCGCGCCTGCCTGGACGCCCCGCTGCACCTGGCGCCCAACGCCTGGCAACTGGTGCCCACCGGCCTGGCCATCCACCTGGCCGACCCGGGCTACGCGGCGCTGATCCTGCCGCGCTCGGGCCTGGGCCACAAACACGGCATCGTGCTGGGCAACCTCGTTGGCCTGATCGACAGCGACTACCAGGGCCAGCTCATGGTGAGCGCCTGGAACCGCAGCGACGTGGCCTTCACCATCGAGCCCATGGAGCGCCTGGCGCAGATGGTCATCGTGCCCGTGGTGCAGGCGCGCTTCAACGTGGTCGACGACTTCGCGGCCGAGAGCGCCCGCGGCGCGGGCGGCTACGGCTCGACGGGACGAGGCTGAAAAACTTCCGCCGCACCAGCCACGCAACCAAGAGGCGCCGCGGAACCGGCTTTGCCGGGCCGCAGGCGCCGCCCCCTCGAGGGGGGGGCGCGAGGCGCGGCGGGGGTGTTTCTTGTCAGTGCAGGGTCGGCGGGACCGGCGGCGACTGCGCCGGGTCCGTCACGTCGAGCTGGGTGCGAAAGAAGCCCGCCCCCAGCGTGCCCTGACCGATCTCTTCCTCCGTGGCCTCGCGCACCGCGTGCAGCTTGAGGTGGATGCGGATGGCGATGCCCGCGAGCGGGTGGTTGCCGTCGAGCACCACGTGGTCGGGGTAGATGTCGCTCACGAAGAAGAGGCGGTCGCGCGGCGCGGCGGGGTTGCAGCCGGGGGGCAGGCCCTCGAAGCCCATGCCCTCTTCCAGCTGCTCGGGGAAGCGGTCGCGCGGCTCCAGGAACAGCAGCTGGTCGTCGTAGTCGCCGAAGGCGTCGAGCGGCTCCAGGTGCAAGTCCAGCGTGTCGCCGGCCACGTGGCCCTGCAGGGCCTCTTCGATCTTGCCGAGCAGGTCGTTGCCGCCGACGAGGAACTCGACCGGCTCCTCCAGCACGTCGAGTTCCTCGCCCAGCGTGTCCTTCAGGGTCCAGGAGAGCGCCACGACGCACTGGGGCGTCACGGCCATCGGGGAAGCGGCGTCGGATTTCATCGGACAATTCTCCCATGAGCCCCAACACCGGCCCGAGCACCGCCCCCCTGTCCGACGAACCGCTGGCCCTGCTCGGCGGCCTCAGCCCCGAGCGCTTCATGCGCCGCCACTGGCAGAAGAAGCCCTTGCTGATCCGCCAGGCCATCCCGGGCTTCCAACCGCCGCTGGCGCGCGCCGCCCTGTTCGAGCTGGCCGGGCGGGAGGGTGTCGAGTCGCGGCTCGTCGAGCACGCCCGCGCCGGCTGGCGTCTGCGCCACGGCCCGTTCGCTCGGCGCGCGCTGCCGCCGCAGAACCGGCCGCGCTGGACGCTGCTGGTGCAGGGCGTGGACCTGCACAGCGACGCCGCGCACGCGCTGCTGCAGCGCTTCCGCTTCGTGCCCGACGCGCGGCTGGACGACCTCATGGTGTCCTGGGCCAGCGAGGGCGGCGGCGTGGGTCCGCACTTCGACAGCTACGACGTCTTCCTGTTGCAGGCCACGGGCCGGCGGCGCTGGCGCATCGGCCGCCAGAAGGACCTGAGCCTGCGGCCCGGCGTGCCGCTCAAGATCCTCCAGCACTTCGAGCCGGAAGAGGAGTTCGTGCTGGAGCCCGGCGACATGCTCTACCTGCCACCGCGCTGGGCGCACGACGGCGAGGCCGTGGGCGGCGATTGCATGACCTGCTCGATCGGCTTTCGCGCGCCGCAGCGCGGTGGCCTGGCCGGCGAACTGCTGCAGCGCATGGCCGACGCGCTGGAGGACGACACCCTCTACCGCGACCCGGCGCAGGCCGCCACCGCGCAGCCCGCCCGGCTGCCCGAGGGCCTGCAGGCCTTCGCGGCCGACGCGCTGCAGCGCCTGCTGGGCGAGCGCGAGGCGCTGGCGCTGGCCCTGGGCGAGGTGATGACCGAGCCCAAGCCCCACACCTGGTTCGACGAGCCCGCCAGCGCCTGGGCGCCCGGCGCCTTGCGGCTGGATCGGCGCACGCGCATGATGTACGACGACCGCCACGTGTTCATCAATGGCGAGGGCCTGCGCGCCGGCGGCGCCGACGCGCGCCTCATGCGCCGCCTGGCCGACCAGCGACGCTTGAGCGCGGACGACACCCGACGGGCCAGCGCCGAGGCCCAGGCCGTGCTGGCCGACTGGTTCGAGGCCGGCTGGCTGCACCACGACACCGAGTGAGCGAGGAAAGCCCATGTCCGACGCCGAAGCCCGCGACAGCCCCGCGCCCGACCCGGTGGAATTGCCCGAAGGCCGGCTGGTCGGGCGCGTGGCCTTCGCCGATGCGGTGCGCCAGGGCATCGGCGCGGCGGCCTCGCAGGCCTGGCCGATGCTCTGGCTGGTGGACGATGACTTCGCCGACTGGCCGCTCGGGGAGCGCTCGGTTATCGCGGCGCTGAACGCCTGGGCCCAGCGGGGGCGCCGCATGCGCCTGCTGGCGCGCGACTTCAGCGCCTTGCGCACCCTGCACCCGCGCTTCACGGCCTGGCGCACCACCTGGGCCCACCTGATCGAGGCCCACGCCGTGCCACAGGCCTCGCCGCACGAGCTGCCCGGCGTGATCTGGACCGCGGACTGGACGCTGGAGCGTCTGGACCCGGTGCGCTGCAGCCTCGTGGCCAGCCGCGCGCCCGAGCGCCGCGTGGCGCTGCACGAGCGCCTGGACGAGTGGTGGATGAAGGGGCGGCCGGCCTTCGCGCCAACCACCTTGGGCCTGTAAGGCCGCGCGCCAAGCGCGGCGGGGGGGTTACAGATCCGCGGCCAGCAGCTGCACGATGCGCTGCGCATTCGCCGAGCCGTCGGGCTGGCCCTGCGCGTCGAGCACCGACACCGTGGTCAGCTCGGCCTCGCTCTTGACGACGATGCGGTAGCGCTGCGGCGTGGGCTGCTTGTCGTCGGCGCCGAACATGCGGGCGAAGAAGCCGGGCTTCTCACCCGGCTTGGCCGGCTCCACGTAGCGCACGAAGTAGGTGCCTTCGCTGCGGTTGCGGTCTTCCACCGTGAAGCCGCTGCGGTCCAGCGACAGGCCCACGCGGCGCCAGGCGCGGTCGAAGTTGTCCTCGAACTGCAGCGCCGGCCGGTTGTTCACCGTGGTCACGCGCGCGGCCTGCGACTTCGTGGGCGCGGTGGCGGCCACCGCTTGGGCCTGGGTCTCGCTCACGCCGAGCTTGACCATCAGGCGGCGCAGGAATTCGGCTTCGAGCTCCGGGTCGGCCGGGCGGGGCTGCCACGCGGTCTGGTTCTCGCGCTGGTTGGCATAGACCTCGACCATGCCGCGGTGGGTGATGTAGATCTCGGTGCCGCCGCTGGCGTTGCGCTCCAGCCGGGTGCGGAACTTGTCGTACTCGCCGGTGGAATAGAGGCTGTCGAACAGGCGGCCGATGGTGCGCCGGATGATGTCCTGCGGCAGCTTGGCGCGGTTCTCGGCCCAGTCGGTTTCCATGATGCCCAGGGTTTCCTGGTCGGTCTCGAGCAGGAAGCCGTTCTCCTGCCAGAAGTCGCGGATGGGGCCCCACAGCTGGCCGGCCGGGCGGTTGACCACCAGCCAGCGCTGCGAGCCGGCGCGTTCGATGCGCACGTCGCCCACCTCCACGGTGGCGGTGCCGCTGCCCTGTGCGGCCGCGGCATTGGCCTGGCCGGCCTGGAAGCCGCTGGCGGTGACGGCCGAGCCCGGCACCACGTAGCGCGACTCGCGGCTGAGCTGCGTCAGGTCGGGCGGCACATCCAGCCGTTTGCCTTCCTGCGCGGTCTTGTAGTCGATCTTGTCCTCTTTGAGGATGGAGCAACCCGTGGCGAGCAGCGCGGCGCACGCGATCAGGCCGAGGCGAAGGAGCGGACGTGCGGAGTGGGCGAATGAGCGCATCGGCATGAGGGGTAAGGGCAGAAGAACGGGAAGGTGGCTTCAGTGTCCCGCGCGCGTGCCTTGTGGAGTGGCACCGCGGAACTGGCTTTGCCAGGCCGCAGGTGCCGCCCCCTTGAGGGGGACGCGCGAAGCGCGGCGGGGGTGTTTCATGTCAGCAGGCCGGACTCGCGCAGTGCGGCTTCGACCTGCGGCACGTACTGGCGCGACATGGGCGTGAGCGGCAGGCGCATGGTCTCGCCGCACAGGCCCAGGCGGGCCATGGCCCACTTGAGCGGAATGGGGTTGGATTCGCAGAAGAGCTGCTTGTGCAGGGGCAGCAGGCGCTTCTGGATGGCCATGGCCTGCTTCGCGTCGCCCGCGACGGCGGCCACGCAGAGCTCGTGCATGGCGCGCGGCGCGATGTTGGCGGTGACGCTCACGTTGCCGTGGCCGCCACAGAGCATGAGGGCGACGGCGGTGGGATCGTCGCCCGAGTAGATGGCGAAATCCGCCGGCGCCTCGCGGATGAGCCACTGCGCGCGCTCGATGTTGCCGGTGGCTTCCTTGATGCCGACGATGCCCTTGACTTGGCTCAGGCGCAGCACGGTGTCGAGCTGCATGTCGGCCACGGTGCGGCCGGGCACGTTGTAGAGCACGATGGGCAGGTCGCCCGTGGCCTCGGCGATGGCCTTGAAATGCTGGAACTGGCCTTCCTGCGTGGGCTTGTTGTAGTAGGGCACCACCTGCAGCTGGCAGTCGGCCCCCACGCCGCGCGCGAACTTGGCGAGGTTGATGGCCTCGGCCGTGGAGTTGGCGCCGCAGCCGGCCATGATGGGCACGCGCTTGTTGGCCTGCTCCACCGATACGCGGATGATTTCGCAGTGCTCTTCCACCGTGACCGTGGGCGATTCGCCCGTGGTGCCGACCACGCCGATGCAGTCGGTGCCCTCGGCGATGTGCCAGTCGACCAGCTTGCGAAGGCCGGGGTAATCGACGCTGCCGTCGGGGTTGAACGGGGTGGCCAGGGCCACGATGCTGCCGGTGATCATTTGCATGGCGGATCGGTGTGTCAGCGCGGCCGGGCGCGCGCTGGACGCCCTCGAGGGGCGGATAAGCGGAGCATTCTACCCAGCGGCATCCAGGGGGTACCGGGCGGGTGCTGCCTCGCGGGAACGGGTCTCGCGCACCGCCGCCAGGCGCTGCACGAAGCGGTCGGGGGCCGCGCAGAAACCGTCTTCATAGGCCACGATGCGAAGACCGCTGGCCGCCGTGAGCAGTTCCCCGGGGCGCAGCAGGAAGTCGGGTCGCGAGGGCTTGCCGACGCTGGCGTGGTCGATGGCGAAGGTCTCGTAGATCAGCACGCCGCCCTCGGCCACGCTGTCCAGCAGGTGGGGCATCAGCGAGCGCCACAGGTAGTTGGTGACCACCACGCCGGCGAATCGCTGGCCCTCGAAGGGCCAGGGGCCGTTCTCGATATCGGCCTGCACGGCGCGGCCCAGTCCCTGGATGGCGGCGATGGCCTCGGGGTCCCGGTCCACGCCCGTCACCGGGTGGCCGCGCTGCGCGAACCAGCGCAGGTGGCGGCCGTGGCCGCAGGCCACGTCCAACACCGCGCCGCCCCTGGGCACCAGGTGGGACCAGCGCCGCACCCAGGCCGATGGCGCCAGCGTGCCGTGCATCAGAAGCAGCTCCAGAGCCGGTCGGCGAGGTCCACGAGGAAGTCGGGCCGCTGGTACAGCGCGAACGTGGCCAGCAGGCCCGCAAGCGCCGCGCTCCAGACCAGGCCGCGCTGCAGCAGGCTCATGCGGTGGCTCCCACGCGCCGCGGCCCGCGCAGGATCGGCGCCTCGCGCACCGGCAGGTTCACGAGGGCCGCGAACACGCCCAGGGCGATGGCGATGTACCAGACGATGTCGTAGCTGCCGGTCCGGTCGTACAGGTAGCCGCCCAGCCACACGCCCAGGAAACTGCCGATCTGGTGGCTGAAGAAGACGAAGCCGCCCAGCATGGACAAGTGGGCCACGCCGAAGATCTGCGCCACGGTGGCGTTGGTGGGCGGGATGGTGGACAGCCACAGCAGGCCCATCACCGAGGAGAACACGTAGACGCTCAGGGGCGTGAGCGGCGCCCACAGGAAGCAGGCGATGGCGACCGCGCGCGCCAGGTAGATGAAGGCCAGGATGTGGCGCTTGGCGATGCGCTGGCCCAGCGCGCCGGCGGCGTAGGTGCCGATGACGTTGAACAGGCCGATGAGCGCGAGCGCGTAGCTGGCCACCTGGGGCGACAGCCCGTTGTCCTTGAGGTAGCTGGGCATGTGCACGCCGATGAACACCACCTGGAAGCCGCAGACGAAATAGCCCGCCATCAGCAGCTGGAAGCTGCGGTACCGGAAGGCCTCGCGCAGGGCCTGGGCGATGGTCTGCTCGCGCCTGGCCGGCGCGCTGCCTGCGAAACCGGGCTCGCGCAGGCCCACGGCCAGCGGCGCGATCAGCAGCACCGCCACCGCCAGCACCAGCAGCGCGTTCTGCCAGCCCAGCCCCGCGATCAGCCAGCCTTCCACCGGCACCATGAGGAACTGGCCGAAGGAGCCGGCCGCCGCGGCCACGCCCATGGCCCAGGAGCGGCGCTCGGCCGCGATCTGGCGGCCGATCACGCCGTAGATGACGGCGTAGGTGGTGCCGGCCTGGGCCGCGCCGATCAGCACGCCCGTGGTGAGCGCGAACGACAGGGTGGACGTGGACAGCGCCATGCCCGCCAGGCCCAGGGCATACAGGCCGGCGCACACCAGCAGCACGCGGAAGGCGCCGAAGCGGTCGGCCGCCATGCCGGCGAAGATGCCGAACACCCCCCAGGCCAGGTTCTGCACCGCCAGCGCGAAGGCGAAGGTTTCGCGCGTCCAGCCCTGGGCCTGGGTGATGGGCTGCAGCCACAGGCCGAAGCCGTGGCGGATGCCCATGGACAAGGTGACGATCAGGGCCCCGCAGAGCAGGACCTGGGTAGCGGAGAGGCGCGGAGCGCCCGGGGTGGCGGAGGTCATCGGCGGATTGTGCCCAAGGGCCATTCGCCCCGGGCGTCGCGGGGGAGGCAGGGGCGATTGAAATTTCTGCGCGTTTTTGTTGCGCGCAGGGCATCGCCGGCCCGCGCCGACAGAAGGGCTGGGAATCCATCCAGTGGTTTTCGCCGTCCGCCCCTACAATCCGCGCCCATGGCAAGCACCCCCTCCACCTATTCGGAAGGCTCCATCCGCGTCCTCAAGGGGCTGGAGCCGGTCAAGCAGCGGCCGGGCATGTACACCCGCACCGACAACCCGCTGCACATCATTCAGGAAGTGCTGGACAACGCGGCCGACGAGGCGCTGGCGGGGTTCGGCAAGAAGATCAAGGTCACGCTGCACGCCGACGGTTCGGTCGGCGTGGAAGACGAGGGCCGGGGCATCCCCTTCGGCCTGCACCCCGAGGAACAGGCCCCGGTGGTCGAGCTGGTGTTCACCCGCCTGCACGCGGGCGGCAAGTTCGACAAGGGCAAGGGCGGCGCCTACAGCTTTTCGGGCGGCCTGCACGGCGTGGGCGTGAGTGTGACCAACGCGCTGTCCAAACGGCTGGAGGTCACCAGCTTTCGAGACGGCCAGGTGGCGCGCCTGGCCTTCTCCGGCGGTGACGTGATCGAGCCGCTGGCCGTGGCACCGCGCGGCGAGGGCGACCGCAAGCAGGGCACCTCGGTGCGCGCCTGGCCCGATGCGAAGTACTTCGAATCGGCTGCGCTGCCCATGAACGAGCTCGTGCACCTGCTGCGCAGCAAGGCCGTGCTCATGCCCGGCGTGACCATGCAGCTGGTGGTCGAGAAGACGAAGGAGACCCAGACCTGGCAGTACAAGGGCGGCCTGCGCGACTACCTGCAGCAGACGCTCACCGCCGATCCGGTGATCCCCATGTTCGAGGGCGAGGGCTTTGCCGAGGCCGGCCACGACAGCTTCGCCGAAGGCGAGGGCGCTGCCTGGTGCGTGGCCTTCACCGAGGACGGCGCGCCGGTGCGCGAGAGCTACGTCAACCTCATCCCCACCAGCGCCGGCGGCACGCACGACAGCGGCCTGCGCGACGGCCTGTTCCAGGCGGTCAGAAGCTTCATCGAGCTGCACGCCCTGCTGCCCAAGGGCGTGAAGCTGCTGCCCGAGGACGTGTTCGCGCGCGCCAGCTACGTGCTCTCGGCCAAGGTGCTCGACCCGCAGTTCCAGGGCCAGATCAAGGAGCGCCTGAACTCGCGCGACGCGGTGCGCTTGGTCTCCAGCTTCGTGCGCCCGGCGCTGGAGCTCTGGCTCAACCAGCACGTGGAACACGGCAAGAAGCTGGCCGAACTGGCCATCAAGGCGGCGCAGACGCGCCAGCGCGCGGGCCAGAAGGTGGAGAAGCGCAAGGGCAGCGGCGTGGCCGTGCTGCCCGGCAAGCTCACCGACTGCGAAAGCCGCGACCTCAGCCACAACGAGATCTTTCTGGTCGAGGGCGACTCGGCCGGCGGCAGCGCCAAGATGGGCCGCGACAAGGAATGCCAGGCCATCCTGCCGCTGCGCGGCAAGGTGCTCAACACCTGGGAGGTGGAGCGCGACCGCCTGTTCGCCAACAACGAGATCCACGACATCGCGGTCGCCATCGGCGTCGACCCGCACGGCCCCAACGACTCGCCCGACCTGAGCGGCCTGCGCTACGGCAAGGTCTGCATCCTGTCCGACGCCGACGTCGACGGCTCGCACATCCAGGTGCTGCTGCTGACGCTGTTCTTCCGCCATTTCCCCAAACTGATCGAATCGGGCAACGTCTACGTGGCGCGCCCGCCACTGTTCCGCGTGGACATTCCCGCGCGCGGCAAGAAGCCCGCGGCCAAGGTGTACGCGCTGGACGAGGGCGAGTTGCACGCCGCGCTCGACAAGGCCGCCAAGGAAGGCGTGCCGGCCGAAAAATGCCAGGTCAGCCGCTTCAAGGGCCTGGGCGAGATGAGCGCCGAGCAACTCTGGGACACCACGCTCAACCCCGACACCCGCCGCCTGCTGCCCGTCACCCTGGGCGCGCACGACTTCGCCACCACCGAGGCACGCATCACCCAGCTGATGGGCAAGGGCGAAGCCGCCGCGCGGCGCGAACTCATGGAACTTCACGGTGACGCCGTGGAGGTGGATATCTGATGTCTGATGTGAACACCCCCGAACTGCCGCTGGCGCCCGCGGCCGAACCCGACGACAGCCTGGCGGCCTACGCCCAGCGCGCCTACCTCGAGTACGCGCTGTCCGTCGTCAAGGGCCGCGCGCTGCCCGACGTGTGCGACGGCCAGAAGCCGGTGCAGCGGCGCATCCTCTACAGCATGGAGCGCATGGGCCTGGGCTACAGCGGCAACGCCGCCGCGCGCCCGGTCAAAAGTGCGCGCGTGGTCGGCGACGTGCTCGGCCGCTTCCACCCGCACGGCGACCAGGCCGCCTACGACGCCCTGGTGCGCATGGCGCAGGACTTCGCGCAGCGCTACCCGCTGATCGATGGCCAGGGCAACTTCGGCTCGCGCGACGGCGACGGCGCCGCGGCCATGCGCTACACCGAGGCCCGCCTGGCCAAGATCAGCGGCCTGCTGCTCGACGAGATCGACGAGGGCACGGTGGACTTCGTGCCCAACTACGACGGCTCCACCACCGAGCCCCGGCAGTTGCCCGCGCGCCTGCCCTTCAACCTGCTCAACGGCGCCAGCGGCATCGCCGTGGGCCTGGCCACCGAGGTGCCCAGCCACAACCTGCGCGAGGTCGCCGAGGCCTGCGTGGCGCTGATCAAGAGCCCCAGGCTCAGCGACGAAGAACTGTTCGCCCTGGTCCCCGGCCCCGACTACCCGGGCGGCGGCCAGATCATCAGCCCGGCCGGCGACATCGCCGACGCCTACCGCAGCGGCCGCGGCAGCCTCAAGGTGCGGGCGCGCTGGAAGATCGAGGACCTGGCGCGCGGCCAGTGGCAGATGGTGGTGACCGAGCTGCCGCCGGGCACCAGCACGCAGAAGGTGCTGGAAGAGATCGAAGAGCTCACCAACCCCAAGCTCAAGACCGGCAAGAAAGCGCTCACGCAGGAGCAGAACCAGCTCAAGGCCAGCATCCTCGCGGTGCTCGACGGCGTGCGCGACGAGTCGAGCAAGGACGCGCCGGTGCGACTGGTCTTCGAGCCCAAGAGCAGCCGCATCGAGCAGCAGGAGCTCATCACGCAGCTGCTCGCGCACACCAGCCTCGAAACCTCGGCCTCGATCAACCTCACGGTGATCGGTCTCGACGGCCGGCCGGTGCAGAAATCGCTGCGGCAGATGCTGGTGGAGTGGATCGAATTCCGCCAGACCACCATCACGCGCCGCTCCCAGCACCGCCTCGACAAGGTGCTGGACCGCATCCACATCCTCGAAGGCCGGCAGCTCGTGCTGCTGAACATCGACGAGGTGATCCGCATCATCCGCCACAGCGACGAGCCCAAGGCCGCGCTGATCGAGGCCTTCCGGCTCAGCGAGCGCCAGGCCGAGGACATCCTCGAGATCCGCCTGCGCCAGCTCGCGCGGCTGGAGGCGATCAAGATCGAGCAGGAGCTCAAGAACCTGCGCGAGGAACAGGCGAAGCTGGAGGACATCCTCGCCAACCCCGCGAGCCTCAAGCGCCTGATGGTCAAGGAGATCGAGGCCGACACCAAGGCCTTCGCGGACGAACGCCGCACGCTGATCCAGGCCGAGAAGAAGGCCGTGGCCGAGATCAAGGTGGTCGACGAACCCGTGACGGTGGTGGTGTCGAGCAAGGGCTGGGTGCGCGCGCGCACCGGTCACGGCCACGAGGCCTCCGCGTTCGCCTTCAAGGCCGGCGACGGTCTCTACGGCACCTTCGAATGCCGCACGGTGGACGTGCTCATCGTGATCGGCAGCAACGGCCGCGTGTATTCGGTGCCCGTGGCCAGCCTGCCCGGCGCGCGCGGCGACGGCCAGCCCGTCACCACGCTGATCGACCTGGAAAGCGGCACCCAGCCGCTGCACTACTTCGCGGGACCCGCGAACGCGGCGCTGCTGCTGTCCAGCAGTGGCGGCTACGGCTTCATCGCCACCGTGGAGTCCATGGTGTCGCGCCAGCGCGGCGGCAAGACCTTCATCAGCCTGGGCGAGGGCGAGACGCCCTGCGCGCCCTCGCACGCGGCCTTCTCCTCGGGCGGCCAGCCGCTGGCGCCGGCCACGCACGTGTGCTGCGCCTCCACGGGCGGTCGCATCCTCACCTTCGAGATCACCGAACTCAAGCAGATGGACAAGGGCGGACGCGGCCTGATGCTGCTCGACCTGGAGCCCAAGGACACCTTGGCCGGCGCCGCCGCCTACATCCGCAGCGTGAAGATCGAAGGCATCGGCCGAGGCGGCAAGGAGCGCGACGAAACCTTGGAGATCCGCAGCCTGAACAACGCCCGTGCCGCGCGCGGCCGCAAGGGCAAGGCGGCGGACCTGGGCTTCAAGCCTTCACGGGTCACGCGGGTCGAGTAAGCCGCGCGGCCCCAGCGCCTTCCTTCGTTGCCGATGGCCACGCCCCTGACCCTCGACGCGCTGCGCCGCCACGCGATCGCGCGCAGCCTGTTCAGGCCGCTGGCGCTGCCGGCCGCGGTGCGCCGGCTGGGCTTCGTGCAGGCCGACCCCATGCGCGCGCCGGCGCGCGCGCAGGACCTCATCCTGTTCCAGCGCGTGCGCGACTACCGCGCGGGCGACCTGGAGCGCCGCTACGAGCGCCTGGGCCTGGAGGAAGACGCCTTCGTCAACTACGGCTTCGTGCCGCGCGGCATGCTGGCCCTGCTGCACCCGCGCACGCCGCGCCAGGCCTGGGATGCCGACACCACCCAGCGCGCGCGGGCCGTGCTCGATTTCGTGCGCGAGCGCGGCCTGGCCCACCCGCGCGAGGTGGGCCAGGCCTTCGCCCACCACGGCCGCGTGGCCGGTTACTGGGGTGGCGACCTGAACGCCAGCACGCGCCTGCTGGACCACATGCACTACCACGGCTGGCTGCGCGTGCGCCGGCGCGAAGGCGGCACGCGGCTGTACGAGGCCATGGAGCACGCCGCGCAGGACGACAGTCCCGCCGCGCGCCGGGCGCGCGCCGAGGCGCTGGTCGACGCCATCGTGAACCTCTACGCGCCGCTGCCCGCATCCAGCCTCGGCTACCTGGTCACGCTGCTGCGCTACGGCGCGCCGCAGCTCGCGGCCGAGGCCCGCGCCGTCGCCCAGGCCGCGCGCACGCGCTACGGCCACGCGGTGGTCGATGGCACCACCTGGTTCTGGCCGGCCGACGAAAACCCCGCCTCGCGCCGCCACCAGCCGGACGGGACAGGCCTGCGGCTGCTCGCTCCCTTCGATCCGGTGGTGTGGGACCGCCGCCGCTTCGAGATGCTGTGGGGCTGGGCCTACCGCTTCGAGGCCTACCTGCCGGCGCCCCGGCGCACCATGGGCCACTACGCGCTGCCGCTGCTGTGGGGGGAACAGGTGCTGGGCTGGGCCAATCTGCGCCTGGAACGCGGGCGCCTGGTGCGCGAGCTGGGTTTCGTGTCGGGCCGGGCGCCGCGCGATGCCGCCTTCAAGCGCGCGCTCGACGAGGAACTGGCGCGCTTCGAGGCATTTCTGTCGGGTTATGGGCGCGCCGTGGGCGGGCCCCAGGAGTGAAACGATGCCATCTGGCGAGCTCACCGGCGTGGTGATCGCGGTCGCGTTCGGGGTGCTGGCGTTCGCTGTGTCCCGCTACGCCACGAGGTACTTCACCCAGCGGCGCGCGGACCGGGAGAAGGCGAAGCAAGCCGCCGGCCAGAGCCGGCAGGTGCGGCGCGCGAACGCGCGCCGCCAACGCTGAACCTCAAGCGCTGAGCCTCAGTTCAGCTCCGCGATCAGCTCGATCTCCACGCAGGCCCCCATGGGGAGCTGCGCCACACCGAAAGCGCTGCGCGCATGCTGGCCGGCGTCGCCGAACACCTCGCCCAGCAGCTCGCTGCAGCCGTTGGTGACCAGGTGCTGCTCGGTGTAGGTGGGCGTGCTGTTGACCAGGCTCAGCACCTTGACGATGCGCTTGACGTCGTCCAGCGTCTTGCCCGAAGCCTGGCAGGCGGCCTGCAGCGTGCCCATGAGGGCGATGGCGATGCTGCGCGCGGCCTCCTTGCCCTCGTCGGTTTCCATGGTCAGGCCCAGCTGGCCGACCCAGGCCTTGCCGTCCTTGCGGGCGATGTTGCCGCTGATGAACACCAACTGGCCGGTCTGCACGAAGGGCACGTAGGCGGCGGCCGGGGTGGCCACGGGGGGCAGGGTGATGCCCAGTTGCTTGAGCTTGGCGAGTGCGCTCATCGGTCGCTCCTAAGGGATGGGAATGGCGAAAATGAGCGGGCCATTCTAGTGGCGCCCCATGGGCGTGATTGGTGGTCTGCGTGCGAGGGACGAGCCACGGCCTCTTTCGCTGGGCCCAACACCTCGACGCTCAATCGGCGTAGGGAAACGCCAGATCCACCCCAGCGCGTTGGGCCTCTTCGGCCCAGATGCGCTTGACCACCGCACGGGGCAGGTACCTGGAGGTATAGAGGAAGGGCTCGACCTCGGTGGCGTATTGACTCTCTTCATCGACGTTGCCGGCTTTGTGAGCGGCGAACGAGGCGCGCATCATCTGGCGGAAATGAAAGGCGTCGTCGCCGGGCCCCAGCCCCGCAATGAGATTGCCTTGCCATATGCGCGAGTAGATGGCGGCGGAGTGGGATTCGGTGTCCCAGTAAACCGTGAAAGAGCTGCCTTCGTGGTCGACCGAAAGCCTTCCCCCCCCAAAGGGCTCGAACCCTCGCTCTGTTCGCAGATAGATTCCTCGCGGCTGAAGAAGCAAAACAGGCTTTCCCTTTGCTGCGCAGGGGGTGGCCCTTCTCGTCGAGGGTGGTCTCTTCGATGAGCCGACCCACGCGGTCGTAGCCGTAGCGCCGGTTGCCCGGAGTACAGCTCGCGCAGCCCGGGCCGATGGCCTGCAGCAGGCGCGGCTCGCCGGCGATGGTGGTGCTGCTGTAGACGGTGGTCTGCCCCAGGCTGTTGGTGAGCACGGTGGTGCGCTGCCCGTGCTCGGTGGGCCCGTGTTGCAGGCCGACTTGTTCCTGGCCTGTGGCGATCGCCGAGCCAGTCGTGCCAGTCGTGCTCGAAGGGCGTTCGCCCTTGAAGCTGAGCACGGCGCGGCGCTCCTCGTCGTAGGCCCAGGTGCTCAGGCGCTCCCTGCTCTTCAGGCCCTCGCTGCCGCTGACTTGAGCGCTGATGCCGGTGAGCAGTGTCGGAAAGCGCGGGTCTTCGTAGTGGTAGCGGCGGCTGCGTATCTCCGGGGCAATGCCAGCTTCACTCGGCGCCTGCGCCGGGTAGATGACCCGCGTGAGGTTGGCGATGGGCTCGCTGGGCCTGGCGCTGGAGCCCTCGGGCAGTTGCCCGCCGTGTTCATAAACAAACCGCCCCACGGGCGTGTCGATGCCCTGCACGCCGCGGTAGCGCTGCGGGTCCTGGGCGCCGGCCTTGTCCAGCACATGCAGGCGCAGGCGCCGCCCGGCGGGGTCGATCACTTCGCTGAGCCAGCCGCGCCCGTCGTAGCGCAGGCTGAGGAATTCGCCGCTGGGCACACGGACCTGCTCCAGCTGGCCTGTGGTGTTGAAGCGCAGCTGGCGCCCGTCGGCCCAGCGCCAGAGGTACTCGCTGCCGCGCGGCGTGTGCAGGCGGTGCACCAGGCCGTGCAGCGGACTCAGGCCACGGTAGAGATCGCCCTGGCCCTGGCCTGGGTCTTGGCGTTCGTCTGGCGGCAGGGCGAAGGCGATGCGCGTGCCGTCGGCCTGCACGACTTCCAGCGTGCCCGCCAGCGCACCGGTGCCCACGCGCAGCGTGGTCTCGTAGCTCAGGCGCCAGCCGCGACCGAGCAGGTGGCGTTCGCTGTCGGCGCTGTTGTAGTAGCGCACCAGTTCCAGGCCGAGCACGCCGGGCAGCGCGGGCATGTCCACCTCGCGCTGGAACTTGTTGCCGCCCAGCACATTGAGGGGGTTGCCCGCGCCGCTGTCCACGCCGGAGGTGTTGCCCAGGGTGGCCACGCCAGCGCCACCGCAGGGGCTGCCTGCGGCCGGCGCACCGGCGCAGCAGCTCACGCTGGGGTCGCAGGCGGCTTGGGCCGTCGGCAGCTGGCCGAGCAGCAGCACAAGAGCGAGCACGCCCAGCCGGCGCCTGGCGCGGCGGCGCGCGGCCTCGGGCACTGCGCCCTGGTGATGTCTGTCCATGCCCCGCCTCCCTGATGCGACCCGAAACACCCGTGCCACGGCACGAGCGCGCGATCACATCAGCCGGCGGCCCAGGGCGTCGGGGCTGCCGGCGGGGGCTTTAACAAAAGTTCACAAATCACCCGGCCGCGTGTCCACCAGCGCCACCGCTGGGGCCGCGCGTGGCGGGCGGGGTCAGGGCGGCGGTTCTGTGGCGCCGGGCCTCGCCGGTGTGGGCGTATCCAGGTCGCGGCCTTCCAGTTCATCGGGCGGGGCCACGGTCACGGCCACGTCCAGCGTGTGCTGGGCACCGCCCTGGATGACGCCGCGCATGGGCGAGACATCGCTGAAATCGCGGCCGATGGCCAGGGTCACGTAGTCCTCGCCCGGGCTGCCCCAGCCGCAGCGGTTGTTGGTGGGGTCGAAGTCGAACCACTCGCCGTCGCCGCCGTCCTCGCGCGGTACGTAGACGGCGGCCCAGGCGTGCGAGGCGTCGGCGCCAATGAGGCGCGGCTGGCCGGGCGGCGGCTGGGTGAGCAGGTAGCCGCTGACGTAGCGCGCGGGCAGGCCCAGGCTGCGCAGGCAGCCGATCATGATGTGGGCGAAGTCCTGGCACACGCCCCGGCCTTGCGCAAGCGCCTGCAGCGGCGGCGTGCTGACCTCGGTGCTGGCGCTGTCGTAGCGCAGCTCGCTATGGATGCGCTCCATGAGCGCGCGCGCGGCCTGCAGCACCGGCGCGCCGGCCGCGAAGGCCGGGCGCGCCCACTGGACGAAGGCCTCGTCGCGTTCCACCAGAGGCGAGGCGAACAGGAATTCGGCCGCGGCCTCGTAGGGCGCGTTGACGCGGTAGCGGAAGTGTTCGCGCACGCGCTCCCAGGTCATGCCATGCCAGGGCGCGTCTTCGGGCAGGGGGCGCGGCGCGGCGGTCATCACCGTGCTGTCGGCCAGCACGCTCAGGGTGTCGTGCGGCGCCTGCTGGGCGAAGAAGCGGCGCTGGTTGCCGAAGGCGTCGGTGCTCTGGTGCATCGTGGCCGGTTCGGGCTCGATCGCGATGCGGTGCGACAGCACGCGCTGCAGCGCACTGGCGCGCGGGCTCAGGTGCAGCATGTGCTGCGCCATGTCCACCGCGCTCTGGTAGCGGTAGGTGGTGCGGTGCAGGACGCGCAGTTTCATGGCCGTTCAGATGGACAGCGTCTGGCTGCGCCGGTCGGCGTGGCTGAAGTGCAGGCGCGTGATCTCGTCGGAGAGCTCGACCGCCGCGGCCTCGCAGTCTTCCAACAGGCGCAGCAGCGCGCCCCAGACGCGGCGACCGTCGGCGTCGCGCTGCCAGTTGCTCAGCTCGGCGAGCTGCCAGCCGGCCGGGTCGGGCAGGCCGCGCGCGAGTTCGGCGTCCTGCGGCGCCACGCTCTGGCCCAGGCGGGCCAGGCGCGCGCGCAGGGTCTGCACCACCCAGGCCAGCGAGCGCGGGTTGTCGCGGTCGAGCACCAGCAGGTCGATCAGCGCCACCATGTCGCGGCGCTGCTGGTACTGGGCGTGGAAGGTGATGGTGCTGTCGAACAGCGCCACCATGGCCTCGAAGCCGGCGGGTTCATGCACGCTGCCGCTTTGCAGGCCCAGCGCCAGCGCGCGCGACAGCGTGGCCAGCCGCTCGATGTGGCGGCCGATGGACAGCAGGCGCCAGCCGTCGTCGCGCACCATGCGGTCGGTCTGCGAGCCGGTGATGGCGGCCAGCTGCTGGCTCGCCTCCTGCAGCAGCAGCTGCGTGCCGCCGGTGCTGAGTTCGCCGTTGTCGAGCAGCCGCGCGGCGCCGGCCGCGAAGCCGGTCTGCAGGCGCTCGATCAGGTTCCAGTGCTCGCGCGACAGCCGCTCGCGCACCTGCGCGGCGGCGTTGGCCAGGGCGCCGAGGTTGAAGCCCACGCTGAAGGAACTGGCGGCGGCCGGGTCCTGCGGGTGGGGGGCCAGGTTGGCCATCAGGGAGCGCGCGAACACACGCGAGGAGAGCAGGGCGTCGGGCACGTCGGCCAGCACCAGCGCGTTCTCGCGCGAGACCTCGGTCAGCCAGGCCAGCAGGGCCTGCGTGCCGGGCTCCTCGCCGTCGAGCTGGTCGAGCACGGTTTCGGCCAGGCGCACGGTGTTCTCGGCGCGCTCGGTGTAGCGGCCCAGCCAGAACAGGTTCTCGGCCGCGCGGCTGGTGACGGGCTGTTTCTGTTGCGCGATGGCGAAGGAGCCGGGCTGGCTGCGCAGCAGGCTGGTGTGGTCCACCGCGCCGTCGGTGAGCACCCAGCAGTCGGCGCTGCTGCCGCCGCGCTGCATGGCGGCCACCAGCTGGCCGCGCGGCGCCAGGCGCACCAGGCCGCCGGGCAGCACGCGCCAGGAACCGGCGCCGTCGGCCAGCGCGAACACGCGCAGCATGGCCGAGCGCGGCATGAGCCGGTCGCCCGTCCAGGTGGGGGTCTGCGACAGCGGCAGCCAGGACTGCACGGTGTGCTGCTCGGGCTGGCGCACCAGGCGGCCGGTCCATTCGTCGATCTCGCGCGGCGTCAGGCCCTGGCCGATCACGGTGTCGGGCCCGCCGCCGGGGTAGGTGGCCTTGATCACGCCGTCCTTGAGCAGCGGCAGCACGCCGCGCAGTGCGGCGTCTTCGCCGCACCACCAGGTGGCCAGCGAGGGCAGGGCCAGCGGCTCGCCCAGCAGGTGCTCGCTGATGGCGGGCAGGAACCCGAGCAGCGCGCTCGACTCCAGCGGCGCCGAGCCCGGCGCGTTGGCCAGCACCAGGTGGCCGGCGCGCAGCACCTGCAGCAGGCCGGGCACGCCCAGGGTGGAGTCGGGGCGCAGCTCCAGCGGGTCCAGCCACTGGTCGTCCACGCGCTTGATGAGGGCGTGCACCGGTTCCAGGCCGGCCAGGGTCTTGAGGAACAGGCGCTCGTCGCGCACGGTGAGGTCGTTGCCTTCCACCAGCGTGAGGCCCAGGTAGCGCGCCAGGTAGGCGTGCTCGAAATAGGTTTCGTTGTACGGACCGGGCGTGAGCAGGGCGATGCGCGCGTTCTCGCCTTCGGGCGCCAGGGACTTGATGCCGTCCATGAGCGCGCGGTAGCTGGCGGCCAGGCGCTGCACCCGCAGGCCGGCGAAGGCCTTGGGGAACTGGCGGCCGATGGCGATGCGGTTCTCGAGCAGGTAGCCCAGGCCGGAGGGCGCCTGGGTGCGCTGGCCCACCACCCACCAGCGCCCGTCGGGACCGTGGGCCAGGTCGAAGCCGACGATGTGCAGCCAGGTGCCGCCGCGCGGGCGCACGCCTTGCATGGCGCGCAGGTAGCCCGGGTGGCCCTGCACCAGGGCGGCGGGCAGCAGGCCGCGCTGCAGCAGCTCGCGCGGGCCGTAGAGGTCGGCCATCACAGCGTTGAGCAGGCGCGCGCGCTGCAGCACGCCGGCTTCGATCTGTGCCCAGTCGCTGGGGCCCAGGATCATGGGGAAGAGGTCCAGCGCCCAGGGCCGCTGCAGGCCGCTGTCGTCGGCGTAGACGTTGTAGGTGACGCCGTTGTCGCGGATCTGGCGCTGCAGGTTCTCGGCGCGGCGGTTCAGGTCGGCCAGGCCTTCGGTGCCGGTGTGGTCGAAGAAGGCGGACCAGCTGGGGGCCAGGCCGTGCGCGCCATCGCCCCGCAGCTCGTCGAGGTGTCCCGGGTCGGCCGGCACGGCCAGGGACAGGGCCCATTCGCCCGGCCGCTCGGGGGCCAATGGGCCGAAAAGGGAATCGTCAGGATCGGCGTTCACGGCGCGCAGTATGCCTGCGCGCCCCTGGTGGTCGGCCGGGCGAGGCTCACGTTCTCAGGTCCAGCGTGCAGGGGAATTCACGGTTCACGGCGGCGGGCGCCACGCGCAGTTGACCGGGCGTGTGGCCCATGGGGAAGAAGCGCGACAGGCGGCGGCTTTCGGCCTCGTAGGCGTTGACCGGGAAGCTGTCGTAGCTGCGCCCGCCGGGATGGCTCACGTGGTACTGGCCGCCGCCCAGGGAGCGCTGCATCCAGGTGTCGACGATGTCGAAGGTGAGTGGCGCGTGCACGCCAATGCCGGGGTGCAGGGCCGAGGGCGGCGCCCAGGCCTTGTAGCGAACGCCGGCCACATAGTCGCCGGCCGTGCCGGTGTTGTGCAGCGGCAGCGCGCGGCCGTTGCAGGTGACGGCGTAGCGCCGGTCGGTCCATCCGCGCACGCGCACCTCCAGGCGTTCGAGCGAGGAGTCGACGTAGCGCACGGTGCCGCCGATGGCGCCTTCTTCGCCCATCACGTGCCAGGGCTCCAGCGCGCCGCGCAGCGTGAGTTCGATGCCGCGCACCGCGAGTTCGCCGATGAGCGGGAAGCGGAACTCGAAGTGCGGCTCGAACCAGGCCATGTCGAAGGCGTAGCCGGCCTCGCGCAGCTCGGCCAGAACGTCCTCGAAGTCCAGGCGCAGGTAGGTGGGCAGCAGCCAGCGGTCGTGCAGCTCGGTGCCCCAGCGCGCCAGTGGCGCGCGGTAGGGCTGTTGCCAGAAGCGCGCGACCAGCGCGCGCAGCAGCAGTTGCTGGGCCACGCTCATGCGCGCGTGCGGCGGCATCTCGAAGGCGCGCAGCTCCAGCAGGCCCAGGCGGCCCGTGGGGCCATCGGGCGAGTAGAGCTTGTCGATGCAGAACTCGCTGCGGTGGGTGTTGCCGGTGACGTCGACGAGGATGTTGCGCAGGGTGCGGTCCACCAGCCAGGGGGGCATGTAGCGGCCCCCATGCTCTGCCGCTGCGCCCCCCGAGGGGGCGCTCGTGGGTTCGCCGTAGACCTGGCGCGCCCGCTCGATCTGCGCCAGCGCGATCTCCAGTTCGTGCAACTGGTCGTTGCGCGCCTCGTCCACGCGCGGGGCCTGGCTGGTGGGGCCGATGAACAGGCCGCTGAACAGGTAACTCAGCGCGGGGTGGTTGTGCCAGTAGGCCACCAGGCTGCCCAGCAGCTCGGGCCGGCGCAGGAAGGGCGAGTCGGCCGGCGTGGCGCCGCCGAGCACGATGTGGTTGCCGCCGCCGGTGCCGGTGTGGCGGCCATCGGTCATGAACTTCTCGGCGCACAGGCGCGTCTGGTGCGCGGCCTCGTAGAGGAACTCGGTGTGCTCCACCAGTTCGCTCCAGTTGTGCGCCGGGTGGATGTTGACCTCGATCACGCCGGGGTCGGGCGTCACCTGCAGCGTTTTCAGGCGCGGGTCGCGCGGCGGCGGGTAGCCCTCGAGCACCACCTTCACGCCCAGCCGATCGGCCGTGGCCTCGACGGCGGCGAGCAGATCGAGGTAGTCCTCCAGCCGCGCCAGCGGCGGCATGAAGACATAGAGGTGCTGTCCTTGGCCGCCATTCTCTTGCTCGGCCTTGGGGCCGTTGGCGCGCTGCGGGTCGCGCGCCTCCACGCACAGCGCGGTGCGCGTGAGCCAGCCGGCCGATTCGCCGCGCCGCGGGTGGTGCGAGGACAGGCCCTGGGCCAGGGCCGAGGGCTTGCTGCCGGGCCAGCCGCGCGCCGCCGCCACGTCCTGCGGTGCGCCGGGCGCCGCGTGCGCCTGCCATTGCGCGCGCGCGGGCGCGCCGCGCGGCAGCGGCGCGCGCGGCGCGAACGGGTCTTGTTCGATGGTCTGGGGCCGGTCGCCGGCCGCCGCCCAGGGCAGCGAGTCCAGCGGCAGCCGGTAGCCCATGGGCGAGTCGCCCGGCACCAGGTACAGGCGCTCGTCGCGCAAGAACCAGGGGCCGGTGGACCACACCGTGCCGCCCAGCGCCGGGTTGCCGGCGTTGGCCTGCAGCGGCAGCACATAGCCCACCACGCTGGACAGGCCCTGCTCGAACACGCGGCGCAGGCGCAGGCGCTCCAGTTCGTCGTCGAGCCGGCTGTCGAAGGGGTCCACGTTCACGGGCAGGCGGCGCTCGCGCCACAGGTAGTACCAGGTGTCTTCGTGGCCCGCGGTGATGTATTGCGTGCTCAGGCCCAGCCGGCGCGCCAGCGCCTGCGCGAAGCGGCGCGCGTCGTCGCTGGTGCAGTGGGCTGGGTCGCGCTCGTCGGCCAGCAGCGCGGGGTTGTTCCAGCACGGCTCGCCGTCGGCGCGCCAGAACACCGAGAGCGCCCAGCGCGGCAGCTGCTCGCCGGGGTACCACTTGCCCTGGCCCATGTGCACGAAGCCACCCTGGCCGTAGCGCTCGCGCAGGCGGCCCAGCAGCTCGGTGGCGTAGCCGCGCTTGGTGGGGCCCAGGGCCTCGGTGTTCCACTCGGCGGCGTCGCGGTCGCCGGTGGCCACGTAGGTGGGCTCGCCGCCCTGGGTGAGGCGCACGTCGTGCCGCGTCAGGTCGGCGTCGACCTGGTCGCCCAGCGCGAGCACGGCGGCCCATTGTTCGTCGGTGTAGGGCCGGGTCACGCGCGGCGATTCGTGCACGCGGCGCACGGCCATGTGGTGTTCGAAGGCGACTTCGCTCTCGTCCACCGCGCCCTCCACCGGCGCGGCGCTGCCGGGCTGCGGTGTGCAGGCCAGGGGGATGTGCCCTTCGCCCGCGAGCAGGCCGGAGGTCGGGTCCAGGCCGATCCAGCCCGCGCCGGGCAGGAAGACCTCGCACCAGGCGTGCAGGTCGGTGAAGTCGCGCTCGGGGCCGCTGGGGCCGTCGATGGATTTCACGTCGGGCGCGAGCTGGATCAGGTAGCCCGAGACGAAACGCGCCGCCAGCCCCAGGTGGCGCAGCAGTTGCACCAGCAGCCAGGCGCTGTCGCGGCAGGAGCCGCGCTGGCGCTGCAGCGTTTCCTCCGGCGTCTGCACGCCGGGCTCCATGCGGATGGTGTAGTCGATGTCGCGCCGCAGGCGCTGGTTGATCTCGACCAGGCAATCGATGGTGCGGCGCCTGTCGCGGGCGATGCCGGCGAGGTAGGCCGCCAGCCGCGGCGTGAGGGGCTCGGCCGCCAGATACGGTGCCAGTTCGCGCCGCTGCGCCTCGGCATACTCGAACGGGAACTGCTCGGCCTGCGGCTCCAGGAAGAAGTCGAACGGGTTGTGCACCGCCATCTCGACCACGAGATCGATGGTGATCTTGAACTCGGTGGTGGGTTCGGGAAACACCAGGCGGGCCTGGTGGTTGGCGAACGGGTCCTGCTGCCAGTTGACGAAGTGGGTGGCGGGCTCGACGCGCTGCGAATACGAGAGCACCTTGGTCCGGCTGTGCGGGGCCGGCCGCAGGCGCACCACCTGAGGCCCCAGGCGCACCAGGCGGTCGTACCGGTAGTGGGTGATGTGGCTCAGGGCGACGTGGATGGCCATGAAAAGGCTTTCAGGGAAAGGGATGACGCGGGATCGCGCGAGCGCCTCCACGCGGTTGAAAAATCATGCTAGCAAGTCTTGCGCCATTGCGCGATGACGTTTCCGCGCCGGCGCCAGCGCGCGCCTGGCGCCTGGGCTGGGCCCTGGCCGGCGGGGTGCTGGGCACGGCCGTGCAGCTGCAGCAGCCGGACCTGTGGGGGTGGGGGGGCTATGTCGGCATCGCCGTGGCGGGCGTGCTGGCGCTGGCCCTGCGGGGGCGCCCGGCCTGGCTGTTGGCGGGCGCGGCGCTGGCCTTCGGCTGCGCCGGGCAGCGCGCGCTGTCCCTGGCGGAGCAGGACCTGGCGGGCGCGCTCGAGGGACGCGACATCGCGGTGGTCGGGCGCGTGGCGTCCCTGCCGGTGAAAGACCCGCAGGGGGAGCGCGTCGAATTCATCGTCGAGCGCGCGAGCCTGGACGGCCGGCCCGTGCCGCTGCCGCCGCGCCTGTTGCTGGGCTGGAGCGGTGGCCCATCCGATGGGGGCGATCGTCCTGGCCGCCCGGGGGCGTGGGCGGTGGCGCACCCCAACCCGGGCCTGGTGGCCGGCGAGCGCTGGGCTTTCGAGGTGCGGCTCAAGCGCGCGCACGGCAGCCTCAACCCGCACGGCTTCGACCGCGAGCGCTGGCTGTGGGAGCGCGGCATCCTGGCCACCGGCTACGTGCGCGCCGGCCCGCGCGACCCGGTGCCCGAGCGCCTGGGTCAGACCTGGCTGCACCCGGTGGACCTGGCGCGCCAGCGCGTGGCCGACGCCATGGGCGAGCGACTGGGCCACTCGCGCGCGGCGGGCGTGCTGGCGGCGCTCGCGGTGGGCGACCAGTCGGCCATCGTGGGCAGAGGTAAAAGAGTTGTTCGCTTCACTTTGCTTGCAAATCAACGACTTAACCCTGTTCGTCGAATCGACCGCAATAAAAGAGTTGTTCGCTCAGCAGTGACGTGGCGAGGTCTGCACCGATAAAAGAGTTGTTCGCTTCACCATGCTGAGCAAGATTTTGTCGGCGGGGTCCCAATGCTCGCTCTTCTGAAGTTTTCAACTTTTTTCCTCGCGACGGTCAACGTCTTCATCGCGATTCAGTTGGCGGTCAAGGCACGCCTGCTGGACGCTCAGCATCCGGTCCCTCCTGGTACCCGCGAGATAGAGCTGTGGCTCGAGCATCTGCCGGTGGGCGTAGTGGTCGTCTGGATGCTGACCACCCTGGCAATCGCCGTTCACAACAAGATGTCGACCGGCTCCTACACCCGAGCCAGTCCTTGACGAATGTCGCTCCCAGATTTCAAGAGCTGCGCCATGCGCAGCTCTTTTCGTCGGGTCCACAGGACTGGGCTGAACTGAGGCAATGGTTTCCGCAGGGACTGAGCGAGCGCATCACCCGGCGACTTTGGCGCGCGGTGTTACCCCGGCGTTACGGCGGCCGAAGCAACTCGATGAACTCTGCAATCACGTAGGCCGCGCCGAAGCACAGACCAATCTGCTGCAGAGGGCCGCCCCCCAGCGGCAACACCATGTCAGTCGTCCCAGCAAAGGCGCTTTGCGTCAGAACGAGCGACATTTCGATGGTCGCAGCCAGCCGGATGACTCTCCAACCATCCCGAGGCTGGGTTTTCGGCGGACGGGTCCGCTTCGGCTCTGGAGGATTGCTGCGCCCGTGCTTGTGTGTAGTTTCCTTGGGCTTGTTCTCGCGTTCCATGCTGAACCTCCAGTAGCCGACTACATGTCGGATAGAGCTCAGATGGGGTGAGAAAAAAATTATTCAACCGATGTTAGTAGGGCACGGACTTCTTTTCTTCAAGACCCCGGTGACCACTTTTGTAGCGGCACCCGCCGGCCGAAGACCATCTGGTTGCCCTTCCCCGAGGGGTCCCACACGGGGGACTTGCTGGCGTACATGCGGATGACCTCTTCTTCCCCAGGGCGCTGGGCAAAGACGGTCTCGTACGCAAATTTGGCCACCGCCTGGTTTGTCCGTGCAACCCACGCCTCATCAGGCGCCGTCGAGTAGCGCAGGCCCTCGCGCGAGAACACCTTCTTGTGTTTCGGCGAGCCGAAGATGACAAGTGTTGGACTGACAGGGAACACCAGGATGAAGTCGCCCCGCGGCTTGATGGCATACGGCCGAACCTTGTCTTCCGCCATGTTGGGGTCGAACCAAATGACCGGGTTGTCGCTCGTAAAGAAGGGGCGGCCCGTTTCGTTGCGTACTGCCCAGAATCCTGCTCTGGACATCACATCCAACACTTCTCGTTGAAGCTGGTCCACCATGCCATGGATGGACTGATGGGGGTCGATGGTGATGTTGATGTCGCTGAGCTTCAATCCCGAGGGCATCGGTGGCAGCTGGCCCGCCGCGTGCATCCGATGCATCGTCCTCCTGACCAAGTTGGACAGCTTGGCCTCCGTGACGTCTCTACTCGCAGGAACACGCACACGCTGCAAGGCCATGAACTGGAACAAGGTTTCCAGTTCGTCGTTGACGTTCTTGCCGATAGAGAGCCTGTTTGCGAGTGCTGGCCACTTGCCCTCAAGCTCGGAAAAAATGTTCTCGAGCGTGTTGGTGTCGCGCCCGCCGCCGGGGAGCGGTTGCGAGTAGTAGTGCCTCTCGAACCCGATGGCGTCGGGTGCCATCTTCAGGACCTTTTCCGGAGAGTCCTTCCGATATACCAACAGCTTCCCCTTCTCATCGCAAAAGGTCTTTAGGTAGGCCTTGGGGACAAAGTGATGACGCTTCTTCTCTGGTTCCATGAGCGACTTTATAGCGCCTGAAACTCCCGTTTGCCCATCATCGAAGAGCAGCAACAACAACTCATTTCTTCCGGGCTTGAATTCAGGTGTCCGGGAGGCTCATGTGCTTAGCGCATCTAACCGCTGTTGTGCTTGGACATCGTCAGACATGACGGGACGTTCGAAGGTGCGGTCGAGAACGAGTCGCCCGCTGGTCATCAAAACATTCCATGAACACTCACCGCTTTCGCTGGCTGAGAAACCAACGGGGAATGCGCGGTACTGCTGAACCCCACGACTTGGTTGTACAAGCGCCATGCGGGGGGTATTTCATTCCACGTAGGCCGGAGCCTGTGAGGATGTTGGGACCGGCTCCCCTCGCCAACGTCGCAGTAGGTGAATCAATAACGTAGCTGCGCCCTCGACGTCGCTTACGGGCCTACGACGCAACCAGATATCAGTCTGCAAGCCAAAAAACTGACCCGACGCGTGGGGCCGCAGAGGGTGCTCGCGCGCCCAGTGGGCTTCTCCTTTCAAGAGCAAGCGTGTTTGACATTTCTGAGGCGTCTTGCGAAAAATGGTTACTCTTAAATTGCACACGGCGCTAACACTGTTTGCTCCAATAACAGTAATCATTATTGACACCAAAGACGATTATTGCTATAATGGTTACTGTTATGCCCGCCAAGGCGCCTACCCTTTACCCCTCGCAGTCGCGAATGACGGTCGCGCTGGGGCAGCGCCTGCGCGAAGCTCGCCTGCGTAGGCGGTTCACGGTCACGCAGGTGGCCGAGCGCGCCTCGGTGTCTCGGCCCACGCTCAACAAAGTCGAGCAAGGCGACCCCGCCGTGACGCTAGGCACCTACTTGCGCGTGCTGGCTGTGCTCGGGCTGGAACATGACCTGGACCAGGTAGCGGCGCACGACCCAGTGGGCCGTCGGCTGCAAGATGCTGAGCTGAACGTGCCTCGGCGCGCGCCCAAGCGCAAGAAACTCGACAGCCAGTCGGACTCCCCTTCCGAAGACGAAGCGCCATGAGCTCCGCCGTCAAGAAGTCCGGCGCTCGCGCGAGGACTGCGCCCGAGGCCGCCCCCGCAACCCCTGAGGGCCTCGAAGTCTGGCTCGATGACCCGACGTTCGGCCCGCTCACTCACCTGGGCCGGCTGCACCGCTCGGGCCTGGAGTCGGTCCGCTTCGAGTATTCGCCCCTGTGGCTGAAGAACAGGGCCGCTTTCGCGCTCGACCCGGAGCTGTCGCTGGCCAGTGGCAACTTCTATCCGAAGGACTCGAACTTCGGCATCTTCATGGATAGCTGCCCCGACCGCTGGGGCCAGACGCTGATGAAGCGTCGAGAACTGGTCGAGGCCAAGCAGCAAGAGCGCGCCCGCCGCGAGATGCGCCCGTGGGACTTCTTCTTGGGCGTGCAGGACGTGACCCGCATGGGCGCCCTGCGTTTCTCCGCACTGCAAAGCGACAAGCAGCTCAAGCAAGGCCCTGCGCCGGAATTGCTCGAAGGCCAGGCCCTGGCCAATCAGGCGCTCGCAGCGCCAGCGCTGACCCACATGGGCGAGCTACAAGCGGTGGCGCTGGAGCTCACGCGCAAGAAGGTCGACGACCTCGACTTGCTGCAGCAGTGGCTGAAAGTGTTGGTGGCGCCCGGCGCGTCCCTGGGCGGCGCACGACCCAAGGCGAATCTGCAAGACGGCCTCGGGCAGCTGTGGATTGCCAAGTTTCCCGGTGCCGACGATGAACACGATTGGGCCCTGCGCGAGATGTTGGTGCACCAGCTGGCCGCAGAGTACGGACTCAGCGTTGCACCGGCACGGCTGGAGCGCATCGGGCACGGCTTCCACACCTTCGTCACCCGACGCTTCGACCGCCACGGTGGCCGGCGACGGTTCTTCACCTCCGCGATGGCGGTGCTGGGCCGCAGCGACAGTGAAGAAGCGTCGTACCTTGACCTGGCGGAGTTCATCGCGTCCAAGCAAGGCGTGGAGGGGCGCATCGAAGCGGACCTGCGCGAGCTGTTTCGGCGGGTGTTGTTCAACGTGGCCGTCTCGAACCGGGATGACCGGGGCGGGTCTCGCGGTTGTGAGGGCGGTTGACCTGGACGCTTGCCTGTCGACTCGCCAGGCAGTGGGCGAGCCAGCAACTCTCGCATCTCAGGGAAGAGAAAGCCCAGGAGGGGGTCGAACCGCCGGCTTCGTCTGTACACCGACTTGACACCTCGCTGACTGCAGCTCTCAAGGTCTTGCCGAACCTTCAAGCGCCACCGGGTGACACGCTCATGGTGCTGGGGCTCCAAGGCCGGGTCGTACGCCTTGAGCGCCGTGAGGTAGATGGTGTGCCAACAAAGCCTGTCCTCTGCCTTCTCGACAAGGGCTGTATTCAATACCTGCCACAGCGTCTCCACGCGGTAGCCCACCGCCGTGTTCTCTCGAATCGAAAGCAGACGGTCAAGGATGTTTCCTTGCCACGCGTAGAGGACTGGGTCATCTCCATGTGTCACCCCGTACGACGCAAGCTCTTTCCCAAGCTCAGAGATGAGCTCACGCGTCGACTCCTGGAGTTGCCTGGATTCTTGGGTTTGTGCGTCCTCGGCGCGAAGCACAGCGAGACTCTTCACAGCCGCCATGCAAGGCAAATTGCGGGGAGCGCTTCGACAAGGTCATCGCGCTCACGCATTTCCCGACTGCCAAGGGTGAAAACATCGAAGCGCTGCTCTCGCACTGCAAGATTGCGGAAGAGTTCCTTGGTATCGGGGAAGAGAAGACGCAGGTCAAGGAATTCATTGCTATCGCCGAACAGACAGTGCGCGATTGCGTACGCTTTTTGGATGTCGAAGATGAAGTTGGTCTTCATGCCGAATTTCTTCGCCGGCTGGTTCGTCGGTCCACGCGAAAGCTGCGCACAAAAGTCTTTACAACCAACTATGACTTGTGCTTTGAATACGCTGCACGCAAAGGGCGCTACGTCATCGTTGACGGTTTTTCGCATTCAACGCCGCAAGTCTTCGACTCGCTTTACTTCTCCTACGACATTGTGAAACGGGAAAGCAGCCCAGACAGTCACGATTTTATTCCGAACGTCTTCCATCTCTACAAACTTCACGGTTCTGTAGATTGGACAAAGAGCAAGAACTCTGGAGAGATAGAAAGAGACCCCACCTCTGAATCGCCGCTGCTCATTTACCCCCGAAATACGAAATATGAATTGTCATTTGAGCAGCCGTATCTCGAAATGATGTCGGCATTTCAAACTGCACTGCGCCAACCGGATACCGGCCTTCTCGTTTTGGGATTTGGATTCAATGACAACCATTTGGCCGAGCCAATACTGTCGGCCATCAATTCCAATCTGCACCTCAAGGTCGTGGTCTGTGACCCAAGCCTTGGTCCATGGGAAAACACGGACAAAATTGTCCGGGACGGCAACGATGCGAAGCACCCGTACCTGTCAAAGCTCAGGCTTGTGGTCTGCACCGCATTGAGCGGCTCATGCGAGAGCAGGCACTGCGT